>ENA-UOOH01000008-UOOH01000008.1-fermentation-metagenome-genome-assembly--contig:-NODE-8-length-219931-cov-11.088627_pt1 | contig 219931 bp, 206 predicted proteins | sample MGYA00245778_ERZ724025 | MGnify/ENA primary metagenome ERZ724025 (study PRJEB28704, sample SAMN03018313) | fermentation metagenome | biome: anthropogenic terrestrial biome; feature: soil... | reverse complement strand
TTTATCATATCATTCTAAAAACGGAGGTGTCAACAGAACCGTCCCCTGTCACCTATATAATCTGTTATATTGATCAAATTCCGATTCAACGGTATTAATCTTTTCACTGCCTCCATCATCTGGTTTTAAATCTACGCGGAGCACTTTATAGAGGGATTTCCTCAGATCACTCCAGTCGCCCGGTGTAAAGGTGAAGCCATTAATTCCGTCCTTGATCCTCTCCGGCATAGCACCTATCCGTGCAGCTATGACGATCCTGTTCATCAATAAAGCTTCATGAATAACAAAATTGTAGGTTTCATACCAGATCGATGGCACGATTATGACATCGTTGTCCGCATAAGCCTTGCTTATCTCATTGTATTTAACGCTTCCACAAAGAGAAATATTGTCTCTTCCCCGGATTAGCTTTCTAATTTTGCGTATATAAGCTTCGTCCCCGCTGCCATATATGTTAAGATGGAATTCGGAAGGCAACTCTTTGAATGCGGTAATTAAACCATGCACGCCCTTTATCAGTGATAGGGTTCCCAGGTATGCGAAATTTCTGATCTCCTCTCTATTTACCATTGTACCAACGTTGGTTGTCATAAATTCCCGGGATACCCCATGGTTTATGACCTGAATGTCAATGTCGGCAAATTCTTTCTCCACCATTTGCTTGACAAATATGGATGGGGCGGCGAGAAAAGCAGCGTCCTGCAATAATTCGTGCATTGTTAAATATCGCTTAAAAGTGTCCCGAACATCCAGGCATCTACAGACCCTGCGGCATTTTGCACCTTTTTCGCTCCCGCTGCATAAGCCCCCTTTTCCATCGATCATGATGTCATAATGACACACACTATAAAAACTCGTTAAGGTGATTCCATAAGGTATGCCATTTTTTCGACACGCTGCCAGGAATGAGGATACCTTCTGAATATACCCGGCATGAACTATATCCGGTCGCTCCCGCTTAAACAGAAATTGGGCGAATTCATGGACTTCCCGATCATCTGCAATAATGTCTTTCAATATGCCCCGGGGCGCTCTTTTATGACGATATTCCACCACGTCAAGCCCATCGATTTGATATTCATTAAATAGAATTCCCCCGATCCTATTTTTAAAGTGACTGCGCGGTTTTAACGCATTATATGTGATCACTTTAACATGATTGCCATCATTTTTTGCCTGCAGGGCCATGTTATAGATGAACCGTTCTGTACCTCCTTGACTGAAGGGATAAAAGCAATGCACCAAATAATAGATGGTCTTGCCGCCTCTTTTGGCGCTGCACTCCTGTAAAGGAATGAGTGCGGTATCACCATCTACGGCCAACAATTGATCCAGGATGGTGCCAATGCTGTAGTCGGCATATCTTCTTTTGTTAATGATGAATAACTCGCAGGACTTGGCTATCAGCGTCCGTATGTCATAAAGAGCCAGGTTAATGGCTATCTTGTCAATTATATCTCGCATATTAAATCTCCTCAGATTAACTACTTTACTATTGTCCACTTCGGTAATTATATTATAAGTTCCGGAAAACCACATCGACTTAATTTAAGAGTTGATCATAAATATAAAGTGGCCTCGCTTGAATAATGTTGTTTATAGGCATAACATTAAGTCATCTCTACAGGAGTAATATTAGTATGAAAAAAATACCTCCTTCAATATTCGTCAATATCGTTTTGCTAACTCTTTTCATAAGTATCGTGACTTACGTAAGCTTTGCATATGCCCCGCTTGTTACCCAACTGGTCAGCCACCCTGAAGAGTTTCGTGTCTTCATTTATAATTATGGGCCAAATGGGGTACTGGTTTTTTTAATTATCCAGTCCTTGCAGGTGATAATCGCCGCCATTCCAGGGGAATTAGTGCAAGTTGCAGGAGGCTTTATTTATGGTATCTGGTGGGGAACCCTTTATTCATTAGCAGGAATTATGGCCGGCAGTATAGTTGCTTTCTATATTGCCCGGCTAATAGGCTATCCCATTCTTAAAACATTTATTGGTCCTAGTTATATTGAACGTTTTGAATTTTTTATTAACAGCCCCCGAGCTGAAATTGTTGCTTTCGTTCTGTTCCTGATCCCGGGAATACCCAAAGATATATTAACCTATTTGGCGGGTGTTACACCGCTGCAACCCCTAAAATTCTTAATTATAGCTACTGCAGCAAGATTACCAGGTATTTTTATGTCATCTTTCATTGGCGCCAGTTGGGGAGCAAACCACTATGGTCAAGTCGCGGTGGGTTCCATTATAGCCTTATTGCTTTTCTTATTGGGCTTCTACAATAAGGATAAAATAATCAATAAATTACGTAAATCTACCCTATAATGGTTTTTCGATATTGAATTATTGTCTAAATTGGTCATAATGAATATGGCGACATAATTGTTTTGTTTAGCGCCAAGGGGAGGGTGTAGATATGAAAGCGAAACAATTTGCAGTGATCGGCCTGGGACGCTTTGGCCAAAGCCTGACCCGGGAGTTGACCCGCATAGGTCATGAAGTCCTGGCTATAGACCTCAATGAAGAGAAAGTCAACGATGCTATCGATTATTCCACTCACGCCGTCCAAGCCGACAGCATGGATGAGCAGGTCTTAAAAGCCCTGGGTATACGTAATTTTGATGCGGTCATCGTAGCGATCGGCGAAAATATTCAATCCAACATTTTAACTACCATCGTACTAAAGGAACTGGGCGTCAAGAAAGTCATTTCCAAGTCCAGAAACTCTATGCACGGCAAGGTCCTGGAAAAAATAGGCGCTGATATCGTAATCTACCCCGAACGCGATATGGCTATTAAACTGGCTCGTTCTCTTGTTTCCCAAAATTTTCTGGAGCAGATCAATCTATCCTCCAATTACAGCATAATTGAGATTTTTACCCCCCAGGTGTTTGTCAACAAAACCCTTATCGAAATTGGCCTGCGCAACAAGATGGGGGTTACAGCTCTGGCGATTCGACGCGGGGATGATATTATTGTTGCCCCCGGGCCTAATGAGACTATGCTGTCCGGTGATGTCCTGGTGGCTTTGGGCCATAATGATGCTCTGGATAATTTGTCCGACCTTGATTAATGCCACGATGAAGAGGTTTTAGCGATGAACTTGAACCGTATAGGCCCATCCCAATTGCTAGTATTAAGCTTTTTGGGGCTAATCATAATTGGCACTCTTTTATTGTCAACCCCCTGGGCAGTTCAAAGTGGTCAGGGGGATTTTATGACCGCACTTTTCACCTCTGCCTCCGCGGTATGTGTCACCGGCCTGGTAGTAGTTGATACTGCCACCCACTGGTCTCCACTTGGACATTTGGTAATTATTACCCTGATTCAGATAGGAGGTCTGGGGGTTATGTCCTTTGCTACTTTCTTCGCCTTCTTGTTCGGGTGGAAAATCCATCTGCGCCAAAGACTTATTATGCAGCAGGCTATAAATCAGTCTTCCCTGGGTGGTGTAGTGAGGATTTTCCGCTATCTGCTAATCACCAGCTTTGCTGTTGAGGCTATTGGGGCGTTAATCCTGGCCCTGCGTTGGACCCCTCTGTTGGGGTTCAAGCAAGCCCTGTGGTTCGGTATCTTCCATTCCATTTCGGCTTTTAATAATGCGGGCTTTGACTTGTTTGGTAATTTTCAAAGTTTAACCGCTTTTGCCACCGATTTTACGGTGGGTATGACAATCTCTATGCTTCTGATTTTTGGGGGTCTGGGCTTTATGGTAATGCACGAGTTGCTCCATTATTATAAAGACCGTACTCTGTCACTGCACGCCCGGGTGGTGGTAATCACTACCGCAGCACTCCTCGGGGCTGGAACGCTCATTATTTTAGGCACTGAATACAATCACGCCCTCAAGGACTTGCCCTGGGTCGGCAAAATCCTGGCGTCCTTTTTTCAAATTGCCTCCTCCCGAACAGCAGGTTTTACTTTTATCAATTTAAATTCATTCTTCCTGTCCTCGCATTTCCTGATAATAATTTTAATGTTTATCGGCGGCTCACCCGGTTCAACCGGCGGCGGTATCAAGACTTCCACCTTCGCCCTGATGTGGATTGCCATTATCAGCAGAATCCGAGGCAAAAGGGATAATGAGATTTTTGGACGCCGCATCCCCACTAGCGATATGTTCCTGGCCTTGACGATTGTATTATTATATGGATTTGCCGTTATCGCAATTACCTTTCTGTTTACTTTAACCCACCAGAAAGATTTTCTGCCGGTTATCTTCGAAGTAGTATCGGCACTGGGAACCAATGGCCTGAGCCTGGGTTTAACTCCTCATCATACTTCCCTGGAACAGTTCTTGTTGGTTGTTACCATGTTTCTGGGACGGGTCGGACCTCTGACCCTGGGGTTTGCTCTGGCTTACAAGCGCAAACAACCTCTCTTGCGTTATCCTGAAGGCAAAATCATGGTCGGATAAACTAATCCTGCTTTCCTTGGCGTCTCCGCTTAACTTTCAAAATAGCAGTATATTTTTCTGTATTTTTGCCATTCTATGAATGATGTAATATTTAACATGGAAGGAGATAATGAGGTGAATTTAAGTCAACTAGAACTACAAAATCTCAGACATTTGATAGGCGGCCATGCAACTGCCGAAAAGAAGCTCCAGTTCTATGCCAGCCAGTGCCAGGATGCCCAGGTACGGCAGATGTTTGAGCAGTCTGCTCAATCAGCCTGTGACACCCGTAAAAAATTAATGTCCTTCTTAGGATAAAGGAGTGAAAATGATGGCTGCTATGCAAATGCAGGATAAAGAAATGGTCAATGATGTCATGGCTTCGGTCAAAGCCAGCTTGGGCAATTATGCCACCGTTATTACCGAGGCTTCCAATGCCCAATTCAGACAAACCATCCAGCAGATTAGAAATGCTGATGAACAATTCCAATTCCAGCTGTACCAGGTGGCAGAACAAAAAGGCTATTATAAGCCTGCTGCCCAGGCACCCCAGTCTGATATCCAGACAGTCAAATCTCAGGTCAGTCAATAATTCATCAAAAATAGTAAAAGCCAGGGAAGTCTTAACAACTTTCCTGGCCTTCCGATTTCTAGAGCAAATCACCTAATCATTATGAGCGGGCGGAGGAGCTTATCACCCGGTCTTCACCTCTAAGGCTAGTTAGCCTGTCTACCCGCGGAGCGACGATTGGAAGACAATCGGGTCCGCTTGTTGCCTCTGAGACTGCTTTCAAACTGACCAAAAGCTGCATAAACCTGGTCCACAAACACCATGGGGATTTCAACCAGCGTACTATTACCCTGAATCTCGATATCCCCCACCTGACGAGGTGTCATCGCAGTATGGGCCGCTAGAAACTCTACTAGCCTCCGGGGATGAACTCCCTGGAATCTTCCCAAGGGGAGCTCTACATGAGCCGTAACAGGACTTATATCCTCGATCCTGGCGGTCTCCAACTGGGGTGACTCGCTGGCTATTAACTTTAACGCTGCTCCCAGTAAATACTGGGCATCATAGTGCTCCAGAAGTTCTTTGGCCATGGATTGGTAGATTCCCTGATCCTGATCAGCAGTCTCGATAAGTCTTTCCACCAGCATTTCCTGGCGGCGCTCGATAGCAGCCTGCATGGATGGCAGCATCTGGCGGTTAATTTTCTTGCCAATATGTCTTTCAATCATCTTTAGCTGTCTGATTTGGCGGGGTTCTACCAGAGTTATGGCAACTCCATCTCTTCCCGCCCGACCAGTCCGGCCAATGCGATGTACGTATCCATCTGGATCTTCTGGAATATCGAAATTGAAGACATGGGTTACCATCTCCACATCCAGACCACGAGCCGCCAGGTCAGTAGCCACGAGTATGGCTATATTGCCGTTGCGGAACCGCTCCATGACATTATCACGTTCTCTCTGCGACATATCACCATGCAGAGAATCTGCCGCATATCCCCGGCTGTTTAACACCCGGCTCAATTCATCAACGCCTTTTTTGGTACGGCAAAATATCAGGCTGACCTGAGGTTGATCTACATCGATAACCCGACAAATTGTCTCCACCTTTTGGCGGGGGTTTACTTCATAATAGTATTGTTCAGTAAGAGATACAGTAAGTTCGGGTGAAGCAATTAAAATTAATTCCGGGTTATCCATGAATGTTCTGCCTAATTCCCGTATCTCGGTTACCAGGGTAGCAGAGAATAAAAATGTTTGCCTCTGTTCCGGGCATTGTTGCAGTATTTTCTCAATATCGGGGAGAAAGCCCATGTCCAACATTTCATCCGCCTCATCCAAAACTACAAAATCCAGGCCGGATAGATCAATCGTGCCCCGGCTTAAATGATCCAGCAAACGCCCCGGAGTCCCCACAATTATTTCTGGTCTTCTTCGCAGCGCACGCAACTGGATGTCTATCGATTGCCCTCCGTATATGGGCAAAGCATTAATCTTCAATCCCAGACCCAAAGAGGAAATCTCTTCAGATACCTGCACAGCTAACTCGCGGGTTGGGCAGAGCACCATTCCCTGCAACCCCTGGTGTGGTTTTATCCGGTTCAAAATAGGGATACCAAAGGCAGCCGTCTTGCCGGTGCCAGTTTTGGCCTGTCCCATAATATCTCGTCCTGCTAATCCAGGCGGAATAGACTCGATTTGTATAGGAGTAGGGGTTTCAAAGCCTTTCTTTTCTATCATCTGCAGTAGTTGAGGCTTTAGCCCCATGTCGTGAAATGTTAATGTTTGGGTCTCCAAAAACTGTTCCTCCTTATTACTGTGAAACCTAACCTTGTACTAAATATAATTCAAAATAACCATTCTATAAGTATAGCACATCATTTGACACTAAGCTTGGCAACACCATGGCATTTAAAACACTAGCCGGCTATCCACCCTACTTGCTCAAGAAGAATACAGAATAGGTTCCTGCGCCCACATGCGAACCAATCAAGGCTCCTATTTCCGAAATCACAAAATCTTTAGAGCCAAATCTCTCTTCTATCATTTGCTTAATTTCCAGGGCTCCCTCTATATCCTTGGAATATGATATGCCAATAGTTTGATTCTTAATATCATCGCCGCGGTTCTCAATAATGTCTAATAGACGTTTTTTGGCTTTTTTCAGGCCATGGACTTTTTCCAACGGCAATATTCTCCCATCCACAAAATGCAAAATCAGCTTAATGTTAAGGAAGTCACCCAGTGCCGCTGCGGCAGGGTTTATCCTCCCCCCGCGCTTTAACATCTCCAGGTTGCCAACGATAAAAATATGCTGTATGCGGGAGATATTATTTTCTATCTCCGCTATGACTTCCTGCTTGCTTTTACCGGCTGCTATAGCTTGGGCAGCCCGTATTACAGTTAACCCCTGCCCTACTGATGCACTGCGAGAATCGATAACCGTAATACGCTCCGGGTCTACCATGTCCCTGGCTATACAGGCAGTTTGATAGGTTCCACTCAATTCCCCCGAAAAGGCAATGTATATTATTTCGCTATCATTTTCCTTTAGTACAGCTTCGAACTCATTCTGAATGAGGGCTATATTCATTTGCGAAGTGGTTGGTGTTACCCCCGGTTCTTCCAATAAGCGGTAAAATTCTCGGGGTTCAATATCTACGCGGTCTATGTAAGTATGGCCCTTTATCATGGTGGGCATATAAAACATTTTCACTCCCAGGATCTCCAGAACGTCTTTATCTAAATCACAGCCATTATCGGCATAAAGGATAATTTTACCCAACTAATCCAACTCCCCAAATATCAATATTTCCCCAATAGTCCCCGCAGTCACTAACCCCAATATAATGAATTTTACTATGTTTAGCATATATATACAAGCAATGACCATCCTTACCTTACCTGACGAGCGCCATATACTCCTATCTAAATCTTATTAATACTATAAATATTTTATAACTGTTTAAGTCTGGCTTAATGTTGCGGCTCTTCCCAATCGACCGCTGAACATATAGAATATAGTGATATAATTTACCCTGAACGTAGTATTAGAAGGTGAACTTGTATGCATGGATTAAAAAGGTCTCTGGGGGCACCTCTGCTGTTATTCGCCATTGCCAGCTTGATGATGGGCCTTTATTCCGGTCTTTATGACCCCTCCTTCAACAATTACCTGGCCCATACTCAAAATGTCAGCCCTTTAGCCCGGGGTGCCCTGGAATTTCCCCGGGAGATGCCGGGCTTCATGGTTGTCTTTATCGTTACCGCTTTGATGTTCCTGGCTGATACCAGGATAGCCGCTCTATCATCTCTTCTGGTCGGAGTCGCCTTATGGGGACAAGGCTTCCTCTCCCCTGATCTAACCTTAGTTGTTGTATGGATGATTATCTGGAGCACGGGTGCCCACCTTTATATGGCGATTACTCCCTCCATTGGCCTTCGTTTAGCTAAAATTGGCCAGGAAGGACGTCGCTTGGGACAAATAGGTTTTCTGGAATCACTCGGTTCGCTGATAGGTATGTTAATTGTTTATTGGGGTGCTTCCCGCTGGCATTTGTCTTTTGGAGCGATTTTTGGCCTGGCGGGTTCATTTGCTATTGTAGCTGCTTTGTGTCTGTTTCTAATCAAGCCCCAGCCCTTGATAAACGCTCCGCGACACCTTGTTTTCAAACGTAAATACTGGTTATTTTATTCGCTTAACATTGTTTTCGGAGCCCGCAAACAGATATTCCTTACCTTTGCCCCCTGGGTGCTAATCACAATCTTCAACAGTGGTGTGGAAACTTTTGCTTTGCTGGGCTTCATAGGCACTTTATTGAGCCTGGCCTTTCGGCCCCTCCTGGGCCGGGCTATTGATACACTGGGGGAGAAAGCGATCATCTCGGCCGAATCTGTACTTTTGATTATTATGAGCATACTCTATGGGTTCGCTCCTGCCTGGTTTTCTACCGGGGCAGCGCTCACCATTATAATGGCCTGCTACATTGCCGATCAACTGCTCTTCTCAGTAAGGATGGCCCGCACTACCTACCTCAACCGTATTGTCGATAGTCCCGACGACCTGACCCCCACCCTTTCTATGGGATTGAGTCTTGATCATGCCGTATCGATGTTAATTCCACTGGGCGGCGGTTTGCTTTGGACTTATTACGGTTATACCCCGGTTTTTGTAGCATCGGGAATTATTGCCGTGGCTAATCTTGTACTGGCGGGATTTATACCTGCCCGGACAAATCATCCAGTTTCAGATATGCAGCCTTAGCATACTTGTATACTTAACCCCCCGGTCTTGCCAAATACTTGATGACTGAATTAAAATGTAAACACTTGTCCAAGGAGATCTGTTTACCTATTAATCGTAATTGTTCAGCTCATTGCCAATTAACTACAGATCTTTCCGGATTACCCAGGTTAAATAAGGAGTGAATTGAGTGGGTTTCGAAAAACTAGTCTTTGGAAAAACGGATGTCCATGAACTACTAAATGAATTTGGCAGTCCCTTATATGTTTACGATGAAGAGATTTTGAGGAAAAGATGCCAGGAGATGAAAAGCCTGCTCACCTACCCGCAATTTCGAGTCAACTATTCTGCTAAAGCCAATACCAACGTGGAGCTCTTGAAAATAGTACGCTCTGAAGGATTAGATGTTGATGGGATGTCACCCGGGGAAATGTACCTGGAAATAAAAGCAGGCTTCCGTTCCGATCGCATTACCTTCATCGGCAACAACGTTTCCCGTAACGAACTGCAATTTGCAGTTGACAATGGTATCCTGGTCAGCGTTGACTCTTTGTCCCAACTCAAGCTGTTAGGAGAAATTAACCGGGGCGGATCGGTGTGTCTGCGCATCAATCCAGGTATTGGGGCCGGACATCATGATAAAGTTATAACCGGAGGAAAAAAGGCAAAATTCGGCATTGCGGTGGAAGATCTGCCCCTGGCTCAGGAAATAGCTGCCCGCTGCGAAATGACGATCTCTGGACTGAATCAGCATATCGGCTCCCTTTTCCTGGAACCAGATGCATATGTGGCTGCCGCTGCAGCTATACTTGAGTTGGCCGCTATGATCCGCAGCGTAGAAACGGTTGATCTGGGAGGAGGATTTGGCATACCTTACCGCCATGGTGTTGAACAACGGTTAGATCTAGCTAATTTAGGTACCCAACTAGACACCTTGATTAACGACTGGGTAGCTTCGCATCGTCCTATTTCAATCCGTACTGAACCAGGACGTTATGTGGTAGCGGAATGTGGTGCTCTGCTAGGCACTGTTACAGCTGTTAAGGAAAACTATAATACCTTCTTTGTGGGGACAGACATTGGTTTTAACACTCTCGTACGTCCGGTAATGTACGACAGCTACCATGAAATAAGTGTTGTTCCCCGGGAAGAACGCCCTTATGAGGAATATTCCAAACCAGTTTATGTGGTGGGGCAGATTTGCGAGAGCGGAGACATACTCGCTCATGACCGGGTAATACCTTGCTGTCACGAGGGAGATGCACTCATCGTACATGATGCCGGGGCTTATGGTTTTTCCATGGCCAGCACCTATAATTCCCGTCCTCTGCCGGCGGAAGTTCTTATAGAAAAAGATGGTACCATCCGCCTCATCAGGAAAGCCCAAACCCTGCAAGATCTATGGCCTGATTAGCCTCATTAGACTGGCAAATATCCCAGGGGGAGCCCTATTGGATCATCCCCCTGGTTAGTTTAGTTATATCAATAGCGATGCAAGTAACCTTCGATATAATTTCTTACTGCCTGGGCAGGTTGATAAATCCCAAAATGTCCTTCACAGAGTATATCTGCCTCCAAATCCAACAGCGCCTGCATGGACTTGCGCCAATGTTTCATATTGGAACCCCATTCCTTATTAAAGGGTCCATGAATATCCTGACCGAAAAGTATCCGCAACCCTCCAATATCCACATACACAGATATTCCACCGGGGGTGTGTCCCGGGGTATGCAGACATACTAATTCCATATTACCTGCCATAACCTTTTCCTGGCGCCCCTTCAAAACCCTGTCCACAACTACCTTTTGGTAATCCACTCCATACCAGCTGGCTGCCGTTAAGTGAGGAAGTCCTTCTTGAATTGCGGGCAATTCCAGTTGGTGGGCAATTATCTCAGCTTGTAAACTCTCCTGGAGAGCCTTGAGCCCCCCGATGTGATCAATGTGCCCATGGGTGGCTATAATATGTTTTATGGCCGTAATATCGATACCGCTGCGGGTCATATTATCTATCAGCAAAGGGGCACTTTCTCCCGCCCCGGTATCGATCAATACCGATTCAGGGCCTCCCTCCACCAGATATACACAGCAATCCTCCGGGTAAGATAATCTTTCTCCTCCTATTTGATATACGTGCGGACATACTTCAAGAACCTTTTTCATTTCCCACCTCCGCTAACGCTAAGACTAATTACAGCATTATTTTCTCATAACCCGATATGTAAATACAGCCCTATATGTAGACTCTCATTATCTAAAACAATACTGGCGCGTATACTCTTTGGAATGGGCAACTCAAATACCTGGTGCAATTTGCAGTCATAGCCTTTGGCAGTTATGTTAAAATATGTTTAAGTAAATCGCCAGATCATTCTTAAGGAGGGGGTTTAGATTTCTATGGTTTCCGAATATGAATTTGCCGCGACTTTTGAGGCATTGATTGAAAGCCCGTACATGGCTCTGGTTATAGTAAATAAAGAAGGTATTATAACCCTGATGAATCAAACCTTTCTTGATTCCCTGGAATTAGAGTTAGTGGATGTGCTGGGCAAGCATGTGCTGGAAATCCTACCCCATTCCCAACTCCCGGAGGTACTGGAGACAGGTCGGGTAGATAAAGCTGATATCTGGCCTATCAAAGATCAAGATACAATAGTCACCCGGGTACCCATCATTAAAAACGGTGAGATTATTGGGGCAATTGGCCAGAGCCTTTCCTTGGACATGTCTGGCGCCAAGATTTTTATGAAAAGACTGCAGGAGCGAGAAGGTGAATTCACCGCTCTTTTTGAGGCCCTGGTGGAAAGCCCTTATATGCTTTATGTGGCCATCGACAAGGATGGCTATATTACTGCCATGAACCAGACCTATCTGGACATCCTGGATGTTAAAAAAGAGGATGTTACAGGTAAATATATATTAGACATAACCCCTAATTCAAAACTCATGGAGATACTGGCTACAGGTCGCATTGACGATGCAGACATCTGGTCCATCAAAGGACACGATATGATCGTTACCCGCCTGCCCATTATCAAAAACGACCAAATAGTTGGTGCAGTTGCCAAAAGTCTCTTTATGGATATGTCGGTCGCCAAAGTTTTAATGCGCAAACTGCAGGAAACCGAAAAAGAATTCGCTTCAATTCTAGAGGGTCTCATCGAAAGCCCCTATATGGTCTATGTAATTGTTGACAAAGAAGGCTATATTACTACCATGAATCAGACCTTTTTGGATATACTGGGCATGAAAAGGGAGGATGTAATCGGCCAATATATCCTGGATATCACTCCTACCTCAGAACTACCCGAAATATTGAAAACTGGTCGTATTGATAAAGCAGATATATATCCCATTATGGATCGAGACACTATCGTAACCCGCTTGCCCATTATAAAAAACGGTGAAATTATAGGAGCGATTGGCAAAAGCCTATTTTTAGATATGTCTGGCGCCAGGATTTTAGTAAATAAGCTGCATGATACAGAGAAGGAATTGAACGTATATAAAGATGAAGTGCGCAAGCTGTATAGTGCCAAATGGGAATTTTCTCATCTGATTGGTCAGAGCCCGGCTTTCTTGTCTGTAAAATCAATGGCTGAACACGTTTCCCAAACGTCCAGTACGCTGCTCATAACCGGTGAGAGTGGTACCGGCAAAGAACTATACGCTCAAGCTATACATAATGCCAGTCTAAGAAAATCAGGGCCATTTATCCGCATCAACTGTGCCGCTTTGCCTGATAATCTTCTCGAGTCAGAATTGTTCGGTTATGAAGATGGAGCCTTTACTGGATCTAGAAGAGGGGGTAAACAGGGTAAGTTTGAATTAGCCCGGAACGGCACTATCTTTTTAGATGAGATCGGGGATATGCCTATGGCTATGCAGACCAAAATCCTAACCGTACTGCAGGAGAGAACCGTGGAACGGATTGGGGGGAATATACCTATCCCTGTCAATGTCAGAGTCATCGCCGCTACTAATCGAAATCTGGAAGAAATGATCAGCAAACAAGCCTTTCGCCAGGATCTCTATTATCGTCTAAATGTAGTAAGGTTAAATATCCCCCCTTTGCGTAAGAGGAAACGAGATATTCCGCTGCTTACCACTAATTTGCTCACCAGGATTAACCAGGATCTGAATACAAATATCACGGGTATATCAGACCAGGCCCAAGCCTTGCTTGAAGACTATTCATGGCCTGGTAATGTTCGTGAATTGGAAAACCTGTTGGAACGGGCCGTAAACATGGCCAACATGAACCATGAGGATTTTTTAACCATCAAGCATTTCCCTTCCCTGACGGAAGATACTTCTATCAACCACGAAAAATCAGAAAAGGAAAGTTTGAATTTACCGGAGACTATGGAAAACCTGGAAAAGCAAATAATAATGAAGGCTCTGTATAAGACAGGTCATAATAAAGTGCAGACCGCCAAAATATTGGGTATTCACAGCTCAGCATTATATCGCAAACTCTCTAAATACGGTCTGGATTAACCCGCGTTCTGGGTTCTATCAGGCAGAAGGTGATCAATTTGCTGGCTTCCAGCATTTTTCCACCACTTATACAAAAGTCGATGGGTGATGGTCAAAGCATCACCCATCCATTGTAAACAGTGGCGAACTATAAAGTTAATAACCCCAGTGATATCACGGCAATCATTTTTTCAGCACTTAAGACAATTTATGAATGAATAATCCACTTCTTAGCTTGGGTTCAAACCAGGTGGATTTAGGAGGCATGATCTTCCCGGCATCAGCAATATCCATTAGGTCCTGGATAGCGGTGGGATACATGGAAAAAGCGACCTGCATCCCCTCATCGACCCGCCTCTCCAATTCCTCCAGGCCTCGAATACCACCCACAAAGTCAATCCGCTTATCAGTGCGGGGGTCTTTAATTCCTAAAAGAGGCCCCAAAACATTATTCTGCAAGATGGAAACATCGAGCCGGGCAACAGGATCTGCTCCATCGTAAGTTCCTTCTCTGGCCTCCAATTGATACCATTGGCCTTGTATATACATTCCGAACTGATGTTTATGCAAAGGTTTATATGGTTCTACCCCGGCATGTTTTTTAATGGAAAAAAATGCTGCTAATCGGTCCATGAACTCATCTTTGGATAACCCGTGTAAATCCTGCACTACCCGATTATAGTCCATAATATATAGGTCTTGATCAGGAAATATAACCGCCAGAAAATAATTGAATTCCTCATCCCCACTGTAATCAGATTTAGACTGACGGCGCATTTGTCCCACCCTTACGGCCGAGGCTGAGCGGTGGTGCCCATCGGCTATATACAGACATTTAACCTGCGCGAACAGGTGTACCAGTCTGTTTACGTCCCTTTTGTTCTCAATTACCCATACGATATGGCCAATACCATCCTCGGAGGTAATATTATAGAGGGGTTCTTTTATAACCCATTCAGCTACAATTGCGTTTATCTCTGCGCTGGCTGGGTAAGTCAAGAATATCGGGCCGGTATTGGCATCACAGTAATCGACATGGCGGGTGCGGTCAAGTTCTTTATCAGCCCTGGTAAGCTCATGTTTCTTGATAATATTGTTAAGGTAGTCATCAATAGAAGCACAGGCCACAATTCCGGTTTGCGTTCTGGCCCCCATTACCTGCCGGTAAATATAGAGATGGGCTTGCTCGTCTTCACGCAATACCCCACTTTCTATCATGGCCTGCAGACTTTCGCGAGCCTTTTCATAGACCCTGGGGTCATATAAATCAATGTCCGTCGCTAAATCAATCTCAGCCTTATCTACGTGTAAAAAAGAATAAGGGTTGTCCTTTACCATCTCTCGGGCTTCCTCACTGCTCATTACATCGTAGGGAAGAGCTGCTACCCTGCCCGAAAGCTCAGGCACCGGCCTTACCGCCCGAAAAGGTCTTATAACTGCCATTGAATAATCCTCCTAATAACCCGGGGTTGTAACCCCAACTTATTTTAATATGTCATCTATATTGCCCAGTAAATCTTTTATCTCGTCCAGAGTGCAATCACCCATGTGGGCGATACGGAAAGTCTTATCCTTCATCTTACCGTAGCCGTTGGAAATTTGGTAACCTCTGGCTCCCAGCTCTTTATTCAAAGCGCCCACGTCAATTCCTTTGGTGTTACTTATAGTTGTAAGGGTATTGGACAAATACCTTTCATCGGCAAAAAGAGCAAACTCCCGGCGCGCCCAGGCCCGCACATATTCGGCCATTTCAATATGGCGGTTAAAACGGTTATCCAGCCCCTCCTGCATGATCCTATCCAACTGGTAGTCCAGCGCAAACATGTGGGACAGGGACGGTGTGGACTGATACTGGTAATCCTTTTTCTGGATATAGTCATATATAGCCAATAAATCCAGGTAATAACCACGGTTTTGGACCTGTTGGGCTCTCTCGATGGCTTTGCTGGAGAAGGAACAGATGGCCATTCCCGGTGGCAATCCCAATGCCTTTTGGGTAGAGGTAATGCAAATATCCACCCCTAATTTATCAACCTCGATTTTAGTTCCGGCCATAGAACTTACGGCATCCAAGCAATAAACTATATTAGGATATTGCTTCACTACCTCGGCAATTTCTTCCACCGGATTCATCAGTCCTGTTGAGGTCTCATTGTGAGTTATGGTGAGCAAATCATATTGACCGGTCGACAACACCTCATCCACCAGTTTCGGGGTTATAGCAGTACCCCATTCTACCTCGTATAAATCAGCGGGGACATTATTGCCGACTGCCATTTCAAACCATCTCTTACCGAAGGCTCCCACCGAGAAAACAGCCGCCTTTTTTAATGTACAGGAACGCACTGCTCCTTCCATCAAGCCGCTGCCGGAGGAGGTGGATAGCAAAATAGCTTCGTTCGTATAAAAAAGCTTTCTTATTTTATCGCTGATTCCATGCTGCAGCAGAGATGCATCCTTACTGCGGTGCCCAATCATGGGGCGAGCCATTTGGGCCAGTACATCTGGTCTAACCTCTACGGGGCCAGGGATAAATAACTTTTTATGCACTATTCAACCCTCTTTCAGTTTTATTACAAAACAAATCACTGTTACATTTTAGCAAGTTCCCGCCACTTTCTCAATGAAACCAGAAGATTTACATCTGTTCAGGGTTCCTTGACTAAAACCAGTGGATATATTACCATAATGGTAAATATATCCTAGATTGTAAATAAGTTAGCGGGAAGAATACTTTTTCATTACTATTTGTGTCACCGAAGATAGCGGCGAAATGGAGGTTAATATGGATACCAACCTGATCGACAAAGCCCGTACACTTATTAATGCCAATTATATTTCCACGACATTGAGTACAGTAAACAAGAATTACGATGTAAACATTGCGGTCATTACTATCCTGGAAATGATTGATGACGGCACCATAATATGTGCGCGTTTTGGAGCTGACAAAACTTATGCCAATTTGAAAGAAACGGGGAAAGGTGTATTTTTGGTACTAATAACTCCAGATAATAAAACCAAGGATGGGGTTAGAGTGTATGTTGAACTGGTGGACGACCAGCAGGAAGGTGAATACTTTGATCGTATTAAAGCCCGGCTGGAAGAGACCGCTTATTCTGCTTTTCCGTTAAAGAACTGTCTGGTATTCAGAATAGTCGATATACTCCCAGTCTCAATGTTAAAAAAATAGAGAACAGAAAGGGACGGCATCTTGCCGTCCCGCAGGGTGTCGATAAAGTCGACACCCTGCCAGAGCGAGCAAAAAAGGTCAAGAGCAAGGCAACCGGAAGGCCCGTGATTGAGGCGTACATGGGTACGTCGATTGAACGGGTCTTCCGAATTAACGCAGCACCCAAGGGCACCACTGATGTATCGCAAGCGATACTGTTAAAGTTGCTATTGGCCTTTTATGACGGTCTGAGGGACGGCATCTTGCCGTCCCTTTCTCTTATATCCTGGCAGCTTAATTACCCAGTTGCTGGATTTCTTCTGGGGAAGGATGGTTGGGAATTACGGCTATTTTCTCCCCGTTATATTCAAATACAATCTGGTCATCATTGGTTATTTCGCCAATCACCGCTGCAGCAACATCATTCTTGCTGCGAATCAGTGCTAAAACTTCATCAACATCGGCCGGTTCTACTTGCAGTAACATGCGCGCCTGGGTCTCACAAATCAAAATCTCTTCAGGAGTAATATCGGCAACTCTCACTGGAACAGCTGCCAGATCTACTTTTGCCCCCAGGCCTCCAAATCGAGCCGTTTCACACACTGCCGCACCAATACCAGCCGCCCCCAAATCGGAACAGGCTTTGATTTTATTGGTGGCAAAGGCAGCCAGAGTAGCATCCATAGCCATTCGTTCTTCCTTAAACAATGCAATGGCTGGTTGCATAGTATCAACCAATCCTGCTCTATACAGAGTATCGTTGCCATCAGTACCGGTCTCCCCGATTATAATAATCTTATCTCCAGCTGATTTAGCCGGTTTAGTTAAAGGCTGGTCCGTAACCTGCTTGCCAATGACCGATACTACTACCGCAGGAACTATGTCACTAAAGGAAGTGGAAAATCCTCCCCCCACTACAAAGACCTCCATAGTCTCACACATATCTGCTATTCCTTTTAGCATCAGGTTAATTCTATCCTGACTGGTCATAACCTGACATTTACCGCAGGTACATTTCCCATCAAAACCGCACGGGCCGACTATTACCTCCTGCTCCATGGGGCGCGTACCAATAAAATCAAGCAAAAAGATAGGCCTGGCACCCATAGCAACAACATCTCTCATCGCACCACCGGCTCCAGTTGCGGCACTATCGTAGGGACGCGGAACACATGGTGAACAATGGCTTTCCATTTTGGCTACCACCAGGCAGTCAGAGCCGGGCATATTAAATACAGCCGCATCATCATTAGCATCAGGCCCGACTAACAACGCTGCTGGCCAAGTTTGTCCGACCTTTTGATTGAGCTCCTTAAAAATGCTGAAATCAATGGCCTTATCAATGTTATGGTGCAAGTGGACAAATAGAGCGTGCATGAGAGCCTTTTCAATTTTATTCATTATTAATGTCCTCCTATCAAATAAGCGATTGGTTATACCTATGCTACCCAAAATTATATTCTATAGCAATTTCACTAATATATATTATCATAAACTATGATACAAGGGGACGTTTTTGATGTGTCATTCGCTGAGGATTTCTACTCCATCCTCAGTAACGCGTACTGTGTGCTCCCATTGAGCAGACAGGGATCCATCACTGGTAATAGTTGTCCAACCATCCGCCAGGCGCTTACACTTATAGCCGCCGGCATTGATCATAGGCTCAATAGTGAACACCATATTGGGAACCAGCACCATTCCGCATTCACGCTCACCGTAATGTTGAACAAAAGGCTCCTCATGAAAATCGAGCCCTACACCGTGCCCGCCGTAATCCTGAACGACTGAATATCCATGTCGATTCGCATACTGCTCAATAACATACCCAATATCCCCTATCCGGTTGAAAGGCTTTACCTGCTCTATCCCCAAGTAAAGGCATTCTCGGGCAACTTGGACCAGGTCCCGGGCCTGCTCGGAGGGATTACCGATCAGGAACATACGGCTGACATCACCATAATAACCGTTCAAAATGGTGGTAACATCCACATTAACAATATCCCCATCGCGCAATATGGTATCATCAGGAATGCCATGGCAAACTACATTATTAAGAGAGGTACAAACACTGCGGGGAAAACCTTCATAATTCAAAGGGGCAGGAAGTGCACCGTGCATAATCGTATGCTCATGCACCCAATGGTCAATCTCACTGGTTGTGATCCCTGCTTCAATCTTTTTTGCAACCATATCCAAAATGTTATTACTTAGCTGACAGGCCCTGCGAATTCCAGCAATCTGCGCTTCGGTCTTAATTAGATTTCTAGCAGGCACCATACAACCCGCTCTTTCCATTTCCTCCAGTCTGGTATCCTGTTCCAAATGGCATTTTTTATACTTCTTACCGCTTCCACACCAGCATGGGTCATTGCGGGACAAGCTATGACTATAGGAGTTCTGATTCAACTGAACACACCTTCTTCTACTGCTTCTGACTGCATTTTAATAGCTTCATTCAATAAACTCTTGAGTAGAATGATAAATTTCTCTCCTTCGAGAATGCTCTGCTCAATAGTCATCACAGCCATGCCGTCTTCAAAATGTATAATATCATACTTCTTCATCCGGAAATTCTGCCGAGGGGGATCTGTTCACCAAAATACTCGTACAGGCCCAGCAGTTCTTTTTCTCAGTAGCGAATAGGAATATTGCACAGATCCCTGGTCTCCAAATACCGCGCCGGTCAAAGAAACTGCCTTGTAATAGACCCTTACGTAAATTTGTCTAAACATACATAAGGTATCTAAACATTAACCAGAAATGCCCTAAACTTCCCCCTATAACAAAGAGATGAAATATCTCGTGAAACCCGAACCAATTTGAATTTATTTTGGGCCATTTAAAACCATAGATAATTGCCCCGATAGTATATAGCAAACCGCCAATAGCCAACCAGGTAACTCCACCCACCGGCACCGACTGAATTAATGGGTAGAATGCTATTATGACCAGCCAACCCATTAACAAATAAACACCAGTGGTTAACCAGCGGGGAGCTCCAAACCAGACCACAGTCATAATAATACCTGCTGTCGCCAGTACCCAGACCGCAATCAGCATACTTAATTTCCAGGCACCTGTCAAACCAATGATACAGATTGGAGTATATGTACCGGCAATCAGCACATAGATCATCATATGGTCAATACGTCTGAGCAAGGTATTAATCCTTTCCGGAACCCTTAAAAGATGGTATATGGCACTGGAGCTATACAGCAGTATGAGAGCAGCACCAAATATGGCGAAGGCGATTATATGCTTGATTGTGGCGAAGCGCACCGCATATCTGACCAGTACTACCAGTCCCACAATTGATAATATGGCTCCCCCCAGATGAGTAAGTCCACTGACCGGGTCTTTAAACTTGGCCATTAAACTGAGCATACCGGATTTGAAATGACTCATTCTGCTAAACCTCTTTCCTTAAGCTTATCGCCTCATATAATTGGTTTCACCTGCTCTATTATTATACTATATTGTGGAAAATATTATTATCACTCTGGCTGCGAATTCCTTTTTACAGTAAAAAGCCCCTCCTGTTGCGGAAGGGCTTTACTTCTTTTAGCTATTTGGCAATTTTGCCCCATCTCTGGTTGACATCATCCCAATTTACCAGGTTCCACCAGGCTTCGATGAAAGCAGCCCGCTTATTCTGGTATTTCAGATAATAGGCGTGTTCCCAGACGTCAACAACCAGCAGCGGCACAACCCCCCATTGGGTTAGATCCTGATGCTTCTCGGTCTGAAGTATCTCTAATTTTGCGAAATAGGGATTAAAGGCCAGAATAGCCCAGCCTGAACCTTCTACCGCCGCCGCGGCAGCACTAAACTGCTGCTTGAACTTATCAAAGTTATCAAATTCCTTATTAATAGCCTCCGCAATCGGACCTGAGGCGGCTCCGCCTCCAGCCGGCTTCATATTCTCCCAAAACATGGTATGGAGGATATGTCCCGAGCCATGAAAGGCGAGTTCCCTGGCCCAGTGTTTAATCAGAGCAAAATCGCCCTTTTTCCTGGCTTCAGCAATCTTGGTTTCAGCATTGTTGAGCCCATCCACATAACCCTTGTGGTGAATATCATGGTGAAGTCTCACCGTCTGTTCATCATAATAGGGCTCCAGAGCATCATAAGGATACGGGAGTTCAGGTAAAACGTAAGTCATAAATCTTGCCTCCTTCATATCTTTAATAATAAGACATTTTCAGCCCTGTTTGGCTTGTATAAGTTGTGCCAGGCACCACTTATGCATCAATCATACCTCCTTCATATCTTTAATAATAAGACATTTTCAGCCCTGTTTGGCTTATGGTGCCAGGCGCTGCATAAGTTGTGCCTGGCACAACTTATGCATTATGTTCCCGGGCTGATTGTCCTTAAACAGTAGTATATAACATTTATGGGTTGCTTAAAAGAAAACTTAATCTTCTTAATTACTCAACTTTCCCCGTTGCCAATAATAAAGTGATATGCGTTAAGATATAGGCCCACCCCAAAAGAATCGTATAAGTATAGTTATTTCAACTATCGAAGTAGCTTTGGATAATTGGTCGCGCCATGAACTACTCGATAAATATAGACTGTAGCGTCAATCAGCCGGTAAACACAGATGTATTCGCCGCATACCAGCTTACGATACCCTTCCTTTTGCAGAACAGCGTCTGAATGCTCAGTTCCCATCAATGGGAACTCACCAAGCTTTTCAATGGAATCTAGCAGCTTGTCGGTAATTATCCCCGCTGATATTGGACCGACTGCAAGCAGATGATAATCTGCTATTCGATCAATGTCGTTTAAGGCAGGAGTTAAAATCTCAACCTTAGCTTTAGGCATGAGAATACTTCTCCTTTAAACGATTTCTCACCTCGCTCACAGTGTAGGTCGGCTCTCCGGAAAGGCGTGAAACCTCGGCTTCCAAAACCTTGGCACGGTGTTCCAGCATTTTTTCCCGTTGCTCGAATGCATCAATGCTCATAACTACTATATCGCCTTCACCATTTTTTGTAATATAAATTGGCTCAGCAGTCTGGTGTGCCAAATTGGAAATCATGCCATAGTCATTGCGCAGGGCGGTTGAAGATTTTATCTGCATAACAGAACCCCCTCAGTCATATTATTCTGCTATTATTATACGATAATTATAGTATAATATCCAATAATATCTCCCGTTATTTCTTAATTTTCTTAATGAATTCAGACGGATGGAGCGCGTCTTTACTGCGATCCTTGAAAATCGGTTAATTATAGCGGCTGCCCGTTTAATCCGTACGGGCAATCTTATAAATAGCCTGCAGAACCGTTTCAATTTGGGTTTCCGTACTGAAATAGCCCGGGCTTAAACGGCAGGCTCCCCGCTGCAGTGATCCTATTGTCTGGTGGGCCAGAGGGGCACAATGCAGTCCTGAACGGGTGCTTATGCCATATTCATGTTCCAAACGCATACTCAACTCACCACAGTCCATCCCCTCATAATTGAAGGCAATCACCGCGGTCCGCCGGCTGCTTTCCGCTGGTCCATACACCTTTATCCCATCAATATTCTTCATTCCTTCCAGCAGGGCGGCGGTAAGGTATTGTTCATGACGGCGTATTTGATCGCGGCCGGTTTCTAAAATAAACTTAACCCCGGCCATAAGACCGGCTATTCCAGGAGTATTAGGAGTACCACTCTCCAACCGATCGGGCATATAGTCGGGTTGTTCCAAGGATTCCGAAAGAGATCCCGTTCCGCCTTCTTTCAGCGGATTTACCCGCAGGCCAGGTTTTATATATATACCCCCTGTGCCCTGAGGCCCCAGAAGGCCTTTATGCCCGGTAAAAGCCAGAATATCTATGCATTGCTTTTCAACATCCAGCTCTAGTACCCCAGCAGTCTGGGCACTATCTACCATAAAAACAATGCCTCTGTCGCGGGCGATTTTCCCAATTTCACCGATAGGCATTATAGTACCAGTAAGGTTAGAGGCATGCAGCATACATATCATGCGGGTATTCGCCTTAATCGCTCCCTCGATAGCTGCAGGGTCTAAAGTCCCTTCAGAACTGCACGGTACTGCAGTCCACTCCACGCCCTGCCGAGACATCGCATTGAGTGGCCGGGCTACCGCGTTGTGTTCCATACTGGTGGTTATGACATGGTCACCAGCCTGCAAATAACCTTTGAGTCCTGTATTTAAAGCCTCGGTCACATTAGCAGTAAAGGCTATATTGGCACAATCATCGATATTAAAAAGGGTTGCCAAAGCTTCTCTAGCATCCAGAATGAGGGATCCCGCCTGTAAGGTTTGTCTATGAGTGCCCCGCCCCGGATTCGCCCCCAGATATCGATTGAAATGATCAATCGCTTCATACACACATTCTGGCTTGGGAAAGGATGTGGCGGCGTTATCCATATAAATATGCTCCATCTCCTATCACCTCGTTTCGATAAAAAAGTATACCACATCTATCATTATCTTAAAAATAACTACAGGTTATAGATGCAAAACAATCCGGGTACCGTTCCTGCTTTAACCCCTTTCCATCTTAGTGTATTCAGAAATCTTATATTCCTCTCCGGGAATGCTTCCCATATCTTCTCACAATAAAAGTCCGCTCAATCAACGCACTTTAATACGGGGACGTGGCCTTACTGCTCAGCAGACGGTTTATCCCCATACCTTACAGGCATCAATCGCGGACTTTTCTCACAGATTGATATTCATTTGGGTAATTGGCAATTATTTATTTTGGCTTTAAGGATTAACCCAATTAATAGTCAGCTTACCATTCTGGCTGTCAACCTGGATAGCAGCCCCATCGACCACCTGCCCGCTGACCAAGGCCCTGCCTACCAGAGTCTCCAGCTTGCTTTGCAGGAATCTTTTCAAGGGTCGAGCTCCGAAAACGGGATCATATCCCTCGGCCGCTATGAAAAGTTTGGCACCTTCCGTCAGTTCCAGTTTAATCTGGCGTTCCTGGAGCCGATCGCGCAAATCATCCACCATCAGTTCCACAATGCGCTCAATCTCCGGTAGGGTGAGGGGCTTGAAGAGAACGGTCTCATCTACCCGGTTTAGGAATTCAGGCCGGAACCACTTATGGAGTTCGTTCATAACCTGATTACGTGCAGTTTCACTAATTTCCCCTTTTTCATTAATGCCCTCCAGCAGATATTGCGACCCCAGGTTGGAGGTCATTATAATGATGGTATTTTTAAAATCAACCGTACGTCCATGCGAATCAGTGATGCGGCCGTCATCTAAAACTTGCAGTAAGACATTGAATACATCGTGATGCGCTTTCTCTATTTCATCAAAAAGAATCACTGCGTATGGTTTGCGTCGGACTGCCTCGGTCAACTGCCCCCCTTCGTCATAACCGATATAACCGGGAGGAGCGCCAATGAGGCGGGAAACCGTGTGTTTTTCCATGTACTCGCTCATATCGATGCGAATCATACTCTTCTCTGAATCGAATAAAGTCTGAGCCAGGGTCTTGGCCAACTCAGTTTTCCCCACCCCGGTCGGGCCCAGGAAAATAAAGGAACCAATCGGACGACGAGGATCCTTAATGCCGGCCCGGGCGCGTATAATTGCATCGGCAACCAAACTCACCGCTTCATCCTGGCCAATCAAGCGTTCGTGCAAGATCTCATCGAGCCGCAGCAGCTTTTCCCTTTCCCCTTCCACCAGGCGGGTCAAAGGAATCCCGGTCCAACGCGAGATAATTCGGGCAATCTGATCTTCCGTGACCTCTTCACTGAGAACGCTTACCGCTCCCTGTTTACGGACCATAAATTCTTCTTCCGCCTTGAGTCGTCTCTCTATATCTGGCAGCTGGCCATATTTTAACTCGGCCGCTCGGTTCAAATCGTAATCACGTTCTGCCTTTTCTATTTCCTGACGTATTTTATCAAGCTCCTCCCGCAGGGCAGTCACCTTATGAATGGCGCTCTTCTCCGCCTCCCACTTGGCTCGCATGGAATCGGACTTATTCTTAATATCGGCCAGCTCCTTCTGCAGAGCCTGCAGCCTTTCCTGACTGGCAGGGTCTTTTTCTTTGCTTAGGGCGGCTTCCTCTATTTCCAGTTGCATCATGCGCCGAGATATTTCATCCAATTCAGAAGGCATAGAGTCAATCTCAGTTCTTACCATAGCACAGGCCTGATCGACCAGGTCAATTGCTTTATCGGGCAGAAAACGATCCGATATATAGCGGCTGGAAAGAACGGCGGCACCAACTAGAGCATTATCATGGATTTTTACCCCATGGAAGACCTCATAACGTTCCTTCAAACCCCGCAGAATGGAAATAGTATCCTCAACCGTGGGTTCCTCCACCATGACGGGCTGAAACCGGCGCTCCAGGGCGGCGTCCTTTTCAATATGCTGGCGGTATTCATCCAGGGTGGTAGCTCCGATACAATGCAATTCGCCCCTGGCCAGCATTGGCTTGAGCATGTTGCCCGCATCCATGGAACCTTCCGCCTTACCTGCCCCTACAATATTGTGCAGCTCATCAATAAAAAGTATAATCTGACCTTCACTGTTTTTTATCTCCTCTAAAACAGCTTTCAGTCTCTCTTCAAACTCACCTCTGTATTTAGCACCGGCCACCAAGGCACCCATATCCAATTCAAAAATAGTCTTATTCTTTAAGCCCTCCGGCACATCATTGCGTACGATACGATGGGCTAACCCTTCCACGATAGCAGTTTTGCCAACTCCCGGCTCTCCGATCAACACCGGATTGTTCTTGCGTTTACGGGAAAGTATAAGAATCACATCACGAATCTCGCTGTCCCGTCCTATAACCGGATCCAGTTTACCGCTGCGCACCATTGCCACCAGATCACGGCCATAGCGCTCCAGAGCTTCATAGGTGGTCTCCGGAGTAGGGCTGGTAACCCGCTGATTACCCCGCACCGAGGTAAGAGCATTTAAAAACTTATCGCGGCTCATTCCCGCCTGTTTCATAATGCGCGCCGCTGCTCCAGCCGCACCTTCTTCAAACATGGCCAAAACCAGATGCTCAACACTTATATAGTCGTCCTTTAATCGGCTGGCTTCTTGTTCTGCTCGCGCCAACAGTTGGTTCAACCTCTGGGTCACGTATACTTTGCCAGCCTCACTGGCCCCTCCTGATACTCGGGGACGTTTACTCAGATTATCTTGAAGCTCTCCCGTTATACCCGCAGGATTTACACCCGCTCTATCAAAAAGTCTGGGTACCAGACCTTCATTTTGTTGTAACAAGGCCAGCAACAAATGCTCAACATCAACCTCCTGATGCCCTAACCTTACCGCCACGTTCTCAGCATCATGTATCGCTTCACGTGATTTTTCAGTCAATCTATTCATGTCCATACATATACACCTCCTTGAATACTTTCCTGAACAGGAGACGGTTTCTTTCCTCAACCTTGATTTCTGGAGAAGTCTGCCTCCAGGGCCATGCTACCCTTTTCTCAGTCTACGGAGTTCTCTTTCTAATTCCCCGATCCGCTCCAGTAAATCCATGACCACTCCTACCCCGGCCCAATTTATCCCCAGTTCGTTGCGCAGGCGCAAAGCCCTGCAGATATCACCGACTGCTTCCGGAGCAAATAACATCTCGGGGCTGAACTGCTCCGGTTCAATTAAGCCCAAATCCACCATACGTTCCAACAGCTCAGGATGCACACCTGCCTGTCGTGCTGTTTCCCTTAAGCTCAGCAAACCCTCTCGAGCTGGAGGCCTATGCAGGACTAAATAATAGCGCTGGTATTTCATGCTTTACGCCTCCCTTCCCGATGCCCGTGGTGCAAAACTTGATACCCGGGATAATTCCTCAAAGAGCTCTTTTTCGCGTTCGCTCAGCTTCCTGGGTACAACAATTTTGATGACTGCATATAGGTCGCCAAACTTCCCTTGGGCAGCTGGCATCCCCTTGCCCCGTAAGCGCAACTTCTGCCCCGACTGGACCCCGGAAGGTATGGTCAAATTAACCTTGCCCGCCATGGTGACCAGTTCAACTTTGGTACCCAGAGCGGCTTCCCAGGGACTGAGGAATATTTCTTCTTCCAAATCTGTGCCATTGAGAATGAATACTTTATGGGGCAGGATATGAACCCGGAGGTATAGATCACCATTCCGGCCCCCTCCAGTTCCAGGCCCGCCCTGGCCGCTCAAACGAATCCGCTTGCCTTCACTGACCCCGGCAGGTATATTGACGCTTATTTCCCGGCTTTTGGGTACATATGCGGAACCCTCCCGCTCCAATTGCTGGAGGCGAATTGTTTTTTTGGCGCCATGATAAGCTTCCTCCAGGGTCAATTCCATATCAGTCTCCTGGTCCTGACCGCGCATAGCCCACCCAGACATATCCTGATCAGCACGGCCCCGAGCCCTTCCCCGACCAAAAAGTCCCTCAAAGAAATCGCTGAATTGCCCGGCATTTCCGCCCTGGAATTCAAACCCACCCGTACCATCACCAAAATCAAAGTGTACATTTTCCCAGCCCGGAGGCGGACTATAGTTTTGGCCCTCACGCCAATTGGCACCCAAGGCGTCATAACGCTTCCGTTTTTCTGGATCCTTCAACACTTCGTATGCTTCATTGATTGCTTTGAAACTTTCTTCAGCATCCGGTTTTTTGTTCACATCCGGGTGTAATTTTCGGGCCAGTTTGCGGTAAGCAGCCTGAATTTCTTTCTGGCTAGCCTTCTTATCAACCCCCAGAGCCTTATAATAATCTTTGTACTCCAAAACCTATCACCTGCCTTTATCGGCTAATCTTTCGTGACAATTCCCTGAGGAGAAGGGGGCCGATTTTATTGGGCCCCGCTGTTTCCTCGGTTTGATCTGAATTTTATTTTTCTTCAAAATCTGCATCTATGGTATCATCGTTTCCCTTGGATCCACCAGCAGATGGTTGCGGCTCGTTAGCCACATTTACTAAACTCTGCCTGGCCTTCTGCAAGTCACTGATCAATTCATGCAGTTTCTCGGTCGCAGTCTCGGCTTCAACAGCGGTCTTAGTGTCTGCTATCAATTGTTCGATGCGAGCCTTCTCATGGACCGAAACCCGATCGTCTAAATCCTTCAAGGTCCTGGCCAGCCCATGCGCCAGAGAATCCGCCTCATTCTTAAGATCAATATTCTCCCGCCGCTTTTTATCCTCAGCAGCGTGGGCAGCGGCCTCCTTAATCATACGATCTATATCTTCCTTATCAAGATTGGTAGAACCGCTGATAGTTATCTTCTGTTCTTTGTTGGTGGCCTGGTCACGGGCTGAAACGCTTAAGATCCCGTTGGTATCAATATCAAAGGTTACTTCAATCTGCGGTACACCACGGGGTGCCGGGGCAATGCCATCCAGACGGAAACGCCCGATCTGGCGATTATCCTTGGCCAATTCCCTTTCCCCCTGCAAGACCACAATATCAACCGAGGGCTGATTGTCATCGGCAGTACTGAATGTCTCGGTACGCTGACAGGGGATGGTAGTATTGCGTTCGATCAAGCGGGTCATTACCCCCCCCATGGTTTCCAACCCCAGGGATAATGGCGTAACGTCCAGCAGGAGCACATCCTTGACTTCTCCGGTAATAATGGCTGCTTGAATTGCCGCCCCCAGTGCTACCACCTCATCAGGATTTACGGACATATTAGGCTCTTTACCGGTAAAGGATCTGACCAGTTCCTGGACCGCCACTATACGGCTGGATCCACCCACCAGAATTACCTCATCCAGGTCCCTTTCAGTAAGATTGCCATCCTTCAAGGCCTGTTTAATTGAAACCATGCACCTTTCCAACAATTCATGCGTCAGATCATCAAATTTGGCCCGGGTTAATTTCATATCCAGGTGACGCGGTCCATTGGCGTCAGCCGTGATAAAGGGAAGGGTAATAGTAGTAGTGGTTGTGCTGGACAACTCCACTTTCGCCTTCTCCGCCGCTTCGTAAAGTCTCTGTAACGCCTGCTTGTCCTTACGCAGATCAATACCTTCAGTTTTCTTGAATTCTTCCGCCAGCCAATCAACCACCAGTTTATCGAAATCATCACCGCCCAGGTGGGTATCTCCTGAGGTAGAACGTACTTCCACTACCCCATCACCGACATCCAAAATAGAAACATCAAAAGTTCCTCCCCCCAGGTCAAAGATCATTACCGTCTGGTTTTTCTTGTTTTCCATACCATAAGACAGGGCCGCTGCGGTCGGTTCATTAATTATACGCAGCACATTCAACCCCGCTATCTGCCCGGCATCTTTGGTAGCCTGACGCTGAGCGTCATTAAAATAGGCAGGTACGGTAACAACTGCGTCGGTTATTTTCTCCCCCAGATAGTTGGAGGCATCGTCCACTAACTTACGTAAAACTTGAGCACTAATCTCCTCCGGTGCGTAGGCTTTCCCCTGAATATCAAAGTACACCGCATCATTGTCCCCCCGGGCAACTTTATAAGGTACGATTTTCATTTCCTCACTTACTTCATCATACTTGCGTCCAATGAAACGTTTAGCTGAAAATATGGTCGCTTCAGGATTCATTATGGCCTGGCGTTTGGCCAGGGTACCAACCAGGCGGCGATTGTCCTTGGTGAAGGCAACGACCGAAGGGGTAACCCTATCCCCCTCTGAATTGACAACAATGACCGGTTTACCTGATTCCACGATTGCTACCGCTGAGTTGGTAGTCCCCAGATCTATTCCTACTGCTTTTCCCATTCCAAGGCACCTCCTAAAATAGTTATTATCAAATTTTCCCCTTTTCAGGCCTTATTTACACCAATCCTCAATGTGGAAATTCAACCTTTCTTCTAACATTAGGATCAGTTTGACCCCGGCTAGATTTAAACCCATCTCCTGAATCAGGAAACGGATGCGCAGACATAGTTCAATATCAGCGTTCGAATAAAGCCTGGTGTTCCCTTCGGTTCGGGCTGGAAAAATCAAGCCCGTTTCTTCATATATTCTCAGTGTGCGGGGATGAACGCCTACCAATTCCGCCGCTATACCGATGTTATATACAGGCTGGTTACGAGATGCATCAACCATTACTATTTCTCCTTCACTATGTCTTGTGATAAGAATATAATCTATCAATAGCATTGTCAAGTTTTTTATTTATTATATTTAACTTTCCGAACAATGTTATTTCTAGATCATGGTGATACTCCCATGGAATCATACGATTCGGCAAATGTCGTTAAATCCTCAATATTAACAGGCCAATCGCTTGAAAAGGGTATCCGGTAGTGTTAAAGTTGCAAAATAGACTTCATTTTTTTGGGAAAATGCATACTTTGCACCCACTCTGTTGGATATTTCCGGAAGAACTTGATACTTTACATCCACGCGGGTGGTTGGAAATAACGATATTCTTAACCCTGACCTTATTTTGGTCTGGTCCATGCCATGGTATTCATGGTTGAGATTAAGAGGGCTGACCGCGGGACAAGATTGACTTCCTGGCGGTACCATAGGAATCTATTGGATGCCGTTGACATAACTGACAGCGGTCAGGATTGTCTTCCTGACCCCAGGGCAGGACGGCGATAATGGAGGGTTGGACTTGAGTACACGCAACAAAAATATTGCTCAGGCGGCCGGGATAATAGCTGTGGCAGCCCTGGTTTCGCGTCTGCTGGGTTTTGCCAGGGACTGGTTCATCTATACCCACTTTGGTCAAACCTACCTGACTGACGCCTTTAATGCCGCCTTCTCTGTGCCTGATTTCATTTATATGCTGCTGGTGGGCGGTGCCCTGAGCTCGGCCTTTATACCGGTCTTTTCATCCTACCTGGCTACTGACCGGGAAGACGAGTCCTGGAAAATGGCTAGCATAGTTTTTAATTATGCCATGCTGGCTTTGATCATTTTTATTACCCTGGCCTTTATCTATGCCCGTCCCCTTCTCTACCTGCTGGCTCCCAAGCTGCCTCCCTATTATTTGGATCTGGCTGTTTATCTGACTAGGGTCATGTTCATACAGTGTTTCTTTATGTCTCTGAATGGGCTGGCTCTGGGTGTCCTTAACTCCCACAATCATTTTACTGCCCCGGCTCTGGGTGGGATTATTTATAATCTGGGCATTATTATTATCGGAGTGGCTTTTATGGATAAGATCGGCATCGCCGCTTTTTCCTATGGGGTTGTGGCAGGCGCATTCCTGAACTTTCTCTATCAGATTCCCGCCCTGATGCGTACCGGGCTGAAATATTACCCTTCGCTTGACTTCCACAATAAAGGCTTTCGTCAGGTGGCTATTTTAACGATTCCAGTGCTGATCGGCCTTTCCGTTACCCAGTTCAACCTTTTTGTCAGCCAGAATCTGGCCTCGGGACTGGCAGAAGGCAGTATAACCGCACTTAAAATTGCCCAGCGCATTATGCAACTTCCCCTGGGTATTTTCGCCATGTCAATTGCGATGGCCGTTTTTCCCACAATGACCGCCCAGGCCGCCCGGGGTGAAAACGAAGATTTCAAACATACCCTATCCCTGGGCTTAAGAGGCATCTTCTTCGTTACTCTGCCAGCTACAGCTGGTCTCCTGGCCATAGGCGAGCCCGCCATTCGGCTCATGTTTGAGTGGAAAAGCTTTACCGCTGCCAATACTTTGGCCACTGCCCAGGCACTTGTCTATTATTCCCTGGGGCTTTTTGCCTACTCAGCCCTGCAGGTATTAAACCGTGTCTACTATTCCCTCAAAGATACCTTAACCCCGGTCAGTATCGGCATAGCCACCATCGTTCTTAACATAATATTATCGTATCTGTTGATAAGGCCTCTGGGACACCAGGGCCTGGCCCTGGCCTATTCATTGGCCGGGGTCTTCAATATGATTTTATTGACCATCATTCTGCGCCTGCGTTTGGGAAAACTGGACGGCAGAAAAATTCTTACCAGTATAGGACTATCCGTGCTGATTTCTAGTCTTATGTTCCTGCTGGTAAGAGGGACGGTAAACCTGGTTGTCAACACGCTCAATATAAACCCACGCATAGATGAGCTGATAGCTGTTGTGGTTGGAATATTAGTGGGGGTGCTTTTCTATACCGGCGGCAGCCTGGCTTTAAAAATGGAAGAAGCCTTGATGGTAAAAGGTATGCTGGCCCGACGTTTCCCGGACTATTGGAATCGGTTAGCGTAAGAAGACAGGCAGGTGCCGCGTCAATACTTGTTACAATGGAAATAAGCCTTATATCTTTGCTTTAAGCGTGTAATCATGTTTTGTCAACGATAAACTAGTAAAGTGCAGTATATATGAAGTAAACACCTATCCCCAGCAGAAATATTCCACATGCTGTCAGAATAAAATTATATACGCTCTGATTGATAAATTTCCTCCCGCCGCTAACAGCTAGTGATACCAGCGAATACCAAACCAGGTCAGCCGTTATATGCCCGCTAAAGAATGAAGCCATTCCAATGGTTCCGCTTTTTATAGCCAAGCTGATATAGCTTAAGCCAACTGTAGCCCACCACACATGCCAGAATGGATTGGCAAAACTTACTGTAATTCCGGCTACTATCGGATGCAGCCGTATTTTCTCAGGACCGGAGGACTGGATAGCCTCCAGGGAGATGTTGCTTCTTAAAGCATCCCGGCTCATGGTAAAACCCATGAACATTAGAAAAGCTCCCCCCAGTAACGCTATCGCACTACCTACCTCAGGTCTAATTAAAAAAGCCGCCAGGCCAGCCAGTAAGGCCAGCACCAGGGCTAGTTCCAGAATGGCATGCCCCAGCACGATATAAGGTCCTGCCCGAAATCCGTGGCGCATACTTTCGGCAATGGTTGCTGTGAGAAGCGGCCCCGGCATCATGGCCCCCGACAACCCGATGATAAATGCGGTTATAAATAATGCTCCTATTTCCATGCTACCCTACTCCCCCATCCTGAATAGACAAAAAAAAAGACCTCCTCTATAAATTATCATTATAGAGGAGGCAAGTTATACAAGCAATCCTTCGGTTAATCTTACTAAAACTTTATCAATCTTAACCGTGTATAAGCCGGGGCAGACAGCGGGTACAAACCCACTGGGACTCACCCTTGTGCTTTAACGGCAGCAAGAAACCATCATCTTCAGAGGTGCGACAGAAGCTGCAGTTTTGTGGTATATAAGTTTTGGAGCTGGCTGCCTTGATCTTTTGCACGGCTTTCTCTGAAAATAGATCTGCCTCCCTTATTTCCAAAGACAGCGCTCCTACGGGGCATACTCCCAGACAGAATCCGGCCCCATCACAGAGCTCATCCCGAATAACTTTGGCCTTGCCATCTATTAATGCCAGCGCCCCTTCAGCACAGGGCGATATACAGGCCCCACATCCATTGCACAGTTCTTCGTCTATTTTAATAATACTTCTATTAATCATAGCATTAACCCACCTTCCTATCATAAGGCATCACTACAAATTGGGCTGCTTCTCTTGATGTTTTTATACCTGGGACTTAATCATGATCAACAACATCTTGAAGTTTTCCGGAGCATACAGGGCATGCGGTTTATTAGCCGGCATTATTATCATTTCCCCCGCACCCACTTGATGGGCTTGACCAGCAATGGTGATATCGGCTTTTCCATCCAGCACAACCACCATAGCATCGAAGGGCGCACTGTGCTCACTCAAACCCTGGCCCTTGCCAAAGGCAAAAAGCGTAACCGTGCCAGCAGATTGCTGCACCAGAGTCTTACTAACCACCGCACCTTCCTGATATTCAATAAAACTGGCAGGGCTGAGCGTACGCCCCAGGTACTCCTCCAATTGAATCTTGGTACTCTTAGTCATTCCATAACCCCCAATCCTAAAATTAGCCTACAATGGCCGCCAAATCTTCCTCTACTGTAGATATCGGCTTGATACCAAACTTGTCAACCAGCACCTGGAGTACGTTAGGCGATACAAAAGCGGGCAGACTTGGACCCAGACGAATATTCTTAATATCCAGGTAGAGCAGGGTTAGTAATATGGAGACTGCCTTTTGCTCATACCATGACAATACCATGGAAAGCGGCAAATCGTTGACTCCGCATTCAAAAGCATTGGCCAGCGCGACAGCGATCTGTACGGCCGAATAAGCATCATTGCACTGCCCAATATCCAGCAAGCGAGGAATTCCGCCGATATCACCGAGTTTATGGTCAAAGAAGCGGAACTTGCCACAGGCCAGGGTCAGGACAATGGTATCGTCAGGTAGCCTATCAACTAATTCGGTATAATAATTACGGCCTGACTTGGCTCCATCACAACCACCCACCAATACGAACCGTTTTATCGCTCCACTCTTGACTGCCTCGACAACCTGGCCTGCCACACCCAGAACCGCATTTCTGGCAAAGCCGGTTAACACCGTATCTTTAACCTCATCTTCTTTAAATCCAGGCATTTCCAAAGCTTTGGAAATCATCCGACTAAAATCATTGTTATTTACATGAGTGACTCCCGGCCAACCTACTGCTCCGGTTGTAAATATGCTGGCCGCATAACTTACCTGGGGTTCCTGAATACAATTGGTCGTCATCAGAATTGGTCCCGGGAAAGCGGCAAATTCCTTTTTCTGATTTTGCCAGGCAGTGCCGTAATGTCCGGCCAAATGCGCATGTTTCTTCAATTCTGGATAACCATGGGCCGGCAGCATTTCCCCGTGGGTATATATATTAATGCCTTTACCCTCGGTCTGTTCCAGAAGATCTTTAAGATCCTTAAGGTCATGCCCGGAAATCAGTATACACTTGCCTTTTAAATGCCCTAATTTCACCTCGGTGGGTTGGGGATGGCCATAGATGGTAGTGTTGCCGGCATCCAGGATTTCCATAGCCCGCAGGTTAATTTCGCCGCACTTTAGAACCATAGCCAGCCATTCCTCCAAGGGTTTGGCTTTTCCAATCAAACTTGCCATTGCTTCCTGAATAAAGGCATATACCTTATCGTCTTCCTGCCCCAAAATAGCTGCGTGATGAGCATAGGCAGCTACACCCCTCATCCCGTATAACAAAAGTTCTTTCAGGGAGCGAATATCCGCATCAGTTTCTTTACTGCCCGGGTATCCGTACTCTTCTCCTTGCTTAATAAGTCCTTTTAAATCTGAGGCCGGTTGGAAACTGAGACTTAAACTCAAGCCAGCCTTCTGACCAATTTCCTGGGTCTTGGCCACAACACTTCTTATATATTGTTCTATCGCGGCCGGGTCAAAATTCACATTGGTCAGGGTGACGAAAAGCGTTGTAGCAGTCAACTCGTTAAGCTCGGCATCGACTACTCCCTTTTGCCGCGCCTGTTGGGCTGCTTCCGACATTTGGCTGACCGAATAGGTAAGCAAATCTAATAATGATGCTACCTCTGGCTTTTTCCCACATACCCCCACAGTAATACATCCGGTTCCCTTGGCAGTCTGTTCACATTGATTGCAAAACATCTCTGACTCCCCCTCTATTCTATATTTTGTGGTATTTTCTGTAACTTCTGGCAACCTTATTATCTCCTGGAGTAATAAAGGGTTTACTTTCCTTAATTTCTTCCTTCTTTTCTCCTGCGACAATGTCAGCCAGACTTTTTTTCTTCAGTTCCTTTACCATGGCCTCCTGAGCACTGGCCAAAGCTTTTCTCACCTGGCAGGTAGTTTTATTCTCGCATTGATAGCCGGGACTCAGGCATACGTTAAGCGCTATTGGTCCTTCCATGGCTTCGATTACATCGGTAATGGTAATCTCATCAAGTGGACGTCCCAATCTTACCCCGCCCTGGACACCTCGCTGAGTAACCACCAAACCGGCCCTGGAAAGTATCTGGATGGTCTTGTGTAAAAACTCCTCCGGTATTTTATGGCACTGAGAAATAACCTTACTGGATATTAACTGTCCGTAAGGAACATGCCCCAGCTCGAGCAGGGTTTTTATGGCATATTCAGTCTGGCGTGTTATCTGCATAAGCTCATCCCCAATTCTATAGTGGATAAATTTGATACACTTTGTAGATATATAATAATACTCTTCAATACTAAAATCAACAACTAATCAGAAAAATATATATTTTTCTTAGTGCTAACCTAATTATGGGCGTACATATAAGTATGTCTAACTTGGCACTGGATTATCGCACCATTATCCAGTACACTAATTTTCGGGATACAGTTTCTTCTCTGCAGCAGCCATTGTTTAAGAAAGAATGGTGTTTTATAGGTAAATACGATAATTTAATCGCTGCGTTATTTGTTAAGCCCAGGGTTCAGTGGCAAACAGCGGTAAATACTGGGACCAAACTATGTCCTGCCAGAAATAAGGCCTGCAAATCAAGATATAATCCAATCAGGCAACGATATTGGCAAGATCTTATTGGCACTTATTGGAACTATGTATTAAACTTAGTAACAGGTCAAGATAAGGGTTGCTAAAATCGAATATTTTACAGGAATGAGGGATTTTAAGTGAGAAAGATACTGGTTTGTCTATTTATTATCATGAGCGGTTTCGTATTTGTGGGCTGCAGCCAAGAAAAACCAGCCACAGTACCAGCCAAAACAATAACTATTGGCGTTATGCCAGACGTTGAATCAATACCATTCCTCATAGCCGAGAAAAACGGATATTTTGCTCAAGAAGGTGTACAGGTAAAAATAGTACCCTTTAAGAGCGCCAAAGATAGAGACAGTGCCCTGCAAAGCGGTCAGCTGGACGGTGTAATCACTGATGTTTTAGCAGTAGTTTTTGCCAATGAGGGGGGCATCAAACTCAAGATATGCTCCAAAAATGATGGAAATATCGAATTAATGGCCGGCAAAGGTTCAGGTATTAATTCTATAAATGACCTCAAAGGAAAAAGCATTGGTTTGTCAAATAATACGATAATGGAGTATACTACCGATAAAATGCTGGAAGCTGGTCAAATTAAGGCTGAGGATGTCAAAAAAATGGCTATACCTCAACTGCCCACTCGATTGGAGATGCTGCAGGGCGGCAAGATTGATGCTGCTATTCTGCCTGAACCTCTGGCGGGCCTGGCCATAAAGAATGGCGCTACTGTATTAAGCGACACTGACTCAGCAGGAAATAAGGCCGGTGCCATAGCTTTTACGGCCCAAATTCTGCAGGAAAGGCCTGCTGATATAAAAGCTGTTTTCAGGGCTTACAATACCGCGGTAGACTATCTGCAAAATGAACCAACGACCAGTTATATTGATTTTGTAATCGAGGCTCAGGGCTTCCCGGCAGAAATAACGGACATCATCAAGCTTCCTCAATATTCCAAGGCTGAACTGCCCAGCGAAAAGATATTTACTGATGTGGTTAAGTGGATAAAAGATAAAAATCTTATCAAAGGAAACTATGAATATAAAGATCTGGTAGATGATCAGGTTTTGAGGTAATAATTGCGTGATTGAAGTCAAAGATCTTACAGTCTCATACCAGGGTAAATATGAAGAGATACTGGCCCTCGACCGGGTAAACATCAATATTGGCAGCGGGGACATCTTCACCTTTATAGGACCCTCCGGTTGTGGTAAATCGACATTTTTATATGTTTTATCCGGCATATTGAAGAACTATACGGGAAGTGTTGCCATTAACGGGCGATCGGTTGATCCCCAAACCCAGCGTATAGGACTGATACTCCAAAATTATGGACTGCTGCCCTGGAAAAACGTCCGCCAGAATATCATGCTGGGGCTAAAAATAAAAAACGGCCGGAATCATCCAAACGAATACAGCAGTTACATCCTTAAACAACTGGATATTGACTCTCTGCTGGACAGGTACCCTAAAGAACTGAGCGGGGGCCAGCAGCAGAGAGTTGCTATTGCGCGCGCTTTTTTATTGAAGCCTGACTTACTGTTGATGGATGAGCCCTTTTCTGCCCTGGATGCCATAACCCGTGAAGAAATGCAGGAGCTTTTCTTAAATATATGGAAACAAAACAGTGTGACGACCGTTTTCATTACACACAGCGTGGATGAAGCACTCTATTTGGGCAGTAAAATAGCGGTCTTCTCCCCTGCCCCGGGCAGGATTTTGGATATACTGGAAAATCCCTGTTTCCAACTGGACAATTTGAGACTCCGGGAGGAATACCATGCCATGTCCATGAAATTAAGAAAAATGTTGAGTAGGGACTGATTATGGTGCTATCGAAAGAGAAATGGCAAGGGGCACTGTACAGCTTTATAGTTGTACTCCTGATCTGGTGGGCAGTAGCTTGGCTATTGAAACTGCCCATCGTTCCATCCCCATATGTTGTATTTATTAATATCATTGCTATCTTCAAGTCCAAAATTGAAATCCATGTCCTTTATAGCCTGGGCAGAATTCTGGCTGGAATCGTGGTCTCCATTCTGGTTGGAGTCCCCCTGGGCTTTCTAATGGGCTATTTTAATCGTATTGATAAAATCCTGTCACCGCTGGTTTATTTCACCTACCCGGTCCCCAAACTGGCACTTCTCCCGATAGTAATGCTCTTATTCGGGCTGGGAGAGGTTTCAAAATTGATAATGATAGTATTGATCATAATCTTTCAAATAATAATAACTTCCCGGGACGCAGTTAAATCCATACCTGAAGAGACCTTTCGCTCCCTCCAATCCCTGGGTGCCAGCAGGCTGCAAACCTTTGCGGAAATAATAGTGCCCGCCTCACTCCCGGAGGTTTTGACCGCCACCCGATTGGCTCTGGGGACAGCCGTATCTATATTATTCTTTACTGAAACCTTCGGCACTGAATATGGCATGGGATATTTCATCATGGATTCCTGGATGCGGGTGAATTATCTTGACATGTACGCAGGCATTGTAGTTCTCAGCTTTATGGGATTCTGTATATTTACTGCCATAGATATCATCGAAAACCATGTCTGCTCCTGGCGGTAAATAACTCGGAGCCTGAGTTATTTGGTGGCTGCCAAACTTGTACCCCAGTCTCTACCCTCCTGTTACTTTAGTTTGTTAGACGTTATAATAGTATTTACTTTCTATACCAATTAATTCTCAGGAAAGGATCTATTATGATTGAACAAATTCTACCCGGTATATATAAAATTGATATACCATTGCCGAATAACCCCTTAAAGTCCACTAACTCATACTTTATTGGCGGTCACGAGAGAAATCTATTGGTCGACACCGGTTTTAACTGCGCCGAGTCAAAAACCGCCATGATGGAGGCCCTGCATAATTTAGGCGTCCATATGGAAACCACAGATCTTTTTATCACCCATCTGCATGCTGATCATTCTGGTTTAATCGATTATCTGGCTGCCCCTGCTACAACCGTTTGGATGAGTGAGACCGATGCAGCACTTATTACCGACGGTCCTGCCAGTTCCCATTGGAGTATGTTTAATGATTTTCTGGTTCTCAGCGGATTGATAGCTGCCGGGGTTGAAAATAATGTAGCAAAACATCCCGGTTACCATTATGCTTCAGGGTACTTCGATAAATTCACCATGGTTTATGAAGGATATCAGATTCAGGTTGGTGATTATTCCTTCCAATGTGTAGAGACCAGCGGCCATACTGCCGGGCATATATGTCTTTACGAACCGCAAAAAAGACTATTGATATCAGGTGATCACATATTGGGGAAAATCACCCCTAATATAACCCTGTGGTGCCTGGGTGAAGATGTTTTGGGTAACTATCTAAAGAATCTTAATAAAATAGCGGCCCTGGATGTTGACGTGGTGTTGCCTGGACACCGCTCAATTATTAATGACTGCCGGGGACGCATTGGGGAACTTGAGATTCATCATGATAAACGTATGGATGATATTATGAATATTTTAGGTGGGGCAACAATGGATACAGCCGGTGTAGCCAGTCGTATGAACTGGGATTTATCCTATAAAAAATGGGAAGACTTCCCCTGGGGCCAGAAGCTTTTTGCGAGCGGGGAAGCCCTGTCACATCTCTATCATATGGTTGTTCTGGGAAAACTGGTCATGACCATGAATGACGGTATTGTCTATTTTAGAAAATTATAGACCAAATGCTTGGTGAATTTGTATTGAGCTATCATAGCCCTGGTTTAACATATTAATTACAATCTTTACATACTGTGCTTAGGATTAGGGAAAAATATCAATTAATAAAATAGGAGGTGCCTTGCTATGAATACATTATTGGTATATGCCCACCCCAACCCCCGGAGTTTCAACGCAGCTCTGGCCCAGGTAATTGAACAGCAAATAACCCAACAGGGGAAGCAGATAAAGGTTAAAGACCTGTACGCTATGAAATGGAATCCAGTCCTGAGCCAAGAAGATTTTGCGGGGTATCATTCCGGCAACCTGCCCCAAGATATCAAGCAGGAACAGGCGGATGTAGCCTGGGCTGATCTAATAATTATGTTAGCCCCGGTTTGGTGGTATTCAGTGCCTGCAATTTTAAAAGGATATATCGATCGAGTTTTCAGTCTGGGATTTGCCTATAAATATACAGCCACAGGTCCGTTAGGATTGCTCAAAGGGAAAAGAGGGCTTTTTATAACCACTTCCGGCGCCAATCGACAGGATGCAGAGTTGGGCGGAATGATGAAAACTCTCAATGCATCGCTGGGCGGAGTCTTTGGTTTCTCGGGCTTTGAAGAGAAGAAACACCTTAACCTTTATGCGGTTACCACGGTTAGTGATGATGAACGTAAGCTAATGCTTACTGAGGTAAGGGATCTGGTCACATCATTTTCCAGTCGATAGTGTTTTGTCGACCTTTTTATCCCCAGTAAAAATCATATATACTCTGTGAGCGATAAACAGAGGACCAACCTCATTTTTGGATTCGGCTGGTCCTCTGTAATATTTTCCCGCCACTTAATAATAACGGGTCTGACCCCGAGTTATTATTGGATAGGGGTGGCCACCAGGATGAACATGTCATAATCAGCGCCGGCATCCCCTCCTGTGCCATAGGTGATGTTGATATTCTGGAATATGATGCACAGTTTGCAGCCATTTTCTTCCGCATCCAGGGTCATGCTCTCTACACTCATCAATTCCTTGGGGCTATTGCTAATGTCAGTGATGGAGGTGGCAAAGTCATAGAGACCGGTGCTTACCAACTCAACCCCCGCGGCGTTTAACACCGACACCTTGGTTTCCTGGGGCGACAGCTGTTCCAGCCGGAGTTTATATGCATCTCCGCCTACCTGGAAGTCATAGCTGGTTTGCCCTTCTTTTTCATTCATACCACGATAGCTGTGGGCTCTCAGCAGGACATCATACCCCTCGATATTCAATGGTTTTTCCATATCCAGGTTGGCATAAAAGTAGTTACTGTCCCGACCCATATTTTCATAGGCTGGTTCGTAGCCCAGCGACTTTTGCATATCCTTCATGGGCTCGAACTCAGTCGGCAGCCAGGCTACATCTTCCAGATATCTGCGCCGCTCCAGATAATTGAGGATACTGGTGGTCTCCAACCGTAAGCTCAGGTCCGCATCAGCCTTAGGTTTGATCATCCCGTCTACCAGCACCCCTTCGGTCTGCAGCATATTTTGCAGGCGCGTAATCTGGCTGTTCCGCGACACAGTGAAGGCATCCATGGGTGGAATGACAGAAAATATGGCAAATCCAGCCGCCAGCAAGGCGATAATACCATTTCTACGTACGGGCTGGAAAGATAGCACGACCCCGCATACGATGGAGAAAATCCCAAACAAGGCCACATAATAGCGAGACTCGGTAACCCCGTAAGCATTCAAGCGGATATACACCGAGATGAGCTGCATAATAACTACCGGGATCAGCACTTTGGGGAAGATGCGCTGATAGAGAAGGGCAAAGCGGTTTTGCAGTCGACTGGCCAGGACATAGATGATAAGTCCAGCTGCGGAATAAGTCATAACCATGGGTCCCAATTGACCCACGGGCCATTTAAGGGTAATACCGATCTTGATGAAGTAGGCTACCAATACCAGGGTATAGGCTGCAACCAGGGGGATGGCGATATAGGAGACCAGGACTTCTAGAAATCGGGGGTATTTACCCGCCTCATGAGCATATTTCTGGTCCTCTTCCGCTTCTGAATTAAATCGAGGCAGGAGGGACAGGTAGTAGATAGTCGCAAACAATATCCACACTATTGCCATCATGTAGCCATATGTATCACTGTTGACATCAAATAGTAAAATATCAATGGCCCCGATTATGGAGGCCAGACCAGCCGATAGCACCCCGGCGTAGAGAATTGAAACAAAGGTTGACTTGAAATGGATCAGGGCTGCACTGTTAAAATCATACTTACCGCGATAAGACGGCAGCCATATGAAGGCGCAAAACATGGCAAATACCGCCACCGACGTACGGGCCCCCACCCCATAATCTATAGCCGGGGTGGGAGATATGATCAGATAGTAACCCAGGATCAGCAGTGCTGAAAACACGTATACAGCCGGGCGCAGCGCGGCCAGGCGTTTGAATCGCTCGCAGGCGAATTGGGCGGCCACCCCCAGGAATGAACCCAGCAGGAAGGTAAACATTAGTTTTTGAATGATCAACTCGGGGGTTTTATGCAGGGAAATCATGTAACATGATAGACTGGCGGTACAAAGCAAACAGAAGACCGTCAGTGGAAAACGCAAGATCGCCTTGGAAATTCCCTGCACCATCTTCACAATAGCTTCGCTGAAGCGATTCATTTTTCATCCCTCCCATTTGATTTGTTGAAACATTTAAGGTTTGGCTTTTATTCCTCAATCCTGTTGACATTACTACTATGAATCTATTATAGCCCGTTTTGGATCCTGCTACCGAAAATATTCGAGTCATAATATGGCCAACAGAACCTCTTTTGTATCAGAAAAAGCAGAGGACCAACATCTATACCGGTTCAATGCTGGCCCTCTACTTTTGTGTGATACTCATCACAACAGATAATTTCACAAGGTTATCAGAAATTATCGTGCCCATAACCATCTCTATTGTTCACCCAATTTTCTGAGCGGTTACTAGAAACTTAGTAAATCCGGCGGATTATTTGTTTTCCCAGAAGAGCTCGGCTTCTTTCTCCATCTTTTCCAAACGGGTATAATAATCCGGAAACTCGTTCAAATGGGCCAGGGCTATTTTCCCCGTCGTAAGTGAATCATCATTGGTGACATTGGTAGCGGGATCTTGCAGACCGTGTTCCAGCTCTACATCCATGCCCATCCGAAATTGCTCCACATCAAACTTGCTCCAATCAATCCCTAACTTTTTTCCAATATTTTGGGCTTCCTCGGCGCTAAAATGCCTCTTGGCTGTCATAAACCTATCCCCTTCCTTATTATTTCCTTTATATAGTATATCCTGTATGTAGTATATCCTGCGACTAATTGTAATAACCCGGGACTCTCCATGTCAAGAATGAAACGTTGGCTCCTGTTGCCTGCTCTATCCAAGTATACATGAATAAATGCAACAAAATTGTCAATTAATAAGTTATACTTTAAGCTGAAATTATTCATTATTCATAATTAAGGAGGCACACTAATGACAGTTGGATCTTACAACCCTTACGAAAATGCCCAGGCTCAATTTGACCGGGTTGCTGAAATCATCGGCCTGGATGGCGCAACTCGTCAACTGCTCCGCCAACCACAGAAGGAATATCATTTTACTATACCCGTGCATATGGACGATGGCAGCACCAGGATATTTAATGGCTACCGCATTCAGCATAATGATGCTCGTGGCCCCGCCAAGGGAGGCATCCGCTTTCATCCTCAGGAGACTGTAAATACCATTCGTGCTCTGTCCATGTGGATGACGTGGAAATGTGCTGTAGTTGATATTCCTTTAGGCGGTGGAAAAGGCGGTATTATATGCAACCCGCGCGAGCTATCCGCAGGTGAACAAGAAAGATTATGCCGGGGCTGGGTCAGACAACTAGCCAAGGATATAGGTCCTGTAATTGACGTGCCAGCGCCTGATATCATGACCAATGCCCAACACATGCTGTGGATGCTGGATGAATTTGAGCTGATTCATGGGGGAAGATATCCTGGTTTTATTACCGGTAAACCCGTGGGAATGGGCGGCTCCCAGGGAAGAACTGAAGCAACCGGCTATGGAGTGATATATACCTTGCGTGAAGCACTGGATGGGTTAGGGATTAACCTGAAGAATACCACCGCCAGTATTCAGGGGTGCGGCAATGTGGCCCAATATGCAGCTCGCCTATATCAGGAATTAGGGGGTAATCTGGTTTCCATTTCATGTTGGGATCATAATGACCAGATGGCTTATTCCTATTGTAAGAACGATGGTCTGGATGCTGAAATGCTGCCGGCTATTACTGATTCTTATGGCAGTATTGATAAAGAGAAAGCCTGTGATCTCGGCTGTACAATTGCCCCCGATAATGCCTGGCTTAAACAAGATGTAGATATACTAATTCCTGCGGCTATGGAAAATCAGATCACCACGGCCAATGTCGGCTTAATTAGTAAAAATGTTAAAGTGATTGTCGAAGGTGCCAACGGCCCCATTAATACCGATGCTGATGAGGTAATCAGAAACAGCGGCATATTTTTAATTCCTGATTTCCTGGCTAATGCCGGCGGAGTAACCTGCAGTTATTTTGAACAGGTGCAGTCCAATGCCAACTATTATTGGGAAAAGGAGGAAGTCCTTCAAAAGCTCGATTCCAAAATGACTTCCGCTTTCAAAGCAGTACGGGAAACCGCAGAGAAACACAAATTATACATGCGGGATGCAGCATATTTCATATCTATCAATCGTGTCGCTGAAGCTGTAAAGATGCGGGGTTGGGTATAGGCGCAATTTATCGTCTGATAACAAGAAATAAGTCCGGGGACTGTTGTCCCCGGACTTATTTCTTGGGCTGTAAACTAATGTGATTAAGTTCTCATGCATTTTATTGCCATTTATGCTAGATTGAGGCTAAGGTGGTGATATCTTTGAAGCTTAGGGAAATAATGACCCCAGACCCCTTGACATTGCTCCCTGATACATCCGTTAAGGAGGCAATTACTTTATTTTTAGACCGGCAGATTGATGGTGCCCCAGTTTTAAATGAAAATGGCGAATTTATGGGGCTATTTACTAAAACGCACATTTATCGCATGATAATTCAGGATAAAGATCTGAACAGACCGGTGGCTGAATTCATGAACAGGCAAATATCCCTCGGTCATCCCGATGATTCCATTGAATCTCATCTGCATCCCGGAATAGGGAGGTTGCCGATTACGGATGGGAATAAGGTTGTTGGCATCATAACTCGTACTGATCTGGCAGAAGCTTTTTATAGTTCATTTAAACATATTTCCACCGAATTGGAAACCGTTATTAACTCTACTCATAATCTTATTGTAGCGGTCGATCGGGATGGCATTGTAACCACATTCAATAGAGCTGCCGAAAGAGTTCTGGGTATAAAGGCTGAAGATGCCCTGGGGAAAAAAGTAGTAGATCTTTTCCCCACCAGTGGGCTTTTGGACGTTGCCCAGACCGGCAACGTGGAGCCTTTGCAAAAGTTGATGTTGAACAACCGGCTTTTTATGTCCAATCGAACGCCCATTTATAAACAAGGCCAAATAGTTGGGGCGGTGGCGGTCCTGCAAGACATTTCGGAAATTGAAAATATATCTCGTGAATTAGAGTATTCCAAAGAAATCAACCGCGAATTGGATGCTATCATCGATTCCTCATTTGATGGTTTGTATATTGCTGATGGGAACGGCCTTACCCTGCGTGTAAACAAAGCATTCGAAAGAATCACTGGCATAAATGCAAACCAGTTTCTAGCCAGAAATGTGATAGATATTGAGATCGAAGGAATAGTTTCACAGTCAGTATCGGCTCTGGCAATAAAAAAACGGGAACCGGTTACCATTATCCAGGAAATGAACAATGGCAGAACCACTCTCGTTACAGGCAACCCCATTTATGATGTCGCGGGCAATGTCTTCAGGGTTGTCTGTAATGTTCGTGATATAACCGAATTAAATTTGCTTAAACAGAAATTAGAGGAAGTTCGAAATCTAAGTCAGCACTATGTAAACGAATTGCGTACCTTACGCTTGCAGTACACAGGATCGAGTAAAATAATCTGTAATTCGAAAATAATGAAGGATTTCCTGGGGATGGTTATCAGGTTATCCCAATTCGATTCTACTGTTTTAATTAGGGGGGAATCAGGAACAGGTAAAGAACTCATTGCAGAGGCAATACATAATAACAGTATGAGAAAAGATAAGCCCTACATTAAGGTAAACTGTGGGGCTATCCCCGAAAACCTGCTTGAATCAGAACTATTCGGATATGATTATGGAGCCTTCACCGGTGCAAAAAAGGAAGGCAAATTGGGCTTTTTTCAACTTGCCAATGAAGGTACCATTTTCCTGGATGAAATCGGCGATCTGACTTTTAATCTGCAGGTAAAATTATTAAGAGTTCTGCAGAACAAAGAGATAACCAAGGTGGGCGGAAATAAGTCAATCCCCATAGACGTTCGTATTGTAACTGGAACCAATCGCAACCTGCTGGAACTGGTGGAGAAGAAACTATTTCGAGAAGACCTTTATTACCGGTTAAATGTGGTGCCTATCCACATCCCTCCTCTACGTGAACGAAAAGATGATATCCCACCCCTGGTGGGTCATTTTGTACAGTTGTTTAACCGCAAACACAAGTTAAACAAAAAATTCTCGCCTGAGGTTATTGAATTATTTATTAAATATGATTGGCCGGGTAATGTGCGAGAGCTTGAAAACCTTATTGAGAGAATAATGGTTATCTCGACCAAAGATATCTTAACCCGGGTTGAATTACCTTCCTACCTGGCCGATGCAATTCTCGAAAATAAATCTGAAATATCTGTTTCAGGGATTATGCCCTTACAAGAGGCGGTGGCCGATGTTGAAAAACAAATTCTTGAAAAAGCCTATGCTCAATATAAAACAACCCGGCAAATGGCCAAACAACTAAAAGTAAATGCTTCTACCATCGTGCGCAAAGCCGCAAAATATGGAATATCAGCAGCCCATCCGTTTGATGACCAGCCATAGAATCGAAGCTAATAATGGCGTTTCCGAATTGCAACAATGCGTTGCGATACGGAAACGCCTTCCAATTTCGATGTTTCGTTGCAAATTTGCAACATGGCCTTGCATGGTTTTCTCCTCAAGTACTCCCCCGCCTTATGATGCATAACCCTCCTTTCATTTTACCAGACCCATTTCATAAGATATTTTTATATACTGAAAACTGGACATAGGTCATAGTATTTAATATAAGGCAAGCTGTTTGTTGCAAATAAGAAACGATTGTGAAGCTCACGGCATTCGGTACATCCTTTTTTTATCCCTCAAAGCCAGATATAGGGCGTTCTGTTTAATTATTGTATTTATTGGTATGGTAATTGCATTAAATTATTGCAAGCTTATCTTTAATCTTAAAGAACAAATATTTCTGACCTTGCAAATACGAACAGCGAAATATGAAATGAAAGGATTAGAATTATGATCGATTTTAGATGTACAAAATGCAATAAGCTTTTGGCTAAATACATGCAATGTCAGGATTTAGAAATTAAATGCACCCGCTGTGGTATGCAAAATGTTATTCACCAATCAGATATACCGGTGCGTTTCGCTGTCTTAAATAATTACTTGGCTCCACTGCGCGGATCAAATCCCGTCCCAACAGGTACTTAGCCGGGATAACCAGACCCCGCTTTGAAAATTGCAACTAAATAGATCAGTTACCACCCACTTATTTGTTGAGAGCCATTGAGCCCCGTCAGATGATTATCTGCCGGGGCATTTTATTTTAGAGCTAGTTTATTCAATTAAAATAGCCAATATTTCTAATCATTGCTAATGTGAACGGACCAATATAAAGCGGAAGGAGTTGGATGGATCATAATAGATTTCAGATGCCGAAAATGCAACAAACTTCTTGCCAGGTATGCAAATTGTAAGTATTTGGAGATTAAATGTACGCGCTGCAGTACGCAAAATGTTATTCACCAGTCAGACACATCGTTACGCTTTGCTGTCTCAAACAATTACTTCGTTCCATTGCGCGAATCAAATCCAATCCCGACAGGTACTTAGCCGGGATAACCAGACCCGGCTTTGGGAATTGCACAAAAATAGATCATTTACTGCCCACTTGTTTGTTGAGAGCCATCGAGCCCCGTCAGATGTTTATTCTGCCGGGGCATTTTGATGTTAAGGAGGTGAAGCTTGGATATACCTGGGGATACATGGTTCTAGAACAGAACAATCGGGGTTTCAAAGAAGGAATAGATAACATTTAACGCTCACATCAAATTTTTAAAATGAGGAGGTTCAAACATGTCAGATTTTGTACAGAAATTGGAAATGAAAAGGGCCGACTATGAAAAAACGGTACCTGTTACTGGATTTGGGGAAAGAAAGCCTGATTTTAAGGGTATGGGTAAAACAATAAAGAATCAATCCAAAAACGTCAGGGAAGTTGTCTGTGTGGAAGCCTGCCGGACTCCATATGGAGTAATGGGCGGCAAGTTGAAAGAATATGATGCGCCTCAACTGGGGGCATTAGCCATCAAGGAGTGTCTCAGACGCACCGCCGGGAAAGTGAAACCCGAAGATGTGGATTATGTATATATGGGCCAGGTAGTCCCAGCCGGATGTGGCCAGATACCAGGCCGTCAGGCTACGATACTGGCCGGACTCCCCGAATCGGTTCCTTCCATAACTATTAATAAAGTATGTTCTTCGGGAATAAAGACATTGGACCTGGCGGTGCAGGCGATTCAGTTGGGCAGGGCTGAGATAGTTATCGCCGGTGGTCAGGAAAGCATGAGTAATTGCCCGTATGCCCTTCCTAATATGAGATTTGGGCAGCGTATGGGCTTGCTTAATACAGATTGCGTAGACCTGATGGTATACGATGGCTTGTGGGATGCCTTCTACAATCGCCATATGGCTATCCACGGCTCTGAGGTATCTGATGAATTTGGGTTTACCCGCGAAGATAACGACGAATGGGCCTATCAATCTCAGATGCGGGCAGTTAAAGCCATGGCTGATAATAAATATGTTGATGAGATTTTCCCGGTTGAGATTAAAAAAGGTAAAGAAGTCCTAAGTCAGGACGAAGGCCCGAGACCTCAAACGACTCCTGAAGGTCTGGCCAAACTGCCACCCGTATTCAACCATAAGAGCCCCGTCACCGGGAAACCCGGCAGCGTAACCGCGGGAAATGCTCCTGGTGTCAACGACGGCGGAGATGTTTGCATGTTCATGAGCCGGGCAAAAGCAGATGAATTAGGAATGAAGCCTCTATTTACGGTTGTAGATTACGCAGAAGTATCACAACCAACCAAAGATATCGCTACTGTCCCGGGACTTGCCATTAAGAAGGTTCTGGAACAGAACGATATGACATATAAGGATGTAGAAATCATTGAAATCAACGAGGCGTTTTCCGCCGTGGCGCTGGTCAGCGCTCGCGCTATTTTAGGAATGACCAAAGAAGAAATGTTTGCCAAGGTTAACGTAAATGGAAGTGCCATCGCTTTTGGCCATCCTATCGGAGCGACTGGAGCACGCATTGCTATGACCACTGCTTATGAATTGAAACGCCGCGGTGGGGGCTATGGTGTATGCGGGATATGCTCGGGTCATGCCCAGGGTGATGCCATGTTGATCAAGGTTGAACCGTAGGTTGAGTTTATAGCCAATATTATTAAACAACCAAAAACACACACATAAGGAGGCATAATATCGTGGAAATCAAAAAAGTAATGGTCATCGGCGCAGGTCAGATGGGCGGCGGAATTGCCCAGGTATCCGCTCAAGCCGGTTTTGATACCATTCAATATGACATCAATATGGATCTAGTCAACAAAGGAATTGCCTTAATCGATAAAAACCTGACTCGCGATGTTTCCAAAGGCAAGAGAACTGAAGCCGAAAAGGCAGAAATACTTGGTCGTATTAAACCCTCGATCAGTTTAGAAGACGCTGCCGACTGCGACCTAATTGTAGAGGCCATCATTGAGAACTTTGAGATCAAGAAAAAGGTTTTCTCAGAACTTGATAGAATAGCTCCCCCCCATGCGATCTTAGCCAGTAATACCTCTTCCCTGCCTATTACTCAGATTGCTGCCTGTACCAAGCGCCCTGAGCAGGTCATTGGCATGCATTTTATGAATCCGGTGCCGGTAATGAAGCTGGTTGAAGTAATCAGGGGGCTGGCCACCAGCGACGATGTTTACAACACCATCGAAGCAGCTTCCATAAAGATGGGGAAAGTTCCGGTATGGTGCAAAGACGTACCGGGATTCATTTCCAACCGGGTTCTTCAGGTCATGATCAACGAAGCACTATGGGAACTTTACGAAGGGGTAGCCCCGGCTGAGAACATCGACAACATCATGAAACTCGGCATGAATCACCCCATGGGTCCATGTGCTCTGGCTGACCTGATCGGATTGGATACAGTACTGGCCATCTTAAATGTGATGTATGAGGGCTACGGGGACCCCAAATACCGTCCCTCCCCCCTGTTAAAGCAGTATGTGCAGGCCGGCTGGCTGGGCCGGAAAGTTGGTAAAGGCATTTTTGACTACAGTAAATAAATATATTTGTCCTTAAACCCGGAAAGGGGGAAAACAGGTGGAATTTAAGAATGTACTCCTGTCCCAAGAAGACCGTATCGCCACTTTAACCATTAATCGACCTAAAGCCTTGAATGCTTTAAACAAAGACACTCTTTTAGAAATTAAAGCTGCGGTTGAACAGGTTAGAGATGATGGGGGGATTGATGTATTAATCATCACCGGAGCTGGTGACAAAGCCTTTATAGCTGGTGCTGATATAACCTATATGTTGAATATTAACGCTCTGCAGGGTCGCGAGTTTGGCCTAATCGGGCAAGAAGTGCTCAGTCTTATCGAGACTATGTCCAAACCTGTTATTGCAGCCATCAACGGTTTTGCTCTGGGAGGCGGATGTGAACTGGCCATGGCTTGCGATTTTCGCATCTGTTCCCATAAAAGCAAGTTCGGCCAGCCCGAAGTTGGTCTGGGGGTTACCCCAGGGTTCGGCGGTACCCAGCGTCTGCCCCGTATCGTCGGAACCGGAATGGCCAAACAAATACTTTATACCGGAGAAACCATTGATGCCAATGAAGCCTTACGAATCGGATTGGTTAACGCCGTATTACCATCTGAAAAATTAATGGATTACGTAACAAAGGTAGCCAAAATAATATCTTCCCGCGGTAGTATCGCAGTTCGCTTCTGTAAAGACGCGGTCAACGAAGGTATGCAAACCGATATCGATCGGGCCATGACTATAGAGGCCGATATTTTTGGCCTCTGCTTTGCCACCGAGGATCAGAAGGAAGGCATGCGGGCCTTTGTAGAAAAACGGAAAGCCGAATTTAAAGGAAAATAAATTGAATGGAGCTGAGAATTAATGGATTTTGCATTAACAGATGAATCTTTAATGATGAGAGATATGTTTAGAAAGTTTGCCAAGAACGAATGTGAACCAATTGCTGCTGAGACCGATAAAACTCATCAATTTCCTATGGAAAATTTCAAGAAGATGGCGGGTTTGGGCTTAACTGGACTTCCCATACCTGAGGAATGGGGTGGAGCAGGAGCTAGTTATCTCGATTTTGCCATGTTTGTCGAGGAACTCGCCAAGTGCTGTGCATCAACCGCCGTTATTATGAGCGTGCATACTGGTCTCGGCTGTATGAGCACCTGGCTCTACGGTGGCGATAAGGTAAAGCAAAAATATCTGCGGGCCCTGGCCACCGGGGAAATTGTCGGTGCCTACGCTTTAACAGAACCTAACGCTGGTTCTGATGCCGCTTCTATTAAGTGTAAAGCAGAAGATAAGGGCGATCATTTCATAGTTAACGGCAGCAAGATATTTATTACCAATGGTGGTATCGCCACAACCTATTGTACTTTTGTTAAGAGTGACCCCACCCAGGGATCAGGTAAAGGCATTACCTGTCTGCAGATTGAGAAAGACACTCCCGGGTTCACCATGAGCAAACCCGTGCAGAAAATGGGCATGAACGGCTCCCCCACCGTGGAACTCTATTTCGAAAATGTCAAGGTGCCCAAAGAGAATATGCTAGGCGAACAGAATAACGGCTTCCAGGTAGCCATGGGTCTCCTGGCCGGAGGACGTATTACCATTGCAGCTCAAGGGTTGGGAATTGGTGAAGGTGCCCTCGAATATACCACCCAATATATTAAGGAAAGGCAGCAATTTGGTAAACCATTGGCTGCCAATCAGGGAGTGCAGTTCATGGTAGCGGATATGGCTACTGCTTTAGACGCGGCTCAACTGTTGATCTATAGGGCGGCCTGGTTAAAAGATAATGGACTGCCGCATAACAAGGAAGCTTCTATGGCCAAGAAGTTTGCAACAGATACCAGCATGGAAGTAACCACCAACTGTGTTCAGCTAATGGGAGGCTACGGTTACTGTAGTGAGTTTCCCATAGAACGCATGATGAGAGATGTTAAGATCACTCAGATTTACGAAGGTTCCAACCAAATTCAGAGAATGATCATCGGCCGTGAAGTCATCGGCAAATGGTAATCCCCCTCTAAGCGTTGCATGCCCAATAGAGAGAAAAAAGGAGGTATATATTATGGGGAGACCTCAGAAAGTCAGCCTGGCTGAAGCTATCAGCCTCATTAACGACGGCGATTCATTAACCTTCAGCGGATTTACCATCTGGCGTCGGCCAATGGCAGCCATCATGGAACTAATCCGCCAAGGTAAAAAGGATCTGCACCTAATTGAGGTTAATGGAGGTACCCACGACGATATGCTCATTGGCGCGGGTTGCGTCAAGATCTGGGAGTCCTGCTGGAGTGGTCATGAATTATTTGGCAAAATCGCCGGCAATCTGGCCCGAAAAGTTGAGGCGGGAGAACTAATCTGTGAGGACTACAGCCATGTACAAATGCTTTATCGTTTAGTAGCTGGTTCGCAGGGGATACCATTCATGCCGACATTTGCCGCTTTGGGTTCAGATATTTTAAACCCGGAATATGATATGTTGGGCAAAGCTGGTCTGCGGGATGGTTCCAATCCCAAAATACCGGTCAAAAAATATGAGATGTATACCGAAAACTTCAGCGGTGCAGAGTTGGCGCTGATTCCTGCCGCCCAACCGGACTGGTGTATTGCCCATGTTCAAATGGTGGGCTCGGAAGGCACGGTAAGGGTTTTAGGCCAGAAGTATGCTGATGAAGAGGCTATGAAAGCAGCCGACAAATTGATCGTTCTCGCTGAACAGATCGTTCCCGAAGAATTCATCCGCCGGGAACCGGAGCGCAACCTGCTCCCACCCCATCTGGTAGATTATGTAGTTGAGCTTCCCTGGGCAGGACATCCTACTGGATGTTACGGTACCTATGAAGCAGACGGTGAATTCATAAAGAATTTCTTTACCCAAACGCGTACCCAGGAAGGCTTTGATACCTGGGCCCAAGAGTGGATATTCGGGGTCAAAGATCATGAAGAATATTTGAACAAACTGGGTGTAAGCCGACTGGAAACCCTGCGTGCCAGTGCCGCACTGGGTTATTCCCAAAAAGTGAAAAGGGGGTCGAGATAATGGCTGGTAATGATTATGCCAAAATCGGCGAATTCAAACCAATCGACCTTCTGGCTGTATCGGCTGCCAGGGAGGTAAGTGACGGGGAGGTAGTGTTTGCAGGCACCGGACTGCCCATGCTGGCCATCATGCTGGCCCAAAAAACCAATGCACCCAATGCGGTGTGTATATATGAAGCCGGCAGTGTCGATGGTCGTCCCATTGACCTGCCCACCTCGGTAGGTGACGCTCGCTGTCACTATCAGGCTTCGCTGGCCAACGGATTGTGGGATGTTTTCGGCCAGCTGCAAAGGGGCGGAGTGGATATGGCCTTCCTGGGCGGCGCGGAGATTGACCAATATGGCAGTGTCAATACGACCGCCATGGGCGGTTACTCCCCTATCGGTAAACGTCTCACCGGAAGCGGCGGCAATGCGGATATCAATGCTTTGGCGAAGAGAACCGTTTTCATTATGGTACAGGAGAAGCGGCGCTGGGTAGAACGGTGCAGCTACATCACTTCCCCGGGTTGGCGGATTCCCAAATGGCCCGGCGGTGAATTCGTCCATAAAAAGGAGGTTTACAATAAAGCCTTCCGGGGAGGTCCCTGGGCAGTTATATCCAATATGGGGGTTTTCCATTTTGATGACGATGGGGTTATATACCTGGATACTGTTCATCCCGGTTTCACCCCGGAACAGGTCCAGGACAACTGTATGTTCAAGCTAAATATCTCCAGAGTAACTGGCGAAACCAAGCCCCCTACCTATAACGATTTGGATCTGCTGTACAATACGGTTGATCCGGAAGGAATTTTCCTGCCCTAAGACGGCCTTGATGTTGTCCTCTGGGTCATGATCTCTATTAGGTTACAGGATGTCTCAAGTTTGTCAACTCCCGGCTGCCAGCACGGAAGGATGGCAATATGCACCCTTGCGACACCTCCAATATTGCCTGGCACTCTTCGTAGTGCCAGGAATCTTTTAAAATTTCAACGCACTATTGATTCACAGCCTCAAGACTTGTCAGTTTTGGGGCTGTATCGTTAAATATTTAGTTAATAATATTCGGGGAGGAGGAATTATCATCAGTTTACCTTTAGAAGGTATCAAGATATTAGATCTGTCCAGATATTTACCAGGTCCTTTTTGCACTCAGATTCTGGCTGATTTCGGGGCGGAGGTAATTAAGGTCGAGGATCCTAAAGGCGGTGATCTGGGCCGCTCTTTAACCCCGCTCATCGAAGGGGAGAGTGCCCGCTTCTATACTGTAAATCGTAACAAGAAGAGTATTACTCTGGATCTTAAGAAGGATGCCGGTAAAGAAGTCTTTAAGAAGTTAGTGACTCAGGCCGATGTGATTATTGATCAATTCCGACCTGGGGTTATGAAGAAAATGGGACTCGACTACGATAATTTGAAGAAGATAAATCCGGGTATAATCTATTGCGCCATTACCGGTTATGGGCTCACTGGACCGCTGCGCGATGTTGCCGGCCATGATCTCAACTATTTAAACCTGTCCGGAGTAACCGGACTAACTGGAACCTACAAAGGAATGCCAGCCATGTCCGGAGTGCAGATAGCAGATATTGCCGGGGGTACTCTTTATTCAGCGATCGCTATTCTCCTGGCCCTGGCTAGCCGTGCTAAGAACGGGCAGGGCCAGCTCTGTGATGTGGCTATGATGGATTGTTCCATTAGTCTTTTAGCTTATACCCTAGGAGAGTGGGCAGGTTGGGGCAGACTCCCGGAAATGGGGAATGATGTTTTGACGGGTGGTTATGCCTGCTACAACATTTATGAGACCAAGGATGGTAAGTATGTAAGTCTGGGAGCAGTGGAGGATAAGTTTTGGGCTGAATTCTGTGATAAGATCGATCGCGCCGAGTATATCAAACCGCAATGGAATACTTCCCTGCAGCAAGATATACTGGCTGATGTCCGGGCTATAATGCTCACTAAGACCCGCGATGAGTGGGTCGAGTTCTTTGCGCAAAGTGACATTTGCTTCACCCCGGTTCTTACCCTGGAGGAGATGTGTGATTATCCTCAGGTTATTGCCAGGGACATGATCTTAAAGATTTATAATGTTAGAGGTACAGGCAGAGATGTTCCTCTAACCGGTGTGTCAGTCAAATTATCCGGGACTCCTGGTGAGGCCAAATTAACATTTCCTGAACTGGGTGAGCATACTGATCAGGTGTTGAACCAAGCCGGTTATTCCAACGAAGAGATAGCTAACTTGCGGGAGAATGGCGTCGTTTGAATGAGTCGGGGGGACAGTCCCCCCGACTCATTTTCTCATATGCGCCCGGCACGGGCAGCAATAAGTCCGGGGACAGTCCCCGGACTTATTGTTTTAACGGGAATCGTAGCCTACTACCGACCAGATACCGGTTTCATCCTGGCGTACTAACCGTTTCAGGTAGATATTTTTAATCGGTCCCCCGCTAACTTTGACTAATGCCTCCACCCCATTATTGGCACTCAGTTCAAAATTAGCCATGGAGAGTTGAGGCTCACCCTTTATACCTTCTGGTGATACCTGTAAGTTGGCATAAGTTTGCGCTACTTGCAGAGGATCAAGCTGCCAGGGACTGCTGCCGCGATCTGCCTGCTGCTGGCTGTTGCGAATAACTTCTATTTCCACCGGTATTTTGACTTGAGCTCGGTCTGAAAAATTTTCCTTGCTATCAGGCAGTGTAAGATCAGGAGCGATCTGGCGGGCCAATTCCATCCGCTGCGGCCCCTCGACCTGAATCTGCATACCATTCTGCCTCCACCGCAACCGTTCCCACCATATTTCCAACGGCCCACCGGCCGCCTTACCCAGGGTTGAATTGGGAGCCACTATCCATTTCCCTGGGGACACAGTTTCAACAATCGTGGTATCCCCATAATCCAGTACCAAACGTTCTTTAAAAGCTAATATCCGCTTCGGAGCTGTGTTCGGCAGGAGTGGATTTAAGCCACTGATCGCAATCGCTTCCTCAAGCGAAGTGGTGAGTTGGCCTGGATTGTCTTCAATTAAATTGTAGCCCGACGGGACCTGGTAAGTGAATATCCCCGGATCAATATCAGTGTTAGGTTCAAATTGCACATAAGTATAGGTGGTCTGCAGCCCATTTTGCATAGCAGTCTGCAATTGGATGGGCAGGTTGGTTTCCTTATCAACCCATAAGTAATAGGCCAGACCACCCGGTGGTGAAATCTGCAGTTTGGTGGCTGGGCGCCCAGCAATAATCTCTGCATTAACCTCCTGGTGTGGATACTGCTTAGCCCGTTGGGCCTCATCCTTTAAATCGAAATTATCCCGGGTCGGGTCTGGCAAGAGCGGTAACAAGGCCACTTCTCGACTCTGCTCTCTAACCTGCCATTTCTTTTCACCGTTGTTAACGGTCAAAGTTCCATCTGCCTGTCTTACAGCATACTTGTCACCCTCTGTCCAAAGCTCTACCTCGCCAACCGTCCAAACTTCTCCGGCCTCGTTTTGGGAGCGCATCTGCAGCACCCCATGGTAGTTTGACAATTGGGCTACCGCCTTCTCCATGGCGTTCGCAATGTCACTCTTAAATAACCCGGTCCAACTGGCTGCAGCTGCTAGAATGAGCAGTGCAGCTGCTACGGCTGCAATCGGCATTACCATCCGGCGGCGGCAAACAGGCTGCCCCTGATCATTTATTCGACTAGCTGCAGCCTGGGATACCCTCTGGGGATAACCGGGCTCGGGCATTAGAGGCTCTTTTTCAATAATCTGGTTCAATTTGTGATCTGCAGTCACTGATTCTTGCCCCTCCTTTCGGGCTGGTTCTACTAATAATAACGAACGATACATGCATAATGTTACGCCAAAATCGTCTAAATTATTTCACCAATTGCACATTTTAACATAACACCGGGACGGCGTTAACTATGATGCTGCCGTCAAAAAAGTCTGGGCTGTTGAAAATACTGTCAATAGCCCCACCAACCTGACACTTATATGTTTTTACTTCTTGAGCGACTCATTTTGACAGTGTTTTTAATCCAGCTCCGAATCTCTATACTATAAAATTATCAGGTATAATATATTGAACAAATCTGATTATGGAGGAGGGAAAATAGTTGGCTAACTTCCCCTACCTGCTAAGTTTTCTGGAGGGAGTGCTTACCTTCATCTCTCCCTGTATTTTGCCTCTTTTGCCAATATATTTTTTCTATCTGGCTGGAGTCGCCGAAGAAGTGGATATAAATCGACGCAAACTGCTTCCTAATTCCATCGCTTTTGTACTCGGTTTCACCCTCGTCTTCGTAATACTAGGGGCAACAGCCACCACACTGGGCAGCTTTTTGCAAGGAAATATTGATATGTTCCGTAAGATCAGCGGTATAATAATGATTATATTCGGGTTGAATTTTATGGGCGTCTGCCAATTAAACTTTCTCAACGTTGATAAGCGGTTGGATTACAGTTTCAAGCAGTTAAACTTCCTTAAATCCATAATTTTCGGGATGGTGTTTGCATTCGGATGGACACCCTGTGTAGGAGTCTTTCTCGGTTCAGCTCTGCTGCTGGCTGGCAATACCGATTCGATCGTTCAGGGAATAATTTTGCTGCTGCTCTATTCAGCCGGACTAGGACTTCCATTTATACTTAGCGCTATTCTTTTTAACACCATAAAAAACGCCCTGCGAAAGATGCAAAGATACAGTCGGGCTATCAGTATTATCTCGGGGCTAGTGTTGATCCTGGCCGGCATACTGGTATTCACCAATAATCTGGCCTATTTAAGTTTCGGGTAAATACAAAATTAGGAGGGAATTTGATTATGAAGAAAAATGACAATACGGTTATATTGATTCTTATCCTGGGCCTGGTCTTGTTTGCTCTCTATAGCGTCTACAACCATCATAAAGTGGCCAATCAGCCCCCGCCAACAAAGACCTCCACCGATATCAGTACCAGTTCCTCACGGGCCGTCAAAGGAGAGCTGGCCCCAGAAATAGTATTGCAGGATTTACAGGGACAAACTGTGAAAATGTCTGACTATCGGGGCAAAGTAGTGATATTGAATTTCTGGGCCAGCTGGTGCTCGCCCTGCAAATCCGAAATGCCCGAACTTGACAAAGCCGCACAAGAGTTTGCCAGCGGTTCCGATGCCGTATTACTAACGGTTAACATGACAGATGGAACAAGAGAAACGATCGATAAAGCGCGCCAATATGTAGACGGCAATAAGTTTTCCCTGCCAGTGTTACTGGACACAGAGGGGAAAGCAGCCCAAGCTTACAACATCACCAGCATTCCTACCACCTTCATCATAGATAAACAGGGTGTGCTTAACCAGTATTTCTCCGGCCCTGCCACCCGAGATGCCCTCAATAATTATGTGAATCAGCTCAGATGACCATAAATAACATAGGGGGACAAGGGGACAGGTTCAGTGTCCCCTTGAAAAATCGCCGAGTACATCCCTAAGGCGGGACACTAAACCTGTCCCCTTGTCCCCCTTGGGCTTTTAAATCTTTTTCGGAATATATACCGTATAGAAAGTATAGGGCTGTGCCGGAGCATTCTGGGGCCAGAATAACGCATTACCTTTTTGATCTTTTCTCGCATTTCAGGCTTATAACAATGCACCGGGCATTGGGAACACACCGGCTTGTCATCACCATAAAAGCATTTATCCATGCGCCGCTCCGCATAGTCCAGCATTTTCTTGCACTCAGGACACAATTCATATTTGTCTCCCTCATGCATGTCCCGACAATGGATCAAGAGCATCTTTCTAATCGTATCTAATTCTAGTTTTCTAGAATAAGCCATTTACATTTCTCCTCCAAATGAGTCATGGGGGCTGTCCCCGGAATTCACTTCCCTTCTAGTCTACAACAGTTTTACGGGATATTCCTGTTTTTTATGTATTTTATGCAGGAGATTACCCAAGTATTAGCGAAGATTTACCTTAACTATAATATATTTACCAATTAATCTATACAATGGTAATAATGAAGGGAGCATATTATTAATGAAGGACTTGCATCATTTCCAGAAAATTGCCCTATTGACCCTGGCTCTTTTCTTTCTGAACGCTTTGTTTAATCCATTATATAACCAGGCGTCAGCAGCCAGTTTTTTGTCCAGCTATCAGATCCTGAAACAGAACTATTCGGATGTCGTCGACCGCATCGTCGAAGGGGGCGCAACCGAGGCTGATATAGAGGCTCTTCTCTTAGATCTGGAAACCTCCGTTAGCAGTAAAGGGACGCTTACTAAGGACAACTTCAACTCCATTATGTATAAATCATTCGAGGAAGTAATCCAGTGGCGGGTACATAGAACAATCTTCCGTGCTCTCCTCACCAGCTACGGGGAGGAAATCGAATATACCCTGTTAAATAACGAATTACACCCGGACCTCGTGCCAATTCGTGATGTTATTATGCAATCTTTGCTGGGGAGCCATGAAGAACCACCTGTCCCTGGTGACGAGGATGAAAATCCAGCCTCCCCCGGTGCGGGTGGAGATGCTTCAACAACTCCTATTAACCCTGCCCCTGCCACTGACCCGCAGCCGGCCAGCAGCAACTTCGGCGACATCAAAGGCCATTGGGCTGAAGAGTACATAAACAACGCCTATCAAAAAGGCTTGGTAAGCGGTATGGCCCCATCCCAGTTTGCTCCTGAACGCCAGATTACCAGAGCCGAATTTGCAGCCCTGATGTTGCAGGCTATCGGACAAGAGCCGGGGACCTATATGAACAGCAATTTTTATGATGTTCCGGTAACCGCCTGGTACTGCACTGTGATTAATAAAGCTGTCGAGCTTGGTATCATGGCTGGTTATAGCAGCACCCAATTTGGTCCCCAGGATCCGATTACTCGTGAGCAAATGGCGGTAATAATCAACCGGGCTTTGCTGCTCCAGGATACTGGTATTAAGTTAAATGACAGCGAAACGGAACAACTACTGGTCGTATTTACGGATCAGAGCAGTATCTCATCGTGGGCCAGATCAGGAGTCGCATTTGCTCTAGTTAACGGGATCGTCACCGGCCGGGCCGCGGATCAATTTGCTCCCACCACGTCCGCCACTCGTGCCGAAGCCACAGTTATGATACTGAAAATGTATGGTTTATTAAAGTAAGGATGTGCTTGACGTTTGCCGTACTGTTATGACTTCATCTAGAAGTAGACCCATTTATAGCCTGTAAGCGAGTACATATTCATTCAAGCAGGCTTTAATATGTCAATGATATATGGTAATATTTACTACATGCAATCACACAACTAACATTTGAGTACGGTACTCGACCGAGCACGATTGTAGCACTGTTTTTGATGTGCAGTATATGCACCTGGACAATAAAGGAGGGGGATGGCCTGTCCACAGTTTCACATTCTAGAAAGGAGGGGTTTTAAACATAATGAAATGGACTAAAATGACCTGGCTTTTGTTGGCCTTTTTTATGTTTTCTGTTTTTGCCCCGGTCAATTATGCAGCAGCATATACTGCCGCTGAGGCTGCTGCTGAGTTGACCAATATTTATAAGTATGTTGATGAAAATGATAAACAATCGATTCGAGATGCGCGTACAAAAGCACAAGCATTAACTGATACAGAATTAGATGGCTTGACCAATACGCTGGTTAACGAACTTTCAACCGCAGTATTGCCTGAATTTGACGGCGTAGATGAGCCAGCTCAAAGAGCTACGGTTCAGGCCGAACTGCGAACATGTTTTCGGGATTTGGCTGTAATATTATACAGCGAAGATAACCTGGAGAGTATTCTAGCTGACTATAAAGAAGATCATACTGGTACCTTCCAGAAACTCTTCGGGAATGAATTCACTATTGATGATCTTTATGAACTGCTTTTGGCCATACAGGAAGAACTGCCCTCGGTAATTCAGGGCAAAACTGAGTATTTTGATGCCTTGGAAAGTGGCAGTGACGCAGAACTTTTAGATGAAATTCCCAACATTGCCAAAGATGCTGCTGATAATGTTCTCGATCTGCCTGAGTATAGTGATTTTGCCACCAGACTTAATGATATTAACTGGAATACCCAGATGCTGGTTGACACTTACATAGCTATCTGTGGTGCTGTGGATGATGTGAACGGTTCGGCAGAGTTAGCACTGGTAAAAGCAGCCGTACGTTCACAGATGCACCTCTATCAATGTGATGATTCAGGTGACTTCGATCCAGCCTTGGATGAAATCGCAGCTGATGAATTAGGTGCACGCGAGGTAATCATTCAGCCCGGCCAAGCTTATTTCTGTGTCTACGTTGGCAATCCAGCCACTACAGGACGCAATGCTACCCAATGGGTAATGTGGGATAGCACACAGGTTACAATAGATGATTCGTACCCTTCTGGGCAAGGTACTACATTGGAAGTGACCGTTGTTTCTGCCGGCAGCACCGGGAATATAACTGCCTATCGCGACGCTGGCTTGAACGGCGATCCTGCGAAGGACTGGCTGCTCAAGTTTGATGTAAAGGTTGAAGGAGATGAAATCGGCACAATCTCAGGTACAATAAGTATTCCTGAAAGTGAGACAACCATGGCTGGTTTAGGAGATGTTAATGTAATTTTAGTAGGCACTGCTATTTCAGCTTTAACTGATGAAGATGGGGATTATTCTCTTACAAATGTTCCTGCAGGTACATATACGCTGAGAATATCAAAACCAGATTATCTTACAATTGAACAAAGTATTACCATAACAGCTGATATTTCAGAAACAGTAAACTTAACTACCTATTTATGGGGAGATGTTAACGCTGACAGTCACATAAACGTCTCGGATGCAACGGCCATAATAAGGAATTTTGTGAACGAAACATCTTTAATAATTCCGGCGGTAGCGGATGTAAATGAAGATGGATACGTTAACATTTCAGATGCAACATCTATGATAAGATACTTTGTACAAGCGGTACCTTTACCGGTGAATGTACCCGAATAACCTGCACCTTAAGAAATGTGTGCAGCTCTTATGTTTTAAACAAGAAAGAATGGAGGAAAATGAGCATTGATAAGTAATATTTTTCGCAGACAAAGTTTAATTGCCATACTATGTACCATATCTCTCTTGGCATGTTATTTTGTTGTACCGCCAGCGGCTGCTGCGGGCAGTGTTACCCTTACAATAGATACCGTTCCCGCTGCTGCTGAAGGAACAATTGTTACTATACCAATAACAGCCAGTGAGGTTGGGGATATAGTAAGTTTCGGTTTAAAGATTGACTATAACAGAACTAAACTCGAATTCGCAGGTTGGGATGAGACTGGGACGACATTGGAGAGTATTTGGAATTTGGCAGTAACCAAAAGTACTTTAGCTAATGTTAATGCTAGTTCTCTTAAGCCAGCAGTTGCCTATGTTAATGGAGAGTTATCAGATATATCTACAGTTTTTGAAAAAAGCGGAACCGGAATTTTGGCCAAAATCAAGTTCAAAGTACTTGCAGCTGGAGCTAATAATACGATCCCTGTGTCGCTGTCACCGGGGGATACAACTGTTGATGATGTTTCAAGTCCTAAGACAGTAACACTAAAAGATGGAGGATTGTTGGCAGCAGACACGCTCTCGCCACAATTTACTGCAGATTATCCGAAGCCAGGGAACCCGCAATCTGATGGCTCTAGACAAGTGCGGCTGTTAATTGACGTTTTAGAAGATGTTGAATACTATTATGTTGTATTACCAGATGGAGTTGGTGATACCAATCCGCCAACGGCCAGCCAGATAATTGAAAAGAATTATGATGGTGCAATACAATATAAAAATGGTTCTGTAACAGTTAGAGACGGATTGGATTTGGATACTGCAAGCATCTTACCAGACCATAATACAGCTTATGATTTCTGGATAGTAATTGCTGATGATGCCGGCAATGCAAGTGTTCCTGTCAAACTAGTTTTGGCTACTCCGCCTGCCGCTGACTTATTTGTTGCTGGATATCCAAAACAAGGGGCAGAACAAGATCCCGGCAGTAACCAGATTGAAATACTGGTTGAGACACAGAATACTGAGGGTAATGCCATAGTTCATTATGTAGCAGTGCTTGCTGGAGAAGGTGCTCCTACTATTGACCAGATTGGCGCAGGTAAGGATAGTGCTGATAATGACGCATTACTCAAAGGGAATATTATTATCCCGAAAGTCAATACTGACGAAACTAAAATTCTGCTCACACTACTGGAAGCTGGCACTGACTATGATATCTATATGGTTGCTGGTGATGCCGTCTGGGCATACCCATCATTAGGCACTTGCAGTGAGAAAGTAAAACTTAAGGTTACCACTCCACGAGCCATCGGTACCGATGCCAGTGTTAAAGGCGTGATTGTAGATGGAGCAGCCGCTACCGTAGATGCTGCAAATCCTGCCGTCTATGCTGTCGAACTCCCATACGGTACTGTATTATCTGCCCTTACAGCAGCGAAAGTTGTTATAACTACAACTGATTCCTATGCAACCGTGGCTACTCCGACAACAACTGATGGAGGTGCTACATGGACTGTTTTAGTAACTGCAGAAGATGGTACAACTACAAAGACCTACACCATAAATATAACCGTTGCCTCACCACCTATACCGCCAGCATACGCGTCAACAAATGCTCTGGCTAATCCTACGGTTGAAGTAGCAAACGCTACAACTGAGACTGCTGCTAAAGCTGCCTTAGACTCAACCGTTGGCGTACTTGGAACTCTTGGCGAGAATGGTACAGCTACAATCTCATGGTCAATTGCTGATTACAATCCAACTGCAGCAGGAGACTATACTGCTACTGGTGTTTTAACACTCCCGGTTGCCTGGACTGGTTCCGCTCCTAATCTTACTGCTACCGTTACCGTTCTGGCACCTATACCGCCAGCATACGCATCAACAAATGCTCTGGCTAATCCTACGGTTGAAGTAGCAAACGCTACAACTGAGACTGCTGCTAAAGCTGCCTTAGACTCAACCGTTGGCGTACTTGGAACTCTTGGCGAGAATGGTACAGCTACAATCTCATGGTCAATTGCTGATTACAATCCAACTGCAGCAGGAGACTATACTGCTACTGGTGTTTTAACACTCCCGGTTGCCTGGACTGGTTCCGCTCCTAATCTTACTGCTACCGTTACCGTTCTGGCACCTGACGCATCAGATGATGCCACTGTTACAGGCGTGACTGTAGATGGAGCAGCAGCCACCGTAGATGCTGCAGATCCTACCGTCTATGATGTCGAACTACCATACGGTAGTGTTTTAGCTGATCTTACAGCAGCCGATGTTGTTGTAACTGCAACTGATTCCAATGCAACCGTGGCTACTCCGACAACAACTGATGGAGGTGCTACATGGACTGTTTTAGTAACTGCAGAAGATGGTACAACTACAAAGACCTACACCATAAATATAACCGTTGCCTCACCACCTATACCGCCAGCATACGCGTCAACAAATGCTCTGGCTAATCCTACGGTTGAAGTAGCAAACGCTACAACTGAGACTGCTGCTAAAGCTGCCTTAGACTCAACCGTTGGCGTACTTGGAACTCTTGGCGAGAATGGTACAGCTACAATCTCATGGTCAATTGCTGATTACAATCCAACTGCAGCAGGAGACTATACTGCTACTGGTGTTTTAACACTCCCGGTTGCCTGGACTGGTTCCGCTCCTAATCTTACTGCTACCGTTACCGTTCTGGCACCTGACGCATCAGATGATGCCACTGTTACAGGCGTGACTGTAGATGGAGCAGCAGCCACCGTAGATGCTGCAGATCCTACCGTCTATGATGTCGAACTACCATACGGTAGTGTTTTAGCTGATCTTACAGCAGCCGATGTTGTTGTAACTGCAACTGATTCCAATGCAACCGTGGCTACTCCGACAACAACTGATGGAGGTGCTACATGGACTGTTGAAGTGACTGCACAAGATGGAACAACTACAGAGACCTACACCATAAATGTAACCGTTGCCTCAATGATGCCAGCTACAATAGCTGATCTTACCATCAGCAAGGGAACTCTGCGGCCTGCATTTGATCCAGATACCTATTATTACAGAGCCTCAGTGGCAAACTCGGTGACATCTGTTACTATAGCTGCTGATGAATTGGAAGATATGGTAGTATCAGGTGACATTGGCACGTTTAACCTGGCAGTGGGAGACAATACCTTCGAAATTTATGTTGATGGCGGAGCTACCCATGTCGATGCTGCCTACACCATTGTCATTACCCGCGCCAGAGGCAGCTCTGACGGCAGAGATAATTCCGACATGGTTATAACTAAAAACGGCGGCAGCGTTGGTCAGCAGGGCGTTTCGATTCAGTTCCCTGAAGGAGCTGTAGATGAGAAAATCATAGTAACCATCGCTGATGTTAGCACGAAAGGACTTACCATACCTGAGGGCAGCCGTCTGGTGAGCGACATATTCAAGATCAACAGTGATTACGATGAAGACCTCGATGAAGATATTACCATCCGATTACCTTTCGACCTGAACGAGGTTGATAAATCCGACGATGGTCTGGGGTTATACCGCTGGGATGGCGACACCTGGGTTATCCTGGACAACATCGCGGTTAACTGGAGTACAGGAACCATAAAAGGTGACGCAGACCAATTTGGTAAATTCGCTGTTCTGGCTACAGCCCTGACACCACCAGTAACTCCTGTTACTCCCCTGTGGGACATTGTCGGCCATTGGGCTGAATCAGCCATTCGCAGTCTGGTAACTTCGGAAGCCATCTCGGGTTATCCAGACGGTACCTTCAGACCTGACAACACTATTAGCCGGGCAGAATTTGCCTCCATCATAGTCAAAGCTTTCAACATCCCGACTGATAGCAGCAAACTATTTGCTGATACCGCCGGACACTGGGCTCAGGAAGCTATCGCCAGCGCTTATGCCGCAGGCATCATTGCCGGTTACGATGATATGAGCTTCGGACCTGATGATCCTATTACCCGGGAACAGATGGCAGTAATGATAGTCAAGGCCAAAGGTTTAGTACCTGATGGCTCCACACTATCCTTTAATGACCAAAATTCCATCTCCCCCTGGGCTAGCGAGTCTGTAGCCGCAGCAGCGGCCAATCAGCTAATCTCCGGATACCCTGACAACACCTTCCGAGGCGGCAATTTTGCCACTCGCGCTGAGGCGGTCATGGTTATCACCCAGGCCCTGAAGTAGTTATTACCCCTATCAAGAATCCCAAAAGCCCCCGGACTTACATTTAGTCCGGGGGCTTTTCATTGGGCAAGTGACACAGGGAGACGTTTTTAGTGTGTCATCTCATGCGTGTAGATTCAAAATACAGAAGGATAAGTCATCATAATAGACACACAAGAGTAAAAGGGCCAACATCAATGGGGATAATGTTGGCCCTTTACTCTTGTGTGGTACTTAGCATTTAAGCCGTACCTCCTTTAAATTATTACCCTGATTCACGGTGTCGTGGTTTTCACCTCAGGTTTAAGCTGGCACTTGCACCTGTTTTGACACTTTTGAAGAGGTCTTACCTGCCTATTTGACTGTACCAGGCGATACTTGTCAAGCCGGCTGGAGATTAAAAATTAGTTGCTTTTCGCTGTGCTCATTTTTCGCTTCCTTCCCCTGTCCTTATTTCTAAGCTTCATGCTTATACTCTAATCAGGGCTTTTACAGCTGCACCTTTGGTCTGGTTTAACTGTCGGCTAACTTCTATGAGTTTTGAAAAAGAACTTATTTCTAACAACCCCACATATCAAGGTAATTACCAGTACTTTTGGCTTCCGCTGTTTCCTGGTACCTTTAATATATTCTAGAAAATGCATAACGTCAACCATTGTGATTGTTCTCATTTTCTTTATCATTTCCGCTTATGGTTCCCGACTTTAAGCGGAAATCGTCGTATATTGGCAATATAATATTTACGTTGATAAAGGATAAATGAATGTATAAATAGAAAAGGTACCTCATCAAGAATATTTCGAGAACAGGAAGTAGAATATGGTATCACGATTGGTACTTCACGGGCTTTTATTCTATTTAAGGAGGTCGCAATGGAAGGGCAATTAGAATTGATCAAAGGGCAGCTTTATAAAAGCAAAACCAACTTTCTCCCTCTGCGGGATCGCTTGCTGCGCTCGGGAGAACTTAGGGCCTGGTTCAAGTATTACAATGGGCCCAATCAGTGGATACAACGATATTATATGGAGGAACATGTTTATCTCATGAGCCATGTCATTATCGCAGCCTGCCTCTTCCGCAGCGGCAAAATGCTCCTCACCTCCTATAAACTCGAGGAAATCTCCCGCGTTGAACGCGAATACGACTTCGAGGATAAAACTGAGCAGAAATTGATCCTGTCCGGTGCTACCATTACCTTTAAAAGGACCCGGGACAAGAAAGCCCCCGACGTCCTGGTATTCAAACGCCCTCTGCCCGAAGAGCAAGGAGATCCCGTCGGCTTCGAGAAGTTCATGGATTTTCTGGATTAATGAGCAGATACTATGATTACGAGGAATTCCCGGCTAATTGCTTAGTATCCTGATTGCCAGAAAACTTAAGGAGAATCAATTTTCCTATGCTTCGCACTTTATTGATCACTAATGATTTAAAAATCATAGATGATACCCCTCTCAGCCGTACAACCGATTCAGATATCAAATGGTTCTGGGTGGACTTCGAGGCGCCCAGCGAAGAAGAAGCGGACTTGCTCAGGACGCATTTCCATTTCCATCCCCTGGCTATCGAAGACTGCTTCCAATTCCTGCAGCGACCCAAACTCGACCATTACGAGGGCTATGATTTTCTGGTCTTGCAGAGCCTGAATCCCAACACCCTGACCCCGGAAGAAATTGATCTATTTGTAGGCCCCAATTTTCTGGTCACTTTTCATCTGTCATCCTCCCCTGAAACAGAATTCATCCGCCATGAATTGGGGTTAAAGACCACCACCTTAGCCCAGGGACCCCGCTACCTGGTTTATTTATTGACGGACAAAATTGTTGATGATTATTTTCCAAGCATGTATAAAATTGAAGACAAACTTAATCAAATGGACAGCAGCAGCGAACGCTCAAATTTCATCGAGGTGCTTTATAATACCAGAGATGAGCTGCTCACCCTGCGACGTACCGTTGTGCCGATGCGCGAATTGCTATACATACTCCTAAACACGGAGCAACTGCTAATTTCCAGGGAAGAACGATTACACTTCAAGGATATCGACGACCATCTGCTCAAGCTGAACGAAATGATCGAGTCAAATCGTGAGATTACCGCCGATATGCGCGACAGTTATATCTCCCTGAACACCAATCGCATGAATACTATTATGAAAACCCTGACGATCGTCGCCTCCATATTTATACCGCTTACCTTCATTGTTGGCATCTATGGTATGAATTTCGATTATATGCCGGAACTAAGCTGGCGTTGGGGCTATTTCGCATCATTGGGAATCATGGGGGGAATCGCTGTTGGTATGTTAATGGGGTTTTGGATTAAGGGTTGGTTTAAATAGTCCCCCCGCTTAAAAGTACGAACTCCAGCCGGATGAAGTCTCCAAATCTTAGGAGTGGAATGGGGTTTTTAACACAAGTTTCTTAAAAATGGTATTGCATTTCATTTCTTTGCTATAATAAAGGCAAGAGGTTTCCGGCCGGATAAGTTAAAACCTCTCTACGTTATAAGGGGCCAAATAAACCCCGGCTGACTGTGTTACCTAATCGGCTAATACTTATGTATTAGCTTTATCTTTTGGTTAAGCCAATAACCGAAGCTGTGTTATAGGGAGGTTAATTATTGAAGCTGGCTATTTTTGATTTTGATGGGACTCTGCTCATGAGCGATACCCTTCCCGCCCTGGCTAAGGAATGGAACAATCAGAACCGTTCCTGGACAAGGTACATCATTACATATCTGTCCGTGATGCCATGGCTTATTCTATATAAGATGAGGTTGCTCTCCCGGGAAAGGTTTAGATATCTGGCCGTAGTCGGTTTTAATAATCTATTCCGTAAGATGTCGCGGCAGGAGGTTGGCGATTTCTTTGAGGCTGCTTATGAGGGCCTGGCAGCTGATTTTAACCCGCTGGTACTACATGAGTTAAAGGAATCGATTTCCCATGGGTATTGCTGTATTTTACTTTCGGGTGCTTACACCGAGCTTCTCCAGGTGGTTGCTAAAAAGCTGGGATTTAATATGGTTATCGGTACTGAAATGGTTTTCAAGGATGGGGTTTTTGATCATCGTAAAAAGCTAGAGGTAATAGAAGGTGAGGGTAAATTAGAGCTCGTAAAAAATTCTGTGCCGTGGAAATCCGTAGACTGGTCTGCCAGCCGCTCTTACGGTAATAGCTATTCTGATCTGATGGTCATGGAGATAGTGGGGCAACCCGTGGCGGTTAATCCCGAACCTTGCCTGCTATCTCATGCTCTCAATCATAACTGGAGGGTCATCGGGACTAGCCAAGGGTAAAAACATGTCTGCATCTCAACATTAATGTTCGTAATAATCATGGTCTTAATTGGGTAGTTTCCTGGTAATAGCCAGGTCGCTCCTATAGCACTTTTCGCACTTAGAAACGACCCAACCACCCGGAAAAGATTCCCAATATCCTACTCCACGGTTACACTCTTGGCTAGATTCCTCGGCTTATCAACATCGGCTCCCCTGAAGATAGCCATGTAATAGGAGAATATTTGCAGAGGAACTACTGATACTATCGGGGCCAGGAGCTGGTTTACATTGGGTAGGAGAATCTGCTCATCGCACTCCTGGCAAGCCTCCTGCAGGTTTTCTTTGCAGATGGCAACTACTATGGCTCCGCGGGCTTTTACTTCTTTAATATTGGACATGGTCTTTTCGACCAGATTATCCTGGGTAATCAGGGCCAGGACTGGTACTCCTTCAACTATCAGGGCGAGAGGACCGTGCTTTAACTCACCGGCGGGATAGGCCTCGGCATGCACATAGGATATCTCTTTTAACTTCAGGGCTCCTTCCATGGCGACAGAATAGTCAATGCCGCGTCCCAGGAAGAAGGTATCCTGCACTCCTTGATATTTCTCGGCTAAATGCATGATTTTGTCCTGCTGGGTTAATACTTTCTCAACCAGTTCATCGATGTGGCTGATCCCCTCGGCTAATTCTACCAGTTGTGGTTCATCGCAGGTTCCTCTGATCCGGGCCAGATGGAGCCCCAGAAGATACATGACTAATAGCTGAGTGGAGTAGGCTTTGGTTGAAGCCACGGCTATTTCCGGGCCGGCATGGGTATAGATGACCCGATCAGCTTCCCGGGCTGCGGAACTGCCTACTACATTGGTTACGGCCAAAACCTTTATGCCCTTTCTTTTAGCCTCGCGCAGTACCGCCAGAGTATCAGCGGTTTCTCCGGATTGGCTGATTACAATCATTACCGAATGAGGATGCCAGAGAACGTCCCGATAACGGAATTCGGACGCGATATCGGTCTCAACTGGGATCTGCGCCAGTTTTTCAATAATGTTGCGTCCTACCAGTCCGGCATGATAAGCAGTACCGCAGGCCACTATATATACCTTCTCTACTCCGATAAATATATCGTCTATCTTCAGTTCGCTGAGATCAACCATATTGTCTTTGATGTTGCCCCGCAGGGTCTCTCTCAGAGCGGTGGGCTGTTCATGGATTTCTTTGAGCATGAAGTGTTCATAGCCAGCCTTTTCAGCTGATTCAACATTCCAGGTGACCTCAAATATTTCCTTTTTTACCGGGTTGCCCGTGAAGTCGGTAATCTCTACCGAATCGCTTTTTATTACTACAAATTCGTCATCTTCAATAATGTAGACTTTTTTGGTTTTGCCGATAATGGCTGGAATGTCTGAGGCCAGATAGTTTTCGCCGTCACCCAGTCCCACTATCATAGGGCTGGCTTTTTTGGCGGCAATTATCTTGTCAGGTTCATCCGCACATATTACAACTATGGCGAAGGATCCATAGACATGACTCAAGGCTTTACGTACGGCGGCTTCTATAGAACCGTCATAGTATTTCTCGATGAGATGAACCATTACTTCGGTGTCGGTTTCTGATATGAAATCATGCCCCTCCAAGATTAGGTTTTTGCGCAAGATGGCATAGTTTTCGATTATACCATTGTGCACCAAAGCGATGCGACCGCTGCAATCGGTATGAGGATGAGCATTGCTATCGCTGGGAACGCCATGGGTTGCCCAGCGGGTATGACCAATGGCCAAATTGGCTGGAGAGAATTCACCCAGGGCTTCTATCATTTCCGTTAGACGGCCTTTCTTTTTGGTGATATTTAGTTTTCCATCTTGATATATAGCAATCCCAGCTGAGTCATAACCGCGGTATTCGAGCTTACTCAGTCCGTTTATGATTATCGGCACAGCATTGCCATTGCCGATATAACCCATAATTCCACACATTATTATTCCCCCACAAGTTTCGTATTTAGTAAATGGTGGTTGGCTTTATTATCGCAAATATAAGTTAAGTCTACTTGCATAGCTCTTTATTACGCATATTACTATTCGTTTTGTAGCTATACTGACGATGGTAGAACACCGGGGGGCACCCGCCGATTGTCTCGATAAACCCCCACCTCGTCACCCGGCACTGAGCCGTGTTTGCGTCGGGTCAGGCGCTTAAAATCCTTGAGCCTGTTCAATCGCATCTCTGATCTCTGCTATCACCTCCTCGAGTAAATACTGCTGTGGTCCCTGAGCCATAATTCTAACCAGGGGTTCGGTTCCGGAAGGCCTTACCACCAATTTGCCCATTTCTCCCAGTTTTGCTTCCGCATTTTTCATGGCCGTATTCACCAGTTCATGTGACAGGATTGTTTCCTTATCTTCCAGCCTGATGTTTACCAGCAGTTGGGGCTGTTTTTCCATTTCCCGCGCCAGTTGCGACAGTGGCAGCCCGGTTCTTTTCATTACCTCCACCAGTTTCAGTGAAGTCAGGAGGCCATCACCAGTGGTGGCATGTTCTAAAAATATTATATGACCGGACTGCTCACCACCCAGGATGGCACCGGTTTCTTTCATTTTTTCTAATACATAGCGGTCGCCCACTTTACAATATTCTACTTGAACATTTTCTCTTCTTAAGGCAATGTTAAGACCGATATTGCTCATAATCGTGGCTACTACCGCAGACGGCTTAAGTTGACCACGCCGCTGCATATCCAGGGCACATATCACCATGAGGTGGTCACCGTCAGTCTCGTTGCCACACTCATCAATAACAATGCAACGATCCGCATCCCCATCATAGGCGATGCCTACATCAGCTTTGAAATGCAAGACCGCTCTTTTCAATCCTTCAGTATAGGTAGAGCCGCAGCGATCATTAATATTGACCCCATTGGGGGTATTGTTAATGGCGATAACCCGCGCACCCAGGCGACTCCACAGCCTCGGTCCCGCTTTGTAGGCCGCACCGTTGGCACAGTCCACTACTACGGATATATCTTTTAGTTTCTCCTGAGCTGTATAGCACGATACCAGATAATCCAAATAACGGTTCAGAGCCTCTTCGACATCATAAACCCGCCCGACCTCTTCCCCCGTGGGTCGGGTCAAGTTCTGCGTGCCCTCGGTCAGCAGCCTTTCTATCTCGTCTTCTATCTCGTCGGGCAACTTATAGCCATTGGGGCCAAAGAATTTAATGCCGTTGTCTTCCACCGGATTGTGGGAAGCAGATATGACAATCCCACAGGAAGCATGGTATTTTTCAGTTAAGTAAGCGACAGCCGGGGTGGGTATTACCCCTACGGTCAAAACATCCGCACCGGTTGAACATATCCCGGCGATCAAGGCCGCTTCCAGCATATCTCCCGAAACTCGGGTATCTTTGCCTACCATTATGCGTGGTCGTGAGGTAGTATCCTGCATGGCCAGTACATAACTGCCTGCTCTACCCAGGTTAAACGCCATTTCCGGCGTAAGTTCCACATTAGCTATACCTCTAACTCCGTCTGTACCAAACAATGTCCCCACTCTAATTACCTCCACCAGTTAATTTTCCGGGGTTTTGATCCTACCCCGTTCCCGTACCCGCCGGCATCTTCCCTGCTATTTATTATTATGCTTTACAGCCACCTTTTGTTAATATTTCTATCTGTCAGATCAGCTGCAAACTAAAAGTCAGTTTCATATTCTGTAAATGTCTTTAAAGCATAGTTTAACCTGAAATAACCTGTTCGGGTAGTGCGTTTTATATCCGCAAAGTTGATTCCAGCCTTCAGGTTCAAATGTACTAACTAAACTCCATCAGGGGCGTACATTTACAACCTCCTTTTTCGTTATGACAACCTGTACGGTAACCCTGCCAGGCACAATAGATACCCCTTCCGGTTGAATAAGTTCTACAGTCTGAGTAAAACCTTCTTCTTTTCCGTCTATATTTATGGGCCTGGTAATTACTTCATTCAGACCTTCAACCTGGATTTGGTCACCCAATATGGTGACCTGGGCGGGATCGGTCTTTACTTCTCCCATAGTAAAGCCTTCAGCTATTGTACCGTTGAATTGCGGCATAACGTTAACTTTTTTACTAAGCTGTTTTTTCTCCACCACCACGTAGACATTAATCGAGGTTGGTACAATTTGAATACCTTCGGTGATGGTATTGCCATTGGCATCACGGGCTTGCAGGTTAGGCTTAAGCATGGCAATGTCTATTACGTTGCCCAGGTCAATCGGTGCCACTACGGCGGCTACTTTTGCAATCGCTTCTGCATCACCCTTAATCAAACAGCGGTCTGGGGAAAGCACGGCCTGTGACAACTGGTATCCTGTCTGCGGATTCTGTTTGACCTCATGTTTAATCTGAATTACCCGTTCGCTTAATTCCTCCAGTCTAACTTCGACCTTGTTAGGTTGCACCGAGGTTAACATAGCTCCCTGGACTCTATCAAGTTTAACTGGGACTTCATAAACGCCTTTGCCATATCCGTTTAGATCTACATAGGCAACTATATCACCGCTCCCCTGAGATGAGCCCCATACCTTGATGGATACCTTTTCCGGTCCGCTTACGTTGAGATCAGCTGGCACGTTATAATACTGCAAAGCAACTTCGGTCATTTTACTCCCCGATGCCACATCACCTTGATTTATTACGTAAAACCACAGCAGTAGGGACATAATTACTGAGGCGATCCTAAGCCAGATCTTTTTTGTTCTCTGCTGTTTGTCGACCATCAGCTGACCACCTCCTCCAGAAACTGTCGCGGCGGCTTTCCCGAACTATAAGTTCGGCCTCCAGTATATCTCGCAAAGCCTTGTCGTCCAGATAACGGACCAGTCGGCCTTCCCGGGCAACGGATACCGTTCCGGTCTCTTCCGATACTATTACCGCCACCGCGTCCGACACTTCAGAAATCCCCAGGCCGGCCCGATGCCGGGTGCCTAATTTATTATCAATAGCCGGGTTGCTGCTCAAGGGCAGGAAACAGGCCGCACTTTGGATGCGCCCATCTTTGATTATTACGGCGCCATCATGCAGGGGGGTATTGGGGACAAAAATATTTATCAAAAGGCCGCTCGAAACCAGGGAATCCATCCTGGTTCCGCTGTCCAGGTATTCTTCGATACCGGTTGCACGCGCCACTACTATCAAGGCCCCAATCCGATCTTTAGACAACAGCCCTACTGCCGCAGCTATCTCCTCGACAACTATATGGTTACTATCCATTTTATCCATCACGCGAGAACTCATAAAAAACTTGCCTCTGCCCAGCTGCTCCAGAATCCGCCTAAGTTCGGGCTGGAAGACTATCGGCAAAGTAATCGCAAAAATAATCCAAAGTTTTTCCAACAGCCAATTAAGCATATCAAGCTGCAAATAGCTGATTACGGCTGAAAATATCAACAAAACAAACACGCCCTTGAGCAGTTGCTCGGCGCGGGTCCCTTTTATCAAACCTAGGAGCCGGTAAAATATATATGCTACTATAGCAATATCCAGGAGGCTACGAAAAATGTTCCAGGGATTCGCGAATACCCCGGATAAAAAGGATAAATCCAAATATTGCCCCTCCTTTAGTGCAAATTAAAAAGCATTTGGCACACACTATTAAGCATAGCAAATAAATCGATGAATGTTATCGTTTAAGTCTAATTATTTTTCCCATTTGCTCAAGATATAACATAACTCTGCAAAAAGCCACCCTGCAAGCGCTAATTATTCCCTTTTGAAATAGTGAAATACAGCTAGAATACCAGACTGTATTCCGATTACGCCTCTATCGCCCGCCAAAACGTTGGAAACGGCATAAGGTTTGCTGTTCTCCATTATTGGACCGGTTAGGGAATACTCAAAACCAACCTCGGTAGCTCCTTGAACTTCATCAGTCAGGGCCAGAACTGAGACGATGTCCCCCGGCCAGCCTTCGATGATAAGCTCCTGGTTGATTATATAAACACGACAGTCCGGGCTATAATGACTTATTTTGATACCTTTTCTTACCAGGTCGACGCCCGAGTAGAGGTTGGCAAGGGTGTGATCCAAGCGTTTTCCCATCGCACCCAGCATTATTATTTCGTCCGCATTCCATTCAATGGCCAGGTCTAAAGCGAGTTGGATATCTGTAAAATCTTTGCGGGGAGGGAATTTCTTGAACATGACGGCCTTGGCTTCATAGTATTCTTTGACCTCAGGCTGAATCGAATCCAGATCCCCGATTATGCAATCGGGCTTTATCCCCAACTGGAAGGCATAATTGGCTCCCCCATCGGCGCACAATATGGTGTCGGAGTCCCGGAATATTCCCTCGTAAGCTCCCAACTCCCCATATTCTCCATTAGCAAAAATGATACAACGCATGGTTTATAAATCACCTATTTAGATAAATTTTCTTACTTCTGTATAATACCATAAACCAACTGAACTGCATTTTCCATTTCTCTATTTATTAAATCTAAATAAATTATTTTTTTAGTAAATTGACAAAAAAATAACGGTTATCTATAATGCTAATTGTGAATTCTAGTAAAGGAGGCGAACAATATGGCCCATATAATTACAGACGAATGCATTGCCTGTGGACTGTGTGCGGAAGAATGCCCGGTAGAGGCGATCTCGGAAGGCGAAGACAAATATGTGATCAATCCCGAACTATGTACCGATTGCGGTTCATGTGCGGATATCTGCCCGGTAGAGGCTCCTGTGCCGGTTGAAGAATAAACCAGCACGGCGAAATTATATAATATAAAAAAACTCTCTTTAGGATCATCCTTTAGGAGTTTTTTTATTTTAAGCCAGGATAGCCATTTTGTCTTAAAGCCTCAAAAAGTATAATGGCTGCCGAATTGGCCAGGTTCAGGGAGCGTCCTATGTCTACCATAGGAATACGAATCTGGGTCTTCGGATAAGCCTCCAATATTTTGGCCGGCAAGCCTCTAGTCTCCCGCCCAAATACGAATATGTCATCTGGCTCATATTTGTACTCATGATAGCCCCGGTGTGCGTGAGTAGTCGCCAAATAGAATCTGTGGCCTTGATAAGCTTTATGAAACTCAGCGAAGCTGTCCCATATCTTGACATCTACTTTATCCCAATAATCCAACCCGGCTCTTTTCAAATAACGATCCTCTACCGAAAATCCCAGGGGCTTGACCAGATGCAGATTAGTGCCGGTCAAGGCGCAGGTGCGGGCAATGTTGCCAGTATTTTGTGGTATTTCCGGTTCCACCAGAACAATATGCATAACCTGAAAACCTCCCCAAGTTGCTTATAAGACAATTGAACCATTAACCTTAATCCTAACCCAACATCCTGAGCTGGATCCAATCAGGCGTAAACACAGTATGAAAGCGCGGACTTCTTATGATTATCGGTGCCCTGCTTGTATCTTGCACTTTTTTGTGTTTTATCGGCGCATGTTTCATAACAGTGCTTTCATCAGCATCACTTTATCACCCAAATTATACCTGAGTTTAGCAGTTATAACAATTTACTGTTACGTAAACACTAATGCCAGGTTCAAAATATAGTGAAGGAGAGATTTGCTTGAGGAAATATCCATTGCGCCAACCGATATATTTGCTCCTGGTCACCCTGCTTTTATCATTATTCTGCGTAGCCGGGTGCGGGAAAACGGCCAAAAAGCCCGACCTGACTCCGCAACCAACTCCTGGACCAAACGCCCAGGTCCCCCTGGCTCCCGAAGTGGTCAAATATAAAGAAGAACCCAATATCATCCTATTCCGAACGGCCACCGGGAAAAAAGAGCAGCTTAAGCTGGAGGAATACATTAAAGGGGTGGTAGCCGCCGAGATAGGGCCAAAGTTTCCCATGGAAGCCCTTAAGGCTCAAGCCATAGTGGCTCGGACTATGACCCTGGCCTTGTTGAATTATGAAACGGGTACTCGCAGCAAGCACGGTACAGATGCCAGTGACGATCATACTGAGTTCCAGGCTTATGATAATAAGAAGATCACTGCGGAGATAGCCAAAGCTGTCGATGAAACCAGAGGCCAGGTCCTAACCTACAACGGTAAATTTGTTTATGCTGAGTTTCATTCTGTATCCCCGGAGAAAACCGCCAGCATTGAGGAAGGGTTTCCTAAACTAAAAGACAAGGCTGGAGCCTATATAGTACCGGTTGCCACCAATGGACTTCAAAATGCTCCTGAGAAATATCGTGACTGGACCGTTAAGATCCCGCGCTCGACCATTAAAAGTATTATGGGAGACAAAGCTGGATCACTGGACGATATTAAAGTTGGACAAAAGGGACCTTCGGGGCGTGCGTTAACCGTTACCGCCGGCTCAGCTTCCATCGCCGGGGTTGACCTGCGCGAGAAGGTGGGTTTTGACAAACTATTCTCCACCTACTTCACCAGCATCGGGGTGGAAGGAAATAACGTAGTGTTCAAAGGCAAAGGCTGGGGACATGGCTGTGGAATGGAGCAATGGGGAGCTTTCACCATGGCGGGGGAAGGCAAGGCTGCCAAAGAAATTGTTGAGCACTATTACCCTGGCACCATGTCGACCCAACTGTATAAATAAATATGTGACACAGGGGGACAGTTCTTGACTTGCGTCGTGTATTCTGGCATAAGTCAAGAACCGTCCCCACTTGCTAGTCCCCTATCCACTTGCCCCTTGTGTCATGTTTTTTCTTTGGTGGCGGCCGTATAGATGCCGAGCAGGATGAACAGACCGCCGAATATTTGGTACCAGGCCAGGCTTTCGCGGAAGATAAGGAAGGCGAGTAAACTGGCCCCTACGGACTCCCCTAATACAGATACTGATATTATGGGCGCCTTAACATATTTTAAAGCCCAATTAAGTGAGGCGTGTCCCGCTATACCCGGCCCCACTGCCTGTAATACAAACAGGAGCCAATCCAGACCGGGGTAACCGGTCAAGCTAAGTCCGTCCGCCAGGCAGACCACCAGTAAAACAACTGCAGCAGCTCCCGCTGCCAAAGAGGTATAAGTCCAGACATCGACGCGAGCCCGGACGTCTCTGCCGATTAGAAAATAGAAGGCTACAAAAAGCCCGCTTAATAGAGCCAGCATGTCACCCAGGAATTTTCCCGACTGCAAATCACCCTGAACGATAAGCAGACTGCCCAGCAGAGCAGTCAGAATGCCGCCTGTCACCCAGCGATTCACTTTTTCTTTTAATAACAGGGCAGAGAATATGAGTACAAATATGACCTGCAGGTTGGTAAACAGCACTGAACTGGAAATGCTGGTATAACTCAGAGAAGTAATCCAGAAGCCCAGGTGCAAGGCGAGGAATGCCCCTGATCCAATGATGTACAAAAAATCCCGGCAGGATAGCTCTTTGATGCCGGTAGCCAACCTGCTTCCCAGGGCAGCGGCTATTGCCATGGTAAAAACCACCCGGTATAGTGATATTACCAGGGCTGGGGCAGTACAGTACCTGATGATAATGGAAGAAGTTGACATGCAAACAATGGAGAAGAATAGGACTGCAAATATGGTGGTCTTTCGCATGTACCTATGCACCTACCCCCAGGTAGGACTGAATAACTTTTTCGTTGTTTTTGACCTCATTGGGGGTCCCTTCGGCAATTTTACGGCCATAGTTGAGGACGGCAATGCGTTCACAGATATTCATGACCAGATTCATATCATGCTCAACTAATATAATAGTAAGCTGCCGCTCGTCACGGATTTGGTAAATAAGCCCCATCAGTTCCTCTTTCTCCAGAGGATTCATACCTGCGCCCGGCTCATCCAACAGCAGGAGGGCAGGTTCCAGGGCCAAAGCCCGGGCTATCTCGAGGCGGCGTTGTTCACCATAAGACAGGTTATCCGCATATTCATCAAGTTTATCTGCTAACCCAACCATGGCCAATAATTCCATAGAGCGCTCCCGTATAAGCTTCTCTTCTTTTCGGTTGCCCGACAATCCCAGCATCCCACTCCAAAACCCGCTGCGGGTTACTCCATGGCAGCCTACCCGCACATTGTCGAGGACGGATAGTTTATTGAAGAGGCGGATGTTTTGAAAAGTTCTTCCGATACCCAGGCGGGCAATATCACACGGAGCCTTCCGGTTGATCTTCTGACCTTTAAAGATTAGATTACCCTCAATGGGAATATAGATCCCCGTGATGATGTTAAACAGGGTGGTTTTGCCAGCGCCGTTGGGACCTATTACGCCAAATATTTCCTTTTCATTAATTTGCAGGTTTACCCCATCAACGGCTCGCAGGCCACCAAATTCCTGACTTATTTTTTCCATTTCTAGGATGACCATGTTTTCTCCCCTTTTTTGCCCCAGCGTTTTTTCAGGTCGTAGATGCGAACATCACCCAAGAGCCCATTGGGACGGAATATCATTAATATTACCAGCAACGCTCCATAGAATAGAAGCCGGTACTGAGCTACAATACGCAGCACCTCCGGAGCCAGAGTTAGTATTACCACGCCCACAATTGTCCCAGGAATACTACCCATTCCGCCCAGCACTACCATATTGAGTATTTCTATAGATTTCATGAAACCAAAGTCCTGGGGATTTATGTAGTACATGTAATGAGCATATAGTCCTCCCCCCAGGCCTCCCAGGAGGGAACCTACCGTAAAGGCCAAAACCTTCATGCGGGTGGTGTTGATCCCACAAGATTCGGCAGCAATTTCATTCTCGCGGATAGCATACAGGGATCGGCCTACCCGTGAATAAAGGAGCTGCCGGTTCAAGATAATGACCACGATAACAATGATCCAAACAGTAACAAAAGTAGTATGCTGCGGTATACCTGATAGCCCTACCGCCTTACCCCCCGGTTCGAAGTTCAGGAAGAATACCCTGATTATTTCCGCAAAACCGATGGTAACCATCGCCAGGTAGTCCCCGTCCAGACGGAGGGTAGGGATACCGATCAAGAACCCAAAGAACGCTGCTACCAGTGCCCCGCCTAAAATAGCCACAAAGAAAGGGCTGCCAAACTGCAATGACAGTATGGCCGAGGTATAGGCCCCGATGCTCATAAATCCGGCATGTCCCATCGATAATTGACCGGTCACACCGGTTATCAGGTTAAGTCCCAGAGCCAGGATGATATTAATACCAATAAAAATCATTATGCGCAAGTAATAGGCATCTATGTTTTGCGCTAGGAATGCATCCAATTTCGTTCACCTACACTTTTTTTGATATCTTCTGCCCGAGTAATCCCTGCGGTCGAATAATTAGTACCAGAATAAGTATAGCAAAAGCAATGGCATCTTTGTAGGAAGAAGAAAAGTAGGCAATCCCCATAATTTCCATAACTCCCAGGGTCAATCCCCCTATCATAGCCCCGGGCACTGAGCCTATCCCGCCCAGAACCGCTGCTGCAAAAGCTTTAAGCCCGGCCATCATACCCATATAAGGCCAGACGGCATTATAATATATACCCACCATTACTCCGCCGGCAGCTGCCAGTGCTGATCCGATCGCAAAGGTGGTTGATATAGTCCGGTTTACATTTACGCCCATCAGTGAAGAGGCCTCCAGATCCTGAGAGCACGCCCGCATGGCTTTGCCGATACGAGTTTTTTGAATCACCAGCTGCAAAGCAACCATCAGGAATGCAGATACCAGAAGGATAAGAATCTGCAGAGAAGAAATCTGTATAGAACCCAGTTGGTAGGTAGTGCTGCCTAAAATCTCCGGGTAGCGGGTAGTATTTGTGCCCCGATAAAGTGCCATCAGGGTAGAGAGAAAGATGGACACCCCTATGGCGCTAATCAAAGCAGACAGACGAGAGGATTTACCCCGCAAAGGTCGATAGGCAATTCTTTCTACCAGCATGCCCAGCAGCATGCAGAAGATCATAGCCCCCAGCAGGGCTATGAAAATGTTCATCCCCGCCATCACCAGAAATAGTCCTACAAAGGCTCCAAACATATAGATCTCCCCGTGGGCAAAATTAATCAGCTGTACTATACCGTAGACCATGGTATACCCCAGGGCTATCAGAGCATAGGAACTGCCCAGAGTAAGCCCGTTTATCAGTTGCTCCCAGAACATAAGTTTCCTCCCTACTACTACGATTCAATGAGCGCTTGCGCGAATTGTGCGCCAAAATGCGGGCGCTTTAGCGCCTACCTTGCGAATTTTGTGTGCATCGCGCCGCGAGCGTTTTATCAAACGCTCCCTCAGTCGGGAATTGAACCCGCCACTAATACTCTCGCCTCTATAAGCGGTGATGATCAGAAGTGGAGAGGGTCTTAGGGGCGTTTGATAAATCATATACAGTTTAACACAGACTGGTATAAATCTGCTGCTAAACTGTACATAATCTCAACAATGGCCCGACCTTTTAAGGACGGGCCATTAGAGATTAAGTACCTTATTTATAAATTATTTCGCTTGTACAGGTAACTTTTCCAGCAGAGCCGGGAATTTATCGCCTTTTACCGTCAGCAAGCAGACCGGACTCTTGATGGGTTCGCGGTTAGCACTAAAAGAGGTTACCCCGGAAACACCCGGATAGTCTTTCAGTTTTGCCAATTCAGCCTTGAATACGCTGGGGTCAGCACTCTTGGCGGTTTCCATGGCCTGGGCCAGTATCATTACCGCATCATAAAACTGAGCTGAGAACATATCAGGATCTTCGTTATAAATTCTGCGATAATTTTCCAGGAATTTGGCTGTTTCCGCACTGGGTTGATCGGTAGAGAAGCCGGCATAGAAAATAACCTTTTCCTGCACCGCATCTCCGCCCAGTTTGGCTAAGTCCTGACCATAGAGGCCATCACCACCCACCAGTACTATATCGAGGTTTTTCTTTTTGGCTTCATTCATTATCAAAGCCGCTTCAGTATAATAACCGGTGAAAACCAGTGCATCGGCACCGGCGCTTTTCAGTTTGGTCACCTGGGCGGTGAAGTCAGTCTCACCGTCATTGACACTGTCTTCCAGAATGATATTACCGCCTTTATCCGCAATAGCTTGCTTAAATATCGGGGTAAGAGCAGTGCTATAACCATTATTGAGGGAGGTAATGACCGCCAAGTTCTTCCAACCCTTGGTGTTAATCATCCAGTCAGCCACAACTGGTGCCGCCACTGTATCCAAGAGCGTGTTTCTGAACACATAGTCGCCGATTTCCACAACCTCTGCGCCGGTAGCACCGGCCGAGAAGATAACCACTTTATTCTTCTGGGCAATGTCGGCTGCTACCTTGGTCAAGCCTGTACAAGGGTCTCCCACCAGAGCGACTACTTTGTCTTTGGTTATGTACTTGGTAGTTATGTTGGCAATTTCGCTGCTTTCGCCCTTGTTGTCTTCGTAGATTCCTTCAACTTTTTTGCCCAGGATTCCACCTTGGGCGTTTAATTCATCAATCGCCATTTTCATTCCCTTTTCGCCAGGAATGCCATAATTAGCTACCGAACCAGTTTTGGCCCCCAGAAAACCTAATTTGATGGTGTCACCTGCGGCTTTGTCGGTAGTTTCTCCCCCGCCGCCACAACCTGCCAGCAGCGAGAACATCATTAATACGCATAGAACCAGAGCTGTTTTTTTCTTACCATTCCACTTCAAACCCGTTCCCCTCCTTAATTTGTTCCAACTTTAACACTACCCTCCCGTAAAAGCATCACAATTGATTAATTCCATTTAATCCTCAAGAATCCTGCTTTAAACAATAAAACTGTCCAGCGGGTATTCTTTTTGCTTAATATCCATCCTGATATTCATCCACGACATACAACATTGCATAAGTATGTTCTTCACTGGTTATAGCTAACAATCGCGCTCTTTTCGATTCATATTTTCTGGTCACTCGCAGAGGATCGCTGGTTCTGATTCTTAAAATTAACATATCATCTCGTTTCCTTTCCCGGCGGTAAAAAATGATGCAGCAATATATCATTGTAGTCCCGGGCTTGCAGGAAGCTCTCCACTCCCTCATCCCCGCGGTATTCCTCCAGCAGATCAATAAACAGACGGTCAAAACTGCTGCTGCCTGAAGATCGATTCGGAAGCAGCCCCTGTTGTTCCGCAAATATTTGGGTAGCTGCCGCTCCTGTCCAGGCAATTTTGTAAACAAGTTCTTCGGTATCCCCCAGCAACGGGCTGCATAGATATAGACGGCAGATAAGCGATCGGACCGAATAAATGGAACAGATATTGTCTGCCAAAAATACACACGGATTAGGTAATAACCGTAAAAGGCCCACCTTCAGCTTTTCCTCCTGGAAAAAGCGAGCAATGAATTCGGCATAGTCCAGCTTCAGAATTGCAGCCATTTTTTTAAACGATACTAAATCCGGAATCACATAGGCTGTGCTGCAGCAGTTGAGCAGACATCCTTTGCACAACGCATAATTGCCTTGCGCATATTGTTTATATATGGTTTGATCATCACACAACGGTTGCCAGGCGTCTAATAAATCCTGCACTGTGGCCAGGCCGTTGACTTGAATTCCTAATCCTAATTTGCCGTTTTCCATGGCATTATATACTTTAACCCCATTTATATCCCCACTCAACCTCACAGCTCCTTAATAGCCTGGCGGGCCAGTTCATCACAGCGCTCGTTATATGCATCCCCGGCATGGCCCTTAACCTTTAGCAGCTTAACCCGGTTTTTGCTCATTAGGAGCAGCAGTTTCTGCCAGAGGTCCTGGTTGGCGACCGGCTCTTTTTTGCTGTTCTGCCAGCCATTTTTCTGCCATTTGTCGAGCCATTTCTGCTGAAAGGCATTTACGACATAGGCGCTATCCGAATAAACCGTAACATCCCAGTCAGTTACCTTCAGTGCATTCAGGGCTTCTATCACCGCCTGCATTTCCATACGCTGATTGGTGGTTTCCGCCTCTCCGCCTTTAATCTCTTTTTTCTGATCATTAAAAAGCAGAACCGCCCCCCATCCTCCCGGACCGGGATTTCCTGAACAGGCTCCATCAGTATATATAGTAATGTCCTTCATAAATCCTCCTGTATAACAGTGTCCTCATCATGGAATAGATCCAGCCAATTACCGGTTTATATTTTAGGGCTGGCAACGGCAGGGTCTCCCTCTGGGAATCAGGATTCCAAAACTTTTTTGGTGGTGCTTTCCGACTGCTCCACAAAACCCTTTACATCTCCATCCAATATGGCTTGATTATCCGTCTGCCGCTCCTTATTCAGGCTGCGCGCCCGGTCCCTCAGGCGGTTGTGGTCTGTACTGTAAAACCCTGATCCCTTGAGCACTACCCCTACATTTTTGCTAATCAGCCTGTATACCGGTCCTCCACATTCCGGGCATTCTTGCAAAGCCGGTTCGGTTATTTTCTGTACTTTCTCGAACCGTCCGCATTTTTCACATCTGTAATCATATATTGGCATCCCTGTCACTCTCCTACAATATTTATAACGTGCCTGCATAAAGACTCAGGTAAATAAGGGCAAACATTGATCCATTCCAAACTCCGTGGGCAACCATGGGAACCAGTATGCTGCCGCTCTTCTCATATATATAGCACAATGCCGCGCCCCCTATCGCCAGGGGCAGGGCGCGCCACAAATCCCAGTGGGCCAGACCAAAAATAAGACCGGCCAGGATTGCTCCCCAGGCAGGCCCCAGATGTCTTCTAAATAAAGGATAAATCATCCCCCGATAGAAAAGCTCCTCTGACACAGGTGCCAATACTGTTCCTGCGAACACAATGGCGAGAATATCAGGCAGGCGGTTGGCCGAACGCAGCATCTCCTCAATCTCCTGCATCTGCAGCTCAGGCTGAAAATATTTTACCACATAGCCCATAAGAAGCACCATAATAATCAGCAGAAATCCGCCCTTTATGCCATAATGCCAATAATCTGCAAGGCTGGCGCTGCGTACTCCCAGGTCGCGCCATTTCCCCTTCCTTAAAAACACCGCAAACAGGTACACGAAAAATACGGTGGCTATAAACTGTACCCCAAATAAAAGCAGAAAATACTGTACATCGCTGATCCCTGATTTAACCGGGAAAAAGGCCGATATTAAACCCACTCCCAGGATAGCTAGATAGACCATGATAATATCAGCAAATCCCCACCGAGGTCTTTCCAACAAATCATCTACCTCCCAATCTATCCTATTATACTCCAAATGCCTTCCAATCACCCCCCGAAATTATGGACAGCATACTCATTTTTATCAAATCAATCGGGCATAATATCCTCAAATACATTGGAGGAAAGGGAAGAAGGCTGGCTATGACCTCATTAATTTTTATCTTTACGGCAGCATTAGTTTTGAGCCTATTAGTTTATTGGGTATTAACTACCACCCGGGAGCAAGAGATATTTCCATCCGATGGTCACTTCAATTGGGAAAGTGCCTCGGAATTAGCTTTTAATGATATAAACGAATTCTATCTCGCCCAGAATTCCATTAAGCTGCAGATTTTTCAGAACCGCTATGCCCTGGTCTTCTGGAATCTGAGCCAGGCTAGATTTGAACAGGTTTGTACAGAAAATAGGATAAACCCGGACATAAGCCATATAGTACTTCGTATCACCGAAGCCGGGACAGATGTTCATTACTCCGATATACGGGTTAAAACCATTGCCGGTCAGTATAAGTTTAGACTACAACCCCTCAACATCTATTATATAAGCCTGGGAATCAAACCTCATAATATGTTCATTCCTTTTTTAACTTCCGATACAATCAGTCTTCACGGCTAGAGGCACGAGAAAGGTTCTGTTGACCAGGGCCTATTCCGCTTGGTCGTATCCTGGTTCCCTTGGCTCGGCTTCTGAGCGCCCAACTTGTCATATCTTCACCTATATTCTATAATTTCTATGTAAATAGTAGTATTTTGTTTATAAGAAAGGGTGTTGGTTTTTATGAACAAAGAAACTGGGCAGGTCTTGGCTGTAAATATCTCCGAGAAACGAGGAATAAAGAAGCACAATATTAATGAAGCGTACATCAAGTCCGACTGGGGTATTGAAGTGGATGCTCACAGCGGAGACTGGCATCGTCAGGTGAGCCTTTTGTCCCTTTCCAGTGTGGAAAAAATGCGGAGGCTGGGAGCGGTCATCGATTATGGAGATTTCGCTGAAAACCTGACCGTGGATGGTATCGACGTCGCAACTTTACCCCTCGGTACCCTCCTGCAAATAGGCGAAGTGAAAATGGAAGTAACCCAGATTGGAAAAGAGTGTCACAACAAGGCCTGCGCAATTAAGAAGCAGGTTGGAACCTGTGTCATGCCCATTGAAGGTATTTTTGCCCGGACCCTTAGTTCCGGCTGGGTAAAAGTTGGTGACAGGGTGGAAGTTTTGGAACCCTAACCATACTTGACATATCCTATAGGATTGGTGTACATTAAGTTTGTAGTTTCCTGATTGGGAAACTGGGGAAAAGGAGTGGATTTAGGAATGGCCCAACCCTCTATTTATAAGAATCGGGAGATAACCGTATATAATAATGGTGTTATAGATCATATAGAAGATGCAGTTGTTCAGGAGAAACCCCTGACCCTTTTTCTAAATCATGTAGAGCTCGCCACCATGGTCTGCTCCCCCGGAGGGTATAAAGAACTGGGGGTGGGATTTCTACTTAGTGAAGGCTTGGTGCAAAAACCATCTGATATTTTGGAGATATCGATTCAGGAAGAAGAAGGTCAGTTATGGATAGAAACCAGTTCTGCGGTTCCCCAGACCAGTAATATATTGCGCAGTACTTCAGCCGGTTCCTGTCGTAAGAGTCGGGCCGGACTCCATTATATTAATGACGCCCGACAACTCCAATTGATAGAGTCAGATGTTCAGTTTACCGCCGACCACTTGTTGAAGATGATAAATTCATTGGAAGACAGGTCTTCTACCTTTAAGCTCACGGGCGGAGTACATAATGCCGCCCTGGCCGATAGTACAGGCTTATTGACAATGTATGAAGATATTGGTCGTCATAATGCGGTGGACAAAGTTCTGGGTTATGCCTTTATAAATGGAATCTTTACAAATGACAAATGTCTGCTGCTCAGTGGGCGTATAGCCTCCGAGATACTTATAAAAGCTGCCCGCGCTAACATCCCCCTGGTGCTGTCACGGTCAGCACCTACCGGATTGACCATAGAATTAGCAGATGAAATGAATATAACCGTGGTCGGGTTCGCCCGCGGCAAGCGGTTTAGTATATATAGCCATCCCGAAAGAGTATTAATGTAAGGGGGTACTACAATGGTTACCCAGAAAGATAATCAATTAGCGGAAGAAATAAAGCGCCTGAAAGAAGAAAGATCAGTATACATTATAGCTCATTATTACCAGCGTGGTGAGATACAGGATATTGCCGACTTTGTGGGAGACTCTTATGCCATGGCTGTAGCAGCCAAGAATTCGCCTTTAGATACCATCCTGGTGGCTGGAGTTGACTTCATGGCTGAATCAGCCGCTATCCTCTGCCCCGCTAAAACCGTTCTGTCTCCAGAAATGGCCGCTACCTGCCCTATGGCTAACAGTATTGGTGTCAGCGATGTTTTACAATTCAAACAGGAACACCCGAGCGGGCTGGTCGTCAGTTATGTCAACACCCCGGCGTCTATAAAAGCGGTCAGCGATATTTGCGTCACTTCATCCAATGCGGTTAAAATCATTCAAAAACTGCCTCAGGAGGCGCGGATTTTATTTATACCTGACGAGAATCTGGGACGCTATGTGGCCAGTAAACTAGGCCGTACCCTGGATTTTTATCCTTCCCGCTGTCCTATTCATGCACCAATCACCAAGGATGATATTTTACAGCGCAAAACTGAATCCCCTGATGCAGAGGTTTTAGTTCATCCGGAGTGCGACCCGGAGGTCATTGCCCTAGCCGATTACGTAGGGAGTACCTCCGGTATCATTGATTACGTCTCCAATTCTCCCAGGGATAAATTCATTATCGGAACTGAGTCTGGTGTTATGCATAAGCTCAATCAGATTAGTCATGATAAAGAGCTTATAATAGCAGATCGAAAATTGATTTGTCCCAACATGAAAAGCATTACCCTGCATAAAATTTTCCACTCGCTGGAGACTATGCAGACAAAAGTAACGGTACCGGAAGATATCAGGGCCAAAGCCGCCATTGCCCTGGAGAAAATGATTGAATATACATCGTAAATGTAACAAGGGTCGGTTCTTTTGTTACATTCTTATCAGACTTTCAGCATAAAAGGGAAACTGTACCCTGTTACAAATTAGTTAAAAAAGGGGGGGCGGCACATGAAATTATCCACCCGTGGCAGATATGGACTTCGAGCCATGATCGGCATCGCTCAATGCAAAGATCAGGGACCAATCGCTATCCATACCATTGCGGAACGTCAAGGCATTTCAGAACGGTATCTGGAACAACTTATGGTTCCTCTGAAAAGGGCCGGGCTGGTGAAAAGCATTCGCGGCTCACAGGGTGGCTATATTCTAGGCAAGAGCCCTGACAAAATTACCGCTGGAGATATTATCCGGGTATTAGAAGGCCCTATTGCTCCAGTTGATTGCGTCAACGAAATTAATCCAGAAACATGTGAGCGGGCTGAACACTGTGTAACCCGCGTTGTATGGACGAAGATAAGAGATTCTATCGCTGACGTCCTCGATTCCTACAGCCTTTGTGACCTGGCGCAGGAATCACAAAACCTGCCTGAGAAAGAATCCTTTATGTAACAAAAGGACCGTTCCTTGTAACAAATTGATAAATATTGGAATATTAGGATGGGAGGTAACGAAATGAAATCTGTATATATGGATCACAGTGCGACTACTCCAGTTGACCCCGAGGTGTTTCAGGCCATGATTCCCTATTATACGGAGATATATGGCAACTCATCCAGCGTTCACTCTCAGGGGCAAAAAGCTCACCGCGCAATTGAGCAGGCCAGAGAACAAGTTGCCTCCTTAATTGGGTCTTCACCTGGAGAGATTATCTTCACCGCCGGAGGTACTGAAGCCGATAATCAGGCCATAATAACCTTTATGAACCATGAGCGTCAGAAGAAAGGTAAACATATTATTACCTCAGCTATTGAGCATCATGCAGTCTTGCATACCTGTGATTTCCTGGTCAAGCAGGGATTTGAACTAACCGTTTTACCGGTAAACCCCTTTGGAGTGGTGGAACCTGATGTGCTCCGGGCAGCACTTCGATCTGACACTGCTTTGGTTTCTGTTATGCATGCGAATAATGAAATAGGAACCATCCAGGACATTAGGACGCTGGCGGCAATCAGTCACGAAGCCGGGGCTGCCTTTCACACCGACGCAGTGCAAACGGTGGGAAAAATTCCGGTAAGTGTTAAGGAACTGGGAGTAGACCTGCTTTCGTCTTCCAGTCATAAGCTGTATGGACCTAAAGGAATAGGCTGCCTGTATGCGAAAAAAGGAGTGCGCATCGGCAGCTACCTGTTCGGGGGAGCACAAGAACGAAATTTGAGGGCCGGTACGGTTAATGTACCTGGTGTGGTGGGATTTGGGAAGGCATGTGAATTAGCTCAGCAGAGACTTCCCCAGAATACTGCTCAATTAAAAGTTTTAGCCCAGCGTTTAACCAGGGGCATTTCAGATGCAATTCCCAATTCCCGGTTAACCGGACACCCGGTGGATCGCTTACCGGGCAGCGTTAGCATGGTCTTTGATTATGTAGAAGGCGAGTCTATACTATTGATGTTGGACAACTACGGTATAATGGCTTCCAGCGGTTCAGCCTGCACATCAGGTTCCCTGGATCCCTCGCACGTTCTGCTGGCTATTGGCTTGCCACATGAGACCGCCCACGGTTCATTGCGTTTGACGATGGGTAAAGATAGTACCCAGGAAGATGTAGATTATATTCTGGAGAAACTTCCCCCTATAATTAAGAACTTACGTATTATGTCCCCCCTGGGACAGTAAGGAAGGAAAAAGATGGAGTATTCGCAAAAAGTAATGGATCATTTTATGAATCCCCGCAATGTGGGCAAAATTGAGCTGGCAAATGGTGTCGGAGAGGTGGGCAATCCCACCTGCGGCGATATAATGCACATTGAAATCGAAGTGAAAGATGACAAAATAGAAGATATCAAATTCCGAACTTTTGGCTGCGCCGCTGCCATTGCCACCAGCAGTATGGTCACCGAAATGGTCAAGGGCAAAACTTTAGAAGAGGCAGAGAAGGTTACCAATAGGACTGTGGCCGAAGCTCTGGATGGTCTGCCTCCGGTTAAAATGCATTGCTCCAATCTGGCCGCTGATGCTCTGCATGAAGCGATAAAAAATTACCGGTCGGGAGGCACCACATTGGCCAATGTGGTCAAAGGCTGCTGCAAGGAGGAACCTGATTCCCTCCTCGGACAAGGCCAGAAAATAAGGCTCTAGCAGTTGGGGACGACTAGCAAGTCAAGAACCGTCCCTACTTGCGTTGAAAGGATGGCAATAACATTTGAGTAAGAAAGTAATGGTTGCTATGAGCGGCGGGGTGGACAGTTCAGTTGCTGCCCTGCTTCTGCAGCAGCAGGGTTATGAGGTTATCGGCATTACCATGCAAATCTGGCCGGATGTCGAGCAACAGACCGGAGCTTGCTGCAATATGGAAGCCGTAAACGATGCCCGCCAAGTGGCCTGGAAGCTGGGCATCCCTCATTACGTGTTTAACTTTCGGGATGAGTTTAGAACGAGGGTAATTGACTACTTTTGCGAAGAATATTTACGCGGACGCACTCCTAACCCATGCATTACCTGCAACAGATATCTCAAGTTTGAATTGCTGTTAACTAAAGCGATCGCTATGGAAGCTGATTTCATTGCTACCGGTCATTATGCCCGTATTATTAGAGATGAAACCTCAGGTCTGTATATGTTATTTAACGGTCTGGATGCCAGCAAGGATCAGAGCTATGCCCTCTACACTCTGACCCAATATCAGCTGGAACATACTCTCTTTCCGTTGGGCACATATACCAAGCAAGAGGTACGCCAACTTGCTGATAAAGCAGGTCTGCCGGTTTCCACCAAAGCTGATAGCCAGGATCTGTGTTTCGTATCTACCGGCCGATATGGTGAGTTCGTGGACAACTATTCTGGTTTAGGGCCCAAAACAGGTCTCTTCCGCTCCTCCACCGGTGAGTCGCTGGGAACTCATAAAGGCATTCACCACTATACAATAGGTCAGAGGAAAGGCCTGGGATTAGCTCTGGGTCATCCCGCCTATGTTACTGGTATCGATCCAGAAACCAACACAGTCTGGATTGGTGAGAATCAGGAGCTCTTCCATAGCACCTTGACCGCAGAAAATGTTCATTATATATCAGGAATATCCCCGAATGTATCGCAGAATTTGACAGCGAAAATACGGTATACGGCTCCGCGAGTACCTGCCTTTATAATACCTCTCGGCCAGGATAGAATAGAGGTGCGTTTCCAAACCCCTCAAAGAGCTATTACCCCCGGGCAGGCAGTTGTGTTATATGATGGTGATCAGGTTCTGGGGGGCGGAACTATCTGTTCTGCAGGCAAACCAGCAGCGGGTGATGTATAGCTAATTATTTGCATTTAACGTTGCCCAATCCGATTATCTTGCCAGGATATAGATACAGAAAAATAAACCAGGCTTTTGGACCTATCTGTAAATATCACCGCAGTTTTAAGGGGGTATAAACTATGTTTCTAGATCAATTTGAAATCATTCCTATAATTGCACAAACCAAAAGCTTTTCAAAGGCTGCCCGATTACTTCATCTTTCGCAGCCAGCGATAAGCAGCAAAGTTCAGGCTATGGAAGATTACTATGGAATTAAGTTCTTTACCCGTACGACACAGGGGGTTACCCTTACAGAGGCCGGCACAATAGTATGTAATTATGCTTCGAAGTTCATGGAAATACACCAATCCATGGAAAAAGAACTGGATCAGTTATTGAACATCTCTAATCCACAATTGATAATCGGATCAAGCTGTACTTCTGGCAATTATGCCATGCCCCGTTCTATTCAAGCCTTCAAGGAGAAATATCCAAATGCTAATATCAAACTAGATATCTCCAATTCCGCGAATACCCTGCAAAAGCTGCGTAACCGGGAGATAGATGTAGCGGTGGTAGACGGCAAAGTGGTGATCCCCAATTATTTTGTACATTATTTGGATTCTGTACAACTGGTTTTCATTGCTGCCAATCAAGGCGATAAAAAGAAGAGAAATAAGATCACCCTTAAAGAGTTAAGGGCCAAACCGCTGATTGTGCGCGAAAAGGGAGCTGCCATGCGCTCGGTCATTGAAGAACTGGCGGCAGAAAAAGGTTATACATTACGTGACTTCAATGTTGTCTCAGAAATGAACAGCCTTCATTCCATTAAAGCAGCAGTGGAAGGCGGCGCGGGCATTACAATTATCCCTATAATTGCCGTCCAAAAGGAACTTGCAGCAGGAATATTGCGCATTATTCAGATTGAAGAACTCGCTTTAAAAGTCGATGTTAATCTGGTATATTCAGCCACTGAAGAATGTTCGTTTATTGCCCAGAAATTTATTAAGTTTCTAAACCAACCCCAAAACAGTGGTTTTGGCTGGAATGAGTAATCCTCCCCTCATATACCAAACATTCCGGTAATAGCTTGGTTAATTATCGTGGTTAGAGGGGGCAGGGTAATCCCCACGGATACCATCATACTAAAAATAAGACCCATCAGCCATAGAACCGCAAAGCATATTAATTCCCGCCACCATTGTTTTCGCACCAGACCAGGAATCTGTATTAAGGCCACCATTCCGAATCCAATAAGCACCAGGGCAATCATGTCTGGTCACCTCCTGTTTGCGGCAGCTGGCGCAGTTTGGCTATAATTAGGGTAATAAGCGGAATGCCGATTTGAAAAGGAACTGTATAAATGGGGTAGCCCTGGTTGGCAAAGTCAAACATCTCGGCGGTATTGCTCACATTAGTCAGGGCCAAAATTACCATGAGAATCCCAATCGGAAGAATTATCGGGCGGTAACTGCGTAAATTGAAAACCTGGGCCAGACCTAAAACCGTTCCATAAAATACCACCGAAATTTTCAAAAATCCCATGGTGATCATATTGATGGCCACCAAAACTTCCACCCGGGTGAGAACGTCGCCAACGTCAATTACTTGTGCGGATATATAAGATGGATAACTGTAAGTTACGGCCATTTGTCCCAACACCGCAGCGTTTCGAACTGCAACTATAATTAGAACCAATCCCGCTGTCAGTAAACCGCTGCAAATAGCAGAACGCCCCTTTTCCGGTTTATTAATAAAAGCCAATATCATTAAAAATGCTACTGTGTCTCCAAATGGAAAGATGGCTGTACTATGACTTGTCCATAATAGGGTTCCGAGGGGCACATCTAGAACAGGCATTAAGTTAAGGAGGTCCATATGCCGAATTACCAGAAACGTATCTATAAGTGCGGTCAAAATAGTAAACGTTACTAAAATTAAGCTGCATCGGGCCAGTACTTCGATACCTCTGCTGACGGTTGAGGCACAGACCAGCATAATTAAAATAATACCAACTGTTTTTGGAGTAGCAGGGTATAGTTCCAGTTTAAAAAAACGGGCATAATTATTTAAAACTAAGGCGCCCAGGTGAAAAAGATACCAGATAAAGAAAACCGAAATGAAATTGCCCAGAATTTTTCCGTAGACCAGAGAATTTATTTCAACCAGCGTCTTACCTTTAAACTGCCGAGCCAGGGCAGTAAATATCCAGACTATTAGTAAACCCTCGATTAATCCTAAAGCAATTGCAATCCAGGCATCGTGCCCGGCGCCCTCGCCCGGAGCAATAACAACCGAAGCCCCCAAAATATACCCGATTGTTAATGTGCTTAATTGAAAATTGGATATTCTGCCTTTTTCCAAAAACATAGATCATACCCCTGCTTCTTCATAATACTATCAGATAGTATAAGATTTTGATGGACGATAGTATAAGTGCAACCGCGGTTCCACCGTCGCCGGAGGCTTGGTGCAAGCCGGGTTTTCTTTAATCCCTCATTAATGTTTTATTGATATCCCCAATTTCATTTACATGAGTTTTTACCTTTACCACAACTTCAATACGGGGATATATTTCATCCCACCTCGGTTTCAGACCCTGCCATTCCTTTTTATATTTACGATGAACCGCGTCCCCAAACCCAAAAACATCTGCATTTAGAGCCCGGGATTTCTCAACTGCTGCCCTTACCTGGCTTTCGATCTCTTGGGCTTGGATATTTTCCAATTCTTGCAGGAGGTCGGTGGTCATCTCCTGGTGGTCATCATACTCCACCAGGTTGGACTCTTCATTTATTTCGATAGTAATCTTGATTTGGTCGTCCTGCAGTTCGGGAACGATTTTACTTTTTGCCTGAATAATCTCCAGATTGGCTCCGGGAATTATTACAAATCCATTTTTGATCTTGTTAATCGCCCATAAAAGCCCCCTTGATTCGCGTTCATTCAGTTGTCCTATCATCCGGTCCCCTTTAAAAACTGCTGTTCCGGTAATACGAGTTTTTTTAACTTTTTCCCCTTCCGGACCAATATCCTCAAAGGTGCCTATCATAGGGGCAATGGGAGCAGTGGTTTCACTCATTAAGCGGTTGGCAAATTCCAGGTATGTGACCGCCGGGTATTTGGAGAAATCTGCCGATAACTTTATCTCGGCGGCCATTCCGATGGCCTGAATATTTTCTATTCCATCCTGAATCCCTAGAATATCACCGGCTTTTTTCTCTGCCACTACCATCAAGACGTTAGGGCGGTTTATCGGATTCCTGGCTATTGAATCAAGCAATGGATAGATGCCTTGTTGTGCACCACCCTTGCCAAAGACATAAACCTGGGCGTGCTGATAAAATGTTCTGCGACTACCATGCTGGGTATAGCGATTTAAGGCATCATATGGGGATGAACCCGTGCTGGAGTCCAATCGAATAGCATGAAGCGGATTACCCCCTTTTTGCTCCCCACCTCCACCGGAACTGGAAGAACTTTTTATCTCGCTGGGAATAATAGATTGAAAGGTAAGTGTAATCTCTCCCGTATTCGTATCGATATCCCAACCCAAGCCAGACACGATTGATATTTTATTCAACTCATGGCTATCCCAACAGCCGGATACAAATACTGGAAAAATGATTAATAAAATAACCGCATAAGTTATAAAACGCTGTCCTCTCTTCATTGGCTTTCCCCCTGGTTGGGCCTGTTTTTAGAGTTTTGGGGCATTTGACCGGGTGCTTGCCGCCTCGTATCGACTGGATCTAAACAAACAGGACGGCTATCCATTGCCCACAAGGGGGCCCGTACAAAAGTATCTTTCAGGCCGCGAATGTTGAGTGGTGATACCGGAGATAAATAGGGTACCCCCAGGGAGCGTAAAGAAGCCAGGTGGCTGAGTATCTCAATGGAAATAAAGACTATGCCCATTAGACCCAGAAAACCTGCCGCTACCGTCATTATGAGGCGTAATAAGGCCCCTAGGTCAGCATAAGGAACGACTAAAAAAGAAGCAACAGCCGTGGTTGCAATCACTATTACCATGGGTGCCCCTACCAAACCGGCTGATACTGCCGCCTGACCGATTACCAGGGCACCCACAATACTAACTGCCTGGCCAAGTGAGCGGGGCATCCTGAGACCCGCCTCCCGCAGGATTTCGAACAACAGAAGCATTAATAGGGCCTCCAAAACAACAGGGAAAGGAAGCCCTTCCCTGGATGCCGCCACGGAAACCAGCAATGGGGTCGGAAATAATTCCGGGTGAAAAACTTTTAATGAAACAAAAATACCTGGCAAGTAGACACTAAGCAAAAAGCCCAGCAATCGAACCCACCGTACCAATGCAGCAAAAAATGGTCGGGCGTAATAATCATCCGGGTTTTGAAAACCTTCGATAAATAAAAAGGGTACCATCAAGGCCATCGGGGAGCCGTCAACCAATATGGCGGCTCGACCCTCCAATATTCTGGCAGCCACCACATCCGGTCTTTCACTAATGCCCACGGTGGGAAATAAGGATGCGGGACTATCTTCAATAAATTGTTCTATATAGCCAACATCCAAAATGGCATCGGTATCTATTCGTTTTAACCGTTGATTGATTTCTTCGATGAGATTGTCCGGGGTGATACCCTTGATATAAGCAACTGCAACATCTGTTTTCGACCGCTCCCCGATTTGCAGGCTCTCAAACGTTAAACGCGGATCCCGGATCTTTCGCCGCAGTAAAGCTGTGTTGGTACGCAGGGTTTCAGTAAGACTATCTTTTGGGCCCCGAATTGACACCTCGTTTTTGGGCTCCTCGATACTTCGTTCTTTCCAGCCCTTAGCATCAATAAGCAGGGCCCGGGTTACGCCTTCTGCCAAAATTGCAATATGCCCTGACAGGACCTCGGAGATAACCCTGTCAATATCCTCGGTTTCAGTTATTTGCCCTACGGTTAGCACACTTGATTTAATAAAATCGATCAGGTTGGAGCGGTTTTGGCTAACATTGTCCCTAATCAATTGCAGGTTAAACATCAATGGTTGCAAGATGTCGCGATTGAGCAGATCCCTATCAACCAAACCATCAATATAAACAACGGCTGCATCAACGTTCGAATTGGAGTTGATCTTCATATCACGAATAATTACATCACTGCTTTGACCAAGAGACTCTCTTAGAATCTGAATGTTTCCCTCCAACTTCTTGGAAAGGCAGACCGGGGAACGATCTTGTTTGGCTTGAGTTTGGTTTTTGTTGCTTGAGGTCCGCGCTCGATGCGTTTTTCTTGTAAACAACCTAAACATTAGTAATCAACCTCTCAACGGGATCTCATCTCCTTGGATATAGTTCAATCTAATATCCAATTTGCTATATCTTTCCCCGCATAGGAATCAGTATGCATATTGGCAGGGGCTATGAAGGATCAGCGTAACAGAAAAGAACAGATGTTATAATGTCTAATGTCAGACCTGACCCCATTTATGCTTATAGGGTCATAAGTATTTCGAATAATCAGCTCCTGCACTTTGCTTATATAATTTAGCTATGATGAATTGAGCTACTATTGTGTAACAATTGTCAAGCTAACATGTGTTACTGTGGGAGGTGACAGGGTTAAGTAACGTCACATTGGAATTGGCTTAAAAAATTTTAGGAGGCAAATGGCAATGAGAAATTCGAATATTAAATGGTTGGCTCTGCTGCTCATAGGTATTATGTTGTCAGCTTTTACGGTAGGTTGCGGAACCTCTCAAAATACCACCACAACCACTCCACCTGCGGAAAATAATACCACCCAGCCAGCAGTTACTATCGAACAAGTGGCGGATAAGTATTATGCAGAAATGCCTGCAGATATCTATAAGATCAGCGAAGCTGATTTGAAAGCCAAAGTAGACGCCGGTGATAAAAACATTTTGATTGTTGACATCCGGAAAGCGGAGGATTATGCCAAGGGCCATATTAAAGGCGCTGTAAACGTTCCTTTTGCCAAGGTTAATGAATATCTGGACAAATTACCGGCTGACAAAGACCTCATGGTATATTGCTATACAGGCCAGACTGCCGGGCAAACCGTAGCAGTTATGAACATGTATGGATTAAAAGCAAAATCTCTAAATATGGGCTTTGATTCCGGTTGGGTAGGCAAAAATAATTTCCCGGCTGACACCACTCCCAATACACTTCCGACCACTGTAACCTCCGCCCAACCTGATGCGGCTATCGCTAAAATATTGAAAGACTACTATGTAAATATGCCTGCTCATTCATATAAGATCAATTCTAAAGATTTACAGGCCCTAATTGATAAAGGCGATAATGTACAGATAGTTGACATCCGCAGTGCTGCTGATTATTCCAAGGGTCATATTAAAGGTGCTATAAATGTTCCTTTCAAAGAAGTAAATAAGCATTTTGCTGAATTTGCCAAAGACAAACCCGTGTTCGTATATTGCTATACCGGTCAGACTGCCGGACAAACCGTAGCTGTATTGAATGTACTAGGAATTAATGCCCGCTCAGTTCATGCTGGTTGGGACCTTGGTTGGATGGCAGATAAAATGCCTGTTGAGCAATAAAACACCTGACCATAATCCTAAAGCTAAAATTTCTACCAATAGTCGTTAAATAGTGGGTATTATATTAAGGGGAAAGAAAATCTTTCCCCTTAATTTTTAGTATTCTTAATAATTTACACCATAGCAACAATAGGCCTGATTATTTGGTGAGGCATAGAGAAAAGTAATTAAAAAGCAGGTGGGTAAGCAGATGAAGATACCCTTTAATAAAATATACACTTCTGGCCGCGAATTGGGCTATATGCAAGATTGCCTGGTACGTGGGGATATATCGGGAAGCGGCTATTATACCCACAAGGCCCAGGAGTATCTTCAGAATAAATTTGACTGCCGGAAAGCCCTGTTGACCACCTCAGGTACTACCGCCCTGGAGATGGCTGCTTTATTAATCAACTTACAACCGGGTGATGAGGTGATTATGCCTTCTTTTACCTTTGTTTCAACTGCTAATGCGGTTATGCTCAGAGGGGCCCTGCCAGTGTTTGTCGACATTGACCCAGCTACCCTAAATATTGATCCTGCCAGGATAAAAGATAAAATTAATGAACGTACCAAAGCTATAATTCCGGTCCATTATGCTGGCATTGCCTGTGACATGGAAAGAATAATGGAGATCGCCGCCCAAAATAATTTGTATGTCATCGAAGACGCGGCTCAGGCCGTTAATTCCTCCTTTAACGGGAAATATCTAGGCACAATTGGCCATATTGGCTGCTATAGTTTCCATGGAACGAAAAATATTGTTTGCGGTGAAGGTGGAGCAATCGTTATAAACACCGGCGAGCAGCGACTGTTAGAACGGGCTGATTTAATATGGGAAAAGGGCACCAATCGCCAGCAGTATTTACAGGGTCAGGTTGATAAATATACCTGGATGGATCTTGGTTCCAGCTACTTGCCGGCGGATATCCTGGCAGCCTTTCTTTATGCCCAGTTGGAGGATATGCAACTTATCACCAGTAAAAGAGAAAGTATTTACCAATACTATTATACCCACCTGTGGGAATATCAACTGCGCGGATTGATACGGCTGCCCCTGATACCGGAAATGGCTCAGACCAACTATCATATATTTTATTTACTGCTGCAATCAGCAGAAAATAGGAATTTTGTATTAGAAGCTTTGAGATCCAGAGGAATAAACGCCTCTTTTCATTTTATTCCTCTGCACAGTTCACCTATGGGCAGGCAATTAGGTTACAAGCCCGATGATTTACCAGTTACTGAGGAGACAAGTTCAACTCTGTTGCGCTTGCCCATATACCCGCAAATGAACCTGGATGAGCAGCGCTGCGTGGTGGAAAATGTAAAAGCCATTCTGGACAGACTAAATTGATGCGGGAGAGAAATAGAATATGATGATTTCAGTGATCATACCGGTATTCAACAGCGAAAGCAGCCTCGCCGAACTATATTTACGACTCAAGGATACCTTAAGTCATTACACCGATTATTGGGAAATAATAATGGTCGATGACTGCAGCGTGGATAAAAGTTATAATCACATGCAAAGTCTGCACAGCCAGGATGACAGGGTTAAAATAATCCGTCTGGCTGCTAATGCCGGGCAGCATCACGCTACCCTGTGCGGTATGAACTACAGTCAGGGTGATTACATTATCACCATTGATGACGATCTGCAGCATCCCCCCGAAGAAATACCAATATTAATAACCAAGATACAAATGGGCTATGATGTGGTCTTTGGTATTCCAAACCAAAAGCAACACAAGTTGTATAAAAATGTGGGGAGTATGGTTGTTGATAAATGTATAAACGTAATTTATCCAGGGTCAAATGGCATTAAACGCAGCAGCTTCCGGATTTTAACCGCAGATTTAGTAAAGCGCATGGTATCAAACGCCCGCCCCCCAATATATATGGCCGCTCTTATTTTGGGGAACGCCCAAAGACCGGGTTATGTGGAGGTTAGACATGACAGCCGCAAATATGGAAAAAGCAACTATAACCTGATAAAATCCATATCCATGGTTCGAACTCTGCTGATACGTCACTCATATCTACCTTTGCAATGGATGGGCGTTGGCTGGAAAACAACTTTCTTTTTTACTATTATATTGCTGCTATTCGTAAACTTTAGGGCAGGAGATATTTCTATTCTGACAATCAATATTTACATGCTAATAATAGCGGGCCTGAGCATCATATCCTCGTGGCTAATCAGGAAATACCTACAGAGATTGCAAAGGGAAAGCAACGAAATGGAATTACCTTATATAATTAGTGAAATCGAAATTTAAGGAGATTGAAAGGTATGAGACTTCTTGTACTGGGAGCAGGAAGAAATCAGGTAAACGCCATAAAAAGGGCTAAAGAAAAAGGTCATACGGTTATAGTATCAGATTACCTGCCGGATGCACCCGGGAAAAAGCTGGCTGATTTTTCCGAGATGACGAGCACTTTTGATATAGAGGGTAATATTGCCGTAGCCCGCAAGTACAACGTGGACGGTGTGTTTACAGTCGGAACCGATCAACCGATACTGACGGCAGCCCGGGTGACTGAGGCGCTGGCTCTCCCCCAGATGATTAGCACCGCTACTGCCTTGAAAGCCACCCACAAAAAACACATGAAGGCAGCCTTTTGGGCCCATAATATCCCTACCAGTCCCTACCTTCTGATAAAACAAACCGAGCTGGAATATACAAGCAGACTACTATGCAAATTAAATCAGCTGAAGTTTCCCGTGGTTGTAAAACCGGTCGATAGCCAGGGGCAGCGCGGAGTATTTAAAATACCCCGGCTGGATGAAAACATTATTTCTTTTATGCGGCAAACATTTGCACATACCCGGGACGAGGAAATCATCGTCGAGGAATATTGCGACGGTGACGAAATAACTATAAGCGGCTGGGTCGAGGACCATAAACCCTATATTTTAATTATTACCGATCGCCCTTTGCTAAATGTTGAACCTCGAATTGGTATAATGACTGCCCACCATTTTCCGTCTCCCTACACCTTCAGCCATCACGACGAATTGCAAAATTTAGTCAATAATACGATAAAAGCCCTGGATATCGCCTCCGGGCCTGTTTATTTGCAGGTAATTATGACCCCGGAAGGGGCCAAGTTGGTCGAGATAGCCTGCCGCATAGGCGGGGGGCATGAGGAAGAGCTAATTCCCCTGGTTACGGGAATCGACCTGGTTGATATGGTAATTGATAAATCATTGGGCAAAAGTATTAATATGGTGCAACTGGAAAATTACCTATTGCTTGACAATCCTCATTATGCTCAGACCAAATTTATAATGGCCCACCCGGGGCAGGTAAAGACCTGGGGCAGCCTGGAGGCCATCAAGCATATGCCCGGTGTTGTCAATGCCCGGTTTTATGATCCCCAGCTTAAGGAAATAAAAGAGATTGTAGATAGTGCAACCAGTCGCTGGGGTTATATTATTGTTACCGCCAGCAGTCAGCAGGAATTGGATAAATATGTGTTTAATGCTTATAACAAGGTGGAGATTCTGGACTATGAAGATAACAATCTCCTGCGAATCGCAGACACGAAAGCATACAACTAACGAATCTTAATTGAAGCCAGTTGATATTTGTCGTTTTTATTGTAAACTCTTATCAATAGCTACTGAATCTATCCACTAGATTAAACTACGGAAGGAGATGGAAAATGCGCAAAAGTATTTTGATAATTTGTCTCATGGTATTCATTTTATTTGGTTTTTTAAACCTGGGGGGGTGTACAAGCCCTAACAAATCTCCCCAAACAAGCGGTACAAGCAACAGTAAAGTTACTATAGCTCAGCAGTTTGGCCTGGCCTATGCTCCCGTGCAAATAATGAAAGAAAAAAACCTGCTGGAAAAATATCTCCCCGGGGTAGAAATTACCTGGAAGCAAATGGGCACCGGCCCAACCATACGGGATGCCATGGTAACCAGACAGGTTGATATTGGCTTCATGGGCATCTCACCATTTCTTATTGGCTGGGATAAAGGCGCCGAATGGAAGATAGCTACAGCCTCGGGCAGCCAACCATTGGCCCTGCTTACCTATAAAAAAGATATTACTAAAATAAATGATTTCTCGGCCACGGATAAGATTGCTACCCCGGCCATCGCCAGCATCCAACAAATGTTGTTATCCATGAGCGCGGAGCGCGAATTAGGCGACCCCAGATCTCTGGATAATTTAATGATACCTCTGACTCATCCGGATGCAGTTACCTCTTTGTTAGCCAAAAAGGATGTCACCGCCCACTTCTCGTCACCTCCCTACATATTTCAGGAATTGGCCGTCCCAGACATCCACCAGGTAATCACAGGTGAAGATGCATTTGGCGGCGAGTTTACTTTCATTTTTGGCGTAGCGACCAATAATTTTCATGATACCAATCCCCCTGCCTATGCTGCTTTTATTGCGGCCTTTAACGAGGCGATCACCTTCATTAACAACAACCCCCGGGAAGCTGCCAAAATATTAGCTCCGGTGAATAATTTGAGTGAAGAGGATACATACAAAGCGCTAACCTGGGAAGGCACTAATTATTGCTCCACGCCCTATGGAATTATGGGGTTTGCCGAGTTCATGAAAAATACCGGTTACATAAGTAAAATGCCAGCCAATCTGGGCGATATAGCTTTTGAAAATGTTGAAGCCACAGTCGGCAAGAGGTATGGTAACATGTCAGCAGTAGAAAAGTTGCAGTTAAGAAATGGGGCCCACAATGTTCCATAGAATGAATTATAAATTTTTGCAGAAGGCTCTATTTGTCCTGATGCTGATGCTGGTGTGGGAGACTCTGGCGCGAACGGTATTCTTCAACCCCACAGTCTTTCCCTCCGTTACAGCGATATTAAATGCCTTTGCGGAAGGTGTCGCCAGCGGCCTGCTCATTGAAAAAACCGCTTATTCCCTATTATTGATTTTCAACGGCCTGCTTATCTCATTGCTGACCGCAGTACTGTTGAGTTCAATGGCTATTATGTCCTCCTTCGCCGAGAATATAGTGACCACCTTAAACTCTATTTTGCACCCACTGCCTGGCATAGCCCTTCTTCCGGTAGCCATTTTGTGGTTTGGTATCGGTGAAGCCAGTATCATTTTTATAGTGATTCATTCCGTACTATGGCCAATGGTTGTTAATTTTATGACTGGGTTTAAGACTATTCCCAGGATCTATATGGATGTCGGCAAAAATATCGGCTTGCGGCCTATCGGTTTGTTATGGGGGGTAATACTGCCCGCTTCGCTGCCTTATCTATTATCGGGAACTAAAATCGGCTGGGCTCGTGCCTGGCGATCTGTAATAGCAGCGGAAATGGTTTTTGGAGCCGCCTCCGGAACAGCCGGTGGGCTGGGCTGGCATATCTATATGACCCGCTATTTATTTGATATTTCGGGGACCTTTGCCGCTCTTCTGGCTATTATAATAGTTGGTATACTGGTGGAAGAGTTGTTGTTTAATAACATCGAAAAACATACCGTTATAAAATGGGGAATGACACTCTAGGAGAGAACATATGCTGGTAGTTGATAATCTGTATAAGTACTTTAATACGAATGAACTTAAGAAATATGTATTGCAGGATATTTCCTTTACAGTAAAAGCCGGTGAATTTGTCTGTTTGCTCGGCCCTTCGGGCTGCGGAAAAACAACCCTGTTAAGATGTATTGGCGGGTTTGAACCATTTTCCGCAGGAAAAGTACTGGTAACTGGTCAGCCTGTATTGGGTCCGGGTATCGATCGTATGATGGTATTCCAGGGGTTTGACCAGTTGTTCAGCTGGAAAACGGTTTACGCCAATGTAGAGTATCCTCTGCAAATAAATGGTTTAGCTAAAAAAGACCGTCATAATCTAGTATTACGATACCTTACGATGGTTGGTTTGCAGGATTACACCAATTATTATCCTTACCAGCTCTCCGGGGGGATGAAGCAAAGGGCTGCTCTGGCCCGGGCCCTGGTTTTGGAACCCCGTATTCTACTAATGGATGAGCCGTTCGGTAATCTGGATGCCCTGACCAGGAATTTACTGCAGAGCGAATTGCTCAAAATATGGTCGGAAACTGCCTCCACCATCCTTTTTGTCACTCATGATATCGAGGAAGCGATATTATTATCAGATCGAATCATTATGTTGTCCCCTTCCGGAGAACTAAAAGACATAGTTCCCAACCAACTGGAGCGCCCCCGTAAACCGGGCAAATCTGGCTTTGTAGAGTTGTGGGAGCACTTATACAGTCAGCTCGGGGCTTAGTTATGGTGAGAAGTTCAGGACGCTGGTTATTAATATTGGCCTCCATAATGCTACCAGTCGTGACCCTCTCTTATTATGGTGTAGAGCTGCTGGATTTAGGCCTGTTTGCGGCAACAATCTTTTTCTGCACCCTGATCCCCGGCTTGCTCTTATTAAGTTTTTCCCATGCTTCCCAGGACGGAGCTTATAGATTTGCACTGGCGACGGTCACAGGTATTTGTCTGGATATCGTCCTTTATATATTGCTGTCGATTTTGCAACTGAAATCGATGTTCTACCCTCTTTTCGGAATGCTGTTCCTTGCCTACATAATTAGGGGCAATCTGCGGGAAGATCTGCGCACAGTGATAGGTGCTGCAGCAACGTTGGAAACAAGATATGTTGCGGCCCTCAGCCTCTCTTCATTGCTGTTATTAGCATTAATTTGCATTCTTCATTTTATACCGAACCCTCTGCCGGGGGGCAGCTCGCCGCTTATTTATTACATCGACCAGCCCTGGCACCTGGCCAATATTGCTGAAATAAGCAACCACTGGTATCCTCAGGATGCTCGTCTGGCTGGATACCCCTTCCATTATCACATATTTGCTTATGTTTTCATTGCCTTTATTGCCAATATCAGTACCATTTCGTTACCGGTGTTATTTTTCCGCCTGGTCCCTTTATTCCTCATGTATTTATTGTTAGGGGGAGCTTATTTTTCCGGAAGTCGCTGGTTTAAAAGCAGGTCAATCGGGGCGCTTCATGTCTTAACCTTTTTTTTCCTGGGAACCGCTTTGCTTTCCTACCCTTTTAATATTTTCCTGATAAACTTATTTACCAGCCCCACTTTCCTGCTGGCAGCACTATCAACTCTTTTCCTGATTATAGAGATAAAATACTATTTGGAGAATGGTAAGCGGCAGCATCTATTAATAGCCCTGCTTCTGGTTGCGGGGGTAAGCGGAGCCAAAGGCAGTTTCTTCCCGGTCATTTTCTGCGGGCTGTTGCTCGTTTGGATATATAAGTTTGTAACCAGGGATGATCAGCAACGAATCAGCCTCTTGTTGATCAGCAGTTTGTTTGTCTTCGCCGCTGTTTTTGTTTACATATTTAAAGGTATGGGCAGTGAGAGCATAAATATCCTTCCATTTGAAGTCGTCCGCTATACCCGCCTGTTTGCAGCCTACCAGGACCTGGGGGGAAGTGAACATAGTGTTTGGTTTATGCTGGGTCTCCTTCCCATATATTTTATCTCTTTTTATAGTTTCCGGGCCTTCGCCCTAATCAACCTGATAAAAAATACAGTTACTTCTCTGCCCCGCTTAACATTTGAAAAATTGTTTATGATCGGCCTGGTAGTGGCCAGTTTCATTCCAGGATACCTTTTGAGCTACCGGGGCAGATCAGAGTATTTCTATTTGTTTGTTGGTTATATAGGCCTGAATCTCATATCAGCAGGCTATCTATATGATGTCTATACAAACTATAGATCCAAATGGTTAAAAGTGATTTTATCAATTTTATTGTTATTGTCAGGCACAGATACCGCCATCAGTGCCCGGCAATTGCCGCAGATAATTCCGGAACTGCAAGCCACCAGCTACCAACCCCTCACTCCTGCTATATATGAGGGGCTAAGCTATTTACGTGAAAATACGGATAGTGATGCCATCATAGCCTCGCATCGATCATACATTTATTCCGAAGACAATCCTCAATTTTTCTATTATTCAGCTTTCTCGGAACGGCGTATGGTAGTTGAGGGATGGAAGTATATGTCAAGGCCATATCAACAAGAAGCCCAAAGGCGAAATGCAGATATGGCCACCCTTTATACTACCCGGGATACTGATATAGCCGCCAGCATTTTGGATAAATACGCTATTGATTACCTGATTGTAGAGAAACAGCTTAAGGAGCAATTGGGTTTTGATACGTACAAACTCATGACCCTGGGCTTCCAAAACAGTGAAATGGAGATCTATCAGGTCAACCCATGATTCCGGTCATCGATTGCTGCCACCCAAACTGGTCTTATAGCTTAACCTTTTCAAACCAGCGAAACATTAAAACGCCACCCAACACAAATAAAACTATTATTAACCAATGATTTACCCCTAGGGCATCAGGAATAGTGAGGTTCCCATAATTGCCCCAGGTCAATAATGTATTCTCCAGAGCCGGATAAATTTCCGAATATATAGCTGCCCCGGTAAACAGTCCCGCAATGCCAACCAAGGCGTCCAATCGTCCCTCACCCAAGGCGCCCCAGGATGTGCCCGGGCAATAACCCAGCATAGCCCAGCCAATACCAAAAAGAGCGCCGCCAACTATTACCCCGCCGGTAACCATCGTCCTGCCCGTTATTTGCAGAACATTAAGATCAGCCAACATGTAAATACCTACCATCCCCACTAGAATTGCAGTAAACATAAATTTAACGATAGTCATGTCTTTTAACAACATAGCGCCCACCTGTTTATCAAAACGGATTACATGGGCTCGCTGCAGTAAAAAGCCGAATAAAATACCAGTTATAAGTCCATATATTAAGTTGGTCATTATTTTTCACCTCCGCCGTAAATGAGTCGGGCTGCCACTATTCCGCCTATAAAGAACATCGTCATGGCTGCTAAGCCGCTGACTGAAAGCAAAATTAAGGCACTCATTTGACCTGATGGGCATCCCCCTGCTAAACGTGCTCCTATCATAGCTATAATTCCACCTAAAAAGGCCAAGATCATTCTTTTATATTTGCTGGAACCTAAATTGTCTCTCCATAAATCTGGAATGCTCTGCCACTTAAACTCCCCAAAAATTTTCGCTGTCGCAAAGCTGCCCAGTAGAATTCCCATAACAAAGAATATCTGCCAGCTCCAGACCGGATCCACAATTGTAAAATATCTTATCTGGGCCATCCGTTCCGGTGCGATCGTGTTTTCCAAAATAGCTATCAGCTGTACAAAGGAAGTAGACGTACCAAAGTAATTTCCACTTACAAGCACTGACAGGATAATTAATAAGCCTGTCAGTGCTCCGGCCACATAGGGATTCATTGCCTTATCCTTATCAAATTTCACAAGCAACCACTCCTTGATTTTATTCATAATACCCCCGCCGGGTATCATGCTGTTTATATATTATCATATTTCCACCCTGTGTCAAATTAAGGCTCCGCTCTTGCTGTCATTGTTAATCTCCCAACACAGGCCCCTTCCGGTATGGTTAAAGGCAAGGCTTATAAGGCAATAAGAAACTACGATAAGGAGCGCCCTTTTTCAATGTTATAGTGTAATAAAACAATATAACTTCTTTCGGCAAACAGAGATATTTAAGGAGGGAAAAAGAATGGGAGTAAGCAGGCGCGATTTTTTAAAATTTAGCGGCGGCGGAATGGCTGCGCTTGTCGGCGCCGGGTTGCTTGGAAATGGATTTCTCGATTACCAGAAAACTAAGGTCATCGCTCAATCAGCTGGCCCCAACATTGTCTACAAACATGGGGTTTGTGGTATTTGCGAAATGGCCTGCGCCATGACCGGTCGTATTGAAAATGGACGATTGGTAAAATTGGAGGGTAATCCTAACGATCAGCATTCCCGGGGTTCCTTATGTGCAAAAGGTAATGCCGGGATCAATATGCTGTATGACCCGGACCGCCTCAAAGCCCCTATGTTAAAGACTACAGCTGGCCGGATACCCGGGCAGGATCCCGGTTGGCAAAAACTCGATTGGAATGACGCCATTTACCGGGCAGCATCGGAAATTAAAAAGGCGATCGATAATTATGGTCCACAATCAGTCATGTGGGTCGGTCACGGTGCGGGGACAGATTTCCTCAAAGCCATAGGCAGCCCCAATGATATAAAACATTTGTCGACCTGTAATGCGGTGCGTATGTTAGCCTGCCAACTTACTTTGGATTCCGCCAACTATGTTCCTGATTTTGAATACAGCCAGTATATTCTGGCATTTGGCTGGGATCAGCTGGGTAAAGGCAAAAACTCCTTTGCGCGTGGGCCCATAGAGGCTAAGAACAATAATGCTGCCAAAATGGTAGTATTTGATCCCCGGCTGTCAACCACCGCTACCAAGGCAGATGAATGGATACCCATTCGTCCCGGGACTGATCTGGCGGTGATACTAGCTATGTTGAATGTTGTAATCACCGAGGGAAGGTATAAATCTGACTATATTGCTGCCAATGTTACCGGGTTTGAAGAGCTGGCAGCCGAAGTAACCAAATACACCCCGGAATGGGCCGCAAAACTGAGTGATGTACCGGCCGATACTATCAGGCGCATTGCCCGTGAATTCAGCGCCGGTTGTCCGGCATTAATACCCATTCATAAACGTGAAGCGATCCAATCGCATCCGGGTGGTTTTGAGTTAGTAAGAGCCTGCCTGGCTTTGATGGCTATCACGGGCAATATCGAACGCAGGGGCGGCATTTTACTGCCTCGGACCGGCGGTCTTAATTGGGTCGGACCGGCGGCACAAGCACCGGATCCCAGGGTAACCGAACGGGTTGATGGCGGCCACCTGTTTCCTCTGGCAGTTAAAGCGCCTCTAGTGGGACCTGGTCTCTACCAATCAGTTGCGGATATGATATTGGCGGATGAACCTTATCCTGTCAAAGTAGCTATTGTTTATTCCCAGTCCTTACAGTCAATGCCCAACCCACAAAAATGGGCCGAGGCACTGGCCAAGCTGGATTATGTGATCAACATCAATATATACCCGGACGATATGGCTACCATGGCTGACCTGGTTCTGCCGGAACACGTCTATCTGGAACGTTATGAAATATCACCCCGTCAAACCAATGCCCGGTACGTTCAGATTGCACTGGCTGAACCCATGATAGAGCCCCTTTACGATACCAAAGAATTAGGGGAAATTAAACACCTGATAGCCCAACAGCTGGGAGTGGAACAGTATCTTACCCCTATTGGCAAGCCTATATTAGACTACAAGATCGCCCCGAGCGGTATGAATTTTGACACCGCTCTGGCCAACGGCGGCCTGATTATGGGCAGTAAGGATTTTGTTCCCAAACCCCTAAATAAGCTTAATACGGAAAGCGGTAAGATTCAGATATATTCCCCCAAACTTCAGGAGATGGGATATAGTCCTCTGCCCTTTTTTGATGAAAGTTGGGTTCTTCATCCTCAAAACCCGGACGAATTTCATATTGTGACCAGCCGCCCCCCTATGCACCGTCACGTCAAGACTCATAATATGAAGTGGTTAAATGAAATCATGCCGGAAGGATTCATTTATATCAATTCTACCCGGGCTGCGACATTGGGAATTGCGGACGGCGACACTATTGAACTCAGCACCGATTTTGGTACTGACCAGGGGAAAGCGAAATTAACCGAAGGTATTAGACCTGATACCATTTGTATATTGCATGGCTTTGGCCAGAAATCACCTTTTTTACAATTGGTTAAAAATGATGGTATGAACGACGGAAACGTTATGCCCGCCTGGCCAAAAGAAAAAAATATCGAAGTCAAGGATCCCACCGGCGCCTGCCTGGATTGTCACATGATCGTCAAAGTAAGAAAGGTGGGATAGTCATGACAGGTTTGTCTTTGGAATCTAAACTTTTATGGACTGCTAAAGATATGTTCCGCTATCCCGATCAGGAAAATATGTCCGAGATGATAGCAGATCTTCGCCAACTCTTGGACTGGGCGCAACAAGCAAGAAAAGAAAGTTTTGGGCCTGGAACATTGACATCTGCAGCTGATAATGCGGATCTGGACCAATTGCAGGTAGATTTTACGGCTTTATTTATCAATGCTTTTCCATCCTGCAAAGCTCACCCCTTTGCAGGATGGTACGAAGGCGATGCCATAATAATGGGTCCCAGCGATAATAGAGTACGGCAATTTTATTCTCACTATGGAGTGGAGTGTGATCAGTTACAGGTCCCGGCTGATCACATTATGGTAGAAATTGAGTTTATGGCTATTATGGCAGAAAAATTTGAAGAGACCGGTGATGCCTTCTATTTTGCAGCAATGCAGGAAATGATGAATCAGCACCTGGAGCACTGGGTTCTGATATTTCTGAAGAACATTGAGAAGAATGCCCGGACCAATTTTTACCGTGATTTGGCAGCAGTACTGTTAATTCTCTTCAAAGAATTAACAATTGAACTAAAGGAGGTGGCTTAAGATGGCGGAACATAAAAAAAGATGGGGCAAAATTGTTGACTTGAACAAATGCGTGGGCTGTCATGCCTGCAGCGTAGCTTGCGTTGCGGAGAATAAAGTTGCCAACGGCAAACATCGTACCAAGATTATTGAGCATGAAGAGGGTGTTTTTCCAAATGTTTATCGATACACCGAGAAATGGTCTTGCAACCACTGCCAGAATGCACCCTGTGTCAATGCCTGCCCAACCAAGGCTTCACACTACACAGAGTGGGGCACGGTGGAAGTAAAACCTGAGCTTTGCATCGGCTGCGGATATTGCGTTTTAGCCTGTCCCTATCGGGTACGAATGATGAACGAAAGACACGATGGAGGGCTGCCGGAAAAATGCACCTTGTGCCTCCACCGCCTGGAACAGGGTTTAAAGCCGGCTTGTGAAACGACTTGTATTGCCGGTGCCATTATTACCGGAGATCTGAATGACCCCAACAGCGAAATCAATCGCTGGGTTGCCAAAGGGGCCGTGGAGCGCAGGCCTGATCTGGATACCCATCCTAACGTCTTTATTATTCCCTATCGGAGGTGAGCATGATGGAACATTTATATACGTGGAACTATTTAATCGCAATTTACCTGTTTACAGCGGGTTTGTCTTCAGGCGCAGCTATTATTGCTTCAATAACTGATATTCTCAACCATACTGATCAGCGTATCAAGCGAATAGCGGCTTATCTGGCCCCTTTCCCGGTTATACTGGGACTGGTTTGTCTCGTGGCTGATCTGCATCGTCCCTTGAATTTCTTTAAGGTGTTGATTCATTATCATGCCACCTCGGTAATGTCCTGGGGTGCATTCTTTCTGCTGGTTTTTCCTATTATCGCTATGGTTTTTACCGCCATGGTTTACTTCAATTATAACGGCGCGCTGCGTAAAATAACCGCTTGGTTGGAACTGGTGTTAGGTCTTGCCATCGGAATTTATGCAGGATTGCTTTTGGCGGCCATTTATAATAACCCGGTATGGAGTAATCCGCTCATTGTCTTCCTCTTCTTTGTATCAGCTTTGTCCACCGGCGGATGTATGGTGATTATGGCTGGCAAAGTCTGGGATTCATTTGATCAGCGTGTCCTGCGTAAAATCATCCCTGAGAAGTGGCTGCCCGCAGAAAAGAGCCTTAACTTTGACCATGATAACATTCGTCTTTTAATAAGTCTGGACGCCGTTATTATCATTATTGAACTCATGGTAATATCGACCCTAATTATCAGCTATGCGCTTCGACCGACTGGAGAAATCGCTCTGGGCGCTATAATCACCGGCGGCTATTACCTGCTCTTCTGGTTAGGAGTAGTGCTTTTGGGCCTTATAACACCCCTGATCCTGGCTATTCTTGAATTACAACATAAATTCACTGATAACGCTTCCGGGATTATCTCCTGGGTAGAACCTGCGCTGGTTTTAACCGGCGGTTATCTACTCCGGTATGTAATCGTATATGGGGGTCAACTTGTTTATCCGATTCTTACCTTTTATAGATAATTCCCCTTTCCCCTTAATCGTTTTGTTGATAAATCCTCTGTTGATGCTGTTGCTTAGCAAAAACATTGGATTTTTCAACAAAACTTTATTATTTACTAAAGAAGGGCGCAGGACTAATGCTAATAGATCGCAAAAGCTCTATACCCATCTATGCTCAGCTGAAAGAACAAATAAAATTTGCGATAGAAACCGGTCAATATATTGCGGGTGATCGGCTGCCTACGGTTCGCCAGTATGCCGTAGATTTGAAAATAAATCTTAACACCGTACGCAAAGTTTATGGTGAGCTTGAAGATGAGGGATATATTTCTACTCGCCAGGGGAAAGGAACTTTCGTTACTGGAATTCCCGAGCGCCAGGAAAAGGACGAAAAACGCATCATTATTATGAATGATCTCCTGGACAATGTTCTCATTCAGGCCTACGCTTTAGGTTTTAATACCAGCGAAATATTGGATTTAATGACAATAAAGTTTAGTACCACCCAAAAAAGGGGGAATTATGATGAGTAATGAACTGGGCGATCAAAAGAAGCCTTTTGTAACCAGGACATCAATTAATAAACAAAATGAACGGGGTAAATCCCTGGGAATGTGGCTGTTCGTAGTATTCGGGATCGGCAGTGTTTATTTGTCCATAACCCTAAATAATATTATATATGCAATAATAGGTCTATTACTCAGTTTTCTATTGGCAAACTCCATTAAGATTGCACATGAGTGGCAGCGAGCCCTGGTCCTCAGGATGGGTCGCTTCCATAAACTTGCCGGTCCAGGTCCGTTCTTTTGTATACCGATTATTGATCATGTTACTATCTGGATTGACCAGCGCATACGTACCAGCTATTTTGAAGCTGAGAAGACTCTGACCATGGATAATGTGCCTGTCAATGTGGATGCTGTTATGTTTTGGGTTGTATGGGACTGTCAGAAAGCAGCCCTGGAAGTGGAAGATTATGAGGGGGCGGTTAGCTGGGCTGCCCAGACAGCGTTGCGTGACATTATCGGTAAGACCGAACTTTCGGAAATGCTGGCCGGCCGTGAACGTATGGATACAGAATTGCAGATAATGATTGATGAGCGAACTGAGGAATGGGGTATTACCGTTCGTTCGGTCGAAATTCGGGATGTGGTCATCCCCAGCAATCTACAGGATGTCATGTCAAGGGAAGCTCAGGCGGAGAGGGAAAGACGATCGCGCAACATTTTGGGACAGGCAGAGAAGGAAATTGCCGATGCTTTCGTTGCGGCAGCACGTAAATATGAAGAGAGTGACCGGGCGTTTGACCTGCGGGCCATGAATATTCTATATGAAAGTGTAAAAGAGACGGGTGGTATAGTAGTTGTCCCCTCCGGGTTTAATGATTCAAGCTTTGGCACTATGGCGGGCATGGCACACTATGGCAAGCTGCCCAATAAAAACATCAGTCAGGACGAGAAATGAGTTGCGGGAAGTGACCCTGAAACTCCAAGGTGTCGATAAAGTCGATACCCTGGAGTTTCGATGACAGTCCCCGAAGCTCATTTTTATTGGAAAATTGCTGTGGATAGATATCGTTCCCCGGTATCGGGTAAAAGCACTACAATAGTCTTGCTTTTATTTTCAGGCCGTTTGGCAATCTGGGTAGCTGCGTAGGCTGCTGCCCCGGAAGATATTCCGACTAACAAGCCTTCACTCTTGGCCAGGCTGCGTACGGTATTAAATGCATCTTCGTTTTGGACCATAAATATCTCGTCAATTGCGTCCCGGTTAAAAACGTCGGGAACAAAGCCCGCACCAATACCCTGAATCTGATGAGGTCCGGGAGATCCACCAGATAATACGGGTGAATCAAAGGGTTCCACCGCCACGATTTGCACCCCTGGTTTTTTGGACTTTAATAATTCGCCCACTCCCGTTATGGTACCACCGGTTCCAACTCCAGCCACAAATATATCCACGTTCCCATCGGTATCCCGCCAGATTTCTTCACCAGTTGTCTGCCGGTGGATTTCTGGATTGGCCGGGTTCTTGAACTGTTGAGGTATGAAGGAATGCGGTGTTTGGACAGCCAGCTCTTCCGCCCTGGCAATAGCTCCTGCCATGCCATTAACACCGGGGGTTAAAACCAATTCCGCACCCAGTGCCTTGAGTAGATTCCTTCGTTCCAAACTCATGGTATCAGGCATAGTAAGTATCAACCTATACCCTCTGGCTGCGGCCACAAATGCCAGGCCAATACCGGTATTTCCACTCGTGGGTTCAATAATAACCGATCCCTTTTGCAATAATCCCTTTTCTTCTGCGTCTTTAATCATCGCAAAACCAACCCGGTCTTTGACACTGCCGGCCGGATTAAAATACTCCAGCTTGGCCAGCAGTCTGGCCTCAAGGTGGTTCATCTGATTATAGTTAGACAACTCTAACAGCGGCGTGTTGCCGATCAAGTCTGTGAGGCTTGAGGCTATTTTACTCATGTTATCTCCTCCGCTTTTTTATTTTTACTCTTAATCAACTTTTCATTCATGCTCCCGGTGCGGTATCCCTTGAGATCCAACGTGGTATAGGTAAAACCGATTTGCCGGAAAGTTTCATCAACTTGATTCATGAAGTTCGCATCCATAAACCGGGAGCGCTGTTCAGGAGGGACTTCTATCCTGGCTATATCACCATGGTGGCGAACCCTGACCTGCCCAAACCCTCTATCCAGTAAATATTGTTCGGCTTTATCAACCATAGCCAGTTTCTCTCGGTTAATCTTTTGTCCGTATGGGATTCTGGAGGCCAGACAGGCCAAGGCCGGTTTGTGCCAGGTAGGCAGATTCATTTTTTTAGACAAAGCCCGAATATCTTGCTTGGTCATGCCTACTTCCTGTAAGGGACTAATAATCCCCAACTCCTGGAGAGCCTGCATACCCGGGCGGTAATCGGCAACATCATCAGCATTGGAGCCATCCGCCACTAATGATATGTCATGCTGGTGGGCCGTCATAATAATCTGGGTAAAAAGTTCCCTTTTGCATAAATAACATCGGTTGATGGGATTATCTGCAAATCCTTTTATCTTTAGTTCATCGAATTCGATGATCAGTTGTTTGATTCCCATGCTGTTCACATAATCAACCGCGGCTCTATACTCTCTTTCCGGATAGGTAGAGGAACTTGCGGTTACGGCAACAGCCCTATCTCCTAAAATATTATGAGCTACCTTCAGCAGGAATGTGCTGTCAACCCCCCCGGAAAATGCAATCGCTACGCTGTCCAGCGCTCGAAATCTATTTTGTAGACACTCTAGCCTGTCATATATCTGCATCATATTTTACTCTGGAAGGCTTGCGCTAATGCCTGGTCAAGGGCATAAATCAGTTCTTCAATATCTTCAACCGGCCGGGTGTCAAATTTCAGCTTGCCCTCTTGAGCTTCTCCTTCATTTTAATTCTTATTATAATGATAGATACCTTTACCGGAAATGATATTCCTAACAGCAATCACAATCACAGACCAGTTCACCATCAACCATTTTGCCCCGTATTATAGCGCTGGCACACCCCACTCCATTCCGGACAGAAATAGCTCCAAATTGACAATTGATTGCGCAGGCACCGCATTCCATACACGAGTCCCGATCATTGATGGCCGCCTTTTTGTTTTCGAGAAGAAAAACTTCCTGCGGACATACATCCAGGCATATTCCGCAGCCAGTACATTTATCTTTATTTAGTTGGAGGGTTACAACGTCTTTTAAATAATGGTGTTTCATTTCAGCATCCTCCCAATGTTAAATAAATAGAGCTATAATCCATATTAGCAATCCTGAAGATATAGAGGCTATCACTGCTGGTATTACCGCTTTCGTTTCCTTTTTCACTCCCGAAAATGAGGTGTAGGTAGAAGCGCCGGTAAACTGCAGGGCCAGATAGGCAGATATAGCCGGTAATATTAGAATAAGTGATGCGCTCAGCAACCATCCGTTAGGGCGGCCCCAATATCCACCCAGATAAATAGCCGTTATAGCCCAGAGCATTCCTAACAGCCATCCTTTCAGGGCGAAAGGCCGTCCCGGTATCCAGGGAAGCAAAATGGGAGTAAGTACAGTTCCCACTAAAACAGCACCTATATACGGGTATATATCAGCCCAGGTTACCCCCACAACTCCCGTTAAACGTGCTATTAGCAGCACCAAGGCAATAATTAGGATGGGCTTAAGTAATCCTGTAAGCTCCACGGGGGTGAGAATTATACGATCCCTGCAATCGAAACGTACCTGCCGCATTGCGCGGGTAGCCTTCATGTCGGCCTTCATAAAAGCCGGTATATCCTCGGCTCTTACCGGCCCAAATACAACCTTAAAACCAGACTGCTTACGTACTTCATGAGCCGCCACCCCGGTTGCACCCAGTTGCGGCAAAATGACTGTACGGTGGGAAACCACCTGAGATAATCCCGTCAAGGCAATTCTTTTTACCAATTCACCGGTAGCAAAAGTACCCTTGCCGGCGGCGCACCAGACATTTATCCCCCGGGTATCGAGTACCATTATCCAAGCATCTATGCCATCCAAGGCTTTACGCAAATGATCAAAACTCATTTTGTAGTTGGCGGTTACAAATACCGGGGAGCTCTCATCCGGGTTACCTGCACAGTACAGTCCCGGAACCACGGTAAAGTGCATACGGTTGATTCCCCACCGGGCTTTCCATGAACCGATGATATCTGCGTATGTTAATTGGGTCGGAACTACCGGGATATCTCCGACTGCAGTTAATCGCCGACCCGTTATCCAGGCTGCATCTGGTATCCGGGGATCTAAATTTTCTGGTATCCGTATTCCCATTGACATATTGTAATCTCACTCTCCGTTCTGACCTGGGGCGATTATGGTTTATGTTAGAGGATTAATTCTCCATCACTGGAGCTGATTATTTTATATAGATCGGGCCGACGGTCCCTAAATATACCCCATTCAATCCTCTGCCTTTCCAGTTGATCCAGGTCAAATTCAGCTATCAAGACTGTTTCTTCCGCCCTGCCGGCTGCGGCGATTTTGTTTCCTAATGGCCCGCCAATGAAGGAAGAACCATAAAAGGTAATCATCGAGTCTTCGTCCGTTTCAACCCCGATCCGGTTGGACGCCAGCACGGGAATCAGGTTGGCGGCGGCATGTCCTAACATGCAAGTCTGCCAGTGGTCTTTGGAATCTATGGATTCATCCTGGGGCTCTGACCCTATCGCAGTCGGATACAAAAGCATTTCTGCACCCATTAGAGTCATACATCGGGCTGCTTCAGGATACCATTGATCCCAACAAATTCCCACCCCGATTTTTCCATAACGAGTGTTCCAGACCCGAAAGCCGGTATCTCCCGGATTGAAGTAAAACTTTTCTTCATACCCAGGCCCATCCGGAATATGACTTTTGCGATATATGCCCAATACCTCACCACTAGCATCGATAACCGCCACTGAATTATAACGGGCATAATTTTTCTTCTCAAAAAAGCTGATGGGCAGCACAATGTTGAGTTCTCGCGCCAGCTTCTGGAAGTGATTAACCGCCTTATTATTCTCCCATTCTGTCGCATAGACAAAATACTCCACTTTTTCCTTCTGACAAAAATAAGGGGTTTCAAAAAGTTCCGGCAGCAAAATTATCTGAGCACCTTTACCCGCTGCTGCTCTAACCAATGTTTCCGCTTGGTTGATATTGTCATCGATGCTGGCCGAACAACTCATTTGCGTGACCGCAACCGTTACCTTCCTCATATGCTTCCCTCATCTCATAATAAATGAAGCTTTATACCCTTCCCCCAGCCGGCATTTGCTGGGTCATACAATGAACATTGCCGCCCTCCCGGATGATTGCCATTCCGTTCACAGTACGAATCCTTCTTTCCGGGAAGATCATACTCAGCACCTTTACCGTCAGGCGGTCAGTCGCTTCTGCTTCCCCTCCGAAAACGGGCAGAATTATGCCCCCGTTGACAAAATAGAAGTTCAAGTAGCTCAGGGTTAAACGTCTGTCATTATAAGTCATCATCGGTGGTTGGGGGATGGTTATGATTTCGAGTTTTCTGCCCCGGGCATCGGTGGATTCCTTTAAGATCTGCAGATTTTCCCGGGTAATTTCACAATTTTCATCCCGGGGATCATCACAGGCCTGCAGCAGTATTTTCCCCGGGGCGGCAAAACAGGCAATATTATCAACATGACCATCCGTCTCATCACCGCTTAAACCCCTTTTCAGCCAAATGACTTTCTGGATGCCCAGAAATTTTCGGAGACAATCCTCAATCTCCTGCCGGTTCAGCTTCGGGTTGCGATTGGGGTTCAACAGGCACTCCTCGGTAGTAATCAGCGTCCCCTGACCGTCTACATGGATTGATCCCCCTTCCATCACCAGAGGGGCCTCAAAACATTTCAACCCCATATATTCCAGGATTTTTGGTGCCAGGGCATCATCCCAATCCCAGGGCGAGTATTTGCCGCCCCAGGCATTAAAATGCCAGTTGATTCCGGCCCGTTCGCCCTGGTCGTTTACCACAAAAGTGGGACCATTGTCCCGCAGCCAGGCATCATTATGAGCTGCCCGCAGTTGTGTCACCTGGGCGTTTTTTACATACCGGGCGGCAGTTTCATCATCAGGATTCACCACCACCGTCACCGGCTCAAACTCGGCTATGGCTTCAATAATTTGGGCATAGCCCCGACAAACATCTTCGTAATCTTCCGGATAGCACATGGAATCCAGAACCGGCCAGGAAATAAAAGTACACTGGTGCTCAGACCATTCGGCTGGCATTTTATAGTTCAAATCTTGTGGATACAAGTATTACCGCTCCTGTTCATATTTTATATATGGATTCACTTCATCATATAACAAATGCTAACAGAGCTCAAATGGTATGCAGGCAAGGACGGTTAAGGGCGGGATGATCACTGAATTACAGCAAAGGCCACCTGGCATCTTTGGGTGATAAAATAGGCATTTCGCCTGCATTCAGCGGCCAGTTTATATTGATCCGCGGGTCATTCCAGCAAATCCCCCTTTCGTCGTTGGGATCATAGCCAGCACTGCATTTGTATTGCACTTCCGCCCGGGCAGACAATACCAGGAAACCATGGGCAAACCCCGCTGGTATAAAAATTTGTATGGGATTCTCACTCGACAAGATGACCGCATACCATTGTTGGTAGGTACCAGAGTCCGGCCTCAGATCAACAGCTACATCAAATATTTCGCCGCTAACCACCCTGACCAGCTTCGCCTGGGGGTTGTTCTGCTGATAATGCAATCCTCTAAGTACACCCCGCCTGGAGATGGACCTATTATCCTGAACAAAGCTGATAGATATTCCTGCCCGGCGAAATGCCTCCTGGTTGTAGATCTCCATGAAACTGCCGCGGTTATCGTTAAGCACATCTGCTTCAACCAAATATAATCCCTTGAACTGTGTAGCTGTAAACTTAAAATTACCCATACGTATCATCACTCTAATCTTATATTACCGTAGATACCAGCAGTTTGGCTGCGGCCCGGAAAAATTAATATATTACTTGTCTAAACTCATACCCGGGTACTAGCAGCTATTTTCATTCCGGTCGTTTTTAAGTCTGCTGATAAATAAATCAGTTTGCTCCAGCAGTTGTTCTCTTTCCTCCGCATAAATTGAGTCCACAATAAGTTTTCTATTTATTTTCAACAGAATTTTCCTTATTAAACCATGGCGATCATAAAGATGACTGGCAGGTATTAGAGGCAGGATAGTATATTTGAGCGAATTAAGAAGGCCCCGAATCGCTTTTTTGGTTGGACTCAATTCGCTTTTGGTTACACTGCCGGTTACATAAGCCTTTTCCAAATGGAAAATTAAATCTCCATAGATAGCGCTGCCGCCCTGTTTATCCATACGTTCCAGGGCATGCCACCTTAGGCCCTCGATGTAGGCTTTAAGAAAAAATCCCATGCCCGAATCCCAGGAAACAATTGAATACTTCTTTTGAAATCGCTGGCAGGGTTCAGAATTCAAATCAGTAGGTGAAAGCAGAAAAGCCGGCTTATAATTTAAATAAAATTCGCGGGTAAAAAAGAGGCAGGCAGATGGTTTGACAGGTACCCCATTTTTACAAGTGGCAACCAGTACACAGTCTTTCGATAACTTCCTGAATATATAACTATCCCATCCATTGGCGATTGGAAAAGAATCCACATGCATGGTAACCAGGTGGGTTGCTCCATCATCAATAGCTATTGCCGTTAGCTTTTCCAAATAGTAAGAATGTTCTTCCGATTCCGTTTCTTCAGTGGTCGGAAAAGAACAGATCTTTACCCGAGGATGCTCAGAAAGTTTAGAATGGAACTGGGGCAAAAGGCCATTAATACTGGCATATATAGTATAATCCCCCTCAGTATACTTACTAATGTGTTCCAGATGTAAATCAATTAGTCTGCCGTTTTCGGGTGTTACCATATATACCACCAGGATAGCCAGGTTCATTTGGCTGTTCCTCCCCCGATCTGACAGGATAGCTTATACAGCTTAAAATCAAGCCGCTCTTCATCATAGACAACATCTTCCCACATGATTTTCTGATCCTTCTTTACCGTGCGTCTTACAACTACATTTTCCGCCAGGCAAATGGGGATTCCAACTTCGTTCTCATTATCAGTCCGGTTTTCAATCAACCCGTAGCAGCTATAGCCCCCGATTCCATCCAGAATATCGCCGGGGTTTAAATCACGTTTGGCATAACTGTAGACATTAGTCCTGAAACCATGATCAGACTGCATAAGTGCACGCCCATTCCGAACCGCATCTAATACTGTATTCATCGCTTCTATGTGACAGAGATGATAGTGACGATAAAACAAGTAAAAAGGACCTTCACCCATTTTATAATATCTGAGCATCTCCCGTTGATACTCGTTATCACAATAGCCCACGATAAAAACTCCCCCGCCTGGGTCAGCCCCCAGAATGTAGTCGACCAAGGGTTCTCCCCGTTTCCAGAGACTCTTAAAATCGAATATCTTCAGCACAGCGCTCACATGACCAGCCGCGGGACCTAACATTCCTGTTATTTTGGTTTGCATTCCAATAGCGTTGGCAATGAGAGCCATTTCAATATTTAACTTGGTTCCATCGGTGTAAGAAGTGCAGGCTCGGTAATCAAGATTTCTCTTATCCGCTTCTTCAATAATCATGCTCGGGTTCGCGTAACGATCCAAGAATCCTTTAATATTTCCGGCCATGACCAGCTCAAAACCCCAACTGCGTATATCATCAATAAGGTGTTTCATGGCCCCATACTGATCACCATCACAACTGGTACAGACAACCTGGTTCTGTTGGGCCAAATGTTTAAGATAGGGTCCAAATATCAAATCAATCTCAGAATTCATCAGAATGAGATGCTTTTTCTCTTCCAGCGCCGTAATGGCAAAGCGGGCTGCAGGGATAATTGATCCTGAAGCCTCGATAACCGCATCCAATCTGGCACAACCCGCCACCAGCTCACCATCCGTACAAACTGCTATCTGACCAGCATCAATTACATCTGCCATTTCCCTGGCATTGCTAACCAGTCGATAATCATAGCCTAACCATTCCAGAGTATCCGTACAGCGGGGCAGGTCAATGTCGCAGATGGCAACCGTATCAATTCCCTCCGTAATTGAACTTTGATATAATAGCCCCTTGCCCATAGCTCCAATTCCTATTATACCCATTTTCAGATTTTGCATGGGTGACGACATATGTCCCATGTATGCACCTCTCCCTGATCAATTTTCTATATAGCAAACTTACAATAGGCTGCATAGACTGACAGTATCTTACTTAATGCCAACTTTTTAGCTAAGTATATCATTAGCCATCCGGTGTAACAATGGTTCGCAGCCTACATCACTTTTTTTGCCATCCCCCGACTAAACGACAACTTGCTCCTTTTTTCAGAAAATGAGTCGGAGGTATTGTCCGAGACTACTGAAAAAGTGCTCTTTTGCGTTTCATTCTGAGCGATAGAGAAGAATCTCGTTAGCTAAAGGCCCAATATTACGGACTTCCCAAAGAGATCCTTCGTCGCCTGCAGCTCCTCAGGATGACATTTATGATACTTTTTCAGCAGTCTCGTATTGTCCCCGTGACTCATTTACATATAGGGGGATAATCTATAAACTTATAGCGTAAACAATTAAAATTATTTATCAAAAGACTTAATGGCAGGAGGAAATATGCTGTACGAGTTTTCGAGAACCGAGTTGCTAATCGGCAAGGATGCCTTGCAGAAGCTGGCGCAGAGTACTGTAGCTGTCTTTGGCATAGGCGGGGTGGGAACCTTTGCCGTAGAAGGACTGGTAAGATCGGGAATAGGCAAATTGGTGCTGATTGATAATGACTATATATGTCTCACTAATATTAACCGACAAATTCACGCTACCCGGAAGACAATAGGCAAACCCAAGGTCGAGGTTATGAAGGAGAGGATTTTGGAGATTAATCCAAGGGCTCAGGTGATTACCCATCAGGCCTTCTATATGCCTGAATACGCCTCTGAATTAGTAACCCCGGACTATGATTATATTATCGATGCTATAGATACGGTAACTGCTAAAATAGACCTGATATTAAATGCTAAAAAGCTAAATATCCCCATAATCAGCTGCATGGGAGCGGGCAACAAGCTTGATCCAGGCAGGTTTCAAATCGCCGATATTTATGATACCTCCGTGTGTCCCCTGGCCAAAGTAATGCGCCGGGAGCTTCGTAAAAGGGGGGTCGATGCTTTAAAGGTGGTTTATTCCCAGGAGGTCCCGATAGCTCCCCGGGAAGGTGAAGAAAACGGCTGGCGTCCCGATTGTACGGATCCCCCGGAGTCGGATTGCAACAATGAGCGGCGTCGCCCAATTCCGGGCAGCATAGCCTTTGTACCTTCAGTAGCCGGGCTGTTGATGGCCGGGGAAGTTGTCAAGGATTTAATGAGTACATGACCATAGCCCCGTTGTTCCCGTGATCGTTTTCGTAAAAATACAGATGCAAAATTCGGAGGAATAGAAACCGGGTCTGGTTGCTGCCCTGTTGGTTCCGCCTCCAACCGGACCCGCCATCCTCTCATTGTATCAGGAGCGTCTTCCGCTGATCAAAAATGCATATACCCCCAGCAAGCTAATGAGCAGGGTGGTTCCTATGAGCACATCATTCAGATAGGCTGATAGGTGCTCCGAGCCCAACAGCAGGAGTGAAGTGCTGATCAAGCCACCGGCAATAATTAGGCTGGCACTTATCCGATTGGCGAGCTGGGTAAACTTGTCTTCCAACTGCTTCTTCAAAGCTACATGGTGGGACATTTCCAAATCGCCCTTACTGGCAACCTTGATCAGATTATTGATATTGCCGGGCATAGACAGCAAAGGTTTGATGTCTCTATAATAGCTGCGTTGCATAGTCTTATAAACCTCATTGGGCTGCATCCTTTGCTCAAAACTTTTCCGAATAATAGGTTCCGTCGCAGCGGATAAGTTGAATTTGGGATCCAGCTTTTTTCCCACCCCATCAAGAGTTATCAGAGCCTTCATCAGAGATGTCAGATAGGAAGGAAGGTTTAACTGATAACGATAAGTAAGGCTAAGGAGCTCTTGCCGCAAAAGGTTAACATCTATTCCTCCCATGTTTGATGAATAGATACGTTCTATCATATCGGCCATTTCGCCTTCAAAATCATCCAAGTTAATACCATCTTTAATTATGCCCAGGTCATAAAGTGCGCTCATCGCCTTATCTACATTCTTATTGTCAATACCGTGTAATAATTGGCCCAGCTTGACAAGGCGTCTTTCAGTCAAAGATCCGGTCTGCCCAAAATCAATGAAAGCGATTTTATCTTCCGCCAAAACCAGAATATTTCCGGGATGAGGATCAGCCTGGAAAAACCCATACACCAGGACCTGTGCAAGAAAAGCCTGGGTACCCATTTGCGAAATCTTATTGCGGCTCCAGCCCCGGGCTTCAATGGTATCCAGATCGCTCAGTTTTACTCCCTCAACAAATTCCTCCGTAAGCACTTTGCGGGTAGTATATTCCCAATAGACCCTGGGGATGACCACTGAGCTGTCTTGGGCAAAATTATGTCTCATTCTATCCGTGTTTTTAGCTTCCCGGTCATAATCCAATTCCAGGCGCATCATTTTGCTGTAATCCTCGACTATATCTATTAGCCCAATTCGGGCTGCTTCTGCGGATCTCTTTTCAACCATGCGGGCTAAATCATTAAACATCTCCAGGTCGTTCTCCACCTGGGCTTCAATATTGGGACGCTGAACTTTCACAATTACCTGTTCGCCTGTTTTAAGGACAGCGCGATGAACCTGCCCGATGGAGGCTGCTGCCAGGGGGTGGGGATCAAAACTAGCAAATACCTGCTCAACCGGACCGATCTCGCGGGCTATTTGCTCTTTAATATGTTCAATGGGTACAGGTGATACTTTGTCTTGCAGCCTTTCCAATTCAGCAATGAACTCTGGAGATAAAATGTCGGCTCGGGTACTGAGTACCTGCCCAAATTTCACGAAAGTGGGTCCCAACTCCATCAGAGCATGGGTTAATTTATCAGCTACACAATAATCTGATTCTCTCTCACATTTTTGGACCGTATACAGGGAAGGCAAGGGGACATACTTTTCCATACCCATACGCTGAATAAGATACCCCAGGCCGTGTTTCAAGAATACCCGGGCAATCTGACGATAACGAAGAAAATGTCTATATCGACGGCCAATGCTCAAATTCCCTGCCCCCTCTGAATCTTTCCTAGCATTGCTTAATTATAGCAGAGAGCACCTAACTACTCTACCATGCCCATTGGGGTCAATACCAGGCACCCAGTTTTTGCATAATAAATGGGTTAGCAAAAAATAGCTGCATCAAAATCGGCACCTCGTTATCTATATCTAGCAATAATGTGACAATACCAATACACTAAAGCGCTGTTGATATATTACCTGTTATATTTTCAGCAAAACATTTCCGCCCCCGAACCTCCTATAAAAGACGTCCACATACAAGCACTCCTATGTTCCCTGCTACCTCTGATGCTTGACTCGGAGCAGTCTCATTCCATTTAAGGTGACTAACAGTGAACTGCCCATATCTGCAGCTACCGCCAGCCATAGAGTCAGCCAGCCGGGAATCACCAATAACAGAATAAGGCCCTTTATGACCAACGCTAAAATAACGTTTTGCTTAATTATACCCAGCGTCTTACGACTTAGTTTTATAGCATAAGACAGTTTCGTTAGGTCATCGGCCATTAAGGCAATATCTGCTGTTTCCAGGGCTGCATCGGTTCCGGCCACCCCCATAGCAATACCCACTGTAGACACAGCCATAGCGGGCGCATCATTCACTCCATCTCCTACCATGGCGACTTTTTGGTTCTCGCTCAACAGATCTCGCATAACATTTACCTTGTCCTCAGGTAAAAGCTCAGCTCTAAATTCATCTATCCCTGCCCTGGCAGCTATAGCCTGGGCCGTATGCTCGTTGTCCCCTGTCAGCATGACTACCTTTTTAATTCCAACCTTCTTAAGACTTTCAATAGCTGTTCGGGTGTTGCTTCTAATAACGTCCGCCACTGCTACCAGGCCGAGAATATCTTTTTCGTCTCCAATAATCATTACTGTCTTGCCTTCATTTTGCAGCGTTGTTATCTTTCCTTGAGCTTTCAAAAGATTAGCCCCTAAGTCAGTAAATAACCTGACGTTCCCAATCTGATAGGGTTTGCCATCTACATCTCCTCGAGCACCTCTGCCAGGCATAGCCTCAAAGTTACTAATCACTGGAATGTTTACTTCCTGTTCGCGGGCATAATTAATAATTGCCTCTCCTAAAGGATGTTCAGATCGCGCTTCAATAGCCGCCGCTATGGCTAATAATTCATCCGAAGAGTAACCATTCATAGGAACTACATCAGTTACCTGCGGTTTGCCTGTCGTCAAGGTACCGGTCTTATCAAAGGCAATGACGGATAAGGCTCCCGCTTCCTCCAGATAAATACCTCCCTTTATCAAGATGCCGCTTTTGGCGGCACTGCCAATAGCTGAGACAATGGAAACAGGGGTTGATATTATCAGAGCACAAGGGCAAGCTACCAACAGCATGGCCATAGCTTCATAGAACCATTTTTGAAAGGGTTGTCCAAATACTAGGGTTGGTACTGTGGCAACCAGGGTTGCTCCCATAATCACTGCCGGGGTATAGTATTTGGCAAACTGATCTATAAATTGCTGGGACGGAGCCCGCTGGCCCTGTGCATCTTCAACCATCTCAATGATGCGCGCTATGGTGTTGTCCTGGGCCAGCCTGGTTACCTCAACATCCAGGGACCCACGCTCATTAATAGTACCCGCATAGACCTCATCACCAACATTTTTTTCTACGGGAATAGATTCGCCAGTTATAGAAGCCTGATTAACTGATGAAAAACCCTTTGTTACTTTTCCATCCATGGGAATTCTCTCACCGGGACGCACGATAATGACATCTTTCACCAATATTCTCTCCACAGGCAGGGTCATCATGATTCCATTACGATTTACCAGTGCTTCCTGGGGAGCTAAATCCATCAGAGCTCTTATAGAGTTTCTGGTCTTGTCCAGGGTGTATCCCTGCAGGGCATTCCCCAGCGAGAACAAGAAAACCACGGCAGTTGCTTCTTCAAACTGGCCAATGGCAGCAGCTCCTACTACTGCTATGGCCATCAAAATATTCATGTCTAACTCGCGGGCATTGATAAGCACTGAGATTCCGTTCTTCGCCGGTAAATATCCACCCAGGATAATCCCGGTAAGGAAAAAGGCAGTTGGGACAAAATCCGGAACGACCATTCGTTCAGTTATAAGCCCTAGCATCAGCATTAGCAGAGAAATGACCGTAGGTATGACATACTGGTTACTCTTCCAAAAAGATATCTGCACCGGGCGGCTTCGATAACCTTCATCAACCCGGCCTGAATAACCCATCTTTTCAATTGCAGTCAATATTTCAGAGGTATCTCCCCGGTGATTCACGATCATCTTGGAGGTGGCAAAAATCACCTGGGCAGCATCGACCCCGGGTACCTGGGATATCCGCCTTTCTAATTTAACCGCACAGTCAGCGCAGTCTAATCCCTGAATGAGAAATGTGGTGCTGCCATCCTTACCAATGGAGCTGATGCCAGATGCTTCCACAGCCTCATAGCCCAGTGCTTTGATTTTATCTATGACCTGCTTCACCCCGGTTTCAGTTACATCATACTCCACGCTCAATTTGCCCATAGGATAAGCTATCTGAGCTGTCCTCACCCCCGGCATACGCTTGACGGCCTTTTCAACCTTGGCGGCGCAGTCCGGGCAGTCCATCCCGTATACTTGCAAGGTACTGGAATAAGCCAGACCTTTAATTACCATTGCTTCTGCCATGATCACTACCTCCTAAATTGCCATATATAAATAGTCATCATATTATCTAATCAGCTCAAGAAACTTCGCTGCCCATTCTTTGCTATGGCTAATGTGTTCCAGTCCTTGCTTGAATAATATGTCGATATGATCATCAGCCAGTGAATAATAGAGTATCTTGCCATCGCGGCGAAACTTAACCAGCTTTTGAGTTCTAAGCATCCTCAACTGGTGCGATACTGCTGAATCCGATGCTCCAATAACGGCGGCCAGATCACAGACACACAACTCCCTGTGCATCAATGCAAATATAATCTTCACGCGGTTAGGATCAGCTAACGTCTTAAAGGTATCAGCTAAAGACTGAGCTTCCTCCCCACTCAGCATCTTCTGACTGACCTCCGCAACCGCATCTTCATGTATACAATTAACTCCACATCGATCAAAATCAATTACCATGGTAACCCTCCTTAATAGACCGCCTGTACATATGAACAATCATTCATATGTACAGGATAAAGCTTCCCACCCTTTTAGTCAAGACATCTCTCCCCCGGCTTCTTCATTTATTCGATATTATTTAATTGTTGGACTCTACTATATTCAATCTTTACAACTTAAGGAAGCAAGGAATCGGTCCTTGCTTCCTAGGGAGCTATTTTACAATCATTTAATGAACCCTGCAAAACGGCTGGACCGGAGACCCCCGTCCCAAAGTTGGCCAGCCTTACCTGTACAGCAGTAGATGGTGTGAGAAATGGACCGATGGTTAAGGTTCCCGCCCACTCAGAAGAAACTTCAGTGTTGGGCAATAAGACGAAACCAAAACCTCCAATATCAGGTATACTGACAAAACCCTCATAAATATCAAAATCTCCGTACTGGGCAGGAGGTGCTAAATCCACTGCTAATATACTAAGGGAATAGTTTTGCCCCCCATCCACCAGACGAGTCAGAACTACTCCTCGGGCATCTGCAGGAACCGGGGGTTCAGCATCGATCGGATCCAGAATTGCACAACAGGGGAAAATCATCTGAAATGGTACACAAAGTACATCCCCCGGATATATAAGGTTAGGATTAATAATGTGTGGGTTGGCCTTTATAAGTTCATCCAATGGAATACCCAATCGTTGTGCAATCAGGAACATAGTATCTCCCCGGGCTACGGTATACCGCTCCTGATAACCTACCGGACAACTGCTTGGAATACGGTTCCTTCGTACTCTCATTTTAACTATCCTCTCCCTCATTTAGGCACTGGTCAAAGTACTCTAAAATATTCATACAATAATATATGAACTTTGTTGGCAGTGTGTGTCTATCAAGGCCAGGACATCTGAGGGAGGAGGATTAAGCAAGGTCACATAGCTCTAAACTACTTCGTAGCCGGCATCCTCAATCTTGTCTTTGATTTTTTCGATATTAACCTTACCCGGGTCATATATGACTGCCACCTTTTTTCCGGCCAGATCTACATCCACCTTACTTATCCCGGGCAGAGACCCAACTGAGTTCTTTACGGCATTAACACAGTGCATGCAGGACATTCCTTCTACATTGAGTGTCTTGGTTTCATTTGTCATCATGACATCTCCTTTTCAATTTATTTTGATTGAAAGGGTTGCCCCCTCAGTTCTTTTTAAGCAAGCTTTCATCGGTGGTTTCTTGCATTTTCTGGAACCAGGCAACCCATCAGTCCTTTTAAGAAAGCTTCCATCCTGCGGCAGTATTTATGAAGGCCATGTTTAGTTAGGATTATATCTTTTCAGGCTTAGTGAATTAGTCACTACCGATACAGAGCTGAAGGCCATAGCGGCGCCGGCAATAATGGGATTTAGCATCCCCAGAGCAGCAAAGGGAATACCAATTATGTTATAAATAAAAGCCCAGAAAAGATTTTGCTTAATCTTCCTCATAGTCTGGCGAGACAGCCTAATAGAGGCGGTAATGGTTCTCAAATCGCCCCGCATCAAGGTGATGTCCGCTGCTTCCATGGCCACATCAGTACCGGTCCCCATTGCCATACCAATATCAGCGGCAGCTAGAGCGGGGGCATCATTGATGCCGTCTCCCACCATTGCTACGGTTTTACCCTGGGCTTGAAGTTTTTCAACCTCCCGAGCCTTGTTTTCGGGCAGGACTTCTGCAAGTACGGTACTTATGCCTGCCTGACGGGCAATAGCATCAGCTGTCCGCTGGTTGTCCCCTGTTATCATATAAACCTCTATCCCCATATTCTGAAGGTCGGCAATAGCCTCCCGCGAGTTATCCTTCAGGGTATCTGCAACTGCTAGAATGGACTCCAGCTTACCATTAACAGCCATGAGCATGGCGGTTTTACCGTGATCTTCCAGGTTGGTTATAGAATTTTCAACTGTATCAACAGTGATGCCTCTTTCCATCATCAGCTTTCTGGTACCAACATATATCTCCTGTCCATTTATGATCGCTTTTACACCCCTCCCGGGGATGGCTTCAAAATTATCACTATCATCGATCTGTCCACAAATTTGTTTACCTTTTTCATAAATAGCCGCTCCCAGAGGATGTTCTGAGCTTTTTTCGGCCTGGGCAGCCATTTTCAATATAGTGTTTTCGTCTAATGTGCCCAGACTAATCACATCGGTAACTTCCGGCTTCCCCTTGGTAATAGTTCCGGTTTTATCTAAAACAACAGTGTCTAACTTATAAGCCATTTCCAGGTATTCGCCGCCTTTAATGAGGATGCCGTTTTCTGCCCCTTTCCCGGTGCCAACCATTATGGCAGTAGGAGTTGCCAGTCCTAATGCGCAGGGGCATGCAATAACCAGTACGGTCACCGCACTGATTAACGATTTGTTAATACCTGCTCCGGTAAAGTACCAGGCAACAAAGGTCACGGCCGCTATCATTAAAACAACCGGTACAAACACCCCAGCAACCTGGTCGGCAATCTTTTGGATGGGTGCTTTGGTTCCCTGAGCATCTTCAACCATCTTGATAATCTGTGCCAGGGCGGTATCTTTCCCTACGCGGGTCGCTTCTAATTTAAATACCCCGAATTTATTAATAGTGGCTCCATATACCAGATCACCGGCCTTTTTGTCTATGGGCAGGCTTTCTCCGGTAAGCATTGATTCGTCCAGGGAAGACATGCCTTCCATAATTTTGCCATCTACAGGCACTTTTTCACCCGGCCTCACCACCACTATTTCTCCCAGTTCAACATCCTCTATTGGTATATCTATTTCCTGACCTTGTCTTATCACTCGGGCCGTCTTGGCCTGAAGTTCCGCCAGTTTCTTAATGGCTTCTGATGTTCTGCCTTTAGCTATGGTTTCCAGATACTTGCCCAAAAGAATTAAGGTGATAATAATGGCCGCGGCTTCGAAGTAAAGGTCTTTCATCATACCTGCCGGAACAGTTTGAAAGAATACATTATAGAGGCTGAAGAAGTAAGCTGCCGAAGTACCCATGGCAACCAGCACATCCATATTGGCACTCCCGGATCTTAAGGCGTAATAGGATTGTTTATAGAACCGGGCCCCAATTATGAACTGAACCGGTGTAGCTACAGCTAACTGAAAATACTGGTTGTGCAGCATAGCCAGGACCGGACTATGGACTTTGAGCATGCTTAGAACCATGGCGGTCACCAGCGGTAAGCTCAGTAATGCGGAAGCAAGTAGTGCAACCCGCATGTTCCTTATTTCCGTTTCCTTCTGCTCTTTTTCCTGATCCCGGCTGATATCCTCGATCTTCTCTGCACCGTATCCCAGATCCTTGACGGCCTTGATCATATCTACTACCTTGATCCTATCCGGGTCGTAGGATATAGTGGCCTTTTCCGCAGCAAGGTTAACATTGGCTAACTTAACCCCCCCTAGGGAATTCAGCTTCTTCTCAACACGAGCAGAACAAGCCGCACAGGTCATTCCTGATATTCTCAGGTTCGCCTGTCCGACCTCATCAGCCTTGTCATGAATCACTTCATAGCCGAGTTTATTGATTAACTCATTGAATTGCCGGAGCTGAACCAGTTTATCGTCATATTGGACCGTGGCCCGTTCCATCGCCAAATTGACATGGGCTGAATCCACCCCGTCTAACTGATTTAAACCTTTTTCTATCCTGGCGGCACAGGCTGCACAGCTCATGCCTGATATTTTTATGGTTTCTTTATTTATCATTATGGTCCCTCTTCATAATTGTAATGGAAACACTAAAACGCGCTGAATTCGAGCCAAAATCACTACTCTATCCTTATTATACCAATAATCGCTGCCAATACACCTTAAGCAATTACTCAGTAAATAATTTTCCCTGGTCGCTATTAATATTACGGACAATAAGAAGCCTTTGACACCACACGCAACATAGCAGGCTAACAGTTTGGTTAGTTTTTGAATGTGAATTATTTGTCCAATGTTTCCATATAAATTGACTCGTTCTAAAATGTAGTATTTTTGGGACAAGACGGGGTAACAATGTTGCAATTTTGGCATTTTTCTAATGCGGTTATATTTCTACAATATTTACAGATACTTGTCCACTGACGATTTGATATGTTTTAATGCATATTGCGAAAATATGGCATAATAATTGCTTATGTTAATAAGGATATTAATTATTTAATTTTATGGAGTAAATATGGAATAGGAAAGTTGCCCATGCTGTTATGGCAGATGCGTCCAACAGTATACTGCGAGTAACTCCGTGCATAAGTAATGGTGGCGTTACGGGGAATAATAGGAAGGAACAATTGTTGAATCTAATATACTATGTCCGAGTAATTTGGCAGCCATTGTGCCAAATTGGGACGCTTGTGTAACGATACACTGTGCAACTCTTAGCCCACATTAAATCTTCTGCTCGTGAATTTACAACTCGCCGATTAGCCATTTATTCTCGAATCTAAGGACTTCCTTTTTTAGCGAAGATTTGTTTAGCCAATTGGCACGAATTTTGCAATAGCTAAAGGCACAATTAATTGTTGCAAATGATTATAATATGACTATCATTTAATAGATATGGTATTAATGTGTCTCTTATTTAGCAAGTAAGACATCAAATGAAAATTCGTCTGAATTGGAGGTTGAAAAGTCATGGAAAAGTTAGTTGAAGGGGTGGTAATCGAAACTAATGGCGAAATGGCCAAAGTAAGGTGCAGTATTCATAGTGACTGTGAACATTGCGGCGTTTGTCCTGGCAGCAACGCCATGATTATCGATGTCCTTGATCAGGTCGGGGTAGAAAAGGGACAGCGCGTCGAAGTTGACAATAATCAATCCAATATGCTGCTGGCCGCCTTTGTGATTTTCATGTTACCATTGCTGGCGGTGGGCTGCGGCATATTGCTGGGTTATTACCTATCTATCCGATTAATGATTTCACCTGTTTTGCTGATGACCCTGGGAGGTCTAACTTTTGGCCTGTCTTCAATTTATATCATTAAACGCGTGGATCGATCGATGCAATCCAATAAACCAATTATTGTAAAACAATTAAATAACTAATGGAGGAGAGGTTGAGATGCTTGGAAAAATCAAGTGGGGTATTCATCCGGATACCCACAAATCAGCGACTGAGAGAAAAGCAATTGAAAGCAATAAATTGCCGAGTAAAGTAATTCTTCCAGTCCGCCAACATATTGGCGCACCCTGTGAGCCAATAGTGAAAAAAGGGGACCCAGTCAAGAAAGGACAACTCATTGCATCGGCGGCTGGTTTTGTATCCAGTAATGTCCATGCTACAATTTCAGGTACGGTTGTCGACATTTCCGATAAACCGCATCCAGGTCTGGGGAAATGCTTGGCAATTACTATTGAAAGTGATGGTCTGGATCAGTGGGAAGAAGGCCTTCCGACTGAACGCGATTGGCAAAATCTTGACAATGCGAAAATCTTAGAAATCATTAATAATGCTGGTATTGTCGGTCTGGGAGGGGCAACCTTTCCTACCCATGTTAAACTGACCCCACCCAAGGATACTCCCATTGATACACTCATCATCAATGCAGCGGAATGCGAACCATTTTTAACAGCCGATCACCGGATAATGCTTGAATATACGGAGCGTATTGTCACGGGAATTTTAATTATCAAGAAAGTCCTGGCAGTTGATAATGTGATTGTTGGAATCGAAGATAATAAAATGGATGCGGTTAAAGTCTTAACCGAAGCTCTGGCCGGACAACAGGTTAAAGTTATGGCAGTTCCTACCAGATATCCTCATGGTGCTGAAAAAATGCTGATCAAAACTATACTAAACCGTGAGGTTCCGTCTGGGAAACTCCCCATGAGTGTCGGGGCGGTTGTCCAGAATGTTGGTACAGCCGTAGCGATATGTGATGCGGTCAGAAATGGCATTCCTCTTATTGAAAGAATTGTTACCGTCAGTGGAGGCGCGATTAAGGAACCTAAAAACCTTAAGCTTAGAATTGGGACAACGTTTGCAGATGCGATTGAACAGTGTGGTGGTTTAAAATTCCCCCCGGAAAAACTTATTATGGGCGGTCCTTTTATGGGAGTAACCCAGTATACGACCGACGTTCCAATCATAAAAGGAGCAAATGGGATACTGGCTTTTAGTAAAGAAGATATGAACGATGGTCCGGAGTCACCATGTATTCGCTGCGGTTCATGCGTCGATGCCTGTCCGATGGGGCTGAATCCGAGTATGCTCAGTATTCTTGGAGAAAGGTCACTGGTGGATGAATCATTGAATGAATATCACTTACTGGATTGCATGGAATGTGGTTGTTGTACTTATGTCTGTCCGGCTAAACGTAAAATCGTCCATTATATCCGGTATACCAAAAAATTGTCAGCCCAAAAGGGAGGTAATTAAATGAGCGCAGAAGTTGTTCAGGATGAGCAATTGAATAAAATGATTGTTTCATCATCTCCTCATATATTTGCGAATAATTCGATTCAAAAAATCATGTGGACAGTTATCATAGCCTTGTTACCAGCCGTAATCTTTGCAGTCTTCCATTTTGGAATGCCGGCTTTGCAAACCCTGGTGGCGGGTAGTTTATCGGCGGTTATTTTTGAAGCAATTACCCAAAAAATATTGAAAAAGAAGATCACGGTAAAAGACGGCAGCGCCTTTTTGTGTGGGTTGCTTCTGGCCATGTGCCTGCCTCCCGCAGTACCTCTTTTTGTTCCAATCGTAGGTTCGTTCATTGCCATAGTAGTAGCCAAGCACTCTATGGGGGGGCTGGGTTTTAATATTTTTAATCCCGCTCATATCGGCCGAGCAGCCTTGATGGTTTCCTGGCCAGTCCTGATGACAACCTGGACCTCGGTCACAACAGCCATAGACACCACGACGAGTGCAACGCCATTAAATATATTGAAAATGCAAGGTTATGACGCGTTGATAAATACTTTCGGAAGCCAATCAGAGATGTATCGGTCCTTGTTTTTAGGGCTGCGCAACGGATGTATTGGTGAGACGTGTGTTATATTGCTGATATTAGGAGGTTTATTCCTTATCTACAAACGCATAATTGATTGGGTAGTACCGGTAACGATGATTGCCACCGTCGGAATCCTGACCTGGATATGTGGTCCCCAGGGTTTAATGTCCGGTGATCCACTTTTCCATATGATGGCGGGCGGTCTTATAATAGGATCATTTTTTATGGCTACGGATATGGTTACAACCCCGATCACCAGAAAAGGAAAAGTTATTTTTGCTGCTGGTGCGGGTGCAATTACAGTGTTGATTAGACTGGTCGGAGGTTATCCTGAAGGCGTGTGCTATTCAATTCTGTTAATGAACTGTTTTACCCCGTTAATTGATCGCTATGTACAGCCCATTCAATATGGAAGGAAGTGAAATTAGTCAATGACAGCGGAACATACTGAAAACAATAATAGTTTTATTAAGATTGCACTAAATCTAACCTGTGCATGTATTATATCCGGAATAATTATTGCTATAGTTTATTTTCTAACTGCCGATATTGCCAAACAGGCCCAAGTTGAATTGAATAATCTGGCGCTCCAGAGTCTGGTAGCGGAAGCCGATCAATACACCCCCATTGAGGGCAAAACCGGCTGGTATACGGCTACCAAAAATGGAGAATTGATCGCCTATGTAGTGCCAGCCGAGAGCAAGGGTTACGGCGGCGCAGTCAAATTACTGGTAGCGGTGGCCCCCGATAATACGGTTATGAAATACACCATTACTGACGCAAAAGAAACTCCGGGACTGGGTGATAAGGCAGCTAAATCACCATTTATTGATCAATTCCCGGGGAAGACCTCTAATAACCTGGTAGTAACCAAGGATGCCAACAATAAAGAGGATATCCAGGCTATCAGCGGTGCAACCATAACTTCAAAAGCTGTAACCAAAGCTGTGAAAGATGCCGTTGATGGCGCAACTAGTCTGACGAAGGGAGGTAACTAAGATGAAACAAGGATTATGGGGCGTCTTTTCGAAAGGACTGGTCCTGGAAAACCCAATATTTGTATTGGCATTGAGCCTGTGCCCTGCATTGGCAGTAACCAGTTCGGTGATAAATGCAATGACCATGGGCTTGGTGGTTACTTTTGTTATGACCATGAACAATTGGATCGTTTCAATTGTCCGTAATTGGGTTAACCCTAATGTACGGGTACCTGTTTATATTACTTCCATTGCTACCATCGTTACGGTTTCGGAATTATTATTACAGGCCTTTGCGCCGTTGCTTTATAAAGATTTAGGCGTCTATCTTTCGCTGGTGGTGGTATTTGCCATAATTCTGTCACGAGCAGAAGGTTTTGCCTCCAAGAATACCCCGTTGCCGTCAATACTGGACGGGTTCGGCATGGGCTGCGGTTTTTTCCTGGCCATGACCATTATCGCGTCAATAAGGGAGGTAATTGGTAACGGGACCTTCCTGGGCTTTGTTGTGATGCCCAGTTCCTATTCGCCGCCCCTTATTATGATTCTAGCCCCGGGGGCATTTATATTAATAGGCTATCTGGTATCCGGTTGTAAAATGTTGATTAAACACGTAGAAAATTCTAAAGCAGCAAGGGGTGAGACATTATGATGGATTATTTCCTGCTTTTCATGGGAGCAGTCATAGTTAATAACTTCGTATTGACCCGATTCCTGGGGTTATGTATTTTCTTTGGGGTTTCCCAGAATCTGAGTGCTTCGGCCGGAATGGGTATGGCGGTAACCGCTGTCATGACTCTAAGTTCAGCCTTTGCATGGTTAGTTTACGAATTCGTGCTGGTACCTTTTGATGTTACCTTTTTGACTACGATTACATTTGTTTTGCTGATAGCTAGTTTCGTACAGTTACTGGAAATGGTGGTTAAAAAATATACCCCCAATCTGCACAAAATGTGGGGCATTTACCTGATGTTGATTGCCACTAACTGTGTGGTACTGGGTCTTCCCCTGATCAATGTTGAGTCGGGGTTCTCGTTTGGGAAAAGTATAGTTCATGCATTCGGGTCCGGGATAGGATTCGCTCTGGCTATGGTGCTAATGGCAAGTTGCCGGGAGAAATTAAGACTAGCGGATGTACCGAAATCACTGGAAGGATTAGGAGTGGCTTTTATCGTGGCTGGATGCCTTGCCTTATCGTTCTTCGGTTTTTCCGGAATGATCAAATAGAAAGGGAGGCGTAAGAATATCATGGGTAGTTTTATTACGATTGTTGCGATTATGACCGGGGTTGGACTGTTCTTTGGGATAGTTCTGGCCTTTGCAAATAAGAAGTTTGCGGTTGAAATGAATCCATTGATTCATGTAGTCGAAGATGTGTTGCCCAAGGGCCAGTGCGGTGCCTGTGGTTTTGCTGGATGCGCCGCATATGCGGAGGCAGTGGTAATGAATAAGGATGTGGCTCCAAATCTATGTATTCCCGGCAAAAAAGCGGTGGCTGATCAGGTGGCCAAATTAACCGGCAAAACACCCTTGGATGTTGAACCGGTGGTGGCTTTGGTTAAATGCGCGGAGCCTATTAGTGTGGCGAGTAAGAAGTATATTTATTCGGGAATTAATGACTGTCTGGCGGCCAGTTTACTTCAATCCGGACCCAAAGAATGCGAATATGGCTGTATTGGTCTGGGGACCTGTGTGAAGCAATGTATGTTTGGGGCAATTACCATGAATGCTGCGGGATTGCCGGTCGTGGACAAGGAGAAATGTACGGGTTGCGGGAAATGTGCCGCGGCTTGTCCGAAGAAAGTCATCGACATGATTCCCATCGATGCGCATGTATCCGTAATTTGCAACTCCCATGATAAAGGGGCAGTTGTAAAGAAGTTCTGTAAAGTGGCCTGTATCGGATGCGGTCTGTGCAAGAAGCAATGCCCCCATGGTGCCATAAAACTTGAGAATAGTCTGGCGGTTGTGGATTCCAGTGTATGTATGGAAAAATGCAATGACCCCGTCTGTTTGGAAAAATGTCCGACCAAGGCAATTAGATCATATAAGATTCTTGAGTTAGAATTGGTTAAGGCTGTCTAATCTGCAAAACCGGAGAGACTAATAACAACCTGGAGCATGGGGTGCGGAATATGAAAAAACTTATTTACCCATTATTAATTTTGAGCCTATTAGTCTTTTTAACAGGATGTGATATGGGGCGGCAGAAACCAGTTCAATCCGAGGACTTTGCGTTGGGTACCATTATTAATCAGCAAGTATATGGAGCAAATGCAAACAAGGCCTCGGAAGAAGTATCGGCCAGGATAAAAGAACTGGATGCGTTGTGGACTATTAATAGTCCAGGTGGAGATATTAATAAACTTAATAATAATGCGGGTCAAGGATATGTTGAATTAAATCCAGAAACAGTCAGCATATTGATGAAGGCGCGCAAGATTTCTGATTTAAGTGGCGGGGCTGCCTTTGATATAACTGTGGCCCCGCTTGTTAAAGCTTGGGGTATTGGTACAGATAATCCTCAGGTACCAGCAGATGACGTCGTAAAGAAACTCGTTTCTCTAGTTAATTATCAAGATGTTCTAGTTGATGAAGCGACCAATTCGGCCAGTTTGCAAAAAACGGGCCAGATGGTTGATCTTGGTGGAATCGCCAAAGGGTATATTGGAGATATAGCGATTGAAATATATAAGAAAAATGGGATAACTTCAGCCTTCGCCAATTTAGGAGGCAACGTTGTCGTGCTAGGCAACAAACCCGATGGAAGTGCATGGAAGGTTGGTATCCAAAATCCTCGAGGTGAGAATGGCGAAATCGTTGGAGTGGTTGAGGTTGCCGATCAAGCAGTAGTCACTTCTGGCGACTATCAACGATATTTCATTAAGGATGGTAAGCGCTATTGCCATATTATTGATCCGCATACGGGTTATCCTGCTGATACCGGCTTAATGAGTGTGACCATTATCGCCTCATCTTCTACAGAAGCTGACGGGATGTCGAAAGCTTTTGTTTTAGGTCTTGAGAAAGGAATGGATCTTGTCAAACGTTATGGCCAGGCCGAAGCTATTTTTATTACTAATGATAAGAAGATATATGTAACGCCTGGACTGCAAGGAAAATTTCACTTAGAGGATGCAACTAATGAATACACGTATATTCAAAATTGGTGATAAAATATTAATTGTCAGTATAGCAATACTCGCTGCTGTTTTTATGGTCTGGAATACGGTTGGGGTAAGTACTGACAAAAAACTTACCGCAGTGATCACGCAAAATGGCAGCTTAATTAGGCAGATTAATCTAAATGACCTGAATAATCCCGAATATATTTATTTAAATGAAGGAATTAACCAGGTCATTTTGGCTGAAAAAGGAAGAATCAGGTTTATAGAATCCGATTGCCCCAATCAAACTTGTGTAAAAACCGGCTGGCTTACCAAATCAGGAGATAGAGCGGTTTGTATTCCCTCCCAGGTTGTCATCAAAATAGTGGGTGATAATGAGCAAGTTGACATTTTTGCTTACTAACCCCAATGCCCTGCGGACAGGCAGGACAGGTGCCTGACACCAACTCATGGAACTTATTAATCAGGAGAAGATATGAATAAGAAAAAAAGAGATGCGATCATCATAATTCTAATTTGTAATGCGATCTTAATTTCGCTGTTAGAATTAATTATTCCTATACCGATTCCTGTACCGGGAGTCAAGCTAGGGTTGGGAAATATTATCACCATCATCGCCATTGCTTTTCTTGATCTCAAGGATGTTCTGACCATTGTCTTGCTAAGGTGTGTAGTTGTCGCGGTTCTAAGCAAAGGCATTACCGTGTTGCCCTTCAGCCTGACCGGAGGGCTTTTAAGTGCCGTTATAATGTGGCTGCTTTATAAATATTTGTCACGAGTATTCAGTATCAAGGGAATTAGCATCATTGGTGCCATAACCCATAACTTAGCCCAATTGATAGTTGCCTCGTTAATACTAAGAGAGATAGTCATCTTATATTATCTTCCCATTCTACTGATATCTGCGGTTATCACCGGTTTAATAACCGGAACCATTAGTGAGTTAACGGTTCGGGAGATTAAAAAAAGAGATATTTTTGCAGAAATTATCTAGTCGTACAGGGATGTGAGTTTATTTTGGGATATTCAGCCGATCTAAAAGGCAATAATATTGAAATTGACGCCGGGATAAAAACGTGTCTGGCCATACTCCTGGGGGTTGTCTCCTCCTTTTGTAATAATGGGCTGGATTTGGTGTATTTTACTTTATATCTAGTGGTCATCACGGTTTTGCTAAAAAGCAATCTTAAGTTTATCCTTAAAAATCTGGCGTCTTATGGAATAATCTTTGTATTTCCTTACCTGTGCGGGCTATTATTATCCCTGCTGATGAGCAAGCTTTTTCCGGGAGCAGCCTACCTAAATAATTTTAATATCGAAGCAACCCTTTTTAAAATGGTAAAACTATTCTTTATCTGGTATATTGGCAGCCTGTATTTTTTTACAACTCCTTTTACTGCCATTGTGGATATGCTTAATAAAGTCTTTTTTCCCCTGAATTCCCTGGGTGTTCCGGTTGCCAAACATTTAAATATGGTTATGTGCATTGTGGATGAATTGACCAAGTCGGTAGGTCAATTTAAACAAGATATTATGGAACAGGCCCGTCGTATTTTTAAGAATAAGCACCTGGGTATTAAAACGAAGTCCAAAGAATTATCCAACATCTTGGTTAATTTCATCGCCAATTCTTTACAGCGAACGGATGAAATACAAAACCAGGTTGAGCTGCCCAATGTAAGTGATAGCCAATATACCTTAAGAATTTCTAAAAACGAAATACTAGCTATTCTTAGTTTTGTAATCTTTCTAATGTTCTTTTTCGCAAATTTATAATAGAGAGTTTATCATCCTCTTCACCACCATAAATCTTCCCTATCATGCAAAACTCCTCTTTGAAAATATCCAATGCTTCTTTCCTGGGCTTTTCAATGATTTCTATCTCAATTGCTTCAAAGTGAATAATAATATAACCGTTTTTCTTATGGAAGGTATCTGACTTCCGCACATTTACATTCGTAGGCTCCTTAGCAACTGTTAACACTTACAGATAGTATGGTTCTAACCACCAGGCCAATACTTTACTGCAAGTAACTCTGTGCAAATACAATCCTTAGAGGACATTTAATAGGTTAATGGAGGTATTACTGGGAATAATAGATAGGCAACAATGGTTGTGTAGTCTGATATACTATTGTCCAAGTATTTTGTAACTACCGTTTCAAACGTGACACTCGTGTAACAACACTATAACAACTCTAGTACACATTAATTGTTTAGGTCGTGAATTTACGACTTGCCGGTTAGTCCATTTAGCCCCGAATCTAGGACTTTCTTTTTTTTGCAAAGGTTTGTTTAACCAAGTGGCACGAATCTTGCCATGGTTATAAGACAATTAACTATTGCAAATAATTATAATATGACTATTATTAAATAAACATAACAGTATATATGACTGCTATTTACCAGATACCGGGGCAAATTTGACTATTATTCAATATATAAGGTAGCCTAATAGTAATTAATATGCATAGGAGGTTGAACAAAGTTGTCAAACTACCCTACCCTTGGCGTTTTCATTTTACTTACCCTGGTTTTCCCCGTCGCAGCTATGGCAGGTGCTTGGTTGTTCCGTCCCAAACCTGCACCCACCAAAGAAAAACTGCTTCCTTATGAATGTGGGGTGGATACCAAAGGCCCCAGCTGGATGAGGTTTCGCGTCAATTTCTTTCTCTATGCTCTCGTCTTTTTGGCCTTCGACGTAGAAACAATTTTCCTATTCCCATGGGCGGTTAAATTCCAGAGCCTAGGACTTTTCGCCTTTGCTGAAATGCTGGTGTTTATTTTCATACTAGGGCTGGGGCTCTGGTATGCATGGAAAGAAGGTGCTTTGGAATGGTATTAAACTCAACTCTGGTCACGGAAAGTTCGGATGATGTGTCGCAGTTGGCTAAACATAACATTATTGTCACCACCCTGGAGAAGGTTTGGAACTGGGGGCGCGCCCGCTCTTTTTGGCCATTGTCTTACGGCTGTAATTGCTGCCCCATAGAAATGATGACGGCGGGTGGAGCCCGTTTCGACATAGCCCGGTATGGCTACGAGGTTTTCCGCGCTGCTCCCCGCCAGGCAGATCTACTGATTGTCGCCGGTCCTATCACTCTTAAGATGGCTCCGGTGGTGAAAAGAGTCTACGAGCAGATGCCAGCTCCGAAATGGGTGTTGGCGATGGGCAACTGCGCCACCAGCGGAGGACCGTTCCGGGATGGATACAGCGTTTTGCCCGGCGCTGATTCTTTGTTCAAAGTTGATATTTTCGTACCCGGCTGCCCACCCCGCCCGGAGGCATTGTTTCACGGACTGCTGGAACTTAAAAAGAAAGTGGAACAGGGTAATTATTGAAGCCGAAGGAGGACATATTAATGGACAACGTTACTAAAGATAAATCATTAGATGACCTGCGAACCATAATGGGGGACCGGCTGGAAATTAGCAGTGATAGGTTTTTCACCTATATTAGAGTAAACCCGGCTGATATATTACCCCTAATGCAATCTCTGCGGGAGCAAATCGGGATGAATTACCTTGCCAACCTGATGGCGGTGGATTATACAGAAGAATTCGAGGTTGTCTACCACCTCTATGCTATTCCGGATAATGGGTTAAAGTTGGTGGTTAAAACCAGAGTCCCCCGAGACGAAGCTGTACTCCCCTCGATCCTGGCCATTTATCCCACCGCCGACTGGCAGGAACGGGAGGCCTTTGATCTTATGGGCATCCGATTTAGTGGTCACCCTAATCTGGTGCGAGTATTACTTCCGCACGATTTTGAGGGCCATCCTTTGCGCAAGGATTTTAAGAAGGAGGGTTAAGAAAGCTTTGATTAATACTGATCAATATACATTAAATATCGGCCCCCAGCATCCTAGCACCCACGGTGGTTTGCATGTAGAAGCTTTGATGGATGGTGAAATCGTAGCGGACGCTATTGTTCATCTGGGCTATGTACATCGTTCCGTGGAGAAGATTGGCGAGAGCAGGACTTACACTCAGTTTATTCCCTATGCCTCTCGCTTGGATTATCTGGCTACCCACCTGCCCACCCTGGGATATGTCCAGACGGTTGAAAAACTGACCGGGGTAGAGGTGCCGGAAAGAACTGAATATATTCGTATAATCCTGGGGGAACTTTCCCGCATTGCCTCCCATATGCTTTTTGTGGGCAGCTTGGCCATAGACCTGGCCGCTACCACTGGACTGATTTACTGTCTGCGGGATAGAGAGCGAATAATGGACATGTTTGAAATGAGCAGCGGGCAGCGCCTGCTAGCGGCATACATGCGCATTGGCGGGGTTAGCTATGATCTTCCCGATGAATTCTTTCCTGCAGTCCAAAGTTTTATTGATGATATACCCAAGATGCTCGAGGAATACAATGGCCTTATTACCGGTAACGAGATCATGCAGGCTCGTTGTAGGGGGGTTGGCATCCTGAGTACCGAAACGGCTTTGGCTTACGGAGTAACCGGACCTAATCTTCGGGCCAGTGGGGTTGCCTATGACCTGCGCAAGGCCGATTCCTATGGAATTTATGACCGCTTTGATTTCGATCTCCCCATCGGCGAGCGGGGTGATGCTATGGACCGTTTAATCGTCAGATTAAGGGAAATTGAACAGAGCGGGCATATCATAAGACAGGCTCTGCAACAAATGCCGGCCGGAGAAGTGCAGGGCAAGGTACCTAAGGTGCTGAAGCCAGAGAAGGGCAAAGAGGTATATCACCGGATTGAATCCTCCAAAGGGGAATTAGGTTTCTATCTGCTCAGTGATGGGAGCGAGAAACCTGCCCGACTCCACGTACGAGCTCCTTCCTTTGTAAACTTGATGGTCCTGCCTATTATTTCGCGCGGCGGTAAACTGCAGGATATAATCACCAATATTGCTACCCTGGACCCCGTCCTGGGTGAATCAGACCGATAAAAAAATATATAGGGCACCCCTATGGGGCAACATTAATAGCAACGTTTGGCGCATCAGTAGTACCCGAAGGGCGAATGTCCCCTAAAAAGAAAGGAGCTGACGTATATGGAAAATCTGATTCTAAATATAGCCCATACGCTGACCTCCTGGCTGCAAAGCCTGGGTCTATCATACCTCTGGGCTGATCTTATTCTCCTCATCCTGCAGTGGACCTGTATTGTAGGAATAATAACTCTTAATGTGCTAATACTTATATGGCTGGAACGTAAAGTGGCAGGCTTTATACAGATGCGTCTCGGTCCCAATCGATTGGGCCCTTTTGGCGTTTTTCAAACTATTGCTGATACGTTAAAGCTATTAACCAAGGAGGATATCATTCCTTCGCAAACCGACAAATTGATATTCAAGACTGCCCCTATGTTTTTCATAGTAATCGCGGTGCTCTTGTATGCGGTAATCCCCATGGGTAAAGATATGGCTGTTGTAGACTTGAACGTGGGGCTTTTCTATTTCATATCCGTGGGCTCCCTCTCCACTATCTGTATATTGATGGCAGGCTGGGGATCAAATAACAAATGGTCCCTGCTTGGTGCTATGCGTTCTGTAGCCCAGATGATCAGTTATGAAATTCCGCTGGCCTTTTCCTTACTAGGTGTGGTTATGATTGCTGGTTCACTGAACTTGGGAGATATCGTAGCAGCCCAACATAATATCTGGTTTATACTCCTCCAGCCGATAGCTTTCATAACTTATTTTATCGCCGCCACGGCTGAACTTAACCGGGGCCCTTTCGATATGCCAGAGGCCGAGCAGGAACTGACCGCAGGTGCCTATACGGAATACACTGGAATGCGCTGGGCTTTGTTCTTTCTGGCCGAGTATACCAACCTGGTGGCTGTCTCAGCACTTATGGCCACTATATTTTTCGGTGGTTGGCAGGGCCCCTGGCTGCCTTCCTGGATATGGATCATAATTAAGACTTACCTGATCATGCTGATTTTTATGTGGCTGAAATGGACCTTCCCCCGTATTCGTATGGATCACTTGATGTCATTCAGTTGGAAGGTGCTCGTACCGATAAGCCTCATAAACATTGTCATAACAGGTGTGGGGATTGAATTCTTCCATGGGATGGGGTGGTAATTATATGTATGGCAAAGGATTACTAAAAGGACTGGGGATTACTTTTAAGCACACTTTTGAAAAGGATATAACTGTACAGTATCCCGAGGAGCGCCCTGTACTGCAGGACCGTTTCCGCGGCTGCCTGGCTTTTGATTTTCCGAAATGTATCGCCTGTGGATTATGCACCAAAGCGTGTCCCAATAATGTTCTAACTCTAGAAACGTTTAAAGATGAGGGATCTAAAAAGAAGAAAGTATTAACCTACACGATTGATCTGCAGTATTGTCTTTTCTGCAACCTGTGCGTGGAGGTTTGCCCGACCAACACTCTGTACTTTACGCATGACTTTGAGTTAACCAAGTACAATCGTGAAGATATAAAAATCGTATATCATCGGCCGTCAGAGCTCGATCTTGTTCCGGTTGGAAAAGAAACCAACCGCCCAGGAGTTACAGCGGAACTTTCGGATACAGCAGAGGCAGATGCTAAACGTCTTAAGCAGGTCGAGGCCATGAAAACAGTGTTGGGGAAAAACCCCTTGAAGACGTTGGCTAAAATCCTGCCATCCGAAGAGGATGCTGCCATAATGGGCGCTTTGATAAGCTCTGACGATAAGAAGCTATCTAAATTAGCGGAACTCATGGTGGATGATCGGGATAAAGCCGCCAAACTCGCCCTGGCATGGGTGAATAAAGATAAAAAGGATCGGGCCCGGGAAGGAGGCGAGCAATAATGGGTATTACCCTTAATGATGTTGTATTTGTTGGTGTCTCCGGGCTGACCATATTGGCAGCTCTGGGAGTAGTCTTGAGCCGGAATATCATCCATAGTGCGCTGGCCCTAATTCTGGCCTTCCTGGGGGTGGCGGTAACATTCTTTCAATTGGGGGCCGGCTTCATAGGCCTGGTGCAGATACTCGTTTATGCCGGGGCTATCTCTGTACTAATCATCTTTGCCATAATGCTGGTTATGAATGTGGATGCCGCCCAAACCAATTCACCCAATCCCAGCCGCGCTACCCAGCTGTGGGGTGCTTTGGTGGCATTGTTGTTAGTAATTGGCCTAGGGGGGGCAATTTGGTTCAGCGAACTGATGCCGGTTTTAGGACCGCTGCCAGTAGCTGATGCGGTGGGAGCGATTGCAGAACTTCTGTTAGGCAACTATGTGGCAGCATTTGAAGCTGCCGCCGTCCTCCTGCTCCTGGCCGTGGTTGGAGCTATTATTCTGGCGAAGGGAGTTGAGGAAGAGTGATTGGACTAAACCATTACTTGCTTCTGGCTACTATATTATTTGGCATCGGTGTTTACGGGGTTTTTGCCAAACGAAACGCAGTAGCAATACTGATGTCCATCGAACTTATGCTCAATGCCGTAAATATTAATTTTGTAGCCATTAATAAATTTATTCAGCCCGGTAATACGGTTGGTCAATTATTTGCTATTTTCGTAATAGTCGTAGCCGCCGCGGAAGTATCAGTAGGCCTGGCTTTGATCATATCAATCTATCGACAAAAGAAATCGGTCAATCTGAGCGATTTTAATCTTATGAAATGGTAAGGAGGGTAAAATAGATATGCAAAATATACTTCAGATCTCGTGGATTATTCCCGTATTACCCTTTCTTGCTTTTGCTTGTATCGGACTAATACTGCATCGCTCGCCGAAGGGGTCCGCGGCTTTGTCAATCCTGGCTATCGGCGCCTCATTCATCCTATCGGTGCTGGTTGCCATAAAAGTTTTCTCGGGTAATCCGGGCCAGGTTTTTGAAATGTCATTTCGGTGGCTCAATATGCCCGGTTTGAATGTAGACATGGGAATACTCATAGATCCGCTCACCGCGGTTATGCTTATTGTAGTTACTACCGTAGCCTTGCTGGTACAGATTTATTCGTTGGGGTACATGAAGGGAGATCCTGGCTTCGCGAGCTATTTTGCCTACCAGAGCGTATTTGCCGGTTCGATGCTGGGCCTGGTAGTAGCCAGCAACTTTGGACAGATTTTTGTATTCTGGGAACTGGTGGGTATGTGTTCCTATCTATTGATCGGCTTCTGGTTTGGCAGGAATTCTGCCAAGAATGCAGCTATTAAAGCTTTTGTTACCAACCGGGTGGGAGACTTCGGTTTCCTTCTGGGAATACTATTCCTCATGATCGTTTTTGGTACCCTGAATTACGGTGAACTGGCTGTAAAGATAGCCGGTTATGATAATATGGCAGTTCTGTTGCCTATCGCCATATTATTATTCTTCGGGCCGATGGGAAAATCCGCTCAATTCCCTCTGCATGTTTGGCTGCCCGATGCTATGGAGGGTCCTACCCCAGTTAGCGCTCTGATCCATGCTGCTACCATGGTGGCCGCGGGTGTTTACCTTATCGCCCGGGCTTTCTTCATCTTCAGCCAGGTGCCCCAGGCTTTGATCTTGATTGCTGCCGTAGGTGGGTTTACAGCCATCTTTGCCGCTTCCATAGCTCTGGTACAAAACGATATTAAACGTATTCTGGCCTATTCCACCCTGAGCCAGCTCGGATACATGGTAATGGCAATGGGTATAGGAGCTATGACCGCCGGAATGTTTCATCTTATGACCCATGCTTTTTTCAAGAGCCTCTTATTTCTAGCCGCTGGCAGTGTAATCCATGCCATGCATGATGAACAGAATATATGGAAAATGGGTCAGCTTTCTAAAAAGATGCCGGTCACGACCTGGACTTTCGTAATCGGCGCTCTGGCCCTGGCCGGAATACCTCCCCTGGCAGGATTCTGGAGCAAGGATGAGATCCTGCTGGGAGCTTACGCAGGGGGATATATCGGTCTCTATGTTCTAGGTTCTCTGGTCGCTTTCATGACAGCGTTCTATATGTTCCGACTGATATTTACAGCCTTTTTCGGGCCCAATAAAGAGGGCCATCATGCCCATGAATCATCACCGGTGATGACCACTCCCCTCATTATTCTGGCCCTATTATCAATCGTAGCTGGCTTTGTCGGTTCGCCATTTATGAATAATATATTCGGGCATTTTATTACTGCTCCCGGCGCGGTGCACCATGAGGCCAATGTATCGATTATGGTGATTTCATCGTTGCTGGCGCTGGCCGGGATTTTCCTGGCCTGGCTAATCTATCAGAAGGAGATCATAAGTGCTGAAAGCCTGCGGCAACGCTTTTCAGGTATATATAAGGTGCTCTATCACAAATTCTATATAGATGAAATTTATGCCTGGTTGGGCAAAGTATTCGTTGACGGGGGAGCCCGGCTCCTGGAATGGTTTGATCTCAAGATCATCAACGGGGCTGTAAATGGCCTGGCCTTTTTCACGGGTTGGTCGGGACATACTCTACGTTATGCCGAGGATGGTCAGGTTCAGACCTATGCACTCTACCTGTTTGCAGGTGTGGCAATTTTACTGATAACAGCCCTATGTGCCGTATTTGCGGCCGTAGTTTAAGGAGGTGGATTGATTATGGGTGATTTTCCGATTCTATCGATAACACTTTTGGTTCCTATTCTGGGTGCCATTCTGATCATGATTGTGCCTCGGGAACAAGAGAAGCCGATTAGATACATCGCGGCTGTCAGCACCCTGATCAGCCTGGCTCTCTCGCTGATCGTATTTTTTGGTTATGACCGGGCTCTGGCTGGAATGCAATTTGTGGAAACCATTCCCTGGGTTAAAGATTTGGGAGTCAGTTATGCCCTGGGGGTCGATGGAATTAGCATTCCTCTGCTGCTCTTGACCAATCTCATCGGTTTCAGCGCTGTTTATGCCAGCTGGCAGGTGGAAGATCGGGTCAAAGAATTTTTCTCCCTGCTCTTACTTCTTATCAGCGGTGTTATGGGGACATTTGTGGCCACCGATCTATTCATCTTTTTCTTGTTCTATGAAGTAGTGGTCATCCCCATTTACCTTCTGGTTATCATGTTCGGTTCCTCTAAGCGGGTAACCAAGGAATATGCCGGTATGAAGCTGACCATCTACCTCTTGATCGGGAGTGCCTTTTTGCTGGTAGGTTTGATTGCCCTCTTCGTTAAGTCGCAAGCCATACTAGGCTTTCCCAGTATGGACATAGCCACTCTGACCGGACTGGACTATCCGGTAGCTTTCCAGATATTTGTGTATGTCTTGATGGCTTTTGGTTTTGGTACGCTTTTATCGATGTTCCCTTTCCATGCCTGGTCACCGGACGGGTATGCCGGAGCACCGACTGCAGTCAGCATGATTCATGCCGGAGTGTTGAAGAAGATCGGTGGTTATGGTTTGATTCGCATAGGGCTTTTCATTTTGCCAGCGGGGGCCAAGTTTATCGCCCCTATCATAGCGATTCTGGCCATTGGTAATGTTGTCTACGCAGGTATGATCTGTCTCAGTCAGAAGGATCTCAAGTATATTGTGGGATATTCCTCAGTAAGTCATATGGGATATGTTTTGCTGGGCATTGCCTCAATAAATCTTATAAGTATAAACGGCGCAGTTATGATGATGTTTGCTCATGGGGTGATGGCGGCTCTCTTCTTTGCCATGATCGGCAACCTGTACCATAAGAGCCATACCCGCAACGTATTCGATTTTGGAGGCCTGGCCCATCAGATGCCGCGTCTGGCCACCGGTTTCATGCTGGCCGGTTTGGCTTCCCTGGGACTTCCCGGTACAGTGAATTTTATCGGTGAATTCACCATTTTCGTGGGGGCATTCAAGAGTCATCAGATTATAACCATTATCGCTATATCGGGCATCATTATTACCGCGGTTTATATATTACGCACCCTTGGTAATGTGCTCTTCGGCCCGCGGCGTCCGGAATGGGATCACCTCCAGGACCTTAAGGGGCCCGAGATGGTACCTCTGCTGGTTTTGGGAGGAGCTATTTTACTGGGAGGGATCCTGCCCTTTACAATCATGGATCTAATAAACAGCGGTGTGGGCCAGCTTCTGCAGCAAATTGGTCCTATGCAGATAGGAGGGATCTTTTAATGCGCTACGAATTACTGGCACCAGAAATCCTTACTGCTGTCCTCGGACTGCTGGTTTTGGCAACTGGTCTATTGTTGCCGGGACGTGGTAAAAAGGCGGTGGGATACATCACAGTTATCGGCCTGGCAGCAATCCTCATCACGGTGATGCTAAATTTTAGGAACGAAGCACTGTTTTTTGATGGAGTATACCAGATCGACATGTATGGCAACTTTTTTAAAACATTGTTCGTTGGTGCGGCTTTGCTGATATTTTCCATGTCCACTCGCTACACTGATTTTTTCGGACAGCGTAAGAGTGAATGGTTTAGCTTCATGATTTTTGCCACTGTGGGCATGATGATTATGGTTTCCTCGGGAGATCTGATCACCCTGTATGTAGGCCTGGAACTGATGACCATTAGCTTTTACATCCTGAGTGCCTACCTGTTGAACGATGGTTTATCTGCTGAAGCAGGGCTTAAATATTTGATTATGGGCGCCTTATCATCGGCCGTACTTCTCTTCGGAATGAGTCTGGTTTACGCTGCCAGCGGATCTACGGTTTTCACTGAAATTTACCGGGCTTTGAGTGCTGCCAGCAACCAACCGATTTTGATAGCGGGTATAGTAATGCTGATAGCCGGTTTAGGTTTTAAAATATCGGCGGTACCTTTTCATATGTGGACCCCCGATATCTACCAGGGAGCCCCTACCCCGGTAACCGCTTACCTGTCAGTGGCCTCCAAGGCAGCCGGGTTTGCGGCTCTGGTAAGGATCTTCATGGTGGCTTTTCCATATACCCAATTTAATTGGAATCTTGCCCTGGCAGTGCTGGCGGCTTTGACTATTGTCATTGGTAACCTTACCGCCCTGCCTCAAAAGAACATAAAGCGGATGCTGGCGTATTCCAGTATAGCTCAAGCCGGGTATATCCTGGTAGGCCTGGTGGCTGCCAACACTTATGGACTGAAAGGTGTACTGTTCTACGCCCTACTCTATGTCTTCTCTAACGTAGGTGCCTTTGCGGTGACCACAATGGTAGAGGTGGAAACAGGCAGTACGGATATAGAGGCATTTAATGATCTGGGACGCCGCTCTCCAATGCTGGCGGCGGTTATGACGGTATGCTTCCTGTCCCTGGCCGGCATCCCTCCCCTGGCCGGTTTCGTCGGCAAGTTTTACCTGTTCTCGGGAGCCATCCAGGCGGGGTACTTATGGCTGGCTTTCATTGGGCTGCTAATGAGCATGATCTCCGTTTACTACTATCTTAATGTGGCTAAAGCCATGTACATCGGGAAAACCGAAAACACCGGGTCGTTTTCAGTACCATGGGCAGGTAAAATGGCTTTATGGGTATGTCTGCTGGGAACTATATTTCTGGGTGTTTATCCCGGCCCCCTGTCCCAGATTACAGAACTTGCCATAGGTTTATTCTTTTAAGGGGTAGTACCATATGAGAAATTTGGATAGTGGCAAACGAGTATTTTGAGGATCACAATTTCTAACCTAATTCTGGTTGCCAGATGCATAGGATAAGACTTGAGGCAAGTTGAACAGAGGCTGCCCCCGTATTCCTTTCGGATTTTCGGGGGCAGCCTTATTTTCCATATACAGCAGCAAGAGGAACTACTCATTGCATTATCTCGACAAAGATAGGTTTAGGAATAGATCCATTCTTCGCCAGCTTTTTTATACATAGCTATTTCTTTTTCAGCAAAGAAAATACCTATTTCACGGCTCGCGCTTGCGGGTGAATCGGACCCATGAATTATATTTTTATCAATGGTCATGCCAAAATCACCACGGATGGTTCCTGGAGGGGATTCCTTAGGATTAGTTGCCCCCATCATTGTCCGTACCATAGCGATTACATTCTCGCCTTCCAAAACCATAGCCACAACCGGTCCAGAAATAATAAAGTTAACCAAATCTACAAAGAACGGCTTTTCCTTATGTTCAGCATAGTGTTGTTCAGCTATTTCCGGTGTGATCTGCATTAATTTTAATGCGGCAATTTTAATACCCTTCTTTTCAAAACGGCTAATAACTTCACCTACCAGTCCTCTTTGTACGCCATCGGGTTTAACCATGGCAAATGTACGCTCCATTTTCCATGCCTCCTATTACAATTGCTCTGATGTTAGCTTCGCCAATAATATTAATAATTATATTATTTTGAGATTTAGACTTCAATGGCGGGATTGTCCCGTTTAACGCCGCTTTCCAATTAGTAACATCGAGCTAAGAATATGCATAGTTTAACATATATTTAGAAATGGAGGAATGATTATGCAAGATTGTTGTCAGCATCACACTTCTAATAAGTTGAGCCATTATACTAGCTTATCTGGCCGTTGCAGATCAAATAATGGAGGACATAAGCACAAAAATTCTGATTTTCAACCCTCGATTAATTCATCTATTAGTTGTTGCTGCGATACTCCCCACAAACATAGGCGTAATAAATGTACTCCTCGTTTTGGTGAACTGGTCAGCAACGGCGGATTCGAAAATCCTCAGAATACCTTCCAACATTGGATCATCAACCCAGGAGTAGATGCTATCGATCCTGGCATGGGAGACACAGCGCATCAGGGTTTTGCCGCCGCCAGACTTGGCTTTATTGCGCCTCAAGCTAGTATTTTTCAGGATATCCCCGGCATCTGTCCTGGCCGTTTTTACCAACTTAGCTTTGTTATGGGCACGGAGAAGGATTTAAGCAATTCCCCTGTCACTGTGCATCTGATTTTTCTGAATAAATATAAGAATCCGCTAGGCAATCCTGCCCTGAACATTCTTATACCCCTTAACAGTTTATTCGAATCTTATAGTGCATTTATCAATCCCACGCAATTTCCTGCACCCCGCCATGCCCGTTTTGCCAGGATCTTTTTTGAAACGAATACAGGGGCGGATGCAGACAGATATGTGATCCTTGATGATGTTTCCCTTATTACACTTGAAAGTGGTGCCCATAGCAAAAGGAGGTAATGAAAAGTGAGAATTCGACACTACGTTTTATTGGCAACTGATGGTTTTATTAATCTACCAGCCGGCCCAATTTTTTGTGCCTCTGGGCGAATAGACACCAGGCCGATTTATATCTTCGGTTTTACAGGAGGTTTATTCAAAGTTACTGATCCAGCAACTGATTATGTGGAATATTATGATCAAAGTTTAGATCCTACTGTAGCTGCGAACTGGCCTGTATTTCTTCAAAAGAAGGGTACAGCCATTATTCCTTCTCCTATGATCTGGGGAGATCAAGATGACAAAATCTATATAACCCTGATAAACCTGGGTATGAAATTCAGACCAGATCTTATGGATTTCCATACCATCCATATGCACGGAGCACACGTAGCTACCCAATTGGACGGATTCCCAGAGAGCTCTTTTGGAGTTCCTATGTGGATGAACACTAGCGCGGCTCCTCCCATGGCCACTTATCTATTCCGGCCAGAGCATCCAGGTACCTACATGTACCATTGTCATATTGAGGCTTCCGAACATGTGCAAATGGGCATGTATGGAGCATTAATTATATATCCAAGCAAGGAGAGTTTGGCTGAAAGTGGAATCACCCAGGACGCCCCGGGAGGCCTTTGGAGATTGAACGGAATTTTGCAGCCACAAATACCAGTTACAGCTACACACAGAAATTTTGCTTATAATGATATCAGTACATTTTTTGATAAAGAGTATGTTATGCTGCTCTCTGACATCGATTCTATCTGGCATCATGCCGTAGAAACGGGTAGCTTTTATCCAGCCTATAGATTCAAGGCTGATTATTGGCTGATAAACGGGAGGGCCTTTCCCGATACTTTAAATCGACATCCCTTAACCCCGCCACCGTCTGCGGATCCTAATCTTAGGCAGATAAATTATGAATCATATGTTCACATAAAGACTAATGATAAATTCCTATTGCGTATGATTAATTTGGGTTACCGGGCTGTCCCATGGCACATCCATGGTTGGCACTTCGATATTATTGGCAAAGATGCTCATATAAGCCCCTTTATATCCATAGCTGCTAGCCTTGGAATGTCTGGTATACACGAATTCATGAATATGGGATTTACCTTGAACATCGCTTCTGGCGAGACATTTGATTTGCTGTTAACCGCTGATGATAAGCGGGGATTATACAGAGACTACCTGGTAAACGGAGATGCAACTGCAGGCTTCGGCAATCCTCCTTTTGTACCCTTTGTGCCATTGGATTCCCTCTGTGACCAAATGGCTGCACTTCAAGCCATTGATCCTGAAGCTATATTTGATATCCCTTACTCACCCGACCCCGGAGAACCTGTGGCATGCCCCCCTGAAACTATTACTTCCCTGGATATCTGCGCCCAGCCTCCAGGTGATCAGAATGACAATTTCTTCCCTCAGTTCTATCCTATGCATAACCATGATGATTATGCCGTTACGAACAAGGGTCTCTATCCTGGTGGACAACTTACTATTATCCAAACCGATGCCCCAGAAGATGCATAGTATTATAGTGGAGAACACCCGTCGCTTTTGGCAGGTGTTCTCGTGTCTAGTTTTCCGTCAATCGTTCCGAAGAGGCCTTTTACTTGTAGTCTTTCAAGAAAGTTTCCAAACGATCCATACCTTCTTTGATATTGTCCAGGGAATTGGCATAGGAAAAGCGGATATAACCCTCGCAGTTGGCACCAAAGTCAATGCCGGGTGTTACTGCCACTTTCGCCTTCTCCAGGATTTCAAAGGCCAATCGGTACGAATCATTAGAATATTCCTTGACGTTAGCCAGAGCATAGAAAGCCCCGCTGGGATCATGGCGGGTAGCTATTCCCATGCTTTTTAAGCGCTGCAGCAAATACAGACGCCGCTCGTTGTAGATGCCCTGCATCTTCTTTACTTCATTATCGCAGTCGCGCAGGGCAGCTATACCTCCCTCCTGGGCAAAGGAAGAGGCACAGATAAATAAGTTTTGCTGCATTATTTGCATGGCCCGAATGTGCTCCCGCGGTGCAATCACATATCCCAGGCGCCAGCCGGTCATAGCATAAAGTTTGGAAAAACCATTGATTACAAAAGCCCGATCGGTAAATTCCAGAATGCTATGCTCTTCGCCTTCGTAAATTAATCCATTATAGATTTCGTCAGATATAATCATTTGGTCTAAATCAGCCACAGCTTTAAGATCCTCGGCGCTGAAAACTACCCCGGTGGGATTACTGGGCGAGTTTACCAGGATGCCGCGGGTCCTTGGGCTCAGGTGTTTTTTTATATCATCGGGGCGGTATTTGAACCCATCTTCTTCATTCACCGGTACGAATATCGGCTGCCCATCCACGTAGCGAATAAAGTTTGGATAACAGGCATAATAGGGATCGGGTAGGATTACTTCCTCTCCTCTTTCCAGGAGCACGGAGAAAACCATCAACATGCCCGGCGAAGTGCCAGAAGTTACAATAATCTGCTCGGGTGAAATCTCTACCCCATACTTTCTCCAGTAATAGCGAGCTATTTCCTCCCGCAAGGTGATTTTACCCAGACTATGGGTATAATGTGTATCATCCTCCTGGATGGCCTTTATAGCTGCTTCTTTAACCAGTTCCGGGGTGGCAAAGTCGGGTTCCCCTACTTCCAAATGAATAATGTCCTCGCCACGGGCCATCATGGTCTGCGCTTTTTCCAGCACCTCCATAACGATGAAGGGTGATAATTGTTCGGTTCGGGAAGATGAATGCAACTTGTTCATATTGAGCTCCTTGCTTTTAATTTTCTTATAATTCTATATAAGGTCAGAGGCAAAGTCCACTTGTTTTGACTCTCAGCCCTTCCTTGACGCCCCCGCCCGATAATAAGGCCCCTTTCTTTACATTTGGTCAGAATGTTGCTGCCTAAGATGCAACTACCATCTCAAGCTTTACAGGTAATCAAAATAAGCTTAAAATAATAGCTAATTCGGATTTAATTATACTATCCATGTTCATTTGTAGCAGGGTTAAAACATACGGTGAGGAGGGTATGTATATGAGTTTTGAGAGACAACGTACTCCTATGGAGAGAATTTATTATACAATAGCCCTGGTGGTGGGGATTATTTTCTTATTCAGCCTAGTAGGTCAAACTATTAACATAACCACTAAGGTCCCGGCTACCGCGATAGTTTATGTTGACGAACAAAATCAGGTTTATTATGCTCCGCCTTATATCCTGGGCAACAAGTACCCCCCTACTCTGGACGCTGATATATTAAAAGCCCACACGCTTGCCGACAGCGAGAAGAATAATTATAAACCCGACCGCAACTGTGTTGAACTGGGTTATTTCAAGGAGCAAGACACCCTAACCCATACTGTCCTGGCGAAATTAGGTTTAGCCAATCCTAAACCGAGCAGATGGAATCCGGATGGGTCCTGGAACTGGTAAACTGTAGACTATTGAACCACCCCTGAATGAATTCAGGGGAATGAGGCGCATAACGATCTTCAAGCCGTTAGCAGCAAAACCACGGCTTATTTATTAGCAATGATTAGTTTCCGGGGGATGCAGATGATTGATGTATGCGAGGCAATTATCCTCGCTTTATGGATAACTATTCCGTAAATTGTCAGTTAATGCTGTAATAGCCTCTATTTAGCTATTTTTTATTGCGCGGCATACATATGATCTCTTGCACTGCCGTTTGAAACAATTTATTGGAGTGGGCGGGGCGAATTACTATAGCTGCATCTGCCCCTGTAGCGGTGCCCCCTATTGAGACTATGTCCTCTCCATATGGTACAAGGCCGGCATCAAGTGCCATAACTGCTATTTCTACGGCTACTTTCACTCCCTGGCCAAATATACGCAGAGTCTGGGCAATTATCTCGGCTGGATAGAGACCCCCGAATTGAAGCCGAACCGCCCGGTCTACCCCGCCAAACAAATGGGTAGTGGTTAGGAGCTTGATTCCTTTAGCATGCAACTCTTCCCGCATCGGGGTTGACATTTCATCCCCTCCGGGTTCAGCAAACCCAATATGGTGTGTAACGCCAACAATATTCAGGTTGGCGTTTTTCTCCAGGATCCTGTTGATGTTGGCACCGCTGTTAGATGCCACCACTATATAACCAATCCCCAGTTCAATGGCTCTATCTATAGCCAACTGGATAGTCTTATCCGTATTTGCCGGTCCAGCTGTATCCCAATACATGAATATTCCTCCTTTGCAAGAATTATTTAGGTCAATATAACTACTTAGGTCGAATACGATGAACAGTAACCCTCGGCATCTCTGCTTTAGTTATATATACAATTATATTGCAATTGTCCCTTAAATGAAAAATTAAGCCAACTTCTATGCTTGACTTACGGTCAGCGCAAGGCTTTAATCAAAATTAATAGATTAGGTACCAAATGATAGATCCTGGCCCAACCATATTTGAAGCCTATTTTTTATTTAATCCTCCCAGGCAGGATATAGGTCATATCTATAGAATTTAATCAGTAGAGTATCATAGTAATGGAGGAATTTGATATGATAATAGAACCACCCATTAATGTTAAACTAATACTCGATTTATTACATTCAGAAGGTTATACATCCTACCTATATGGTGCTTGTATCAGGGATTCTATTTTGGGAATTAAACCAATAATCTGGGATATAACCACCAACGCCCTTCCCCCTGATATTATCATGCTGTTTGATGACCACAACGGCTTTTCGGCTATCCCAGCCGCAAGTGAATATGGCACTATATCAATTGTTTACCAGGGGGAAGGTTACCGGGTTAGCACCTTTCGGACCGGCGTGCAGCACAGATTCTCAGATGATATCATTGAAGAACTGAGTCATAACGATTTTACCATGAATTCCATCGCTTACAGTGAACGCTCCGGTTTGATTGACCCTTTTAATGGTGTTGATGACATTAATAATAAGGTCATTAAATGCACCGGTGACCCGACAGTTTCACTTAATGAAGACCGGGTGAGAATCCTTAGAGCAGTCAGATTTGAGGCCCAGCTTGGATTTGTAATGGATGACTCTCTGCTTGACTATATTGTGTCTATTAGTGATGGATTAGACTACTATCATTCTGAAAAGGTATGCAACGAATTAACCCAGATCATGCTGACTGACAAGCCTTCGCTTGGTATCAGACGCCTTCATGAATTGGGCTTGCTCCAACACTTGATGCCTGAGATTATACCCACCATTGGTTTTGATACCCACAGCTCTTTTCATAATAAGGATGTTTTTGAACATACTATGATGGTTTTAGATACAACCAATCCTGATCTCAGCCTCCGATTAGCAGCCCTGCTCCATGATATCGACAAACCAAATTGCCTTACTATAGATGATTCCGGTGAAGGACACTGCTATGGTCATGCCAGTGGTGGAGGCCAGATTGCCAAAAATATTCTAAGCCAGCTTAATTTTGACCAAAAGACTATAGATGCGGTCTGTGTTCTGATTAAAGAACATATGAACAGCTATGACAATGCCACCGAACTAAGTATCAAGAGACTTATTCGCAGAATCGGTCCTGATAACATATGCAACCTTTTTGAATTGCAGCTAGCGGATATTAAGGTTAATCCATTGTCAGGCAAAAATATAAATAGGATAAATTCCATCCGCAACAGATGCTGGGAAGTATTGTCTAGAAGGGAGCCGCTCACTACCCATGACCTGGATATTACCGGTTATGACCTGATGGCCTTCTATAGCTCCGGCAAAGAAATTGGCGAGGCCCTGGAGTATTTGCTGGATAAGGTAATACTAAACCCCTCTCTTAATGAAAAAGATAAACTGCTGGCTCTATTAGACATGGATATGCCTGAACCAATCCGAAACTGAGATGTAGCAAAGCTCCTGCCTTTTGGGCAGGAGCTTTGCTTTCTCATATTCTGGTTCTTTTATAATAATATTTATTTTCCGATTGTCACTGTCCGAGCGGCATCATTCCAACCAACTGTAAATCCCAATTGTTCGAAATCCCGTATCTTAATATAGGTGCGGCTATTGGCTATGATGCCGTTCATATTGATCCGTTGCCCATTCTGCATTACGTAAGCCTGATGGGAAGCTTGATCCCAACCTACTTGTTCGCCCAACGCCTCTCCTATCACACGCAGGGGCAGATAGGTGCGGCTATTTACCATCTGCACATTCATTTTCCCGCTGTTGAGCAATCCATTGCTTTGGGTATAAAAACCTGAATCAACGTTAACGGTTAGTTCCCGGGGAAGGCGTTGCTGCAACTCGGTTAGGGTCATCAGTCCTGTGGTTGGAGCTGCTACCTGCACCATACCGCCTGAAATCATCGTATCCTTTGTATTAAAAGTAAACTCAAGCCTATCGGCCGGATTATCAACTGTTACGTCAACATGTAGTTTGCTGGCCATATTGTATGTCTTCGGGTCGGCTTTTTCAATGCTGGAGACTAGTTCCGAATCGTTAATAGTCTTGAGCAGCTCATCCTTGGACGTTGCGCTCATATTTTCAATTTCCTGCAAATACTTGCTGCGATCCTGATTGACTGCCAGTACCATCAAATCAAGGCCCTGGAGTGCCTGGCCTTTGATCTCGTTAGTTAAACCCAGATCTGTTATCTCCGCTGGAGTAAGACTATTCAGAAATGTCTTGAGGGTTGTACTGAGCTTATCAATGTTGTTTATCGTATATATTGCCGCCGGTTTCGCAACATCTATTAGCTGTGATCCGCGTAATGTGAGGGTGTATTTGTTGTTGCTTTGGCTGATCAGATTACTGGTGTGATTGTTATAGACATCATTAAAGAGTCCATCCAACAATCTCCTATAGATTCCTTGCTGCCGTGCCGATTTTTGCAGTAGATTATTAGTAATCCCAACCTGGTTGCCCTCAGGTATTATATTACTTAATTCCTTATCACTTATGCTAACCCACTGCACGCCTGCAAAAATCTGGTTGAATTTCTGCCTTTCCGCAGGACTAAAGAATTCTCCCAGATAATTTATAAGTTCATCCACCTTTAGGTATAATATATCATCTTTATACAGTAAGGAGAAATTTCCTTTCTCTACTGCACTGCCATCGATAATTTTGAAATCATATTGAAATACGTCCTGATTTACATCAACCTTACCTGTATATTCGATTCTAAGCTGGTTAAATGCCTTCCTGACCATTTCTTCGTTGGCTGCTTCCTCACCGGTAAATAGACTGGCTGGTAATTTGACCAAACTCAACTCCATACTGCCGACGTCGGTGTATACTTTTTGACTACTCGCCTCTGTCATTAAATTGTAGTAGCTCTTTTCAGTGGGGCTGCACCCTGTTAATACTCCCATTCCCATCATTAGTATGAGCAGCAGGGCCAACCATTTTTTCTTTAACATTACTCGAATCCCCCTTATCTTTTTTTAACCTATTTAATGAACTCTACCGCATCCAAAATATTCTTTTTTACTATAGCAAATTATGGTAATCATTTCAATTGCCTGTCTACTAAAACCGCCTGCCGGCTTAAGCCGGGAAGTCACAAGGACAACTTGTGAACCCACCCCATAAGGCAAACCGAATACGGAAAAGCAAAGGTGGAAACCGATATCGGTTTCCACCTTTGCTTGATGTGGAGCATGATTATTTGGATCGCACAGCAATTTCATTGGCCTCGCAGGCGTTACCCCTCCACTGCATCCTCGGCGCTTGAGAACAAGATCAGGAACCTGTGCAGCATGGCGGAAACCTCAGCCCGCGTTGCACCGGCCTTGGGATCAAACACCCCGCCCGGTTTGCCGCCGATGATTCCGGCCTTCTGCATGGCTGCCACTGCGTCTTTGGCATAGGTAGCGATGCTCCCGGCGTCAGTAAAGGCCACCCCGGTGCTCATAGCAGGTGCTTCCAGTCCCATTACCGTGGCGTACCTCGCCAGCATCACAGCCATATCCTGCCGGGTGATACTTGCGTCGGGGGCAAAGTTATTGTCACCGACACCCGAAACGATGCCCTTTTGCAGCGCCCATTCAGTATATTTTGCGTAGTAGGCGCCATCAGACACATCGTCAAAGCTGGGGGTATAGCCGCTCGCATCGGCACCCGACATGCGGCCCAGTACCGTCACCAGCATTCCTCGCGTCATAAGTGTATTGGGGCTGAAGGTTGCAGTGCCCGTGCCGGAAAATAGGCCGTTCACATAGCCATATTCCACATTGTGATAGAACCAGTCATTCTCACCGACATCTCCAAAGGGATTCTGCCACGCCGATCCTTCGGAAGCGCCCTGAGGGGCGCTGTCCTCCGGTTCGGCGGCGAAGGCAGTCAATGCCAGACCGACTGTAAGGACCAGAGTCACAATCAATACGATTCCTTTTTTCAAAAATCTCACTTTCATTTAGCACCTCCGTTTTCCAAGCGGGCCAGCGGCCCTTCGCTGATGATAATATCGCCTGCCAGCGCAGTGGTAAAGTGCAAGTAGCCGTTGTTATCAACCCAATAGGCCGACTTTTCGATGCGCCGGTATGTGTTGGTGGCCTTGTCGTAGCTGTAAAGGTACAGCTTCGTTACATCCATGCCGGCCAAATCCACTCTGGCGGCAATCTCTGCAGCCTGGCCCCATGTTCCGGTCTGATCCAGATGGATGGCACGCACCTTGTTGCTGAAATACTTCTCAAAGAGTGCCTTTACTCTGTCCACTTCCGAGCCTTTTACATAGCCGGACACCAGCAGGTCGGAAGTAATGGCGGTGGGATTCTTGATATAGACCCGAACCTGCACGGCGCTTGCGTCCATCGTGTCGTGCCAATACTGATAACCGGCAAGCGACAACCAGGCTGCTTTGCGTACCCCGTATTGCTTGTTTCTGCGTGTTAGGATGTAGCCAAGGCCTTTGTCTTCTGCATCGGCCATCGGCGCGGAGGTCGCGCTCTGTTCCAGCCATTCGGACGCTGCGGGAGGAGTGATGGAAGGATTACTATCGTTATCTGAGGAGTCGCTACCGCCACCGCTGCCGCCGTTGTAGCGCCAGTTTGCAGTCACGATTACATTCTTTTCCGGCATGATAAAGCTAGTATTTTTATTGCCGGCATCGGTAATCATCACATCAGAGGAAGTCCAGCCGGTAAAGGTATAGCCGCTACGGTTTCCCGCGTAGATGTTGACAGTTTCGTCTTTTGTATAGCTGCCTGCACCGGTGGTGGAGGCGTGACTGCCGTTTACGGTTACCATATAGGTCTGAACTGAAGTTTCTTCAAATATAGCCTTGACAATAACATCCCCAGCAGGCATGGTAAATTTATTACCGGAAACCGTCACGCCTCCGCTGATGATCTGCCACTCTTTAAACACATAACCGTTGCTCGGAGTTGCAGTCAGGATGACTTCGGTGCCTGCTTCAGCGGAGGATGGACTTGCACTTCCTGTGCCGTGGCCGTCATTCTGCACGGTGACGGTATAGGAGATAGGCGTTGCGGGAAGGGTGGTAAAGCTTACATCCGCGCCATAGGAAGTGCCCGCGCTGTTTTTGGCGTAGGCCCGCACATGATAGGTTGTGTTGGCGATCAGGCCGGTGAGGCTGACCGTAAAGTCTGCGCTGCCGCCCGTGCCTGCCGCCTTGTGGTCGCTTAAGATCGTGGGATTGGCTCCAGTTCCCCATGCAAACCCGTATTCGGTGATTTCACCGCCTCCGTCTGATGATATACTGCCGCTCAGCACCGCCGCAGAAGTGGTCACAGCGGTCACTGCGCCGGTCACCACGGTGGGCAATACGGTGATGGGCACCTTTTTGATGGAAACGATGCTGCTACCGTTTTTGTACACCCAATAGTTCGGATCGGTACTTTCGGCATCGTATTCATCAATGGCTTTGGGAACGCCTCCCACCTTGACATAGGCGGCGCCCTCCGCCGCCAACATACCATCAATTCTGATGCTGCCGCTGTTTGTGGCCTCAGCTCCGATTCCGTCGGAGGTTACCTTTCCGCCGATGACGATACTGCTGCCGTTTGCGTAAGCACCGGTACTGCCCGCACCTTTTGCCGTCACATTACCGGTGATCAAAATATTGGTGTCGCCACCCGCGCTGACGCCTATAATTTCACTTTCGGTGCTGTTAACCGTCACATTGCCGTAGACCGTCACCTGAGATGGGGGTGCGCCGCTTCCGGAGGTAGTCACACCGGTTTTGCCCGCTGTGACATCGCCGGTAATCTCCGCAGCACCGCCATTTTTAGCGTTGACGCCTTTGCTGTCAGAAGCTGCTGCCACTACGCCGCGCTCTACGGTGGCCTTGCTACCTGCGCCATTGGAATATACGCCCAGGGTGTTTTCACCAAAGCATTGCACAGCGCCCTCCACCGTGACTTGCCCTCCAAGAACAGCCCATAGGGCATATCCCCCGTCGCCGCGGCACAGAACATCTCCCTTTACGGTGATCAGTCCACCGCCGCTGGAGTGTACGGTGTAGGCACTATCCCCGGTGGTCTCCCCACGGGAGACGGTAGCCTCGGAGCCGGTTCCCTCCACTCTTACGGCACTAAAACTACCGATAACATTGAACCTACCCGAGCCGTCAAAGTCGACCTCGCCTCCGTTTTTCACCGTCAGTGCTGTGGAATCTTCCGTTCCGCTGGCATCTAAGGTCAGCGTATAGATGCCGAGGAGGAAGGTAACGTCTATTCCGTCAACGACAATCGGCGTCGTTGCCACGGCGTTGTCATGGAGCTTAATCGACCCGGCCCCTCCGTCCGGGATTTTTTCCAGCGCTTCCCCAAGGGTGGGGTATCTTTCTTCGTCAAGCTCAAAAATACCGTCTGTTTCTTCCGGTGCCGGAAGCGTAACCTCCGCGCTCAGTAGTGTATTTTCACCTGCATTAGCGCTAAATATAAGCTGTGCGCCTGTCACCTGCGCTGTATTGGCCGCGCCGAGATCCGTAAAGGTTACAATGCCATTGACTGCCGTCACCGTGGCGGTGCCTGTAAGTGTCCAGCTTCCGTCATCGTTTTTCGCAGCCGTTACCTGTGTTGTGCTGTCATTGGTGCAGAGGTTGGCGTATAAATCTTTCAGCTCCAGCTTTGGCTGCTGCGCAAACTGCCCGCCGTTTACGGCGGGGGCGGTAATGTTCTGTGTCAGCTTCATGGACGCCGGATCGTGCGGCGCAACGGTAAAATGCACTGAATCCAACGGATTGGTCGCTCCGGCAACGCTGAAGCTGATGGCCTGCGCCCCTGCTTTTAATAGCCTCAGGGCGGGCGTTGCCACGCCGTTTATAAAGTCCGCCGATGTGGTCAGGCTACCGCTGGCGGGAATAACAAGGTCGTGGAATAACCCGCAGTAGCCGACCGCCGAAGCCTGCGCGCCCGACAGGGTTACATCATGTGGGCCTGTAAAGGCCGTATCTGTATTGCCAGATGAATCCTTAACCGTCAGGGTAATAGTATTGGCCACTCCGGCGACCGGGGTCGATGTTTCCGCCGCGGCCGTGACCGTATGTGCCGGGATGGCTGGTAAGCTGTTCCCCACTCTGACGATGCTTGTGCCATCCGTGTATATGCGGTAGCCGGTTTCGGAATCAGTGGTATACTCATCGATGTTTTTTGGATCACCACTAAACACGATATAGGCGGTAGGGTTTAAAACGGTCAGTGTTCCTCCAATCGTCACATCCCCCCCTTCAAAGGTTACTACAACACCTTTTTCGCCAGCGCTTACATCTCCGGCCACCGCCGCGGTCCCTCCAGTGACATAAAAACCCTTGCTGCCGGATGATTCCGCTGTTACATTGCCGCCCACCGTAACCGTGCCATTTTCATCTACTTGGATAGCTGTGGCATTGGCTCCGCTTACCGTTATATTCTTGTCTACAGTCACCTGCGAAGCGAGATTCGCAGCTTGAACGCCGTTAAGCGTAACGCTGACATGGCCTTTGATATGCGCCCTGCCGCCATCTGTGGCATTAGCGCCCGTGCTATATTCAGCGGTTGACGTCACATCTTGACCGACCTCGATGTAGCCTCCGTATTGCGGGGACACCCCGACGCTATAGTTATTGGTGGTGATAACATTCATGGTAACCGTAACGGTGCTGTTCTCCCCAGTGGCAAGGACACCCGTAGAGTATCCCGTTACACTGCCCTGCACAGTGATTGTGCCACCGCTTTCTGCCTCTGCGCCGGCGCCGTAATCGCCTGCACTATTGCAGACGGCGTTTCCCCCCACCGTAATCGTACCCGAATTGATGGCCCGCACGCCTCCCCGCAGGCCCTGTGCGTCTTGGGTAATCTCTACGGTGCCGCCGTCCGCCAATGCGCCGTAGCTTCCGCTGCCTGTGGCAATGGCGTTGTTTGCCTCCACATGCCCGTCCAACTGTGCGTGCACCGCTTTGCCGGATGAGCCATTGGATTTGGCCTCACCCTCTACGGTGATGTTTCCGCCATTGAAGGCGTATGCTCCGTCGCCCTGATTTCCCGTCACATCGCGCACGGTGATAGTCCCGTTATCAGCATGAATGCCGACTCCGCCGGCGACATCGAGATATCCGTCCCCCGTGACGCTGACGGTGCAGTTTTTGACCTTCAGCGCCAGTCCAGCGGATTTAAAGATGGATAGATTCCCCTTCGTCAAATCGAAAGTAATGTCCTTGTCTTCAATAAGGAGCGTATCAGTCACGCTTGGTGATGCATCTTTTTGCAGGACGATGGTCCCCCCCTCGCTTGGCACTGCGGCAATCGCATCGGGAAGCGTGGCGTAACTGGTTTCGTCTACAACAAAAGCGTGGGTAGGATCAATCACACCCATTGGGGCGACCCCACTCCTTGCAACGCCAGCATCGGCAGGCCGCACGGGTGGTGAGGGCGGCTCCTTTGCACCGATATCCCCATCCGATTCCATATCTGCGTCTGTATCCGCGTCCACATCCATCTCCGTGCCAGGAGGCAGACCGGAATCAATAATTTCCTCGCTGCCGCTCAAAGGCGATTCCTGCGCACTTGCAGAAATAGGCGTCAGGGACAGCACCATACAAATGGCTAACAAGGCAGCTAAAATTCTGTTTTTCGCAAAACAATTTCTCATGATACGCTTCTCCTTTCAATGCTTTGGGTGGTTAGGTTTGTAGGATGTATTTCAGGGCATTTTCTTTCTCCACAAGGGGCGGTGTTGCCCCCTCCTCACCAAGTAGCAGATAGGTTCCCATCTCATCGGTTTCGGCGGCGAAAGGCGCCGAGGCGTCGGGCAAAACTTCCGGCGCGCTCCAGGTCTTGCCGCCGTCCTTGCTTTCCTCGGCAGTCCGGTCGGTCAAAATCAGCACATCGCCCTCAACGCTGTAATGGCCCGTAAGCCAGATCGTATCACCAAAGATGACCAGCGCCGTGTAGGTTCCGTCCGGCTTGAATGTGTATACCTGCCCCATGCCTTGAGCATCATCGTATTTTCCTGTGTCGGCGTTAAGCTCACCCATAGACACCATCCCAAGCATCCACGCACCCTCTACCGGAGTGTCGGGCGCTTCTTGTGGCGTTTCCGGTGGAAGTTCCGGTGGCACTTCCGGTGGAAGTTCCGGTGGCACTTCCGGGGAAGGCTTTGAGGTGTCGGCATCCTGAGCAGAGGGGCTGCCCTCGGGCTTAATTTCAACAGGTGGGGTTTGCACTGAGGGTTGCTCGTCTTTGACCGGGGGGATACGCAGGGGAATGCTTTGCTCCGTGGTTGGGGATTGCGGGGCGGGTTCGGATTGGCTCTGTTCCTGCGTACCCTGTCCGCAGCCGGTAATGAACACCAACAGAAGCAGGATGGGGAACAACCTCCAAACACAATGTTTCATAATATCACCTCATATTTTCATTTTTCGTAGCCGTCCGACTGATGCAAGGCCGGGCTGCTGCAGATGCTTTTCTTATTTGAGCAGCATAACCACACCACATGAAATATGCTCGTCGTCTGTCAAAGGGAAGAAGAGCGCGCTGTGATAGTCGTCGCGGGTCGGGTAGCTCCAGTTCTTGCAGAACAAAGCTAATGGGTTAGAAAGACGACTTAAGAGCGCGGTTTTTCCGTAGAACACCCCTTCGGCAGCCTCCAGCATGGCAAAGTTTTCGCTGGTGATACGATCCAAAAAGCTGATGTTCCTGTCGGACAGGTCGCTCTCCCTCAGATCGGTGTTTTCCATAAGCGCATGATTTACCCTGTGCAAATAGCCACCCGGCTTAAACATAGCAACCGGGCAGGCGAAAAGATTCAGCAGGGATAAAGGCTCTTCTTCCGTTTGGGCAAGCGTCTGAAAGCGTTTGATAAACTGCTCCTTTGCCGCCAGTTTCTTTTCCATATCCCTTTGCAGCGCAACAAGCTCATCGAAAAGCTGCTCTTTGCGCCCTTCCTGCTTCAACGCAACCACCCCCATGTTTGAGCATTTTACTATCATCATTTTATAAAAAAGGCGACGCCGGGTATATCGGTTTCGTGCTGAAAACTTGTCAATTATGAGCATAAAAAAACCCTGCATCTATAACAGATACAGGGGGTCTGGCTTTTTCGCTATTATTCGATTGTTTTTCGATACTCGGACGGTGTCATGCCTATCTTTTCCTTAAAAAACCTCGTGGAATTGCCGGGATATTCAAAGCCACAGGAGACAAATGCTTCGGCAATGCTTAGGCTCTTATCCCGTAAGGCTCCCTTGAGCTGATTGATCTTGATTTCCTGATAATAACCATAGGGCGTCAGGCCAGTATATTTCTTAAATAGGCGCGAAAGCTGGGAAGGGCTCAGATTGATGAGCTGCGCAAGTCCGGCGGCGTCAAATTCCTCCCGCCAATGATTCTCGAGGTATTCTCTGGCCTTTGCCACCTCCAATCTGCCGCCGTAGACCCTGCTTGTAAAGAATATGCACACAACATACGCAAGCTTTCCGTCGGCGGCCAAAACGGGGAAGTTCAGGATGTCGGTGTAGATGGCTTCAATGTCGTAAACATCGCTTCTTGTCTTGTACCACTCCCAGAAGCTCTCCAGCGGCAATCTGATATCCTCAATCAGCACAAGCTCACCTTGAAAGGTTCTGCGGATCTCATCGCGCAAATTGAATTCAACGTTGACCAGCGGGTCCCTTCGCAGATTGTATTTGCCCATTAATAAAGAGGTATCCCGGACATTCCACATTTTGAGCGTCGCCTCATTGACAAAAACGATGTCTCCGCTCGGCTCGAATATCTGTACGGGAATGGGGAACAGCTCCGCAATCTGAAAAATCCGGTGCTCCATCGTACAAAAAGAGCGTGTTGGCGGGGTTTCAACTTGTTTCAAGGAGATGGGCGGCTTTTGCAGGTCTTCAGAAGGCCTGAGCTTTAGGGCATTTCTGTATTGTGTCGGCGTCATTCCAACCTTGTTTTTGAAGGCTTCCGCAAAGCTGCTGCTGTAATCTGCGCCGCAGGATGCAAACGCCTGGCTGATACTAAGGCTCTCGTCGCCAAGAGTGTCTTTAATCTTTTCGATTTTAACCTGTTGATAATAGCTATACGGTGGCATGCCGAACGTTTTTTTAAAGAGGCGTGCCAAATGATGACGACTCATGCCCACGACCTTTGCGAGCCTCTCTAGATCAAAATCGCTCCTCCAATGGATGTCTATGTATTCTTTTGCCTTCGTGACATCCAGCCGCAACTGATAGATATGCTTGGTCATAAACACAGCGACTACACAAGCGACCGAATCATCCTCACCTCGCAGAGGAAGGCAGATGATATCCTGATACACATCCTTTTCTGTGGGTCTGCCTGGCTCGGATATGTAACGTCTGCCAATTTCTTTGAAGGGGGTTTTCAAGTTATAAAAGGACAGGATTTCACCGGCAAAAACCCTGCGCAAATATTCTGACAGGCCAAGCGTTTGGTTGATATAGGGGTCGTTTAAAATATTAACCTTGCCTATAATTTCCTTCGCATGAATTTGGAAGAAATCCACGAATGCCTGATTGACAAACAGGCTGACGCCGTCCGGGGCAAATACCTCCATCGGAACGGGGAAAAGCTCCAGTACGGAAAATAAATCCTGCCTATCTTCGGATGATTGGCCCATAAAAGCTGCAGGTTTTTCTTCTGGCGGATTATGCTTCTTCACTTGACCGAACCTCCTTCCTCATTTTAAATCTGCAAAACTTCATTTCTGTGAATTCAGCACCCTGCCATCAACATTCCCTTGTTCATAATCATATGCCTTTATTTCTTCGCTTTCACTCACTCGTATCCTCGCCAGCATCTCCTCGCCGGAGATTTTGCCCTCCACATAATCCCGTCGGGCCTGGCTTGCCATGGCAGACCAAGCCTTGAATTGTTCCTCAGTCAAATCCCTGCCGCTGTGTTCCCCAGCATACTTTCCCGCCGCCCGGTACCGGCGGGAGTAGACCTTGTTGTACTCGGTGAGATATTGCTGCAAAAAGGCATCGGCCTCAATGTCCTTTTCGAAGAAAAGCTTTGCCCCCACTTGCTTGCAGGTTCGCCTGCCCTTGTATGGCCTGTCGCAAAAATCCCGTTTGCGCTTATCGGTCAATACAAAATAGCGGCCACAGAGCTTACACCGCTTCACATACTGCCCGTTTTTCAACATCTCGGTAAATTCAAAGAACAGCATCTCATCCAGAAGCTCAATCAGGTAGTAGGGCATCAGGCTCACGCCCTTACCGTCCTGATGCATGATCTCTAGCAGGTCATCCTGAGCGGTCAAGTTCCAGTCGTGGATATCCCGCAGGGTGCCGATATCCACCTTGCCTTTCTTCTTCGGAAGGAGGGCGTATTGTATTTTTACAGCGGCGTCCTCAAACTCGGGATGCCCCGCCATAAACTCGCATAGCCGCTCGGACATGATTTTGTTCGGGCGGTTTTCTCTGTCCAGGCATAGCTCAATCGCCTCCCGAAAAACCTCCTGCAACTGGATGATACGCTCTAGTTCCTCCAGGCAGATGGCAAGCTGTTTGAGCTGTTCGGCCTCAATCTCGTCCTTGTAATAGATGGGCGTTTTCAGAATGTTATTGAGCAGTCCCACAAGAAAGAAAAACGCATAGCTATGTCTGTGCTTCAGCGTTTCCGCAACATCGAAAACGGCATTGCGTATTTCCTGATAATGCTTCATCACAAACGGAATACCTTTTGCCACGTCCAGCCACAGCCGGTACTTGCCGAGGTCCAGTTCAGTGAAATCAATCAGGCCCTGCCCAATGTGCTTTTCCGTATACTGTCCGTTATGCGACCCATCGGTAAAGGGCATGAAATGGGCAAGTCCGTCGCTGCCATAAAAGACCCGGACATGTGGATACTGCGCCATGCTTTTCTCCTCTCTGCAAATAATCGAACTTCTGTAAAACCCGTCATTTGCGCTTCCCTATGTACTCCAAATTCTGTCTGTACGATAATGATAGCACAAGGAACCGAATATCACAATTATCAATTCATCATTATGCAGGAGGTGAGTATGATGCAGGGGCTAAAAACCCTCCGTTTGGAGGGGCAAGCATAGCGTTCGGCTGTACGCCGACCGCATTTGAGCGGGGCGCTGCCCCACACCCCGCGAGCGAAAGGAGCGAATAAGCACATGAAAAGTGAACGATTCAACATCCGTATGACGCCACAGGAAAAAGCGGCGATCATCGGCAGGGCAAAACGGGCAGGCCGGACGACCTCGGAATTCATGATTCAAACAGCTCTTAACCGGCAAATCATCGTCATTGACAGTCTGCCGGAGATGGTGCGTGAATTAAAAGCCCTTGGCAGAAATCTCAGCCAACTGACGGTGCTTTGCAATATGGGAAAGGTGCAGGTTGTGAAGCTGGATGAATTTGAAGAAACCCTTGCGGACATCCACAGCCAGCTCCGCAAGCTGACGGAGGTGCTATAGTGGCTACCTTTACCCCAATCAAAAATCAGAAGCAGACCAAAGGCGCACTGCTGGGGACGATGCTCTACGCCATCAATGCGAAGAAAACCACCTACGAAGGTCAGAGTCTGGTATCCGGTTTTAACTGTAACACCTACACCGCTTACCTCGAAATGGTGACCACCAAACAACAATATCGAAAAACGGACAAGCAGCAATTCTTTCAGTTCGTGCAATCCTTCCCCGAGGACACCAACCTGACACCACAGGAGGTTCATCAGATTGGACTGGAGTTCGCCGCCCGGCAGTTTTCTGATTTTGAGGTTCTGGTGGCCACCCACACCGATACCGACAACCTCCACAATCACCTTCTGGTCAATTCGGTCAGCTTCAAAACCGGAAAAAAACTGCACCAGAATCACGATGATTTGGTACAGCACCGCAGGGTCAACGATAAAATCTGCATGGCGCACGGCCAGCCCGTGCTGGAGAGTTATCACAAAGGGCAGAAGAAAAAACGCGCATTGGCGGGAGAATACCGCGCCGCCGAGCGCGGTGAGAGCTGGAAGTTTACCCTGATTAAAGCCATTGAGGACGCACTGCTGTACAGCCCTGACTGGGAGAGCTTTATTCAGAACATGGAATACGAGGGCTACAAGGTGCAATGGAGCGACAGCCGAAAATACATCACTTACACCTGTCCCAACGGCATGAAATGCCGGGACAACAAGCTGCATGATGAAACGTATCTCAAGGAAAATCTGGAGAAGCTGTTCGCCTACCGGCAGGCATCAGGCTTTGTTCCCCTCACCCCGGAACCGCCCGAGGGCTGGCTGAGGCAGATGGAGAAAACGGAGAAGCTATCCGGCGATCTCATTTCTCTCGGCCAAAATCTGGAGAGTGTGAGCGATGCGCCGTCTCCACTTACGCCGCCCTCTTGGACGGACAGCAAGCAGAAACAACGGGAGGCCCGCAAAAAGCTCGCCCAAGGGCATAAGCTCCAAAGCGAGCAGGAGCAGGAATATTCTCAGACGATGTAACCCCCAACGGGAGAAAGGAGCTCTATGAGCAGAGAAAAAATGATTGCCCGACATTATCTGGATACCGGCATTCTCGGCGCTTACGAAACCACTGAGGTGATGCACGAGGAAGAAGAAAACGGGAAATACGTCCCCTTCTTTGAAGATGCGCTTGTGGTTTTTGATACTGAACAGACCCATATTGATCGCAGGATGGATATTGACGGCAGATGCTTCCGTATCCGCTCAGTGTTTCTGACAGATACTGAAATCACCCCTACAGACAGATTACTCGACCTCATCGATGCCGAGCTTGAAAAGGATACACACACGGCCTGAAATCAATAGACTTATGGCAGCCGATACGGTATGATGTGTGGTACCGTATTCGGTTTGCCGCAGAAAAGGAGGATTTTTGAAAATGGCAAACCAAGAGAAATATACAATTTTGTACAGCAGGCTCAGCCAAGAGGATGAGCGCGAGGGCGAATCCAACAGCATCCAGAACCAGCGGCTGATGCTGGAAAAATACGCGGAGGACAATGGCTTTCAAAACCTAAAATTCCTGTATGACGATGGCTATTCCGGCACCAACTTCAACCGCCCGGCATGGAAAGAAGTGATGGGGCTGGTGGAGAGCGATCAGGTCTCCACCCTGATTGTCAAGGATATGAGCCGCCTTGGCAGGGATTATCTGCTGGTGGGTCAGTACACGGAGATGATCTTTCCCAGCTATGGTATCCGATTTATTGCGGTCAATGACGGTGTGGACAGTCTCTATGGCGACAACGATTTTGCTCCCTTTAAAAACTTGTTTAACGACTTCTACTCCAAGGATACCAGCCGGAAAATCCGGGCAGTCAAGAAAGCGCAGGCAGAACGCGGTGAGCGCATCGCCACAAGACCACCCTACGGCTACAAGAAAAGCGAGGACAACCCCAAGCGGATTGTCCCCGATGAACAAAGTGCGGAGGTTATACGGCATATTTTTCGACTCTGCGCCGAGGGCAGAGGCCCAAGCCAAATCGCTAAGCAGCTCAAAACGGAGCAGGTATTGACACCGACCAATTACTATTACCGAAAGACCGGCGTGGCCTTGGTGAATCTGGACACAGAAAGGCCATATAACTGGAGCTCTACAACCATAGCTAATATCCTAAGCGATGTTTCCTACCTTGGGCATACCGTCAATATGCGCTATACCACCGTGTCCTACAAGAACAAAAAGCAGATTGAACGCCCGGAATCCGAGTGGCTGAAGTTTGAGAGTACCCATGAGCCGCTCATTTCACAGGAACTATGGGACATTGTGCAGGACATCCGTAAGCACAAGAAGCGTCCTCCTAAGCAGATGGATACCCCAAACCTGTTCTCCGGATTGGTGTTCTGCGCTGACTGCAACGGCACGCTGGTGCTTCACCGAGCGCACACCATGAAGGAAACGCAGAACAACTTCATGTGCGCCACCTACAAGAAGCGGGGCAAAGAGGAATGCAGCGCCCATTACATTCGGGAAACCCAACTCAAAGCAATCATTCTGGATGACCTCAAGCGGGTGACCCACTACGCCAGGCAGAAAGAAAAGCTGTTTGCGGAACACATCACCCGAAAGAACTCCGCTGAAACCCGGCTGGAAATCACCCGCATCCAGCGGGAGATTGACGCCGCCAAGCGGCGGGATAGTGAGCTCACGGCTCTGTTTAAAAGGCTCTATGAGGACAACGTGCTTGGGCGCATCCCGAATGAGCACTTCCGGTTGCTTTCCGCAGAGTACACCACCGAGCAGGCAGAGCTACGAAACAAGCTCCCGAAGCTGGAGGAACGGCTGGAACAGCTTCGGAACTCGCTGACCAATGTGGCGCAGTTTATCGACAAGGCTAAACGGTATAGCCACATCACCGAGCTGACGCCGGAAATCCTGCGGTTGTTCATCGAGAAGATCGTAGTGGGCGAAAAGGCGCAGAAATACTCCCGCACCGCCGAACAGGATATCTGGATTTACTACCGGGACATCGGACTGATGGACACTCCTGTAACGCAACCGGAAGCGCTGGAGGCCGAGTTGGGCGAGGGTGAGGACATCTTGACGGACGAGACCCTCACAGCCACCAGCGCCGCCACAGCAGCCAGTACGGACCCCGCCGCGTAAACAGGAAAAGAGGCGGACAGCCTAAACTGTCCGCCCCATCACAGGGATTTATACTCGGTTCACTTTTTGTCCCTATGACACCCCGCCTTAAGCCGGCAGGCGGTTTGTTGAGCAATTATTTATTTTTTCCAGGCTTCTCGATCTCTAGCGGCTTTCTCCGCCTGCAGCGGTAACCGGAGGACGGTTATCCTGATTTATAGTGGCCTTGACTACCTCAACTGGTTTCATTATAGCAGATGATTTATTAATCACCAGGGTGGGGTAAACAGATTTCCCTGCTTTGGCAGCAGGAGGGGCTTCATTCTCCACATTTTGGCTATCACGGGTTACCAGAGTTGCATAGGGAGCAAAACTACGACGTATTCCGCTCTTGGCAGCCTTCTCGGGTTCTGGAACCACCGCTACAGTAGGGGTCACTTCTATTTCCGCACCTGGTGTAGTCGTTTCAATGGTACTAATGGAAATACCACGGCTATGCTCGGTATGCGCCCATTCACCCTGGTTTTTATAATTTAACAAGCCCCAAAAAGTCACCGGGAACCAGGTCAGACCGTAAAAGGGATAGGTAATATAATAGAAGTAAGCTCGGCGCGGAGCTCCTTCCAACACCAGACCCAACATAGGATAACAATATCCCAATATTCCAAATGACCACCAGAACCAATTAGGTGCTAAACTGGCCAACGGAGATGCATAAATCGGCTCGGGGAAGAAGTAGGCTGCCCCGGCAAATAAAAAGGTTAAAAACATAATCGTTATCAAAAATGGCTGGCACAGGTATATGGCCCCATCAATAGGATACCATTTTCTTTCCCTAAACCCTTTCTTAATCAAGGGTATCGCATAGCGGAAACACACATCCCAATGTCCCGACAACCAGCGGGTACGTTGGCGCCAGGTTTGCGAAAAATAGACCGGTTTTTCATCATATACCTTGGCCTCGTGGGCCCAGGAGGTCTTGATCCCGTTAAGTAATAGTTTCATAGTGAATTCCAGGTCTTCGGTCAGACACGTGGCACCCCAACCATATTCCTGAAGCAGCTTATATTCCAGACATACCCCGGTACCACCCAGAGCGTTGGATAATCCTTTGTTATAACGTGCCAACTGCCACATGCGGTTCATAGACCAATAAGCAGTGGCATAACAGGCAGTTACCCATGAATCCGTGGGGTTTTTCGTGTCCAGATAACCCTGTATCGAACGATATCCTTGCTTTAGTTTGGAATTCATTTCCAGCAAGAAGTTTGATGAAACTACATTATCGGCATCGAATAAGCATATAGCATCATATTTCTGCTCTTCCATATTAAATAGTTTTTCAAACATCCACTCCAGCGCAAAACCTTTGCCCCTTTGGGGAGAAAAACGTTCACAAACAATTACCCCTTCCTCGCGGGCAATGGCAGCAGTGTTGTCGGTACAATTGTCAGCTATTACGTATATATCGAATAGCTCAGCAGGGTAACTAAGATTTTTGATACTCTCAAGATGATAGCGAATAACGGCCTCTTCATTATGGGCTGCCGTTATTAGAGCAAACCTCTTTTCCGGATTGTAGTCCTTTTCTTCCTCGCGTTTCCGCCAACCACCTATGGATACATAATAGTAATACAATAAGAACAAGATAACTGTCGATTCTGCCAGGGCCACGATAACCGTTAAGGTATTAAACAACAAGCCGTCCAATAGTTACGACCTCTTTCCTAATTTAATAAGTTTTGCAGTTGGAGACATCCGCTTTTGTATTCAACCTTATATACTCTACCAAAAAAATTGAATTCTTTCAAGATATTTAGCATAGTAGTACCTGAAATTATGTATTTTTTTACCTAAACACCACGCTTTGGACCACTGTGCTCTAAAAATCTAAAAAGATCCTGCAGGCTGCCCCGCCAGTCCGGACTGTAGGTACTGTTCCCCCTGTCGATTAAACGGTCTTGCACCAGGAATGTTTTCATCCCAATCTTCCCTGCAATCAGGTCTTCATCAACATCATTTCCGATCATCAGACAGGCGGAAGGTTCTACCCCAATATTGGCAGCTATTTCCTCATAGTACTGGCGGTTGGGTTTACAATAATGCATATTCTCATAACTAGTTACCAGTTCATAGGGAAAGTGCCCTATTCCTGCCCAGTCCATCCTTAATTGGATAGCTCTTCTTGGAAACACTGCATTAGTTGCTATCACCACTTTGGATTCACGTGCAAAGACCTGTGCCATCATCTCCGGTACCCCGGCAAAGGGCTTACAATAGCCTTGCAGACGGGGAAAGCCCGTAAGATAGAATTCATCAAAGAAAGCCCTCATTTCCACCTCATCAACCTGCAGGGAATTGAAGAAGTGTTGCATGAAACTCTCTTCGTTGCAGACCTTCGGATCAATATCCCGTATCATGACATCTGTGGATTTAAGTATCTGACCTACCAGCTGTTGGGGATCACAATAGCCGCCGTTCGCGGCCATCCTTCCCATTTCTTTAAAATACTTCGTCAAGAAAAAATCCATATCAATATCAAGCAGAGTACCATCCAGGTCAAACAGAATAGCTTCGAACATCTCTATACCTCTTAAATGATTATACTAATTAATAATACTACTATATTTATAAATTCTTTCACGTTTAATTTAACCTGCTATGGACAAACTCATCCCTCATAAAGCGATTTAATAGCTTTTTTAAATGGATTAGATTGGAATCCATGATAGCATATTAACACTTCCCCTGATAATTACCCATAATCCATTGACTTATTGACTTAATAAATAGTATACATTAGACTGAAAAATACTTTAATCAATAATAGCATAAATATTATTGCCAAAAAGGTAGAATTAACACCTGGACAACCTGAAAGGAAATATCAATATCCATGGACTTTAGCATATCTTTTACTTTATTGGACATTTTAATCAATCTGGACAAGTATCTTAATCTTATCTTTAATAATTATGGTACCTGGGCTTTCCTCATACTCTTCCTGGTTATATTCTGTGAAACCGGTCTGGTGGTAACCCCTTTTCTACCTGGTGATTCCTTAATCTTTGTACTGGGAGCGCTCGCCGCCAGTGGAGAAATTAATCTGCTGGTTATCGTTAGTGTTCTTATGTCAGCAGCCATCCTAGGCAATATTGTCAACTATCAAATTGGTCGTTTTTTAGGCCCTAAAGTATTTTCTGGAAAAAAGATACGTTTCTTGAAAACTGAATATCTGGTGCGCACCCATGAATTTTATGAGAAGCATGGGGGTAAAACCATAATTATAGCTCGCTTTATTCCTATTATACGTACCTTTGCACCCTTTGTGGCAGGAATCGGGCATATGAGTTACCCGCGTTTCCTTTTTTTCAATATAATTGGGTGTGTTGGTTGGGTGGCACTATTTTTAGCGGGCGGTTATGCATTTGGCAATATTCCGGCAGTACAAAGAAATTTTACCCTGGTTGTTTTCGGTATCATTTTCATTTCTCTTTTACCGGCGCTTATCGCATTCCTGCGGGAGAGACAGCGGACTACCAATAATGGAGCGGAGGGGTAGAAAGATGGCCCGGCTACATAATTCCCTTCTTTATCACCCATACTAGTAATAATAACTATAGGAGGTGGCTAAAATGGCGTTATTGGGTGATCCCTTTGTTGCCAACGTCCCCCGCCAGCTATCCAACGACGAACTTCTCCAGGCTTTACGGGTGGATATAGCTGGTGAACTGGAGGCAATTATCGGATATGAAGCTCACGCAATGGCAACCAATGATTCCAGAGTAAAGAAGGTTTTGACTCATATTGCAGATGAAGAACGACAGCATGTGGGCGAATTGCAGCAGCTTCTTTTTATCTTGAACTCCAACGAACAGCAAATGGTTGAACAGGGGAAACAGGCAGTCCAGCAACAACAGGCTAATAATTTCACGCAGCCAATGCAATAATTGCATTAAGAACCGGCCCTAAAGTTTACCTACCCGGCTTTTGTGAACGACTTTTTCACAAAAGCTTTTTTATTGGGTAATTATGAAAATTAGTGTATATAATAGATTTACTGAAATCATTACGGAGGCATTCAATGAAAAAATTTACTTATAATAAATCGGGGAGATCAGGAGAACAGCATCGTCCGACTCGATTGCTGGTCTCAGAACCCACCGAGTTGATGAAATTCCTCATGGATAAAATGCCTGCTAAAGGCCGCAACAACATTAAGTCATTATTAACCCATCGGCAGGTTATGGTGGGAAACAAGGTGGTTACACAATATAATCATCCCCTGCAGTCAGGCCAGGAAGTCATTATTAATTGGTCTCTGGTTAGAGACCAGGCTCACATTAAGGGCTTAAAGGTGATTTATGAAGATTCTGAACTCATAGTAATTAACAAGCCGGCAGGATTGTTATCTATTGCTTCGGATAAAGAGAAACAAAATACAGCCTATCACCAATTGACGGACTATGTTCGTAGAAATGACCCCAATAACAGGATTTTTATTGTCCACCGCCTGGATAGAGATACTTCCGGAATCATGCTGTTTGCTAAAAACGAAGAGATTAAACATTCACTGCAGGATGCCTGGAAAGAGCTGGTAGCCGACCGTGCCTACGTGGCGGTGGTTGAAGGTCGGGTGACAAAAAAGGTAGACACAGTTAAATCCTGGTTGTTAGAAACTAAGACCAAGATGATGTATTCTGGCTCCAAGCCGGGCGATGGGCTGGAAGCCATAACCCATTACAAAATGCTGCAAGCCAATGATAATTACTCTTTGCTGGAAATACGTCTTGAAACCGGCCGAAAAAACCAGATACGTGTACATATGAAAGATATAGGTCATAGTATCATCGGTGACAAGAAGTATGGTTCGATTACCAACCCCATAGGTCGCTTAGGACTGCATGCCCACATCCTGGCTTTTCATCATCCGGTTACCGGTGATATTATGCGTTTCGAAACAGAAGTACCGAAAACTTTTACCCGCTTATTTTAAATAAGGATTTTGTTCAATTTGCAAAATCAGTAGCTGTCCAAAACCTCTTCACCTTAGCAGCTTAACAAATTAATGAAAAAGAGTAATAACCCCGGCTGCTGGGGAACAATAATTTCAAGAAGAGGAGGTTAGACTATGAATTTATTAACTAGAGAAGATTTAACGGTGCTTATGGGCCAACAAGATGGAGTTTGTATTACGATTTATATGCCCACCTACCGGGCGGGAGCCGAAATTCAGCAGGGTCGCATAAGGTTAAAAAACTTGCTGCAGGAGGCCGAGAAACATTTAATAAAAGGGGGAATGCGCTCCCCTGAAGCTAAACATTTGCTGGACCCGGTTCAGGAACTGGTATTGGATAACCAATTTTGGCAGCAGCAGCGCGATGCTCTGGCTATATTTCTGGCCGCGGACATGTTCTATCACTACTGCCTTCCTTTACATCTGGATGAATTTCTGCACATCGGCAAGCGTTTTCATCTCAAACCACTGCTCCCCTTGCTTAGCGGGGATGGTCTTTTCTATGTGCTGGCTCTCAGCCAAAATGCAGTACGGGTGCTACAGTGTACACGCGCCAGTGTTAATGAGTTGGAAATCGAGAATATTCCTCATAGTCTGGCTGAAGCTATGCAGTATGATGACCCGGAAAGACAGTTGCAGCTCCATAGCAATACCCTGGAAGGAACTAATACTAAGGCGGCCGCCATTTTCCATGGCCACGGCGTAGGAGTGGACGATGCCAAAGACAATATATTGCGCTATTTCCGCTTGATTGACCGGGGTTTACATGATTTGCTGCGGGAGGAAAAGGCTCCTCTGGTTTTAGTAGGGGTGGATTTTCTCTTGCCAATTTACCGGGAAGCCAACACCTATGCTTATCTAACTGATGGGGGGATTCCTGGTAATCCAGAAGAACTTTCCGTTGAGGATTTGCAGACCCTGGCGTGGCCAACTGTAGAACATTATTTCCACAAAGCCGAACAGGAAGCTATAACCTACTATGGCCCATTTAAGGGGACTGGCAGAACTACCCACGATATAAAGGCGGCTGCTCCAGCAGCTTATAATGGACAGGTGGAGCTACTGTTTCTGGCCGATGATGCCCAGCAATGGGGTAGATTTGATCCCCAGCTCAATGATGTTCATATACATCAGGAAGCTGACATTGATGATGAGGATTTGTATGATTTTACAGCCATCCAAACTATTCTAAATGGTGGAACGGTCTACGTGGTTGAGGCCGATAGAGTTCCCGATGGTGAATCATTAGCGGCTCTATTCCGTTATTAGTAGTCATAGGCGCAATGAGTTTCGGGGACAATCCCCGAAACTCATTTCGGTAGTCTAGAATTTACGTTCGAGGCGTTTTAGATAATTTTCGAAAAGTTCTATTTCGTCTCGGTTATAACCATTTTGGGTATTGTTATTGAATTCCCGTCCCACAGGCAACAATTCCTCCGCTAATTGCCGCCCCTTGGGGGTAAGAAATATCTGCAAGCTGCGCCGGTCAGAAGGATCTTCTACCCTCTGCACCAGACCTTCTTTAAAAAGCCGATCAATAACGCCTGTAACTGCCGGGCTGTCCAGTTGAATACGGAAAGCAATGTCTTTTACGTTACTCCCCTCATTGTCCAGTAAATCAAATATTACAAATGACTGGGTGGCTGTAATTCCGTATTGGGAGCACACTGCGTTATAGGTGCGACTTATCTTGCGCGATAGGGCAGCCAATCGGAAACACCAGAATGCAGTAAATTTATCCACAGTTTTACTCCTTTGATTAATTTATCATGTCGTGGTAAAACCACCAAGCGAAACATGTCTTACTGTAAAACAGGCTTTATAGCATTGAAAGCCAATATTACAAACGAAACCTCGCTATGCGGCCCGTAAATTCACATAAAATCGTGGCTGATCAGTATCTTGGCCCGGTCTCCACAGGACCGGCAATTAAATTCCTCCAGAAGGTCATAGCGGTCTACCCCAGGGCCCCCTTCAATTCGGGCAGTATTTCCTTGAGATCGGCCACCATGGCATAATCCGCCATCTGGAGGATGTAGGCGTTCTCGTCGTTGTTAATGGCGACGATAGTGTGAGCATCACGTATGCCTACTGTGAATTGCACCTGCCCGGAAACACCCAATATTATCGCTAATTGAGGTTTACATTTCTTACCTGACAAACCGACTATCCTGTCTTCAGGCAACCATTTTCTATCTGTAGCCAGGGGCTTGGAGCAGGCTATTTCGCCACCTAATGTCTGGGCTATGCTCTCAACCAATCCCATATCTTCTTCTTCCATCCCCTGGCCAACTATCACCAGGATATCAGCTGCTTCTATATCCACTGTGTCTCCTGCCTTGCCCCGGCTGGAAATCAATTTCAGCGGTGATGATACTGCTTCGATAGCCAACTGTTTTATACTGCCGCCTTCCTGAACTGGCCTTGCTTCATAAGAACGCGGTGTCAGGGCTATGACCTGCTGTTCAGTTTCTATTCTTTGAATGGAAATAACTGCTCCCCCCAGGGCATTCCTGCTGCACTGTATTTTTCCCTCCACTACCGCTAACCCGTTTACATCAGTTAGGCAGCCAGCCTGTATTTTTTGCGCCAGGCGGCCGGCCAGTTCTTTGCCCCTGCGGTTGGAGGAAAGGAGAACTATTGAGGCATCCAGTTTATTAACCGCCTGCTCCAGTGCTGCTGCTACACAGGCGGTATCGGCCAGATTCAGGTTATCTTCTTGAATATGGTAGGTTGTAGCTCCCCGGCCCGCCATTTCATCAGCTTGTTCATTATTGTTTATGCAGACTACTTTTACGTCTAAATCAGTATCTTGGGCTATAACTGCGGCTGCTGTCAGTAGTTCCAAGGCCAATGGTCTTTTTTCACTGTATATTAATATCGCTGCCATTTCTTTACCTCCCCAAAAATCCTTCAGCCCGCAAAGCTGATATTAAATCGGCTGCACTCTTGATCGCTATCCGTTGGCGATCGGTCTCCGGAGCCAGGGAACTCAGGGTGGTTATAGTCCTATCACCTGATAGTTCTATCTCCAGATCATCTATACCTAATACCTTTTTGGGTTTTCGGCCTGCTTTTAATATCTGCGTAACAGAGGGTATACGAGGCTTATTTATGTCACTCAGGACGCTCACAACTACCGGCATCCGTACCTCCAGTACTTCTTCACTATCTTCGAGAACACGGGTGATTCTGGCTGTTTGGCCTTCCAACTCGATTTGGCTGGCATAGCCAATCTGGGGGAAACCAAGGATTTCCGCCACTCGTGAACTTACCTGCCCCGAGTAGTTATCACCACTGCCTTCTCCAAACAGGAGCAAACCCACATCATCAATTTTCTTAATGGCAGCGGCCAATAAAGCGGCACTGCTGGAGCTCTCTATATCAGCAAGCTTGTCGTCTATCACCAGGCAGGCTTCGTCAGCACCTCCTGCCAGGGCTTCTTTAATGGTGTCCTCCAATTCTTCATTGCCGACAGATACCGCCATCAAGTTGCCCCCGCTGACCTCTTTCAACTGAACGCCTGCTTCCAGGGCATTCTTGTCTATACTTCCTATGGTATAGGGCACTCCATCAAATACCGGTTGTCTGTTTCTAATTCTTATCTGCTGCAGATCCGGTACTTGTTTTAGCGCTACAACTATATTCATGCTTAAAACCTCCTAAATGCTGATGGTTGATGGGATATCCGATGATATCGCTCGTCATTTGCGAACCGTTTTTATGCCAGAATTGCTCCGGCCACTATGAGCTTCTGCATGTCAATGACCCCTTCTACCTGAGGCCCCATTATCGCATCACGATATAGGCGGGAGACCTTGTAGTCTTCCATTAACCCATAGGAACCATGTATATCTACGGCTATACGGGCCGCAGCCATGGCATTTTCTGCAATAACAACCTTGGAAAGAGCCGCTTCTCGAGCAAAATCAGATGGGCTCTTGGGGTTGTTGGCCAGGACTCCCAAGCGATAGGCGAGCCAGCGGGATGTTTCGTATTTCATGGCTATATCGGCGATCTTAAGTTGAATAGCCTGAAACTTGGCTATGGGGTTACCTCGGTGAGTTTTCTCTTTAGCATATTTTACGGACTCCTCGTACGCCGCCAGGGTTGTCCCCAGAGCAACGGAGTTCATGCCTATTTTGCCAAAGGCAATACCATACTGCAGCACCGGGTAACCATTACCCAGTTCTCCCAGCAAGTTTTCCTCCGGCACCTTAATGTTCTGCATATAAATATCACACAGAGGCCCTCCGTGCCAGCCTAATTTTTTCCACGGCTCCGATACTGAGTATCCCTCACAAAACTTATCCACAATAAAAGCGGTGGGCTTGCCACTCTCGCTATCCTTGGCGAAAACCACGAGTGCCCCGGGATAATTAGAATTGGTAATGAATCTCTTAGTGCCATTAATAATGTAGTGGTCACCGTCTCTAACTGCAGTGCTGTTAATTTGTTTTGGATCTGAACCAGTGCCAGGTTCTGTAAAGGCAAATGAAGTTATTTGTTCACCTCGGCAAGCGGGGGGCATATATTTTTGTTTCTGGGCCTCGGTTCCGAAATTGGATATAGCCGCTAAACCCAGGGAATGGGCAGAAACGATCATAGCCGGACCACTGGATACACGCGCTATTTGCTCCATGGCCAGAACATAACTTTCATAACCGGCATCTGCTCCCCCATAGGCTTCCGGCATAGCCATTCCAAATAAATCCAGTTCAGCCAACCCTTGCAGTATTTCCCTGGGAACCTCGTTTTCTTGCTCGATTTGTTCTGTCACCGAGGCTATGTTTTGGTCTGCAAACTCCCTCGCCATCTTCTGAATTAAAGTTTGTTCTTTAGTTAGATTAAAATTCATTTTCCCGTCTCCCCTCATAATAAATAATCTCTCAGATTGTTAACGGATATGCTCAATTAGTAATAACCTTCCATTGAACAGCGTTAATTAATAATATATTATTAATTAACATGTTACGTTTTCTGAATGTTACCATTATATTTTCTGCCCGTCAATTGAAAATAAGAGACGATATTTATTTGACAATAAACCTTATTTGCATTAGAATATAGCTTGCCTTGTTCTTTAAGCAGTCTCCTTTTTGGGGAAACTTGTCCAAGAGTAATTCAGAAGGGAGATGAAAGCATGTTAGAAGATAAATATATCGTATGCAAGGATTGTAGTAATGAATTTTTGTTCTCAGTTTCAGAACAAGAATTTTATGCAGAAAAAGGCTTTGAAAATGAACCAGGGCGTTGCCCGGACTGTAGAAGAGCCCGCAAGCAACAACGTAATGGTTACGGGAATTCTGGTTACAGAGAAGAGCGCCAAATGTTTAAAACCGTTTGTGCAGCCTGTGGTCAAGAGACAACTGTACCTTTTGAGCCTACCGGTGAAAGACCAGTTTATTGTCGGGAATGCTTCCAGGCCAGACGCAATCGTTAATTAGATTTCGATAGCATATTAAGGGGTTTAGTATTATTGTACTAAACCCCTTTTTGTTTGGCTTGAACGCGAACCAGGCAGATTTGAAGAACGGGGGACTTTTCTCCCTGACGAGTCGACAAACTGCCACGTTTCGGTCCAACTTCTTTCCATAAAGCAGTCATATTCCGTATTAAAACATAATATTATTTGGTTGACAAATAGTTAGTCTACAAACTATAGTTTCTGTATAAGACCCGCCAGGTCAAAAGCAAAAATAAGGCGGTTTAAGCGGATTAAATTGATCTGCTGTATTATTTAGGACGAGGAGGGGTATTAATGGATTTTAAGTTAACCGAGGAACAAGAACTGATCCGGAGTAACATGCGGGAATTTGCCCTCAAGTATGTAGAACCGATCGCTGTGGAATTGGATGAAACTGCCCGTTATCCTAAAGAAGTAATCGATAAACTAGCCGAGGGCGGTTGGATGGGAATGCCTTTTCCAGTTGAGTATGGCGGACAGGGTACTGATTATCTAACCTATGCTATTGCGGTTGAAGAACTTTCACGTTCTTGTGCAGCCACTGGTTTCACCATGTCAGTTCATACCAGTCTGGCTCTGATGCCTATTTTCAATTTCGGTAGTGAAGAACAAAAGAAAAAGTATCTGACTCCGCTGGCCAAAGGCCAACATATCGGGGCTTTCGCCTTGACCGAACCAGGTGCCGGTACTGATGTAGGTGCCGCTACCACAACTGCTGTCCTGGATGGCGATGAATATGTTTTAAATGGCACCAAGACTTTTTGTTCCAACGGCCCGGTGGCTGACACCTTCGTCACTTTTGCCTGGACAGATAAGTCAGCTGGACCGAAAGGGATGAGTTCTTTTATAGTATCGAAAGATACTCCCGGTCTTAAGATCGGCACCCATATTATGAAGATGGGAATCAGAGCCTCTCAGACTTCTGAAGTCATTTTCAAAGATTGCCGCATACCTAAAGCCAATCTATTAGGGAGCGAAGGCGGCGGTATGAAGATCGCTATGAATTGCTTTGATCATGGTCGGATTGGGATAGCAGCTCAATCAATTGGAATCATTCAAGCCGCTCTGGATGAATCTATCAGTTATTCCAAACAGAGAATTCAGTTTGGCAAACCCATTTCCAAAAATCAGGCTGTTCAATGGTGGTTGGTCGATATGGCAACTGACCTGAGTGCCTGCCGGTTCTTGACCTATCATGCCGGATGGTTGAAAGATCAAGGTAAGCCCTTTACCAAAGAAGCATCCATGGCCAAGTTATTCTGCTCCGAAGCCGCCATGAAACATACGGTTAAAGCAGTGCAGGTACATGGAGGTTACGGATATACAAAAGGTGTAAAAGTAGAACGCTTGATGCGTGATGCCAAGATAACGGAAATCTATGAAGGCAGCTCTGAAGCACAGAGGATGGTCATTTCCGGGAATATCCTGCGGTAAATTACGGGCAGATAATTTCTGAGAGCGGGACAGGGACCAACAACCCCTGTCCCATTATATTTTCTGTTGATGGCCGATAGGTTATAATTAATTGAGGTCAGTAGGCCTCACTCCATCTTTTATATATAAGGAGCCACAAACAATGAATATAGGTATAGATATTGATAACACCATAACTTATACCCGGGAATTGATTCTGGAATATGTTCAAACCTTTGATAGAGAACATAATCTTGGCACCAGGGTGAATTTAAACCGGTATAGTCTGGAAGAATCACTGATGTGGGATACAGATGTTTTAAATCGGTTTCTACGTACTTACCTGGCAGATATCTACAAGTATGTGTCGCCTAAGCCCAACGCTTTAGAAGTCATACGAGATTTACATAGGGATCATTCCGTCATTCTAATAACCTCCCGCAACCAACGCGACCAAACCATCCAGACAACCACCCTGGAATGGTTGTCCCAGCACCAGGTTGCCTATGACTCTCTGGTTATGAATAATACTGAAAACATGCATCATTTCAGCAAGCTTGAGGCCTGCCTGGAGAACGATATCGATGTGATGATTGAAGACCATCATGACCTTTCCTTGGAATTAAGCCATATTATACCTGTGATCATGTTCGATTACCCCTATAATGCTCATCTTGATATCAAGAATATTGCCCGGGTCAAGGATTGGCTGGAAGTCAAAACGATTATTGCCGCTATGGAACCTACAGAAGCAAAGTAATAACCTCTCAAACATCAGCATACTGCTTTTGCCAAAGCTTAGAAATGTATAGTATCAAAGTAATATTGAAACGGATTTTCATTTAGCACTACATTTCCTGCCATCATTTACCATGCCTTGTATTCCTTTAGCTGTAAACGCAGGCTATTCGGGCCTTAAATCCCTCCCCCCAACTAATAGAGAGCCAATTGTCCATATTTACCAAAAGGTAGCAAAGCAAGCAGGTCGAATATTAACTAAAGGGAGGCGTTAATAAAAATTTTGGGAGGTATGTATGACTTTTAAGACGAAAATAAAAAATAAAATAATTGCATTCTGTTTGGCTCTAACAATATTAGCAGGCATGGGCATGGTCTGGACTCCCCCGGCAGCGGCCGCTACAGCGGCAAGTATTAAGCATTATAATAGCCACGAGCAACCAGTTGTTGACTCCTTGCGGACTAGTTTCAAAGGCAGCCTGGCCGAGACTCTGGTTGGACGTGCTATATGGTATATGGAATATGGTTACATGAAATATGGGCATACCAAATATCCTACTACGGGATACATTGATTGTTCTAACTTTGTTTCATTAGTATACAAAGATTTCGGATATTCGATTACCTCGGCAGCCAGAAATTATGGTCAGGTAGGAACCAGGGTTCAAGGTGTTTATTCGAAAAAAATACCTGGTACGTCTAAATATACCCTGGTCGGTGTAGACAAACTCAAACCAGGTGATATTTTTACCTTCTGGAACTCAGACCGAACTCGTATTGGCCACGTGGCTATTTATATGGGGTTAGTTAATGGGAAGCCTACTATTATTAACACCTGCAAAGGAAACCCTACTGCTATAGGAATAGTTAATAGTTTTGCCTACTGGTATGGCTCCAGCTTGAAAGAAGTTCGCCGCGTCTTGCCGAAGAGCGCTTTTGTACCTGGCGGTAAAATAAATGACCGGGGTCCGGTTATACCAGCAAAATATCAGATAAAACCTGATAAACGGATTATAATGCCTGAAAATCTTAGGACTGGCTTCTAGTTAACCCACGTCACTGTAATCATTTGCGTCTCCCTTACAGGGGCCCTTCCCACCCGGGAAGGGTCCTTTATCATGAACGAAAGACGGCCTTGAATGAAAGCATGCTACAGGCCCGAGGAGAGATGGTTGATGAAAAGCTTATTGAGCTTCTATTGGAAGAAAAACATGATGACTAGAACCAGGAAGGAGTGGGTGAAGAATAATAACGCGCTGAATCTCTCCAGACGCCAGTTGAATATCTGACTGAGTAAGTATTTGCCGGTAAAAAACCAATTCAAGCTTAGGGCTAATCGAGTTAGATGAAATATTTCCACAGGGATAAAAATTCCCGTCAAAATTCTTAGGGTGGGATTGGGTATTAAGACCAGGACCAGATAGAAATATAGGGCTTCAGCCAGCAACGAACCGCCGAGCATGGCCCATAGGTAGGTTTTGGTCGCCGCCCTTTTGACTATAATCCAATCTGCCAGCGACCTGATAACCTCGAGTTCCAAATCTTGTGGTTCGCCTTTGATTATCTTAATAAAATAAATAGAATAGAGCAGAAATATCAGGCTGGCCATAATCCCCAGTACTAAGCCCATGTTTTCACCTCCCGGTAGCTAAAAATAAACCCTTAAAGGGCCGCCGCTGATCGAGAACCCTTATCGATAGCCTGCCTGATTTCATTCATTATAAAGCTGCGATCATCTTGGTTATGCACATAATCAAGATGATCCACATTTAGGATCAGCAGCTGCCCCAGGCGAAATTCCTGATAATTCTTTTCATAAAACTGATTCAACATATCCCAATAATCATGTTCTACTTCAAGCTCATCGGGGCGCCCCCGTCGGTGGATCCGCCGTATGGCTTCATCGGTTTTAACCCGCAGATAAATCATTAGTTGAGGAGGTGTAACGTGTTCCAGCATGGTATGCAGCAAGTTATTATATACAGCATATTCCTCCGGGCACAGGTAGTTGTGGTTAAGGTACATGAGAGCAAAAATTCGATCGGAATAGATAGACCGATCCATTACTGCCCGCCCTACTTTCATAGCATGCTGGTATTGTTTAAAACGGTTGGTGAGGAAATTGGTCTGCATGGCAAAAGCCCATTTTTCCCGATCATGAAAGAATTTATTGAGAAGCCGATTCTCATCATCAAACATTTCATTGAATGGTTTTAAGCCCATTTCCTCGCAAATAATCTTTACCAAGCTTGATTTTCCAACCCCGGTTACCCCATCCACTACGATTTTAACCTGTTTATCTTTTTGCAACCATATTCTCCTTCCCCACTCTGGAACGGCTTTTCAGTTTTCGAATGGAACGCTCCAATCCTTCGACGGTTAATTCTTCCATAGGAAATACCTGCCCAATACTTCTAATAGTAAAGGCGCCTTCCACCAGGTCCCAATATTTAGCAGATATAGGATTGAGCCATACTGAGTATTCAAAATGCTGCCGTATGCGTCTCAGCCATTCAATACCGGCTTGTTGGTTGTATAAATCCCAGTCGATAATGCCACCGGCCCGCATTAACTCAGCGTAACCCATACTGGCATCACCAACAATGATCACCCGGTAATTTGAATCACAGCTATTTAAAATGTATTCGGTATCAACATAATCCCCGAAGCTGCAGCTGGGATCATTATACAACCAGTCATAAATACAATTATGAAAATAAAAGATTTTTAAGTCCTTGAAATGGTTGGATTTATTGACGGCAGTAAACAACTGGTTGCATAAACGACTATATGTATGCATGGAACCACCGGCATCCATAAGCAGTAACACCTTCATGCTATTGACCCTGGGGCGGGCCCATATTAATTCCAGCCGACCGGCATTCTGGCAGGTCTTGTCAATTGTGCCGTCTACATCGAGTTCTTCCCGGACTCCATCCAGGCGGGTGGTAAACTGCCTGAGCTTGCGCAGCGCTATCTGGAATTGCCTGATACCCAAAGTCTCATCAGTCCGGAATTCTTGAAAACGTCTCATTCCGGCTACTTTGACTGCAGATAGGTTCCTGGTATTGCCGCCAATACGGATGCCCCCCGGATGATAACCCGAATGACCAAAAGGTGAAGTTCCGCCGGTTCCAACCCAGCGATTACCGCCATGATGCTCCTCGTTCTGTTCGGCTAACCGCTCCGCCAGCATCCGCTTCATCTCTTCGATGTCAAGTTGTTGATGGTTTTGCCGCATGGCATCGGTTATCTCCTGGGGAGGAAGTTCCTTGTTAAGCCAGTCCCAAATCTTGTCCGGCAAACCTTCCGGGGTCTCCAGATCTCCCAGGTAACTGGCAAAGGCCAGGTCAAATCTATCATAATGGGCTTCGCTCTTAACCAGGAGCGCCCGGCACAGGTAGTAAAAGCCAGTTAAGCTGGACCCCGCCATACCCTTTTCTAAAGCTTCCATGAGGTCCTGCCATTCATTCATAGCCACCGGAACTCCAAAATTCCTTAAGTAATAAAAAAAGTCGGTAAACAAACTCTTCTCTCCTAACGATTCCAGTAGTTGCTCCGTGGGGTAGCCCGGTTCTGCGTCTTAGTCTGGAGTCCATTTAACAGACTATCTAAATCCTCGTTCTTCTTCAACAATACCCCCAGGAAAGGCATATCCTGTTTAATCTTATTGGGGCTTATTCCTCCCACCACCAAAGCCTGCAGCCAGTCAATCAGTTCACTGGTACTGGGTTTTTTCTGGATATTAGGTACATTTCTCAGCATATAGAAGGTTTCCATAGCCTGTTCCAGCAGACGTTTATCCAGATCAGGATGATGCACCTTGATGATTTGAGCCATTTCTTCCGGATCAGGGAAAGCAATATAATGAAAGATACATCGTCTTAAAAAAGCATCCGGAAGTTCCTTCTCGGCATTGCTGGTAATGATAACAATCGGCCGGGTACGGGCAGTTACCGTCTCTTTAGTTTCTGGTATATAATAACTCATCTGGTCGAGTTCCCACAGCAGATCATTGGGAAACTCGAGGTCGGCTTTATCAATTTCGTCAATGAGCAAGACCACCTGTTCATCACTCTGGAAAGCTTCGCCCAGTTTCCCAGCTTTGATATATTGCTTGATATTGGCAACATCATGATCCTGAAATTGGCTGTCATAAAGCCGCTGCACAGTATCATAAACGTAGAGCCCCTCCTGTGCCTTGGTAGTGGATTTTATATTCCAAATATATAATTTCTTACGGAGGGCATCAGCTATACTCTGAGCTAGCATGGTTTTACCTGTCCCTGGTTCTCCTTTAATTAATAAAGGTTTGCCCAGTGCAATTGCAATATTTACGCTGTTTCTTAACTCATCACTCACAATATAGTCGGATGAGCCCCGATACTGGGTCATATTCGATGCCATATTTTGATTTCCTCCTGTTCTGCAGCTGATATTCTTAATCAAATTGAATGGTAGCAGATATGGGATAGACCGTCAACGTGCTTTAACAGCCGCCCATTTGCCGGCCACATACCCGGTGGAAAATGATGCCTGCAAGTTATATCCGCCTGTATATCCATCTACGTCAAGCACTTCTCCAGCAAAGTAAAGCCCTTGGACCAGTTTGGATTGCATGGTCTTGGGATCAATCTCCTTTATATTTACGCCCCCCGCGGTGACAATTGCCTCCGCAATGGGCCTGGTACCATAAATAGCCAAAGGCAGATGTTTTAAAAGGTGGGCCAGTCCCAATCTCTCATTACGGTTAATCTGGTGACAAGCTTTACCGGCATCTATACCGCTTAACCGTACAATCACTGCGATCATCTTGCCCGGCAGCAGGTCATCTAAAGCATTCTTAAAAATTTTGCGGGAATACTTGGCCAAATCCCTCTGCAAGCGTTCATCCAGCTTGTCTTCACTCAGAGCTGGTTTTAGATCGAGTTCAATAGCAACCGGCTTTTTCTTAACATATAAATATTCGGCTATATCACGGCTCATGGAAAGGATGATGGGGCCTGACAGTCCAAAATGAGTAAAAAGGAGTTCTCCGCAATCCTCATTTATCTTTTTGCCTTCGCTATCGTATGAAGTTGCCCGGGTATTTTTCAGGCTAAGACCCTGCAATTCTTTAACCCACTCCTCGCGAGCCAATAATGGGACCAGACCAGGACGGGGTTCTATTACGCTGTGTCCGGCAGCAGCTGCCCAAAGATAGCCATCTCCAGTTGAACCAGTGCCGGGATATGACTTGCCCCCGGTGGCTATAATGACCGCATCAGCAGGCAGCCTTCCCTGCCGGCTGTCAACCCCTGTAATCTGACCTTCCGCAACGACTACCTTTTGAACCTCGCAATTAGTAATTACTTTTACTCCACTTTCCTGCATGGTCCGGTAGAGAACCTCGACCACATCTTCCGCTCTATCTGATACGGGAAATATACGATTGCCTCTTTCCACTTTTGTTTTTAAACCGCGTTGGGCAAAAAATTCTATCAAGTCCAGATTCGAAAACTCATTAAAGGAGCTATAGAGGAATCTTCCATTGCCAGGGAAACCCCTTATTAAAACATCCTTATCTACAGCAGATGTCAGATTACACCGGCCTTTGCCTGTGATACTTAGCTTCCTACCCACCCTACCTTTCTTTTCCACAATGGTTACGCTGCTACCCTTTGAGGCAGCTGTAATAGCCGCCATCATTCCGGCTGGTCCGGCACCTATCACTACAATTTTCCTCATTTCTCGTCCTCCCGAACATAGAATACACATTCCCGCTGACCGGGTGCATTTAACTAACCTAACCCTAATATCCTACCCTATTAATTGTTAATGCTAATCAAATAGAGTAGAATATGTTCTATACTAATAGTATTGTAAAGGAAATGGAGGTATATGAAAATTGGATACGTCTTCCCATGAAAGCTTTCCCCATCGTGCAGGGGATAAAACTGCTAAACGAAAAGTTCCCAGGTCTCTATTTGTGATCATTATTATTTGCTTTGCGGGACTATATGGCTACGCGGCATATGGAGATAAGCCGGCGCCGGAAAAAACCGTACAAGATTTCTACCAGGCTTACTTCAATCGCGATTTCGATAAAGTGGCCCAAAATTTAAGCGTCTTTTGGTCCGTACGCTTCTTGCCGGAGTATGCCAGTAAGACACCTGCTGAACTTATCCAAGATAGAACCCAAATAGAAGGTGAAATCTCCAAGGTCATTGCTGAAATTGAAAAGGAAAATACACTGCCTGAGGGTATATCAGTAGATATAATGAAGGAATATACCAAAATAGGCCAAAATAGTGCACTCGTCGTTTATAGTTTCAAGGAAAAGGGCGAGGTTACCAGCATGGAGGCAGCCATCCTTATCCTGGAAAAGGGTCAATTCAGGATATTTAATATGTCTCCGGTTGATCAATCGATCCTGGAACAGGTTAAAGGACTCGATATTAACGTCCTTGATGAGAACTTCGCTGCCCTATTGGCAGCCCCGCAAGCTGAATAATCGCAGCAAAATATACATGTTATCCATATTCAATTCAATTGCTGGAACGAAATAAAAGAGTAGAAATTCGGTCGTTACTGATTTCTACTCTTTTTATCATCACCCAAGCAGGGATAACTGTTTGCAACAGACAGACCCCGCTTCCTTACAGTGAAGAGCCGCTGGCAATTGCCTCCCCTGACTCGATTATAATCCCGGGGTTGAACTGGCATCCGTTTCCTACCACAGCTTCCCGTAGCCTAACATCATTTCCTATCACAATGTCGTTCCACAGTACCGTATCGCTAATGCTTACGTTATCCCCTATCTGGCATCCTGAACCGATTACGACGCTGCCAGAGAAGTTTACATTTTTACCAACCTTTACACCCGCACCCAAAAGAACCCTGGTCTCATTATCCAGGGAGATATTATCCCCGCTCATCTCAACCCGCACTTTCCCCGCCAATACATCTGCATGAGCCTGGCGATAGGTATCAATATTGCCCACGTCACACCAGTAGTCATCCACGATAACACCATAAAAGGGACAAGCCATACTCACCAGGTACGGAAACAATTGCTTCCCGAAATCGTAGAATTGACCAGCAGGTATGTACTTAAAAACCTCTGGTTCGAAGACATATATCCCGGTATTAGCCAATTTACTTAACGCTTCCTCAGCGCGAGGCTTTTCCTGAAAGCTCTTGATAAGACCATCCGAATCGGTTATAACCACTCCAAAATTCTCCACATCCGGCACTTCTTTTAGAGCAATGGTGGCCAGAGCCCCTTTTTGCTTGTGGACTTGAACGAGGTAGGATAGATCTATATCGGTCAGAGCATCCCCGCTTACGATGACAAAGGTATCATCCAGAAACCAGGCGCAGCGCTTTACTCCCCCGGCGGTACCAAGAAGTTCTTTTTCCCGGGAATAATCCAGGGAAACCCCAAAGTCACCGCCATCCCCAAAATATCTACTGATATATTCAGCATGATAATGCAGGTTGGCTATGATACTATCGAAGCCATGGCGCTGTAAAAGCTGGACGGTATTAGCCATTAAGGGCCGGTTAGCCATAGGAATCATAGGCTTAGGTATATCTATAGTCATGGGCATGAGTCTTGATCCGACCCCAGCCGCCATTATCATCGCCTTCATCTTCTCATCCCCTCCAATCAACTATTAACCAAATAATGTTACTCCTGGCAACTCTAATATTATAACATAACTTGCGTACTTGACTTTAGTCGTAGTTTACACTTTTCCAGCGTAACCAAATTATGGGCTGATGCATAACTTAAATTAGAACTGGGCAAGGATTTTATTCAATACCTTGCAAAGTCAAAAATATTTGTATAGGAGGTTCTTTTATGAAGTGCAACAGAAATTATAGAGATTCCTACAAATATGCCGACCCACTATCGGAAAGAGATGAATACAAACCTCATCCGCGGCCGGATCGGTATCATTCAGACCGGGATCCTCATCAGGAGCCGCATCGCAAGCCATATCCGCATCCTCAACCCAAGTTTGAGACCGAAGCCATCTTAAGATGCGGTACCAGTGTCGGCTCAGCCCCAATACCTTGTTATGCCGCGGGGGTTAGAACAACTGAAAACGATCTAAATAACTCCCATTCGACAGTGCAGGCAACTTTAAGCCTGGATACCAGTAATCTAATTGCCCCCACTGTTAAAGTTGATTATTCTTCTCTGATATCTTTTAAAACCTATGGCGATGACAACTATTTTTTGCGCCTGGTGTTTAAATTGAGCAAGGTGTGTGATGGAAGTCATATCCCACTGGGTACCTGGACCTTTGAAAGGTCGCACAGTGAAAATGCAGGGGTAGCTCAAGTTGACGGTGACTTTGTGCAAGAAACAGATCCTTTCTGCTTCAGTTGGTGTGCCTGCGATGATTGCCCGGACTGCTGCCGGTATATTGTCGAAATCGTTGAGCAACAATGTTACAATATCGAATTTGCCGTAGTAAGCAATATATCGTTATCTGCCCTGGCAGTAGGCTTAAAGAAGGTCTATTAAACTACCCCCAATGTAGAAAAGTCTCTGGTCGGCTTAAAAGCAGACCGGGGACTTTTTTTCGTGGAGGTAAGAGCCCGTCCGGAGACAATCAATTATCAGCCCCCGGTAGGGAGCTGTTACGCTTCCCTTTCATGCAATTGCCTTTTCATCAAAACATAATTAATGCTGTCTACCAGGGCCTGCCAGGAGGCTTCGATAATATTTTCGGAAACTCCCACCGTACTCCATTTTTCGGTCTTATTGGCTGAATCGATTAGTACTCGAACCCGGGCGGCCGTACCCTGTTTGCCATCCAATACACGCACCTTGTAATCGGAGAGATGCATCTCTTTAATCTCCGGATATACTTCCGTTAGAGCTTTGCGGAGTGAATTGTCCAGAGCATTGACGGGACCATCCCCCTCGGCGGCGGTGTGTAAAGTTTGGTCGCCCACCATAACCTTTACGACCGCTTCCGAAATAAAGTCGTTGTTCTCCTGTTTCTCCAGGATAATCTTCAGATTCTTAAGCTGGAAAAAGTCTTCAAACTGTCCAAAAGCTTTGCGGAGCAATAATTCCAGCGATGCGTCCGCTCCTTCAAATTGAAAGCCTTCATTTTCCAGTTCTTTTATCTGTTTGATCACTTTACGGGTTTCAGCATCGTAGCTGTTTACATCCAGCTTCAATTCTTTGGCCTTGTATAACAGGTTGGAAATTCCCGATAACTCCGACACCAGCACCCGGCGGTGATTACCGACTTCTTCGGGGTTGATATGTTCATAGGTAAGCGAATCTTTTAATAATGCGCTTACGTGTATACCGCCTTTGTGGGCAAAGGCTCCATAACCAACAAAGGGCTGGTTATTGGGACTCGGCATGTTGGATATTTCATTGATGTAATGGGAAGCCTCGGTCAGATGTTTGAGATTACCCGGCGGAAGACAGGGTTTATTCATTTTTAATTCCAGGTTGGGGATTATGGAACATAAATCTGCATTACCGCAGCGTTCTCCAAAATTATTCATAGTACCCTGTACCTGCGTAAATCCCTGCTTTAGTGCCATCAAGGAGTTGCTTACTGCACAGCCCGCATCATTGTGCGCATGAATGCCCAACGGAGCCTTGATTTCATTTTGTACCCGGCCTATTATCTCCCCCAGTTCCCAGGGCAGGGTACCACCATTGGTATCACATAGAACTAAACAATCAGCTCCAGCGTCAGCTGCAGCAGCTAAAACCTGCAGGGCATAATCAGGGTTATTCTTAAAGCCATCAAAAAAATGTTCGGCATCGAAGAAGACTTCGAGGCCCTTATCCTTGAGATAAGCGATTGATTCCCTGACCATGGCAAGATTCTCTTCCAGGGTGGTTTCAAGTGCCCGCAAGACATGGAAATCCCATGCTTTTCCGAAAATAGCGGCTACTGAGACCTCGGCTGCCAAAACGGACGCGATGTTATTGTCATGCTTGACATTTCCGCCCGGTTTACGGGTGGAACTGAACGCACTCAGCCGCGCATGTTTGAGCTCGCAACCCCTCATTTGCCGAAAAAAATCCAAATCTTTGGGATTACTGCCCGGCCACCCTCCTTCAATATAGGAGATCCCAAGATAATCAAGTTTTTGGGCTATCTTTATTTTATCATCTACAGAAAAGGATATGCCTTCTCCCTGAGAACCATCCCGGAGGGTTGTATCATATATCTGAACATCCAATTTTAAATCCCCAATGTTAAACCCTCCCATCAACCCATTATTATATGTCCTTTTACCAGATCACCCATCTGAACGGTATCGACCAGCTTTTTACCCTCTTCCATCAAGTCAGGAGTACGGTAGCCCTCCTCCATAACCCTGTGCACGGCCTGCTCAATTATCAGAGCTTCTTTTTCAAGGCTAAATGAATAGCGCAGCATCATAGCTGCTGATAATATCGTCGCCAGTGGATTGGCCTTTTTCTGACCAGCAATATCTGGAGCGCTGCCGTGGGAAGGTTCATACAGACCAACCTGGCCGCCAATGGAAGCACTGGCCAGCATACCAATAGAACCGGTCAACATGGAGGCTTCATCAGTCAATATATCTCCAAACATATTTTCGGTTACAATTACATCAAACTGGCGAGGATTGCGAATCAGCTGCATGGAGCAATTGTCAACATACATGTGGCTGATCTCTACATCCGGGTAATCGGCGGCTATTTCTGTCACCGTTTCCCTCCACAGCCTAGAACTCTCCAATACATTGGCTTTGTCCACCGAGCATAGTTTATGGTGTCGTTTACGAGCCACTTCATAAGCAAAACGTACAATTCTCTCAATCTCAAAAGTAGAATAGCTCAATATATCGGTGGCCTTTTGCCCGCCATCAGGGGTCTGTTCCCGGCTTTTTTCGCCAAAGTACAGTCCGCCGGTCAGTTCTCGGATGACGATCAGATCAACCCCGGCAATTACCTCCTCTTTCAAGGTGGAAGCTTTAATCAGACTGGGGAAGAGCATACAGGGACGCAGGTTGGCATAAAGTCCCAATTCCTTCCGCAACGGTAATAAGGCGCCCACTTCCGGACGCAGCTGTACCGGCAGATTATCCCATTGGGGACCACCTATGGCACCCAGTAAAACAGCATCTGATGCCCTGCATATTTCCAGCGTACTTTCCGGCAGAGGGTGCCCTACCGCGTCATAAGCTGCCCCACCGATCAGAGCTTCACTAAACTGAAATTCATGGCCGAACCTCTCTCCTATAGCCTGCAGGGCCTTTACCGCCTCGGGCACGATTTCTACACCAATCCCATCACCAGGGAGCACTGCAATCTTAAACATTAACCTTCTCCTTTCGGATACTATTACTGCTTCTTTTCTTGCACATAATTTATCAAACCGCCCCGGGCTATAATGCCCTGCATAAACTCTGGAAAAGGTGCAGCCTGGAACTCCTCCCCGGTTCTGAGGTTTTTGATTTTCCCGGTTTCCAACTCTACCTCCACCTCATCACCTTCCATAATGGCCGCCGCCGCTTCCTGGGATTCCAGAATCGGCAGGCCGATGTTAATAGCGTTTCGATAAAAAATGCGAGCAAACGAATCGGCAATAACACAGGACACCCCGGCACCCTTGATCGCAATGGGTGCGTGCTCCCGCGAGCTGCCGCAGCCGAAATTTTTCTCGGCCACAATTATATCTCCCGGTTTTACCTTATCAGGGAATTCGGCATCGGCATCCTCCATGCAATGGCGGGCTAATTCCCGAGGATCAAAGGTATTCAGGTAGCGCGCCGGTATAATGGCATCTGTATCAATATTGCTGCCGAATTTATAAACCTTGCCTGAAAACTTCATTTCCTTACACCTCCCATGGCGGAGTTATTCTGCCTTTAATAGCGCTGGCGGCTGCCACCGCCGGGTTACAGAGATATACTTCACTCTCCGGATGCCCCATCCGGCCCACAAAATTTCGATTGGTCGTAGCCAGGGCCTTCTCCCCTTTGGCCAAAATCCCCATATGACCACCCAGACACGGACCACAGGTTGGGGTGCTGACAACTGCTCCGGCCTCAATAAATGTCTCCACGAATCCTTTATGGAGAGCTTCCAGGTAAATAGCCTGAGTACCAGGAAGTATGATTACCCTGATTTCGGGGTGAACTTTATGTCCTTTAAGGATGGATGCGGCTGCTTCCAGGTCCTCGATACGACCATTAGTACAAGAACCGATAACTACCTGATCAATTAAAACATCCCCTGCCTCACTAACAGGTCGAGTATTCTCCGGTAAATGGGGAAATGCTACCAATGGTTCCATAGCTGATACATCGTATTCAATGGTCGTGGCATAAACAGCATCTGGATCAGAATGGAAGATCTTATAGGGGCGCCGCACTCTATCTTTAATATAGGCCAGGGTGATTTCATCAGCGGCAATAATGCCATTCTTGCCGCCCGCTTCAATGGCCATATTGGCCATTGAAAAACGGTTATCCATGGATAGATTGCTGATAGCTTCGCCGGTAAACTCCATCGACATATAGCGAGCTCCATCTACCCCTATATCTCCAATCGCATGCAGGATAAAATCTTTGCCCCCCACCCAGCGGGGAGTCTTCCCATAGTAAATAAACTTAATGCTTTCAGGCACTTTAAACCAGGCTTCGCCCGTAGCCATAGCTGCTGCCATATCGGTAGATCCTACCCCGGTGGCAAAAGCACCTAAAGCTCCATAAGTACAGGTATGAGAATCAGCTCCAATAATAAGGTCACCAGGCCCCACCAGGCCTTTTTCAGGCAACAGACAGTGTTCAATACCCATTTGCCCAATCTCAAAATAGTTTTCAATGCCATATTCTCGGGCAAATTCACGTACGATCTTGCATTGCTCGGCTGATTTAATATCCTTGTTGGGAGTAAAATGATCCGGAACCAGAACGATACTATCCTGTTTAAAGACCTTTTTTAAACCCAGTTTATTAAACTCAGCGATAGCTACCGGAGCAGTGACGTCATTGCCGAGGATAACGTCCAGCTGGCAGTTAAGCAGTTCACCTGCTTCTACATGATCCTTGCCCGCATGGGCTGCCAGGATTTTCTGGCTAATAGTCATTCCCATAAATGTTCCTCCATTAAGCTATTTAATAGTTTAGTCCTGACTGCTCAGAGTCTTCTCATAATAATACTTGTTGATGGCATTGATATAGGATTTGACACTGGCTTCAATAATATCAGTGCTCAGTCCTCTGCCGTTATAAACCCTATCCCCTATCTGAATCCGCGAGGTAACTTCGCCCAGGGCATCTTTACCGGCTGATACCGCCTGTAATTTATAATCAATCATTTTGCCGTAAATATCTGTAATCCTATCCACCGCATGACAGCCAGCCTCTACTGGGCCTACCCCGGTAGCAGCAGCCTCAAAGACCTTATCCTCAATCGCCAGCTTTACGGTAGCAGTTGGTATAACACTGGTGCCCGAAGAGATGTGTAAATATTCCAGGCTAAAACGCTCGGGTACTGCCCTGGCCCGGTCTTTTACCAGAGCTTCAATATCATCATCGTTGACTTCTTTCTTCTTGTCGGCAATTTCTTTGAAACCAGCAAACGCTCTCTCAATTTCCGTTTCATCCAAACTATAGCCCATTTCCTGAAGGCGTTCTTTAAAAGCATGACGACCGGAATGCTTTCCCAGTACCAGATTACTCTTATAGACCCCCACCAATTCCGGACTCATAATTTCGTAAGTAGTTCTTTCTTTCAACACCCCATCCTGATGAATACCAGCTTCATGAGCAAAGGCATTGTTACCTACAATGGCCTTGTTGGGCTGGATAACCATGCCGGTTAAACTACTGACCAGGCGGCTAGTACGATATATTTCCTGATAATTGATGCCGGTCTCCTTTTTATAAAACGGTTTGCGGGTATAAAGAGCCATAATAATTTCTTCCAGCGAAGCATTCCCCGCCCGCTCACCTATCCCATTAACTGCGCATTCAATCTGCCGGGCACCATTTACGACTCCGGACAGTGAGTTAGCCACCGCCATACCCAGGTCATCATGGCAGTGTACGCTGATTATAGCCTGGTTTACATTGGGCACCCGCTCCATAATAGTGCGAATAAATAAGCCAAAATCTTCCGGAACTGCATAACCAACCGTATCCGGCAGATTCACCACCTTGGCTCCTGCGTTGATTACGGCCTCAACTACCTGCACCAGAAAATCAATGTCGCTGCGGTAAGCATCTTCGGCGGAAAACTCAACATCAGCACAATATTTTTTGGCATGTTTGACGGCATCCACCGCCTGCTGCAAAGCAGCTTCCCGCGTTATCTGCAGCTTATACTGCAAGTGAATGTCGGAGGTGGCCAGGAAGGTATGAATTCGAGGTGATTCTGCATACCGCAGAGCTTCCCAGCCACGATCAATGTCCCCACGCATGGCCCGGCACAAACCGGCAATAATCGGCCCCTTAACTTTTTTAGCAATATTTTTCACCGCCTGAAAATCTCCCGGCGAAGCGACGGGAAAACCAGCTTCAATGACATCTACCCCCAGCAGGGCCAGCTGTTGAGCTATTTCCAGCTTTTCTTCCACATTCAGGCTAACCCCCGGTGACTGTTCACCATCCCGCAGGGTAGTGTCAAAAAGATATATCCTGTTAGTATCACCCATATAAACCCCCCATTTTGTTTACATAATCAGAAAATTGGGGTTACCCCCAATTTTCTATAAATAACGCTGCATTTCAATTGCCGGGGAATCTCAATTTCTCTATTTTGTCTCCTTTAGCCAGGGCATCATCCCTCTTAGTTCCGTACCCACTTCTTCTATCAAATGTTCCCGGTTCTGGCGCTTCAAAGCATTAAAGCGCGGCCTGCCTACCATATTTTCCAGCAGCCAGTTCTTAGCGAAGGTACCATCTTGAATATCGATGAGTGCTTCCTGCATGGCCCAGCGGGCTTCTTCACCGATAATATCCGGTCCTTTGATATAATCGCCCCATTCCGCAGTATCACTGATAGAATAGCGCATGAAACCCATACCGCCTTCGTACATAAGATCAACAATCAATTTTAGCTCATGCATACATTCAAAATAAGCTATTTCCGGCTGGTAACCGGCCTCCACCAGGGTTTCAAAACCGGATTTCACCAGTTCCGTAACCCCGCCGCATAGTACGCACTGCTCCCCAAAGAGATCAGTCTCAGTTTCTTCTTTGAAAGTGGTCTCTATAACTCCGGCTCTGGTACAGCCAATACCCTTGGCATAAGCCAGCCCCATTTCTTTAGCTGTTCCGGTGTAATCTTGTTCCACAGCGATTAGACCCGGAACCCCGGCTCCCTTTTCATACATTCTGCGCACCAGATGACCGGGACTCTTGGGAGCAATCATGAATACATCCACAAAATCGGGCGGCACAATCTGTCCATAATGGATATTAAAACCATGCGAAAATCCCAATGCATTACCCTTTTTGAGGTAAGGTTTAATCTCCGCATTATACACGCGGGCCTGGGTTTCATCCGGCAGTAAAATCTGGATAATATCGGCCGCTGCGGCTGCTTCCGCAACGCTCATGGGTGTAATACCTGCCGCTATTACCTTGTTCCATTCCTTTTCCGTAACCTCATCGGTGGGTTTCCTTATCCCCACTATTACTTTTACTCCACTTTCGTGCAGGTTTTGCGCCTGGGCATGACCCTGGGAACCAAAACCCATAACTGCCACCGTCTTGCCCTGCAAAAGATCCAAGTTTGCATCAGCATCATAATACATTTTTGCCATTGTTGTTATCCTCCTTAGTTATTTATCTCTTTTTTATATCTTCACTGGTACCGCGAACCATGGCCACCTTACCGGTGCGCACCAATTCGATGATACCAAAGGGACGAAAGGAATCTTCCAGGGCATCAATCTTACGCTGATCTCCGGTTGCTTCGATGATTAGAGAATTCCGGCCAATATCCACAATACGGGCCCGGAATATATCGACGATTTGAACAATGTCAGCCCTTACATTATTATCAGCCTTGACTTTTATTAGAACCAGTTCCCTGTCTACCGATCCTTCTTGAGTAATATCAACTACTTTGATGACTTCAACCAGTTTATAGAGCTGTTTGCTAACCTGCTCTATGATCATATCGTCCCCCTCGACGACAATTGTCATTCTCGAAATGCAAGGATTTTCCGTAGTCCCTACGGTGAGACTGTCAATATTATAGCCTCTTCTGCGGAAAAGAGTAGCCACGCGAGTAAGTACGCCGGGACGATTTTCTACGGTAACTGACAGGGTGTGTTTAGTCATCGCTATCACCTCCCAGCATATTAAAGAGCGACTCGCCGGGCGGCACCATGGGATATACATCGGCTTCCCGGTCCACCCAGAAATCTATGACAACCGGACGATCCGTTACCTGCAGGGCTTCCTGCAGAGCTCCTTCCACATCCTCGGGCCTGGTTATCCTCATTCCTACAGCTCCATAGGCTTCGGCTAATTTAACAAAATCCGGCTGATGGCTCATATCCGTATACGAATAGCGGCCTTCATAAAATAGACCCTGCCACTGCCGCACCATCCCCAGGAAATGATTGTTAAGGATGCAGATTATTATAGGCAATTTATATTGAACCGCTGTACCCAGTTCCTGAATATTCATCTGAATACTGCCATCCCCGGCTATATCAATGACTTTCTTATCAGGGCAGGCAATTTTGGCACCAATGGCAGCCGGGAAGCCAAAACCCATAGTACCCAGCCCTCCTGAACTCAAAAAGGAGCGTGGTTCTTTATATTGGTAATATTGAGCTGCCCACATCTGATTCTGGCCCACCTCGGTCGTGATTATGCCGTCTCCCTGGGTGAGATCGTAGATCTTTTCCACAATATGCTGAGGCATTATCCGCCCTGCTTCACACTCACCATAACGTAGAGGAAAGTCGTCTTTCCAGCGCCCGATTATCTTATGCCATTCACTCAGTTCTTCCCTGGCCTCTAATCGCGGCAGCAAAGCTTGCAGGGCTTCCTTAGCCTGACTGACTATGGGAATATGCACCGCCATGTTTTTCCCAATTTCGGCTGCATCGATATCAATATGGATTATTTTAGCGTTAGGCGCAAAAGTTTGGATTTTACCGGTTACACGGTCATCAAACCTTACTCCTACCGCTATAAGAACATCACATTCTCCAATGGCATAGTTGGCATAACGGGTGCCGTGCATACCCAACATGCCCAGGGACAGGTAATTCATGCCCGGAAAAGCCCCCATACCCATTAAGGTAGTAGTGACCGGAATTTTACATTTCTCCGCCATTTCCTTGAGCTCGGCAGCTGCATTGGAAGCTATCACCCCGCCTCCGGCATAGATAACCGGTTTTTGGGCTTGGTTTATAACCTCGGCAGCAGATATAATTTGACCTGTATTAACACCCTTCATTACTCTATAACCCCGAATACTAACACCTTCATTGCTTTCTTCAAAATCTATCACTTTCGCCATGAGGTCTTTGGGCAGATCAATCACTACGGGGCCGGGTCGATTAGTTCGGGCTATGTGAAAAGCTTCCTTCATTATTCTCTCTAAATCCTCAGTTCTCTCGAGCTGATAATTATGTTTAGTTATAGGTAGGGTTATGCCGGTAATGTCCGCCTCCTGAAAAGCATCTTTACCGATCAGCGAAGAGGCTACCTGTCCGGTCAAACATACCAGGGGGACAGAATCCATATAAGCAGTGGCAATCCCGGTAACCAGATTGGTGGCCCCCGGTCCTGAGGTGGCGATACAGACCCCCACTTTACCAGACGCTCTGGCATAACCATCTGCAGCATGAACCGCTCCCTGTTCATGGCGAGCCAGAATATGTCTTATGGGGGAATCGTAGAGAGCATCATATATAGGCAGCACTGCTCCCCCCGGGTATCCAAAAACGACATCCACTCCCTCTTTCTCAAGGCAGTGCATTAAAATCTCGGCTCCTTTTAACTTCACACCCATCACCTCCGTAAAATAATTTACTTAATAGTCAAAACTAGATCGCTAAGAAATGATAATAAATGCTATTTCTCCATTATGTAAAAATGAAGGTCCTTTTATTTTATACTAAAAGGCCCTTTAATTCACTATACCAGCAGGCTTATTCTTCGAAAGTATTGTGGAATAGCTCAAACCCGGTACGGGCAGGACTTTTTACATCCTACATAAACATTTGCTGTTATTCCCAATAATTGTTGGTAATTATTGGGAAATAAAAAGCGGGCTACCGATGGCCCGCTTTTTAATCACCCTTGAAGCAGATTATCTCTTAAATGTTGCTCCACTGCTGGCTGATTGAACCATCTCAGCATAACGCTGCATATATCCGGTTTTAATTCGTAGTTCGGGTCTTAGCCATCGACTCTGTCTATCGAGCAGTACGTTCTCATCAACCATGAGTTGCAATCGGTTCCCGGGAATATCAATACTAATAAGGTCCCCTTCTTCCACTAGAGCTATCGTGCCACCTGAGGCAGCTTCCGGGGATACGTGGCCAATAGAGGCCCCCCGGGTAGCTCCGGAAAATCGTCCATCGGTTATTAATGCAACCTCCTTGTCAAGTCCCATCCCGGCAATTACCGAAGTAGGGGTGAGCATTTCTCTCATCCCCGGCCCCCCCCGGGGACCCTCGTAACGTATAACAATCACATCACCTGTTTTAATCTTCTGCTTTAATATTGCCTCGACGGCATCCTCTTCATTATCAAAGACTCGGGCTGGTCCCTGATGCTGCATCATTTCCTGAGCTACGGCTCCTTTCTTAACCACGGCACCTTCCGGAGCCAGATTGCCAAATAGAACCGCCAGTCCTCCGCTGGCATTATAGGGATTATCCAAAGGCCGTATAACTTCATAGTCCAGTACTGGGGTTCCAGCAATATTTTCCTTGACGGTAGAGCCGGTAACCGTCATGACATCCCCATTAATTAGTTTTCTCTTGCTCAATTCATTAAACAGGGCTTGAACTCCCCCCGCCCTATACAGATCCTCCATATGATGAAAACCGGCCGGGCTGATTTTACATAGATGCGGGGTTATAGCACTCACTTCGTTGAAAAGATCCAAATCTATTTTTACGCCCGCTTCACTGGCAATCGCGATGAGATGCAGTACCGAATTAGTTGAACACCCAATGGCCATATCCATGGTAATCGCGTTGCGAAAGGCGTCCGCATTCATAATATCGCTGGGTTTGATATCCTTTTCCAAGAGCTCCATTATTTTAATGCCCGCACTCTTGGCCAGGCGTATGCGTTCCGAATATACAGCGGGGATGGTGCCATTACCAGGCAGTCCCATACCCAGCGCTTCGGTAAGACAATTCATGGAATTAGCGGTGAACATACCTGAGCAGGAACCGCAAGTGGGACAAGCGTTATTTTCCAGGCATGTTAGTTGATTGAGATCAATTTTGCCGCCGGCTGCCGCCCCAACTCCTTCAAATACCTGAGTAACACTTATATTTTTCTTATCCATAACCCCAGCTAACATAGGTCCGCCGCTAATAAAAATAGACGGTAAGTTAAGCCGGGCCGCCGCCATTAACATACCTGGAACGACTTTATCGCAGTTGGGGATAAAAACCAGTGCATCAAAGGCATGCGCAATAGCCATTATTTCTACCGAATCAGCGATCAACTCCCGGCTTCCCAATGAATATTTCATGCCGATATGATTCATAGCAATACCATCGCAAACCGCAATGGTTTGAAACTCAAAAGGGGTTCCGCCGGCCAATCTTACGCCCGCCTTCACCGCTGCTGAAATCTTATCTAGGTTAATGTGCCCCGGTACGATGTCGTTGTAGGAATTGACGATACCGATAAAGGGGCGTTCGACCTCCTGATCAGTCAGACCCAGAGCTCTAAAAAGCGAACGATGGGGGGCTTTCTCTAATCCTTGTTTTACCAAACTGCTTTTCATAGTTTAATCCTCCTTAAAAAGAATATTCGGGAGTTGAAAATTATACCATGCTCTGGTCAACCTGCCCTTAGCCTTAAATTTCATCCTGACCGATTATAGTCTAAAAAAGTGTACAAAAAATCCCCTCATCCTCATCAGGGACGAGAGGTTATTCCCGCGGTACCACCCTGCTTGCCATACTCTATGGAGTACGACCTCTTGGAGCACAATATTTTAGGGGTTGTGCTAACTTGTTAACGGACTTGTTCGTCCGGCACCACCTACTTGGTCCCGCCCTCTGGCAGGGCTTTTCAGATAGCAGCTCCGGAATGAGCAACCTGCGTAACTTAGATACCGGATTCCAGCTGCCCCGGCTCTCTGTTATCAACTCGCTGCGCAGGCAATTTCCTTCATTGCCAATGTAATATGTTTCGTAGTATACTGCAATTTTTATATGGTTGTCAAGAGAATATCTAAATGTTTGCATCCCTGGAAATAACCATGGACCACCAGGGAGAGGAATTGTATCTTCTCCACTTAATGGTAAAATCGTTTTCATGCTTTTTAGCCTATAAACTGTTTTCAACGGCTTGCTTCCTAGGGCTCGCCTTCCCGAGGCAGGTTGAGTTTGCGAATATATTCTTTTAAACCAATCTGCTTATGCTCACCGCGTAAACGTCGTTGCTGCTCCTTCTTTTTAATCCGCTTGAACATAGTCCACAGCAGACGAGTTCCCTCTTCGGTCTGGCATGCTTCAGACGGGCTCATCCCACTAAGTGTGGACAGATGCGAGTTATACCATTTGTTAAGGTACATCTGCTTCAAGTCAGCTTCCAGGTGAGGATACATCTTTTTTACATCCTGGGTGAGAATTTCAAATATACCATCTTCTCTGATCTCCAGCCCATCAAATTCAAGCGCATCATACATATTCTCTTCAAAAGAATGGCGTATTACCCCGATATCCTTTTCTCCAAAAGCAGATACCGTTATCCAGTTGGAACCCAGAATATACTCAGCCATAAATCCAGGGTGATCAAGGCAATTATCTAATTGATAAAAAACCTGGCATTGGCCCGATAGTTCTATTTTCAAGCCCTGCAGTCCTTCGATACGCCTTACGACCTCCTTCCGGTCCTTGAGTGCATAACGAGCCGTAATAAAACGCATTCCGTCTTCAAAAGCCAGCTCATCACCCTCATCAAGGAGAATGTCTTCAAATTGGAGGTATTGACCGCTCAAATAGCTGTAGGCACTGGTTAGACTCAGTTCATATTCACCTCTGGAAACCAGCGGGTTCGGTTGATCAACGGTAAAGAGATTATGAAAATCTTCAAGCGTATCATGCTGCTGGGATATCACTACAAATTCATCACCATTTATCACGAGATCTGCAATCACACCACTCATAAAGGTGACTCCATGGTTATAGTCATCATCATAGCAGGTTACCCGCATATGCATACCATAAGGCAATTCCTCAACTTCACGAATATTATCAACCAAGTCCAGCATTTCAAAAAGGTCATCAACATTAATTACTTCATAAACTCGGCAGTATACCTGTACTGCAAACGGATTAAAGGTTGATCCCGCATCCAATTTACTGTTGGCGACTTGATCAATACCAGCTATCAGCCAGTTATTCTCAGGGTCCTTAATAATGGTAAAAACATATTCACTCCGATAGACCTCGCGCTCATATAAAGTAAGGGAATAAGCGGTCAATTCCGCAGTGTTATGCGAACCCCGTACCTCTTCAGCCTGTCCCTCCAGAAGCAGTGCGCCAGGGTTCATGGCCCGATTAATCTTCTGCAGCAACATCCCCTGAGAGAGCTTATTTTCCGCCAGGATGGAGAACAGATAGTTAAAATCCTGGCAGCGCAGGGCATGAAAGAAACTATTGACCAGTTGCCGGGGAGTTAGACTGGGTGAAAGTTTTTGCAAAATCGCATTAATACTGATGTTCCCGCTCTCTAATGTTTCATCCAGATACTTCTGATACAGAAATTTGCCCAGCGCCGGGCGGCTCATAAAACGTACATTAAATTTATAAGCATCACTGATAAGCAAACAGGTTTCCCGGTAACTTATTTCCATCAAATCAATTTGCATTTCCCGGTCGCACTCATACTGTGACACGGGCATATCCTCTACTACAAAAAAACTATGCACTCCATCCGTACTGAAAGCCAAGAAGAAACACTCCACATATAGTCTCCCATCCGGCTTTTTCCAGGCAACATCAACCGTCATTCGGCCTGTATGTCGACTGGCGCTGGCAAATGCCCGATAAAAATCGCCTTTAAATAACGGGGGGGAATTAACCTGCAGACCGGCCAGGTTATATTTTGTCAGAGCCCGGTTGCATATTGTTTCAAACTCCTTCCCATACTCCATTTTTATAAGATCGAAAAACCCCACCAACGCAACATCATAAAAAGAAGAGATACCTTCGATAACATCAGCCCTTATGTCATAAGGAATCTCCTCTATAATCTCCAGAATAGATAAGCCACCTTCGTTGGTTTCGATCAGTTTAGAAATGTCTTCGGCCAGTTTTTTAAGCATAGCCCGCGGAACATTAGTTTTTTTATTATTTTTCATTCTTTTACCTCAAAAATTGCTTGTAATTCATCATAATCAATTTAACATTTTGCCGCTGGAATGGCAAATTCCTTTAATCCATATCCAGTCAAAAATGATACATAAAACCAGCTATAATAATTAAACTTCTGACAAAAGATAAAGCAAAGGAGGGATTAATTTTGAGAAGGATTCGAATGAACAAAAAAGAAGGATTCAATTTTGGTTCCATGGCCATACCAGTTGCATTTATTAACGGTCTATTTTTTGGAGGCTATGCCCTGCGGAAAATAAGGCAGTATTGGGAAGGCGGACCCATGGATTAGCCGCCGCCCCTCCTTTCATTATATTTTAAGGGATAGTTCCTGGTGATTACCAGATTCTATCCCTTTTTTATTATTTCAGTTTTATTTTCCCAATCATTATCCAGGCTTAATTACCCTTCATAGAAATGAGTCAGGGGGACTGTCCCTAATATTATTGGGGTAAGGTCAAAGTTTTTATATCAGTCAAATCCGATAGATCGTGGGCCTTGATTAGAGACGGGGACAGCGTATAAAGAGTAGTGCCGATATAAAGTCCGCGGTCTATATTTTTGTCGCTATTGTACCAGGCATTGCCGGCCTTAAGATAATCCTGATCCGTTAAGTGAGATATACGGCCTCGATATTGCAAGCCGCTTACCAAGTCGATGCCATATACGTAAAGACCCTGGAAGGAGAAGTCACCATAAGCCGGCATTAAGTTTTTATTATTGGAGGTTGAAGTGGTCTCCATGACTGTAACCGGGAAGGCCAAAAGGTTTTTTTCAGCCGAAAACAGCAGCGCTTTGTGATTACGTAATAGCTCTGAGTCAGTACCACGATCGCCAATTGAGGCTTTACTCATTTCGATCGGATTATTGACATCGGTCACATCAAAGATGGCTATTTTCATGCCTTGATAGAAGGCCTGACTTTGACCATTCCAACCCTTGGTTTCTACTGTATCCTTGCCAAAGCCGATGATATGATTTTCATCATAGGGATGTAAATAATCACTATAACCGGGTATTTTCAATTTTCCCAATATAGTAGGATTCAGGGGATCTTTAAGATCTAATACAAAGAAAGGATCTATTTGTTTAAAAGTTACCATATAGGCTCTATCACCGATGAAGCGAGTGGAATAAATTTTCTCCCCTGGGGCGATGTTTTCCAGCCGGCCACAGATCTGCAAATCCTGATTCAATACATACACATTATTAACCGAAGTATACTGGTCATCACGCCACATGTCACCACTGGTGGTAGCAATACGAAAATATCCATTATTCTCATCCATGGAAAACTGGTTCAAAATTCGCCCCGGAACCTGACCCATTCCATAATATTGAATCTGGCCGGGCAGCAACTCAAATTTATATATTGTGGTATTACTTTCGGCCAGACGCTCACGCTCCGCAATTCCAACCTCCGGTAAGGGTCTGACTACATAATCATGCTTTTGTACTGCCACATACAGATTCTGCCGAGAAGCATAGACTTGCTCTCCACTCCCCAGATAGGTATTGATATGGACCGGTTGGGTAGGTTTTTCCAAATCCAGGGCAGCCGCCATCAAGTAGTTGGGACTGACGCAATCAGGGAAATAGCGAATGTTTTCCAATTTTTCAGCCACAAATTCTTCCCCTTGAATGGAATCACGCCATCGGGGGGTAATATCCTTTTTCTGCTGTATATAATAATAGTCCAGATATTTGTTGGTCAAAAGGTAGAAGGATGATCCTATTTTGCGGGACGACAGGTAGCTGCCTTCCATTTCCAGTTCCCGTACTTTAGTCACCCGGCTTTTGTCATTAATATTATAAATAATCGCTCGGGTGGATTGGAATGAAAGGATAGGCGGATAGATCTGCTTTCTAAGCACATTGTCGTTATCGTTATAATTAGGGACTTCCCGGTCAGAGGTGCCTATTACGATTAAATTATCTGCATCCAGATATAAATCAACCGGTCTAAATCCGGCATCATCGAAGCGAATGGTTGCTGCCAGGTCCATACCATCAACAGGCTGAGCTTTAATTATGCATACCCGGCCCCGATTGACCTGGTATATATAGGTGCCATCGGTTTTTACCAGATCAGCTTCGTCAACCCCCTGCACCTGAACATTGGTGCCCGAATAATCGGTGCTTGGAGCCGGGGTTGCACCCACTGACTGTGGTGCTGCTGAATCCTCCATAGCCTCTTTATTCATGGTGCTTCGCAAGCCATATAAGACGTTCTGCCCTTGGGATTTCTCCAACAACTTCACTAAATTATCATAGGTACCAACCACAGGCAGCTCTGGCCGGGCAGATGCCTGCGGTGCTTTAGGATTATGCAGGTCATAAACTATTCCGCCGCATATCAGCAGAGCCACTAACAATAAAACGCCTGGTATTAAAACCCGAAAATTCCCCACCGGTAATCTCATCAGTAGTCCCCCTTAAGATTTTCTTTATCTTAATACGGAAATAATTACCGGTTGCTTGCACATTTTTCAAATTATGGCTCGATATCTTTTCACAATCCATATGTAATGTGATATCGGCCAAGTTCTCCAGTACGTGCCTACTTATCTTGACAGGTCAATAGCAAGCAAACAGGATTAGGTAAGCCAGCATTCCTGATCGATACAATCAATCCTCCTCTATAAATGCTGCCTGTACCACTGGCCCGAACACCATCTGGGCCACCTTTTGGCCCGGGAGAACTCGCACTGGCTTATCGGTTACGTTCAAAAGCATGATCTTTATCTCGCCACTATGCTCTCCGTCGATTGTTGCAGGTGCATTGGCGACAACAATACCTTTGCCCGCCATCCCTGCCCGGCTTCTTATTTGAGCTTCATACCCGGACGGAATCATCATAGCGAACCCGGTTGCGAAACTCCTGACCTCATTGGGATAGAGAATTATTTCATCCTGATTAGCAATACATATGTCGCAGCCCACTGCCCCCCTGGTCTCGTACTCAGGTATATGGGCCCATGCAACTAGTTTCTTGAATTTAACCCCAATCTTCTCCAATGCTACTTCCTCCTTCTCGTATTATGCGGATCCCCGGGATTATTCGCAATTATTCAATCACCGCCTAAATCACTTCTAATTATAGCCTAAATTGAATGTTTTAGCTCCAGCACTTTTGTTCGGTCTGAAACTTCATCTGCTGGTAAAGTCGGGTGGTTTTAAATTTCTCCTTGTGTCTTTAAAATGATGTAATATGAGAACCCAAACAAAAATAACCTCCCTGTATTCGCGATTTCAGATACAATGTATATATGAGTGATAACTGAGAGGAGAAAACAGTGGATTATATTTTACTATTTATTGACCTGCTTATAATAGTCTTGATCTTGGTACTTCTAATATTACAGATGAGAACCCGCAGCTGGCTGCACTCTAATCAAATTTGGTCTGAGAGTTTAAGTCAATTGGAAAACCGGCTGGCTAGTCTGGAGAAAAACCAGGACAACACTTTGCAGGTTATACGCGGCGATGTATCTTCCCTGCGCATGGAATCCTCCAGTGAGGCCAGACAGGGACGGGAAGAATTAAATCATACGGTTAAATCCTTTGAGGACTCCCTGCTGGTACGGATGAATGAAATAGCCATGTTACAAAAGACTGAGCTCACTATTTTCGCGGAGCAATTAAATCGTTTAATCGCGAGTAATGAACAAAAACTCGATAATATGCGCCAGACGATGGAACAAAAAATGAAGGAACTCCAGGATGATAATAATCAAAAATTGGAGCAGATGCGACAGACAGTAGATGAAAAACTCCATGCCTCGCTGGAAAAGAGGCTGGGAGAGTCTTTTAAGCTGGTCAGTGACAGACTGGAAATGGTTCACAAAGGATTAGGGGAAATGCAGACCCTGGCTTCGGGAGTGGGCGATCTGAAAAAGGTGCTTACCAATGTTAAAACCCGCGGTATTTGGGGTGAAATTCAACTGGGTAACATTTTGGAACAGGTGTTAAGCCCCGAACAGTATGCCTGTAATGTCGCCACCCATAAAGGCAGCAACGAACGGGTGGAATTTGCTGTCAAACTACCCGGACAAAGCCAGAGCGAGAGTGAGGTCTGGCTGCCCATCGATGCCAAATTCCCCCAAGAGGATTATCTGCGCTTATTGGAAGCCAGTGAACAAGGTCTGCTGGAGCAAGTGGAGGAGGCCGGCAAGCAGCTGGAACGTCGGATAAAGTTGGAAGCCAGGTTGGTTCAGGAAAAGTATGTAGATCCACCTCACACTACCGATTTCGCGATTATCTTTCTCCCCACAGAAAGCCTCTATGCGGAAGTGGTTAGGAGACCGGGATTACTGTCTCTGCTGCAGACTAACTATCGGGTTATAATAACCGGCCCCAGTACTATGCTGGCCCTGCTGAACAGCCTATCGGTAGGTTTTAGAACCCTTGCCATCGAGAAACGCACCAGCGAAGTCTGGGAATTGCTAGGGGCAGTCAAGACTGAGTTTGGTAATTTTGGCGACGTATTGGATAAAACTAAAAAGAAACTGGTAGAGGCCAGCAATAGTATCGATACCGCTTCCCGGAGATCGCGCAGTATCGAAAGAAAATTGCGGGCCGTGCAGGAACTACCGGCCGGTGGAGCTGAACGACTGGAGGAATAGAACTTCCAGCAGCAGGCGATATAAAAGTTGGGTCTTAGGAAGCTGTTTTGGTTTGATCGCGGCCCGCTTGTTTGGCACCGTATAAAGCACTATCGGCGGCATGGACCAGCGATTCCACCGTGCTGGCATGATCAGGGTAAGTGGCCACCCCCATGGAAAGGGTCATCAACTGCTCACCGCTTTCATTCAACTTGACCACCATGTTTTTAGCCGCCTGGCGTATTAATTCAGCTCGGGTAAAAGCAATTTCCAGGGGAGCACCTGGCAAAACGAGGATGAATTCGTCCCCCCCATAGCGGCAGGCAATATCACCATTTCTAATGTTTTCTTGAAACAACTTGCTCACCTGTATTAGAACCTGGTCTCCGCGCGTGTGTCCATAAAAGTCATTAATTCCTTTATAATTGTCTACGTCAACCATAATTATTGAGAGGGGGTTATCCGTCCTCTGGGCTTTGAACATCTCCAGTTTCATGGTTTCTACCATATAGCGGCGGTTATAAAGGCCGGTTAATGGATCACGAATAGACTCCTGGCGAAGATTTTCTTTCATCTTTAAATTCGATAAAGCTAGTTTGATAGCATCTACAACAATCCGAGTCAACTGTATGTGATTATCACTCACATCATTACTCAAATAATGATAATGGAGCACTCCAAAAGGAACCCCTTCTATTATTAAGGGGTGACAGACATAATTCCAGCCTTTTTCTTTCTCTACATGAGCACAGGTCGCTTCCAGGTCATCCCCGCTATGTCGATAAATCTCCCCCTTACATAGCCCCCAGCACTCATTATTATTAAACGCCTTGCGGATTGAGAACGCGTCTACCCAGGAGGCTGCAAGTTCCATAGCATTGTGTTCCGGGGAGAATATATACAATCCGCCCCTAAGTTCGGGCAGCTGGATTTGCATATACTTTTCTATTATAGGGTAGGCCTCTTCCAGCAGAGTACAGGTATGCAATAAAGCACTCATCTCATTCAAGTGCTTCATCTCACTATTATGGTAATCCAGTTCCCGATTGCGCATGGACAGTTCGGTATTGGCCATCTCCAGCTGGGCCTGAGCCATTTTGCGTTTGGTAATATCCCTGACTATTATGGCATGTCCCCGGGTTTCTCCCTGGCTGTTCGTAAGCGGTGAAAACATCATATCCAGCCATTTGCTGCCCTGGGGCGTATTCTCCTGAAACTCCCACTGTCCGGCCGCAGCATTCATGATGTTAACCGCTATCCCGGAATTAGGTTGAAAGAGCGTTTCTAAATTGCGCCCAATTATATCGCTCTTTCTGCCAAAATAATTGACTGCCGCAGTATTCATATCGACAATTCGTTCCTTGGTATCCACCACCAGTACCCCATCCCGCATTTTTTCTAAAACTACCGTGCTGGCTACCGGTATGATATCGAAGAAACGAAAATGGATCAAACTGAACATATAAACCAGCCCAGTGAAAATCATACCGAATGGGCTCAGATCAAGATTAAGGGGGCTGTTCCCGGATAGATAGACTAATAATCCGCCCCATGGAACCAGCGAACCGAAGAACATAGCAGCATACTGTTGGTTGAGGGGAGCTGATGTCTGCCGCCAACTTTGCAATAGAAAAATATTGCCCATGAGTATCAAAAGGTTGAGGTAACAGACGTTTATCCAGTACCAGGGACCTCTGTCTATATGAAGTAAATTAAGACCATTCTGCACGACTATGTCCATGGAGCGATAAAAAAGGTGGTGATGGTTGTTGGTGTAAACCATGATATAAGTAATGAGAGGAATAATAAAGAGGGCGGCCACAGCAGTTTTATTAAAGAAGTGTTCTCTTTTGGTATATTTCATTACAAACATGATCCAGAGGGCTGGAAGGGGTGCCATACCAATGTACTCAATCTTTAACCAGAAAAACATAGCCGGTATGGTGGGGCTGTGCAATTCAAAATAATAACCTATCGAGTATATACATCCCGCTGCCATTAGAGCAATAAAGCTTTTGGCTCCGGCGTTAGATCGAAAATGCCAAAAAACAAAATAGGCAACACAAAAATAGACCATCCCTGACAACAACAAGGTAATTGTCCATGTCTCTATCTGCATAATTACACCCTTTTTATTATTCGTTACACAACATACTAATCGATTATACCAGATAAAAACCAATTTGTTTATATATTTTGGATTTATTACCAAAATAAGCGGTTCTATAAAATATGGTATAAACCGTGTTGTGATAGTATTCGGCATGTAACTTTTAATTCAAGAGCAGTCTATCATTATCCAGCTCAGTGCCGCTGCGGCTGCCAAACTGTTTTATTAGCGTTTCTACCGTCATCTCTCCTCTCTCCTGGCCCCTTATATCCATGATGATTCTGCCTTCATGCATCATAATAGTGCGGCTGCCATATTCCAAAGCGGCCTTCATATTGTGGGTCACCATTATGGTACATAAATGATGTTCTCCCACCATATCCCGAGTGAGCAAGAGAACTTTTTTAGCCATGCCCGGATCCAGAGCGGCGGTATGCTCATCCAATAGCAACAGCTGTGGTTCAGCCATGGTTGCCATCAGCAGGGTCAGGGCCTGACGCTGTCCACCGGAAAGAGTGCCCACCTTTTGCTTCATCCTGTCTTCAAGCCCCAGGTCAAGCAGGGTCAATCGCTCCCTAAACATTTGCAGGTCAGCTTTAGTGATTCCTCTCCTTAACCCCTGCGGTTTACCTTTGGCATAGGCTATAGCCAGGTTTTCCTCAATGGTCATATCAAAAGCGGTGCCTTTAAGAGGATCCTGAAACACCCTCCCGATATATCGGGAACGTTTATATTCCGGCCAGAAAGTCATGTCCACGTTACCCAATACTACTCGACCTGCATCTATTTCACAGACCCCAGCGATACAGTTAAGCAAAGTGGACTTGCCTGCGCCGTTGCCACCGATTACAGTTACGAACTCGCCCGCTTCCAGGGCAAGGTTGATATTATCAATAGCCAGCTTTTCATTAGTGGTGCCCTGGTCAAATATTTTGCTGAGACCCTCGATTTTAACCAATCTTTTTACCTCCCCGGTTTAACCCCTCCGCGGACATTTTCCGTTTATAAAATCCAGCCTTTTTTTTAATAACCGGCATAGCCAGTGCCAACGCCACCAATGTTGCCGATACCAGTTTCAGATCCGTAGCCGGCATCCCCATTTCCAGAGCCACAGCAATAATCATGCGGTAGAGCATAGCCCCAAGTATTACCGCTATCAAACGCCGCATCAGCGAACTAATGCCAAAAACTACCTCGCCAATAATAACCGAGGCCAAACCTATAACTACCATGCCTATACCCATGCCAATATCCGTAAATGATTGATATTGGGCCAGCAGCGCACCGGACAGAGCCACCAGAGCATTGGAAAGCGCCATCCCGATTAAGATCGTGGTATCGGTATTGACCCCCAGAGCCCGCACCATCTGCGCATTATCACCGGTAGCGCGCAGGGTAAAACCAAACTTGGTCTTTAATAAAAGGTACAATAAGATTAATATTACGATCAGGATGACCAGGGGTATGAGCAGCTGGGCGTGGGCCTCCAGGGGTGTACCCTCCAGGCAGCTGAATACGGTCGTTTTGTTTACCAGGGGAATATTGGCTCGGGTACCCATTACCTTTAAATTAATGGAATACAAGCCCAGCATAACCAGAATCCCTGCCAGTAATGGCTGAATCTCCAGCTTGGTGTGCAATAATGCGGGTACACATCCCGCCATGCACCCAGCTAGCAGCGCCAGTACCAGTCCCCAGCCCGGATATCCATTGGCACATAACACCGCCGAGAAGGCAGCCCCGGTTACGAAGCTGCCATCTACGGTCAAATCGGGGAAATTTAAGGTTCGAAAGGAAATAAAGACTCCCAGGGCCATAATAGCATAAATAATCCCCAGTTCAATTGAGCCCTGAAAGGCCAAAAAACTCATTTAATTGCCGACTCCTTTGCAATTAGTTTTGAAACACCGTGGCTGCTTTTAAAACATCATCAGGTATGGTAATCCCAATAGCAGCGGCGGTATCTTTATTGACATAGATATCCATGTCAGTCATGGTCTTAACCGAGATTTCGCCGGCCTTTTTGCCGTTTAATATCTCAACTGCCATTTGGGCAGTTTCCTGACCCAGGATGGTGTAATTGATGCCAAAGGTAGCCAGGCCGCCATCTTTAACCATTGAATCCGCCCCGACATATACAGGCTTTTTCGCCTTATTAGCCACCTGAGCCACCAGCGGCATAGCTGAAGCCACAGTGTTATCTATAGGTGAAAATACGGCATCAACCTTGCCCACCAAGGAGCTGACAGCCTGCTGTACTTCCGATGAGTTCGTTACTGTTGCCTCTATCACCGTCAGACCATTTTTAGCCGCATAATCTTTCAGATCATTAACAACCGATACAGAATTGGTTTCACTGGAGGTATACAAAGCTCCCACGGTCTTAATGTCAGGCGTTATACGCTGGGCCAGTTCCATAATTTTTTGGGCTGATACCGCATCAGAAGTGCCCGTAACATTCTGGCCGGGCTTCTCCAAATTGCTCACCAGTCCTGATCCCACCGGATCGGTACAGGCTGAGAATACTATCGGGATATCCTTGGTTTCGCCTACCGCCGCTTGAGCAGACGGGGTGGCAATAGCAATGATTAAGTCATACTTATTATTTACAAACTTCTGGCAGATAGTCTTGAGATTAGTCTGATCGCCCTGAGCATTCTGGTAATCTATTACTACTTTCTCACCGTCTTTAAATCCTTGTTTATCCAATTCCTGAACAAAGGACTCTCTGATAGTGTTGAGGGATGGATGCTCCACGATTTGTACGATCCCTATCTGTAATTTTTTATCGCTGTTTTGAGATTCCGATGCTTCCTTCTGATTTGGTGTACACCCGACCAACGAGGTCATTAGCAATGATAAGCATACCAGGATAACTACTGATTTGAAAGACTTTTTCATTAAATACCCTCCCCTTAAATATTATTATTGAATGTTCTCTGCGATCTCCCCCTCCCCCGCGGTAAGGAGGGGCCAAAAAGCTTTACCAAACAATAGAAAACACCTGTCCTATATAATAAGGACAGGTGCAAAACCTGCGGTGCCACCTTCGTTGATGCGTAAATATATTATGCATCCTCTCTCGCAGAGTGCCATCACACTCCTCGCCCTTTAACGCTGGCTGTGCGTCGCAAGCTACAGGGGTATAATACCCGTTCACTTCGCCCTCCGAGGCCCATTTATCCACTCTTCACCAGTCGGGCTCTCACCTGCCCCGACTCTCTTTATGGTTAGTGTATGGCTTTACTCCCTCATCAACGGTTTAAAGAAATATAACCATATGCATTCCAAATTGTCAATGGTAGTTCGCTAAATGTTACCTTAAAATGACGAGTTCCGCTTACTTAATTGGCTCGGGTCTTTGACAGTTGAATAGAAGAAAAAGCCTTGAGAAGCCTGAAAAGGCTT
>ENA-UOOH01000006-UOOH01000006.1-fermentation-metagenome-genome-assembly--contig:-NODE-6-length-230167-cov-9.548133_pt1 | contig 230167 bp, 220 predicted proteins | sample MGYA00245778_ERZ724025 | MGnify/ENA primary metagenome ERZ724025 (study PRJEB28704, sample SAMN03018313) | fermentation metagenome | biome: anthropogenic terrestrial biome; feature: soil; material... | reverse complement strand
ATTATCAGGGTTCTCCAAGCGGTTTCCTTCTCTCAACTGTCAAAGTCGGGATTATCATTAACGTAATCATAACTTACCTGCATGACGATAATCTGTCATCCATCCAAAATCAGTCCTATTGGTTATTTCGGCAAAATAACCCGCATAAAAACACCCCTAATCTACCAAATTAATAAAAAGTAATGGGGGCGACTTAAATGGAGTTAGATAAAAATGAGCATAGTATATTGGGCTTCTTCCCTTCCAGTACGATGGCAGAAAACGCTATGCAGGCATTGAAGGATGCCGATCTTGTACCGAGCGCGGATTCGGTCCAGTTAGATAGGGTCTCAAAATTTGGGGTTGTTAATGACAGTCAGTATAATAATCCTATTAATAATGCAGTTACGTTGCATGGGCCGACTCTCTATTCCAACAGTGCGGGTATTGATGATGGGGTAAATCCCCTTCTGGCAGCTTATGATACCAAAGCGGGCCGGGGAATCAATAATGCTGATCTGGCAGGGGGGGAGGCGTTTATGGTCACGCTGGTGACTGCCAACGAGAATGTAGAAGAGGCGGTTGCTCTTATGAAGGCCAATGGTGGCAGGGTTTAAATTCACTGAAACATTAAAAAGCCCCTGGGGATTGGCTATAACCAAACTCAGGGGCTCCATTTTTATTTACCGAAATTTTAGCGGTTTTCTAGTCACTATCTCCCCCGCCCAGGAAACTGCCTAATAAACCTCCACCTAATACGGCTCCACCTAAACCGATTCCGCCCATCCCTCTTTGCTCTTCTTTATTGCTGAACCTGGCTGCAGCATAGATGCGATCCGCCAGGCGGGAGAGCGGCAGGCTTTGAAGGTAGACCAGACCTGGTCCTGTAAGTTTGGCCAGGAACAGTCCTTCCCCACCAAAGAGGGAGTTTTTGAAGCCACCTACAAATTGAATGTCATAGTCAACTGATGGAGAGAAGGCGGCCAGACATCCGGTGTCTACCCGCAGACTCTCACCAGTTGCCAGGTTCTTTTCTATCAATGTTCCGCCAGCATGAACGAAGGCCATGCCATCGCCTTCCAGTCTCTGCAGGATAAAGCCTTCCCCGCCGAATAACCCCGCACCCAGTCGCTTGGTAAAAGCTACTTCCACTTCCACCCCTCTGGCAGAACAAAGGAAAGAATCTTTCTGACAAATAAACTTTCCACCCAGTCGGGCCAAATCCAGGACTATGACCCTGCCTGGATAAGGTGCGCCAAAGGCCAACCGGCTTTTTCTATTGCCATTATTAAGAAAGGTGGTTATGAAAAAACTCTCGCCTGTAATGGCACGTTTAAATCCTTTGAATAGGCCGCCACCGGTAGAGGTTTGCATTTCAATCCCCTGCTCCATGAACATCATGGCTCCGGCTTCTGCTCTTACCCCTTCACCGGGATCCAGCTCGATCTCTACGATCTGCATATCATCCCCATAGATCTTATAATCTATTACATCACTCATCAGTTCTCTCCCCCTCTATATTGTTTATCAGTCCGTCTGCTCTATTGACCATTAGATGAATTTGCGCACCACGGAACAGATGCGGTAGGTATGTAAAGCCCCGCGTCCTGATTCATTTATTAATTCTCGAGCCATTTGGTTAAATCCTTGTTTTCTTACCTTTTTATCGGAAAAATACATGGCCAGGAGTCCTTCTATAACCATTTTTTCAAAGCCCGGATTAGGCAGCTGACTGGCCCGGCGGTGCGACTCCCTGATAAAGGTTTTGAAACGATCTATCATTACTTCCTGGTCGGGATAATAGAAGGTAAAATTCAGGTCTCCTCCAGTACGGTCCTCGTCCTGATCTATGAAATAATCCAGCAATATATGCAGCCCACATATCCAGGGAAAATAGGTCTGTAGCATGGACTCAATTTCACAGCGGTTGGTATCTGGCCGGGTCGCTAGTCCCAGCAGCGCAAATAAGGCCAGGGTAGAGCCGGCAGACGCCGCGAATTCATTCCACAGGATCCCGGGGTTCCAGGACAAGTTGGCTTGGGCCCAATCCTTCAATGTCTGTTCTCTGAGGTCCCAGGCGATATGTTTCTTTACCTGCAGTTCTATATACAGCCCCACCAATCCGATCACATCTCTATGGACAAGCTGGTAGGAAGGCAGCTCTTCTATGCATTGGCGGCATTCATCCACCATTTTATCTATGTAGCCGCCGTCATTTTGATAAGGATAGGTATGATAATAGGAATGCTTGTCCATGCCAGGGGTGAGCGCGTCAATAAGTGACTGGTGGAGTTCGCGAAAGGCCCGGCCATCCCAGCAGTCGGCCCGGTCACAGAGGTTGTCCAGGTAATCGCACAGGGTTTGATAGGCCACTATCAGTCTTAATAACAGGTCTTCGCGGTCGGGATACGGAACTGCAAAAACGGCTCCACCCTGACAGTGAAAATCTTTGCCGGCTATACTGTTCAGAGCTTGTACTCTTAGTTCCATATCCATGCATTGTTGGGCTTCTCTTTTCCAACGGCTAAGCAGTTTGTTAACTCGCGGCAGGGTATGGTGAATATAGTGAAACAGCAGCTCAGCCTGGGATAGGCCTGTTTTCTGTTTATAGACCAGTTCGGCACGAGGCAGCTCTTGATTGGCCAGATAAATATTCATTACTGAGCCACCTCAGTCGAAATAGATTGGTTGTACTGGTTTAACTGCTGATAGTAGGTTTCCAGCAGGTAGGCCGCCATAAATTGCAGTTCTTTAACCGATGAGCTGGCCGGCAGAGCATCCAGGTAAGTGAATCCTCGGGCAATAAATTGCCGTGAAGATTGCAGTGCTAAGGCGACTGCCTGACTGTCAATCAGAAGTTTGATTACCTCTGGCATCTGCGCTGGGCTCATCTCCTGGGTTTCGAGCAGGGATCGCAGCTGGGGTCCGTATTTAGCATCTTTTAGTGCATAGATAACCGGCAGGGTTATGTTCCCCTCCAGAAGGTCGGTTCCGACCGGCTTGCCCAGCAAACTGCTGTCTGATAGGAAATCAAGCAGATCGTCTATTATTTGATAGGCATAGCCCAGGCAGAGCCCGAATTGTTCAAGATTATAAATTGATTCGGCAGGTAACGAGGCAGCCAGGGCGCCTACTTTACAGCTGGAGGCGAAAAGGCGGGCGGTTTTGCCATAGGTTTTGTCGAGGTATTCATCTTCAGTGATGTTGAGGTCACAGGTCAGGGACATCTGTTTTATCTCTCCTGCACACATGATGCGGATGGTGGTGGTTATATTCTCCATAATATCCTGCTTGCCGTGTTTATTTATGAGATTAAATGCGGTGGCAAATAAATAATCACCGGTTAGTACGCTGACATGATTTCCCCAGCGTTTATTGATACTTTCCTGGCCGCGCCTTATTATGGCATGATCTATGACATCGTCATGTATCAAAGAAGCCATATGGATGAGTTCAACTGCCACAGCGGTATCCCTGACCACTGCCAGGTCATGTGCGGCCATGGAGGCAGTCAGAAATACCAGGCGCGGTCTTATCATCTTGCCGCTGTTTTCAGTCAGGTAATTGATGATGCTGTCTATTTCTGGATTATCCGCCAGCAGAACTTCTTGCATGCGCAGACGAATTAATTCAGCCGGAAAAGGATAAAGTGTAAGTGCATTGGTATCCGTGTTCATAGCTATCTGCCCCTTTATGGTACATTTTGCTAATAGCTTTCCCGCCCGGATACAATCTATACTTTTTAAGCAGATATTATCTTTCTACGGACCTGTTCATGAGCTATGTTTTCTATGGAATCATCCAACACTGTATTTAATTCAATGCCATTGCGGTGGGTCATGGCCTGGATAAAGAAATCTGCCAGAAGAGGATTTTTGGGCAGCAAAGGCCCATGCAGATAGGTGCCGATAAGGTTTTGGAAGCGTATCCCTTCGGTTTTATCTTCACCGTTGTTGCCATGACCTTTGGTGACCGTACCCAGTGCCTGCAGATTCTGGTCATCAAAATAGGTCCTGCCACCATGGTTTTCGAAACCTACCACTGTGCTCTTGTGTCCGCTAAATTCACTCTCCAGCAGTATGTTGCCAATTAGCCGATCTTTTTTACCGACGGTATAAAAGGGAAAGAATCCGAGCCCTTCCATAACCTGTCCATCATGAGATTTGTAGTAGGTACCGAGAAGTTGATAGGCTCCACAGATACAGAGCATCGGCAGGCCATCATTTATATGCTGCATCAGTTGATCTGCCTTCTTTATCAAGTCATTATAGACCAGTCCCTGTTCACGGTCGGAACCGCCGCCCATGAAGAGCATATCGATTTGATTAAAGTCCAGCTTATCTTCTAGATAGATGCTTTTGATATCACAATCCAGTCCATACCATTGCATCCGCTTTTGCAGGCAAATAAGGTTGCCCCGATCACCGTATAAGTTCATCAAATCCGGGTACATATGTGCTATTTTTAATTTCTCCACTGTTCCACCACCTTGCGGTACGATTAGATAGTTTCCCCCTGCGGGGACGCCTGATGTGCCGCGGTCGGGTATTGCTTCTGCATTTTAACCAGTATCTTACGACTGGTAAAAAGAGCGGTATAGGTGCAGAGTATATAGCTGACTGCGGAATCACCATTTATGGCCTGGTCTATGCCTTCCTGCAACGAAGGCTGGATTATTATTTTATCCGCCGGTATGTCTGCATATTTTATCCGCACGGCCATATCTCCGCTGCGTTGGCCTGAACATATTACTTTATTGATTAGGTCTGCCTCAGAAGCTATAACTTCAACGTCAGCATCCCATATCCAGCTTATATCCCGTCCATCGGCGGCGTTGTCATTAAGGGCTATGAACAGGTTCTTGGTCTTACCATCCAGGGCCAGCATGCTAAGGCTCTGATTAAGCCCGGTGGGGTTTTTCACCAGAATAAGGATTACTTTTTTCTCTTTTATATTAAATGTCTCCATGCGGCCGGCCTGCGGTTGAAATTCAGCCAGGGCCTTTTGGATCACAGGGGAATCAATTCCTGCTAGTCGGGCCAGGGAAACGGCGGCCAGAATATTGTAGGCATTATAAAAGCCCTGGAAAGTACTTTCGATCATCATTGCATCGATATTAAATGTTATATTGGGTGTCATTCTCAAATCGCTGCCAATAAAGTCGGGGGCAGGGTTATGATTACCACACTGAGGACAATTAAAAACGCCCAGCTGGGCATAATGAAATCGTAAATATTCAAGCTCCTGGCCACACATTACACAATGCCGGCCTTCACGGTTTTCTAACCCTTCGAAACTATCATATTCGGTATCCGCAAATCCATAATACCAGCAGCGCAGCCCGGTTTCTCGGGAGAAATGTGACTCTAAAGGGTCATCGGCATTTAAAACCAGTTCTATATCCAGACCTTTAACCGCTCCTTTGATTAAGTTGATGGTGTGATCCAACTCGCCAAACCTGTCCAACTGATCCCGGAAAAAATTGGTAATCAAGATAAATCGCGGCTTGATTACTTCCAGCAAGAGAGGTACATTGGCTTCGTCAGTTTCCAGAAGAGCATAATCGAAAGGTTTGGTACCAGTCAGATTAGTTTGGCGGATGAATGCGGTAGTAATGCCGTTAACCATATTAGCTCCGGCCTGATTGTGGACATAGCTGCTCCCTTGTGCTTTCAAGATAGCCGCTACCATATTGGTGGTGGTAGTTTTACCATTGGTTCCGGTAACGATAAAGGTGTCCTTATATGTATTATGGCTTAGTTCCTTAAGTAAAGGAGGATATATCCTGCTGGACAGCTTGCCGGGTAAAGTACTTCCCTGGTTTCCAGCTATTCGGCTCATAATTATGATTAATTTTCCCACCAATATAGCCACGATTTTGCGAATCTTAAACATATTTTAATACCTTTATTTTAGTTTATAATCCCATCCGGGAGCTGATATCCCATCCATTTTTGGAATGGTAGTTATCATTGGCCACTAATTGCTCATAGACCCTTTCCATTTCAAGAGCCATATTATGCGAGGATAGTTTCTCAGCCTTTAGATAGGCATTGGCCTGCAATTTGTGATAAAGTTCATCATCTTGCAGTATCCGGCATATGGCAGTCGCGAATTCACCGGTATCTTCTGAGGTAAGCAGCCCGTCCATTCCATCATCCACCATTTCACTAACTCCCGAGGCCCTTACCGCTGCAACTGGCAGGCCAGCAGCCATGGCTTCTATCAGGACTAATCCCTGGGTTTCAGTCAGAGAGGAAAAAACAAAAAGATCAGCCGAATAATAGGCATTTACCAGGGATGCAAAAGGCAGCGGGCCGGTAAATACTACATCGTCCCATAGAGATAAATTAAGAGATGTTACTAACCCTTTGAGCTCCTCTTCCAATGGACCCCCGGCAACGAGAACCAGGGTAGTTTGAGGAAGCCGCCTTTTTACTTTTTTAAATGCCTTAATTAGAAAGGGAAGGTTTTTTTCCTGACTTAACCGACCGGCAAATAATAGGATACGATTGTTGGTCGGTATCGGATAGTGTTTACGTAGATAGCAAGGGTCGCCTTCCTTATATTTATCTAATGGTACGCCGCTGGGAATGACTGATATGGGCGTTGTCACCTCAAAGCTCCTGATGATTGACTCTATCTCATGCGAAGGTGCTATGATATGATCACATTCATTGCAAAAATGCCGGCTGTATTTTATGGTTACCTCTTTGGCCAAATCATGAGCGACCGGAACATAATGAACGTATTGATCATAGCGGGTATGATAGGTGAATAACATGGGCAGATTAAATTTACGGGCATAATGCAGTCCCACTCGACCCATAGTAAAGGGAGAATGAACATGAATAAGATCCAATTGCAGGTTTTTCATCAGCAGATTCATCCCGGGATGCATTGGTAACGCCAGCGAATAGCCTGGATTGGTAGGTGATGGGATAGAGAAATACCTATAGACATTATCTTCAATTTCTTCGTAGTTTGGATATTTGGGAGCAAATATATGTATTTCATGGCCCAACCGGGTCAGCTCATCTTTCAAAGTAGATATTGAAGTTACAACTCCACTGGTGTAGGGCTTATAACTTTCGGTAAAGATTCCGATTTTCACCGCTTCGGCCTCCTTCAAACATATTGTGCACAGAACTAATATATAACTATTCTATCAGAATTTCAATGGGTTATAAAATCGAATATAGCCGAACTAAGATAGTTGTTCAGGGTTGTCTTGAGCCAGGGCCTCATTTATCCTCTCTAGCTCAATATTTAGGACCTGCAGATGAGAAGCTAAATCCGCAGGGTGTGAAGCATAGCTGGATAACATTCCGTTCCCCTGGCCGGATTGCAGATACAGTTCCTGATTATCCATGATCAATTGTTCTAATTCATGTTTCTTCATCAACAGCCTATCTTGTTCTTCCATGGTTTACACCTCATATCTTCCCCCCATGGCTCTGAAAAACACTCCCACCCACATTTAACTGGTTCTGAACAATGTTTACGATATCGGCAATGAAGTCTCCTATCAGTGGTGTATTAAGGACTACTATCTGCTGCAACACATATAATACCAATGCCGCCAGCAAAGTGAAGCCTATGGCCATCCCAAAACCCCGCACGACACCGGACCAAAAATTAATAAATATGAGACGGCGCGGATTATTTAGCATCTCTACATATTCCGCAATGCCTAACTTTTCCATACTCAAAGATATTTCATCTAGTTTGTGAATCATCTTTTCCATACAACCTTTTTCTTCAGATGATTCCTGTTCATGATTCAATATCCTCACCACATTCCTATAGATTATTATTCCAAATATATTCTTTTCAATACCTGCTGCAAGTATCTATTCCTATTATATTAGCTAATCCTTAGTTGTTGAGGGAATGAATCGGGGCTGGAATACGTCCCTTGCGCTGAATAAATCGGGCCGGAGAATTCTTGTTTACTCTCATAACCGGGGCATGGCCCAACAAGCCTCCGAACTCAACCCAATCCCCTTCTTTTTTCCCCGGTGCGGGAATGATTCTAACCGCGGTAGTCTTACGGTTGATCATACCTATGGCAGCCTCATCAGCGATTATGGCCGAAATAATTTCCGCCGGGGTATCCCCGGGGATGGCTATCATATCAAGCCCAACTGAGCAAACGCAGGTCATCGCTTCCAGTTTATCAATAGTCAATGCGCCTTCCTTTACGGCATTGATCATGCCCTGGTCCTCGCTGACGGGGATAAACGCACCAGATAACCCGCCTACATAGGAGGATGCCATAGCTCCCCCTTTTTTGACCGCATCATTTAACATTGCCAGCGCGGCAGTGGAACCATGTGCCCCTACTCTTTCCAAACCCATAGATTGCAGGATATCGGCCACGCTGTCGCCTATGGCGGGAGTAGGTGCCAGTGACAGATCAATGATGCCAAAGGGCACGTTCAAGCGCTGTGATGCTATGCGGGCTACCATTTCCCCGGTGCGGGTTATTTTAAAGGCGGTATTCTTTATAATGTTGGCCAACTGCCCCAGGTCTGCGTCAGGATGTTGCCTTACAGCGCCCAGAACTACACCTGGTCCACTTATGCCAATATTCAGCACTGATTCGGGCTCACCCACTCCATGAAAGGCCCCCGCCATAAAAGGATTATCTTCAACTGCATTGCAGAAGATAACCAGTTTGGCGCAGCCCAGACCATCGTGCTCGGCCGTAAGTTCGGCAGTTTTTTTAATTATTTCCCCCATCCGGTATACAGCATCCATATTGATCCCGGCTTTGGTGGTGCCTACATTGACAGAAGAACAAACTCGTGCGGTAGTTGAGAGGGTTTCCGGAATAGCCTCAATCAACGCCAGATCTCCCTTACTGAAACCTTTGTGTACCAGCGCAGAGAAACCACCAATGAAGTTTACTCCCACTTCTACTGCTGCCTTATCAAGGTATCTGCCGATAGCGACCATTTCGGCACAGGAAAACCCATCCGCAATTATTGAAACCGGGGTTATGGAAATGCGTTTATTAATAATAGGTATTCCATATTCTTTCTCGATATCATCCCCTACTTTTACCAACTGGGATGCATATTGAACAATCTTCTCATATGTCCGGCGCCCGGTCTCTTCTCCATTCTGCCCCCGGCAATCCATAATATTAATGCCCATAGTTATGGTTCTAATATCGAGATTCTCAGTCTGAAGCATTCTGACCGTTTCCAGAACTTCATCCTTGCTTATGCTGAAAGGCATAATCCACCTCCTAATTTATAGACCCTGGCCGACTGCGGGCTTGTTTGTGTTTTGACCCTGCTTTTAATATCGGCATGACATTTTAGTACTTTAAGGATAACAGAGGGGAGATAATTTATCTCCCCCTGTATGGTTTCCTATATGCGATGCATGAAATTGAATATATCTTCATGTTGTACGGTAATCTGTATTTCAAGTTTCTGGCCTTTTAAGTTAAGTATATCCCTCAATTGGGCTATGTCTTTGGTGCTATCAGTAATATCCGCTACCATAACCATCGTAAAAAATCCCTGCAGTATGGTTTGATTTATATCCAGGATATTGATCCGGGCATCGGCCAAAATAACTGATATCCCGGCAATTATTCCTACTCGATCATGGCCCACTACCGTAATAATAATCCGATTGCCTTCTTCGCTCTTGGCCATTTTATCCCTCCAAATTTTCTACCACCCGAGCACATCTACTGCACAGGGTGGGGTGGTTTTGATCCTTACCCACAGAGAGATCTATAATCCAGCATCGTTCACACTTTTCCCCATCGGCAGCCTCAACCTTGACCCACACCCCGGAGACTCCCTCCAAAGTAATAGCATCGGCAGCGCGCACTTCTGCTCCCGCCAGCTCTACCTGGGAAACAATCAGCACTTTTTCCAGCTGTACTACCTTGGATAAAATAGATAGCCATTCATCATCAGCATAAATACATACCCGGGCACCCAAAGAATGACCGATCACTTTCTTAACTCGGGCTTCTTCCAAAGCTTTGGTAACTACTTCGCGCAGAGCCAGGATCTTATCCATTCTAGCTTCTAGTTCATCATCGATATATAAATCGTTGCTATCGGGCCATTCGAGCAGCTGTACACTGATTGGCTGTCCTTCTTGCTTGATATAGCCCCATATTTCTTCGCTGGTAAAAGCCAGAATAGGTGACAGTATTGCCACCAGAGAGTTGATCAATTGATAGAGAACGGTCTGGGCGGCCTTTCGTTCCCCATCGTTGGCTTCATTACAATACAGCTTATCTTTTAGAATATCAAAATAGATATTGCTCAGGTCCACAGTGCAGAAGTTGTGCACTGCGTGGAATACCACGTGGAATTCATAATCATCAAAGGCCTTGGACGCCCGTCGTATGAGTTTATCCATTCTCATAAGAGCCCATTTATCCAACTCGGTAAGATTTTCATATGGAACTGTGTCCCTTTCAGGTTGAAAATCGTACAGGTTGCCCAGAATGAAGCGGCAGGTGTTCCTAATCTTCCGATAGGCTTCACTGGACTGCTTTATTATATTTTTTGAAACGCTGATATCATTCCGGTAGTCGGCGGACGAAACCCAGAGTCGCAATATATCCGCACCCATTTCCTTAATCATGGCCAGTGGGTCTACAGCATTGCCTATTGATTTAGACATTTTATAACCTTTTTCATCGACCACAAAACCATGGGTTAGAACCTGTCTATAAGGCGCCCTGCCTCTAATAGCTACCGAAGTAGACAAGGAGGAATTAAACCAGCCCCGGTGTTGGTCACTTCCTTCTAGGTATAGATCAGCCGGCCATCTCAACTCCGGATAGGTTTCCAGAACTGCCATATGACTGGAACCAGAGTCAAACCAAACATCCATGATATCGGTCTCTTTGGTAAATTCTTGACTGCCGCAGGTTGGACAGGTAAATCCATCCGGCAGAAGCTCGCGGGCTTCTTTCGCAAACCAGATATCAGAACCAAACTTAGAAAACAGCTCACTGACCCGATTAATAGTTTCTGGATTGATAATGGTTTCACCACATTCGGCACAGTAAAAGATGGGAATCGGTACACCCCAAGTCCGCTGACGGGAAATACACCAGTCGCCTCTATCGCGCACCATATTATAAATGCGTTCCCTTCCCCAGGAGGGTATCCATTTCACACTGTCAATTTCTGCCAGGGTCTGCTCCCGGAATCCATCGATAGAAGCAAACCATTGATTGGTAGCCCGATAAACGATCGGATGTTTGCATCTCCAGCAATGCGGATACTGGTGAGAATAGTTGCTGGCCTTAAGCAGCATGCCCTTATTCTCAAGTTCTTCAATTATATTATGGTTGGCTTTATGTACATAAAGCCCCGCAAATTTACCTGCTTCCTCGGTAAACAGACCTCTATCATCCACTGGTGATAATACATCCAAGTCATATATTTTTCCTACATAGAAGTCATCCTCGCCATGACCGGGTGCAGTATGAACGCATCCTGTGCCCGCTTCGAGGGTGACGTGCTCACCTAAAATCACCAGAGACTCACGGTCTATAAATGGATGCTGACATATCGCCCGTTCTAACTGCTTGCCTTTGAATTCATGTACTATCTGATATTTATCCCAGCCCAGTTCGTCAGCAACCTTCTCCAGCAATCCTTGGGCCAATACATATCTTTCTCCGTTAACTTCCACTAATACATAATCAAAATCTGGATGAAGGCAGACACCGGTATTAGCGGGCAGGGTCCAGGGGGTTGTTGTCCAAATAATTATAAATGTCCCCTCGGGAATTTCACCCTTGCCATCCTTGACCGGGAATTTAACATAAATGGATGGGGATACCTTGTCATGGTATTCTATTTCCGCTTCCGCCAGTGCTGTTTCGCAATCCGCACACCAGTATACTGGTTTTAGGCCTTTATATATGTAGCCTTTAGTGGCCATATCTCCGAATACTTTAATCTGGATGCCTTCAAACTCAGGTTTTAAAGTTAGATAAGGATTATCCCAATCCCCTCTAACCCCCAGACGCTTGAACTGTTCTCGTTGAATATCAACATATTTTAGGGCATAGTCGCGACAATAATTGCGGAATCTCACAATATCGGTTTTATGGCGATCAATTCCCAGGCTCTTGATTGCTTGCTGTTCGATCGGCAATCCATGTGTATCCCACCCCGGAACGTAGGGGGCATCAAAACCTACCATAGAACGGTGCTTGACAATCATATCTTTGAGGACCTTGTTTAAAGTATGTCCCAGATGGATATCCCCATTTGCATAGGGGGGGCCATCATGAAGTATGAACTTCTCCCGCCCTCGGTTCTTATCCTGTATCTGGCTATAAATGTCAATATCCTGCCAGTATTTCAAAATTTCTGGTTCCCGCTTAGGAAGATTAGCTCGCATTGGGAAATCGGTTTGAGGTAAATTCAGGGTCCCATCGTATTTGCCTTTCGCCATATTCAAAACCACCTTGCCAAGTTAAATTTATTTTTACTCTATTAATAAAACAATACCTCTCACCCCCAGGGGACGAAAGGTTTTTATTCCCTAAAAACGTAATACATTTTAGCATATAGACCCACACAAAACAACTATTGCCATGTTAGGTGCCAGGCACGACGTTTAGCCGATTATTGGGTTGGACGCAAGAAAGGCCTTATTTTATCTGGCCATCAGGACTTTGCTAAGGAATTCCTGGGTTCGGGCTTGTTGCGGATTGATCAGTACCTCTTCCGCACGGCCTTCTTCAACTATAAGTCCTTCATCCATAAAAATAACGCGCTGGGCTACCTCCCGGGCAAAACCCATTTCGTGGGTTACTACCACCATGGTCATATGTTCCATGGCCAGGTCTTTCATGACCTGCAGCACTTCGCCGGTCAATTCTGGATCAAGGGCTGAAGTCGGCTCATCGAAGCACATTATATCAGGATTCATGCACAAGGCACGGGCAATGGCTACCCGCTGCTGCATTCCCCCGGAAAGTTCGAAAGGATAATTGTGACCATTTTGCGACAGTCCCACCTTGTCCAGAAACATCATAGCCGTCTCCCGGGCTGTAGCAGGATTGGTTTTATTGACTAACACCGGCGCCATCATCAAATTTTCCAGCACCGATTTGTGGGGAAAGAGGTTGAAGCTCTGGAAAACCATCCCCATCTTCAGGCGCATGTGGGCAATGTCTTTTTCAGGGCTATAAACCGCTTTGCCATCCGGACCGTTTTTCACCATATACTCGCCTTCAATTTCAATGCTGCCGCTATCAATGGTTTCCAGGCGGTTCAGGCAGCGTAAAAAGGTGCTCTTGCCTGATCCTGACGGGCCAATGATAGCAATTACTTCGCCTTTATCAACCTGCATGGAAATACCCTTCAGCACTTCGTTATTCTGAAACTTTTTATAAACATCGGTAGCTTTAAGTATATGCATATTTCTTACTCCTAACGATAATAAGCATAGCGATTTTCCAGCCATTTAAAGAATTGCTGGATTACCGCCGTCATGACCAGGTAAAATACTGCCGCCACAATAAAGGGGACAAACAAGGCATCTCTAACCGCCGCAATTTTAGCCACCCGCAGCAGCTCACTGATACCAATCGCATACACCAGCGAAGTATCTTTGATCAGGTTGATTACTTCGTTGCTGATGGGCGGCAATACCCTTTTAACCATCTGGGGAAGAATAATCCGGGACAAGGTTTGCCAGCGGCTTAAGCCCAGCACGTCCGCAGCTTCAAACTGTCCCTGGTCAATGGATTGAATGCCGGAGCGATATACCTCGGCCAGATAGGCGGTGTAATTGAGTATAAATGCAACCACCGCGGCAGTAAAACGATCTATATTTATGCCGATTATTCCCAGGCCAAAATATATAAACAGCAGCTGTAACAGCAATGGGGTGCCGCGAAATACCCAGATATAGAATTGGGTGGTGACATTTAAAGGCTGAAATTTAGAAAGACGAGCCAGCGCCAGGACTACACCCAGAGGCAGCACCATAATTAACGCCAGCAAAAAAAGCTTTAATGTAATAATGGTGCCTTCCAGCATAAACGGCAACAACAAAGCTAAATAGTCCATAATATACCTCTTTTAAGCTATATTTCTTATCAAAATTACAGGCTGACTGCTTAAATGCTGTCAGCCTGTAATTAATAATAATTTAATATCTGGAATTAATCCAGTATATGATTTTGGATTATTTCATTATGTCCTCGCCGAACCATTTTTCGGAAATCTTGGCAGAGGTTCCATCAGCCTTCATTGCATCCAGAGCCTTTTGCAGTTCGTTTAAGAAAGTTACATCACTCTTTCTCACACCTACACCAAAATCCTCCTCACCGAAATTCTCGGCCAGCACCTGATAATCTTCGGTATGCTTAGCTAAATAATAGCGTCCTACCACTTCGTCAACCACTACCGCATCAATACGGCCTGATTTCAAATCGAGCAGGGCGTCGACATTATTGTCAAACTGCACTAATTCGCCCAGAGATTTGAAAGTGGCGGCATCTTTCTCTACTGCTTCAATAGCGCTGCTGGCAGCCTGTATACCGACTTTCTTGCCCGCCAGGGCTTTCTTGTCAGCCAGGGTGGAGCCTTTTTTCACCACAATAATCTGTTTATCAGCGATATAAGGTTTGGTAAAAGCCATCTTTTCCTGGCGGGCCGGGGTGATGGTGAGGCCGTTCCAGATCACATCAATATTGCCGCCATTTAATTCTTCAGTTATTGTATCCCATATGACCGGCTGGAATTTTACTTCAACGCCCATTCTCTTGGCCGCTTCTTTTGCCAGGTCAATATCAAAACCTACGATTTCATTGGTGCCTTCTTCACGGAATCCCATGGGAGGAAATGCGTCGTCCAGACCCAGAGTATAGTATCCCTTGTCCTTGATGGTCTGGAAGGACTTGTCCGTGGCGGCCGGGGTTTGAGTACCGGTGTCTTTTTGGGTGTCAGCGGTTTTACTGGAGCAACCGGTGACTAACAGGGTAAGGGAAAAACAGAGTACCAGGATGAGTGCCAGAGTTTTCTTCAAAATGATAGCCTCCTTTTAATATTTTATAATACCTATATTTTACTGTACCCGGTTTAATAAGTAAATATAGCATGGTCTTGGTTATTTCGGTAACACTTTCATGCAGCAATCTTCCACACAGCAGTTTTCACAGACCGGGTGGCGGGCTTTGCAGACCTGCCGTCCATGAAATATGAAGAGATGATGGCTGATGCTCCATAGCTCCATCGGCAACAGCGCTTTCAGAGCTTTTTCAGTCCGTTCCGGAGTCTTTTCCTGCACCAGCCCCAACCGGTTGGTCACCCGTTGTACATGAGTATCAACGCCCAATCCCGGCCGGTTAAAAGCAACTGCCAAAACTACATTGGCACTTTTTCTGCCTACACCGGGCAACTCGAGCAAGGCGTCAAAATCTCCCGGTACTTCACCCCCATATTTCTCCAGCAATATAATAGAAAGGTTTTTAATGTTTTTGGCCTTGTTTTTATAAATTCCTACACCTTTGATCCGATCTTCCAATTCAATGAGGTCCATCTCCGCAAAATCTGCCGGCGTATTGGCCTGCTTGAAAAGCTCGGCGGTAACCCGATTTACCTGCTCGTCGGTACTTTGAGCTGACAGCACCACCGCCACCAGAAGTTCGAAACGGGATGAGAAGGCCAACATTGGTCTGGCATCCGGGTAAGCCTTTTGCAGTCTTTGGATGATTTTCAGGCTCCGGTCAGGCAGTGATTTCAACTTACAATACCTTGCTTAAAAATGACTGAGTGCGGGAATTGCTGGGATTATCAAATATCTGGGCTGGCGAACCTTCCTCCGCAATTACGCCTTCATCCATGAAGAGCACCCGATGGCCAACTTCACGAGCGAAGCCCATTTCATGGGTTACGACCATCATGGTCATGCCTTCATAAGCCAAATCCTTCATTACCTCCAATACTTCTCCTACCATTTCGGGATCCAGGGCTGAAGTAGGCTCGTCAAAGAGCATGACTTTGGGCTGCATAGCCAGGGCCCGGGCAATGGCCACACGCTGTTTCTGCCCGCCTGACAATTGATTGGGATAGACATTGGCCTTGTCCACAAGCCCCACTTTCTGCAACAGGGTGGTGGCACGTTCATGGGCCTCGTCAGGGCTGATTTTTAAAATTTTGGTTGGTGCCAGAGTGACGTTTTCCAGAGTTGTTTTATGGGGAAAGAGGTTAAACAACTGAAAAACCATTCCCACTTGCTGGCGGATTTTATTGATGTCAATGCTGGGATGAGTTATGTCCTCACCATTGATTAAGATATCGCCAGATTGAACCGTTTCCAACTGGTTAACACAGCGCAGCAGGGTGCTTTTTCCGGAACCGCTGGGCCCGATAACACATACTACTTCCCGGGGTGCGACATAGCAACTTACGCCTTTGAGTACTTCCAATTGTCCAAAATTTTTATAAACATTTTTTACATGGATCATTCAGTTGCCAGCCTCCTTTCCATGTAATCCCCAAACATGGCCAGCAGTTTTGTCATTATGAAATAGATGATTGCAACCGTACCCCATACCCAGGCTGGTTCATAGCTGCTGGCGTAAATCAGTTTGCCGCGCAGGGTCAGCTCGGAAACAGAAATAATGGACACCAGCGAAGTGTCTTTGAGCATCGCAATGAACTCGTTAATTAACGGGGGTATCACTACTTTAAAAGCCTGAGGCAATATGATATACCACATGGCTTGGCGATGGTTCATGCCCAGAGACCGTCCGGCCTCCATTTGTCCTTTATCTACAGCTTGAATTCCCGCCCGCACGATTTCAGCAATGTAAGCCCCGCTGTTTAAACTGCAGGCGATTACCGCACTGGTAAAAGCACCAATGTCTCCAAATATAGGCAATACACCGAAATATAGCAGCAGTATTTGCACGAAAAGGGGTGTTCCGCGAAAGAAATCGATATACAGGGTGGCAAAAGCATAGCCGATCTTAAACTGAGGCGCTAATTTCAGCAGACCGAAAACAAGTCCCAATACCATACCAAAGGCAACTGCCAGAGCGGTAAGTTCGAGAGTAATCAAAGCCCCCATCAGAAAAGAAGTAAGGTTGTTGGCCACCACCTCAAAGCCATGTATTTCCATAAGTGTTTCTATAATATTAACGCCAAAAGTGTAAGGTACGACTTGTGTCATGTAAACCTCCCTGAATTAGAAACTACACAATAAAAGCGCGAGTTTTTTATCTCGCGCTTTTATCACTCTGCGCTCGTTAGTCTGTTCTATTCAAACCATTTCTTGTAAATTTCATCATATTTGCCACTGGCTTTAATTTTGCTTAGACCATCATTGACAACTTTCAGCATTTCAGCATTGCCTTTTTTGACAGCGATGCCATAATGATCATCAGCAGAAAATAGTTCTCCGACCATTTTGGTCTTATCTTTGCCGGTGGTCTTTATGTAATAAGCGGTTACGGCATGGTCATTGACAACTGCGTCAACTCCGCCCTTTTCCAGTTCCATAAATGCCTCGCCAATGTTGTCAAAAGTCCTTACTTGGGTTTTGGGATCCTTCTCTTTCACGCTATTGCAGGCGTCCGCTCCAATGGTACCTACCTGTCCTGCAATTTTCTTGCCTTTTAAATCATCCAGGGTGGTGATGCCCTCGGTGTCTTTTGATACGGCAATAATCAAACCGGCATCAAAATAAGGGGTGCAGAAGTCTACGGACTCTTGTCTGTCAGGGGTAATCGACATACCTGCGATGGCACAATCGGCTTTGTCGGATTGGAGAGCCGGAATCAGAGATTCGAAACCCATGTGCGCTAGTTCAACTTTGTAACCCTCAGCTTCGGCAATCGCTTTGATTATGTCTATATCAAAGCCCACGAATTCATCACTCTCTTTAAATTCAAAGGGAGCAAAACCTGCTTCGGTTACGACCTTCATTACCTTTTCCGTTGCAGCTGGCTGTTTTGCACTCTCTTTACCTCCACAGCCGCTCAAGACCGTCAACATGCCCATCATCAGAAGGGCGGACACCAAAATTGCTGTAACTTTCTTCAATTACTGTGCACTTCCTTTCAATTACTATACTAATTTATCGATAATTATACAGCTATAAAAAATTTAGGACAAGTTGATTTTCCTCGTTGGTGAATGACCATCCCCTCATCGGGTGGTGCCATTAACATTTCCTGCCAGTCTATTCCACCGAAACAGACATCATAAGGGCCGGTGAAATCAATCAGGTCGGGCTTAGGCCAGCTCCGTATTAATTTTCATGCCAGACTGCTTTCTATTTTATTGCGTATAAATTAATCATGATGCATTTTTTTCTTTATTTCACGCTGAGATATTGCTTATAAAGCAATTCATTCCGACATTTTTATGTTACAATAATCAAGATTGAATTGTGCGGAAACACCAAAAATTTATTTGTAAGGAGAAGTGAAATGAGGAAGTTTATAAGTTTGGCACTTTGTGCAACCCTGTTGATGGGCTTATTCACCTTCGCAGCTGGCTGCCAATCTTCAGGTTCATCCGACAAAACCAATACGCCCGCACCTAAAGCTCAATTAAAGGTGGGCATGGAATGTGACTATCCTCCCTTTAACTGGACCCAGACTACTGATGCCAATGGCGCGGTTCCCATTGCTGGCGGCAAGGAATTTGCAGGTGGATATGATGTAGAAATTGCCAAGCTTTTGGCTGCAGGCATGGGGAAAGAATTAGTTATCGTTAAAACTGCCTGGGCAGGGTTGCCACCCGCAGTTCTATCGGGCAACATTGATGCCATTATTGCCGGTATGTCCCCCACTGCGGAAAGAAAACAAACCATTGATTTTTCCGATCACTATTATCGTTCCGACCTGGTGGTGGTAGTACAGAAGGGTTCCAAATTTGAAAAAGCCACCAGTCTGCAGGAACTTTCTGGAGCCAAGATTACGGCCCAGTTGAATACCTTCCATTATACTGTCATTGATCAAATTCCGAATGTGGTGAAGAAAACTGCCATGGATGACTTCACGGCCATGCGGGTGGCTCTGGAATCGGGAATTGTTGACGGTTATATCTCCGAAAGACCGGAAGGAATTTCCGCAACTGCTGCCAATCCCAAATTTGCCATGGTGGAATTTGCTAAAGGCCAGGGTTTCCAAGCTTCTGATGATGATGTAGCTATTGCGGTTGGAATCAATAAAGGGAATACTGAGTTGGCCACCGGTATTAACAAGGTTTTATCAGGTCTATCCGAAGATCAGAGAAAGGCCCTAATGGATCAGGCCATTAAGAATCAACCTGCATCGAACTAATCGTCGCAGTTGACAGGAGTGTATTTATTCTATGTCGGTTAATGCAGACAGTACTTTTTTCCAATGGGTAATATTTATATTTCAGGCATACTGGCCCCTTTTTTTGAGAGGGGCCGAGGTTACCCTTATAATTTCGTTAACCGGTACAATCATCGGCTTTTGTATAGGTGTTTTAATTGGTGTTATCCGCACAATTCCCATCGATCATAATACGAATATAGTTACCAAAATCCTTTATAAAATTGTTAACTTTTTATTATTGTGTTACATAGAAATATTTCGGGGTACTCCCATGATCGTTCAGGCCATGGTAGTTTTCTATGGAGTAGCAATGATTTACGGGATTCATCTTTCCACCCTCTTCGCCGGTATTTTCATAGTTTCAATTAACACTGGAGCTTACATGGCTGAGATAGTCAGGGGTGGTATTCTCTCCATAGATAACGGTCAGTTTGAAGCGGCTCATTCCATCGGTATGACCCATTTTCAAACCATGCTGAATATAATCCTGCCCCAGGCCATACGTAATATCCTGCCCGCTACCAGTAACGAATTTGTAATTAATATCAAGGATACTTCGGTGCTGAACGTAATTGGCGTTACCGAGCTTTTCTTCATGTCCAAATCGGCCGCCGGTAATAACTTTAGATACTTCGAAGTCTTTTTAATTACCTGTTTGATCTATTTCGTCATGACCTTTACCGTTACGCGCATACTCCGGTATTTTGAAGTAAAGCTCGACGGTCCGTCTGTCTACACCATTCATGGTTCCCAGACTGTTCCGGAGGCACAATTTAAAATTGTGGACAGGGGGAAACGTTGATGGGAAAAATAATTGAAATAAGCCATCTGCAAAAGTCTTTTGGTAAAAACCCGGTCCTGAAAGACATTAATTTTTCGGTTAGCAAAGGTGAAGTGGTTTGTATAATTGGGTCCAGCGGTTCAGGCAAATCAACCCTGCTGCGATGCATTAATCTCCTCGAGTTTCCTACTGATGGCGAGATATTTTACCACGGTCAAAACATCCTGGAACAGAAGATGACCACCGCTGTCTACCGGGCCAAAATGGGCATGGTCTTTCAGCAGTTTAATCTTTTCAACAACTTGAATGTGCTGCAAAATTGTATGGTGGGTCAGGTGAAGGTACTCAAACGCAGCAAAGCCGCCGCTCGTCAAACCGCTCTGGAATATTTGGAACTGGTGGGCATGTCGTCGTTTATTGATGCCAAGCCAAATCAGATTTCCGGCGGTCAAAAACAGAGGGTGGCTATCGCTCGCGCCCTGTCCATGGAACCAGAAGCATTGCTGTTCGATGAACCTACCTCAGCCCTGGATCCGGAAATGGTCGGCGAGGTACTCAAGGTTATGAAGAATCTGGCCCGGAGCGGGCTGACCATGCTGGTCGTTACCCATGAAATGGCTTTTGCCCGTGATGTATCACACCGGGTTGTGTTTATGGATGATGGGGTGATTGTAGAAGACGATACCCCCGAGGTCATCTTTAATAACCCCCGCAACGAAAGAACCCGGGTCTTCCTCAAGCGTATCCTCGACGAGTAAATGTTCACGGGACGGTTCTCGGAATTATTAAACTAAACCCCTGGTTAGAAAAGCTGCACCGTTGGGGTTTAGTTTTTCTAACCAGGGGTTTAGTTTAACCGCTCGCAAATATCCGATAATAAATAGGCACAAAAAAAGAAGAAAGCCATATCGACTCCTCCTTCCTGAAAAGTTTGTCCATGGTCCGCTTGAATTTGCCGTACTTTCCTGTTAATGTAGTGAGGTTATCTAATTCCTTGCGAAAAGCCCGGTTCTCATATCCGTAATGGAGATTTTAGTATCCGACTAGATAACTACGCTATATCGCAGAGACTGAAGTCTCCTCTTCGCCATATAGCGTATAAATATGCTTTTCGCAGACGAACCAATATTTCGCAAATGGGGTTGCAAAGATGTTAAAACAATTTAGTATGCGCACTCGCGCAGACTTATCCATGTTAATGGTAGCACTTATCTGGGGAACCACTTTTGTAATCGTTAAAAATGCGCTAGCCGATATTGGTCCTTTTTGGTTTGTAGGAATTCGGTTTACCCTGGCCTTTTTAGTATTAGCGGCCCTTTCTTACCGTGATATTATAAAGATTCGCCGTTCTACGGTCAGTGTCGGCTGTCTGTTGGGCCTATTTTTGTTCATCGGTTATGTATTTCAGACTATAGGCCTCAAGTATACAACCTCTTCTAATGCGGGATTCATAACTGGCGTGTCGGTAGTCCTGGTCCCCATCATATATTCATTGTTGCATAAAAAGAAGCCCTCTGCCAAGACTGTATTGACGGTTATTATTGCGGCGATAGGGCTTTTTCTGATATCATTTCCATTAGGCTCTTTTACTCTTGCTTATGGGGATTTTCTGGTCCTGATAGGGGCTTTCGGTTTTGCCTTGCATATCATTTATGTTGACTATTATTCCCATCAGCATAATGCCCTGGCCATAACCGGTATACAGGTATTATTCGCAGGGCTATTATGCCTTGCGATCGCTCTGGTTGTGGAACCTATTCCGTCTAAAATTACGTTTAATGCTATGTTCGCTATCGTTGTAACCGCTGTTTTTGCTACTGCGCTGGCATTTTTTCTCCAGAACTCCCTGCAAAAATATAGTACCCCCACCCGTTTTGCAGTTGTTCTGGCATCTGAACCGGTTTTTGCAGGTTTGGCCGGCTATCTTTGGGCCGGGGATCGGCTCACCCGCCTGGGACTAGTGGGGGCCGCTTTGATTCTCGGAGCTATGCTGTTATCCATCCTCTTTAAGAAGAACTCTTGAGGCCCAGTTTTTTCATTAATTCCCCGGAGCTGATACCATTTATCTCCACTAACTTATTGCGCGAAGTTTCACCTCTTAAAATGCTTATATCCTGACGAGGTACTTTTAGAGAACTAGCTAGAAAAGCAACTAAGGCGCTATTGGCTTCGCCATCTACCGGCGGAGCAGTCAACTTGATTTTCAGCACCCCGTTTTGTTCGCCTACTACTTGATTCCGCGAAGAACGGGGCTGAACTTTAACCTCCAGACGCACTCCCTCGGCAATTTCACTTATCCGCAGCATCATCGGTCACTTTCAAGCTGAGTTTGCCCAAATTATCCAGCAGGTCCTTTACTTCCGGTTGGTTAAAGAAGCTGACCATTTCTTGATTTTTCTTCATGTTATTGTCCAACAATTCCAATTCAACATTCAACTGTGATTTAAGTTCCAGATTAAATAAGTTTAGGTGTTTCATGATCTCCTGGTAAGCAGTCATCATTTCTGCTATAGAGCGCTTGGAGTCTTCCAAAATTCTTTGGGCATCCTGCTGAGCATTCATTTTTAGCATTTCCGCAGTCTGTTGGGCTAAAATTAGGCTATTGTTCATGGTTTCTTCTATTTTACGGTATTTATCCAATTCAAATTTGCATCTTTGTATGCTTTCTTTTAATTGGGAGTTTTCGCTATAGAGGTTTTCGTAATTCTGGGCCACATGCTGTAAAAAACTCTTTACTTCTTCTTCATTGCATCCCCGGATAGATTTGGAAAACTGCTGATTCCTTATTTCCATACCAGTTATCAAATTCTCACACCCTTCTGTAATTCAATTCAACTTTCCCGGTTAATAGTTGGACCCCGTAAGACTTGAGGCAACTGGAAAATTGAGTTGTTCAAGTAATAGCTCATGTTTATTATGGCTGAGTTGTGGTCATTAACGCTGTAGTCAAGCCATCCGGGAAAAAGCCCAGCATTCTGCGATAATTATCGGACGGTTGCCATTCACCCCTGCTTAGCTGCTCAAGCGCTTCACTATAAATAGCCACTACTTGTTGCAGTTGGTGCGGATTATAATACTGACCCTCAATTCTAAACGATTGGGCCCCCCAGCCGCCGAGATGCGGCAGATAAGGCAACAGGCATAATTCATAGGGGAAATATAAGTAGTTGCGACAATTAGTGTCGGTATAAATCCTGTATGTTTGTGCCAAGCTGTCTTTTAATGTATATTTATCCTGAAGACAGTACATGGGACATTCTCCATCCCGTTCAGATTGGGCAGAGCGGATTATGCAGAAATCACTCACCAGACAAGGCAGCGGTCCGTGCACCATTACCTCGGTTGGCGTGCCGGAAATAAGCATGCTTTTCAAGTTATCGGCCTTCATTTCCAGGGAAGCGGTTATCCTGCTAATACCTAAACTATTGAGCAATGCAGCCGCATTATGGTTGAAGGTATTAAGGCCATAGCCTCCCCATAGCTGGAGGCCTGAATCTCTAAATATATTCAAGCTCCCTAAATCATTTACTATTACCCCAAATATATGGGCTGAATCAGCTATCTGCTTGATTTGATGTATGGTGGGCAGATCATTGTGGCTGACTATCCGGGGGGTCTCCAGGAATATTTTAATGGGACTGCCGGTCAGCATTTCAGAAGCTTTAAAAATAGCCTCTGTAGTCCAATTGTGCCGGTTTTGGCGAATTATATCACAGCCCAGGATTACGTTATTGACTCCCAATTCCCTTATGGCCTCCAGACTATCCAGGCCTCCAACCTTGACTGTTATTTCTGGCGCAAGTTGATTAGAGGGAATAGGTGGAATATCTACAGGGTCCATAAATTGTGACCGGGATAGTTTTAGCGCCGTTTTACTAATGAAGGGGGGCTCTCTTTTACCGTCAAAACCGACCACCGTCCAATCCAGGGGTTTAAGAAGGTTGCCTTCAGTATAATCGCGGATGCGGAGTTCCTGGAGGGCCTGTAGTTCCCTCTCATCGGTTCGGTAAGCAGTCGGGTCCTCGAATAGCCTGTTCAGGGCGCGGCGATAGAGGGACACTAATTGATATAAATATTCTGCACTGCGCATACGCCCTTCGATTTTAAAAGAACTAATTCCCGCCTCTATTAGTTGGGTCAGGTATGGATAAAGGCACAAGTCCTTGTGAGCCAGGTAATGTTTAAGGCCTGCTAATTCATCTTCCTGGGTGCCCTGTAGTTCATATTGCCAACGGCAAGGTTTGCGGCACCTGCCCCGGTTGCCACTCTCTCTGCCCACAAAACTGCTCATATAACACTGTCCGGTATGGGAGATGCACAAATCCCCCTGGATAAAAAACTCTATCCCTAGCTTTGTTTCGGCCGATATTAGAGCAGTTTCAGCCAGGGAAACGTTTTTGGAAAGTATAACGCGTTTAAAATCCTTTTCCTCCAGAACTTTTACCGCCTCAAGATTGGAAATCCCCATTTGTACGCTGGCGTGCAGGGGTATATCAATATTCAATTCCTTACAGACATCAGCTATCCCCAAATCCTGTACGATCAAAGCATCGACACCCAAATCGTTCAGAAAAAGGAGGTAATTGTCTATCTCATTTATCTCCTTACCATCATAAAGGTTGTTGACGGTGATATATAGTTTGCGGTTGTTTTCATGAACGAAATCGGCCGCCTGTTTAAGCTCATCATCGGTAAAGTTGAATTCGTTTTTAAGGGCGCGCATGTTAAATCTTTTTCCGCCTAGATAAACCGCATCAGCCCCAGCTGCGACAACACTGTGCAGTACATCCATCTTGCCGGCCGGAGCCAGCAGTTCCATTTTATGTAGAGGCATTACCTTACTCCTTTGGTATTAAATTTATAGAACTATCCATAAGAGCCGTGTGACCAACCCCTGTAAAAGGGTGAGGGCCAGTAAAACGACAATAGGTGAAAAATCCATCCCTCCGGCAGCCGGGATCAGACGGCGAAAAGGGGCCATGATTGGCTCTGTCACATCATAAACAAACCTAATCAGCGGTTGGTAAGGATCGTGGCGAACAAAGGATAGAATACAGCGGACGATAATTAACCAGATTAGTACTTCAAAAATGATATTTACCACTTGGACAATCTGTATTGGATTCAATTGTTTATCCTCCCGTAATATTTAGTCGGTACCTAATTTCATCGAACGCTGCCAGGCCTTCTCCATTGCAGCGAAAAAAGCTTCCCGAATACCACCGGCTTCCAACTCCCTTAAACCGGCAATGGTAGTTCCCCCCGGAGAAGTCACCTGCGCCTTCAGAACTGCGGGATGGTCACCGGTTTTTTCTAACATGGTTATGCTGCCCTTAACTGTCTGTAGAACCAGACGGCGACTGATGTCGCTGCTTAGTCCTAAGTTAATAGCAGCGTCCATCATTGCCTCAACTATGAGGAATGCATAGGCAGGACCACTCCCAGATACTGCCGTAACTGCATCCATATAGCTTTCCTCAAGGATAATTGATATACCCACCCGTTCTAACATCGCTTGTACCAACTGCAGATCGGCCAGGCTGGCATGATGGCCTCCCGCAATAGCTATTACGCCCTCACCCACCAGGCAGGGCGTGTTGGGCATGACTCTAACCACTCGCACCGGTTTGCCCAGTTCTTTCTCTATCGCAGCAATCTTTATCCCTGCGGCAATTGAAATAAGTAGCTTCTCGTTACTCCAAACGTCACTGGTTGAGGCTAGAACTGATTTCACCTGTGCCGGCTTAACCGCCAGAATTATGACGTCAGCATTGGCAATGAGCTGTTGATGTGAGGTTGCCAGGGCTCCAAATTCACGAGTAAACAAGCCCATTCGTTCATCATCAGTATCACATATATAAATGGTATTATAAGCTCCCGATTCCTGGGTAATCCCCTTCAAGAGGGCATATCCCATCTTCCCACAGCCAATAATACCCAGATTAAAGGGCATTAACGTTTACCTCCAAAGGGATCCGGCTGTATGAGATCGTTTCTCCGCATCAGGTTTTTGGTTTCAGCAGTTATCTCGACTGATGAAGGGGCAAAAAGAAATATATTTTGTCCCAATTGCTGGCTATGCCCATCCAAAGCATAAACTGCCCCACTGATGAAATCAATAATTTTTTGCGAAACCTCGGGACGGGTGCCTTCAAAGTTGAGTATCACTTGTTTGCGATTCTTAAGATGATCTGCCAGAGCCTGTACTTCTTCAAATCGTTCCGGTTCACATACAATTACCTTGATGCCTTTGCCAGAATGCAAAGCAACAATGTTGGCCGTTGACCTACTGTCTCGCTCCTGCGATGAGGGTCGTTCTTCATATTCATATTCTTCTTCAACTTCCGACTGAACCCCCAGCCATTTCCACATATTATCTATTACTCCCATAATTTTTCCTCCTTTTTTACATCACAATGGTTATAATCTATCTAAATAGCGCACTGCCAATACGCACTATATTAGCTCCTTCTTCTATGGCAACTTCATAGTCTTGCGACATACCCATGGACAGATATTTTATATCCACATGGCTAATTCTTTTGCCAGCCAAACTGTTTTTAAGGGCTGCCAGTTCTCGAAATATGGGTCGACTGGTTTCAGGGTCTGGATCCTGAACTGCTATGGTCATAAAACCTAAAACCTGAACTGCTGACAATTCCCCTACGGAGGCAAGAAAATCATTCACATCGTTAGCTTGCAGTCCCGTCTTGCTATCTTCGCCGGATATATTAACCTGCAGAAGCACCGGCACTTTTACCCCTAAATTCTGGCCTCGCTTATTTATTTCTTCCGCCAGACCCCACCTGTCCAAAGAATGTATGAGGCAGGCATTACCCACCACATCTTTCACTTTGTTGGTCTGCAGTCTGCCGATAAGGTGCCACCTGGCTTGCGGTAAAGAGTGCATTTTGCGAGTCAATTCCTGCACCCGGTTTTCACCAAAATCCCTGATATTAAGATCATAAGCCTGATGAACCGCGTCATTATCCACCATCTTGCTCACTGCTACCAAAGTTATATCCTGGCCAGTACGTCCACTTTTTTGGGCAGCCAACCCTATGCGTTGCTTGATATCTGCTATACGTGTAACCAATTCTTCCATGTTTCCACCTGTCTATCTATATTTTATCAGGGGGGATTAGTAACAATAAAGTCATTTTTATCCAATCCCTTTACTACAACAATATCACCTTTCACCTTTATAATATCGACCGGTTTAAATTTAGTGAATTCGCCAATAGAACAATATACTCCTTTTTTTCCTTCATTCTCAACCAAAGCATTTTCGGGTATTAGAAAGCCGGTATCGGAATCAAAAACCACCGCAACTTCGATATAACGTTGATTGATAATGGTGTCGCTAAAACTGTCTAATTTAAGCAGGATTATAAGTTCTCCAAAGTCTTGTTTCATTTCGACAATTGTGGCTTTATCCAGTTCTTTACCTGCTAGAAGTACCTTCACCTTTGATTGGTCCTTTATCTCAAATTGAATATCATTGAGAGGGAAGCACACCAGCAAACAGGTCGGTACCAGACTATCCACAATTTTGTATACAGGCTGACCAGGCTGGATAGGCTGGTCTTCTGAGACCCGGGTAGTTTTATATTTAAATACCTCCGGTGTAACCGCCTGAAGATCAATATTCTTAAATACTTCTTCCAGACCATCGGTACGACGCACGAATACGCCTGAGTCAGCCGCCCGCAGGGAAGCCTTCCCCTGAGCATTTACATAATAACCCAGTAGTGTTCCCTTACCTATCTTTTCGTTCTCTTTTACCATGTTCTCAAAATGACCTTCATACTGGGCCAGCGTCATTTTTTCCTGGTTTAAAACGATTGCTTTCCCGTCCAGCTTGTCTTCTATCGTTCCATACTCTACCAACCTGATATCACGTCCGAGTTTATTTATAGCTATAATTGCACTGTTCCCCAGCTTGTAAACAGATCCAATGGCTATTAGGACTATTAATAACAAGAGGGCAACCCTTATTACACTCATTCTTTTGTCCCTGCGTTCAATTCTAGCCATTCTATGGGACAATTGCTTTCCCCCCAAGTATTATAATGCAATAAAGCTAACTCCAAAAGTGGAACCCTGGCCTACTTCACTCTTCACCATGACTTCTCCGCCATGGGATTCGACTATATGTTTCACAATTGCCAGACCCAGACCAGTTCCTCCCTGATCCCGGCAGCGCGCTTTGTCCACCCGGTAAAATCTTTCGAATACCCGATGGAGACTATCGTGCGGAATACCAACCCCGGTATCAGTTATGGTGGTCACTACCCGGTTTTCCCGCTCCTGGCTGCGAATCGTTATTTTGCCGAGTTTGGGTGTATATTTAATAGCATTATCCAACAGATTGATGAAAACCTGGTTTATCAAATCCTCATCTGCATAAATATAGGGTAAATTATGTTCGTAAATGTAATCAACTCGCAGGGATTTTTCACTTATTTGGGGACCCAGAATGTTCATAACACTGGATAAGCAACGGGCGATACATAGTGGCCTGGTCTCTATCACATGTTCTTTGGATTCAATTGATGACAGAGTGAGCAAATCTTCGATTAATCTGCTCAGTCTATAGGTCTCACTATCAATAATAGTCAAGAAACGTCTGCATAGACCACTATTTTCCATAGCTCCATCCAGTAAGGTCTCGACAAAACCTTTTATAGAAGTAAGCGGGGTTCTTAATTCGTGGGAAACATTACCTACAAATTGGGACCTCATCTGATCAAAATTACGTATATCGGTTACATCATGGAATACCGCCACCGCTCCATTAATATCGCCATTCTCCCCCTTAATGGGCGCGGCATGTATTCTAAATATTTGGGTATGCGGCTTAATCACGGTTTCCAAAAATGCTTCCTTGCCGTTCCTTAATACTTCGCCCACCATATCGCCGATTTTGGAATACTCAGTCAGATCGAAAAAGGTCTTGCCTACCAATACCCCGTGCCGGATCAGAAATATTTTTTCAGCAACTTTATTAGCCAGAATAATACGGGATTGGCGATCGAGCACTAATACTCCTTCTGCCATACTGGTTAAAATTGCATTCATGGTGGTTTTATCGTGTTCAAATTCCTGCATCCATTCTCACCTTCTCTAAACTGATTCATCCTCTTCGACAAAACGATAACCGACACCTCGTACTGTTTCAATATATACAGGGAAATTGGAGTCATCATTTAATTTCTGCCGCAAATGTCTGATGTGAACATCTACAGTGCGTGTATCGCCAGAGAATTCGTATCCCCAAACCCTTTCTAGCAGCATTTCTCGGTTTAGAACTTTACCCCGATGGATTGTCATAAATTTTAGCAGTTCAAATTCCTTGGGAGTCAACTCTAATTTTACATCTCGGAGGAACGCTTCGTGCTGATCAGGATCAACGATCAAGTCCTTGTAGGCATAAAATCTGGCCTCAACCGGTTTGTCTGATTCCAGAATCTTTATGGCTCTTAAGCGGGCCTTTACTCGCGCCACTAACTCGCGGGGACTAAAGGGTTTCTTAATATAGTCATCCGCACCTAATTCCAGACCCAAAACTGTATCAATTTCTTCGGCTCGGGCCGTCAGCATAATAATGGGGATAGAGTGAAAACTACTATCCTGCTTCAATGTCCGGCAAACCTCGAGTCCGTCCATATTAGGCAACATGATATCCAGGATAATTAAATCAGGTCTTTCATAGTTCACTAAATCCAGAGCGCTTTGCCCGTCATAGGCTACAATAACCCTAAAACCTGCTTTTTCTAAATTAAATTGGACCAATTCGACGATGTATGTTTCGTCATCAACTACCAATATCTTGGAGTTTGGCAAACTAATCACCTCAATATTTAAGACCAATTAGGGCACCCATCCGCCCGGTCTCACCATTTTCTTTCCGGTATGAATAAAAGTTCTTTGTATGACAAGACGTGCACAGTTTACAGATGGTAATATTAGGCGGCTGCACTCCAGCATCCGTAAGAATCTGCGCGTTAGTCTCCTGTAAATCCCATGAAAAGAAGTCTTTATCGTTACTAGTAATTATATCATGCAAGTTTGAAAATTCAGCATTTACTTTAGCTGCTAGATCGGACTTTATTTGGAAGCAGCATCGACCAATGCCAGGGCCAATAAATACTCGCACAGCATCTGGCGAAGTATGGTATTCCTTTTGCATTGCCTCCAGGGTATTGGTGGCTATTCTACCCATAGTTCCCTTCCAGCCACAATGTGCAATGCCTATGGACCGGTTAGCAGGGTCATAAAAAAACACCGGCACACAGTCAGCATAAAAACTCAAAAGGTAAACCTCGGGTACATTGGTTATCATGGCGTCACATTCGGGTATGGCTTCATTCAGTCGGTAAGCTCCCCTGGTCCTATCGGTCCGTTCAACCCTGCTGACCCTATTACCATGAACCTGCTGACAACATACTACATTATTCAAATCGGCATTAAACGCGGCCAAATAACGCCTCCTGTTTTCCAACACCGCCTCATTTTGATCATTAACATGCAGGCCTAAATTCAAGGAATCATAAACTCCGTTGCTGACCCCGCCCTGACGGGTGGAGAAGCCTATGTCAACTCCATCTCTCAACCAATCTTCCAAGGCAATAAACCGAATATTATGTCTTTCGAAATAATCCCAGCGCATTTGTTCTTCCCTTCCGTTTCGTTTAAAATGTTTTCAGGAGGTGTTGTGAATTGATTTGTCCCACCTGCAACCATCCCATAGATGATAATGGTTGTCGTTGTAACAACTGCGGCTTCGACCTATCAAATTCTTCCTGGGTTGTAATAACTACAGTATCCCCGCCGGATGATGCTATTCTAGAAAGCCTGATTCAATCGTTTGGCATTCCAGTGCGCCTTATACATTCTATCGGGTCTGTATTTGGCCTTTCCGTAGGACCGCTGGGTGAAGTGAAAATAGCAGTTCCTGAACAATATGCTGCCCAAACCAAAGAACTGCTGAAGGCTGAATTAGAGGAACCCGCACCGTAACAAAAGGACAATGTAACAGGGGGATCATCCCCTTGTTACACATCACTTGCTCTTTAATTGATCAATCGTGTTAATAAAGCTGTTGAGATCAGTGAATTGACGATATACTGAGGCGAAACGTACATAAGCAACCTCATCTAAATTACGCAGCTTGTCCATTACCATTTCACCAATAACCATACTGCTCACTTCTCTATCACTGAAATCCCGCAGATCAGCCTCAATGGAGTTGACTATTTTTTCCATAGCCTCCGAGCTTACTGGTCGTTTTTCGCAGGCTCGAGTAAGACCCATTAATATCTTATTGCGGTCGAATTGCTCCCGATTGCCTCCCTTTTTTATGACCAAAAGGGGTCTTTCCTCGATCCTCTCATAGGTGGTAAACCTTTTTTTACATCCCGTACATTCGCGCCGCCTTCTAATAACAGCCCCATCTTCACTTGACCTGCTGTCAATTACTTTGCTTTCTGTTTCCTGACAATAAGGACATAACATCTATATCACTCCTAATGGGGGAAATATAAGTTTTGGCCTGTATAGGACTGTCTGCCCTTATTATGAACAATAAGCAGGTGATAATCAACTTATCTGGTGGGCAATTAATTAATATTTATTATCATCGTCATCGAGGTAGCGTCCGTTGAACTGCTGGTCGATCTCGCTGAAGGTAGGCAATTCAACCAAAATAACGTCCCTGCCTATGCGTACTATTTTTTCCCATGGAACCACTATTTCTTCTCTCTTAGCAAAGACGCTCCATCCTCTGACTTGACCTGGAAGCATTAATGCCAACACCCTGCCTTTTTCAATATCCAAATCTATATCAGTAATACTCCCCAGTTTTTTTCCATCCAGGACATTAATTACTTCCCTGGTACGCAAATCAGACAATTTAACCATTAGATCACCCCTATTCAGAAGTATATATATTTTTAGTATATGAAAGGCTTTTATAAAACTTGCCTGCAGGTATGGGGACTATTTATTCAGTCCCGGCGGAATGATCTCTGCGGTGCCGGTAAAATTTACATAGGTTTGGGGTACGTCACCCACGATTATGGTATCTGCCAGAGGAATAGTAGTGGAAACTGCCAGCTCTTTACTCACCAGCGGTACGGCTATTTTAATGATGGTATTTATTTTGAAAGACATAAGATGGCGGGTCTGGTTGATGCCGGCTTGATCAAATTTGTTCTCAACCTCAACATTAACCTGTTTTATCGGGATTATTCTAACGTTTACCTGGGGGCCGCGACCAGCTAATAGTATGGAACCTGTCACCTGACCCAGGGGAATGCAAATCGTACTATTCTCCAATTCTTTGGTGCTGGCTATTACTTCATTAATGGTTCTGGCTATTAATTGGTTAATTATTACTGTATTGGCCTGAATCATTGTTATTCTGCCATTTTCATCTTTATGGATATATACAATATCCTTGTAATCTGTTCCGGCTACAATTTTATCATTTACCGCCTGATTAATTACTTCAACTGTTTGTAACTGTGCCCGAGTTCTAGCTATCTCCAGAATACTAGCTTTGAGGCGCAGATCGGCGAGAACTATGGCCGTAATAAATGTAAATATTATCATAATCGTTAATAATGGCATCCATCTTCTGGCCAATGTCTATCCCCCCACAGTTTTCGGTATTCTCCCTAATTCTAATATATGAAAAGTATCAACACTTGGTGCCTATTGTTAATAATTAACACAAGGATGACAGGATCAGGCTTGGGGGGACAAGGGGACAGGTTTAGTGTCCCCCTGTCCCCCCCTTGAGAAAACAGCAAGTGCATACCTGAGGGGGACACTAAACCTGTCCCCCTGTCCCCTTGTCCCCCGCTTTTAATTTAGATGGGTTTAGGCTAATATAGAGAAGCAAAGGAGTGAATGAAACATGGACAATATCAGAGTAAGATTTGCACCCAGCCCGACCGGGTCTTTACATATTGGCGGGGCGCGTACTGCCCTGTTCAACTGGCTCTACGCTCGCAATAAGAATGGCCGGCTCATTCTCCGACTCGAAGATACGGATATGCAGAGATCCACCGAGGATGCGGCAGCAGGGATTCTGGAGGGGCTAAAATGGTTGGGCCTGGATTGGGATGAGGGGCCGGATGTCGGGGGGGATTTCGGTCCTTATCGCCAGAGTGAACGGTTCCCCATTTATCAGCACTATCTCCAGCTTCTGCTCAATGAAGGGAGGGCTTACTATTGTTTCTGTACTGCTGATGAACTCCGCCAGCAGCGAGAAAAAGCCCAGCAAGATAAGCAGAACTATCTTTACGATGGGCCCTGCCGTACACTCAGTTCTGAACAGGTAGCTGAACGTTTAACGCTGGGCATGAAACCGGTAATAAGACTCAAGGTACCCAAGGATGGTCATACAGTGGTGCATGACCTTGTACGAGGGGAGGTTGAGTTTGACAATAGTCTGTTGGATGATTTTATAATAGCCAAATCAGATGGCTGGCCCACTTATAATTTTGCGGTGGTGGTTGATGACTACACCATGAAGATCAGCCATGTAATTCGGGCCGAAGAGCATTTATCCAATACTCCCAAGCAGCTGCTGGTTTACCAGGCGTTAGGACTTACCCCGCCTCAATTTGCGCATGTCTCCATGATACTAGCTCCTGACCGCAGCAAACTTTCCAAGCGGCATGGGGCAACTTCGGTACAGGAATTCAGGGATGATGGTTACCTGCCCGAGGCTCTGGTAAATTATCTGGTACTGCTAGGTTGGTCCCCGGGGGAGAATATAGATATTTATCCCCGTGAGGAGATGGCGAAAAACTTTTCGCTTGATGACGTCTCTCGGTCCGCGGCTATTTATGATCTGAACAAGCTGACCTGGATGAATGGTCATTATTTGTCAGTTGCCAGCATGGGGCGTATTGTTAATTTAATTGAGCCTGAGGCCGAACTAAAGGGATGGCTGCGTTCGTATAATAGAGAATATTTTTATAAAGTAATCGATCTGGTTCGCAGTCGGGCCAAGACATCCCACGATATTATTGATCTGGCTATATATTTTTTTGAAACTCCTGCCGTTTATGACGAAAAAGGGGTACAGAAATATTTCCGTAAACCAGGCAGCCAGGATAAACTTAAGGCAGTCTCAGAGGCTATTGGCCAGATACAGAATTTTAATGCCCCGGAGCTGGAGGCGTCAATGCGCCTCAAGGCTGAGGTTCTGGGGTTAAAGGCTTCTGAATTGATACATCCAACCCGCCTGGCTCTTTCGGGACGGACCACTACTCCTGGACTTTTTGAAGTTATGGAACTTTTGGGTAAGGAAGTCTGTCAGGATAGAATTAAGCAGGCTACATTCTTTATTAGTAATCTGTCATAGTTTTCATTTAATTCGTAAAGCTTTTGACAATAATAAACCCCTGTATTATAATAATTTTTGCGCGGGCAATTTCGCGCAGTTTAGCCGGATGGTGTAGAGGTAGCACGACTGACTCTGGATCAGTTCGCCAGGGTTCGAATCCTTGTCCGGCTGCCATTTGGCCCCATCGTCTAGCGGTGAGGACGCCGCCCTCTCAAGGCGGAAACGGGGGTTCGATTCCCCCTGGGGCTACCATGTATCATCGCAATCAGTAAGAAAAGACCACTCAATAAGAGTGGTCTTGTTTTGTATGAAATAAAAGGAGGCATAGCCGATGCGAACACTGGTAGCTACAGCATTATATAATTCCAAGGGTAAAGAAGTCTATTGTGCGGCCAAAAAGATAACTGACCAGCATATGAGCTATATACGCAACTCGGATCGCCATGATCTGGAGGCGGTTGGGTTCACCTTTATCAAGATGCTGTCTTTGGAGTACCCTAATGTAAAAGGATATGCCATTTTTTTCGAAGGTCATGTCAACGACATAATGCCAGCCCTTAAAACAATGGGAAACTAGAAGCGAGGGGACGTTAGACTGTGTAAAATCTAGTTCGCGCTTTTCACCCATTCCATTTGTGACCAAGGATTTATCACACAGTCTGACGTTCTTTTGCACTATATTTTTATTTTCACGAATTTACGCTTGCCGATTTGGATGACCATGCCCTCTTCCAGACGCAGGTCTTCCTGTTCGTATTTCTCACCATTTATCCTTACAGCTCCCTGTTTTATCATGCGTCTTCCCTCATTGGTGGAACCCAGGAATTTATTTTCACTGAAAAATTTAGGAAGCCATACGTCAATCTCACTAACCAGAATCTCAGGAATATCATCAGGAATATCCCGTTGGGAATAGACCAGTTTAAATCTCTCCATGGCTTGAACGGCCTCTTCTGGACTGTGGAAGGTGGAGATGAGTTCTACCGCCAGTCTCATTTTCGCGTCCCGGGGGTTAAGTACCCCGGTCTCCATCTGCCTCTTCATCATTTCGACTTCTGCCATCGGTACACGGGTAAGCAGTTCAAAATATCTGCATATCAAAGCGTCATTAATGGACATTGTCTTGCCGAACATCTCATAGGGCTCATCGTTAACCCCAATGTAGTTGCCCAGACTCTTGCTCATTTTCTGCACACCATCCGTGCCTTCCAGTATCGGCATCATTAAGGCCACTTGGGGTTCATACCCGTATTCTCTTAATAAATGTCTACCCACCAGCAGATTGAATTTCTGATCAGTCCCGCCCATCTCTACATCAGCCTGCAGGGCTACTGAATCATATCCCTGCATCAGCGGATACATAAATTCATGCACACCGATTGGCAAACCTTCTTTATAGCGTTTCTCAAAGTCATCTCTTTCCATCATTCTGGCTACGGTATATTTACCCGCCAGCTGCAGTACATCAATCATATTGAGCGGCATTAACCATTCACTATTAAAGTGCATAATAGTTTTTTCTTTGTCGAGAACTTTGTATATTTGTTCTTGGTAGGTGCGGGCATTTTCTATGATTTCTTCTTCGGTGAGTTGCTTACGTGTTTCAGACTTTCCACTAGGGTCGCCTATGCGTCCGGTAAAGTCCCCAATGATCAGATGAACCTCATGCCCTAGATCCTGGAATTGACGCAGTTTGTTTAAAACCACGGTATGCCCGAGATGAATATCAGGAGCGGTCGGGTCCAGGCCCAGTTTAACCCGCAGGGGTTTACTGTCCCGAATTGATTTCTCAAGTTTCTTCAACAGGTCTTCCCGGGGCAGGATCTCAACTACCCCACGCTCTATCTGATCCATTTGGCTTCGGGCTTCATCTTTATACGAAGTTTCCATTTCATTACCTCCTTGCCATTAAAAAATGATAGCATATTGATTTAGGAATATGCAATAATTAGACCTGTATGGATATGCAAGCATAATGCAAGGCTTTCATCATCAGGCAGGAATTCTTCGTTTCTTGTCAAATTATTATAGTATAGATCGAAGTTGTCTCGTAATATATGGTATCCTGTTTAGAGTAATTTATGGCGAATACTAAGAGACAAAGGTATCTAGGAGGCGATATTGTATATGGCAAACAACAAAGCAGCGGCACCGCATCCACCTCGCAAACCAATCCGTCGCATAAATAAATGGAGATTAATTCTTTCTCTATTTCTACTTTTAGGCGTGGGCTCATTACTGGTACTTACAGCCTACGCTGCTGTTGCCCTACCAGCTTTTAATCCCCAGCAATTAACAGGGGCCAATACTACTTTGTTATATGATCAGGATGATAAGATGTTTTCGAGTCTGCATGGAGTAGAAAACCGGTTGGATGTCAGTCTTGACCAAGTCCCTCCTGCACTTATACAAGCCTTCCTCGCCACCGAGGATAAGGATTTTTATAAACATCACGGGGTAAATTTCCGGGGAATTGCCCGCGCATTACTAAGAAATTTCCAATCAGGAGATTTGACCGGTCAAGGTGCCAGCACCATAACCCAGCAATTAGCGAGAAGTTCTTTTTTGACATCTGACAAAAATTGGGAGAGGAAGATTAAGGAGATGTTTCTGGCCTTCAAAATTGAGGCCTCCTATTCGAAAGAGGAAATTCTAGAGATGTACCTTAATAAAATATACTTTGGAGCAGGAGCCTATGGAGTACAAGCGGCAGCTCACACCTATTTCGGCAAAGATGTCAGCCAGCTAACCATGCCCGAGTCGGCTTTGCTGGCGGGTCTGGTACAAAGCCCCAATTACTATAACCCCTTCTTGAATCTTGAACGCGCTAAAGCCCGGCAAAAACTTGTTCTAAACAGTATGGCTGATTCCGGGTATATCGGCACAGCAGAATCCTCGCAGGCTTATGAGACTCCTTTGAATTTAGCCAAGGTTCAAAACAAGACCGCCAAATATGGCTTTTATACAGATGCAGTCATTGATGAAGCGGTGCAAATACTTGCCAATATCAAAGGCTATGAGGATACTGATAGTGCCCTATACAACTCCGGGCTGAGAATTTATACCAGCCTTAATCCGGCTGTGCAGGCTTATGCAGAAGAATATTTCCAGAAAGCATCTAATTTCCCTGCCGGTATTAAAAATGGCCCCCAGGTGCAGGTGGGAATGGCTTTAGTCGACAACAGCAGCGGAGAGATTAAGGCGGTCATGGGCGGACGTGAATATGAGCAGCAGCGTGGTTTTAACCGTGCTACCAGTGCCTTCCGCCAACCTGGTTCTTCGATTAAACCTTTAACAGTATATGCCCCCACGCTGGAACTGGGCAACATGCCTTTTATGATGTTGAATGATGCACCCATATCGTATAACACCTCCAATGGAGTATGGAAACCACAAAATTATGACAACCAGTATCGAGGACCCATCACGATGCGTACTGCGGTACAATATTCCGTCAATACCTATGCAGTTCAAATGCTTGATTTGCTGGGCACCAGACATGGGTTCGATATGGGTCGATCTCTGGGACTATCTCTGATTGACAGCCCGGGCACCAATGATTTGAACCTGGCAGCTCTGGCCTTGGGGGGATTAACCAAAGGTGTTACCCCTGTGCAAATGGCCGCTGCCTATGCAAGCCTGGGTAACACTGGTGTTTATAATAAACCTCATTTTATTAACAAAATCGAAAATAATAACGGGCTGATAATTTATGAGTTTAAGCAGGATTCACAACGAGTTATGTCGCCGCAGACTGCCTGGTTGATGAATAGCATGCTGCAGACTGTGGTAAGTTCAGGGACGGGGACAAAGGCCAAAGTAGCCAATGTACCTACTGCTGGTAAGACAGGAACCTCGGAGGAATTGACTGATATTTGGTTCTGCGGTGTAACTCCAAAATATTCAGCAGCAATATGGATGGGATATGATGACCAGAAGTATAAAATGGTTAATGCGGCCGGTGGAGGTGCACCTGCTTTAATGTTTAAAGCCGTGGTGGGAAAAGCTCATCAGGGAGTTAAGGCAGGCAGCTGGACTATGCCGTCTGACATAGTTTCGGTGAGTGTATGTTCTCTAAGTGGCCAACTACCGGGGTCATCCTGCCCGGAAATAACAGAATACTGCCTGAAAAGCCTTACTCCCACCACTACCTGTACTTCCCAGCACAATATAATGATTTGTAAAGAATCGGGTAAATTAGCGACCAAATACTGTCGTGAAACCGTCGCCTTTTCCAATGTTAAGACCGGAGAAGATTCGGAGGCAACCCAGATCCCGACCGAAAGCTGCCCAATTCATACCGCCCCTGGCTCAATCGGGCTGTCGAAGAATACCGTTAAAATATGTACCGATCCTCGCAATGATGGACGACTATACCGGGCCAATTTAGCTGCCCCCTCCCAGTCCGGAGGTTGTCCGGATAAGTATGTATACGAAATCGTCCTTGGGCCTGGAGAACAGTTACCGTCTTGCCCGCTTGATAATCACAAGCTCAAGAAATAACCGGGCCATGTTTTAGCAAATGACATAAACATTGACTGCAGTTGTAGCCTGCGCCTTTCATAGGAAGCCGCCTGGTTATTTCAGATTGATGACGGTTACCCCGTATCCACCCTCTTCTCTGAGACCGTCGCGATAATCTCTAACATAGCGATGTCCCTTTAAGTAATTCCGCACAGCCAGACGCAGGGCTCCCGTTCCTTTACCGTGGATTATCCTGACCCAGTCCAAACCTGCCAGGTTGGCATCTTCCAGATATTTATCAAGTTCGGATAAAGCATCTTCGGCGTATTTCCCTCGCAAATCTATTTCAGGGGAAATATGCTGTACCTTTTCCAGGAATGTATGGGTTCGACTGGCTGCTTTTTTCCCCTCCGCTGCTTTCGTGCGCAGTAGTTGATCTTTATGTACGGTTAGCTTAATACTGCCAATCTGCACAACTACATCTCCCTGGACGTTAGGTCCCTCCAGAACATAGCCGGACTGATTAACACTCCGTACCAGCACATAGTTACCCGGACTTATATCTTGTTCAAATTGTTGCTCTTCTTCTGCAGGCAAATTAACGATTAATTCCTTGATTTTCCGGCTTTTTTTCTCTACCTCATGCCATTTGGGTGGCTGCTCTTTTTGTTTGATCAATTCCTTTAATTCTTCTATGGCTTCGTTAGCCTCTCGTTTAATTCGTCTTACATATTGATCGGCTTCTAGCCTGGCACGCTGTAATACTGCCGTCTTTTCTTCATAAAAGCCGGCTTTCTCACGCTCCAGGGATTCATTATCTAACGTTATTTGTTTCTGAGCTGCTTCCAATTCCTTGCTGCTAACATCAAAATTGTAGCGGCTTTCTTTGAGCTGGCGAATCATATTGCCGATTTCCATTTCCCGCCTGGGAACCAAATTCCTGGCCTTTTCCACCAGAGACTCATCCAACCCCAAACGAAGAGCAATCTCAAAGGCATTGCTCTGCCCGGGAGTGCCTATGGTTAATTCGTAGGTTGGGCTTAATGTACGGGGATCAAATTCAACACAGGCATTTTCAACCCGGTCATTTTGATAGGCAAAGGTTTTCAACTCGCTCTGGTGGGTAGTTACAACCACCCGGGCAGACTTTTCCTTCATCTTTTCCAGAATGGCGCGGGCTAGAGCCGCGCCCTCAACCGGATCTGTGCCGGCTCCCAGCTCATCAAGCAAGACCAGAGATTGAGCGTCCACATGGTTTAATATATGAACAATGTTTTTTAAGTGAGATGAAAAAGTACTAAGCGACTGCTCAATACTCTGTTCGTCCCCGATGTCAACAAATATATTATTAAACACCGACACCTGACTCTTCTCGCGAGCGGGTATAAAGAGGCCGCTCATGGCCATAATAGTTAGCAGCCCGATGGTCTTTAAGACCACGGTTTTTCCGCCGGTATTAGGACCGGTTATAACTAAAATATCAAAATCCTTACCCACTACTACATTTATGGGCACCGCTTTTTCGCCCAATAAAGGATGTTTAGCACGGATAATCTCAATCCTTCCGCTATCATTGACATCGGGACGAAATGCATTCATATCATAAGCTAAATGGGCGCGGGCAAATAACAAATCCAGGTAGCTTAAAATTTTATAATTCAAGGCTAGATCAGGTGCAATAACGGTAACTGCAGAGCTTAAAGCGCGCAATATGCGTTCCACTTCACGTTTTTCTTCTATCTGGAGACTCCTTATTTTGTTGTTCTGCTCCACAACCGGCAGGGGTTCAATAAATACGGTTGCCCCGCTGGCTGATTCATCATGGACTATTCCCTTAACATCATTGCGATGTTCCTGCTTCACCGGCACTACGTAGCGCCCGGCCCGCTCGGTTATCAAAGCATCCTGCAGCAGGTTCAGGTTGGTGCCCGAGCGAATAAAGTTCTGCAGATAATCTTTTATGCGTAAGCGCCCGGTTTCTATCTGTTTTCTTATGCTTTTTAGCTCTGCAGAAGCATCATCCCTAATAGAACCATCTTCTTCTATGGCCATTTGGATTTGATTTTCTAATTCGGGATAGCTCTTTATCTCTGTTGCGGTCGTCTTTAATACGCGCGCAGATGACCCGCCGATATATTTTAATGCTAACCGCGATGCGCGTAAAAGGTGGTAAATATCCAATAATTCTGACGAAGCCAAAATACCTGCTATACGCGTCTTAGCCAAATGCCTTTCCACTGGTTTAAGGGAACTTAAAAAGGCAGGTTCACCGTAACGCAATATTTCCATGGCTTCCTGCGTCTCATCCAACCGGGCGTTTACTTCATTAAGGCGGGTTGTCGGTTGAATTGACTCTGCCAACCGCCGCCCCCCTTCTGAGTAGGCACGATCCGCCAACTGCTGTTGGATTTTATTAAATTCCAGTTTTTCGAGTGTCACTTTTTTCATGTTTATATTACTCCCCGATAGTAATGTCCTTTAGTAAAGGGAACGTTACTTATAGTTTTCAATTCCTGCTGATATAGCCTTAAATCAGGTTTAGAGCCATCCTCGATTCTGTCCCTGGCCTCCCTATAAATCTGGATAGTACGGCCCAGCCCTTCGTTCATAGCCCGCCGTGCTTCTATCCTGATGCTGGCGGGTGCCAGAGCTAAAAGACGAACCAAATCCTCCACCATGCACAGGGTACGGGAGTTAAAAATATAGAAGCGGCAGTCACCATCTGTTTCAATGGGGAATTCATATCCCTTGCTGTCTTTAATATAATAGTTTCCCGCCCGGCATGATAAGGAACATGTCTTCTTTCCTGGCGCCTGCACGCCACCCAGCATACAGTGCTGTGACTGCATAATTATCAAGTCACCATGTGCAATCAGCTCAACTTGATTAAGATTCTCAAAGCCGGCTAATTGATTCAGGTTCAGTTCCGGAGAGAGACAGACGCTTTTAACACCTTTTTGGCATAAATACCGGAGCGTATAATGATTAAATATATTCAAACTGTAATCAGCCAGAATGTTTAATCCACTGTGCTGGGCCCATTCCAGATCAGCCCAACTGGCAATCATTATGCTTTTAAAGCCTTCTTCAATAATTTTCCGATATGAATAATGCTCACTCGGCTTCACTATCCGTGGTAAAATTGGAATTAATCTATCTGTATATTCTGGACTCTGCTGTAAAAGTTCATGCAATTGTGACTTCTGCAAATGGTGGTGGGTACCCAATCCTTCCAAGCCTAGATAGACCCGGTCAGCCCCATTTTGCAGGGCTGTTCCGGCCTGTTCCACACTACTCACAGCGACGGCTAGCAATGTCTTTGGTGTCCGCATATCAGCAGGCTGCGGGAGTAAATAACTCCGTTTCCCACTCCAATATTGCCAAGGCGCGGGGGGGACCGTTTGTTTTCCCAGCAGTATCTTTTGCGTTAATAATTCGATTGCCCGGCGACGAGCATCATTTATATCACTGAAGGGAACCATCAAATTCATATCACCACTGAGGGTCAGATTCCTTAATTCAAAGGGCGTATTTCCCAGTCTGCCAATTTTTTGACGCAGTATCTCCTCATTGAGGGGATACTGCTCCGCTTCTTGCAGCTGGTTTTTGGTGGTAACCTCCACCCGATTACCGCTCTGATCATGTATTATCAATCGCATGGTTTGCTCGGGAGCCAGATGTACCTCAGCATCCACCGGAATCCTGGGAGCAACCTCGCCGCGGATGGTTTGCTGAGCCTCTGCCAGCAGCCTTTCATCGTGCGTCTTGAAAACTTGATCATGGGGAAAAACCTGGCCCTCCAGTCTAATTTCTATTGTATCGCCTGCAGATGCTTCGGCAACGTTTTCTCCTGCTACCTTCATTTCTTTGATGATGCAAGCGCAGGCATGATCCTGACCAGCCCCTACCACTATGCCATCCCCCCGATTGACTGCATCAATTAGGTCAATGCGGGTAATCATAGCCCGTGTTTGATCAAGTACCTGGCCCACACATACTCCCCGGTTTTTAGGCCATCTGGTGCTCATGAATTCATTATTTCCAGGTATAAAGCAGCCGGTACTGAAATTGCGATTGAATATCTTGAGCAGACGTTCCTTTACCTCGGGTCCAGGCCTATACCCAGGGTTTTCTTTCAGAATGTCCAAGGCCTGTCGATAAGCTCTGGTTACCACCGCTACATATTCAGCTCTTTTCATTCTTCCTTCGATTTTAAGCGAGGACACCCCTGCGGCTCGAAGTTCGGGCAGATTTTCAATCAAACACAGGTCAGCAGGGCTCAAAAGATACCTCCCCTGCCTGGGAAGCCCGACCTTATTTTTATCATGGTAGCTATATAGTTCATATGGCAAACGACAAGGTTGAGCACACCTGCCTCGATTGCCGCTCCTTCCACCGATCATACTGCTAAACAGACACTGACCCGAATAACTATAACAGAGGGCTCCATGAACAAATACTTCCAGCTCGATTCCGTCCGCGGCTTTGCTAATAGCACTTATCTCCTCGCTAGACAATTCGCGGGCCAGAACGATTCGTTGCACACCCTGGCGGAGCATGAAAGCTGCCCCGTCCTGATTATGAATCGTCATCTGGGTACTGGCATGAATACGTAAGCCTGGCATAATTGTTCGGACCGCATTCAATAGACCCATGTCCTGCAGGATCACAGCATCCGCTCCCGCCTTTTGCAGTTCAAATAGATAATCCAGGACTGATGAAAACTCGTTATTATCGATAAGGGTATTTACCGCCACATAAACCTTGCGCCCTCGCAAATGCGCATAAAGTATCGCTTCCTTCATCTGTTTATCATCAAAATTTGCTGCCGATTGCCGGGCGCTATATTGCTGACCTCCAATGTATACAGCATCGGCACCATTATTTATGGCAGCTATAAAAGAATCCCAGTTGCCAGCCGGGGCTAATAATTCCATACTTGTCAACCAACTCTCCATGAATAGTTATACTGCGACAATAATCAAATCGAATTTTATTATAGCATAAGCCTAGTCGTTGGAGTTAAGAGTGCTTTCGCGTTTTTCTATAAGAGCGGCGATATGAATCAGTTGTTCTTCGATGTTTTTTATGCGGTCAGTCAGGTTCGGTTCTTTGGTCCCCTCTCCTGACTTATCTAAGCGGGCAAATATTTCAGCTCGCGACAATTGATCAATCGTTAGAAGTGTATCGACATTGCTTTTTGCAATACCCAGATCTTCTCGTGATACTGCCTCTTTTTCTTCCTTCATAATGACACTGAAACCACCGCAGGATTCCAATATCCCTTTTTCAACATCCTGTATGTCTCTTACGCCTTTTTTACGGAGTTCCTGCATTAAATCATCTACATTAAATTTTTCTTTAGCCAGATTTTTTTTGATAATCTTGCCGTTATCAATTAGGATTACGGGAATCCCGGTAATGATGTTTGATAATTTGCCATTCTTTATACCTGCATAACCCATAATGTATTCTAACAAAGCCAAGGTGGCCAGGACGATGATTCCTTCATAATAAGGAATATTTCTATCCAGGGCTACCGATATTACCGTATCACCGACCCCGGTCATAACCACAAAATCAAAAGGGCCCAGTTCGCCCAGAGCCCTTTTACCTAAAAAGCGAATCATTATTAAAGCCAGGAAGTACATTCCTGCAACTCTTAAAGCAAACTCCAACATCGGGCGTTCCTCCTCAAAGAGTTTCCTGACTTAGTATTTCGCCACTACCTTGTTCATTATTCTTTTATATAGGCAATAATTGCATCCCTGGTCCAGGTGTTTATAATGTCCTCCTTTTGCAGCCACCCTTTACGAGCATTCAATACCCCGTACTGGGTCAGTTTAAGGTCATTCTTATGGTGTGCATCACTGTTAATGGCGACTTTAATACCGTGTTCATGCGCCTGACGAGCAAGGTCAGCATCGATATCCAAACGGTCGGGATGGGAATTAATCTCCAGAATAATCTTGTTTTTGGCTGCTTCATCCAGAATTCTATCAAAATCCAGTTCATAAGGGGGACGGCGGTTAAGTAAGCGACCGGTCAAATGCCCTATAATATCGACGTTGTTGTCTTTAATAGCCTGAATGATTCTTTCGGTCTGTTTTTCTTGGTCGAGGTGAAAATGGCTATGTATGGAGGCAACTACTATATCCAGCGCTGCCAGGACTTCGCTCCCAAAATCGAGACTCCCATCCTTGAGAATATCCACTTCAGTTCCTTTAAATAAAATAAAATCATCCCATTGCTGGTTAAGCAGGTCAATTTCTTGGCCCTGAGCCTTTAAACGCTCTTCATTCAATCCCCCGCTGATTACCAGTGAGCGTGAATGATCTGTAATCGCCAGATATGAGTAACTCATTTTGCGGGCTGCCTCAGCGAGTTCTGGAATCTTGCTGGTCCCATCACTCCAGCTGGAGTGGGTATGCAAATCCCCTTTCAGGTCATCAAGCTCAATAAGTTCCGGCAGACTGGCCGTAGCAGCGGCCTCGATTTCACCTTGATCTTCTCTCAATTCAGGAGGAATGTAGTCCAGGGTGAAACGTTCATATATTTCTTTCTCACTCTTACAGCCCCTAGTAGAATCTCGTTCTAACCCGGGTATTAGTTTGGCCAGATGCTGTTTGGAACCGGTAGCCCAGAACAAGGCCGGGCAATATTCTTCCGGAGGTACGATAATAATCTCAAACGGAACATCGAACTGGAGAATACCTTCAATATATCCTCTTGCGGAACTGATAATTTGCTTTACCGCTCGGTAATTCACTACTTTAGCGCGTACCATATCCTCTTCTTCTGCCGCCACCACAATGTCAATGTCACTCACCAGTGATCTACCCCTCCTGATACTGCCCGCCAGAGAAGCATCCACCACCTTTTCATCTCCCCGGAGATAGGCCAGCAATTCCTCAGCCATGGGGTATACGAACCCCAGGGTATTCTTGTGATTGTGAAGTTTCAGCATTTCAATGCCTTTTATAATACTATCTTCAGTCTTGTTCCCCATCCCGGGAAGTAAACGTATTTTTTGCTCCCGGGCGGCCTGCAACAGTTCTTCCCGGTTCGTTACGCCCAATCTTTCGAAAACCGCTTTGATAGTTTTATGACCGACACCCGGTATAGCAAGCATGCCCAGAAGCCCGGGCGGCACTTCCCCCAGTAGCTTTTCATAATATTCGCAGCTGCCCTTTTCTATGAGCTCCTCAATTTTGGCCTTTATTGCTTTGCCTACTCCAGGAATATCGTCCAGACGGCCTTTCTCGTAAAGGCATTGAATATCCTCATCCAGATGATAGATAGAATTGGCGGCCTGTCGGTAAGCCTTAATCTTAAAGGAGTTATCATCTTTAAACTGAAGTATATCCGCGATATGATCAAGCATTTTGGCAACTTCCCGGTTGGTCATCTCTTATACCATCCTATTTCTCTTTTCCTCTTCCAACGCTTTCACTAAATCATCATAATCTTCTTGCAGTTTATTGAGCTCATCGGCAAGATTCAAAGCAGTTAAAACGGCCACCTTGGTAATGGACAGGCTGTGGTTGCGCTGCTCTATCATACGCATACGGCGGTCAACATAGGCTGCCAGCATCTCAATATATTCGGCATTCTCATTGCCTTTTACTATGTATTCCTGATTAAATATTTCCACTGTAACCCTGTTAGTATTATTGCTTGACTTCCTTTCCACCATTCGTGCCCCCTTTTCGGAATTACCATATAATTTCTATACAAATATCAAATTTCCTTCCAGCAATTAAAATGGTCACTTATGTCCAAACTCAAATAAGTATAACCGTAATGCTAAGACAGGCATATAATATTCCGCTCTATAAGACTACTCATTGGCGATTTTTTGGGCTGCTGCCTGGCGTTTTTGGTTCAATGCTATTTCCATCGGTTCATAAGTAAGGGCACCGGTCCAGCAATATTTAACACACTGGGGGTCACCCGAACACCGGTCGCATTTGAAAGCAGCTCCCCGGGCTGGATTGAAATTGACGTGACTGAAGGGGCAGGCTTGAACGCACTGCCGACAGCCAATACACTTTTGTTCATCAATAGTTACCAGACCAGTCGCTTGATTCCTGGATGCCGCTCCTACCGGGCATACCAATACACATAATGGCTTCTCGCACATTGCACAGGTGACAGGGACATTCCAACCAGCTCTTTCGTCCTTGGCCACCCTGATTCGAGACAGGGATGGTGCACAAATTCCCTCGTGGACAAGCGAGCAGATCATCTCACAGTTTTTGCAGCCCACACATTTATGATAATCAATCATCAACACTTTATTCACCTTTATTCCCCCGATCTGCAAATCAAATAATTATCTAGAAACTGACGGGCCGGCAGATACCAGGTTGCCTTTAGCATCAAGTCGGGATCCGCTATGATATGGTGGAATTCACTTAGAGTAGTCCTATTTTTCATTAAGGCCATAACTGCACCCAATCCAGAAGTAACCCCAATAGCTTGCATTCCGACAATACGGTCATTCAACAGTAAAACCTGCCAGTACTGATTATGGCTATGTCCCTTCAATATCTCTATATCTCCACTGCCCAGGGCTTTGGATGTCATACCCATTGAGACTACGGTAACACCAAATATATCTTCTACAACCAGACTCAGGGCACCCTCATATTCAACCTGCTGTCCCAGACAATTGAGAGCTGCAATCTGGCCCTGCCTTTTGGCATTAGGCCACAGCAAACTTAAAGTTGGTAACCCGGTGAGCATATCCATCGACTCGATGCAGTCCCCGCAAGCATAAATCCCCTCCCGGCTGGTCTGCATACGAGAATCGACTTGTATTCCCCCCAATTCTCCTATTTTAACTCCTGCCGCCCGGGCATTTTCTACATTCTGGCGAACTCCCGCGGCCCAGATAACTGTGTCACATTTTAAAACTTGCTGATCAGTCGTGACTTCCTGGACTTGAGCATCGCCAACGACAGCCAGTACTTTTTCTCCGGTTAAGACCCGAATCCCATGCTCGGTGAGCATTTTGCTGATTAACGCTGCCGGTTGGGAATCAAAAATGCGGGGCAGGATGTGATCCATTAATTCCACGACAGTTACCTGGCAGCCTTGCAGGTGCAAAGCTTCGGCAACTTCAATGCCTATATTTCCGGAACCGACTACCACTACCTGCCGGGGTTGATGTAACATTATGGCCTCTATGTCCCCTACTGTCTTAACCACAAAGTTGCCCGGCAGGTCACAGCCCGGAACAGGGGGGATAACAGCCCTGCTTCCTGTAGCCAGTATGAGACGGTCATACTCAATCTCCTCCCGGCTGGTAACCAGGATATGCTGCTCGGCATCAATCTTTCTTACTTCCCTTCCCAGCAGGGTTTGAATATTTTGCTGAATATAATCTTCCTCATTTTTTATAAAAAGCTGCTTTCTATTCACCCAGCCGGATAAGTAATCGGGCAAAGCACAGGCTGAATACTCAGGCAATTCTTCCCTGGCAACCATAACGATAGGTATTTGTTGGTTGTGCCTGCGAACAGTTTCAGCCGCGCTGTTACCGGCTGCGCCATTGCCTACGATAACTATATTCCTCATCCCTGACTCCTTTCCTCACCGTAAAAGGCGGTTCGTCGCAACGCTTCGGCATCCCGGCGACAATCCAGGGATTCTTTAAGGTGCAGGTACTGCAGCGCCCCTGTAGGGCAGATCTTTACACACTCGGGATCCCCCCCGCAGTGATCACAATTAACTACAACTTCCAGCAGATGATCATAGGTACAGGCCTCAAAAGGACAAGCCATTTGACAAGCCCGGCAGCCAATACAGTTGTCCAGCTTACGTATTGTAACACCTGTGAGCGGGTCTTTAGTAATTACATTCATCAAACAGGCACTGGCGCAAGATGGCTCCACACACTGCTGGCAGGTCATAGGGATAAAGACCCCCCTGGTTTCTTCCCGCCAGATCTTAATTCTGGCCAAAGACGGATCACATTGACGGGTCTTGTTAATCGCACACACCATCTGGCAGAGTCCACATCCGGTACATTTGGTAAAGTCTATCATTAAATATCTATTCATAGGCCTCCTCAAGACTTAATTTGAACTAAGTCCTAACTCACGCAATTTATCCTCACCGGGTATTCCCGTAGTTGCTTCCCAACCCCGGGCCAAATAGTATTTGCGCAATACCTCCTGTAACTGGTCCTCATCCAACTTTTTTCCGCCCACTTCTTGTTCATAAAAGCGCCGGGGGAATTTAGAGTCTTCCGGTCTTTCACCTTCGCGCAGGTTAAATAATTTCATGAGATTCCAGCTTCTTTCTGCTGACTGCATCAGCTCCACCGGGGTTATTTCAATTCCCGTAAAAGCCGTATAGGCTTCCGCCAGGATAGTGGGGCCAATTTTATGTTCAACCGGAGGACGGATACACACCCCCAGGGAGTTAAGGAGGTTAATCAGATCTTCAGCCCAGCGCGACATAATCGCAACATCGGTGGTATCGGATTCCCAGTCAATGGCCTCGGATTTCATAGCTTCCGGCATGTCCAGTTCCTCGTACATCTTGCGATCGAAACCAAAACGTTCTTTCTGAAACTGGTGCTTGTTCTCGTTATAGCGGAGGTTCTCGATTGGATTCCGGCACCGCAGATGGTCCCCACCCCTTATATTGGTGAGTATGCCAAAACTCCAGGTGGAAGTCCGACCGCGCGGGTCTATCATGGGTATCTCCAAGCCCTTCACATGCATGGCACTGGATTCTCCATCCGCGTAACGCTGAGCCGCCCGCCAAGCACCTTCCGCTAATATATCACCCAGTCCCCGGCGATGGGCAATGTCCCCCATCAGTTGTAATATACCGTCATCATCTCCAAAGGCCACTTCATAACCAATATCCTCTTTCTTAAGGATGCCCCGGTTATACAGTTCAATAGCCATAGCTACAACACCACCCGCGCTGACCATATCCATACCATATCTTTGGTTCATTTCGGCTGCCTTAACGGATGCCTCCAGAGACATTCCACACCCTGAGCCAAACGATGTTACCGGGGTCACCTCCATATCCTTCATGCGCAAACCCTTATATTTGCCTTCTTTTATCTCTACCCAATGGGCGCAGGCTATAATGCAGGACTGACAGGCTACGTGTCCAGAAGTCAACTCTTCCACCTTGGAACGTGCGAAGTCTTCCTTCCAATCAGGCAGACAGCCCTGGCTGAAATTATTCGCATTGAGGGCTTTGAATTTACCGTAAGGTATGGCTGCATTCATGCTGCCGTAACTTTTAAAGGGTGCAAAAAATGGCGAAGATTGAATTAGCTCCCTGGCTTTCCAGCTGACATCGAGCAGTTTTTCTACGTTGTGTGGTTTGATACCCTGGGTTCCACGTACAACAACCGCCTTTAAATTTTTCGATCCCATAACTGCTCCCAGACCGGTACGGGCCCAGGCATCGTAGTACCCATTTTCTATGCAGGCAAAGCGCACCAGATTCTCTCCAGCCGGTCCTATCGTGGCCACTTCACAGCCCGGGTACTTTCTTTTCAGTATATCAATGGTTTCCCAGGAGTCTTTGCCCCACAGGTTGGCAGCATCCTGATAGCTTAATTCCCCATCTTCAATAAAGAGGTATACCGGCTTATCCGCTCGGCCCTTTATAACCAGGCTGTCAAAACCGGCGTTTTTTAACTGGGTGCCGAAAAACATGCCCGAATTGGAAGTACCGAATAGACCAGTCATGGGTGATTTAGCTGAGACCTCAGTCCGCGAAGCAGTAGGGAAAGTTGCCCCCACCATAGTTCCAACACTAAATACCAGAATATTTTCTTCGCTCAATGCATCAATCCCGGCCGGTACTCCATCATAAATAATCCGGGCATTAAAGCCAATTCCCCCCAAATAATCTTTACAAAAATCTTGGTTTAAATCATTACGCCCAAAATCTTTTTTATTGAGGTTGACTTCCAGTATCTGTCCTGCATATCCCCTGGATTTTGACATATATGTCTCCCCCTTTATGAGCCCCAAAATAGTAAATTTGCTAACCCCGATTAAACACCTATTTAAATAAAGCTGACGCACTTCGATTCAAGTTATTTCAATTATAACATTTTTGGTTTTTTACAACCCGCTTTTTGCAAACAGGTAACCCCTGCTAAAAAAGGCCTTGAAAGTATCCCCATTCATAAAAAAAGAGGTTCTTACTTATGCAAAAACCTCTTTACGAGTATTATATGTACCGTTTTTTTACTTATGATCGGGCTATTACGTTTATATCGATCCGCCTGCCTTCAACAATATAGATAACCATTTCACCTAGATTGGTAGCATGATCTGCTATCCTCTCCAGGTGTCCGGCTATAAGAAGAAGGGATGTAGCCTGGGGTATATAACCCTGGTCTCGCATCATATAAGACAACAATTCCTTGAACACTGCGTCATAGAGGCCGTCCACCTGTTTTTCCATATCCACCAGGCTCATAGCCAGTTTTACATCTCTATCAATAAAAGCCCGCATAGCAATCTTAACCATATCTTCTGCGATCTGGGCCATCTTGGGTATATCTATTAATGGCTTCATATAAGACTGATCATAAAGGTCAATAGTCATATTGGCAATGTCTTCCGCATGGTCTCCCATGCGTTCAAGATCCACTATTATCCGCAAGGCAGTACCAATGAAGCGCAGGTCTTTAGCCATAGGCTGTTTTAGAGCAATCAGGCAGAGGCACTTTTTTTCAATATCCAGTTCCATCTTATCAAGAACATCATCTTTTGCAATAACTTCCCTGGCCAGCACCAGATTTTTTTCAGTAAGTGATTGGATAGATTTATAAATCTGCTCTTGCAGCAGTCTACCCATCTTAAGAATATCTTCTTTTAAAACCCCTAACTGGCTTTCCAGTGAATCGATTGCCACACGAATCCGCCTCCCATTTAACTAATTAAATTCCTATCCGAATCTTCCGGTGATGTAATCTTCGGTCTGTTTGTCAACTGGATTAACGAACAATTCATTGGTATGACTGAATTCAACTAGGTTTCCGTTAAGGAAAAATCCAGTGTAATCAGACACCCTGGCAGCCTGTTGCATATTATGCGTTACAATAACAATAGTATAATTCTTCTTCAGCTCTCTTATCAATTCCTCTAATTTGGAGGTAGAAATGGGATCAAGAGCTGAAGCTGGTTCATCCATTAAGATAACTTCTGGGTCCACAGCTAGAACTCGGGCAATTACCAGACGCTGCTGCTGTCCCCCTGACATCCGGGACGCTGGGGAATTTAAGCGGTCGCCCATTTCATTCCACAGGTTGGCCGCCCGCAGGCTTTTTTCAACAATTTCATCCAGGTGGCTCTTTTTCTTGACACCGTGAATTTTCGGGCCGTAGGCGACATTTTCATAGACGGACATAGGAAACACCGAGGGCTTCTGAAAGACCATCCCCACCCTCTTTCTCAAGCTTACGACATCTACATTTTTTTCGTAAATGGAAACATCATCCAAGAATACCTGACCTTTTATGGTGGTGCCTTCGATTAAATCATTCATACGATTCAGGGTTCTGAGATAGGTGGACTTCCCGCAACCGGATGGACCGATCAAGGCCGTAACCCGGTTTTCATAAATATCCATATTAATACCATGCAAGGCTTGGAAATCATGATAGTAAAGTTCCAAATCAATGCTTTTCATTTTAACGCCAAGGTTATTTTCCTTATTTTCCATCCACTTCTATCCCCTTTTATTAGCGCATTGCCTTACTTATTTTGCTCAGGCTCAGGTTGGCCAGATAATTAATTACAATAATTAAAACTACAATTAGAAAAGCAGTCCCAAAAGCTCTCTCCATTGAGATTCCTTCCATGGCCAACACATAAAGGTGGACTGCCATGGTGCGGGCAGGATCGGTAGGAACCACCGGCATCCCCAGTGAACTGCCGGCGGTAAGAATCAAAGCGGCGGTTTCTCCTACGGCTCTGCCTACAGCCAGTATAACCCCGGTAACTATACCCGGTAATGCAGAGGGCAGAATAACCTTTCTGGTTGTCTGCCATTTGGTGGCCCCCAAGGCCAGGCTATTCTCACGATATTCATGAGAGACGCTTGATACGGCCTCCTGAGCAGTCCTGGTAATGGTTGGCAACACCATTATAGCCAGCGTCAGACTACCGGATAAAACCGACCATCCCAGCCCCAGGAATATAACAAAAAATACAAATCCAAATAATCCAAATATTATAGATGGAATTCCCGCTAATGTTTCTGAGGTCAGATTTACCAGCCGGGCAAATTTGCTATTGCTGCGTGCATATTCTTCCAGATAGATAGCGCTTCCCACCCCAATGGGAACCGCTATGAGGAGAGACATCAGCGTCAAGTATAAAGTGCTGACAATAGTGGTTGATATGCCGCCCGCCCGACCAGCTCTACTGGGCGGTTGCAGTATAAAATCCAGATTGATGCTGGTAAAACCCTTTACCACTACATACCCGACAATTCCGAGCAATATTCCCACTATTATGAAAGCGGCAAACCAGAACCCTGCGGTTATTAATCTATCTTTCCAATTATTTGCCGCCATGTGCTCTACCTGCCTTTACTGAAATACTTACCAAAAGGTTCAAGCAAACTATAAAAACAAATAGAATCATTCCCGTTGCAAACAGAGCCGCCTGATGATCACCTGTAGCATAACCCATCTCCAGAACAATATTACTAGTCATCGTTCTAACTGGAGACAAAATGCTGCCGGGAATTACAGTCGCATTACCAGTTACCATTATTACAGCCATAGTCTCACCAATAGCCCGGCCCATACCCAACACTACAGCGGTAACGATCCCGGAACGAGCCGCAGGTACAATAACCCTGGCTATGGTCTGGTAACGGGTTGCCCCTAGAGCCAACGAACCTTCCTTATATTCTGGGGGTACTGCCAGGAGTGCATCCCGGGAAATACTAATGATGGTAGGGAGAATCATAATTCCCAATATAATAGCTCCCGCTAATACGCTCAATCCATTGCCTCCCAGCACCTCCCTTATAAATGGAACGATAACTATAAGCCCTACAAATCCATATACAACTGAAGGTATACCAGCCAGAAGTTCAACCATACTCCCCAATATTTTAGCAACTCTCGGCGGGGCTATCTCAGCCATAAAAATGGCTGTTATGATCCCCAAAGGCACAGCCCACACCATAGCCATAAAAGTTACCGCCAATGAACCAACAAACATGGTCCATATTCCATAGTTTCCTTTGCCTGGCATCCAGTTAGAATTAAACAAGAAATCTACTATACCAATCTTAAGCAGAAGTGGCATTCCTTTAGCAAAAATAAAAATAGTTATGAGGATAATAACGAGTATGAATATAGCAGCGCAAAGCATTAGAATATTCTCAATTACATTCTCGCTCCGGCGTCGGTTCCGATTATTCTTATCTTTATTCATTCTCTTTTCACATCCCCAACCTATTAAGAAATATCGTGATTAAGTCATCTGTGACCTATCTAAACAATGTTCCCCAAGGCAATAACAATTTTCTGTTAAACGCATAGAGTATATTGGTTAAATTTGTGTTTCGGTTTTGTTAAGGTAATGTAAATCTTTGTCTGCTGCTAAAGGCCCGCTCGTTGGTTAGAAGCGAGTCAGATAGCTATACCTAACAGATAGTTGGCTATTTTATTATACTTATGGCTCCCTCATCAGTTATAATTTTCTGTCCTTCAGCACTTAAGACGAAATCTATGAAAGCCTTGGCCAGACCAGCAGGTGCTTCTTTGGTTACATACACAAACGGTCTTTGCAACTTGTAGGTTCCTGCCTTAACGTTGGCATCCGTTGCGGCCGCTCCATCAATTTCCAATGCCTTGACAGATTCGTTTAAGCTCGCCAATGATACATAGCCGATAGCATTTTTATCACCAACAACTGTGGTTCTTACCGCACCAGTAGCATTTTGAATAATTGCGGTCTTGAGGATGTCCTTCTTATCCATTACCAGGGAGGTGAAGGCTTCTCTGGTACCGGAGCCTTCTTCTCTGGACACCACGGTTATGGGAGCATCCGAGCCGCCCACTTCTTTCCAATTTTTAATATTGCCTAAATAAATGTTCTGAATATCTTCCGTTTTTAAATTTCCGACTGTATTGGCAGGGTGAACGATAATAGCTATACCATCGAGAGCGATAGTCGTATCTACCAAATTGCCTTTAGTTTTCTCCTCGTCTTTAACTGCCCGGGATGATGAGCCTATTGCGGCCGCGCCTGAAGTGGCTGCTTCAATGCCCTGGCTGGAACCTCCGCCCTGAACATTAACCTGTACGTTTTTATTCTTTTCCATAAATTTCTCTGCCAGCACATCGCTAAAAGGTTGCACAGAGGTAGAACCAGCAATCGTCAGGGTGCCCGAAATCCCGGTCGTACTGTCATTAGTGGCCTTTTGTTTACCACATCCAGATACCATGGCTGCTCCCAGCAGCAGCAAACCTAACAATAGAAACCCGGTGATCTTTTGGCCTCTTGATTTCATCCTACAATTTCCTCCTTTAATTATTTTTCCATTACATATCCATAGAGTACCATTAGTATGTAAATCCTAAACATAGCGCATTTAAAATAAAACTGTAGGCCATGTAAATTTAATGTAAAAATTAGAAAGCAAAAAGGATGCCCTTATTCCTCCACTGGCGTGAAGTGTAAACGCATCCTTTATAGTTCTCTTATATAGTTCTCTTAATTGCTTGCTATTTGGGCAGGGAGAAGGAAAATAATGAGCCCCGCCCTTCGGTACTTTCAACCGTAACCTGCCCGTTCAATTTATCCAAAGCATGTTTTACAATAGAAAGACCCAAGCCAGTCCCACCGGTTTTCCTTGACCTGGCCTTGTCTACCCTATAAAATCTTTCAAAAACCCTGGGAATATCCTGGGGGGGAATGCCGATGCCGTTGTCCTTTACACTAACCTTGATACGGTCGTTCAATTCTTCCAGCTCGACTTCTATTTGGCCTCCGTCTGGACTGTACTTAATCGCATTATCTAAAAGGTTCATCATTATCTGGTCTATGAGATGCGGATCACTATTAATCTCTACATTGTTTACATTCTCATGATAGGCAATATCAATATTTCTCCGCTCGCTTATCGTTTTCATCCTGCCCACACTTTCGCGTAGTTTTTGACTGATGTTGATCCTCTGGATATTGGCACTGCTTTCATCCGATTCTAATTTGGAAAGTTCCAACAGATCATTGATTAAGATAGATAAACGCTGGGCTTCATCATATATGATACGAGAAAATTCTTTTAGATTGTCGGGATTTTCTCCCCCTTCCTCCAGAAGGGTCTCGGCAAAACCACTTATACTGGTGATCGGAGTCTTCAGCTCATGAGATACATTGGCGACAAAATCCTTGCGAACCTTTTCCAGGCGTTTGAGCTCGGTTATATCATTCACGACCAATAGAATGTCATCTGAACTGCCAGTTTGATTCTTGATGGGTACAACCGTAGCTTCGATTATTCTTGCCCCCAGTGTGTGCAGTATAATGCTGCGTTTCACAGCCTGCCTGCTTTCTCTGGCCTCATCTATCATTTCCAGAAGCTCGTAGGCATTAATCATTTCGGTATGGTTACGACCGATGAAGTTATCCCTGAGATTAAGCAGACAAACAGCCGCCGGGTTGGCATAGGTCACAATGCCCCCCATCCCAATCATCATGATTCCATTTACAGTATTATTTAATAATGCCTCCAGACGATTTTTCACTGCGCCAATTTCGGCCATGTTTTGTTCAATATGTTGGCCCATTTCATTAAAAGCCAGAGCCAGTTCACCCATTTCATCCTCTGAATGATGAGATGTGCGCCTTTTCAAATTGCCCCTGGCCATATCCTTAACTGCCTCCGTAATATCACGGAGGGGACGGGAGAGGTACTGAGCCATAATATAATTTAAAAGAAAAGCTAATATGATACAGCCAAGAACGGTCATAAGTACCACCGACAAGATATGCTTATATATGATCTGCAGTTCTGCGAGAGGCATCGCCATTCTTACCGCACCCTTGGTCTTCCCATCATCGAAAGGAACCGCGACATAAAGCATGTCTGTATTGACTGTATCGCTATGACGCATCTCCACCCCTATTTGTCCATGCAATGCGGCATACACTTCCGGCCTGTTACTATGTATATCCATTTTCTCAAATTGTGCAGAAGAGTCTCCCCATACAAGACCTTCGGTATTGATAATGGTAACTCTGGAATCGCTATCCTGGGCCGCAATATTACAAATATCCTGATAAGTGCGAGTAACATTATCATCCCCGGTGCGGTATTTAATCATTTCAGCCACTAAATAGGCTTCTTTGGTGAGCCTTTCCTCTAAACTCTGTAAATAGTAATCTTTAAAATTTACATAAGCAATTCCCCCCAATAGTATCAGAAGGAGACTGATAATAAGAAGGTAGGAGGTCATTAGTTTCCATCGATAGGACTTAATCATCGAATTTGTCCTCAAATTTATATCCTAACCCGCGTACAGTTTTTATATATTTGGATTCGCCGTTTTCTTTTCCTATTTTGTCCCTCAGTTTGCTGATATGCACATCCAAAACCCGGGTGTTGATTCCATCTGCATAGTCCCATAAAACCTCCAGCAGGTAGTCGCGTTTTAAAACTCGGCCTCTATTTCTAATCAAAAGCTCCAGTAATTCGTACTCCTTAAGCGTTAGGTCCAACAATTCATTATTCTTATAGATCTCATACTTTTCGGGTTTAATAACAAATGAGCCTGCTCTAATTTCCTTATCTGCATTTTCTGGTTCAGCCTTGTCTTTCTTCCTTCTCAAGACCGCCTTCACCCGGGCTGTCAATTCGCGAATACTAAAAGGTTTGGTAACGTAGTCATCGGCGCCCAGTTCCAACCCCAGCACCCGATCTATCTCATCATCCCGGGCCGTTAGCATTATGATCGGAGTCTGTATTTTTTCGCGGCGTAAATCTCGGCATATTTCCAAACCATCTTTGCCCGGCAGCATCAAATCCAAAATTATCAGGTCAGGATTCTCCTCCATAATTAACTGCCACGCCTCGTTCCCGTCCTGGACGCCAATGGTTTCATATCCCTCTTTGCCGAGGTTATAGGTTACAAGCCTTACCAGCGCTGCTTCGTCATCCACTACCATAATTTTGCCCTTCATCATTTCACCTCAATGACTATGATAAGCATTAGCTTTCAAAACAGCTGCCCCCGACAAATTCCCTCAGAATTGAATTCGGTGGTATGTTGGCAGCCGAAATGACTCGAAAATAGCTGAGGAACCGCAGCAGGCGGCTTGCTTGTATGTGCTCTGGTTCATCATTATCTATAGCCTCCAGCAAGGGTTCGGCTAAAAGTTTTAAGACTGATAATTCATATACCAGTGATGAGTTAAACATAACATCAGCGTTTTCCTGAAAGGGGAATATATTCTTTTCTTCGCCCCTCCGCACCGAAGGCCAGCGCTTGATGGTATCCAGTGCCGAGTTTCCTCTGGTTCTATGATCCCTGATTATCCTGCGCAGCAGGCGGCAATCGGTGGTCGGTATGCGATTGCTGTAATCGACGTTTAACTGGGTCAAAGCACTGATGTATATTTGGAACTTATTGGCCTTGGGTATACTCTGGGTCAGTCGTTCATTAAGTCCATGGATTCCTTCAATAATTATAGGCTCTCCTTGGGGTACCCTAATATTTATGCCATGTTCTTCCTTATTGCCAGTTTTAAAATTAAAGATCGGCATTTCTACTTCCTCTCCGTTTATCAAGCGAGTCAGATGATCGTTAAGGAGGTCTAGATCCATGGCGTCCAGGGATTCAAAATCAAGATCTCCGTCTATATCCACCGGTGTATGGCATCTATCCACAAAATAATTATCCAGCGAAATAGACACCGGTTTGCGCCCATTCACCCTGAGTTGAATTAATAACCGCTGGGCAAAGGTTGTTTTGCCGGAAGAAGAAGGCCCGGCTATAGTAACCAGTCTGATGCCAGGATTATTGCATATTGTATCCGCAATATAAGCAATCTTTTTCTCATGCAGTGCTTCGTTTACCTGGATTATATCAACAACGTCACCTCTGGTAATACTCTCATTTAGAGCCGCCACGTGTGGTATACGCAGCATTTCTGCCCAGTCCTTGGACTCCCGGTGAACTATACCCAGTTTCGGTTGCTCATGATAAGGCTTTTCCAAAAGAATATCGTCTATTTCGGGAGTTCTTAAGACCATGCCCGGCAAATGATAAAGCAGTTTAAATTTGTCCAGTATACCAGTTCGATAAACCATATAACCATAAAAATATTCAGTAAAACCATCTAACTCGTAAACATGAGCAGCTTCTTTATCCCTGTACCGCAGGAGCTTAACCTTATCCTCCTGACCCTGGCGGGTAAATATTCGTCGTGCCTCTTCGTTTTCGAGCAGATATCGTTCTATGTGCAAATCACTGCTTACAATCTGACGCATCCGTTCTACAATCTGTTCTATTTCGTTATCGGTAGTGGCTTGGTTTAAAAACTCGCAAAACAAACCATTGGACAGGGTGTGCTTAATCATAAGCGTGCGCTCGGGGAAGAGATCCCGACAAGCCTTTATCAGTATAAAGGAAGCGCTGCGCCGGTATATCCTAAGCCCTGCTTCAGTAGATGTATCCACCAACTCCACTTCACAATCACTTTTCAACGAGTAGTGTAAATCTCTTAATGTGTTTCTTATAATCCCCGCAACTACTGGATATTCCCATTCCTTTTCGATACTGGCACACAAGTCGCCTAAAAATGTGCCGGGTGCGACCTGGAATGAACCCACGTTTTTAATCGTCACGTTAATTGTCTCAATTTGGGCGGTTGTGTTCATATATTTCTCTCCCCTCTATATACTGCTAATATTATATACCATAATATTTGCTGAATTTGGCTAAATTAAGTGATTTGTGATCAAATCTTCCTCATCCACATGACTATCCATAGATGATCTAGATACCACCCCTGTATTTTTATCCAGCAACGGAATTATGCTATCTGCCTCAATTCTCCAGTAAGGTTCTTGGTTTGCAGTAAAGATTATTAGATTTTTGCGTAATTCCCGCTTTGAATCTTTATATACCACTCGTACTTCGACACTATATTTATTTCCTTCAATATGACGAATTTCGTCGGCTTTGATATCAGCTATGGCAGCCAGTTCCAGCAGCAACGGTTTCACATCAATATCGGTGCCTATCAACTTGCCGGCCATGTTTAACTCATGCTCGTTAATGGCCGTAAAGAATATAGCAATAATATCTTCGCGGTTTTTGGACTGTAATTGCTGCTCGAATACATTGGCCGCTTTCCAGATCATCATTTGATGGGCCAGATCTGTTTTTTTACTCCCATGGGTTTTACAATCCCTGAAGTGAATACAAAAATGGCCATCAAAATCATTTTGCTCTATTGCCCCCCGCCCGTGCGGCATCCCATTCATCGAGGCTGCGATCATTCTGCCACTATACAATTGTACCAGAACCGCTTTCCGTTTCCACGACCATTGACCCTGATAAATTGTTTTCATTGTGGCTGAATCTGCAGCGGTTAATGGTTGGGCATCAACATGACTGCTGCCACCTCTCCTCTGAACTTGGAATTTCAGTCCTGTATCCAGATCTACAACGGTCGCATAGGCATATTTGGGAAATATCTTGTTAACCTTTTCCCAACTCAGGTATTCCCCAAACGATGGTGAATCATCCGAATCTGATATTTCTGTCTTATTGTCGATTAAGACGAATTTGAATAACAATAATGTCAATATGATTAATAAAAAAGTACCGCCTACAATCATTAGAATCATTTTATGAGTCCGAATATCTAATATCAAAAAAAAACCTCCTTTTCCGTATTTATATTTAGAAAGGAGGTTTAATTATTCCGTTTAGTTTTTATCTCTACCTGAGCGTTGCCCCAATTTTACCACTTAGACCCTTCTGTATTTCTTCCATTCGGCCATTAACTTCAGCTTCCGTGAGGGTTCGCTCACCAGACTGAAAAGTCATTTTGAATGCCATGCTTTTGAATCCTTCTGGCACCTGTTCCCCGGAATAAATATCAAACACAACGATTTTTTTAAGTAATTCCCCGCCTGATTCTCGAATTTCATCCAGAGCCTGCACCGCTTTGACTTGCTCATCCACAACAATAGCCAGGTCTCTCTCCACTGCCGGGTAACGAGTAATCTGCTCCATCATAACCCTGGGACGGGAAAGTTCAAACATAGTCTTAATATCCAGCTCGAAAGCGCAGGCACGAGGTTTGATATCAAAGTTCTGCCTTGCCAGTGGATGTATCTCGCCCATTGTTCCCAGAATTCTATCTGCACCCATAATTAGCGCAGATCTGCCTGGATGGTACCCAGGTTTCTGCACTTCAACCCAGCTTATAGAATCAATACCTAATTTAATAAGCAGGTTCTCGACCACCCCTTTGAGATAATAAAAGTCCATATCTATTTCCTGCTTCAGCCAATTGGTCTCCAGCCTGCCTGCTACAATAGCCCCTAATTTAAGCACTTCACCAGGCAGACCTTCTGAGCGGGGGTAAAATACGGAACCTATTTCAAAAAACGCCAGGTTGTCATTCTTCCGCGCCAGGTTGCGGCTCACCGTCTCCAGCAGTCCGGGTAAAAGCAGGGTTCGCATTATGCTCTGCTCCTCTGATAGGGGATTCGCTACCCTGACTACATCTCGAAGGGTACTTTCTTCAGGAAGCAAAAGCATATCTAAATAGCGCGGGCTGATAAAACTATAGTTGATTATTTCATAGAATCTGCTTATCATGAGCTGCTTTATACGATCCTGAAATTTCTGGTAAGAAGTCAGTCCTCCCTGGGTGGTATCGCCGCCTGGTAATGTAGCAGGGATATTTTCGTAGCCATGCAGGCGGGCCACTTCCTCGATCAGATCCACTTCTATTTCTATATCTGGCCGATAGGAAGGAATCGTTACTACAAGATTCCCCTCCTCTTCGTGCCAATCAAACCTCAGCCTGCTGATGTAATCCTTAATCTGAACCGAGCTCAGAGAGGTCCCCAGCAGATAATTCACCCGCTCCGGTCTTAATATGATCTGGGCCAGGGAAGCTGGTTGGGGATAACAATCACATATTCCTGCAACTACTTCACCTTCTCCTAATTGCTGAATTAAAACTGCTGCACGGTTTACTGCATAAATCACTCCATTAATATCTGACCCCTTCTCAAAACGGATGGAGGAATCACTCCTCAGGGCCAGTTTGCGGGAGGACTTCCTTATGCAGGTGTTCTTAAAGCAAGCCGATTCCAGGAGAACATTAACCGTTTGATCACTTATTTCCGTATTCTGCCCACCCATAATACCGGCCAGGGCTGCCGGTCTTCCATTGTCAGTAATAAGCAGCATTTCGGAGTCCAACTCCCGTTCTATATCGTCCAGAGTAATAATCTTTTCATCTTTATGGGCCCTGCGTACCAGTATTGTTTTAGCATCGCTTAATAAGTCGTAGTCAAAAGCATGCAGCGGTTGGTTGCTTTCCAACATAACATAGTTGGTTATATCTACGATATTATTAATGGGACGGATCCCGGCACTGAGCAGTCGGGTCTGCATCCAGTCAGGTGAAGGTTTAACGGTCACATTCTTAACCAGTCGGGCCGTATACCGGGGACAGAGGTCCGGAGCATCTATCTTTACATTAATATATTTGTTGATTTCTTCATGGTTTTCAATAATATTGATCTCCGGTATGACTATATCCGTTCCATTTAAGGCCGCAACTTCACGCGCCAGGTTAATTATTCCCAGGCAATCCCCCCGGTTAGGGGTAAGATCCAGTTCCAATATGCTGTCCCCATTATCTTTTGCAACCCCTTCTATGGCAATGCCCGCCATAGTCAGGCGATGGGCTACTTCTTCCGCTGTCCAGGAAATTTTCACATATTCTTGTAACCAATTTATAGAAACTCCCATGCCGTCACCTCCTAAAATTGAGTAAGAAATCGTTTATCGTTATCGAAGAATAAGCGTAGGTCGTTAATCCCATATTTGAGCATGGCGATTCTTTCTATTCCCATTCCAAAAGCAAAGCCGGTGACCTTTTCCGAATCATATCCTCCGTATTCCAGCACCCGTGGATTGACCATACCTGCTCCCAGAATTTCCAGCCACCCGGTATGAGAACAAACCCTGCAGCCCTTACCCTGGCAGTGTACGCAAGAGATATCCATTTCGGCACTGGGTTCGGTAAACGGGAAAAAGCTGGGACGGTATCGTACCCTGACTCCCTCGCCAAAAATCTTCTGAGCAAATAACATCAACGTCCCCTTCAGATTAGCGAAGGTAATCCTTTCGTCGATCAACAGTCCTTCAACCTGATTAAACATGGGTGAATGGGTGGCATCGTCATCTTTGCGATATACTTTTCCGGGGACTATGATTTTTACCGGAATTTGAGGCGCCAGCCTCTCCATAGTACGAACCTGTACCGGTGAGGTATGGGTTCTTAACAGCATCTCTTCCGTTATGTAGAACGAATCCTGCATATCACGCGCAGGATGATCGCGGGGAATATTAAGGGCTTCAAAGTTATAGTAATCAGTCTCGATTTCAGGGCCTTCAGCTACACTAAAACCCATACCGATAAATATTTCTTTGATCTCATCCGCAACCCTGCTGATGGGATGTTGACTCCCGTTCGGCAAAGGCATGCCCGGCAGACTGACGTCTATCTTCTCACTCTTAAGTCTCATTTCCATTTCTAATTTTTTCAGTTCAACCGTCTTGTCCTCAACCAGCTTTTCCAGGGTGTTCTTTATGTCGTTGGCAATTTTGCCGGCTTCAACCCTTTCATCTCCAACCAGATCCTTAAGCCCTCTAAGCAGTTGAGTTATCTCGCCCTTTCTACCCAGTACTTTGATCTTAATTTCGTTTAAAGAATCGTAATCACTAACCTCAGCAATCCTTTGTTCCGTTTGAAGTTTAATCTGTCTTAACCTATCAATCATCTCTTAACCTCCCTGCCTTGCTTGAAGTGATATGAAAATCGAGCAGAAAACAGAAATAGCCTTCATCCCCAAGGGACGAAAGCCTGTTCCGTGGTACCACCCTAATTAATCAGACCGATAGGTCCGATTCTCTTCTGCCCATAACGGTGGCAACCGGTTGGACCTACTGCTGTTTCAATCCACTGCTCTCAGGTGAATTTACCTGCATCTTGCTTAGCCATACTTTCAGTCTATGATATGGCCTCCCTGAAAGTTCAACGGCAGGCTACTTGTCCTGATCATTGCTTTTATTATTATTGGTTTATTAATCGTTTATATAAAAGATAATATATGATGCAACCGGATGTTTCAAAAAGATACCATAGGCTTTTAGTTTGATCATGCATAAGTGGTAAACCCTCCGATTTAGTTCCGTAAGAACTAATCTCCCCACGAACATTTTCCATTTTCTAAGCCAAATCTGTTATTTCTTGATACTGCCTCCATGCTTCAGCAACAATTATAGCACAAGCCGAGGCCACATTCAAAGAATCAACCCCTGGTTTCATGGGTATGTTTATGAATCGGTCACAACCTTTTTTTAAATCTTCACTAACTCCCTGACCTTCGCTCCCTATAGTGATTACCGTTGCTCCTCCATAGGGCACCGAATAGTATTTTTCACCTTGATTGATATCTGTACATAAAAGTTTATATCCCTGCTCATATAAGCTATCAATTTGCAGGCTGTCAATGTCGGCGAAAACTGGTACATTTAAAATGGCTCCCATAGTAGAGCGGACAACTTTCGGACTGAAAAGGTCAACCGAGCCTCTGGTCATTAATACGCCCTTGACTCCAAAGGCCCAGCAAGTTCTTAAAATACTGCCCAGATTCCCAGGGTCGGCAATCCTATCCAGTAGAATTAACAATCCTTTTTTATCTACCAGGTCTTCCCATAACCAGATCGGCTTGCGCACGATAGCTGCAATTCCCTGAGGATTCTCAGTTGAGCATACCTGCCTCATAAGCCCGGAGTCCAACAGATAACAGTCAGCAATTTCCGTGTCAACATTGGTGTCTTGATTAGTCAGGTTTATATCCGCAAAAATCACTTCCACCAATTCGGGCCTCGCCTGAGCTTCCTTGACTGCCCTTTTACCCTCTACCAGGAACATTCCCTGCTCATTCCTGTACTTTCGATGTTTTAAGCTGGAAGCTAGCTTAATATATTTATTATTTGGGGAACTGATTACCTTCATCCAGTATTCCTCCTACCATGACTCACAGGAAGCCCCCCGGCGATTATAAAAAAAGTATGGCTGTTTAGAACCATACTTTTCACAAGCTAGTATTGATAATGGTATTTATACGGTCTTTTTGGCCACGTCAGCCAATTCTGTAAAACCCTGTGGGTCGCTTATTGCCAGTTCGGCCAGCATCTTGCGATTAATATCTACGCCGGCCTGCTTGAGTCCGTGAATCATGCGGCTATAAGTTGTACCATTGTCTCTTGCGGCAGCGTTAATACGAGCAATCCATAACTGCCGAAACTCTCTTTTTTTAAGCCTTCTATGGGCATAGGCATAAGCCCCTGATTTCATAACCTGCTGATTGGCTACCCGGTATAGTTTGGATTTACTACCGACATAACCTTTAGCCAGCTTTAATATCTTTTTATGTCTTCTGTGAGTCGTAACTCCACGTTTTATTCTCGGCATTACAAGTCCTCCCTCTATCTATTTGTAAGGAATTAATTTAGAGATCCTCTTCTGTTCCACTTCACTCACCATACCGGCCTGGCGCAATTTCCTTTTCCTTTTAGGACTCTTACTGCTGAGCAGGTGACTGGAATAGGCTTTGGCTCTCTTAATCATACCGCTGCTGGTCTTTTTGAATCTCTTTGCCGCTCCGCGGTGACTTTTCATTTTGGGCATGGATTAATCCTCCTTTTTCTCGCTGTCTACTTTTGGAACTAGTATCATAACCATGTTCCGTCCTTCTACTTTGGGCTGTTTCTCAATTGCTGATATATCTGATAACTCCTGGGCCAATTTGAGGCACAGCTTTTCTCCCAATTCCGGGTGGGTTATTTGTCGGCCTCGAAACATTATGGTAAATTTCAGTTTGTCTCCAGCAGTTAAAAACTTCCGGGCGTTCTTGGCCTTGGTTTGAAAATCATGTTCTTCAATATTGGGTCTCATTTTAACTTCTTTGATGGAGATTATTTTTTGTTTCTTACGAGATTCCTTTTCCCTTTTGCCCTGCTCAAACTTAAATTTGCCATAATCCATCATGCGGCACACCGGCGGTTTGGCCGAAGGAGCTACTTCAACCAGATCAACCCCTTTTTCTTCTGCCATTGCCAATGCTTCACGGATAGGAACGATACCCAGTTGTTCGCTGTCTTCACTAACTAGCCTGACTTCCTTAACTCGGATGTCCTCGTTAACTCTCCAATCCTTACTTATAAGAAATTCACCTCCTGTAAATAGAAAAAAGCGGGTACAAAAACCCGCTTCTTAAGCCAATAACAGACCATCAGCTTATGTTCAACACAAGCTATATCTACATCTGTCGTTGATGACCTTACGAACCGTGGGTTGTAAGGTGAGAAGCAAGGCTCCTGCTTTGCAATGTCCATTGAAAATAATAACATACCCCAGGGCAAAATGCAATACGGATAAGACAGCTATCAGACCGTTCTATTCTTTATTTGGGCAGTAATCGTTGCAACAAATTCCTCCAACCCCAGAGCTCCAAGATCGCCTTCCTTGCGATGCCGTACTGCTATTGTATTCGCTTGCACTTCCTTATCACCCACTACCAGGAGATAAGGTATCTTCTGTAATTGCCCTTCCCGTATCTTATAGCCAATTTTTTCACTGCGCTTGTCTATTTCAACTCGAACGCCTTCTGATCTTAAGCGAGTAATAACTTGCTGTGCATATTCATGCTGCCTTTCAGTAATAGGCAGCACCCGCACCTGGACTGGTGCCAGCCAGGTTGGAAAAGCTCCCGCAAAATGCTCGGTGAGTATGCCGATAAATCTTTCCATACTACCATATATAACCCGGTGAATCATAACAGGTCTATGTTTTTCACCATCTTCACCTATATATGTTAAGTCAAACTTCTCTGGCATTTGGAAATCCAATTGGATGGTTCCACACTGCCAGGTTCTATCCAGAGAGTCTTGCAGGTGAAAATCAATCTTGGGGCCGTAGAAGGCGCCATCCCCTTCATTGATTTTGTATTGCAGACCATTTTCATCCAGAGCTTGTTTCAATGCGTCTGTGGCTGCATCCCAGTCCTCCTTGGAACCCATCGAATTTTCGGGCTGAGTAGACAATTCAACAAAATAACTAAATCCAAATTGCTTGTAGAATAGGTCGACCAGTTTCATAACACCTTTGATTTCATCGATTATCTGTTCTGGCAGCATAAATATGTGGGCATCATCCTGGGTAAAAGCGCGCACCCTCATCAATCCGTGCAAAACGCCTGACATTTCATGGCGGTGTACCAATCCCATTTCCCCTATCCGGAGTGGTAATTCCCGATAGCTGTGCAGATTCTGTTTATAAACCAGAATCCCGCCCGGGCAATTCATTGGTTTTACAGCAAAATCCTGTTCATCTATTTTAGTAAAATACATATTTTCTTTATAGTGATCCCAATGCCCGGAACGCTCCCATAATTCGCGATTTAATATTATGGGGGTGCGAATTTCCTGATAGCCTGCTTTCTGGTGCTGTTCGCGCCAGTACTGTTCCAATTCATTTCTTAAAACCATCCCTTTGGGCAGGAAAAAGGGGAAGCCCGGCCCTTCATCCAGAAGAACGAACAGGCCCAGTTCTTTCCCTAATTTACGATGATCTCGTTTCTTGGCCTCTTCCAGTTTATTTAAATAATCATCCAGCATGGCTTGTTTGGGAAAAGAGGTGGCATAAATGCGCTGCAGCATCTTATTGCGTTCATCGCCCCGCCAGTAAGCCCCGGCCAGGCTCATTAACTTCACTGCCTTAACCTTGCCAGTGCAGGGTAAATGCGGTCCCGCGCAGAGATCCACGAATTCCCCCTGCTGGTAAAGGCTTATCACTGCGTCTTCGGGCAAATCCTTAATTAACTCCACTTTATATTCTTCATTTCTCTCCGCGAAGAATTGAATAGCTTCTTCCTTGGGTAATTCCTTACGAACGATAGGGTAGTTGCTCTTAATAATGGATTCCATTTCCTTTTCGATGCGTGCAAAATCCTCGGGAGTAAAGATATGTTCCGTATCAAAGTCATAATAAAAACCCTTGTCAATAGCGGGGCCTATGGCAAATTTGGTGTTCGGCCATAGTCTTTTGACCGCCTGGGCCATAATATGAGATGATGAATGGCGATATACGTTGCGAGCTTTATCATCCTCAAAGTCCAACAGTTCGAGTTCTCCATCATGATAAATTTTGGTGTTTAAATCCATAACTTTGTGGTTAAATAAAGCTGCGACTGCATTTTTGGCCAATTTGGAACTTATGCTTTCTGCAATCTGCAGCAGGCTAATACCTTCAGGATATTCCCTTCGGCTGCCATCTTTCAAACTGATGTTTATCATTTTACACCTCCTGATAATTGCGGCTTATTTATGCTAAAATTTGTATTCCATCCTCTGGGTAAGATTGATGAACAAACCTGACTATAATTCAGTAATTTCTATCTAAAAAGAATAGCAGATTTTACATACTACCGCAAATTAAAAGACTGAAGGTAGTGGCTGGTGGATGTTGAACAAAGGTCTTTTCAATTATTACTTGCACAACCCGGCAAAAAGCCCGTTCAATCAACGTATTTTAGTACGCTTAAATCACGGGCTTTTAATTCTTGATCTTTAATTCAATGGCCTGACAAGACTTTACCATACAGTCCCCTTTTATTTTTCCCGCTTGATAATACAAACTTCTGTCCTATGATACCCTAAACATCGCTCACAGCCGTTACAAACAGTAATTCTCTGGTCAAACACTTTTTTTATCATCTGCACAGAATCGCTGTCCAGTTGATGTTCAGTATTGTGTAATATGATTCGGCGCGGCGCAATTGTTATCAAAATGCTGACTAATACATCATCAAGACTTATTTCTCCCCGGGAGATGTCGTCTATAAAATAATTTATATGATCCTGTTCAATACTGGTACCATTTCCATCCCAGAGAACAAAATTACCCTTACAATCCATCATTATATTTACTTCCATCACCATAGGAGGCTGCGTATCAACAAAATAACGCAATAGTTTAACGAACTCATTATATTCCTTTTCATTGCGCAATTCTTCGCAGGCCAAATCAACTGCAAATCGGATTTCCGTTAAATAATCCTGCATGCAGAAGTTAATAAAACCCTCCATAACCAGCTTATGATGGCAATATATATAATCAAATATCCTATGAGAAATCTTGTTTTTACGCCCGTAATTCATTAATAAGTTAAGGCTCTCATTAGAATTACAGTGTTTTAAAAAATTTATGGCTTTGTCCATAATGGCAAGTTTATCACCTGGTAAGATATGACGTCCTTTCTTAGTAATCTCCTTCCAGGTAAGTTTGTCTTCCCAGTCCCTTATAATATGCTCGGCCAGAAATTCCGATAGCTGGTGCTTAAATATATATACAATATCTTCCTCTTTATAGTGAGGCGATACTGCCGCTCCTTTTAATTGCAGATCAATAAAAATGCTATTACTTCTATCAACTGCAGTCTTATTTATTAGTAAAGTACAGCCGCGTTGTTTTAACCACGAGAACTTCCGAGAAACCTCATTCAGCAAAAATCCACTATCTGCGGCCGTAGTAATTTGCAGTTCATATATCATGTTCGGCCTCCTCATCGATGCTTACATTATTATATGTGAGGCCATTTTTCATTATTCAGGAACCGCTATCCAAAATTTATGCTGTTGAGAGTAGATTTGTAACCTGCAGTTCTTAAAGGCATTAACCTTAATCGGTCAATTCATTGAAACAAGCTTATATAACAAAATACCGGGGTTTTAAAACCCCGGTATTACTGTGTTCTTTATGGTGGGCCGTATAAGATTCGAACTTATGACTTCTTCCGCGTCAGGGAAGCACTCTTCCGCTGAGTTAACGGCCCATGTTTGTGTATCAAATCCACACCCCATATTATATATTGCTCTCTTTAATAAGTAAAGTAGTCACAAATATTCCTGGCTATTTAGTACTCATATTCTACATTTAATCCCAATATACATGTAGAAGGGAAATTTTGCGCCCATAATCTTAGTGCTTTGTAACAACAATTATCCTCGGAGGTGTAATTTTTTTGATAGTTTTATTAAGAAAACGAACGCTGGGAGTCATATTGGGTGCTGTATTCTTGTTTGGTTTAGGCTCATTTAACCTGGCCTTGCACCCCAATATGCACAAGTGGAAAAAGGAGAAAAAGGTCGTTACGATGGTTAAAACTTCCGAGAAGGTCGTTGCCTTAACATTTGATGACGGTCCTGATGCCGTAAAAACCCCGGTAGTGTTAGAAAGTCTTGCCAAACACAACGTCCACGCCACCTTTTTTGTGATAGGCAATCGAGCTGAAAAACAACCGCAACTGCTGAAAATGATGGCTGCCCAGGGCCATGAAATTGCCAATCACAGCTATAGCCACAGTTATGAGAATTTTAAGGCTAATAAGATTGAGATTTTTAAAGAAGAGATTGAGAAAACCAATTCCATAATTAGTCTAACTACCGGCCAAATACCACGCCTGTTTCGCCCCCCCGGGGGGTACCTGTCCGACAATATGGTGGAGTTTGTTAACAGTGAGCAATTAACCATCGCCTATTGGACCTGGCAACAAGACTCAAAAGATTGGCGAAACGGTCAAAGCGGGCAGGCAATTGCTGAGCATATAATAAAGAATATTCAGCCCGGACAGATAATACTCCTGCATGATGGAGCCAATAATGGTCTGGAGACTGCCAAAGCAGTTGATATTTTGCTGACTAAACTAACCGCGGAGGGATACCGTTTCATTACCATGAGCGAATTAATTAATTTAGAGAATAAGGAATAAAGCTAAAATTTATAAATAAAAATGTAAGGATAAGGAATAGGAGGTGCTAAGATGATACCGAGGATTTTTGGCTTTTATGAGCTTAAAGCCCGAACTAAAATCGCCCTGATTGCAGCGATAGCAATCATATTATTAGCTAGCAGTGTCGTATATGTTCAAGCCTATCACAAATTAAAACCAGTCTACGAGGTTAAAACCAATCAAAAGGTAGTCGCCCTTACATTTGATATAAGTTGGGGCAACAATACTCCCATTCCGGTAATAGATATTTTAAAAAGCCATAATGTAAAATCCACTTTCTTTCTATCCGGACCCTGGGTGAAGCAATATCCTGATGTGCCCCAAAGAATCAAGCAGGATGGACATGAAATCGCCAGTCATGGTTTTCGTCATATTAATTTAAGCAACCTCAGTAAAGCCGAAATAAAAGATGAAATTATGAAGGCCCATAATAATATTAAAGAGATTACCGAGGTGGATGCTAAACTAATTAGAACCCCTAACGGTGATTATAATGATCAGGTTATCGAAGCCGCGCACGAAATCAATTACGAAGTAATTCAATGGAGTGTGGATTCGCTGGATTGGATGAATCCGGGCGTTAATACTATCATTGAAAGGGTAAGTAAGAAGGTTCATCCAGGGGCTATTATACTAATGCATGCCAGCGATACCTGCAAGCAGACTACGGAGGCCTTGCCTACTGTGATCAGCAATCTCAAAAGTCAGGGTTATGAATTTGTAACAGTGTCTGAATTATTGAAAATGACTTCAGAATAGGCAAAAAAGTAGAGCCATTTAAGTGTTTCTCTTAAATGGCTCTTGCTTATTGTTGGTCGGTTTCGTCATCGATGTGTTCCAAACCAATTTCTCTCAGGATCTCATCTATTAACTTTTTATCCACCTTTATCCCCCCTTTCGGTTGATTATTATTTTTACCCTAAAGCTATTCTACGCCATTTATGTTTAGTTTAGAACCACAAAACGATAAGATTTAGATAATTATATTAATATATTGTTAATTCAGCTGTTTTTGCTCTAAACCTTAATATACTTGTTATCACCGATTTTCATTACCAGTCCGTTGTTAATCAGGCGCTGCAAGTGCTTTACAATCATCATCTTATACCAGAATAGAATGCGGGTGTTGTTTTGTTCCCATTCTTTTATGAAGCCCTGGTCAGCAATGTCATTAAGGGTTCTTGGCTCGCTGAGATAATTTAAAATATTTTCTTCTCTCTGGAAGACAATATCAAGATAGGCCCGCAGTAATTCTTCCACCCCGGAATCTATAATCCTTCTATGAGAGGTGACCAATATCTGCGGCTGCAGGGATATTATTTTATTGACTGACATAATTATATCATCAATGCTGCCAAATTCATCAGCATACCAGGGACCACGCGGGGTGGCATCAAGGTCGCCTGAGAAAAGAATGCTCTCCTGCGGAAAATAAAAGGCATAATGACCCGGCGAATGACCCGGCGTATGTACAGCGGTGAATGTAGTTTCTCCCGTGTTAAAAACTTGGCCATCTTTAAAGGTTCCGGCCAGTTCGATAAACTGAAAACCAGGCTGAGAAGGTACATCTTCCGGTAAAATAAGACCTCGGTACAATATTTCATCCCGGGGGCTGCCCATTAATTCTTGCCATTGGTAATATCCCATAGACTCCAAATATTTGTCTTCATCCTGAAAGGCCCATATTTCTTCCCAGCCTGCCATTTTACGAGCATTAGGAAAAAAGCTGACTCCATTAATATGATCAAAATGGTAGTGGGTCAATAACAATAGCTGTATTTCTGCTCGAGGTATTTCCGCATAAGCCCGGCCTCCAGCTCCCGCGTCAATCAAGGCTTTTATTTCATCATCGATGAAAAGTGAGTTACTGTAGGGAAACACAGCTTTTGCTTCAGGCCGGATCAGCTTAATTTGTTTCGTCAGTTCTATGACCATCGGGTTGCCTCCAGACATTACTTTGCAAAGACCATTATATTAAAAAAATCCGGGTTTTAGCCCGGATTTCTTTGAGCTCTTAATCCAACTTATCAACCATTTCCAATACCATGTCAAAAAAATAATCCATATCTTCAATATCATTAACCCCTGCTTTAAAACCGATTTCAGGAAATCTCCCCGGTCCATTTATTTTGACGTTAACCAAATACATGGCTTGATCCATTTCTTCTTCCACGTTTTCCAGTTCTATCCCGTCCCATTCTTCTTCTAAAGCCTCGTGGTCAGAAATCCTGGTACTTCCGCTTTCGGAATATTCATCACTGTTTTCTATGATTTGGGAGACTATCCACATCACATCGGTACGGCTCATACCCAATTCTTCGCTCAAGTTAATAATTTCATTAGCAACCGGTGTTATCTTGAGCAGGTCGGAAAGATTAACTGGTTCCCCTTTTCCCCACCTATTTTTCATAACGTCACCTCCGCATCCTTTATCTGCAGTTTACAATACCCGATCACAAAAGTCGCGGTTTTAAACCACTATTAATTGTACTTCTGCTAATAAGATTATATGTGATCCACTCAGGAAAAAACATTTCCTTTTAAATCCGCTGGGAAACTTACAGCAAAAGTAAAACCACACTGCTTCTTATATCATGTTCTACACAGATTATATACTATAACATGAATCCAAACTCATTGCAATGCTCAAAAACCCCATCAGCAGAAGTTCTCAAATATTGACTTATACTTCAATTTGCCTATACTTTAATAGATGTATCAAATTTTATTTCCTTAATGTTAGAAGGTTTGTTGTGTTGTTGAACGCATCCAATGAAGTAAAAGGTTCTATATATATTCTCTTCTCAGCCTTAATGTACGCCATCCTGCCCATACTGGTAAAACTGTCCTATTCGTCCGGGTTGGGCCCCGGCAGTACACTTCTCTTACGCTATGTATTCTCTTTTATTTTATTGGCACTATTAATTAAGTTTATAAAACATGGCCGAGTGCTTACCCTGTCTCCATTTGTAATCGCCCAGGGCATATGTTTGACTGCATCCGGATTGTTTTATTTTTTTGCCCTGGAGACCCTATCAGCGGGGTTAACCACGGTAATATTTTTTGCCCATCCGGTTTTGGTGGCGATATTAAGTATAGTTGTTTTTAAGGAACGCTTCGTGCCCCGCATCTTTGTTGGATTAGCCCTGGCCCTAACTGGGATTGCCCTTATTTCAGGACTGGGTGGAGCCCCCAATACCTTGTCCCCCACCGGCATTATTTATGCCCTTGTGGCCTGTCTGTGTTATGCTCTATATAGCCTGATAGGTCAAAAGACGGTTTCCCATGGTGAACCTTTGTCAATTACAGCCACCCTATCACTCCTGGCAGTAATGATTATCATCCCTATATATCCTGATGACCTGAGCGTAATAGGTAATTTGACTCTGCAGCAACTGCTGATAACTCTGCTTATGGCTGTTTTAAATACTCTCTTAGCAGTACTGTTTTTCTTGAAAGGGCTGCAAAAAATAGGGGCTACGCGGGCAACCCTGCTCAGCACTATGGAGCCTGTTTTTTGCTTAATCATGGCCTTTTTAATTCTTGGAGAAACATTGACTACTACAGAATTTATAGGGTCTACTATGGTTTTCGCCAGTATGTTTCTGGCAATCCAACGTGGAGATACCAGTGCAGCCTTATCATCTTCAGGCAACTCTATGTGAGAATTCGGCGCCCAAGGTTATATTTATGAAATATCGCCCGTTTCCATACCTGTCAGCAGATCGTAAATATCTTGCCTGATCAAGCCCATATTTTCACTGTTTAGATTTCTTTCTTGATGGGGAATATTGTTGCTTATTATTCCCTTAACTCTGCCAGGTCCAGGGGTAAAAACATAAATTTCTTCACCTAGAAGTAAGGCTTCGTCAATTTCATGGGTAACAAATATTACGCTGCGTTTATCCACCAACCATAAATTTAGAAAAGCTTGCATAACGGCGGTTTTTAATTGTAAATCCAGACCCTTAAATGGTTCATCCATTAATAATATTTCCGCTGGATAGGCAAAAGCCCGCGCAATCGCTACTCTTTGTTTCATTCCCCCACTCAATTTATCAGGGTAGTAATGCCGAAAATCCCGGAGGCCTACCATATCAATATATCGATTTATGATTTCCATTCTCTGCGGTTTATTAAGTTGATCTTTTAAAACAAAGTCTATGTTGTCTTCTACCGTTTTCCAACGCAGCAATCTTGTTTCCTGAAACAGATAGCTGATAGTTTTGCCTTCAAAACCAACTATCTCTCCCTTATCAGGCTTCAATACTCCGGAAATAATATTGAGCAAAGTTGTCTTGCCGCAGCCGGATGGTCCTAATATACAAATAAGCTTATGCTCTTCCAGCCTCATATCCAAGCCCTGCAGTACATCCAAGTCGCCAAACTTCTTATGTAAATTACTCAAGCTAAAACTCATCCGCTCAACCCCACGTCTTAAACTTACTTTCCAGGGAATTTAGAAGGTATTCAAATATAAAGCTGATAACAATAGCAATCACTGTCCATGCAAACACCTGGGCAGTTTCCAACTCGATTTTGGCGATCATCAGGTTGGTGCCGATAGCAAAATGCGGTTGGCTCAGGATTTCGGCCGCAATTATCACCTTCCAGGTAATACCCATCGCATTGGATGCCCCCGCTAACAGGTAAGGCAGTATCGCCGGCAAATAGAGTTCAGAGATGATTCTGCGATTCTTGACCCGATACATGCGGGCCATTTCCAGTAACCGTTTATCAATATTTTTTATCCCCGCCAGAACATTACTATATATGATCGGAAATATCATTAAGAAGGTGACAAATACGGGTACGATATCGGTTTGAAACCAGATGATGGCCAGTATAATGACTGACATTACCGGAATGGTTCTAATTACAGTCACCCAGGGCTGCAGCAGCCAGTAGACAGGGGGGCTGAAACTGGCCGTAAAACCCAACCCTACCCCCAGCAGGCACGAAATTAAGAAGCCGAGTATTCCCCGTCCAATGGTTAATTCAACTGAGGGCCAGAAGTTATCAGCCTGTATTACCGTCCACGTCTTAAGGGCTGTAACCTCAGGGGAAGGCAGGATAAGTTCTTGATTAAAGTATATGGCCAGCAGCTTCCATACCAGCAACAGAGCGATTATGGAAGCTGCTGTATACAGATTATTTTTGATAGTAGAATTTCGCATCTGGTAGTTTGCCTCCTATAGAATCAGGAGAGAATTCGAGGAGTACCTGCAGATATTTTTCTACAGCCGATTTGGCCTCGGTACTGCTCGCATAGCGCAGGTTGCATCTGGGTATCGCTTCCGCTGCCACATCAGCTGGTATTCCTATATTATGCTTGGTTACCAATGACCCCGCTGCCGCAGTATTTTTATTAGCCCAGTCGATGGAAGCAGCGTACTCCTGCAGAAACTTCGCCACAATTTCCGGATTTTTACTGGCAAAATCCGCTTTTACTACCAAACAGGTCTGCGCAAAAGGTACATCAGCACCATTAATTCGCGTCCATTCCTGTTGTATGTCCAGGGCCAATTTAGTATCTTTATCTTTACCCAGCACCGTAGAAACCCAGGGTTCCGGCAGCACGGTTATTTTGCTCTTCCCCGCTATAGCCAGCTGAGCCTGTTCAACCGGGCTGGGGATATATTTCAGGGTCAGGTCTTTATCTGGATTTATACCGTTTTTGTTAAGTAAATACCTGAATACCACATCGGAGGCTGCCCCCTGAGCAGCGGTGTCAACCTGTTTACCTTTCAGATCGGCCCAGCTATTAATATTAACCCCATTCGTAAGTACATACATTACTCCCCAGGTATTCATGGCGGCCAGTTGATAGTTTACCCCTTTGTTATAGAGCTTGGCAGCCATGTTAGTAGGTATTGTGGCCATCTCTATCTCTCCCGTGAGCAACTTGGAACTCAGCGTATCGGGAGACTGTTCAACCAGGTATTCAACCTTGACATTTTCCCCAATGGCCGGCTGAGCGTCCATCATCTTTATCATCCCAACTGCGGTGGGACCTCTCAGAACAGCTACCTTAAAGTTCACTGCCTCCGTGGGGGGTGCTTGATCGGCATTGTCCTTGGGCGCGGAAGAGCAACCGGCTGCTGAGAGAACAAACACAGTCAGCACTAACCAAGCCAGTACATTTTTCTTCATTTTTCTGCTCCTTTCCAATATACACTCTTTTTCCCTGCTAACTATTTCTGTATCTTGTGCAATTTTTCCTTTATTAAATAATATTCATTTACAATATTGCAAAATATTTACCGAAAGGCATTTTCTTTGGTTTTCAACGTTTTTCGTTTATAATTATAATCTATAATCTGAGTGAATATAGCAAATGAGTGAAATGAGTGATATCAATGGACCTGTTGGTCAAGCCTATCCAACCTATGGATAAAAGCATAAATATACCTGGTGATAAATCAATCTCTCATCGCAGCGTAATGATCGGGGCCATTGCTTCAGGTATCACCGACATCCAAAATTTTTTGCCGGGCCAAGATTGTCAGAGCACCGTACGATGTATCCAGCAACTGGGTATTGAAATTGATCAAATGAGTCCCACCCATTTGCAGGTGAAGGGTAAAGGCCTGGCTGGCTTATCAGAACCCGGAAACTGCCTGGATGCAGGTAATTCCGGCACCACCATTCGATTGCTCTCCGGATTGCTGGCCGGGCAGGATTTCTTGTCCATCGTAACCGGTGATGCTTCGATACGCCAACGTCCTATGGCCCGGGTGGCCGAACCTCTACGGAAAATGGGTGCCCAGGTGTGGGGTAGGAACGAAGGCCGTTATGCTCCACTGGCCATAAGGGGCGGACATCTTAAGGCCATCGATTACCGTACCCCCGTAGCCAGCGCTCAAATAAAATCAGCGGTGCTTCTAGCCGGATTATATGCGACCGGAGAGACTGTGGTCACTGAGCCAGCTTTATCACGCGATCACACTGAAAAAATGCTCAGGGCTTTCGGGGCCAATATTCAGACGGATAATTTGACAACCATGATTAAAGCGGGTGCATTAAATGCCCAAAATGTAATAGTCCCCGGTGACATCTCTTCAGCTGCATTTTTTCTGGTGGCGGGAGCAATAATCCCCGGCTCCAAAATTATAGTTAACCGGGTGGGTTTAAATCCGACCCGAACTGGAATCCTGGATGTGCTTGCAGAAATGGGAGCCCGGATCAGCATATCCAACCAGTTTGAAAGCTCGGGGGAATTAATGGGCGACATAACCGTAGAAGGCAGAGGTTTAAGAGGCGTAGTTATCGGGGGGGATATTATTCCTCGTCTGATTGATGAAATTCCCGTTCTTGCCGTTGCTGCCGCGGCTGCTGAAGGTCAAACGGTTATAAAAGACGCCGCCGAACTTAAGGTCAAAGAAAGCAATCGTTTAAGGGCAGTTGCCACCGAACTTAGCCGCTTGGGGGCAAATATACAGGAAACCGATGATGGTTTGATTATTAATGGTGGGCGAAATTTCAAGGGAGCTGTCTGCGAAGCTTATCATGACCATCGTATAGCTATGGCCTGCGCATTAATGGGTCTGATAGCCCCGGAGCAGACGATCATAAGAGGAGCGGAATGCATCGATATTTCTTTCCCGGGCTTTGAGGATGTTTTGAATAGCCTCTACATTTAAAAAGCCAGTCGACCACCAGAAGATTTATCTTTATACATCATTGGGGAGGGGCGCATCGTGAGAGTTGAATTGGGTGATCGCAGCTACAATATTGAAATCGGCAGCAATTGGCTAATACAGCTGATTGAAAAGCTCCACTTTATTCCGAAAACTTCAAGAATAATATTAATAACTGATGAAAATGTCTTCCATCTGGCAGGTGATAGGTTATTAAATATACTGCGCCAGGCTGATTTTCAATTGGAATCGGCAGTGATAGCAGGTGGTGAGGGATGCAAAAACCTGGCCACAACGGCAGGACTTCATGAACAGATGGTTGAGTTCGGTCTGGATCGGAAATCGACTGTACTGGCTCTGGGAGGCGGCATTGTCGGTGATATTGCTGGTTTTGTGGCAGCCACTTATATGCGGGGTATAACCTATGTTCAAATTCCAACCACCCTTCTCGCTCAGGTGGATAGCAGTGTAGGGGGTAAGACCGGAGTAAATCTGCCCCAGGGTAAAAACCTGGTAGGTGCCTTCTATCAACCTGCCCTCGTTTTTATAGATGTCGCCTTCATTAAGACCCTTCCCGAAAGAGAATACTTGACCGGCCTGGCCGAGGTAATAAAATACGGAATCATCTGGGACCTGGAGTTTTTCAACTATTTAGAAAACAACCTGAAGAGAATAATGACTCGGGATAGTGAATGTCTGATGCATATTGTCTCCCGCTGCTGCTCCATCAAAGCAAAAATTGTAGCTCAGGATGAAACCGAATCCGGAGTACGTGCCCTGCTCAACCTGGGTCATACCTTCGGGCATGCTTTCGAAAACCTGACTAATTACGAGCAGTTTACCCATGGTGAGGCGGTGGCTATTGGAATTATCTATGCAGCCCGACTGGCCCATAATTTAGGTTGGCTGTCCCAGCCGGATGAGGATAGAATTGAAAACTTAATAGTCAGAGCGGGATTGCCAGTGTCCTACGGGAATTTAAACGGTGCAGATATTATTGCCCAGATGCACAAGGATAAAAAGAACATTGGTGGCAGAATGCAACTCATATTACCTACCGGGCTGGGGATAAGCCAGATTTTTAATGATATCAGCGAGGCACAGATAGCGAATGTTTTAGAGTAAAATCGGTTGGTTGATAAAACGCTTGCACAGCCCCCACCACTATGTTATACTGCGAAGTAATTTCATTAAATGTTAATAACGATGAAGGAGCAAAGTAGGTTAACCCCAGCTTTACAGGGAGAAGACGTCACCGACTGGAAGCGTCTTTAAAGTATGATTAACTGAAGTTCTCTCCGGAGTTGCAGGCTGAATTCCCTGTGGGGATGAGTAGGCCGGGCCGTAAACTTCCAACGTTAACGGGAAGAGGGTATCGGAACAGTAGTTCCCGCACCTTTGAGAAAGAGCGAATTTGCATCTAATGCAGATTAACTTGGGTGGTAACGCGGTAAGCGAGAGCTTTTCGTCCCTTGGGATGAAAGGCTTTTTTGTTTTAGGTGAGGAAAACTGTTTCCCGTACCTTTGAATGAGTGGGTCCTTAATAGGATCAATCAGGGTGGTACCACGGAAGCCCATAGCTTTCGTCCCTTTGGGGATGCAAGCTATGGGCTTTTTATTATTATTAAAGGAGGAATTCAAAATGGTAGTAGTCATGGACGTAAAGTCTACCTTGGAACAGATTGACATAGTAAACGCAAGGCTTGGCCAGTTAGGTTTTAAAACTCAGTTGATCCAGGGCGTAAAACGTATTGTAATAGGCGCGGTAGGTGACCGCACGGTAGATGACTTAAGAGACCTGCAGCAAATGCCCGGGGTGGAGAAGATAGTGCCTATTATGAAGCCCTATAAGCTGGTCAGTCGAGAAGCTCAGAATGAAAACACCGTTATAGAAATTCGAGGGGTGAGCATTGGCGGCAATAGCGTAACCGTAATAGCTGGACCCTGTGCAGTAGAAAACCGCCAACAGCTTTTAACTGCTGCCCATCAAGTCAAGGAGGCCGGAGGTCACATTATCAGAGGGGGCGCTTTCAAACCCCGTACTTCTCCCTACAGCTTCCAGGGCTTGGAGGAAGAGGGTCTCATTATATTGAGGGAAGCATCCCTGGAAACAGGTCTGCCGGTAGTGACCGAAATTATTGATGAGCGTAGTTTGGAGCTCGCCCTCGACTATGTAGATATAATCCAGATTGGGGCCAGAAATATGCAGAACTTCCGCTTGCTTAAAGCAGTCGGGCATACTGACAAACCAATTCTTTTGAAAAGAGGTATGTCGGCAACTATTGAGGAATGGCTCATGGCGGCAGAATATGTTATGTCAGGCGGCAATGGGAAAATCATTCTTTGCGAGCGCGGCATAAGAACCTTCGAAACATCTACCCGCAATACACTCGATTTAAGTGCGGTACCAATGGTTAAAAGGCTCAGTCACCTGCCGGTGATCGTTGATCCCAGTCACGCTACCGGTGATCGAGGCCTTGTTTTGCCCATGTCCCTGGCCGCCATAGCTTCCGGGGCAGACGGGCTAATTCTAGAAATGCACCCCAATCCGTCCCAGGCCCTTTCTGATGGCCCGCAATCGCTCACTCCTGAAGGGCTTGAAGAAGTGATGAATCATTTACAGAGAATTGTGCCCGCTGTTGACCGGACAATACCAGTTAATTAGGGAGGAATGACATATGAAAGACAGGATGGCATATTTAGGACCACAGGCTACCTTCTGTGAAAAAGCAGCTCTTCTTTGCATTGATATAGACAACTGCGAATTAATACCCTGCGCTTCAATTGCAGCAGTCTTTGTTGCCGTCCAACTTGGGGAAGCCAACCAAGGAATTGTGCCTATTGAAAATTCCTGTGAAGGCTCGCTGAACCAAACCCTGGATTTGTTGGCTTATGAATATGATTTAAAAATCTCCGGGGAGATTATTTTGCCGATTCAGCACAATCTGCTGGTTCGGCCCGGGGTTGAGTTAGATGAGATAGCCTGTGTCCTCTCTCACCCCCAGGCCCTGGCTCAATGCCATAATTACCTGGCCGCTAATCTCGGTAATCTGGAGCGCCTGGATACAACAGCCAGTACTGCCGAGGCGGCCCGTCGTGTAGCAAACTCCCCCCTGCCCTGGGGAGCGATCGGTACTACAGAGGCAGCCCGTTCTTATGATCTGGCCGTATTAAGTCCCGACATTCAGGATCGCACCAATAACGAAACTCGTTTTATCACCCTTAGCACCAGTGGGGATAGTTCTGGCTTGCGCATGCCATTTCCCAAAACTTCCCTTTTAATATCTCTGGATAACAAACCAGGAGCTCTATTCCGGGTACTGGAACAGTTCCATTTATACGATATTAACATGACTAAAATAGAATCCAGGCCTGCCAAAACTAGAATTGGGGATTATCTGTTCTTTATCGATATTGAGGGACATGAGTTGGAACCAAGGGTCATGAAAGTCTTGGAAGGCCTTAAAACCTTTGTCTATGATCTAAGGGTATTGGGATCCTATAAATCATATCATGATAGCGCCAGGCAAAATGGCAAATACTAATTGCAGTCAGATCTGTTTAAGCAAAAAGATAAGACTATAATTTATAATACATTAAAAACAGGAGGTAATATGTATGCCAATTATAAATGTAAAAATGATAGCCGGCCGCTCAGCCGAACAAAAGCGCGAACTGGCCGAAGTTCTAACCCGTGAGACAGTGCGCATTTTAAATGTTAAACCCGAGGTGGTGGAACTGGTAATTGATGAATATCCTCGTGATAATTGGGCATCTGCAGGTAAACTTTATTTAGATAAGTAACGTCGCAATTTCAAGGTGCTCCGTTGCCGGCAAGGCTGGTCCAAAAAACATGATGTAGATAAGTAACGCTGCAATTAACGATTCTACAGCTCCCTTTCCCAATCCCGTAACATCGGCAGCCATTAACCACTACGAAACGGCAATTCCAATAAGTTTTATCCTAGCGAAAAATGTCGTTTTTAGTCTCCTGTATTTTCTTGACACTATGTTTTTCTCCCCATAAACTGAAGTGAAGTAACGGCAACGTTCAAATTTTCACAAGATGGGAGAGGAGTATTTCTATTTTTACGGATTAATGCTGAACATTTTATTACTCGGCTTTTTCCCAATTCTTAATAAATGTTTTCCTTACACCGTTTTCATCGACCTCATAGTCGCCAATTTTAGTGCTTTTGACAAGAGAGCCATCAGTGTAGAAGTAATACCATTTGCCGTCAATCTGGAGCCACTTGCCGGACACCATGATGCCATCCTGGGTGAAGTAGTAATGGTATTTTCCGTTTTCAGCAGTGAGCCAGCCGATGACGGGCTTGCCATTTTCATCGATGTACTGCCACTGTCCAGCATCGTTCTGGCTCCAACCTCGCGCGGTGCCCTCGTCGATGACAACCTCCACGAAGCGGCGCAGGATGGTTGAGGCTTCCGCACGTGTTGCGCTTCCCTGCGGGTCAAATCGATTGTTGTCTTTGCCGCCTACAACTCCAGTCTGCTGGATTGCTTTTACAGCAGCCTTTGCGTAAGTGGAGATTTTGACATCATCGGCAAAGATGACGGTCTGTCGGGATACGGGCAATGTATAGCCAGTTGCCTTTGCATAGTTGACCATCATCACAGCCATCTGCTCACGGGTAATTGAGTCGTTTGGCCCGAATTTTCCGTTACCATAGCCGGATACGATTTTGTTTTTAACTGCCCACTCAATGTAGGGCATGGCAGGATCGCTGCTGTTAACATCAGTGAAACTGGATGCATTGTAGCCGCTCACCTCCGCACCGGAGAGTCTGCCAAGCGCCAGAAGGAAATCGGCGCGGTTGATGGCGGTATCTGGAGCAAATGCAGTTGCGCTTGTTCCGCTGATCAAGCCACGGCTGGCGACAAAATCAATGTTGTCCTTTGCCCAATGCTTTGCCGTATCGGTGAAAGTCGGGGCAGGAATTTTATAGCCGACGCCGTAGGTTGACAGGCTGTTTCTGCCGAAAATCAGTCTGCCGCCCGCATAGCTGGAATTGCTCAGCAGCTGCGGCTCTCCGTATCTATCGACGTACACACCGAACAGATTGCCGGTCTTTTCGTTGGCTGCGGCTTTGTAGGCAATACCCAGCGTGACCTCACCCTTGCCGAAGCTGGTAATATACCCGGTTTTGCCGTTCTTCTGATAGCTAACGGTGATATCGAACACCGGGCGGGAACCAATCAGTGCTTTCGCCGCTTTGGATAGCTTGCTCTGCCTCATGGCTGAAACCATAACCGTGCCGATTGACTGCCTGTCAATCTCAGCAATCGCTTCCATGTCAAGGGTTACATCAAGCACAATCGAGCCGATTTTGATAAACTTCGCTCCGGCTTCCTTCAGGCGGTCGATAGCTCCGGCTTCCATGCCGGCGGTCATGCTGTGCAATGTGCCACTGCCCGTAGCAGTGAATTCCACGGCAATGCCGTCTACTTCCTTGCCGGACTTCTTCGCAGCATCCTGTGCTGCCTTGATGGCATCCTTCATCATCTGTTCGGTGATGGTGCAGGTAAGAACGCCGTCCTTTGCCGTGCCGGAAACATTCATTTTTGCCACGGTCGGCATATTAGGCTGTTTTTCCGTGGTGACTGACAGTGTTGGGGAATAATCCCCGCTAGAACTGTCCCCTCCGCCGGAGGTTGAGCCGCCAACATACCTGAAATGGGCTTTAAGCGTTATATCATTGTCAGGCATAGCAAACGTTGCATTCGCAGCATTGATATTTGACAAAACCACTCCTGCACCGCCGGTGACTTCCCAATGGCTGAATGTGTAATTGTAGTTGGGCGAAGCAGATAGCTGTATGGCACTTCCAGATACCGCAGAGGTAACATTGGCGTTTGCTGTGCCGTTGCCGTCGCTTTGTACGGCGATGCTATGCGAAACCGGCGTGCTGTCCACGATGTTGACGGTAACGGGGATGCTGATCGGCGCCACGAGATCACCTCCGGAAAAGCTAACGGTGATTGCCGCCCCGCTCACCGCACGAAGCCCGGTGACAGTGACGGTACCGCCACTTGATAAGCTGTTTGTGTCAACGGCAATATCGCTTGTATTGGCAGGCTCAACCATTATTGTGGCGGTGTCGGCCCGGTTGCCGGATTGCCCCAGCGAAATGGTTATCGTGCCGGTCTTGCTGCCGTTCAAGTCAAGGTTCAGCGTTGTGGGCGAAGCATCCGGGCCTTTGGGCTGGGCTTTTGTGGTGAACAAATAAGTGACCTGGTCCATCTCATTGCCTATCACGTCTTCAAAGTCATCAATCGTGATAGTGTACTTTGTATCCTGCGCCAGGCCAGAATACTCCGCAGTGTATACCGTGTTATGCGGGGTGTTCCAGCTTCCTGGAAGGGTTGTCATGCCGCCGTCCAGCGACACCGACCCCTCCGCCGGTTCCATTGCTTCGCTAAATCTGATAACAATGCTGCCACTAGTGCTGATGCCTGTCGCATTATTAGCCGGCGTAATTCCGATAATCGTCGGCCATGTGGAATCCACCTGCATAGGAATCTCGATCGGGTTGCTGGCGTAGTCAGTTTTATAATTTTCGCTGCAATGCTCATTAAACAGCTTGATAGTGTAATTGCCGCTGGCAAGGTTATTCGGCACCCTGACGGTGGTCGATCCCGCTGCCGCTTGAGACAGCTTTCCGTAATAGATAGCCTTTCCTTGATTGTCGCCTCCGTTGTTATCCACAATCAAGCAGGAAACAAAGTAATTCTCGCCCGTTGTCGCTCCGCTGTATTCAATGCTTACAATATCGTTCGCACTAACTTTACGAGGAGCTATATCAGTACTGCTTAAGATTAAATCATTGTCTAATATCGTCAATTTCACAGCACCGGTCGGTGGCGAAACTTCCGACAGACTTGACTTGATGCCGGTAGGCTTGCCATCAGCTGCGGCAGATGTGAAGAGGACAGATGCCAGATTCAGCTTCAAAGCGGGACGAGTCTCAAATCCGTTGCTACTTTTTACGCCCCCAACGACAGTGCCATCGCTGATCACAAACGCAGCTTCGTTATCTTTGTTGCCCGGCGAGCGCAACCACCAGTCGCTACTAAGAGTGCGAGCACTTTGATTGATGTTCCATGTGCCTGTTTCCTGCCAATTTCCCATTTCCGCTACGGAGGGCAGCACAATATTTTGGCTGATATCAATTATGCTGGTATTTTCATTCGCCGGGTTAGCTTGTTCGGTACTTCCATACGCTGCTATAGCTCCCTGCTCTGCTAAGCCAAAAGTTCTTGGCAGAAAGCCATCACTTGAATAGCTTTCCGTTCCGTTCAACCACGTGCAAATCTCCGAGCCGCTCCAGTTGTGGTGATTATCTCCGCTGTCATATGCCCTTATTCCCATGCTGGTGGTCGTCCACAGGGTAGCGGTACCGGCATCGGTCGCCACAACATACCATTTGATTGGGTGGTTGTCGAACTCGCCATAATATACCTGCGTGCCGCTTAGATTTTCCCCGGCCTTCAGACCGCCAACACCGCCGCCTGCATAATAAGTCCAGTGCGCGTAGACGATAGTATTTGCGGTAAATACCGTGTTCGCAGTAACAGCAGAGCCTCCGCTTGCCGCTGTAAACCAGCCGTCAAATGTGTAGTTGCCGCTTATTGTAGGCGTAGGCAGGTTCGCAAGCTTGCCATCCGCTCCTGTTTGCATAGTGGATGGAGAGACTGAACCGCCGTTAGCGTTGTAGGAAACGATGTAGCTGGCAGAATTCACTTTTAGAGTAAAATTCAGTGTTGCGTCCGGCAAAACTCCGTTGCTGACCTTCAGCGCAACGGGATAGTCTCCCGCCGCAAGTCCTGCCTCGATATCCAGTTTTTTCGTTGTATCGTTCCATGTGATTTTACTGTCACCAGAGGTCTTTTCAACCGTTATGGGTTCTGTTCCCGTGAGGGTATATGCGTCTGTGGCGGTAGCACTGTAGCCTGCGTTCAGCGACAGTGAAGCAGGCCCTGTAATGGTTGGAGCTTGTACTGCGATAACGGTAACCAGGCTGCTTCCGTTATAGGTATAGCCGTTCCAGCCGATTGTGTCCGCATTGTATTGCAGCGTAAATCCAGCGGCACAGTTGTCAAATACGGAAACACCAATTCCCGGTTTATTTCCCTGAAACTGTACGCCATTCAAATTGGTGCAGCCCTTAAAAGCCCTTGAACTGAGCGATTTCACAGTGCCGGGAACAACCAGTCTGCCGGCAAGGCTAGTGCACCCCTCAAATGCGGATACGCCAATAATGGTTTCACCGGCTCCCAGTGTCAGACTGTTCAGATTGGAACAATTTTTAAAGGCATTGTCCTCAATGAGAGTAACACTATCGGGGATGCTCAGCGCGCCGTCAAGACCAGAGCAACCATTAAAAGCCATTGCGCCGATGTTGGTTACCTTGTTTGGGATGGCCGTTCTGGTAAGGCCTCTGCATCCAGAAAAGGCTGCAACGCCAATAGTGGTAAGGTTTGTAGGGAGGGTCAGCTCACCGGAAAAATTATTGCATGATGCAAACGCCAGTCTGCCGATTAAGGTGACACTTTCGGGAATGGTCAGCTTACCATTAAAGCCCATGCAGCCCCAAAGCGCTTTTTCACCAATGACTGTTACCGTGTATGTAATGTCGTTTTGCACAACCGTTTCAGGAATGGTGAGGCCGCCAGACCCACCTCCAGTAATGGCGGGGTTTGTACCGTCGCCCACCTGCACTGTGCCCGTTTTTAAGATGTCATCCTCTGTCAGCACCTTATAAGTTAAGGGGTGGCCATCGGATGTCTTGGCAGTAAAGGTTGCTCCCGCGCCCATCGCCAGCGCTATGACTGGCGGGCTCGCCGCGCTGGCCATTGCAGATTCGGCCTCGGTGGTAAACTGCACCACTGTTACCGCCGAACGGTTCCCCGCAGCATCCTCCAATAGAGCGTAAACCGTATAGCTGGTTTGTGCTGCCAACCCCGCAACAACGGTTGCTGTTGAACCCGCCTTTACCGTAATCGTTTCTCAGGTTAAGATGACGGATTGCTCGGGCGGCTGTTCGTCAGACCGGTATACTGTGTAGTACACCGGTCCATCCACACTGGCAGAGAAGGTAATCTCAGCGTTGTTTTCGGTGACATTGCTCACTCCGATGGAAAGAGCTGGCGCCTTACCGCTATCCTGTATGAGCAGCGCTTCCTCAGCCATTGCTGCCGTCGGCAGTGCTGTAAAGAGCAATACTACTGAGAGCAGCAGGCTAAATATACGTTTTTGTGTGATTTTCATATTCTCATGACCTCCTTGTATTGGACTATGATGAAAACTATCCTTTTTTTATATCATTCTCTTTGCTCCACTCCTGAGCTAGGTGTGCACCGCCGAACATCGCACATACATATGCCAATGGGGTCATAAGGTGTATGTTCCCGATAAAACCACCCGCAGCCACTGCAGTCGCTGGGTGTCTCTTCTTCCGGAGCCTTTGCCTTGGCATAAGGGCAGCTTTCCTGCACCGGCGTGACAAATGGTCGACCTTCCCCGGTGTATTCCGGACATTCTTCAAAATCCGGGTAGGCCAGGAAGCTTTCGCCCAGCTGCTCATCGTATTCGAGATAAACGGGAAAGCTCCATTCTCCCACCCGGTAGATCTTATGCAGATGCTTTTCTTCTCGCTTCATCTCTGTGCGATCCTTTCACCATGGGCATAAAAAAGCCCTTATGATAGTTTTTCATTCCTATCATAAGGGCAAATCTGAATATTAGGTAGTGACTTTTCGCACGCAAAAAGTCACGTTTTTTTCGTAGCCAAAATGTATTTTGCAAGCTCATCCCGTCCGGATATATGCAGCTTTTCGTAAATCTCCAGCATAATGTTCTTGAGTCTTCCAACGGAAATGTAATGTTGCTTTGCAATTTCTACGTAAGGGACGCGTCGTGCTACGAGCAAAGCCAGATGGGATTCTCGCAGGGAGAGTATCAGCGTTATATTATCCTTGGTAAATTGGTTGTGAAAGGCGATCCAGTTCTTAACCGTGTTTTTCCATTGCAGAATAACCGCATCGTGATCATCAGGAAACTCCTGCTCCAGAGACTCTTCCACCAGCCCGCCAAGCTCTGAAACAAGCTCCGCAAACGGTGTGATAAAGCCGTGGGGCAGGGCGAGGCGCATTGCCGAAAGCAGCCAGCGCTTAGCCTCTTCCTTCCGCTCTAACGCATAGCAGGCGATGGCACAGGTTACATGCAGATAGATGTCGGTCATGGTGATTCCTCTCTCCGTGGAGCTCAGCGTCAGCGCAGTCTGCGCCACGGCCAGCACGGTATCAAACTGACCGATACTATAGAAATACTTTGCCCGCAGATAAAGGGCGTTGGGCCTTGCCTGTGGAAGTAAAGCGCTTAAATCCCCTGCTTTCAGCCAGTCGGGAACCATGTTCGGGGCAAGCACGCTCACAGCGGTTGTGGCGAGGGAAAACTCCGCGGAAGCTCTTATTCCGCTGTCCGTATCGGCCTTTATAAAACGTTTCAGGTAAGCGTCGATCTCGGTATAGGCGTGGTAGTCTCCCATGCTGATGGCCGCCGCGATGGCCACCGGGCAGCTGCGCAGCCGTGCCGCATCATCCCCCGCCGTCTTGTGAAAGCAGACCATTGTCCGCTCAAAATCGCCCCGTAGGTAGGCCAGCTCCGCTTCATAGATAAGCCGCAGCTTATCCTCTTCTATGGTGTCCAGAATCGCATCCGGGTTATGGACAGGCATGGGTATGGTAGTGGTGGCCAAGACATAGGACAGGTCAGCAATTAAAGCTAAGGATTGCCCCGGCATCGCCTGTCCGCTACGTCTTTTATCAGCGGGCCGCTCGGCATTCTCGGGTATCAGCCAAAGCTTCCCCTTTTTGACCGCACCAGTGATACGCCCGGCTTTCAAATGATAGGTTATCGCTCGCCCGGAAATGCCCCATTGTTTCGCAGCCTCGCTGGCTGTTATGTAATCCATAGCTCTCCCTCCCAGTAAACTTTTTATAACATTATTATACTTCCTATATCGGAAGAATTCAGGTTTTTGTAATTTGCTCCTCAGCGAGGTGCTTTTCTTATATCGTTACATCTATATTTTAGGTGTTTTTTGCCCATTCATATTGTTTAAGCAGGATTTTCTCGATAATTATCGAATAAGTAAATATATCCTTCTCTGATTAGATATGGAAACACTCTGGTTCCCTGGAATAGGTTTAATAGTAGTACTCTTTACTTTGTTTGGAGTTAGTATCCTTTTACCGGGTCTGCATAGTTATGTTTAATTGGCTTCTGAGACGACTAGATGGTCTCCGGGGGTAGAGATGAATAAGCTGGAAGGATTTTATGAACTTAAAAAAATGGGCATACCTGTCATTCCCTGGCAGCCTTTTACAGGCCAGGAGGCGTTGGATGATAACCTGCTCTGGACGGTGCGAGTTGCGTTGTTGCGGGGAAATGACTTCAATTTGCCGCGTGCAGTGGGTGTAACAGCTCAGGAAGCTCTTTCAATTGGCAGGGAGTATCTGGCCAGGTTTTCGCCGGATGATCTGATCATCTATTATCCTTATTTCATCGCCTTGAAAAGTGGTGTTATCGATATCCAGTCCACCCGCACCATAATTGAGGCGGTGGACAAGGACCTCTGGAATTTGACTACGCTGGGGCTCAGGGATGTGACTATCATAATAGACCACCTGACTGGTGATGTTTCCACCTACGGCCAAGCTGAGTTTTTAGACCATGATGAGGTAACCGAACTTATGAATTATGCACGCAGAATCAGGGCCATCCATCGGGATTACATCTTCGCGTCCAGCTCGGTGTTGATGGAGTGGAGTTACGCTGTAAATACGAATGTTGAGCGGGAGTTACTAAGCAACAAGTATTTGGTGTTCATGGAATGTAAAGTAGTGGTTGCCCAATCATAAATCCTTTCTATAAATAATAGAAGGCCATAGCAATAATAAAATAAGCTGCCACCAGAAGAGTACCCTCCAGCCAGTTTGATTCACCATCCAGGCTTATGAATTGAGCTATCAGAACGGCTAAGCCCAGGACCACTAATTCATAAAAATTAAAAATCATGGTCATGGGTGTACCCATGGCAAAGCTCAGCAATACCAGAACCGGCGTTACCAGCATGGCTATCTGGGTACTGGAACCCACCGCAATCTCAAAAGAAAGATTCATCCTATTTTTCAAGGCAACGGTTATAGCCGTAAAATGTTCGGCAGCATTACCGATAATAGGAATAATAATTATGCCGATGAAAAACTGTGACCACCCCAGAGCTTCAGTTACGGGCTCAATCCCCCCCACCAGGAATTCACTCTCCAGGGCAATAAAAATGGTACTCAGTCCCAGTAGCATGATCGCTCGAGTACGGCTCCATGGTGAAGTCTCCACCTCACAGATTTCATTACTAGGCCGCCCCATCGCAAAGAGCAGCCCGGCAAAATATAGCATCAGCAATATTATTGCAATGGTCAGACTGAATCCTTCCAGGGCATGATGATGCTGTTCACCTTGAAAAAAGACGGCCGGAATGACTAGGGCTATGATGGCCAGAAACATCAGGCTGGTCTGATTACTAAAATGGACCCGGTCAAACTTCTGCTCCCCATTTTTGATACCGCCCACCATAATGGACAGCCCCAGAACCAGCAACATGTTTCCCAGAATACTACCAGCGATAGAGGCTTTTACGATCTCGAACAAACCTGCCCGCAAAGCAAAAATTGTAATTAATAATTCGGTAGCATTGCCAAAAGTAGCGTTGAGAAATCCACCCACCCTTTCACCGGTATGACAGGCCAGGCTTTCCGTAGCCTCCCCCATTAAACCTGCTAAAGGTATAATTGAAACACAAGCCGCAAAAAACATGGCCAGTTCGTTGCCGCTCACGCGAAAATATATGCTGAAGGGAATAGCAATGAAAAGATATTTTAGATATTTGCCCACCCTTTATTAACCTCCTAATCATGCTCAAATCTTTGTAAGTTTACCTGTAATCCGTCTGAAACTCAATGTAGACAGCTATATTTCTATAGCATTGTGCAAATACCCTCTGGCGAAAGGAACAGTGTGAACGAGATGATCTATGTAAGCTGGATTTCTATACTATTATTCTAATTGGCCCGCTTGGTTATACACACATGACCCTATTCCATAAAGTACCCATTATACTCCTGTAAAATAGCAGAGGACCGACATCAATTATGTTGGTCCTCTATTTTGGAAAGGGTCAGAAAACAACTGCTAATTAGCCCACCTTCACTGCGGTGCCGCTGGCGGCCACCATCAGCATCCCGTCCCTGATTACCTCATAATCAATATCGATGCCTACGATGGCATTAGCTCCAAGCCGCCGGGCACTTTCGGACATTTCATTAACCGCAATTTGGCGGGCTTCGTTCAGCTTAGCCTCATAAGCACCGGAGCGCCCCCCTACAATGTCAGTAATACTGGCGAAAATATCTCTGACTACATTGGCTCCCATAATGGCTTCGCCAGCCACCAAACCCAAATACTCGCTAACGGACTTGCCCTCTATACCCGGTGTTGTTGTAAGAATCATGGGTAAACCCTCCTTTTATTTATTAAAGACATATTATCACAAGCCAATGATCTTTAATATTAATTAGGTAAATTACCCCTATCAAATTTATCATAGGCATTAACAATCCCTAAATATCTTCTTCTCTCAGTTTATTTTGATTTTCGCCTTTATAATATTGTAGGGGTTCTTCCTCCTGGCTAAATAGTAAGCCTGAATAGGTCGACCAATTGCTGGTTGTCCAGCTCGGTTATCCATGATTCGTTCATGTCAGGAATGATCTCCTGAGTCATTTTGATTTTTTCCTCTATCATAAGATCTATTTTCTCTTCAATCGTACCCCTGGTTATGAATTTGTGCACTAACACATTTTTCTTTTGACCGATCCGGAAGGCTCTATCCGTAGCCTGGTTTTCTACGGCTGGATTCCACCAGCGGTCAAAGTGGATGACATGATTGGCAGCCGTAAGGTTTAGGCCAACCCCGCCGGCTTTGATGGACAATACCATGAATGGAACATATTCTGGGCCTTGGAATTTGGCTACAATATCTTTGCGTTTGGCCACCGGGGTTTGACCGTGCAAGACCAAACCCTCATGGTGGAACACAGTTTGCAGGAAGTCAGCCAGATGATTGGTAATTTCTCTAAACTGGGTAAACACGATAACCCGTTCCCTTTTGGCATAAATAGTTTCGCATATTTCCCGCAGCCGATCAAATTTACCGCTCTCATTGGCCAGGTATGCATCCTGGCCCAGGTATTGGTCGGGGTGGTTGCAGATCTGCTTGAGTTTCATCAAGGAAGCCAGCACCAGACCTTTCCTTTCTATGCCCTCACTGGATTCTAATTTAATTTGCAGTTCTTTGACCAGGGACATATATAAGGCAGCTTGTTTTTTGCTAAGTGTGGAATAGCTTTTCATTTCTATTTTCTCGGGCAGATCTGCAATGATAGCTTTATCACTTTTTAAGCGGCGCAAAATGAAAGGCGATACCACTTGTTTCAACCTGGTATAACCGTCCGGTTGGTCTTTTAGCTTTTTGGCAAACCCGCTAAATTCGCGGGCGTTTCCCAAAAGCCCCTGGTTGAGAAAATCAAAAATGGACCATAAATCTGCCAGCTTGTTTTCCACTGGCGTTCCAGTCATAGCTATCCGCCAGCGGGCTTTTAGTTCTTTGGCGCTTCTGGTCTGCTTGGTTCCAGGGTTTTTTATGGCCTGGGCTTCATCCAGTATCACAATATCCCATTGAACCTGCTTCAACCAATCCGTCCGGGTCAGCATTCCATAGGTAGTAATGTAGATCCCGGCTGGCAAGTCATTATGTTCTTCCCAACTGGTCTTTTCCTGGGGGTGTATCAGCCAGTAGTTAAGGCCGGGAGCAAAACGAGTAATCTCAGCCGTCCAGTTGCCAATCAGCGAGGCCGGTATAACCAACAGAACCTTTTCTTCCCGGGTTGAACGCAGACTGTTGAGCAAAGCGATAACCTGTATGGTTTTTCCCAGACCCATATCATCAGCCAGGCAGGCTCCCAATTCTAGCTTTCTCATAGTATAAAGCCAGTTAAGGCCTTTTTTCTGATATTCTCTGAGTACTGCTTTTAAATCATGGCCCGGGTCTACCGGGGCTATGTTTTCCGTCCTTTTTAGCTGCGCCAGCATTGTTTGCAGCCATTCCCCATGGCTGACTTCCACAGTGCCGATATTTTCTTTGACTTTCAATAATTTTGAGGTATTGAGGCTCAAACGCATGGCTTCCATTATGGTTAGGGAGCCTTTTTGAGCCAGTTTATTAGCTTGCTCATATGCGGTCAAGGTGTCATGCAGGCGGCCGCGATCAACTTCCACCCATTTTCCCTTAATAAAGGCCAGTCCTTCCGACTCATTAAGGAGCCGTTGTACTTCCTCAATAGTAATGTTTTCACCGCCCAGAGATAATTGCACATTAAAATCTACCAGAGCATCGAATCCCACCCGGGATGGCTCTTGGCTGCCTATAGTTATAGACACTTTGCAAGACTCTGATTTTTTTCTCCACCAGTTGGGTATCCGGCAGAGTATGCCAGATTCCTCATATATGGTAACTTCTTTTAAGAATGTGTAGGCTTCGTCGGCATTTAACCCTATGGGATGAAATATCTCCCCGCTTTCCAGAAGCTCGGCCACAAACGCGCTGCGTTGCGCTGCTTTGTTTACTGTTGACAGTAGTTCCAGGAGCTTGCGGTTGTTTTTCCCGTATTCCAACAGCGCATTTTTGAGGGGGAGATGCCTAGCCTTGCCTGTCACTGATGATTCTTTGGCATAGGTAGCCAGGAAAGCAAATGGGTATTCTTCCTTTTTGCTTTCCACCATATGAAAATAAACCCTTCCAATCAGGTGGATATCAGGGTTTTTGGCCAGGAAATAGTCGCTTACGCTGCCGGGATGTGTCTTTATGTCTTTGGAGTAGGCTTGGTTCAGCCTGTCCCAGGCACAATGCAGCCAGTACTTGTCCAGGTGTTCGGCCCCGTTTAGATACGGTGCTTCAGTAAGCAGCATTTCCGATTCGTTATCTTCGAGGACCGACTTGGCTTTTTCCCGTAGTTGCTCCAGGTCGGGATTTCTTACCAGATGCTTTACAAAGGTTGATGCAACTTTATACAGATATTGCACCGATTGTGAATACTCTTGATTTATTGGGGCTGCTCCCAGCATCAACCAGGCGCAGTCACTATCAGCCAAATACTCAGCATACAGTTTTTGCTGCCATTCTTCTGCATTTATCGGTGCGCCTTTAGCTAAATACTGCCAGTCAAACGCGTAGCTCCCGTCAGGCTCAATGATAGCAATTAATTCCCGCTCCAGGTTTTTAACCATTTCAAGGTGATCCTTTCGAAAATATTTTTCAGCACTTAACCCTTCTTCCTTGGATGTTTTATCCCTTGTAATTCGTTTCATGCGCTATAAATACCTTGTGTCAAATGAAGCTAAATCAATGCTTTTCCCGCCAAATTTGAATCAGAAAGATAAGAATTTATACATTAAATTGCGGATTTAGAATATTTAATTAGCAAGAGGGGGGACAGCAGTGATCAAAAATATTATTGATGTAGACGAGGCCATTGGTAAAATGCTTTGCCACGATGTTACCCGGATAGTCGCAGGGTGCTTTAAAGGAGCGCAATTTAATAAAGGGCACATTATAACTGAAGATGATATTAAGATGTTGAAATCTATAGGCAAATATCATGTATATGTAATTGAATTGGATGAAGATGAGGTTCATGAGGATGAGGCGGGCTTAAGGCTCGCAAGGGCTGCTGCAGACAAGGGAGTAGGGTTGAGGGGGCCCAGCGAAAGCAGAGTAAATTTAATATCCCAAAGAAAAGGGGTGCTGAAAGTTAATACCGATATACTGAAGCAGGTTAATGCTTTACCTGATATTGTATTATCTACACTCCATAGAAATACTGTGGTCGAGGAAAATCAAATGATCGCAGCTACCAAGATAATACCTCTGGTTATTAAGGAGAAAATATTGCAGGAAGCTGAGAAAATTATGAAAGAATCCCCTGTAGTCCAGGTAGTTCCATTTCATAAAAAGAAGGTTAGCATTGTTGTAACCGGAAAGGAAATTCTGGATAATAAAATAAGGGATGGTTTTACTCCGGTCTTGGCTGTCAAAATGCAGGCCTTTGATGCACAGATATTAGCAACTGAATTTGTGGCTGATGATGAACGAGATATTGCTGAAGCCATTTTAAAACAGGCAGCATCGGGTTCAGAAATAATCATGGTTACCGGGGGAATGTCCGTAGACCCGGATGACAGGACCCCAATGGGAGTTAAAAAAGCCGGAGTAGAGATCATTAAGTATGGTTCCCCGGTAATGCCTGGAGCAATGTTTCTGTTGGGCTATCTGGGAGAAATAGCTGTATTGGGAGTGCCGGCCTGCAGTATGTACGCCAGGGTAACTGTTCTGGATTTAATAATTCCCAGAATAATGGCCGGGCAAAAGCTAAGCAAGGACGACATTGAAGCTTTGGCTCATGGCGGACTATGCCGTTCCTGCGAAGTATGCCATTTTCCTAACTGTACTTTTGGTATGGTTATATAAGTATTAAGATTAATAGAGTATTGAAGAGAGCAGTTAGTGCCTGCAAGCGCATCAACTGCTTTTTTGATGTTATCCAGAAACTGAAATCTTGCCTCTAAAATAAATATTAATTCTTATTATAGTCAATTATATGCATAGGAGCAAAACCTTAGGATACGAGACAACAATAAAGGAGAGCAATTAAATGGAACTCCAAACTATAGGTAAGGACATAATTCGCAAAGAAGCCTGGGAAAAAGTTACCGGCAGGGCTAGATATACGGCTGATGTTTCCTCCCCCGGTTTATTGCACGGGGTTTTGGTAACCAGTACGTGTGCACATGGGACAATAAAGAGAATTGATTACCTTGAGGCCGGGAACATGCCAGGTGTTAAAGCAGTATTGACAGGTGAGTCATGTCCAACCTTAACCGGTTCGGTGCTTGAGGATCGTCCGCCTATGGCCATGGGGAAGGTTAGATATTATGGAGAGCCGGTCGCATTAGTTGTGGCCAGAAGTGAAGCAGAAGCCAGTGCAGCTGCCTCCAGAGTAAAAGTTCTATATGAGAAACTTCCTACCGTAGATACACCGAGCCAGGCCATGGAGACTAACGCCCCGCTCATTCATGAAAACCTGGGTCAATATAAAAAGGTTATTCCCGATGTCTATCCGCAAGCTAACTCTAACATTCTTCACCATGCCAAGATTCGCAAAGGCGATATGAATCAAGGCTGGAAAGATAGTGAAATCACGGTAGAAGGCAGCTATTATCTTCCCCCGTCAGATCATATAGCCATGGAAACTCGCAGTGCCAAAGCTGAAGTTTTGCCTAACGGCGAGATTATTATCCATACATCCTCCCAGGGTCCCTTTGCGGTGCGAAAATTGATCAGCGAACATTTTGGGGTGGATTTGGGAAAAGTAGTGGTGCATGTGAGCCTGGTAGGGGGAGCCTTTGGCGGTAAGGCTTCACTACATTTAGAATACCTGGCGGTAATGGCATCCAGGGCTGTGGGAGGCCAACCGGTAATTATAACCAATACCCGCGAACAAGACATTGCAAGTTTTCCGTGTAAACTGGCTTTGGAGGCCAAAGTTAAGCTGGGAGCCAAAAAGGATGGCACCTTAGTTGCAGGAGAGTACATATTTATTACTGGCACCGGGGCCTACGCCGACACGGGTCCCCGTATGGCTACTGCTATGGCCATGAGCTGTACTGGTCCTTACAATGTCGATAATGTATGGTGTGATGCTTACTGTGTGTATACCAATCATACGCATGCCACATCATATCGAAGCTTTGGACACAGCTCCTTTACTTTCGCGGTGGAGCGAACCATGGATAAACTGGCTGTGGCCATAGGTGTTGATCCAATGGAACTGCAGCGCAAGAACGCAATCGCGCCGGGGGGGACAACTCCCACTCAGGTTGCGTGTACCCCCAGCAATACCGGTGATTTAACTACCTGCATTGATAAAGTTAAGAAATTAATAAATTGGAACGAAGGGCTTCGTATGGAAATGGGCAACAGCCGGATTCGATCCAAAGGTGCTGCTTGTATATGGAAAACATCCAGTTCTCCCACCGATGCTTTTGCCTCAGCAATAGTTAGCTTTAACTCGGATGGAAGTGTTAATCTCCAGGTTGGAGCTGTTGAAATTGGGCCTTCGACCAAGACTGCCCTGGCTCAGATTCTGGCTGAAAGCTTAAAGCTTGATATTAACCAGGTTCATGTTGAAATGGAGGTTAACACGCGTACCAGCCCCCATCATTGGAAAACAGTGGCCAGTATGTCAACCTATTTGGTGGGACGAGCGGTTAAAGAAGCAGCCAAAGATGCCATTCAACAGATCTTGAGCCTTGGGGCTATGACCCTAAGGCGTTCTCCCGAGGATCTAAGTTTGGGCCAAGGACGGGTTTATGTAAAGGATAATCCCAATTTTTATGTGGAATATCGAGATATTGCCCACGGTTATAAATATCTTGGCGGAAACACTGTGGGTAACCAGGTAATAGGCAGGGGTACGTATATAATGCCGCATTTAACCTCAATGGATAAAGAAACCGGCCAGGGCAAACCCGGTCCTTATCTGACCCTGGGGGCCCAGGCGGTGGAGATAGAACTGAATACCGCTGACTATACCTATAAAATTCTTAAAGCTGCAACCGTCTTGGACGCAGGCAAGGTATTAAATCCTAAGAGCGCCAAAGGATTGGTTATGGGGGCCATGGGCATGGGATTAGGTCTGGGCAGCCGGGAGGAGTTTAATTATAATCAAACCCGGGAACTTCAAACTACCAGCCTGCGGACCTACAAAGTATTGCGTATAGGCGAACAGCCTGAATATTTGGTGGACTGGGTCGAGACCCCCAACGAAACTGGTTCTTATGGCGAAAGGGGCCTGGCTGAGCATGGAATTATCGGTATACATGCTGCTTTGGCTAATGCATTGAGCCGGGCTGTTCAGATTGACATCGATCAACTGCCGGTTATACCCGAACTAATCTGGAAGAAAAAAGAGGAAAGCAAAAGATGATTAATTTTGATTTTGAATACTACCGGCCTGACTCCGTCGAAGAAGCTGTACAAGCCTTTCAGAATCTGAATGGGGATGGCAAAAAACCTATGTATTACGGCGGGGGTACCGAGATTATAAGCATGGGGCGAATGGATAATATTTCAACCGAGGCTGTAATAGATATTAAGAATATTCCCGAATGCAAGATATTAGAATTTCAGGATGACTATCTGGTTATTGGCGCAGGTGTAACCCTTACCCAGATTCATGAAGCCAATCTATTTCCGCTGTTAGCCCAGGCTGGAGCAAGGGTGGCAGACCATACGATACAGGATAAAGTTACTCTGGGAGGTAACCTGTGTGGAACTATCAAATACCGGGAGGCGGTTTTACCATTGCTGCTGGCTGAGAGTGACATAATAATCGCTGGGCCCCAGGGAAATAAGATTGTACCCATTAATCAAGTTTTTGTTGAACACATGAAGCTTGATGAAGGGGAATTTATAACCCAGATCTGGACGAAGAAACAATATCTTTCAGCACCATATATACATGTTAAGCGTACCAAACAGGATAAAATTGCCTACCCATTAATGACTATATGCGCAATGAATGCCGAAAACGAAATCCGGGTTGCTTTCAGTGGTTTATGCAATTTCCCTTTTCGGACCCATGAAATGGAGTTGGAACTTAATAAACTCTTTTTAACGGTAGAACAGCGGGTTCACAACGCGATTGCGGCAGTGCCGGTACCCATATTTAACGATCTGGAAGGGTCCGCCGAGTATCGCAAATTCGTCCTGCGAGGATTGCTGATTAGTATCGTAAGCGAGTTGGGGGCTAATTCATGTACACCATGTTAAGTGAAGGATTGATTGAACTAAATATAAATGGAGAGGTTAGAAAATCCTTGGTTCGTCCTGCAGACACACTGCTCTTTGCCCTTCGGGAGAGATTAGGTCTGACAGGAGCCAAACCTGGCTGTGAGAACGGCGACTGTGGTGCCTGTACTGTACTGGTAGACGGTTGGCCGGTTAAATCTTGTTTGATGCTGGCAGTTGAGGCAATTGGGCACGAAGTTATCACTATCGAAGGGCTAAATGACACCTCGATTCAGAGAGCCTTTGTAGAAAAGTTTGCATTCCAGTGCGGATATTGTACCCCCGGCTTCATTATGAATTGTCAGGGGCTAATAAATCTCCACCCTGAGGCCAGCGATGAAATAATACGAGACTGGTTGCAATCTAATATCTGTCGTTGCACCAGTTATCAGGAAATAACTGAGGCTATAAAGTCTGTTTTACAGCAAGATTATCCGGGGTAAATTGACATGAGCGTGCAGGGAGTATTATTAGCAGCCGGGTTTTCTTCCCGAATGGGCTGCAATAAATTAATTTTAGAGCTTAATGGGAGAACCGTCCTCGAAAGATGCCTTGATTCTATGAGCCGGGTTTGTTCCAGAATATTTGTAGTGGGGGGACATCGTGCCCGGGAATTGGAACCTTTGATAAAACATTACCCTCAATCCCAGCTGATTCTAAATCAAGCCTATTCTGAAGGTATGTTTAGTTCGGTTTTATGCGGAATTAAACAGGTATATGAGGACAGGTTTTTCCTATGCCCCGCAGATTATCCGCTTATACCGCAAGAAACTTATCAGCAGCTATTACAGGTGGACGGTGAAATTATTATACCGACATTTAATGGGCGCCGGGGTCATCCGGTTCTGATGGAAAGCCGTGTTATATCTGATATCTTGAATGGTAATTATGCGAGTCTTAAACATTTTATAAGTTTAAGAGATCCGAAATATGCCGAAGTTTCCGACCCCGGAATACTTATTGATATAGACACTCGGGAAGCTTATGAAAATATAAAAAGTATCCTATCCCACCAAAATGGTGGCAAGGAGGTTAATTATGATTGATATTTGGATGGAAATAGCCAATCTGCGGGCTGAAAATCGGGCAGGAGTTTTAGTTACTGTAGTTAACAAGAACGGGATGGGCCCTTCAGTAGTAGGACAAAAAATGTTGGTTGATGATCAGGGTAATCTTTTCGGGACGATCGGGGGCGGAGAGTTAGAGTCCCAGGCTACTAAAAAGGCGAGAGAATTATTGTTTCTTAGAAAACATGATATGGAAAGCTATAACTTTTCCGGTGATCAACCTATCGAGGCCTGCAAGAATTTAGATATGATCTGTGGCGGCCATATCACCCTATTTTTCGAATATTTATCCGTCCGCCCCAGCATCTATGTTATTGGGATGGGGCATGTAGGTCGTTGTATAGCCGATCTTATGAAAAATCTTGATTGGCGCATTACCTTGATTGATAGCCGGCCCGAAGCTGCGAATAATATGCCTAAAAACTACAGAATTTTAACCGGTGACTTTAGGGAGGTTATTCACAGCGAGCCTGCTCCGCAAGGATGCTTCATAGTAATAGCCGGTTATTCCCATGAAGCAGATTATAAGGTACTTAAGGGCGTTTATCAATCGGGATGGGCCCCTGGTTATATAGGCTTGTTAGCCTCCTCAAAAAAAGCAGAAATTATGGTCAATAAATTAGCGGAAGAATTAGGTGATAATATTGATCTAGGCGTTCTCCATTCTCCGGTAGGCTTGGATATCGGGGGAAGTTCACCAGAAGAAATCGCCATTGCTATATTAGCGGAAATACAGGCGGTACGACACGGTAAAATTGAGAACAAACATCTAGGCAAGCAATGGTCAGCACAAAATGTTAAAAACGGTTTGGGGTAATTTTATTATAAAATTGGGATCATTGCGGTAATCCATTTGTCACAGAATTGACCGGTATTACCACAGAGCAGCTTCTAACAGAAGAACCCTTTCCTAAGATTTATAAGGCGTATACAACGTTTATCAATGAGAGCGATTCTATATTTTGTACTTGGGGCATGTCTGATATAACAGAACTATTCAGAAATGTCGAAGACCATCAATTAAGCCACAGGTTTTTACCGAAAAGGGTTATCAACCTACAACCCTATGTTTCCATGCATTTCAATCTTTCTCAAAAAAACTTATTACGTCTTCAACATGCTGTTGAGTTACTCCATATCCCAATATCATATGCATTTCACAATGCACTTCATGATGCTTTTTATACGGCTGAAATATTTAAGAAAGTATATAATTCTTCGATTCAACCAAAACCCTATGACCCATCCCACAAGGCAATCAGACCAAAACATCGAAAAAGAGTGATAGACATCGATAAACTTCTTCAGCAATTCGAAAAAATATATGCCCGAAAAATAACTGAAGAAGAACAAGAGATGATTAAACTTGCCTATAAAATGGGGAGAACAAATCAATTTTTGAAAGACGTATAAAGTGGCCTTTCGGGAAGGGACAGGTACTTGTCCACGCATGATGACGTAAATAAAGACGATTGTACCACTCTTTATCATGAGTGAATATTTTTACCGAAAGTGGCACAATATACCTATAAAGGTTGACAAGACTAAAATTCGTTTTAAATACGGACGTTATAATGCCAATCCAAAATTCGGCTGTATGATCAACGCTTCTAAATCTGTTAAGTATGCAGCTCAGGAGGATAATGAACCGCACTATAAGAATAATTTACGGATATATTGATTCTATGAAAACCGGACTGTTTCTATTGGGATTAATCGGTATAATGTCTGCCATAGGGAGTGTGGTATCACCTGATTCCTTCTACAATACCGCTCTCTTTAAACTTCTGCTCGTTTTATTGTTATTGAATCTAACTTGCTGCACTAGTCGCCAAATTATTGGCAAGGCCGGTCGGGGTAAGAAGATACTTTCTTTAAGTAAAACAGGAACCTTGTTGATACATTTTGGGATAATACTAGTATTGGTGGGAGGGACTATTAATGTTTATTACGGCAAAAACGCAGAAGTCACAATTGCAGAAGGGGAAACGGTAGACATTGCAAGCATTATGCCGACCAGTGAGCCTCTAAGATTGCATCTGGAGCAGTTTAGCATTGAGTATAATGCAGATGGGTCACCTTCCCAATATACAGCCCTGCTGAATAGAGAGGAACCCACCAACGAGGCCAGCAGCTACACTATCAGTGTAAATCATCCCCAAAAAATGGCAGGAATCAAAGCTTATCAAGAAGGTTTCGGTTATCTGATAGGAATCCATGGCAATTTCGGAGCAAATACTCTGATAGATGATTTTATTGAACCAGGATCTGCCTTTTACCTACCAGAATCGGACCGTCAGGTACGGATAAACGAATATGTACCGAACTTTGACCCTGATAATACCCGCTCTGGATCACTAAGACCCGACAACCCCAAAGTAATATTTTCAATATACGAGAAGGGCAAGCTGCTCGGCAGAGGAGCTACCCCATTTGAACAACAGCTAGAAATTGCAGATGGTAAATATATAACCTTTACCGGAGTAAAACCTTTTACGATATTAAGACTAAAATCTGATCCAGGAATGCCTGTAGCAGCAAGCGGTGGCTTTATGCTGATATTAGGGGTTTGTACCGCTCTAATCTACAAACCATTACGAAAGATTCCACAACGGTCCGGTAAGGAAAAGAAATCGTCTGAAGCTGCTCTGCGTTTAAGCTAGATATTTGGGTTTACTGTTGTAAAGATGCATCAGGAAAGATCTTGAGAGGTGAACATTATGAAAATAGTCTTATATGCTACCCTTTCCTTATACATATTGTCCTCGATTGTTTATTTCCTGGGTTTGAGAAAAAGGAACCCCGAGAAGACATCGCTAACCCTGGCCTGGCTGGGGCTGCTTTTTAATCTGCTCGTTCTAGCAATGCGTACAAGAGTAAGCGGGAGGCTGCCGCTCACCAACGGTTATGATTTTTTACTCTGTTTTATCTTCATAACTGTCTTAATGTACTTACTCTACGGAATTAAATACCCGGTAAAAAACGCCGGTTGCCCAGTAATGCTGATAGCGTCTCTATTGTTATTGACGGTTTCCTTTTTTATGCCTGACCAATCGGCAAGTTCAGGTCCGCTGGCCCCTGCTTTAAAGAGCCCCTGGTTGACAGTTCATGTGTTAACTGCTGCTATCGCATACGGCGGATTTGCTCTGGCAGCCGGTTTGGCCCTGGCCAAATTAACAACTTCTAACGTTGCCAAGGATGATTCAGTATATAATATCGTGGCATTTAGCTTTGCTTCGCTTTCATTATCAATTGTATTCGGTGCCATTTGGGCAGAACAAGCCTGGGGCGCGTACTGGTCGTGGGATCCAAAAGAGACCTGGGCATTAATTACCTGGATTATCTATGCTGCCTACCTTCACCTTCATCGACAACAAGAATGGCGGGGAAAACCAGCTAATCTTATGGTAATTGCAGGCTTTATCATTGTGCTTTTTACTTTTTTTGGTGTAAGCTACTTATTCAGCGGAATGCACAGCTATTCCTAATAATTAATCTTTTGCATCGAGAAAACCCCTCCCTTACGGGAGGGGTTTGTTAGTGTTGGGGACCAAATCCGCTTAATGTAGGGATTTTAGGTATTCGACCAAGTCTCCTTTTTCAGTTTCAGACAAATTAATTTTGAACTGCTGGTTGTAGTGATTGACTACATCCAGCAACGTTCTAGCGCTGCCATCATGGAAATATGGCGCTACCGCCCAAACCCCGCGCAGCTGTGGCACTTTGTAAGTCCCGTCTTTGAATACCGGGGAATCAGCATGCTTGGGATCAGTACCGACCACTTCCGGCTTTACCTTTTCGTTATTAGTAAACAGGGGTTGTGTGTGGCATCGATTGCAGTTAGCCTTCCCCATAAACAATGCCTGCCCACTGGCTGCTTTGGCTTGATCAAACGAACCGGGGTTGGGAGCAGGTGGTTCTATAGTCTCCAAATAGGCAATAACTGCCGGCATTTTCGGACCGATTAAGTCAATTCCGTCGCCCAGGTCCTGGTTAGTAATCCCCCAACTGGCGGGCGGCTTAAATTCGCCATTTCCATGACCCACAATATCCATTGTGAAGTGGCTGCGCTCTTCGGCACTGGTAAAAGTACCGTTCCAATTGAAATATTTAATACCTTTAGTTCCAAAAGCAGCCTCCATAACTGCCGGATTATTAACTCCATCATCGGCTTCATTGTTAAAGGTGACATCAAGCTTCCCTGGTCCCCAGCTTAACAGCTGTTTCCTTTTGGCATTGTCAATGGTTGGGGACAGGGCCAATATCGCTCCTACATTTAAACGAGTATTAGGGACGCCATCCAAACGCTCGCCGTTTTTATTAACCACACTATGGCAGAAAGCACAGGTAACACCCCAGCGTTTCTTGCCATCTGAACCGGTAACCTCTTGGATACCGACCACTTTGCCATCCTTATCAGTCATAACCCCCAATGTCTTCTCACGTGCATCTGCTGGCGTGGCTAACAATGTTTCAAAAGGTAGTTTTAAGGTGTCGGTAAAGTAATACTCATCCCCATAAGTATCATATCTGAAGATATCCATTCCTTGGGCGGCCATGGTTTGTGTAGATTGAGGAGGATCCCCCTCGGGTTTTTGGGCAATATTTTTGTTGCGTTCAGGGTTGCCAGCGGTCAGGTATATACCTATGGCAGCTACAACTACGAGTAAAGCTATACTCCCAATTACATAAGATGACTTGTTCAGTGCACGCATAAAACCTACCTCCCGAAATATATTCAGGTATAGATTCCCCTTTTTACACCAAACTATGCTTCTAGGGGCGCAGCTGGGTATTTATTGAGAAGACAGTTAGGTGTCTTAACCGAAAAGTTGGTTACCCATGGCAATATTCTATTTCTTTCGCCATTTACATTAAATCGCTCCTTAAAGTTTATCCTTATTAGAACTTAGTTTGCTTCCCAAGTGAATAATATATGAGCGAAATTTAGTTAGTGACCGCTGTTGAAACTTAATTAATTGGAGAAACTATAAATATTCCTGAGATACCAGTAAAAAAGAAATAATTTAGAGGAAACATTTTATGACTGAACTTATCTTTAATTATATACCGCTGCGGTTTAAAGCCTTAATTGCCCTCATTCGAATCTTGCCTGTGGTATCATGGGGCATCACATCCAGCTTGATAGGATTAGGATTTGCCTACATTATCAACAATAATATTCACTGGTTTGACTATGGCTTGATTCTTCTGTTAATAGTTCTTATTCATGGGGTTCTTTCACACGCTGCTAATGACCGGGAGGATTGGTTATCAGGTACTGACCAGCTTAGTCCTGGAATACTCTCGGGTGGATCAGGCGTGGTCGCCCGTGGTCAATATACCCTTGAGGATCTTTTATCAATCTCTTATGCTGCACTGATAATGGCATGTATTATAGCTGGTTATTTTATTTGGTTAATTGGACCGACAATTCTCATTCTATTAGCGCTTGCCTTTTGGTCAGCAATTGCTTACAGCTGCGCTCCCTTAAGACTTGCTTATCGTCCTCTGTTAGGAGAATGGTTGTGTGGCTTTCCAGCAGTATTGGGATGTTCAGTCGGAACCTATTATGTGCTGACAAATACAGTTCATGGAATAGTTTTAGTTGCTGGGGCTATCCATTCCCTCTTAGCTATTGGCCTATTGATGCACCATCACTTGAGTGATATAAGCAGCGATCTTCTAGCTATTCCACGCAAATTTACAACCGTAGCAATGGTAGGAATGACCATGGGCATGACAAAAACACCCTGGGTAGAGTTTGTTTACTTTTTATTGGCTTTTCTATTGGGAGTGGCAGGAGTTATTTTCTTTCATCCGGTCTTCTGGATCACAGTGCTGGTTACATTAGGCTGTATGGCAGTTGCACTTTTCACCATCCCAGAAGACATTTTAAGCGTCACTGCAAAAGAATACCTGCTCTATGGTCTGATTATTGGCCATGCCATCACTCAAGCCATATTGCTCTTTTATTAGTGGTGATAAAGGTGGGATGTTCGGTGATCAGGATTTTGTTGTTTTAATTGAAATGAATAGATGCTACCCTGATGCTCGATGCTGGCGTCCCACTAAAATATGCCCAAAGCCGTCTTGGTCAATCCAATATTAATATGACTGCTCACTATCAACATCTCACCAAAAAAGCTGATGTAATTGTGATTGAAAAAATCCACGCCCACATTAACCGGAAAAATTTTCCAGGGGTCAAACCTAAAATGGCTGAAAAATTATCTCCAGAATCGGGTAGGAGGGGGCGGCTAGCCCCCGACCTCCCACACCACGGAGTATGCGGATCACGCTGACCGCGGTTCGGCTGTGAAGATTTCCACTGTACCTATTTCATCCATCGGGTGCTCCACGGTTCTACATTTTGCCCTCGGTTTCCAACCTACTCTCATGCAGACACCCTCTATTTTAGAGCAACTGTTTCAACGCACCCCTTGGTGTTTCGTATACGGTTCTTCACCTCCGTCGACCCCTTCCCTCTCTCTGGCTTTCACCAGCGTCATAAGTACTATGGGGCGAACTGACTTCTGACTGCTCAACGTAATCTTTCGACTACGCTTACCTCTGGGCTCCTCATTTCGAGTTTCCTACCGGGCGTACCAGTCAGATCTCCCCGGGTAAGAACAATAACCTTCCTTCTTATGACCGCCAGATTTACTTGTACAGGTTTTGGGCAGTATTGGACTTTGTTGTGTGTTGCCAACTCATCCACCTGTACCAGTCTTATATCTGATTCCTGTTCGTCGGTCCAGAATTTTGCCTCCGGCTTCCTTCAGATTTCACCTCGCGGTGGACACCCTTGCCTTTAGCTAACACTTCCTACTGCCAAGCGTGTAACGGACTTTCACCGTCAAGTTATTGCCCATGCCGGGCGCACAACGAAAAATACCGAAGGCCTTAAACCTTCGGTAAATTCTTGCTTGATATTGGTGCCCGAGGCCGGGGTCGAACCGGCACGATGTTGCCATCGCGGGATTTGAAGTCCCGTTTTTGAAAATTTCGTTTACTGACGTTAACGGCGGCCATTTGACCATTCTTGTTTTCCCCATTTTTATGAGATATGTAATTTTTACCTTTTTTCTTTCGTTTCCTAACGGCAACATTTTTTAAATAAAATTCCTGACGGTGGTCAAAATGGTGGTCCATACGTATGTTAATGAGCCAAATAATTTCATTGTTTGTGATGGATAAGATACTCATTATCATCTTTCATAGAGGGACTGCCTCCTTCATTCCCTTGAAGAAATCAAACGATGAATACTATCTTCAGTAACCAGATCAACTTTATACCCCAGTAATTCTTCAAGTTCCAACTTAAGCCCGACTAGATCAAAAAGACTGCGATCCGCTTCAAAATCCACCAGAAAATCAATATCACTGTCCGGTCCTTCTTCTCCCCTGGAAATAGATCCGAATACTCGTATATTACCGGCCCCGTGTTTCTTTGCAATTCTTTTTATATGTTCGCGCTCTTTCCTTAAATCATCTATGGAAAGCATTCATCTCACCTCAATTAAAAGAAAATGAATTAAAAAACCAATCCAATCCACTACCCCATTTATTTACCAAATTTTGCAGCATGCTGCATCTTAATCTTTGCTACAGCTTCTTTACTGCTGATCTTCCCCTCTAAATACTGTTTCCCGATGGCCTGAGCCTTCGCGCTAGGTTTCATGCCTTCAACGGCCATAGATGCCTGTACATTAGCAATCACACGTTCTATTTCCCCACGCTTCTTTTTCATAATTTGCACCTCAAATATAATTATACCCGTATTCAGGATGAAAAGAATCAGAGTCTGTTGATCATCCTTGATAGAGGGACAGCCTCCTTCATAACCACAAATAAGAAATATATGATCGATCCGTAGTCTTCTGTATATAACTATTTACACCGGCAGCAACCTATTTAGTCGAAGCTGCCTTCTTCAGAGGATCTTTGATTGCCTTTTCAAACTTGACCATTGATTCACATAGGAAAACCTTTATTTTATCCCAGTCCTCCCGGTTAGTAATATCTACTCCGAACAAACGATCAGTTATACGAGCTGACTTTTTATCATCCAGGCGCTCCCAGGTTAACGATGCTCCATAAGAACTTTCAATATCTTCCTTGTTTTGATAAATCTTATCATATAATTTCTTGTTTTCTTCTTTACTGCTAACATTGATTAGCACCTCAACAGCTGCGTAGTTCTTAGTTACTACAAAACTAAATGGTGCCCCGCTAACCCCCGAACCACTCGAAAGCCAATGATCAGTACTTGCATTAACATTTTTAAACTGAGGTGAATACGCACTGAACTTTTCCAATAATTCAACCCAAAATGTTTTTCTTAGTTCTAATATATCACGGTTGGCTTCTTTAACTTCTTTTTCTTCACGGGTTTTGTCAGCCATCTTAATTATGTAGTCCTCGGCTTCTTTTACTGGTATTATTTGCTCCATATCAAGTAAGACTTGATGGTTATATTCATATGGAGTTACTTTAAAACACTGTGCCTTAATGCCATGATTCAGCATCCACATTACCGTAGATGTAACTTCTTTCCGAAATTTCCCTGCGACCAAGATCATCCGTTGATCATTCTCATTTAGTGATATTTCTAAAAATGGTTTCCCATTAAAGAACTCAACAATGTTTTCTTCAGCATTCTCATCTTTGGAATATTTATCTAAATAGGCCTGATATATCTCCTTAATTTGTTGTTTTGATAAAGTCGAGCAATAAGATACGTATTTTAATGCCTGCCAGGTAACGTCCTTACCGGTATCATCAAGCTTATTCTCAATTACAACAATGGTTCCTGATTTATCGATTGCAAGTAAATCCAAGCGTTCATTAGTATCATTAAAGCCATCAAACTCTTTTTGAATAATTAGAAATTCCTCTCCTAAACACTCAGGATAGTTTGCAATCCACTCCTGCAGGTGCTCACGTTCCTTAAAGCCAAAATCGTGAAAGGTTTTGCTTTCAATTTTTACTATTTTATTGGCTTCTTTGTCTAAAACAAACATTGACTGCCCCCCTATTTTATTCCTGAGTTATCGGTGGTTTGCTCAAATTTTTCCCATAATATTTAGCAGGGTCTGGTAACTGTCTACATCATGGTATTTGACCTTGCTGGTTGAAAGTTGATTAAATAGTCGCTTGGCACAGGCAATCTTGGCCTGTTCGATTGGGCGTAGATTCAGACTTTCCATGGTACCTTTGGTCTCGGCAATGAAATAAATATGTTTCACAGCACCTTCGTTAAAAGCAATTGCCCAGTCCGGCGAGTAATTACCAACCGGAGTCGGAATGGAGAAGCCTTTCGGTAGTTTGGCATATACGCAAACCTCGTTTGCTCTGTCCATATCTTCAGCAAAACGACGCTCTACACTCTTGTCAGCTGAACCATCAGTAAATACATAATCCTGAATGTGTTTCTTGGATCGGAATGCTTTGGTAAAATCGCCCAGGACCTTTTTAGGAGTAAAAATGCTGCTATCGTATTGCTTTTCAATTTGATCATAGGAGATGTGTTCTACGATCATGGTGGCCTTTTGTTCCTTAATTAAGCGTATCACTTTACTAATAAACTCTTCCGGATTATATCTGAACATGGAAAATATCGGCTTTTCAATACCAGCAAGAATGGTTGCAATGGTACGGCGGGTCAGGGTGGTTCCTTCGGCAATTTTTCCTACCAGGTCGTATTTGATCTGGCTCATTTCCGCATGCCGTAGGGTTTCTGTTGTTGCTGCTTCACAGACAAAGCTATCACCACGGGCGATCGCATACGCATCCAGGTCTGTAGTTTGTTGACCAGTGGTAACCGTGTATTGAAGCTGGGACACAAACATTTTTTCGTTAATGTGTTTAATCGCCTTTTTAATTAGCTCCTCACTCTCAAACTCAACGGTATATGCATATTGATGGTTGATATAACCCCATAGCGTCTGAAATTCCTTCTTGTAAAAATTATCATTGAGGGCGTTCTCTTTAATCTTGGTTGTATTACCGTTTTCGATCATTGCATCCAGAACACTCTCATCAAAGACACTCTGAACTAAAGTGTGAACACCTTCACCAAGAGGCGTAAGAGCTTCAGGAAGATGAGTCAGACAATTGTTTGCCAAATCGGTTCTATAGGCTTCCGTTACGTTATCGTTGTCATCGATATAATCGTTTTTAAGCAGATAACGATAAATATCCCTGGCCTGCTTGGCATCCAAAACGACCGGCTGTTCTCCGACCATAATGGTCTTACCCATAAAGTATTCCTGAGTTGCCTTGGATGGACGATCATATAAAGCTGCTTTGATGCCGGTTTGCAAATCAGCTACAAAGTTCTTATAACCTTCGCTGGCAATAACAGTAAGCATATTGATGGAATGGATAGACTCTCCGTACAGTTCAGAATCCATTCGGTCGCCGTTTTGATTAACGCAAAGGCGAAGACCGCGACCGACTTCTTGGCGCTTTTGGGTCGGGCTGATGCCGCCATGTTTTAAAGTACAAATTTGAAAAACATTCGGATTGTCCCAGCCTTCACGCAAAGCGGAGTGTGAGAAGATAAAACGCACCGGTTCCTCAAAGCTGAGCAGGCGTTCCTTGTTTTTGAGAATCAAGTCATAAGCGGAAATATCATCACTCTCTTCGCTGCCTCGCTTGGTGGCACTGTCTACCTTATGACCATGTTTGTCGATGCTGAAATAGCCCGCATGGGTTGCATGCGGCTCAATACTTTTTAGGTACCTGCTATATGGGGTATCCTCCAAAGTAATGTAATCGTTGAGTACGTTGATATACTCCTGTTCAAACATAGCACCGTATTCGGAGTTAACCTCTTCACCTGCGTCATTATACACCCGATACTTAGCTACTTCATCGATGAAGAACAAAGAAAGGGTCTTAATGCCCAGTTCAAACAGATGCTGTTCTTTTTCAAAATGTGAGATTATAGTCTCCCGGATTTGAATCCGACGCATATCCTTTTCGGAAACATCACCAACGACTTCGCCACGAGATAATATATCGCCGTTGGTAAAGGTTACAGTACTGCGTATTGGGTCGATATCGCTGATACGATAACCCTTGTACTGTTCCATATTGTTGGAAATGGAGTAAAGGTCATCATCCACTTCAAGAATGCGGGGTTCACGGTTGATGGAATTTTTATACTTGATTTCGAATTCTATTTTTGCCATGGGAGGCTTTTTAGGCGAAATCAAGATATTTTCCAGGAATAGATATTTATCCGCTCCTCGTAAATTCTTGAGTTCAAACCCTTTGACCTCAATTTTCTTAACCAGCCGCTTATTATAGGCATCCACCGCATCCAAGACATATACCAGATTATGATGCTGAGCGTGGGTGGCAGAATAATTCAAGCAGAACAAAGGATTGAATTTTGCCAAAGCTTTCTGAGTTTTGTCTCCACCCATCTTTTGCGGTTCGTCTAGAATCAGAATCGGGCGGTTGGCTTTAATGACATCAATCGGCCGGCGGCTGCCGAAATCATCTAATTTCTCATAAATGCGGCGAGCTTCTTTACTTCTGGCGTCCTCTTTCATGGAAGTATTGAACGCTTGGATATTAATGATCATGACGTTGATTCCGGCACTGGAACTGAAGTTGTCCAGTTCGGACAGGTTTTTGCTGTTATAAATAAAAAACCTGGCCTTTTTGCCGTAATGCTCCATGAAGTGCTCTTGGGTGATTTCAAAGGACTTTTTCACCCCTTCACGAATCGCGATAGAAGGAACCACCACGATGAATTTGCTCCAGCCGTATTGCTTGTTTAGCTCAAAGATTGTCTTTATGTATACATAAGTTTTACCGGTACCCGTCTCCATCTCCACATCCAGACTACAGGCACCCAAATGACCGACCAGGCTGTCAGACTGCTTGATATTGTTGAGAGTTTGCATATTGCGAATGTTTAGAAGCAGTTGTTCAGGTTTTAAAGTCAGGTTGGCATTTTCGAAGCCAGTTGCGGCCTCATCCTGCGAAGGTTCCTGCGCTAATAATATTGTTCCCTGGATATGCTGCGGCTGTGGCTTTTTCACGATGCCCAAATCACGCACATAGCTTACCCGTTCGGTAAAAGGCTGTCCTGCAAAGATATTAACGACACTATTTACGGAATCGGTTTGATAGGGTTGAATTTTGAATTTGAATTTCATTGTATCGCCCTTCTATATCAAAAAATAATCATAAGAAACCATATAATAAAGCGAATATAGCAAAGCTGTAATGGAAAGATTGTAATAATTTATATAGCCAAAGTTACAATGCGCAAGATTGTTTCTCAAATTTAGCTTGTCTCCATTAAATAAAAGCTGTGTTATGCGGACAAAACGAGGATCAACTTTAGCTTGGTATAACTTGCTGTCCAAAAATGGATTAAGGGTGAATTTATCCAAAAGCATCTTTCTTACCTCAGAATCTAATGGATTGATGATTAAGTGTTTTTCTAGCAATTTGTAAAATGCAGAAGTTGTGGCATACACGCTATCATAAATTGCGTTGCTGGGTGAATTCGATAGTTCATAATAGACATTGAGATAAGCAACCAGGTCCGCTTCATCATGTGTAAGCGTTAACCCTCCATTTGCGACTTGGTTATTTATGGCTTTCAAATACTCTTGGGCATAAAGAAATTTAATTCGGGTTTTTAAGTCCTTTTCAAGAAGCGTTGCCAATATAAGCGTGGCTCCATATGCACGGCCATTAGTTGCTTTGCAATCCTCCAGTTCACGATATGCTTTTAGAAACATATTTCCTGTATCAATAGGCCCACTTATTCCCTCGGTGACATGATCCAATCTATTATTTGGCAGATCAAAAACATTAAGAAAAACGGTGCCCATCATTATGACGAGATCGTAGTACATAACCATTTTCTTTTTATGATTGGTTAGATTGAAACCTTGCACACAAGCAATTTTAAATGTATCAAACGTGGCATTTGTATTATCGTAATCATACATATCTAAGATTTCTTGAATGAATGCCAAATGTTCGACCTTGCTCGAGTAGTTTTTATAAGCAGAAAAGAACGTAATTTTATCCTTAATAAAATTGTCCCTTTCGGCAGTATTAAGAAGAGTAAGTCCATTTTCTATATTGACCTCAAATTGTTTAATAAAGCTCATTTTACAGCACCTTCCTTACCGTAGTCGGACTGTAAGTTGCGAAAATTTGCTCAAAGTTGGTGGCTACACTGTCGCTGGCCATGGAGCTATCACGGAACACGGCATAATAAGGCTGCTTTTTGGCAATTTCGGTAATGACTTCGCTGGTCACATTGTGGTCAAAGCATGCCAGCAGATAACCGTCGGCTACGTTGAATACCATTTTGCCGCCGATGGTTGTTTCTTCAATTTTGCTGGACAGCAGTACCCCCAGATCTAGCATAACCTGGAAGAGCAAGTCTTCCGGGGTACGGCCAGGTTTTATTTTGTCAGCAAACAGTAGCATCTTATCCTGCTCATATTGGGCAGGGTTGTAGTACACATCCTGCATGTTGGTAGATGCCACCTTCAATACACGGAAACCAATATCGGGTACTTTTTTGTCCTCGCCAAGTTTCAGTTGTGAGTAAGTTTGTTCGATATCGTTGACAATTTTTTTACCTGCGCGACGGATCCGCTCCTTTGCAATCTCTGATAATTTGTGATCAAAACCAAGGCTATCACACAATTTTATTGCGTTGCCTATAATAATTTTTTTATCATTTGATGCTTGTTTATAATTTTCATCAAGATCCTCGGGCAATTGAACCATAATAAAACTGCGGTTCCCGCCGTCCTCAGCGTTTAATTGCATCACTGCATCAGCGGTTGTACCAGATCCGCTAAAAAAATCCATTATAATGGCATTCTGATTTTTTTTAACAAGATTGATTATATACTTTATTAGTTTTACAGGTTTTGGTGTATCAAACACGTTTTCTGGAAGCAGATTCAATAATTCGTATTTTGCTTGCCTGTTGTGCCCAGTTTGTTCCAAATCTATCCACAAAGATGAAGGCGGCAGTCCGTCCATATCGCAGAGATAAGTTCTTCTCCGAATACCGGTACCATCTTTACTAAAGCGAATTTCACCTGATTTAAGTTTTTCTGTCAGTGTTTCTCTCGACCATCTCCATCCATTCTTAGGAGGACTAATGGTAATTCCTTGAGGCGAAATGATGTCATACACTAAATTCTCACGATAATTTGGAGAATTCAAAGGGTTACCATCAAAATATGGTCCTTTAGGATCGTTGTCTAGATTTTTGAAATGAGTCTGTTTACTTTCGTCAAATAGCTTTTGCGGTTGCCAAAGTGGTTTCTTTGAATAAATTAATGTGATATTGTGATCAATTGAAAACTGTTTTGCATCATTATTGCTATTGTCCGAAGATCTCCACACTGCTGCGCAAACAAAACAACCTATACTAAAAACCTCATCACATATTTTTTTAAGGTTTGCTTGCTCTTTGTCATCTATACTAATAGAAATAATCCCATCATCTGTCAATAAGTCTTTTGCTAGTTTCAACCTCGGATATATCATATTGAGCCAATCTGTATGAAACCTTCCATTACTTTCAGTATTCTGTACGAGCCGGTTTCCATCTTCATCGTACTGGCCGCTGTTTGCTAGGTATTCGTCGGTACTTTGTGCAAAGTCATCTTCATAAACAAAATCATTTCCGATATTATACGGCGGATCTATGTAAATCATCTTAACTTTGCCTAGATAGGTTTCCTTCAACAATTTGAGAACATCCAGATTGTCTCCCTCTATGTACAGGTTTTCGGTGCTGTCAAAATCCACGCTTTCCTCTCGGCAGGGACGCAGGGTTTTGGCAATAGGAGCATTGGCCAGCAGAATAGAATTTTTCTTATCCGGCCAGGTAAACTGATAGCGTTCCTCCGGGCCTTCCACCACAACGCTGGAAAGCTCCTGGCGCAGTACATCAAAGTCAATGGCACGCTCAATGATGGCAGAACCATCTTCCTTATAACCTTTGATGACCTCAGTCAGCGCATTGGGAAACAGTGCGCCTATCTTTTCGATGTTCTCATCCACTTTATTAACAGAGTGCATTTTCAGCTTATCCATTCATAGAACCTCCAGTTTTATTTAATGCAGAATTTAGATAGGCCTGTACGCCATAGGGCCGTCTTTCAATTATCACAGTAAGATTGCAGTAAATACCATAAAGGTATTATACTACAGAGAACACAAAACCACGCAAACCTGCGCGGTTACTTGCTTACATTGGAGCTGATGGGCGAATTTGAACTGCCGACCGGTGGTTGTTCGTAAGGGTGGGTGCAGCCGTTATCAAACCCATTTATCTAAACAATCATCAATAATTGCTTTCTGTATTCCTATATCATTGAGCGCAGTTCGGATGTCTAGTTTATGCTTTTTAAAATTATTCCGCATTCCTTCATCGTCCTCAACAATTAGCAGTAACCGCTGCTTTGTCCTTGTTAGAGCGACATACAGAAGATTTGTTTCTTTGTCATAATTGTTCTTTATACCGAGTAACACTTCTAAAAGAGAATTACAAATAATAAAGTATGCCGTCTCATCTTCTAATCCTTTAATCTTCTGTATAGATTCGACGTATATTCCGGCATCTTTGTCACTATTAAACTGGCTGGCAAGTTTTGCATATTCCGGTTTTAACAATCGAATACCTTGTTTATTAAGATATCGGCTTAAGCCAATTTCATGAATTTCATGTATAGCTGTACGCCGGAGGGCACTTATATCATGCGTAGGATATTTATCGGCAAGAATTTCAACAAATTCATGCGTCAAACCCACCTGATCATTAGCTGTTGAGAATACATCGGTTTTCATCTTTATATACGAGAATAAATTACGGCTCGTGAGTTGTTCCTTGACCTTAGTATCAAGCTCAGATAAAAATACATAAGCAATTGATCCGGATTCCCTATTGCAACTACTCAGCGATGAGTTTCCTGGCAATATACTGTTGCACAAAGGTATAATGCATGCAGGTATCCTGCGTGATAATGAGTTAATTACTGGGGTTATTCCTTCCTGTTTCTCAACTTCCTCAGTAAACCATGTGTATTTGTCGCTGACCCGTAAAGCTTGAAACGGATCACCGACAAAATAAAAATGCTCAAGTTTACAGATAATTTTTAGCATGAGATCGAAAAAGCACTCTTCCATATCTTGTGCTTCATCAACAAAAAGGCAAAATATATCACTTACAAAAAAACTTTCAGCAATTTCCTTACGCCTCTTAACGCCAACCTTGTCTGTCTTTTGAGCAATCAAAACGGATTTTGCATACTGTGGGACTTCGCTGGCATGAATTAATCCCGAATCTTTTAAATTCCGTTTACGTTTAGAATGCCATTTTATATCATCAGAAAGCTTTTCCACACTACAGGAATTTAATGCCTCTCCTTTTATGAAACATGAGTAAGGGTAAATTATGTTGTTAAGAAAAAAGCCATGCACAGTATCAATTATAATCTTATCCGGTATATCTCGGACATTTTTTATCAATTCGTTTCTTATCTGCTTTACCGCATAATTCGTATAAGTAATTACATAAATCTTTTTATCTTCTGGGCAATCATCCAATATATCGATTATTTTCTGTGCTATACCATATGTTTTTCCGGCACCAGCGCATTCAATATGTACTTCCTTCATCGTTTTATCCATTCCAGCAAAGAGCTGATATAATCTGGTATTGAAAATTTCACACCCTCATCCATGGCTCGGCATATTGCGATAATATTATTAAGCTTATCTGAAGTCATATGATCGTACATCTCTTGTGCAGAAAATTTCTTATCAAACAGCTTATTCAGTTTTTCAAGATTGCCGTCCTTTTCCACAAAATCTTTCTCAAATTCCTTGCCAACAGAAGTTTTTACCGATATTACGTCAGAATTATATGACTCATGATCTTTCTTTGCTTGGTTTTGATGGTCATAATCCCGTAATATGCCCAATTTGTCCTCAGTAGTATGTTGGTGAAAGGAATTCCACGCTTTTATAAACGATTTAAAGCCTTTTTGCCCAATTGAAATAACTCTTATATTATTGAGTGATGTATCCCGTTGCAATAAAGAATTTATGTATATCTCTTCTGTTGCACCTTCTACCATTATCAACTTTGAAGCATAAAACATATTCAACGTATCAAAGTTTTCGCGTTTAGCAAGATAATATACAAGTTCTGGGTCAACATTGCCTAAATCAATAACAGAAGTATTGTCAAGCAAAAGTATCACATTTGTTAATTCCAGCTTATTCATTATCTGATTGCTATGAGTAGATATAACAAGCTGTGTCAGCGCATTTTTACCCTGCGCCTTTTGGAAAAACTCTATAGCAATTTTAAGATTATTTATATCCAGGTGTGATTCTGGTTCTTCAATACAAACAAGATTAAATCGTTTGAACGTATCACTGAGAAAATAGCTGTATAGTGTGAGGAGGAAAATAAGATTGCGAGTTCCGAGACCGCGTTGAAAGAGCATGTCGTTACCATAGCTTAAAGTGATATTTTCAATAATATCTTTATATTTTTTGGCATTTGGAACAAGCCGTATATCATTAATAAAGTCTTCGATAGATTGATTCTGAGAGATAATATCGCTGTATATGCTTCTAAAAGATTCAAGTGACTTAATACCATCAAAGAATTCTTCATATCTCTTTGTAAGCTCAGCTTTATCCTTTAAGTTCAGGCTGCTATCGATAATATTTGCTACTACTCTTGTGGCATTTGCAGTATCACCGCTTGAAAAAGAATCGCGTTCAGCATCAATTGTGTTTGCAACGAAGTTTTTTATCTTTGTGTAGTCAATACTTTTATTGTTGTTGGTAGATTTCAGATAATGGTCATAGCATTCAAGAAATAAATGAAAATCCGCATGGCGATCCTCTAACAACCCCTCTTTTTCCAAGTCGCAAATCAGTTTACTTAGTCTTTTGTTGTCCTTAAGATAGTACTTATATTCTATTTCAAAGAACTGCAGTTTTTCGTCTCCGTTCAGCCAATCTCTCAGAAGGCTCTGCTCATATGGCGTTTTCGCATCTTCAAACTGCATGCGAATTATAACTATTGGAGCATTTTTTACCAGTTCAGCAACATAATTTTCTGCATTAAAATCATCTTTGATTCCTTCATAAATCACTTTCATTTTGGATTCAAATTCATTAACACACTGGGAGTTAAAGTCATATTTCGATAAGGACTTTGCATAATAATTACCTTTGCTGTTATAAAGCAAAATGTTTATGGCATCAACGAGATTGCTTTTGCCTGTATCATTCTTCCCAACAATAATTGTAAATGGTTTGAGGGGAACATCAACCGTCGAAAAATTTCTAAAATTCTCTATATGTACATTCGATATATACACTTTATTATCTCACCCCTTTGGCTATTCCAGCCTCTTCAGCCGTTCAATAGCTGCGCTGTCCAGAAGTGACCTCATCATTTGCTTGGCGCTGGCATTAAGCCGCAGGAGGCGCTCCTTTTGTGGTAGCCCCTGACGAATGAATTCAGCATTCAGGCTTTCCATATTCGCCAGAACAATAAGCTGCTGGAGTGATGCCTCGTCACGGATATTTCCTTTGGCACCCTGATTAGCCTGACGCCATTCTTTTGCCGTTACACCAAACAGTGCAACATTCAAAAGATCTGCTTCGTTGGCATAAGTTATGTTTTGTTTTTGTGGTGTAACGTCTGGCGGGATTAAAACGTCCTTTATGGCATCGGTATGTATTCGATAATTAATTTTTGCAAGGGTGCGGTTAAGATTCCATCCGAGCGACAGTCGGCTGTTTTCATCTGCTTTTAGTCGTTGATAGTCTTTAATAATGTACAGTTTAAACTCTGGCGAGATCCACGATGCAAACTCAAAAGCAATATCTGAATGTGCAAATGTAGCAGCATACCGCCCTTGTTTCGTGGTGATACCAATGGCTCCAGTTTTCTCAACCCACTTTTTGGGCGTTAAAACAAAACTGTTGAGTCCCGCTTCATTTTCAATTGCCTCGAATTCGAGGCAATTGAAACCCGAATTATTTATTTTCTCCCATAATCCAAGAAAACGAACTACATTTCGGTTCCGCATCCAGTTCTGAATCACATACCCTGGATTTTCATCCGTTTTATACTTTGCAATATCAGTCAGGGAAATATAATCATTCTCATCGCCACCGGAAATAACAGCAATTTCGGTTCCTTTTGCAATAATAGTTTCCTTCAGATTTTTATCCTTTGGCATCGAATTTGCCCCCATTCTTATTCATTCTCATTCTCCTTTCTCTTCGGCTAAAAGTTTCTTTAAATCCTGAAGCTGGATAAATAGTTCAAATCGTTTTTTTGGTTGTTTTTCGCTGCGGGAAAGACATTCAAATTTTTCAATCTGCTTTTGCAGCTTAAGGATTGTATCCTGTTTTCTTAGCTTTTCAGGAATAGAGAGACGCCCATCTACGGATACTACATTTTCTTGCAAAGCGATTTGCTCGACAAAGCCTTCCCAGATACTATCGAGATTAAGGCCTCTGGCATCCAATTTTATATCTGCAAGCGGCATCCAACTGGTCTTATAAAGCTTGGTGTAGTATAAAGCCAATTGTCCCTGTTCCTCATATTTTAAAAGGAAAAGCAGCTTATGTGCATTTTGCCGGGCTATATTTTCTACAATACGATAGTCCATGGCTTGCGTTTTCAGCTCAATGAACAGGACCAGAATTTCAGATACCTCTTCACCTTTAGCCATATTTATCGTATCCGGTGCCAGTTTGTATTCCATGACAATGCGCTTTACATCCGCAACGAATCTATCACGTATTTCACTAGAGAGCATTAGCTTTTTATAAAAAGCCTCTTTCGGCATGATTCGTCCAACGGCAGCCTTACTAGGAAAAGTCAGCACCCTATCACCACCATAAAGCAAATTAGTTCAAAGTCATCCACCCCTGAAAAACTTCCGGTCAGGAAAGTCGTTTGTCCATCACTGAAGAAGCTGTCCATATCGCTTTCTTCTTTGACACTAATAATCGAGGCAATAGTCCGCTGGAGCAAACCCGATACCCGCTCCATTTTTTTGCCATCGTTGGTCTCACGATTGAAGAGATGACAAGCTTCCATATCAGGTGCATTATTGCCGCGGGAGTGAAACCGCATATTATCCAGGGTGGCTTTAGGCTCCAGATGATTGAAAATGGCCTCTCCATCCTCACTAATATATACCATGTAAAACGGATGCAGACGGTTTTGATTGGCTATATCAACCGCTTTATTTATGTTCTTTAATACAAAAATCACGCCCGGCTTTTCGCCGCGCACAACCGCATGAATGCCAAACGGGGTCCGGTCCAGGTTCGGATGTTCCTTAACGTAAGCCAGCAGATCCATGCGAAATTCATTCAATCCCAAATCCATGATAGAGATTCCGGTGGTCATATCCTCCAGGTCCGCTACTTCGTTCTGCAGCTTTTCCAACTGCTGACGGCGATAGGTCAGATCACCATTCTCATCCTGATTAATATAGTCGTCATCACCGGTGGAGGTCATGACCGAGATCCGCATTCTCGTTTCGACGCGGCTTTTCAGGTTTATATAGTCATCTAAAGTCAAGTCCGGCCAGAAGTTCACCAGCTGAATCGCCTGATTTTTGCTGCCTATACGGTCAATCCGTCCAAAGCGCTGAATAATACGTACCGGGTTCCAATGGATGTCATAGTTGATTACCCAATCACAATCCTGCAGGTTCTGCCCTTCAGATATACAGTCGGTGGCAATCAGGATATCAATATTATGTTGATCATTAGGCATGAAGAGTGACTTCTCTTTGGATACCGGTGAGAAACAGGTCAAAATGGTATTCATATCAATGGGGAACTTTGGAATCGTCGTCCTTCCGTCAACTGACCCCGTAATTAAGGCGCTGTTCAGTCCGAATTTGGTTTTTGCATATGCACTGACATTTACATATAAATACTCGGCGGTATCAGAGAAAGCAGTGAATATAATAATTTTTTTATTATCCTGGTTAATGGGGTTCATGATTTTCTTCTCAATAACATCCAAAAGCTCATTAAGTTTATAATCATATTCCGGCGTAATATCTTCAACCATCAGGAGCAACAACTCAAGAACTTCCAAATCAGCCTGCAAATCACGCTGCCATGATAAATAGTCTATATCACGCAGATCAATTTTGAATTTTTTACCGACATAAAAAATACCCAAATTCTGATCATCCAGATCAATGTCACCAAAATCATTGATATCCCGGACTATGGCTTCCGAACCAGATGGAAAGCTGTCAATTAGATCCAAGGTGTCATAAATTTGATCGTAGACACGTTTTACAGTCAACTGGAAGGAATGAACTGAGCTCTCCATCCTTTTGAGTAAGTTAATGCTCATTAGTCGGCGAATTCCTTCTTCACGTCCGCTTTGCGAAAGCTGTTTGCTGTGTTCCGAATCCAAATCAATATATTTGCTCATTTTGCTGGCCAGGATATAATTAGTCGGTGTATATATAGATAAATTTAACAGCAATAGTTGTTCATAGATCTGCTCATAGTTAATCGCATTTTTCAGGGCAGTCAGCTTGGGGCGCAAAGAAATCGGCTTTTCCCGTTTAGGAAAACCACCAATTTCCGAGGTGTCATAGTAACGCTTAATATGTTTTCGCGAGCGCGCGATGGTCACGCTGTCCAACACCTCAAAAAAATCAAAATCCAGTTGCTTAAGCAGCGAAGAAGTGGAACGCTGTTCGGATGATTGCTTGCTCCACGCATTGAACACCTTCTGAGCCTGACGAAAGATGGTATCAATATCTGATTTGGTATTTAGTTTATTGTTGATTAATTCCGCTTGTCCCTCATAAGCCAGAGCTAGTTGATTGCGCAGATCATAGAAACGATTGTTTACCGGTGTAGCCGATAGCATCAAAACTTTCGTTTTTACACCAGGGCGAATAACTTTATTCAAAAGCTTCAAATAACGGTTTTCTTTTTCATTGTCGTCTCCGGAAACAGCCCCTCCATTACGGAAGTTGTGAGATTCATCAATTACGACCAAATCATAGGCGCTCCAATTGATGCGATCAAACGGCATACCGGTGGCTGATTCTCCCCGTTCCCGTAATAAATCCGTATGGAAAAGAATGTCATAGCGCAGGCGATCTTTGGCCAATGGATTGTTAATTAATTTACCGCGATAGGTCATCCAATTGTCTTTTAATTTTTTAGGACAGAGAACCAGCACATCTTTATTACGGTTTTCATAATACTTGATTACGGCAAGCGCAGTAAAGGTTTTGCCAAGACCGACACTGTCGGCCAAAATACAGCCATTGTACTGTTCCAGCTTGTTAATGATAGCCAATGCAGCGTCCTTCTGAAAATTATATAACTTGTTCCAAATCAGACTGTTTTTGAAACCAATCGCCTCGTTGGGAAGAATATCTTCGGAAATATCCTCAAGGAACTCGCTGAAAATATTGTATAGAGTCATGAAATAAATAAGTTCGGCTGAGTTTTCCTGATATACTGCAGAAATATATTGGATGACTTCCCCGGTCACATCCTGAAGACGGTTCTCATCATTCCATATATTCTCAAAGAGGCGAATGTATTCGCTGCTGAACGGAGCCTCGAATTTATTCACCATGTTATAGACATTGCTGCCTCGCTCACAACCAATATCAACGGTTGTGAATCCGTTTAGAGGCATGTAAGTTAGCTGCTGATCAGGCGTTTGTACGTTGAGAAATCCCCCCATGCTGTCCTGGGTAGAGTTTGATTTAAATGTGACCTTCTTACGAATCCAATCAGCGCATTCCCGAGCAATGGCTTTTTGCGATAACTCATTCCTTAACTTAACCTCAAACTCAGTGCCATAGAGGCTTCTTTCCCTATGTAATCGCGGAATATAGAATTCTCGTTTTTCCTTGGGAGATTTTTCGGTTACAAATGTAGGGGATGTAAATATAAAATTCAAGGAATCAACTTCACTTAACTGACGCTTCAATTCCTGATATGCATAAATCGAAAAACAAGCAGCTGCAATAGAAATACGGCTTCCCGAAGTAATGACTTGTGCTAAATCATCTTTTACTATTTTTGTTGTATTGTTAAACACTTCCATGTCTTTTCCCCCCACCCGATAATCATACCAAAGTATCAGTCCGCAAATCGTAAAGTTATATACGGGGTTCACGGCGGTTAATGCTGATTCCAGTGAAAGCGTAATAGTTGTGTCACCTAAAATGCCGCCAAAAGTATTATGGAAGTACTAGAAGCGTCTCCTCACTGCCCCCACATTTCTCGCATTCAATGATAATTTTTCGCTCAGTATTTGCACTGTTCTCGTCAGCTTCAATAATAATCAACTGTCTACTACCGCAGGTTGAACACATCATGGTTGATGTGGGATCCAGGTTTTTAACATGAAGGTTTTCAAACACTGATACCACTGCTGTGCAAAGAGTAACACATATAGCAGCTTCATATATAGACCGGGTTGTTGAGTGTGTCAATTTACTGGCAAAATCCCATGCAGCATATGCAGTTTTTCGCATATGGTCTCTAAGTTCAGAGTTATCAGAACCTATTAAGAATTCCTCTATTGCCAACTTTACTTTATTTTTAAAATCCGAATTCTTAGGTTGCTCCTCATCACCTGCCATACCAGGGTTGTATATGTTGTTGCCCAGTAGAATTAACGTCTCACGGCAAACCATTCCCACTGTTTGAATATCTTCTGTTTCAACAGCATCAATCAATACTTGAGATGCATATTCGAGTTTCCTTCTAACATCAGGTGCAATTTCTACCCCTCTAACAATGCTATTGACAATATTTTCAGGGATATTCGCCTTGTCATTTTTCAGTCTCGACATTAAGCCTATATGAAAAGAATACGCTTCATCGGCTGAAAAATAATATGCCTTATCCTGGGGGTAAAGATTCATTGGTAATCCGTCTCCCTCAACTACCCACCATGAACCATCGTTATCTGTTTTTACGTTCCATACTGTAACCTCGAAGCCAAGGTCAGTAAATGTCTGCTCTGATTTTGAATTTATAACTTTACAATTATTTTGGCATTGCCATTCCACATACTCTTGAACTTCTTCTTGTGTTCTTGAAGCCATAGTTGATCATTCCTTTTTAACACATCTTATCGCTAGACACCGTGAAATTATCGGTTATCCCACCGGGGCAAGCACCTAGCACCCTACATAATGTCTCCGCGTCGGGACTTTGCCCCCTTGTAAGCTACGGCGCCTGGCTTCCGGATCTTTGAGCCTCTCCACTCAACCTGGCAACCCTGATTTACCGAGTTCCGCACCTCGCTCCATGCTCCGGCCTGGCGTTCCCTCCACATCTGGCAACTGGACATAGATTTACCCCTTGCGCAAAGCCCAGCAAATAACCTACCTATATTGATAATAATAGTTCTGGCTATTTGCGGTAATAGTAAAAATAAGAGATTTTGAGTTTTGTTCAATATCTGCAGGAACTTCTATCAAATATTGAATATTACCGCTTGTTAGAGGGTCTATCCTTGTTATATTGCTATATGTGAAATCTCCACCACCAGCTTCTTCAATACAGGAAAAACCATCGTATTCATATTTGTTATCATAAATAAGCCGCACAGATAATGCTTCATTAGCATCCTTGCCGATATTCATTGTGTTCTTAAAATTCACTGCTAAATGAGCATAGCGCAGGTTGTTATCTTTTACTTCATAATAAGTATAGTAGCTTCTAGGCTTGGGTGGGTTAATGCGTGATGCAATCTCAGCATTAGTAATAGTAAAATCACCATATCCAGCTACAGAGATAGCCGTGTTCAACGTAACCGGTGTATATGTTTGCCAAGTAGTATTATCCTTAAGCAATGCGTCATCAGCTACCTTAATTGTCTGATTGCCAACGGTAGGTTTGCCAAGGGATGATAGTGTTTTTCCGTTGGCAGATATTAATATTTTCATGGGTTTACCGCTATCTTTAACCTCAAGTGGTACTTCATTTAGAAAATGCAGCACTCTTGTTGTTAGTGGTGCAATATTACTGATATTAGTGTAAGCAAAATCCCTCCCACCAGTCTCTTCAATTGTTGAGAAGCCGGAATATTCATATTGCCCATCATAAACAACTTTGATATTTAACGCTTTGTCCGCATCAAGGTCGCTTCCTGTAAGGTTTTTCACTTTTACAGTGCTATGGACATAAATTTTATTGGGGTCTTTAACTTCGTAATATGTATAGAAACTGTCTGGATTGGGTGGGTTGACCCTGGTTGCAAACTCAGTTGATATGATAGTGATCTCATCCGTATTAGGAAAAAGCAATGTGTCCCCAATATAGAATTCTGATGGATACTCAACTTTTGGCGAAGATGCCGTTGAGGCAGGTGAAGACAGTTCATTGGATTTTTGACTCGAAGAGCAAGCTATGTTCACAAATAAAAGTATCATCATTAAAAATACTAATATATTCTTATTCATAAATAACCTCCAAAATTGCTAGTTAATGTCTGGTTTTATCATGAATTAATGCATCTCATTTTCGATCCGCACTCGGCACCAACTCCCCGAACTTATATCTTCCGTTGAACCTCGTACCCCGTCGGGCAGGCATTTCTATTCTGCTGGGATAATCATTGCCAATTCGTCTTCAACGTCGATTCCATAAGCTGAAGCAATTTGACCAATCATAACTCCAAAAACTCCACGCATTTCTCCAATAGCCGACGTAAAAATCCAGTTATCTATACAACCAGTTCTGCACGCATAGCGCCTAAAATCGTCGTCATCACGGCATTTGCTTAGAAATTTATTGCAAGCATTTCGCATCGCACGGACATAACTTTGTAATTCGGATTTTTCATCTATATCAGGCAGTTCAGATGTAAGAAAGTTTTTTATATCTACTACTGAACTAATAACTGGATGAACGGTTTCATATTCATATGGTAAGAACAAGACTCGTTTTGCCTCAAGATAAATAACAATTTTTTGTGTGATCTTTCTCTGGCTCTCTGGTGGATTCCAAGAAACCCCAAACACAGGGCAGCTTATTCCTGTCAATTTATTAAAAATTTCTGGATATTTCAAAATATCTCCCCCTCATAAGTTCGATTCACATTATCTGGCCTATTATCAAATTTACCTATAATTTCTCAATACGTTTATATTATTAACCTTCTCACCGTGACCAGGTTACTCGCTTATATCGTAGTTTTCTTTCATATTCAAGACAGGCCAATGTTTTCCCGTCTATCCCGTTAAAAGTTGTATGGTTCCCAGTCTCAGAGTCATATACTGAAACTACAGGCTCAATATATTCGTTTTGAATAATATCAAGATCTGGCTCCAATCTTATGCCATCCATAAACCTTAATAAGGTTGAGTCTTTTTCATTTCTGAACGCAAGTCCTTCGGCAATAAGTATCGGTGCCACATAAGATGCTATAGCTGTCTTGGTGACATTCGCCATCAACCAGGTTCCCAGACTATCGCGGGGCGGATTTGTGCGTGAGGTTCCCACCTTCACGGTGCAGCCGGCAAAATGCTCTAACATACGAGCAAACTGCCCTGCGCGTACTTTTATGCGGTGTCCCTTCCCGAAATAAATAAATATCCCTTGTTCAACTGTCCCCACAAACATAAATTTGCTCCGGCCTGCCCAGGTATCCAGTTCATTAAGGTGAACATCAGTAGAATCTGGATTCAGAATTTTAAAATTCATCGCTATTTTCACCCCGGTTCAATTTCTCCTGAACATTTCAGATCTATGAATAAATTACAATTTCGTTTATTGCCTGTTATCTTGGTGCATTATTTATCTATCCTTGACTAAATTCTATATAAATTTCCATAATCCTGTAAAAATAAGGATTATATTTTTGCATTCAGTTTGAAATCAAACCTACTCCCCACCCTAAATAGCGGTTGGCAATTGGTTTTAATCGATTTTAAGCGATTCGCCCAGTGGATCCGGGTGATTTACGATTATGCCAGGGTTAGTGTTATTTACGACCACTAAATATGAGGAAGGAGGTAACCTAATGGCAGTAACTTCTACTACCGTTGCAGCTGACATGGCTATTGTTTATGATCAGGCCGGGAAAAGCGTTACCCGTCGCTATTCAGATCTGAAAGTAGCCGCGGCTGACGCCGACATTTATGATGTAGCCGCTGGGGCAGCCGGTATAAACAGCCTACAAGACCTGACTATGACTATGCTTGAGCGCATAAATACCAACGAACTTGAAAATTCCTAATCCCCAATAATGGATGACCTTAAATCTACCACCAAAACAAAATAAGAAAGGAGGCTGACCCATGAGGATATTGGAAATGACCTTTTCCACTGAACTTGGCAAAAGTAAAACTATACGGGTATACGAAGCTAAAGCGGCCTTAACCGGTGCTGCGGTTGCAGCCTGCATGGATAACATCATCGCCAAAAATATTTTTACCGGTCCCGGCGGTGCGATAACCGGCAAGGTTAAAGCTCAGGTAATAACTACTACTTCTGCAGATTTGACCCTGGTCTAATCTGTTTCCGATGCGCCGGGGCGCGCCCCCCGGCGCTTAAATATTGAGAAAGGAGGGCGCAGTGTGGATGATATGTTAAACCTTATTGCCAATGTGGGATTTCCCATAGCGGTAGCGGCTTTTTTACTGGTGAGAATTGAGAGCAAGATAACCTGTTTGACCACAGCGATCTCCGAGCTGCGCGAAGCTATTCTGACCATGCCGCGCGATGGGAAGAGTTTAATATGATATCTGTTCTAAACACCGGTTTAAGCTTTGACCCCCTGAGTCCGCGCCGATCTACCAAGCGCATTATTGTTCACCATTCAGCCAGCCCGGATGTATCCGCTGCTACCATCCACGGTTGGCATATTACACAGGGTTGGAGTGGTATCGGTTATCATTTTGTAATCCGCCAGAATGGAAACATCGAAGCGGGCCGGCCGGTGGACGTAATCGGCGCCCATTCCGGTCCCCAAGGCAATGGCGACAGCGTCGGCATATGCCTGGCCGGGAACTTCATGGAAAGTACCCCGACCGATCAGCAGCTGCAGTCCCTGGTTCAATTGGTTGCTTACCTCCGGGAGTTATACAAATCCAGCCTGGAGGTTATGCGCCACAAAGATGTGGCTGCTACCGCATGTCCCTGCGATTTATTCCCCTGGCCAGAAAATAACTGGCCCCTGAATGGCCTGTCATACAACGATAATGAGGGAGGGAATACCGTGGAACCTTGGAAAAATGAGCTTATAGCTCAGGCTTTGGATAAAAAGCTGATATCAGAGGAGTATGCTCCGGATAAACCGGCTCCCACGTGGTTTGTCCTGGCCGTTGCCATTAATTTATTACGGGAGGTCGAAAGCGGTGGCGAAAAACAATAAAATGAAGCCAAACAGTTTGGCTTATGGATAGAAGAACAAGCAGGAGCTGAGTACCGACTGGGAAAAGGCCGGACAGACTGCGTAATCAACATTGACCATATCGAGCCCAATCACTTTGCCGCCCTGTATGCGATCGATTCGCCTACTGGCTTGCTGGTAGTGGAGTTGGCGGACTGCTTCCCTAATGAAGCTGCAGCATGGCAGGCTTTGCAGAATGAAAGCAAACCGGCTCATCCGCCCCGGTTTTATACGGAATGGGTGGGTGAACAATATTTGACTGATAGGACCTCCCAAGTGGAGCGGTTTGAGATCTAATCAGTCATGTTTAAATATATGCAATAGTTATTGGCCACGGAAAGGAGGCTTGAAACGGTAGGTATACCTGCCGTTTTTTCTTTAAAAGATTTGGTTGTCAATTCTGACATTCCGCTACTCTGAATTAAATTTCTTAAAATTCAATACAACCTAATTTCCTAGCCCTCTGTTTTTGAATAAACCTGACGTTCAAAAATAATATGTAAAATATGTTATAATCTCCATAATTAAATCTATTTTAGGGAGTTGATAATATAATCATGAGATATTTCAATGAATCTGATGTCCAAAATTTCAAAAAATCAATTATTCTTGATAGTTATAATTTTTCAAAAAGGGCAGCGTATCAATCTTTTGATGTCTTTCTTTCTCACTCATCCAAAGACGATGACATTTTATCATCGGTAATAAATTTTCTTTCACAATACAATGTGAATGTTTATATTGACAAATCCGATGAGGACCTACCCAAAAAGCCATCACCCGAGACCGGAGAAGTACTCAAAAACCGTATACAAGAGGCGAAAAAGTTCATGGTTCTAGTTAGTCCTAATAGTAAAGATAGCAAATGGATTCCATGGGAATTGGGAATTGCTGATGAAAAAAAGAAAATTAGAAATGTGGCACTTTTACCACAAGTACAAAGTGTATCAAATCCTGATTGGCCAGAACAAGAGTACCTTGGTCTTTATCCAAGAATTGTTTACGGCAAATTACAAGGATATCAAGCCCCTGTATGGATGGTACTTGATCATCATTCAAATACCGGCACTGAACTTGGAAAATGGCTTAGACAAGCATAAAAAGTAAATAAATAGTGAAAGAAGGATGAAAGTGGCTTATCAAGGAGTCAAAAGAAGGGTATTTATATCCCACTACAGGGGAGATAAAGATGAGGTCAATGATTTTATATATAGATTTGCCACGCTAGAGAACGTCTTCACCCCTTATGTATTAGGCGCAAATGACAATGATGCGTTCATTAAAAGTACGGATCCAACCTACGTTATGACTCAAATTCGTCAAAAATATTTACTAGATACAACGGTAACAATTGTACTCGTTGGCAGTTGCACGCATAGTCGCCGCTACATTGATTGGGAATTAAAAACTTCATTACGGCAAGGAGAATATATTCCAAACGGTGTTATGGGAATTATTTTACCCAGCAAGGGAAATTCAGCATATTTACCTCCTCGATTAGAAGCTAATTGGTCTAATGGACATGTTGATTGTTATGCACGCTATTGGATATACCCCAGAACAGCTGAAGAATTAGGATCTTGGATCGAAGATGCCTATCAAGCAAGAACCCAACGAGCTCATTTAATTAGCAATTCGCAAGAAATGATGAAATATAATGCTAGCTGCAAAATATGCGGAATAACTCATTAAGGAGGGGTATATGACTAAGTTTTCACCACCACTTTCTATAATCTTTGTATGGCATCCAGAAGATACAGGTATAGTTACCCCAATAATCGAACATTGCTATTCATTATTATCACGTGATGTCAATAAGCCATTTTCACGCTCTATGAACTTGCCAATTTTTTTCCGAACAACTTCCCAAAAAAGCGTACCGATAAGAATTGATACAGAATCTGAAAAAACAATGGTTTTTGTTTTCATAAGCAAAGAAGTAGCGGCAGATAGTCTATGGTTGGACTATATAAAAGATATACCCGAATCAGAGAACATTATTATTATTCCTATTGCTATAGATCGAATAGCATTAAATTTAACCGATATTTTTAATTATAAAAACTTTATTCGTGTTTATGATTATGAGCAGCCTTACATTAATGATTTTGTGTTTATAGCAGTTGCGCACGAGATTTACCGCTGGACCCTTAATAGAACATTTGATAAAACATCAGTGGGCACCAACCATGCTTTAAAAATATTCTTAAGTCATGCAAAAGATGGTAAGAATGGTATTATCCTGGCCAGAGCATTAAAGTCGTTTATTGATAATAGTCAAATGAAGAACTTTTTCGATGCAACAGACATTGCCGCCGGTTACAGATTTGATCATGAAATAATTGGACATATCAAGGAGTCAACAATTATAGCAATACACTCAGATCTTTATTCCTCTCGATACTGGTGCCAGCGAGAAATTTTATGTGCGAAAGAAAATAATCGACCTATAATTGCAGTTGATACCCTTGAAGAGTTTGAAGACCGAAGATTTCCTTTTGCATCAAATATTCCAGGTATTCATGTACACATTCATAAAAAATCAACCGAAAAAGATATGTTGCGGATTTTAAGTCTTGCTTTGTTAGAAACTGTACGATTTTTCTATTCAGAATTGCTACTTAAAGAATATAAAAATGCAGGTTGGTTTGAACCCGATGCAGTTATACAATCTAGGCCGCCCGAAGTATCTGACATTGAAAAAATAATGTTTTGTTCTGGAAACGATATACAATGCAAGTACAAATCTCTCGTTTATCCAGAACCTCCATTATATGCTGAAGAACTAAACTTCTTAAGTAACCTTGGAATTAATATTAACACGCCCTTAACATCAGATTTAGTTTCTCTATTAAACAAGACTATTGGAATTTCCATATCAGATCCATCCGTAGAAGAGTTAATATGCATCGGACAAGATAGAAAATACCTTATTCAACTCTCACAGGATATGGCCAGACATCTTTTAGCTCGCAATGCCACTCTTATATATGGGGGAGATCTTCGTCCTGATGGATTTACACAGTACATCTTTGAAGAGGCTGAGGCACTTAAATCAAGAATGCAATCCACTAATATACATATCAAGAATTATATTGCTTGGCCGATTTACCTGACTGATTCAGAGGATATCAAGATTTGGAAAGCTGAATATAGACCTGTTGCTGAAATGTTTGAGGTCCCTCCAGCCAAAGATGTTAAGGATCTAATTCCAAGTGAAGATTCCTTCCTACCTCCCACAAATTCAAAGAATCTTTTTGTATGGAGTCGTTGTTTAACAGAAATGCGAAGGGAAATGATCGAGAATTGCGATATTCGTATCTGTGCTGGGGGTAGGCATTTTAGTTATAAGGGAAGAATGCCTGGTGTTCTAGAAGAAATTATAATTGCAATCGAAATGAAACGTCCGCTTTTTCTTTTAGGTGGTTTTGGAGGTGTAACATCGAGTGTCTGTAAACTTATCCAAAATGGTACCATACCACAGGAACTATCTGAAGATTGGCAAATCTGCAACAACCCAGGATATAAAGATTTATTGGATTTTTGTTCATCACGAGATTCTCAATATTCTGTTGATTATCTCTCACTCGCAGGTTTGATAAAAGATGTAGATTTAAATAATGGGCTTAGCAAGGAGGATAATCATCGTCTATTTATTACACCGTTTATAGATGAAGCACTGTATCTTGTATTTAAAGGGTTAAAATCTAAATTCGGAAGTTGAAATATTAAGGGGAGAGAGAAGAATGGCTCAAAATAATGATACGAAGCATAACGTCTTTTTAAGCTATTATCACGCTGACGATCAATCAGACAAAGACAAATTCGAAGAACTCTTTGGTGACATTTTTTTTAATAATTCGGTCGGTGATGGCGATATTGATGATGACCTTAGTACCGATTATATTAAAAGGCTAATTCAAAAAGGTTATTTAACGAATACTTCTGTTTTAGTAGTTTTGGTTGGCAAAAACACACATAAACGAAAACATGTTGACTGGGAGATCTCGCTGCTCTGAGTAAAAAAGTTGGCGGATACTCGGGTCTGCTCGGGCTATGTTTGCCGGACCATCCTGCTTATGGGAAAGACAAATATTCAAAGGATGATGTACCTCCGAGACTAGTGGATAATTTGAGAACGGGCTATGCAAAATTATATGATTGGACGACTTCTGAAAAAAATATAAAAGCCTGGATTGAAGATGCCTTTAATGCAAGAATAGACAGGAAAGATAAAATTGATAATTCAAGAGATCAATTTAAGAATAATCGGTCTTAGAAGTGATTTAAATACCTATATGGAATATTTCCAGGATGAGCTGGGGCAGGTTCCCTGCTATGGCGACTCAGAGAGGTCAAGTTAGAGCTTAAGCCCGGACTTGACCTCTCTGTTTGTTAGCCAGTATACTGATGAACTCCCCGCCCGTTCCGGTTCCCCGAGCCCCCTGGGACTGGCTACCGAGGGAGCCGATAAGGAGCCTGTCCCCGTTCCTATCCTGGAGCTGGTTCCGACGCAGGAGGAAGTAGAAACGATAATGTTTCCGTCCAAGTTTGTCGTATAGATATTTACCCCGGATCGTAGCAACTTAACCAGGATTTCCTGATTCGGATGATTGTTGAATATTCTTGTCACAAGAAACCACAAATCCGGTAATAATGGAACCAGGATTCCGGCAATCGGAAACCGCCTTACTTTTGCTTGATTAATAATTGTATGTATGGATTAATTCTGTCAAGGGCTTGCTGCGGAAGCAGTGTGGAGCACCCTTGATAGGATTAATCTATACATACTACCCTGAGCAAGGCAAAAGAACATTCATCTCTCCGGTTCCCACGCTCCGGAATAGCGGTTTCCAATGCCCGGACAGTCGGTGTAAAACGGACCGGAATACTCATGATTGTAATCATTATCCAACATAAGTCCAAAGCAAAATACAATTATAATACTAGTTGGTAATATTTTCCCGGTGGTCAATCCGGTGGTCAAATGCAAATTGGCTGTTACAATTACTCCAGATAACGAAATACCGAAGGCCTTAAACCTTCGGTAAATTCTTGCTTGATATTGGTGCCCGAGGCCGGGGTCGAACCGGCACGATGTTGCCATCGCGGGATTTTAAGTCCCGTGCGTCTGCCTATTCCGCCACCCGGGCACGATAAATATAATTGCATTGAACACAGAGCCAAGGTTAAACTAGACTTAGCAATCAGATAACTGATGTCCAGTGCACGAAATTTAGTTTATCAAATCTGGCTGTATTTTGCAAGACCTAGCCGTTAACAACATTAAAATTGGAGCGTGATCAAATGGATTGTATCGATACAATTAAAAGCCGACGCAGCATAAGAAAATATAAAACTGAAGAAGTTGACCCGCAGGACGTGATGACCATTTTAGAAGCAGGCCGCTGGGCTCCTTCGGCTGGCAACTTCCAGCCCTGCCATTTCATCGTTGTCAAGGATGCCAATAAGCGCAAGCAACTTCAGGAAGCTGCCATGGGGCAAGAATTATTAAACACCGCCCCCCTGGTCATCGTGGTGTGTGCTGACCCAGAGCGCTCTTCTAAATATGGAGAGCGAGGTATGAAGCATTTTTGTCTTCTGGATTGTGCCAATGCCGCTGAAAACATGCTCCTGGCTGCCCATTCCCTTGGATACGGTTCCTGCTGGATGGGTGGTTTCAGTGAAAATGGGGTAAAAAAGGTGTTAGGCTTACCAGATGATTTACGGGTGGTTGCGTTAGTTCCTATAGGAAAGGCTGATGAGGATCCGGTTCCTCCATCTAGGAGGCCGTTGGATGAAATAGTGCACTGGGATAGGTGGTAATTCCCAAACAAAATATGGAGCAATAAACAAAAACTCCTTAAGCTATTATCGATAACTTAAGGAGTTTTATATATTCGTATGGAGGGCGGGACCGGATTTGAACCGGTGAATGGTGATTTTGCAGACCACAGCGTTAGCCTCTTCGCCACCCGCCCAGATTAGTTGCGCAAGACTCCCCAACTGAGTTAAATACACCTCACGCGCAAAAATTATTATATCAACTTTAGGCTTGCTTGGCAAGTAAAAGAAAAGCGTTACTCCTGTAACGCTGCTTATTCTATGGAGCGGAAGACGAGATTCGAACTCGCGACCCTCGCCTTGGCAAGGCGATGCTCTACCACTGAGCCACTTCCGCTTATGGTGCCTCGGGGCGGACTTGAACCACCGACACGCGGATTTTCAGTCCGCTGCTCTACCAACTGAGCTACCGAGGCTTATCAGCCTAAGCTTTATAGCCATAATATGGCGAAGCTGATGGGATTTGAACCCACGATCTCCGGCTTGACAGGCCGGCATGTTAACCGCTACACCACAGCTCCGCAACGAGATTTATTATATCATCAGCTTTGATACTAGTCAACATGGTTTTCTCGCAATTGTTATGGTTTTTCGATTTTTTACCCTTAATTACAGTTCGTTAGTAATATTCCCGCTGATACCTTCAGATCTCCATTATTGCGCAATTATTATTTTTTGTATACTCCTATTTGCTATTTCCCATATGATATACTTAATAGCATAATTTATTTATTAGGAGTGAAACCGACATGAAATATTTGCTGATACTGGCCGATGGTATGGCTGATTATAAGATTAGTAAATTAGGTAATAAGACACCTTTACAATATGCGCATACGCCTAATATGGATAAGTTGGCGCCCGTTTCAGATATAGGGCAGGTAAAAACTATTCCCGGTGGCTTTCCACCCGGCAGTGACGTAGCTAATCTATCGGTAATGGGCTATGATCCCGGCCAATACTATACCGGTCGGTCTCCCCTGGAAGCGGTGAGCATGGGAGTGGAATTGGGAAAAAGAGATTTGGCCCTGCGCTGCAACCTGGTAACCCTGTCAGAGGAGGTTGATTATCAGGACAAAACTATGTTGGACTACTCGTCAGGAGAAATTACCTCCGCAGAATCAGCCCAGTTAATTGCGGCTCTTAAGAATGAATTGAGTAATGAAGTTATTAACTTCCATGCCGGTATCAGTTACCGTCATCTGGTAGTTTGGAAAGATGGGGTGGATAAATCTTTGACCCTTACTCCCCCCCATGATATATCCGACCAAAATATTCATGATTATCTCCCCGGAGGGGCTGATAGTGCCCCGCTGCTGGACTTGATGAAGAGGAGTGAAGCTATATTGAATAATCACCCCGTAAATCAAATGCGCCGCGCCCGAGGGCTTAATCCGGCTACCTCCATATGGTTATGGGGACAGGGCAGCAAACCGGCCTTAAACAGCTTCCAGGATAAATATCAGCTGCAGGGATCAGTAGTATCGGCTGTTGATCTGGTAAAAGGTCTGGGGCTTTGCGCAGGCTTGACTCCCGTCAAGGTAGAAGGTGCCACCGGTGGCATCGTCACCAACTTTGCAGGTAAAGCCCGCGCAGCTTTGGATGAACTTAAACGGGGGCAGGATTTTGTTTACCTCCATATTGAATCCCCCGATGAAGCGGGTCACCAAGGAGATCTGGAAAAAAAGATCTGGGCTATTGAGCAAATTGACCAGCAAGTTATTGGTCCGGTTATTTCTGAACTACAGGATTTCGAGGATATTCGGGTATTGATACTCCCCGATCATCCTACTCCCCTGTCAGTGCGCACTCACACCAGCGATCCGGTGCCTTTTATGATTTATGATAAGAATAATCCGGTCAAGTCAGCCGTCACCGTCTATAATGAAGATACCGCTCTCTCCGGCCGTTTCATTGATAATGGACATGAATTAATGGATTATTTTATTCAGGGCAAGTAGTCAACAGCGGTCAATGACAAGTATCAAGCCAAAATAACCAGAGCGAGTAAAAAAGGTCAAGAGCAAAGCAATCGGAAGGCCCGTGATTGGTTGCTATTGGCCTTTTTCGACGGTCAGAGACTAAGCTTAAAGCACAGGCTCTTCTCCTTCTTGATCATCATTGCTGTTATCAAGCTGCTGTAAGGCTATAAACATTATTTTAACGGTCCAAATCCAGATATTTAAGAACCGTTTCCCCCATTGCCTCTTTGGTACTCACGGTTTGGTGAAGAACCGTCCGTTTATCCAAATCCCTCAAGCCAACTGGTATAGTCACGCCAGTGTATTCGGAAAGAGTCTTGGCAATAACAAATTCATCCTGTCCCTTCAGCAATTCAGGTTTCAGTATGGCTTCCGCCACGCTCTGTCCAAACTTAAAGGGACTGGCAGTCGAGGCTATTATGGTGGTGGCTTTGTCCCCGGTAGCGAGTACATATTTATCATAAACATTACAAGCTACTGCCGTATGCGTATCCAGCAAATATCCCTTGTCTTCCCAGGTACTGCGAATCGTCATTTGAGTTTCGGCATCTGACGAATAATCAGCCCAGAATTGGCTGCCAATCTTATCGCGGACAGATTTATTTACCTCATATTTGCCTTGAGTGTTTAACTCTTCCATCCAGCCCGCTACCAGTGCGGCATCATGTTCGGTCATTTCGTAAAGCAATCGCTCCAGATTGGAGGAGATCAGAATATCCATCGAAGGTGAAAGGGTTTTAGCAAAAGTCCGATTGCGGTCGTATACTCCGGTATTTATAAATTCGGTCAGTACGTTGTTAAGATTGGAGGCACAGATTAAGCGATTAATCGGCACCCCCATTTGACCTGCATAAAAGGCCGCCAATATATTGCCAAAATTCCCGGTGGGTACTACCACATTAACAACTTCACCTCGTTTTACCTTGCCGCTGGACAAAAGGTCAACATAGGCTGAAATATAGTAAACAATCTGCGGCAGCAGCCGACCCCAGTTGATTGAATTGGCCGATGACATCTTCATCCCCCGGCGGGCCAGGGTCTCAATAAAAGTATGATCGGCAAATATCTTTTTAACTCCATTCTGAGCATCATCAAAATTGCCTTTTACCGCCGCTACAAAAACGTTGTTGCCGGTCTGGGTCACCATTTGTCTTTTTTGTACTTCGCTTACCCCATCTTCAGGATAAAATACAATAATTTTCACTCCCGCTACATCCTTGAATCCTTCCAGAGCTGCCTTACCGGTATCTCCTGAAGTGGCTACTAATATGACAATCTCGTCCTTTTCACCGGTCTTGGCGGTGCTCATGACCATCAGATGCGGCAGCAGCTGCAAGGCCATATCTTTGAAGGCACAGGTTGGACCATGCCATAGTTCCTGGATATAAACACCTTCAGCCAACCTCACCAGGGGAGCAATACGTTCATCATCAAAACTATTGAAGTTATAGGCAGCCATTACGCATTCTTTTATCTCCTCGGCTGAAAATTCCTGTAAGTATAAACTGAGTATGTCACAGGCCCTTTCCTGGTAGGTCTGCCCGGCCATCTTACTCCAGGTTGATTCCGGAATTTCGGGTATATAATCAGGTACGAACAGTCCTCCATCAGGTGCTATGCCCATCTTAATTGCTTCTGCCGCGGTTATAGAAACACATTTACCCCTGCTGCTGGAATATCTCACTTGTTAGCCTCCTCGTTTAAGCCCATCATTTTTTCGCTTGGATATTTATATATTCTATAACGAAACTGACACCTAATAAAGCATTGTCCAATAAATTAGCGGTGAAATTGGAGTGTTTTTTGTATATCATATAGACAGCAGGTACAATAATGAAAGTAATGGCGACTATAGGGAGGAATATAAATGGCTCAGTTTTTAGCAGTAATACTTATTGTAGTTTTAATTAAAATGCTGGTAGACAATATAAAACCGTTTTTTAATAAAAATAAACCTGCCCCGAGTGGAGATTTTATCGATATCAGTGAAAAATGGATTAATGCAGATGACATGCCTTATCAAATAAATAAATATCTGTTAAATAAACGCGAACTCATGGTATTCAAAATATTTGAGGATGTTCTTAATAAGACCCGGTATTCAGTCTATCCGCATGTGCGCATGGCCGACCTCCTGAGTGTCCCTACCGGAACCCAAAACCGACAGGAATATTTATTTCGTATCAAAGAACGCAGTCTGGATATGGTTGTTTTCGATTCATCCTACCTCACTCCTATTCTAGTTATAAACCTGAAATCTCAGGAGGGAAGCAAAAGACAGCAGATATCCGACCAGTTTACCGAGAATGCTCTGCGTACTGCTGGTCTTAAATCGGTTGCTATAGACTCAAATAATCCTCCCGGCCGGGAAGAACTCCTCCAGATTCTACGTGGATTAGGTCTGGGGTTATGATGATCGGTGTAAATATATATCATTTTGATGTACGGAGGATAAGATGCAACTAAGCAAGATTAACGGCAACACCTATTACATACCTGCACCCACCAATATTGGTGTATTTCAATTTAAGGATAGGTATACTCTATTAATCGATACCGGAGATAACAACCAGCAGGCGCGCAAAATCGCGATAACTCTGCAGGCCAATAACTTAAACGTTAAATATATTATTAACACCCATAACCATATCGACCATGCGGGTGGCAATCTATTCTTTCAGGAAAATTATCCGGGAAGCTTTTTCTACTCTTCAGAGGATGAGAAGCTGTTTCTGGAAAACGGATATTGGTTCCCAATGTATTTATATGGTGGTAATCCACCCAAGGAGCTTTCCCGTCACTTCTTGAGAGGCAAACAGCTCAGAGTTGATGAAATTTTGTACCCAGGGACAAACAAGATAAATGATGAACGGTTGGAGATTATTGGTATGCCCGGCCATGCCCGAGGACAAATAGGCATTGGCACCCGCGATAGAGTATGTTTTCTGGGTGATGCCCTTTTCAGCCAGGAAGTCATTGCCAAGTATTCTTTTCCTTTTTTGTTTGATGTAGAGGCCCAGTTGCAGACCTATCAAAAAGTACTGGCCTGCGATTATGACTTTTTTGTGCTGGGGCATGCCCGGCAACCTTATAAGCGGGTGGAAATGGAGGAGTTGGTGCAGTTTAATCAGGACAATCTTGTTTATTACCTGGATCTGATACGGGATATTTTGACCCAACCGCACACCCGGGAGGAAATACTGGAAGAAATATGTATACTGGCCGATCTCCAGCTCGATTTCAAAGAATATTTCTTCTCCCTGTCAACCGCCGGAGCTATGGTTACCTATCTGTATGATAACGGGGAGCTAGACTATCAGTTGGAGAACGGTAAGCTATATTATTACAGGAAATAGATGCTATCATTCCAGGCATAATACTATGAGCAGCAAGAGGATCCTTTATTTCGCTCAGGATGCTACCGCCGCTTTAACATTTACGGGTTATCACATACGATAGAATCCCCATTGTTTCCAGATCCAATTACTATGTTCTTTTCCCAAAATTATAGGTTGACCGGCGCAATAGATACTGTAGTGACCTTCCTCCACTGCTAAATAATTATTAACTGAAGAGCCTTCCTGGACGGTGAAACTCCTAATTGGCCGATCCAGAGCAGATGAACACCAGCGGGCTATTAATTTATCTTCAATCAGCCGATAAATAAATAAATGACAACCGTAGTCATTGTTTTTCTGCTCATACCCTAACGGCTTATGGCGATCAAAACTACCCCGTTTCCATAGCACCATAATCAGCTCCGTGTTTCCATCTCCAGTTACATCATCCAGAACAAAAGATTGAATATCCCATTCCGGTGGGGAACTCCAATCTATACCATCGGGTTGGGTTATGGTTAGCTCTCCCCGGGCGAGATGGTAACTCTCCATAATTCCGTCACTATTCAGGTCATAAGTTGCCCGCTGTTCATGTTGGTTTAATAAGAAAAAGAACAGTAATAGCAGCAGCATAAATACTACTGCTATTACGGCAACGATTCTTTTCCATAAAAACGGCCTCATTTAATTAAAAACCCTGGGGCATATTTATGGAGGCCGTTCCCTTTATTCGATAATTAGCCGTCCATTCCGGCAGAGCCGGGGCTTTATCGTTATATAGCATCTCCCGCCACTTCTGGTCCGTTAGCCGGTCCGATGCCGACCAGGGGAATTCATAGTAGGAGCAAACCCCGCCTTTGGCTATACGCAAAGTTCCATCAACAGGTACTACTGCATAAATATTATCTATATAACCGGTACCAACTTCCAGAACCTCAGCCGGCGGATTAGTGGCTACATCAGCAATCAGCATAGCAGGAAAATCGGAAATTTGCGAGCGGCTTTCCAGACCATCTCCACGGTAAACCTCAAACCAGAAGTGTTCCAGCTGCCCGCCAAAAGTGCGAATAAGTTCATATTCCTCCTCAGTCAGGGTTTCATTAGCCAATTCTTTTTCGGAAATAACCTTCAGCTGCAATACCAGCTCATAAAGTAGATCCATGTTTTGGCTATCCTTTTGGTCTATTAACCCACGTATTTTTAAACCGTCACGGGTCATACCTGTAAGAGAAGCCAACCGGGCATATAGATGAGGATTAGGTTCAACATAACCTCGGTCATCAATTTCCGCCACGCCACCACCGCCCATTTCGGCATAATTTTGTTTGGTATAAAGGATGGTATCATGCTTTAACTCTGCCCAGCTGCCCAGGAAAGTTGCCAGCTCTTTATGTTTCCAGGCCTCATTAAGCATAAAAGAAGGATAACCATCGGGCTTATCTCCGGTAAGCGGCAGCAAAGTATACAGCCATGACCAATACAGGTTTTGATGCCATTCATCTTTAAGTCCAACAATATATTTTTGCATTTTTGACATATTGGTACTGTAATTTTTGAATTCGAAAGCACCTTGTGTTTTTAAAATATTTTCGGCGGTGCCAGACCCCATGGCAGCAGGCACTTCCAGACTACTGGGGAGCATCCGCCGTTTACCAGCCGGGTTTTCTGCCACCTCGCGGTAAATCAAATGCTGGAAAATCTCCGCATCCAGCGTATATCTTTGCCCCATAAAGCGAAAACCTGCTATTTCTTTATCCCGATCTGGTTGGATATCAGCATCAAAAATGGGAATGGAATTAATAACCGGTGGCTCTAAATCTTTGGCTAATTGGCGAAACTTATCAAAACCTTTGCTATCTGCGGCTATCTTTTTGGCAGTCATATTTTTACCGTAAGCCTGTTTCAGCAGTTCGGCATACTGGTTGTAACCAATATCGTCACTCTTGCCCACCATAAAACTGGTAGTAGAGTATATCTTTTCCCACTCCCGGGCACCAATACCGTTCTGTAGAGCCAGGGTCATGAGTACGGCTGAACGAGTCTCATCAGCATCTTTTATACGGAAGGTAATGCGTCCGTACCACATCATACTTTGAAAATATTGTTTTAATTCATCAGATTTAGCATAATGACCACGGGGAATATACTGGGTATAATCCTCCTTCAAGCCTTCTATTACGTCCGGTTTGGTTCCCATTGCCATGACAGGTGATAATTCAGTGGAACCATGCTTTTTAATCAAATTTATTTCTTGGGTTACCTCAGTCTGAACTGCAACAGGAACCTTGGTATCAGGACTTAGCAGCATACTGCCCACGGCAAAAAAGGCCAGATTCCTTCGAGCCGCATTTTCCCAGTCAGTGCCCTTCAAATCCTTGTAATCCGTTTCCGCTTGCTTTAAAAGACTGGCATTCAATTTCTTTAATTCAGGTATCAAGGCCTGTTGCTCAACATTCTGCAACAAATGGGAATAAAAAAGATGATAATTGTGAACAACTGCATCGGTAGTAATGAAATTAGGCACATTGTCATAACGGTTAATTTCATAGGTCATAAAATATTCATGGCCCATAGCGGGAAGCACTACGAAACCGTTTTTGACTAATAACTCCCGAGCATTATCCGAAAAATCAAAGCGTTCAGCATTAAACACATTTGATAAATCAGGCGCCACCTGGTAAGGCTTGACTATAGCAGTATCCTGCACCGATATTTCCCGATAAGGCGCAAACTCCTGAGCTAAAGCAATTGCCGAAGAATCATTATCTTTGTCACCAAATGAAGACCCCGTATTGCAGCCTGCCATCATTAACATCATTACAATCAACAAGCCGCACAACACCTGCCGGTTAAACCATCTGCGCTTCATTCTCCTGCCTCCATCCCCATTATTTCCTATATATGATACGATTAGCTTATCAGATAACTTACATACCAGTTGTTGTGCTTTATTCAAAGATGGATTTAAGTTTAGCCAAGGGAGGGAATAGAATTGGAAATCGATGCGAAAGAGTGTTTCCCAATCACCCATGTTCAGAAGAGAATCTGGCATACCGAAAAAATTTATCCCGGTACCAGTACCTGGACAATTGCCTTTGTGGTTAAGTACAATCACATGCTTGACATAAATTTGCTGGAAGATGCCATCAACCTGGCACTGCAAAAAAATGATGGTCTGCGTCTGCAGATGACGGAAAACAGCGAAAACGGACTGACCGTAGTCAAACAATACCTGGTTGGTTTCCAGCCGATTCGCCTGCCGTATTACGATTTTTCGACGGGTGGAAAGGAAGCCTTGACAGAATGGCTCGATAAAGAGGTCCAGGAACCCTTTGAACTGATCGATCATAGCCTGTATTATTTTGCTGCTGTCCGGTTTAATCAGAACGAGAATGGGTATTTTATGAAACTGCATCACATTATATTTGACGGCTGAAGCCTATTTATGCTCATTAATGAAATAGACCAGATTTACAAACAGCTGGAACAGGGATTGGAACCGGATGCGACCCCGAATAACACCTATCTTAATTACATACGGGATGAAAAGGCTTACCTGGAATCAGAGCAATTCCAAAAAGATAGGGCTTTCTGGCTGGATAATATGCTGCCTTTACCCGCCAAGGCTGAGCTGTCGTTAAGTTCCTATCAGAGCGATAATATTTTAGCTAAGCGTAACCTGCTGCCCATAGAGGGGGCTTTACGGAATGAGATCGATGCTTTTTGTCAGCAAAACAACACCACAATATTTAAAATATTTATGGCGGCACTCGCCGTCTATATAGCCCGTGTCACTGGAAATCGTGATGTAGTTATCGGCATGGTCAATCATAACCGGGGGCTGCCGGAACACAAAAAGATGATCGGGATGTTTGTCAGCACCATACCATTGCGCATTCAGGCAGATGACAGCTTGACCTTTTATGAACTCCTGGAGCAGATCGGTCAGGATATCAATTACATCATCAAGAATCACGGCAAATATCCATTTGATTTACTGGCAGCGGACCTGCGGGAAGCAACTGGCATCGATCCAGGTTACTTACTGAATATAATCCTGGATGGACATCCCGATTTAGAACAGAGTGACTTCAACATTGATTTGCTGTTACCGAAACATGATACCAATTCCATGATTATTCACATTGACCCTGGTTCCATGAATATGAACGGCAGACTGGAAGTAGAATGGGGCTATCAACCCGCTCGTTTCAGCGATGAATATATTGAAAATATGCAGCAGGGTATGGTAAACATCTTACGAGGGGTCTTATACAATCCCGGAGAGAAGATTGCCCGGATAGAATTGACCTCCCCGGAAGAAAAATAGCTGTACCTTGTTGCAGTACGGTTGCAGTATACGAAATCGTTCAGAAAAACAATTAAGGACTTCCTGTCACATTTGTTGAATGTTTTACTTCCATAGATTGGCGTAATGTTGCTAATACTTTGTAATTTGTACATAATTATGCTATAATAATGCTATAATAATTCCGAGGTGATGATATATGCCACAAATCCGACCAATAACCGATTTGAGAAATACCAATGAAATTTCGGAACTATGCCATAAGCAAGGCGAACCTATTTTCATTACTAAAAACGGATATGGTGATCTGGTTGTAATGAGTATAGAAACCTATGAGCGTCAACTTGGGCTTGTTGAAGTATATAAGAAAATTGCTGAGGCGGAGGCACAAATCGCCCAAGGTGTTCCCTTATTGGAAGGTGAAGAAGTTTTTAAAAAACTGAGGGACAAATATGTCAAGAAGGAAATATAGCTTAAAGTTCACTCCCAAAGCCAGCGAGGATTTAGAACAGATTTACAGCTATATAACAGGAACGCTTTTGGCCAAACTTGCGGCGGACAATCTGCTTGATAGAATTGAAAGCAGCATAATGAGGTTGAAGAGCTTTCCGTATTCCGGCAGCTTTGTTTTGGACGAACCTCTAAAAAATAGGGGTTATCGCAAGTTGATAATCGATAATTATATTGCCTTTTATTTGGTAAACGAGCAGGAAAAACAGGTTGTAATTATGCGTATCCTCTACGGTGCTCAAAACTATCAAGATTTACTTTAATCATCGAACAAGTATTTTTAAACAAACCTCTTTTTTTACGTCACTTCTAAGGGTTCCCAGGTAATTGATGAAGGTGGTCTTGGCGATTTGTTTTAACTTACGGTCGTCCTGGAAATCTTTGATAGCGTATTTTAGCAACAAAAAAACCACTTTGCTTTATTTTCTAGTGAAACCCAAACAAAGTGGTCGCTGCCAAGTCTCTATGTTCGTAAAAGCTCTAGAAGCCCGAATTTTCAGAAATGGTCGGAGTGACTGGACTTGAACCAGCGGCCTCTACGTCCCCAACGTAGCGCTCATACCAAACTGAGCTACACCCCGACGCAAGGAATATTTTATAACAGAATCGTTTTTTAGTCAACCTAATCCATTCAGGTCGTGCCTTTAAGTCCAAAAGGACATAAACTAGCAGGAAAAGCTTTATTATTTGGTGACTGCGGATAGGCTTTCTCCCTTGTTGCGGCCTAACTATTGTATTCCGACTCGCTCAAGTGAGACTTTATGAGCCAGCCTGCATAGACTGCTGCTTACTATGCAAATACCCATGGATAGCGCGGGCGGCCTTCTTACCAGCGCCCATCGCCAGGATAACGGTGGCAGCCCCGGTCACTATATCTCCACCGGCAAATACGCCCGCTTTGGAGGTGCGGCCATCATCGTCGGCGACAATATTTCCCCATTTATTAGTTTCTAAATCAGGAGTAGCCTGTTGTACTAACGGATTGGGCCCTTGTCCTATCGCCATAACTACTGTATCGACTTGCATTTCAAACTCAGAACCTTTTATAACTACCGGTCTGCGGCGTCCAGATTCATCTGGTTCCCCCAGTTCATAGCGCTGACAGATCATGGAGGTGACCCGCCCTTCGGCATCACCCTTTAATTCAATCGGACTGCAGAGCAGGTTGAATACTACTCTTTCCTCCTGGGCATGCCCGACTTCTTCCGCACGCGCGGGCATCTCTTCCCTGGAACGACGATAGACAATATGAGATTCAGCACCCAAACGCAAAGCAGTACGGGCAGCATCCATGGCTACGTTGCCTCCACCGATAACAGCAGCGGTTCTTCCCACTCTAATGGGGGTCAAATATTCCGGGAATCGATAGGCTTTCATCAGGTTGTTGCGGGTCAAGAATTCATTGGCTGAATAGACGCCATTTAAATTTTCCCCGGGAATATTCATAAAAGAGGGTAATCCGGCTCCGGTACCGATATATACGGCATCATACCCGTTATGCAACAGCTCATCGATACTGCTCAGCTTTCCCACCACATGGTTACATTTAATTTCTACACCCAGCCTGGTAATGTTCTCAATTTCCCTGGCGACAATGGCTTTGGGCAGTCGGAACTCGGGGATACCATAAACCAGAACTCCACCCGGTATATGCAAAGCCTCCAGGATCGTAACCCGGTAGCCTAAAGCAGCCAGGTTAGCAGCGCAGGTCAATCCCGAGGGACCGGAACCAACCACAGCTACCTTTTTGCCATTGCTGGGAGCAGGTTGAACAGTTTTTGTACCTTGCCTCAGCTCCCAGTCGGCCACAAAACGTTCCAGTCGGCCGATGGCTACGGGCTCATTCTTTTTACCTATTGTACAAAATTTTTCACACTGATTTTCCTGAGGACATACCCTGCCACAGATTGCGGGCAGGTTGTTTTTTGCTTTGATAATTTTAATAGCCCCTGCAAAGTTACGCTCTCTGATCATTTTGATGAAACCAGGTATGTCAATATCAACCGGACATCCTTCCACACAGTTACTGTTCTTGCATTGGATGCAACGCCCGGCCTCCGCAACAGCTGTTTCTTCGTTATACCCGAGGGCTACTTCCTCAAAATTATGGCTGCGCACCTCTGGGTCCTGATACAGCATGGGATTTTTTTTGGGTATTATCTTCCGTTTTGACTCTGACATTGGCATCCTCCCCTCTTAATAACCCGAAGAGCTTCTTTTTCTCTATTTATAAACATCTTCGACCGTTGTAGTATTAAATCCCAATTCACTGTGTGTCCATCGAATTCCGGTCCATCCACACAGGCAAACATGGTCTTGCCGGCCGTTTCTAATCGGCATGCCCCGCACATTCCGGTACCATCGACCATAATTGTGTTTAAGCTTACCACTAAAGGCAGGTCTTGGGGAACAACCTTAGCCACTGCCTGCATCATTACTACCGGGCCAATCGCTATCACCCTGTCCACCTTTTCACGGTCCAACACCTCTTTGAGTACATCGGTAACAAATCCCTTGGTCCCGGCCGTACCATCATCGGTGGCCACGTATAATTGGGAACTAATTTTTTTCATCTCATCTTCCCAAATCAGAATGTCCTTAGAACGGGCCCCGATTATGGATATTACTTTGTTGCCTTCTTCGTGCAAGGCTTTCGCTATCGGATAAACTGGAGCTACTCCTATCCCTCCGCCTACACATACTACCGTACCGAATTTCTCAATTTGGGAGGCGCATCCCAGGGGGCCAGCAAAATCAAGTATGTAATCTCCTGCCTTCATTTCTCCCAACAATTCCGTGGTCTTGCCTACCTCCTGAAAGATGATGGTTATATTACCCTGGTCCGCATCAAAATCAGCTATAGTCAGGGGTATTCTCTCTCCTATTTCATCGATGCGCAGGATAATAAACTGTCCGGGATATGCTTTGCGCGCTATTTCCGGTGCTTCGACTTTAAACAGCTTAATCCTGGGAGCCAAATCCTTCCTCTCAACAATCTCGTACATCATAACCCTCCCATTAAATATAATTAGCCTATTTTTAAGCTCTAACTATAATAAATAAAGGACGATAAAATTTTTCGGTATTGTACGCTATACCGTTAGAGCCTGGATCAAATTTTAACCAGCTTCGTTGCTAAGATCGGTACCCATAAATTGACTGTTGTATAAGTCGGCATAAAATCCCCCCTGCTCGAGGAGCTCTTTATGGGTGCCCTGCCCAATAATGTGGCCGTTATTCATAACCAGAATTAATCCGGCATCACGAATAGTTGATAATCGGTGGGCAATCACAAAACTGGTTCTGCCTCGCATTAAGGTTAGCATGGCCTTTTGAATATGCACCTCAGTCCTGGTGTCAACGTTGCTGGTGGCTTCATCCAGGATAAGGATAGCCGGGTCGGCCAGTATCGCCCTGGCTATGGTCAAAAGTTGCTTTTGACCCTGGGAGATATTCGAGGCCTCTTCATTTAGAATGGTATCATACCCATCGGGAAGTGTCCTAATAAAATGGTCAGCTTGGGCGGCTTGGGCTGCAGCTACAACTTCCTCCTCGGTAGCACCCTCGCGTCCATAAGCTATATTATCCCGTATAGTGCCGTTAAACAGCCATGTATCCTGAAGCACCATCCCGAAAATACTGCGCAAAGCTCCCCTTCTAATATTCCTGATATCTAGCCCATCAACAGTAATCTTCCCGCTATCAATTTCATAAAATCTCATTAGGAGGTTTACCAGAGTGGTCTTGCCTGCTCCGGTTGGACCTACGATGGCTATGGTCTGTCCCCGCTTCACATCGATATTTAGATCTTCAATCAGGGGGACATCCTTTTGGTAGCTAAATTTTACGTTGTAGAAAGCAACATCACCCCGTGGGACATTTATAACTCTGGCATCATCTTTATCGGGAACCTCTTCCTGCGCATCCAGAATTTCGAAGACCCTTTCGGCTGAAGCGATGGTAGACTGAAGAACATTAGCTATATTGGCAGTTTGTATTATGGGCTGGGTAAATTGCCGGGAGTATTGAATAAAGGCCTGCACATCACCAATAGTAATCGTTCTCTTGGTCACCAAAATACCGCCTACCACGCAGATTATTACATAACCCAAATTACTGATAAAACTCATGAGGGGCATAATAATGCCGGCCACAAATTGTGCTTTCCATCCTGCATCGTAAAGGTTTTGGTTAATAGCATTGAACTCTTCTATTGATTGCCCCTCCCGCCCGAATGCCTTCACTATCTGATGACCTGTATACATCTCCTCCACATGTCCATTCAGTTCTCCCAGCGCTTTCTGCTGTGCGGCGAAATACAACTGGGAGCGGGACGCTATTGATTTTGTAACCAGGGCATAAAGAGGCAAGGTTACCATGGTAATAAGGGTAAGCAGGGGACTTATAGTCAGCATCATTATAACAATACCCAGCAAAGTCACTACCGAGGTGATAAGTTGGGTTAGACTCTGTTGTAATGTTGTAGCAATATTATCAATATCATTTGTCATCCGGCTCAATACATCACCGTGGGTGCGGGAGTCGAAATATTCGAGTGGCAGACGGGAGAGTTTATGGTATACATCCTTTCGCATATCATACACCGTTTTTTGAGCAACCCCGGCCATAATGTATTGTTGAATATAGCTGAAAAAGGCACTGACTATATATAGTACGGCCAAAATAATTATTATATGCCGGATAAAATCAAAATCAATATGTGCACCTGGCACGTGATTAAATTTCATCATGAGTCCCTCAAATAGCTTGGTTGTAGCCTGGCCCATTATTTTCGGGCTAAGGATACTAAAAATGGTGCTCAAAATAGCAAAAATTATCACAGCAATGAGATGCCAGCGACGGGGTTGCAAATATCCGATCAAACGGCGCAATGTGCCTTTGAAGTCTTTGGCCTTTTCGGCCGGTCTCATCGTTCCCCCGGCCGGTCCCCTCCCAGGGCCACCGAACATTCTACCCCCTGGTCTCTGCTCTCTGCGCTTTTCACTCATGCTAATTCCTCCTCGGAAAGCTGAGAATATACGATTTCACGATATACACCACTGCTATTCATGAGTTCTTGGTGTGTTCCCATGCCTGCAATTTGACCAGCATCCAGGACAACAATCCGGTCAGCATCCATAACTGTCGCAACTCGCTGGGCAATAATGAAAACTGTGGCGTCAGCAATTTCTCGCTTTAAAGCTGCTCGCAATCTAGCATCAGTTTTAAAGTCCAAGGCTGAGAAACTATCATCGAAAATATATATTTCTGGTCTTCTGATTAGGGCCCGGGCTATGGACAACCGCTGTTTTTGCCCCCCGGAGATGTTGGTTCCCCCCTGGGCAATTACGGAATTAAAACCCTCCTCCATTGTCAGGATAAATTCGGTTGCTTGAGCAGTATCAGCAGCACACCTGACCTCTTCATACGTGGGTGCCACCCTCCCATAACCGATATTTTCCTTTACGGTACCGGAAAACAGAACCGTCTTCTGGGGTACGAGACCAATTCTAGCTCGCAGACTGGCCTGGGTCATCTCTCTAATATCCACTCCATCAATCAAAATGCTGCCCTGCTCGATATCATAAAACCTGGGGATGAGATTTATCAGGGTCGATTTACCGGAACCGGTACCACCAATAATAGCGGTTATCTCCCCGGGTTTGACGCTGAATGAGATATCGCTTAATACCGGCTGTTCTGCACCCGGGTATTTAAAAGTAACATCCCTGAATTCCACAAAACCCCTGCGCCCATCACTCTCCACCGGTCGCTCCGGATCTATTATTTCAGGAACTGTATCCAGTACTTCGTTTATCCGCACAGCGGAAGCTGAGGCCCGCGGTATCATAACAAACATCATAGAGACCATTATTATTGAGAACATAATCTGCATAGCATATTGAATAAAGGCCATTAATGACCCCACCTGCATATGCCCATTGTCAATACGTATGCCTCCAAACCAGATGATAGCGATGATGGTAAAGTTCATTACTAACATCATTATGGGCATAAGAACTGCCATTATTTTATTTACTTTTATAGCATTGTCGGTAAGGTCAGAGTTGGCCTTATCAAAGCGCAGTTCTTCCCTTTCAGTACGATCAAATGCACGGATAACTCTTATACCAGTTAGCGCTTCCCGCACCACCAGGTTTAATTTATCAATTTTTAGCTGCATAAGTTTGAAAAGAGGAATACCCTTCCGGGCAATAACAGTGATAATCCCGGCAATTATAGGAATTACAATTACCAGCGCCAGGGTCAGGGTTTTATCCTTCGTTAGGGCCATAATTATACCGCCTACGCACATCAAGGGGGCTTGGACCATCATGCGTAATATGATTACGGTAACCATTTGCACCTGAGTAATATCGTTGGTGTTTCTGGTAATAAGAGTTGCCGTGCCCAGCTTATCAAATTCGTGCAATGAGAAACTTTCAACTTTTGAGAACACTTTGCTCCGCAGCTCGCTTCCGAAACCTACGGCCGTTCTCGCCGAAAGGAAGTTGGCCACAATTGAACAGATGGTACCACCTGCGGTTATCAGCAGCATCAAGGCACCAATTTTCATAATATAGTTGGTGTCACTCCCGACGATACCAATATCCACAATATCTGCCATCAAAGTGGGTAGATATAACTCTGCCAGGGTTTGGGCAAATACCAACAATAGCACTGCCATTATCGGCAGTCTATATGGTTTTAAGTATTTGTATAGTTTAATCGTAGATCATCATCTCCACCCGTTTATAAATAAATTTCGCCTTAAATCAAAAGGCTATTCCGAATTTACGAAATGTTTTAATTACCATCAAAAATGGCCACTCGCTTTGATGATAGATTTTTATCAAAACAAGTGGCCGCTTAGAATAATAAAGTTCTGACTAATCAGTTTCACCCAGATGAAATCTATCATGCAGGACCTGAACCGCCGCTTCGATTTCATCCTCATCGATGATGCAGGATATCTTGATTTCCGAGGTACTGATCATATGAATATTAATATCTTTGCGAGCCAGGGCGTCAAACATAGTGGCAGCCACGCCCGGATTGCTCTGCATACCTGCTCCAACTACAGACACCTTGGCTACATCAACACTGTAAGACATTCCCGAGGCCCCTATCTTCATGACTATTTCGTTCACCACCGCCCGAGCTTTTTGAAATTCATTCCTTTCAATGGTGAAGGCAATGTCGTTGCGATCATCCCGCATGGCGCTTTGAATGACCATGTCCACATTTATGTGGTTGTCAGCTAATATTTTAAAGATAATGCTCGCTACCCCAGGTTGATCAGGAACATCAAATAGGGCAATCCTGGCTACGTTACAATCATGGGCAACTCCACTAACGCTTCTTTGTCTTTCCATCTTAGCAACCTCCGTTATTATCGTTCCCGGATTATTATTGAAACTGCTTCTAACTTCTACATCAACCCCATACAACATGGCAAATTCCGCTGCCCGTGGCTGTAATACCCCAGCTCCCAAACTGGCCATCTCCAGCATTTCTTCATATGTAATACTGGATAGTTGACGGGCCTCTTTTACGATGCGGGGATCCGCCGTATAAACCCCATCCACATCCGTAAATATCATGCAGCGGTCAGCCTGGAGATCTGCTGCCAGGGCTACTGCGGTAGTATCAGAGCCCCCCCGCCCCAAAGTGGTAATCTCCCCTGCCGGGGATATACCCTGAAATCCAGCTATAATAACTGCCTTACCCTTATCAAGCTCATCTCTGATCCGGGCGGTGTCAAGGCCGATAATACGCGCTTTGCTATGCTGACCATCAGACTTTACTCCTGCCTGCCAGCCTGTTAAGGATACTGCCGGGCATCCTCCCGCGGCCAGAGTAAGCGCCAAAAGAGAAGCTGACTGCTGTTCCCCGGTGGCTAACAACATGTCCATCTCTCGATTATCCAGATTTTTGCCAATGTTCCCTGCCAGTTCCAATAAATCGTCGGTCATATCTCCCATAGCTGAAACCACTACCACTACATCATTGCCCTGGCCTTTCATCTCCGCTATCCGGTCGGCAACGTTATGTATCTTTTCCAGTGATGCTACTGAAGAACCGCCAAATTTTGCTACCAATAAAGACAATTCTTTTCACTCCCCTATTATGCTATGCGTATACAGGTTCAAACTGGTAATCCAAATCGTCTTTACCTATCCGCCCATTCCCTCAAGTCTGATTACATTGTTGATTTTACTCACGATATTCATGCCTTTAAGAATTGTTAACGAATCCTGCAGGTCTTTTTCCCGAACTGAATGGGTAATCAGTATCAGTTCAGCCATATTATCGGTGTTAGTTTTCTGCACCACTGTGGCGATACTAACATCATTGTTGCCAAATACGCCCGCAATTCCTGCCAAAACCCCGGGACGGTCAGTTACTGTCATCCGGATATAATATTGGGCTATAAGTTCGCCAATTGGTAATATGGCTTTCTCATTATAACAGGTGCAGCCTATCCGGGCACTGATATTGAAGGCCATATTCCTTGCTATTTCAATAATGTCGCCTACCACTGAGCTGGCGGTCGGCATCTCCCCGGCTCCCCTACCATAATGCATTATTTCCCCTACTGCATCCCCACGCACAAAAACCGCATTGAAGACATCATTGACGTTGGCCAGGGGGTGTTTTATGGGAATGAAGGCAGGATGAACTCGTGCTTGTATTTTTCCTTCCACCTCTTTGGCTATGGCCAGCAGTTTAACTACAAAGCCTAATTCCCGGGCATACCGTATATCTTGAGGGGTAATATCGGTAATTCCTTCTACATATACATCATCCAGCGTGACCCGACTGTTAAAAGCAATCGATGACAGGATGGCGATCTTCCTGGCTGCATCCAAACCTCCGACATCGGCAGTGGGATCTGATTCCGCATAGCCAAGATCCTGGGCTTCGCGCAAAACTGCATGGTAATCGCTCCCCTCCTGAGTCATTTTGGTCAAGATATAGTTAGTGGTTCCGTTCAGAATGCCGATAACTTCCTCTATATGATTACCGGCCAGGGATTGTTTCAAAGGATAAACGATGGGTATTCCCCCGGCCACACTGGCCTCAAAATAGAAATCAACTTTGTTCAGCTTGGCCGTGGCAAATAGTTCTTTGCCTTTAACGGCAATTAGATCTTTATTGGCCGTGACTACATGCTTGCCCTGATTCATCGCTGCAGTAATAAAGCTTAAAGCAGGTTCAATTCCTCCGATCAGCTCCACTATTATATCAATCGAATCATCATTGACGATATCTTCAATGCGATCGGTAACTATTTCTTCAGCCAGACCCAGTTGTGCGCATTTCTGCTTATCTTGTTCCAGAACCCTGGCGATCATTATCTCGGATCCGGTTTTGGCCGCGATTGTAGTACGGTTTTTCGCCAATAGTTTGACAACTCCACCACCGACTGTTCCGCAACCTAACAATCCAACTTTTATCATTAGATCTACCTCCTAAATAACGACATTATAGCACTTGCTCTTCAGTAGGAGCAAGGCCAGTTAATCCCCCGGGCTCGCTCAGATTCCGAAAACACAAAAAAGCTCCGGCAAGACAAGACAGTAAAGAATCCCGAGTAAAGTACCTTACCGCTTGGCGGAGCTCAAAATTACGAGGAAGGTATTAAGTTTTGCTCCAAGTTTTATTAAAGCTTTTTCGCCAGTGATTGTCAAGATCATGGACAGAGCAATAATTACCCTGGGGGTGCGTGCTGCTTACCCGTGACCAGGTAGCCGTAACTCTGTTCAGCCTGCAATTTCAAAAAGCCCGTTCAATCAACGTATACGGGGACGTGATCTTACTGCGCAGCAGATGATCCGTCCCCATACCTTTTTAGTCTCAATTACGAGCTTTCCTTATGCTTTTATTAGATACTCCGGGCCATTAATTGGAGTTATGAACTTATATAATGATACAGATCAGACCACCACTGCCTTCATTGACGATTCTCTGCAGTGTATCCTGCAGCTTAACCTGAGCATTTTCAGGCATGCGGTGGAGTTTGTTCTGAATTCCCTCGCGCACCAGGTCATGCAAGGACTTACCAAATATGTTAGATTCCCATATCTTGGTGGGATCTTCTTCAAATTCATCCAGCATATAACGAACCAGTTCTTCACACTGCTTTTCGGTGCCTATTATGGGGGTTATCTCCGTGGTTATATCAGCCTTGATAATATGCAGGGATGGTGCTTTGGCTTTCAGTCTTACACCGAATCGATTGCCCTGTTTTATAAGTTCGGGCTCTTCCAGGATCATCTCTTCCAATCTGGGGGTTACTACTCCATAACCTGATTCTTTCACTTCGGTTAGAGCGGATGATACCTTGTCGAACTCTCTCTTGGCTACGCTTAAGTCTTTCATGATGCGTATGATGTCTTGATTGCCCTCCACGTTAAATCCACTTACCTCACTTAGAGACGTATAGAAGAGTTCTTCCGGTACAGTAACATCGATCGAGGCTGTACCTGTACCCAGGTCCATTTCCTCCAGACTCACAAAGCTGATGTTGATAATATCAGATAATTTTTCTATTGCCTTATCAATATCGCGCACCTTTTTGATATCTCTTAAGACTCCATGTATAGCCTCTTCCAAGTCTGCTCTAAGCCAGAATTCCTGATCTAATTCATCAACCCAAAGAGGTAATTTAATATTGACCTCTTGTACCGGGAATTCGTAAAGAACTTCCTCTAAAACACTCAATATCTGCTCAGTTGTCATGGTGGCACTATTAATCGGAATTATAGTAACCTGATATTTCCCGGTCAATTCGTCCACCAAGGCCATTGTTTCCTTTTCATAGGGATGAATTGAGTTCAGCAGGACCACAAATGGCTTGTTAATCTCCTTCAACTCGCGTATGACTCTTTCTTCGGCTTCCAAATAGTTACTGCGAGGTATGTCACTGATACTTCCATCTGTAATCATTACGATACCGATGGTAGAATGGTCGGTAATTACTTTCCTGGTACCTATTTCGGCCGCTTCTTCGAAGGGAACCTCATAGTCAAACCAGGGAGTTCTTACCATGCGGGGCTCTTCATCTTCTTCGTAACCCAGGGCTCCATCTACTGCATATCCCACACAATCAATCAACCTGACCTTAAGGGATATTCCGTTTTTGGTAAATATTTCAACGGCTTCGTTGGGTACGAATTTTGGTTCGGTAGTAGTGATCGTTTTGCCAGCGCCGCTTTGGGGCAGCTCGTCTTTGGCACGTTCCCGCTCATACAGATCCTGGATGTTTGGCAGCACCATCAGTTCCATAAATCTTTTTACAAATGTTGATTTGCCTGTTCTAACCGGACCCACTACTCCCAGGTAGATATCTCCTCCCGTTCTTTCCGCGATATCATCTAAAATATTATTTCCTTCCACTTCTCTTTCTCCCTCCCTCGGATTAAGACTTTTTATAAGGCATCCTCCCTCCGTATTGGATACCCTGACAAATGGGCATTTGATTCATAACACTATAAATATATTTATAGATAAGCGGTAATATAACCAGAAAAGAAAAAAAGTGTGATTTTTACCACACTTTAAACCAAAAACTTTACCACTACCTCAAGGCTGCTCCTACATCTTCAGTTTCATGCTTTTTCTGTCGCTGCATTAGATTCCAGACTACCTCCCGGGGATCCCTGTTTTCATATAATACCTGATAACAAGCCCTGGTAATGGGCATGTCAATGCCTTTTTCCAAAGCAATTTTGTGTACAATCCGGCAGGTATGAGCTCCTTCAACCACCATTCCAATACGCTCCAGACTATCTTTCAGGCTCAGCCCCTGTCCAATTAGTTCCCCGGCTCTGCGGTTGCGTGAATGAACGCTCCCACAAGTCACGACCAGATCTCCTATCCCGCTCAGGCCGCTAAAAGTTCGAGGATCACCACCCAGGACTACCCCCATCCTGATTATTTCGGTTAAGGCGCGGGTCAGCAGGGCAGCCATCGTATTATCTCCAAATCCCAGGCCATAACTAACCCCGGTTGCCAGGGCTATGATATTTTTCAATGCGCCACCTAATTCCACCCCGGCCACATCAGGGTTAGTATAAACTCTAAAGGTCGGTGACATAAAGAGGTCCTGCACCAGGCAGGCTGTTTCTATGCAACTGGACGCCACTGTAACCGCGCTTGGGATTTCGCGGGCTACCTCTTCGGCATGACTGGGACCTGACAATACCGCATATCGCTCCTTTATTTCCTCTCCTATTACCTCGGCGGTTAACTGACTCATCCTCATTCCTGTCGTTATTTCCAGACCTTTGGCGGTATTTACTATATATATGTCTGGCAGCAAATATCTTTGGGCCTTTTCTAGTACTTCCCTTTGTGCCTGGGTAGGAATTGACAAAATTAACCACTTAGCACCTTCCATAGCTTCAGCCATATTGGTAGTAGGACTAACTTTATCTGGAATAATTATACCAGGAAGAAACTTATGATTCTCACGATCCCGGGCAATTATTTCCACTCCATCCTCCACCCGGCCCCACAGTGAAACCTGATAATTATTTTTAGCCAGCAGGGCCGCTAGAGCCGTACCCCAGCTGCCTGCTCCCAATACACAAACCTTTTCCATATTTACCCCCATAATATGTTTAAATTGCTTTCTCATTTATCTTTTTCTCGGTACCATGGCGCAACCGTTCAATATTCGTTCTGTGGCGGAATATTACCATTCCGGCCATAATCACACTCATGATAACATACTGCCAGGGCTGAGACATGATAAGAGCCAATGCTGGAAATAGGACCGCTATGCAGATTGACCCGAGCGAAACAAAACGGCTGATAAAAATTATGGTAATAAAAACCACAACCAGAATCAGGCCCAGCGTGGGCATCAAATAAAATATAACCCCAGCTGCGGTAGCCACTCCTTTTCCGCCTTTGAAGCCCAGAAATACCGGCCAACAATGTCCGACTACTGCTGCTACTGCACAAACGGCAGCCATTCCTTCTCCTCCGAAATATAGTCCCAGCCAGGCTGCAATTAGGCCTTTTAACAGGTCTCCCATTAGAGAAGCTATGGCGATCTTGATTCCCAGAGTTCGCAAAACATTGGTAGCGCCAACGTTTCCGGTTCCTCGGGCTCTAATATCAACCCCGCCCAGCAGTCGGCTGAAAATATACGAGAATGGAATTGCCCCCAAAAAATAGCACAATAAAACCAGTACAATCTCTTTCATGTTATCCTCCCCAACTTCTCTTATTCCTGGTTATCGCGTTTGCGGACCATCAATCTGATGGGTGTGCCCTCGAAACCAAAATTCTTGCGCAAAACATTGTCCAGGTAGCGCAGATATGAAAAGTGTACCTTCTCAGGGTAATTGGCGAAAAACACAAAGGCCGGCGGCGCAGTCTGTACCTGCGTAGTATAGTATATTTTTATTTTCTTACCGCCACCGCCTGGTAATGGATTTAATAACATTGCTTCATTAACAACCTGGTTCAGTTCTGAAGTTTTAATACGGCGATTGTGTTGTCCAGACACAAAATCCACTAATTCCAGGATTTTAAATATTCTCTTCCTGGTTAGGGCAGAGACATATAATATAGGACAATAAGCTAAGAATTTAAGTTCTTCCCTGATATCTTTATCGAACTTATTCATGGTCTGCCCATCTTTTTCTATCAGGTCCCATTTGTTTACTACGATTATGCTGGCTTTGCCCTGTTCATGTACATAACCTGCAATCCTTTTATCCTGCTCGATGACTCCCTCGCTGGCATCTAACAGCGTCAAAACCACATCAGCGCGTTCCACACTCTTTAAGGCTCTTATTACGCTATATCTTTCCGTGGCTTCTTTTATGCGCGATTTTTTTCGGATACCGGCTGTATCAATCAGAATGTATTTGTTGCCCTCATACACAAACGGTGTATCGATAGCATCCCTGGTGGTACCGGGCATATCGCTAACGATAACCCGTTCCTCCCCCAGCAGCGCATTGACCAGCGATGACTTTCCTACATTGGGGCGGCCTACAATCGCGATTTTGATCGCTTCCGTATCCTCCAGATATTCTGCTGCCGGTGCAAATTCTGCAATAACCGCATCTAAAAGTTCATTAATATTTCTGCCATGCATAGCCGATACTGGAATGGGTTCACCCAGTCCCAGTTTGTAGAATTCATAATAGTCCAGCTGACGATCAAAATTCTCTACTTTGTTAGCAGCTAAAACGACTGGTTTTTTACTTTTGCGAAGCATATTGGCGACCTGTTCATCTTCATGGCTTATTCCGTCTCTGACATCCACTACCAGGAGGATAACATCAGCTTCTTCTATGGCCAGCTCCGCTTGCAGTTTTACTTCGCGGGTAAAAATATCTCCTTCATCAAAACGTATCCCGCCGGTATCGATAATTACAAATTCCCTCCCCGCCCAATCTGAACTGTCATAGAGCCGATCGCGGGTAACCCCGGGGATATCCTCTACGATAGCTTTGCGTGACCCTACCAGTCGATTGAACAGCGTTGATTTGCCCACATTGGGGCGACCCACAATTGCAACTACAGGTTTTGCCATGTTTACCTCCAAATTAATAATTCAACTTTCGCCATTGACAAAATAAATTTGCTTATTGATGCTTGCCTTAAGTCGAATGCGAAAGCCGCGGTAAAATTATCGATGCTAATTTAGACCGCGTTAATCATGCCTTTTTCTTTCTAGTTTGTAAAAATTGCTTCTACCAAGCTGCGGGCGCTGCCATCAGCAGTATGAATATCTGCCCCACTGCTCATTTTTATATCTTCCAGACAGACATCGTCCAGCAACACGTCTTGTCCCTCTCTAAATACGACCTCGGGCAAAATAACCTTTTTATCCCGGTAGTCATTTCCCAATGTCTCAATAATATCCTGACCTGTCAGCAGCCCGGTTACTGAAACCCCTCCCCCAAAGTATCGGTTGATTACCGGAACCAGTTTTACAGTTAAGCCTTCAATTTGATTGAGTCTCTCCACCACGCCCCGCAAAACCGTTTCCGCCGATTGTCCGGTAAGAATGTACGCTTCTTGAGGGGGGATTGTAACCGGCAAGTTATCCTCCATATCAGTAAATTCATCCAGAAATAGGCGGGATAATCCAATGCCGTTTTCGATTTGGCAGTAGTCATCATAGTATTCTGACCTCGGTAAGTCCTGGGAGGCACGCAAATAGAATTCGTCAGCCAGATATACAAATCCCTGGCCAAATCTTTCTCTAAAATTTTTCTGGTAAGTTTCTATTGTTTTAATAGTAAACTTAGCTAACTCTGGAGTAACAGGGTTCAGAAGGGGCAGATTATTACGATGTCCGGTTAATCCCACCGGTACTATCCCCACCGAAGCCACTCCAGGATATAATAAGGCCAGCTCTTCTATAGTTTCAGTTAAAATCCCTCCATCATTCCATCCCGGACAAAGCACAATTTGCGTATGGACCTCAATACCGGCGTTCATTAATCGTTTTAGGTCGTGCTTAATATTGCCAGCACGAGGATTCTTTAACATTTCTCTGCGCAAGTCTCCCTGGATGCAGTGTACGGAAACGTAGAGAGGGCTGATACGCATTCTGACTATCTTTTCCCAGTCGGTTTCAGTCAGGTTGGTCAAGGTTATGAAATTACCATTAATAAAAGAATGACGATAATCATCATCTTTAACGTAAAGTGTTTTACGCATATGAAGCGGCAATTGATCAACAAAACAAAACAGACAACGGTTCTGGCACGACCTCATTCGATCGAAGACTACCTCTGTGAAGTCAAGGCCCAGTTCCTCATCATATTCCTTCTCAATTTCAATTGTCCATATTTCCTTATTCTCTTTTTCTACTTCTATTATTATATAATCATCTTGAGAATAAAATTGATAGTCAAGGATATCGTTTACAGAGTAACCGTTAATCGTTAAAAGTATATCGCCAGGTACTATCTCCATTTCTGCAGCAATACTACCTGGTCGAACATTATTAATCCGGGCTGAAATTTTAAATCACCATCCTGAATATTGCAATCTTTAGTAATTATCCACTATTAATAATCTCTACGCAAGAAAATCAAAGAGGTCAGATCTGTCCTAATCAAATCTGACCTTGTTCCTAAAATTCTCTACCTGTTGCTGGATGGCGATCAATTCCTGATTTAACAGGTATTTAACCAAAGGAGTAACCAATCTATTTATTGCCTTGATTTGCCCCGCACGATGTAAGAAAAGCAATATCCTTTCGCGTTTTATAAACACGGTCTGAACTATCAGGTCTTTCTCACTGCGATCGAATATTTTTACCATTTGTTCGATTGATTTTTGCGTCATAATGACATCTACGCCTGCTCCCAGGCTGTAAACACCATTTCCTTGCTGATCATATCCAACCAACAAGGGATCTCCCCGTGCCTCACTAACTCGATCTCCCCAGAACTTGAGATTACTGATATCATCCGTTTTTAGCTGTCCCAGATATTCATAAGCCGCGATAAGTGGATGATATATACCAAGTGTCCCTAAAAATATAACATTCATAATCATGTCGCCTGCGGGTCATGCTTGTTTTGTAGTGCTTTTAACCGGGTAATCTCGACCAGGTTCACCAGTTGAGCAAACGCCCTGGCAGTCCCCCAACTAACTATAGGTCGGCCCAGAAAAGCCCAACCCAAACGCCGTGATGTAAAACCCCCAATTTTCATGCTCCAATTTACCCGGTCCATACAATTGACCATTATAATTTTATCCTGGCTTTCCAGTATTTTAGCCACACCCATCAATATTGAGCTATAGCGATTGCTGAAACTCTTTTTACCCATCACATAGACATCATGGCCAAATTTATCAGTACCCATAAATCTGATCGTTCCAAAATCTGAATCGCTGGTTTTATCGTAAAAGGGGATCTGCATTAAATCATCTGCGGTGGGAATCCTATTCCTATTTAACATTCCCAGATGCAGAGCAGCTGCGGTAACTGACGAATGTGATCCCCCAAAACAATGGTAAATAATCTTCATACTACTTTCACCATCATGGTTGCTCTATTATTAAGCACGTTATTTGGTAAGAGAGCCCTTGTTTACAAGGTAGAATCCTCCTGCAACCGCCGCTACCACTACCAATATTATTAATATGGTCGTCCCGGCCTTTTGGTTAGAAGCTGGCTTCTTAGCGGCCTCGGGAGCAGTTTGCCCCGTTGTTCCTGCAGATACTCCCAGGACCGCAGGCAGCACTTCAGCAAAAGCCTGTACACCTTTTTCGGCCGCTACCTTATCGTTGGTATGTGCACCCACTTCAATTAACATAGCCCGCGGACTAAGATCCTGATTGTAAGAGCCTTTACCCATAAAAATTCCGTCCGACAAACCGGGTGTCTTTTTATCCATAGCTGCTTTGAGATTCTTGGCAAACTCCATATTTGTTTTCATATTGGGGTTGGACCTGCCCACTACCAGTTTTACCTTGGTAGCGTCCTGGCCCTTCACTTTGGTTTGATATTCCCCCGGTGGCACGGCATCGCGGTGTATATCAATTATGGCGTCCGGGGCTTGCTTCATTAACCCCGCCGCAGTCTTCCGCGAACGATTATAAGCATTAACGTCATGGGGATTATGGTTTTCCATGTTATATTGCACATTAAAACCCATCGACTTCAATTTATCTACAAATGCTGCCCCGACATCATATATCCCCCCCTTGCCTTCTATACTCTCCTTGCCATCGGTGGGCACATAAGATTCATCACTGTGGGTATGGTAGACCGCAATGGTAGGCTGGGACCCTTGTTTAACAATTGGAATTGCTCCTTCTAAAATACTGGACTGAGCCAGAGAATCATCAGCGATGGTCGGCATGGGCTCTTTTCCCTGATAAATGCAACGAGCTGTATAACCGTTTACCTCTACTACCACATATTTGGAATTGTCACCTGCTATATAGGTATCTCCCGGATATACCTGTATAGCGGTCTGGTGAACGATGTTATTCTGTTCATTAACCAGTGAGAAATACTCTCCAAACGGACTCTCCATCTCTGCGAGTGTGTTGCCGCTGCAGGTCACTAATAAAAAGACTGCCAGTGCCATGCATTTCCATATTTTAAGCATCATCATCACCTCGTTTTTCCATCTCCTCTTCGCGAAGGGGCTTTGGAGCCGGTGCAGGCTCACGCAGATTTTTAATCAGTTCCGGTGGTCGGCCTTCAGTTTTTGGCCCTCCCTGCATCCTTTCCAAACTTTCTCCTATCAACTCCGCCAGAAGCACAGCCAATATTCCCGCTAATATTAACGAATCAAATGCCCCCGCTCCACCTACATGCACGGTACCACGGAGTCCAGTACGCATCAAATATACGTATTGAGTAACATCCAGAGAAAGAACACCTATCACCGCTGCAAAAAAGGCGCCGCGGCGGGACCGACCGGCTAAGTAACCAACCACACCAGCTATCAGGGGATAGATATAAATAGGATCAATGAATATCTGTTCCGGATCTGCGCCCAGATACCTTCCCGCTAAATATAGAGACAGCGCCACCACTATTGCAGCTATGATAGACCTGACTTTTTCCCAGGCCGTGCCTGCTCCCAGCCAGACATATATGGCCAGTATAACAGCTATGACACCTCCGGCATTAATGGTCACCCTGGCTCCCAGGGGTATATCGATAAAACTCCCAATAATAATGGCAGCAATTACTGCTAAGGCTGATTTGTCGTTCATTCTCAACTTATCCAGAACGCGGTGAGCAACTCCAAAATAGATCAAAATAGATACTATTACCAGACTAATTAAGCCTATGGGAAAATTACGCATCTTAACTCTCATCCCTTTCTAATATTTTCATTTTTACGGGCAGGGAACAGCAACGGTTTTAAATAGTATATTTCCCGTTTACCCGCTTATTATGTAAAGGATAAGAGCACAAAAAAAGTGCCCGGTTATCTTCCGGACGCTTTTTCAAAAACTTATCTATTTGACCATTTGGTGGGATCTATATTCCTAGCTCGCAGCCACTCAGCCATTTTGCCTAAAATTAAAACCGGTTTGCTGCGAATATGCGCACAATTTTGAGCCCCACTCATTAAGAAAACTGATTCAAGTTGATAAAGTAATTTTTCAATATGCTGATCAAGTTCTTCCTCACTCCGCTGCATCAGGACTTTCAGAAATAATCCTGTTATACCCACCATATCTGCCCCCATAGCAATAGCTTTGGCTGCATTAACTGCTGTTCTAATACCCCCCGATGCCACTATCTGAATGGGCAACTGCAAAGACGTAAGTTCAGCTAGACTTGCAGCCGTTGGTATACCCCATTCATCAATTTGATTATCAAATTTGCCATTGCGTAGATCTTCAATAACCAGAAAATTAGTCCCTCCACAGCCACCGTTATCGAATATCCGAATTCCAACTGCGTAGAGTTTTTCCATTGCTTCACGGGAAAAGCCAAAACCGACCTCTTTAGCTATTACAGGAACCGGACAGGTCTCAACAATTCGTCCTACATTGTTGATAATTCCTCGAAAATCGCGATCTCCTTCGACCATGGCCAATTCTTGCGGAACATTGAAGTGAAGCTGCAGACCATCCGCACCAATCATTTTTACTATCTCACCAGCTTGGTCCGAAGTGATATTGGCGCCACAATTAGCAATAATAACACCATCCGGGTTTACCTCGCGCACGATGGTAAAACTATTCAATGCGGATGTTTTTTCTAACGCTATGGTCATTGATCCTACTGCCATGGCTAAACCATATTTATTGGCCATCCTGGCTAAAATGCCATTGATATTTCTGCCTTGCTCCGTTCCGCCAGTTAGCGCATTGATTAGAACAGGGTAACGCAAGGATTTGCCCAGAAAACTGGTCTTGAGGTCAATGTCTTGCCAGGACAGATCCGGTACTGAATCATTTAGGAGGTATATGTCTTCAAAGCCGCTGCTGCAAGGACCCCCAGGGGTATTCACTGCTAAAGCCAAGTGCTCCGCTTTGCGCTTATATCTGATGCTAATACCTCCCTGCAATTTTAGTTGCTAAATTTAACGCATCGATGTCATTAACATTCAGAAATATTTCTTCTATAATTCCAAACTGCTCCAATTCCTCACGCCTTATAACCAAGGCATTCAGTTCCTCAAAGATCCGAATAAGTTTTACTTTATTATTCTCAAGGCAGGACGTTAAAACTGGCATACATTTGCGGCTGTATACTGCCGCTAATGGCTGCAGGTACATGTCTATTTCCGGTACTACACTATCATAATCCCCTAGTTTGGAAATCATGTACCGTACCAGATCCATATTCATAAACGGAACATCACATCCCATTACGAAAACACTGTCATTGTTGGCATGATAAAGACCAGAATGAATACCGCTCACGGGACCCATGCGAGGATAAACATCAGGATATATTAATATGCCCAGATGCACATACAATTCCGGTTCATTACTAATAATTATTATTTCATCAAATAGCCGGGTAAATTTATCAATTATTATGTTTATTACCGGCCGTCCAGAGATTTCTGCAAAAGCTTTGTTAAATCTCATACGGGAACTTCTGCCACCGGCCAGAATCACTCCGCTGGTTTTCATGATAGTCTGTCGCTCATATTAAAAATATTAACGCCTCCTGCCTTGTCCGCACTTTGAACCACCCTTGAATGAATTCAAAAGAATACGGCGCTTAGCGATCTTCAAAAGGGTTAACCACGAGAAAAAGGCTGCCTCCCGGCAGCCTAATAGCGCACCCCTCATCCACCCGTTCCAGCGGAACCGCATCCCAAGCAGGGATTAGCAACAACTCCCGGTCTGGAAGTGCTAAAAGACGATAGCAATTGCTGCAAATTCGTGGTACCACATTGAGGGCACTTGGCCTTATCTTTATCTGCGTTGGAAATCATGAGGTCGAATTTATGTCCACATTCCTGGCATTTAAAGTCAAAAATCGGCATGGTTCTCCTCCCTTTTTCCAATGTTAATCCTGGCTTTCAATATCCTCATTTTCCCCTTGGGTCTCCGTATCCTGGGTTTCTGTATCCTGGACTTCTGTATCTTGTTTTTCTAAATATTCCCTGACTTCATCTTGTTCAACATCCTCGGCAACCTCTCTAATCGACAATCCAATTCTCTTTTCCTGGGGGTCGATGCTAAGAATTTTCACCCTCACCGGTTGGTTTACGCTTACCACATCTTGCGGCTTCTCAACCCGACGATTAGCTAACTGCGAGATATGGACTAATCCGTCAACCCCGGGCTCTATCTCAATGAAAGCTCCAAAGGGAGCAATTCTCACTACTGTACCATCAATAACATCGCCCTCACCATATTTCTCCACCACTACTTCCCACGGACTCTTTAGAAGTTTCTTGCGGCTAAGTGAGACTCTTTGTCTTTCACGGTCCAGAGCTAAAATATAAATGTCTATTTCGTCATCTTCATTAAGAACAGCAGACGGATGGCTAATTCTTACATGATCCATTTCAGATATATGCAATAACCCCTCAAAACCACCCAGGTCTATGAAAGCACCATAATCAACAATGCGCTTTACCCTTCCTTTAACAGTCTGCCCTTCTTCAATATTGGCCCAAAACTCCTCTTTTTGCTGGGCCCGTTCCCCCTCAATGATCTGTTTGCGAGATACAACAATCTGCGAGCCACGTTTTTTGTAGCGATTAAATTCGATAATGTTGAAGTTATAGACCTTACCAATGTAATCGTCCAAGTTTTTTACATATCCGTCTTCAACATGGGAAGCAGGCAAAAATGCTACCACACCCACATCGACCAGCAAACCGCCCTTTACGCTGCCCGTTATCGTGCCTTCTATGGGCCTGCCCTCATTGAAATCTTCTTCCAGCTTATCCATAGCCCTTTTGGAATCAACTTTTTTCTTCGATAACAAGATGGTTCCGTCATCATCCCATCTAAGTACTAGCACCTCTAGCTCATCGCCTATATTAACCAGTTCTTTAGCTGAATTAACATCTTTAAATGACATTTCTCTTAAAGGAATTATTCCCTCCGATTTGCCGCCGACATCTACCATAACTTCGTCATCAAGAACTTGTATAACTGTTCCTGTGATTACATCGCCTTTATTGGGTATAGCCAGATCAGCCATTTCAGCCTCCATACGAACAAAGCTCTCTTCAGTCGTATTTTCCTGAATAGAGGTCTCCTCATTCAATTTTACCTCGTTTTGCTCCTGTGGGGCGCCGTCACTAAACTCCGTCATTCTATCCAATACCTCCTTAATAATCCAGTCCGGAGTGGAAGCTCCTGCGGTAATCCCCACCTTGTTTACACCCGCTAGAGATTCCGGTTTAATGTCAGCAGCGGACTGTATCTGCCAGGTTCTTACTCCGGTTTGTTGACACTCTTGTGTCAGGGTTTTGGTATTTGAACTGTTCTGATCACCAATGACCAGCATCAAATCAACCTCTTTAGACAATTCCCGGGCGGCTTCCTGCCTTTGCCGGGTAGCTGAACACAGGGTATTGAATACCCTTACCTCCTGAGCTTTTTGCACTATAATGGCAACCACCGCATAAAATTCCTTCTCATCTTTTGTAGTCTGGGATATGATGCCCAGTTTTTTAGCTCCATTAAATGTCCGAGCTTCTTCTACATTGGCAATAACGGTGGCTCTATTATGACAACAACCCAGTACTCCCTTTATCTCCGGATGATCAATATCGCCAAAGATAATTATAGCATAACCTTCCCTAATTAGTAATCTTGCCATTTCATGAACATGGTTTACCAGGGGACAGGTCGCGTCCTGAATATGTATGCCTTTTTCTTCAGCTTTATTAATTATATCCGGTGACACTCCATGAGTTCTAATAATTACTCCGCCCGCATCAATATCATCAACGATATTGATGGGGTGGATGCCTTTGGCTGCGAAGTAACGTACCACTTGATCATTGTGTACCAGCGGTCCCAATGTTGACCACTTACCATCTCCGCGGCTGGCATCTTCCGTAATTTTGAATGCCCTTTTAACCCCTGAGCAAAACCCGGCCTTTTTAGCAAGCAGAATTTGCAATTCTTCCACCTCGCTAATTATTATATTTATTTCGTATAAGTATTATAAAAATCCTTCTTTATTTACTTAATAGGCAATTTATTTTAATCATAATATCTCCGCTTATCTTTTCCATACCTGCAGAGCCTACCCTCTGACCTTGATATTCATCGAGGTAAATCGGTTCACCCACTCTTACCACAAGGGGGGCAAACCACCCACAGGGCAGTATGTGTCCTGTCCCCAGGCAGGCTACTGGAACAATGGGAGCCCCAGATTTCAATGCGATCATAGCAACACCTGCTTGGGCTTTCATATCTCCGGTAGTATTTCTGGCTCCCTCAGGAAAGATGCCCAGTACGTTGCCATCCTCCAAAACTTGCAAGGCACGGCGAATAGCCTTTCGGTCCGGAATCCCTCTTCTTACTGGAAAAGCATTGACGCTAGTGAATAATTTATCTGCAATCTTATATTTGAACAACGACGCTTTAGCCATAAAATGTATAGGTCGGCTTAATGCCACAGCAACCACCACGGGATCCCAATTGCTGACGTGGTTGGAAGCAATGATGACTGCCCCTGATAAGGGTAAATTTTCTAAGCCCTCTGCCTTTAGGCCCATTAAATGAAATATAAAGCGCAACACAGCTCGGGCGGTGGAGTACAACATCTTATCCCTCCCCAATTATCGAGAGTATTTGTGCCAGCACCTCGTTCGCAGACCGTAGGGTGGTATCTATAACAATTGCATCAGGTAATATTTTTAGTGCGCCTATTTCCCTTTCAGAATCCATCTGATCACGGTTGCGCATATCTTGTATGATGGAATCCTTATTAACTTCGTAGCCTTTGCTTTCCATTTCCAAGACTCTTCGCTGCGCTCTTTCCGCCAAATCAGCAGTCACAAAGAACTTGAACCTGGCATCAGGTAACACCTGTTCCCCAATGTCACGGCCATCCATGACTACGTTGCCAGTCCGGGCCATGAGCTGCTGTTTTCTCACCATAATCTCGCGTACCTGGGGGTGAGCAGCCACTTTGGAGACTTCCGCACTAACCTGCGGCGAACGTATTAGTTCGGTAATATCTTCCCCATCACAGATTAACCGCTGTATGTCAGCCTGCTTTTCAAAGTAAATATCAAAAGAGGATGCCAGACTATAAATTGAGACTGGGTCATTTACATCAATACCTTGCTGCAGGGCTTTCCATGTTAATGCTCTATACATAGCCCCGGTATCAATATATAAAAAGCCCAGCTTCCCAGCCAGAGCTCTGGCCAATGTACTCTTTCCAGCTCCTGCTGGGCCATCTATTGCAATCTTCATTTATGTACCTGCCTAGAATTATTCTAACTCATTCTAGCATAAGACCTACCCTTGTTAAAGATTATGGGTAATTTTCACTGACCAAGGTTCATATTTAGGCTTCATTTTGCAGATACCGATTTGCCTCGTTTACAATTGTAATATATTTCTTAATTTGCGATAATAGATGCAATGGTTAGTGTAATGGTCGAAATTTTCCGTAAGGAGTGAATCCAATTGCTTGAGCTGAATAAGTTTTCATTGAAATTCATCAGAGAAGAACAACATCTAATGCTTCCAACCATAACCTCCATAAAGTTGACTCAGAACCTTTATGACGCCTTATTCCAATATGTGCTTACGGCGGAAAAAGAAGAGCTTCTGAAGAAGTTTATCGAAATACTGGAGAAACACATTAAGCGCAAGGACCGCGCTCCTTTTTCCATGCCGATAGCTGAGCTGGAATTCCTGGATGATGGATTAGATGAATTACGCCTGCTTAATTGGATGGAAATCCCCGTCGCAGTCTTCGAAATAGCTTGGGATGAGGCTGTCAAGGCAGATAACTATGAGGAAGAACTAGAAAAAGTCCTGTCCTGGCTGGAAGGCTTGATGATATTCAGTCATCCTGCAGACAGTAACATGATCTGGGTTTATCCCTATGCCTTGGTAAGGTAATGGAAAAAACCATATGCCCTATTTTTACAACAATAAACTTAAGGAGGTAATCATATGGATTTAAAAGGCTCCAAGACAGAACAAAGTTTATTAAAAGCCTTTGCCGGAGAATCTCAAGCCAGGAACAAATACGACTTTTACGCCAGTCAGGCTAAAAAGGAGGGTTATGAACAGATTTCCGCTATATTTGAGGAATCTGCTTTTAACGAGAAGGAACATGCTAAACGTTTTTTCAAACTACTCATGGGAGGTTATGTTCACCCCACCGATGAAAACCTGCTGGCTTCCGCTTTGGGAGAGAATGAAGAACATACCGTTTTATATCCTGAATTCGAGAAAATAGCACGTGAAGAAGGTTTTACTGAAATCGCCGATGTATTCCGTGAAATTGCTGAGGTGGAAGAGGAACATGAAAAAAGGTATCGCAAATTACTGGATAACATTAAACGCAATACTGTTTTTAGAAGACCTGCCCCGGTAAAATGGAAATGCCGCAACTGCGGATATATCCACGAAGGACTTGAACCCCCGGAAGTATGCCCGGCTTGTGCTCATCCCAAAGCTTACTATGAAGAGCTGGCCGAGAACTACTAGGAATTAGACCTTGCCCTCCCCGCTGGGGGGATTACTGATTTTCGCCCGAGCCACTGTTAATGTTGTTGCTCGACCAAAGCGGCACATACCTCAATTCAAGTGAGAAAGTTACGCATATAAAAATAGCGGAGCCTCTTAAAGAAAGTGGCTCCGCTATTATATTTGATATCACAAAAGCCTAATTTGCAGCAAATTTATATGCCAATCCCACTAAATATCTTCGATTATATTTTTAACAAAACTCGGTAAATTAAAAGCCGCTTTGTGTACGCCCGGATTATAATATTTCAGTTCATATTTATTTGGGGCTAAAGGTTGCTCCGGATCGTATTTTTTAGATCCTATCGTAAAACTCCATAATCCACTGGGGTAGGTGGGAATACTGGCCAAGTACAATCTGGTAATATCAAAGACCTGGTTTATTCCTCCATAAGCCATTTTTATCACATCGGCATTAAAAAAAGGCGATTCACTCTGGACTACCAGCATACCTTCATCCTTCAAGGCAACAGAACACTCCCGGTAAAATTCGGGTGAAAACAGCTGTACAGCCGGACCAACCGGTTCTGTGGAATCCACTATTATAATATCAAATTCGTTTTTGTGTTGTCTAACATATTCTATCCCATCAGCAACCACTACATTTGCTTTGGGATCATCAAAAGAGCAGGACAGCTCCGGGAAAAACTCCCGGGAGGCCTCAATGACTTTAGCATCAATCTCAACCAGAGTGGCGTTTTTCACGAGCGGATGGCGAACAGCTTCCCGTAGTGCGCCCCCATCTCCCCCACCAATAATAAGTACGTTGTAGGGGGTAGGGTGTGAATTTAAGGCCACGTTCGTTATCATCTCATGATATACATATTCATCCACGTCTGTGGTCATAACCATTCCATCCAGCAGCAGCATTCTGCCAAATTGTTCGGTGTTAACCACCGCCAAATGTTGGAATTCGGTCTGTTCCACTTTTAGAGTTTCGGTTATTTTACATGTAAACCCCAGGGATGGGGTTTGATATTCCGTTACCCATATATCCAATGAGTTTTCCTCCTCAAATTGATTCGTAAATCATGCTGGTTTTAATACCACAGTGGTACAGCCGCAAAAGCGCAACCGATGTTCTCGACCACATGTTCAGTTGATGCCACTTTTACTTCATCTAATTCAAATCCACGAATCCGAAAAGCTTCCTCCACCATCATGGTCACCTTTGCTTCAGCTTCTTTCTTACTGCATTTGCCCGAAAATTCCATAATGACCCCAAAGCTGCCCTGCTTTATTCCAACGCCAACTGCTGCCGAAATAATATCTCCGTGGTCGGAACTGGTGATAGAACCATAGGCTATGGGCAACAATGAGCCCGGAGGTATTTCTAAGTCCGGTTCAAATTGACATCCTGGAGGCAAAATACTGCTTACTCTAAGCAAATTGGTATTGCCAACGCGCGCTTTCAATAATGCACCATCAAACGCGGTAAGCGAAGTTTCTCCCTCTGACGAAGCGGCAGTTACAAAATATTTTTGGGGTAAAGGTAACATTGTGAACACCTCCAGATATTTTATAGCACAATAGCACTATTATATACAAATAGGATATAAAAATAAATAACAATTAATCAGGCCAGTTAATCAATCTTTCAGTGGCCATCGGTTAGGCTTCGCTGGTTTCCTTTAAGGCCTTTAAATATTCGAGAAAGTTGTTTACTGATTTGCGGCGGACTTTTTGCCGAGGATATATAACATACAAAAGTCGTTTGGCATCAATCTCATCCAGAGTAATAGCTTTCATCTTGCGTTGTTCTATTCTTTTGATAGCCCAGCGGGATACGATTGAGATACCTACCCCGGATTCCACCATAGCCAGGACGGCTTCGGTGCTCCCCGCCTCCATGTATATATTTAAATCTTCCTTGCGAACCCCATGTTCAGTTAGCAGGCCTTCCACTGCTTTGCGGGTGCCCGACCCCTTTTCACGGAATATCCATCTCTCATTTAGCAGACTCATTAACTTGACCTCATGATTGCGAGCCAGTTTATGATTTTCCGGAACAATTACTACCAGTTCATCTTCTAGCCATGGAAAGCCATCTACCTTGCGGTTGTTGATCCATCCTCCAATAATGCCTATATCGATTTCTCTTTCCGCAACCTTTTGAAATATTTTTTCCGTATCGGCAATATCCATGCTTATGCTAATACTAGAAAACTTGTCTTTGTACAGTTTAATCAGGTAGGGAAGTATGTATTGACCCGGAATGGTACTGGCTCCTAAATATAGACTGCCGCGGCGACTCTCCGATACTTCCTCCATTGCTCTTTCAGTCTTCTCAACCGTTTTGATAATCTCGCGTGCATAGTTGTATAATATCTCGCCAGCCTCAGTTGGCTTTAACTTACGGCCCGATCTCTCTAAAAGCAACACTCCAAAATTATCTTCCAAACTCTGAATCTGTTTCGTTACGGCCGGTTGGGAAATGCCAAAATCATCTGCTGTCTTGGATAAGTTCTGGTTTTCAACTACCCTGACGTAAGTCTTGAAAAGGTTCAGATTCATCTTAAAAAGCCCTCCAAAATAGTATCTACAGCTTCTTGCTCACTTAATCCCAGGGACATAAGTTTTATCAACTGTTCTCCAGCAATTTTGCCAATAGCTGCTTCGTGCGTTAGCACTGCTTCGGCATCTTCGGCCTGAAGTTCAGGTATTGACCTTATCCTGGCCTTATCCATAAGTATGGCATCACATTCAACATGTCCTACACATGCAGCCTGGCCTATCAAAGCCGCCCTGAACAGCTGAAAAGATTCTCCCTGGGCAACTGCCCTGGATAACACCTGGGCCGCCCCACCGCTTCCTTCTATATATATTTTGATATCAGACTCGGCCTTTTGATCAGATTGAGTAAGCAATCGTTCGATAATTTTCAGATTTCCTCCAGCATGAACATGGGCTACCGTGGAGCGCACGGTATCATTCACTCCTTTGATTTGAACCATCTCTAATTCTGCGCTGGCGCCCTCTTCAATCGTAATAATGGTAGTCGGGTTCAAAACTCTTTGGCCCGCTGCGCTGCCTTCGCCGTAGTGCTTTTCCAGATATTTTAATTTAGCTCCAGCTTTTACGATAATCTCATGTATACCATCATGACGGGAGATGGCATGACTGTCGTTATGTATACCGCACCCGGCAATAATGGTCGCATCGGCATTTTCTCCCACAATAAAGGTATTGTAAACCTTGTCCTGTAAACCAGGTTGAGTCAATACTACTGGTACATGAACAGTTTCATTTCTGGTGCCTGGTTTTATTTCCACCACCAATCCCGTACCGTCAGCATTTGGACCCACTGATATATTGGGAGAAGATTGTCTCATAACCGCCGTGCCATTAAGTCTTATATTTAGTGCCCCTTTGGGCACCTCCTTTATATCGGCAATTGTATCCAGCAAATCCAGATCTAATTTACTTAACATCATAAATCAAATCCCCCTGACATTTATTACGAACTTTACATTCTATATCATCCTTGATTAAATGCCATATTTCCGCCGGAGTACCGTGCTCAATGATTACGCCGCCTTCAACAACTATTATTTCATCGCACACCGGAATAATTTTTTCATTATGGGTAATAACAACAGCTGTCTTATGGGGATTGTTTTTATATGTAGACAATATAAGACCCAATAATTTTTGTATGGTCCACAAATCGACCCCTGCTTCCGGTTCATCGAATATACTGATGATAGGATTGCGTAATAATAATTGAGCCATCTCAATCCTTTTTATCTCGCCACCACTCAAACCTGCTCCCAGGTCGCGGTCTAAATAATCTTCAGGGCATAGACCCACATCTCTGAGATAACCCCTTATCCGCAACTGATCAGCTTGAGGACAAGCTATGGCAAGCACATCCTGTATAGTTAGGCCTTTAAAGCGGGGCGGTTGTTGAAACGCATAACCGATACCCTTGCGGGCTCTTTCAGTTATGGTCAGATTGGTGATCTCCTTACCTTCCAGATAAATATGACCACTACTCTGTTTATAGATTCCCATAATTACCTTGGCAATGGACGACTTTCCGCCACCGTTAGGTCCGGTTACGGCATATACTTTCCCTTTTTCAAATTTGATATTTATACCTTTAAGTATTTCTATCTTTTCACCACTATCATTATCAACCTGCATGTGTATATCCTCAAGTTTCAACACAAAACCACCGCCTTTGAGTTTAATTAGTTTATTTTATCATAACCAGGAATTATAAGTCTAATATAGGAGCGCAAAAAATAAGGGCGCGCTATATTTGGATAACGTTCCCCCGTCTCGGTTTATTTTTGCGAACCCTAAATGCCAGGACCGGCTCTCTTAACTTCGTCACCTACTGGTATGTAAGCGTAACAAGGGGACGGTCCTACTGTTGCATTTCTCCAATGAACACCTTGCTGCAACCAGATCCATCCCCCCTGTCGCAAGACTCCGCTTAGATGTCTTCGTAGAACTTGCCGATATTACGTAAACGCAGATAGCGCTGCTCTAATAGTTCCACTATTGTCTGCGAACACACTTCATCTAAATGTTTCTTTATGCTCGACTCAAGTGATATTACAAAATCGGGCGAATCCAAAAGATGTTCATTAACCGGCTCATCTATAACCTCATCAACAATTTCCAGGTCTTTCAAATACGCAGCATTCAGTTTAAGTGCTGCTGCCATTTCATCAGCCCTTTTAATATCGCGCAGCAGTATTGACGCGCAGGTCTCAGGTGATGCAACTGAAAAAACCGCATTAGAAAGCATCAGAATACGATCAGCAATGGTTAAGGCTAAGGCCCCTCCGCTGCCACCTTCGCCAGTGATGACTGAAACGACTGGCACTTTAATATTGCTTAAACATAGCAGAAGCTGCGAAATAGCCCATGCCTGTCCGCGTTCTTCGGCTCCAATACCCGGATCAGCACCAGGTGTATTTATGAAGGTTAAGACTGGACGGCCAAACTTTTCAGCCTCTTTCAATAATCGGTATGCTTTACGATAGCCTTCAGGACGGGGCATACCAAAATTATGGCTGATATTGTCAGCTGTATCTTTACCCTTTTGATGCCCTATTACGGTCACCGAACGTCCGTCAAATATACCTATTCCACCTACTATGGCAGGATCATCGCCATATAAGCGGTCTCCATGCAGTTCGATAAATTCTGTACAGAGCAACTCTATATAATCCCTGGTCATAGGTCTTTCTAAATCACGCGATATAAGTACCTGCTCCCAGGGAGTCAAGTTCTTATATCTTTCCTCTTTCAATTCATTTATTCTTTTTTCTACATTGGCAATCTCACTGCTGAAATCGCAGTGTAAACTAACTGATAGATCCTTTAGTTCCGTCAGCTTATTTTCTAACAGCTTATACGTCGTTTCAAAATCAAACTTGTTTCTCGCCATGACTTCCTCCTTGGTGAAGGTTCAGTAAGCGTATCAACAAAGAACGCATCTCCAACCGGGGCCAAACTATATCAACCATTCCATGTTGTAAGAGAAATTCCGAACGCTGAAATCCGGCCGGAAGTTTTTGCCCCGTTGTTTGCTCGATTACTCGGGGCCCCGTAAAACCAATTAATGCACCTGGTTCGGCTATTATAATATCTGCCAGGGATGCAAAACTGGCGGTAACTCCGCCAGTAGTAGGGTGAGTCAGGATAGATATGAAGAGCAGTCCGGCAGCATTTAACCGTCCCACCGCAGCACTGGTTTTGCCCATCTGCATAAGGGAAAGCATACCTTCCTGCATGCGCGCTCCTCCCGAACAACAAACTATAATGAAAGGCAGGGAGTACTTTATGGCTCCTTCAATTGCCCGGCAAATCTTTTCTCCCACCACTGAACCCATGCTAGCCATCATAAAGCGTGAATCCATCGCGGCAACCATTACATCAACCCCACCAATTTTAGATCTTCCGGTTATTATAGCTTCAGGTAAGCGGGTTTCCTCTCTGGCTTTATCCAGCTTTTCTTCATAATCTGGAAACCCTAGCGGATTATAGGAGATGAGATTGGCATCCCATTCATCAAATGAATCCTCATCGCAAAGCGAATATATTCGCTCCCAGGCAGTAACAGAAAAGTGGTGTGAACAACGTGGGCAAAGGTCGTTGTTTTGTATTTTCTCGGCTTCAGATATCCAGGCCGAACAGGCCGGACATGAGAAATTGCCTTCTCGAGTATCAAATGGGGGAGATTTTTTTACACCTGATAAATCAATATAAGTCTTTTTTTTGTTAAACGCTGGTTTAAACATGTTAAGCATCCTTCCGAGGTGATTTATCCAGTCCGAACATAAGCTCACCCCGACATACCAATTCATTTTGAACTTTTATTTCACCTTTGAACCATCCGAAGTTGCTTTTCAACTTAATTACCTGGGTGCTAATAACTAATGTGTCTCCTGGGACTGCCTGACGCTTAAAACGCATCTTGTCGACTCCGGCCAAAAATCCCAGTTGCCCCTGATATTTTTCCTGGCTGAAAAGGGCGCAAGCCCCCACCTGGGCCATGGCTTCTATCATCAGCACCCCGGGCATAATAGGCCGACCTGGGAAATGGCCAGCGAAATAAGGTTCATTTATAGTTATGTTCTTGATCCCTATCGCTTTAATTCCCGGCTCCAGCTCAATAATTCTATCTACCAGGAGAAAAGGATAACGATGGGGCAGAACTTGGAGTATTTCGTTAATGTCCATATTATTACCCCTGTTATTCATACTTTCTAATAATTAGCGCAGCGTTATGGCCGCCAAAACCCAGCGATTCTGAAGCAGCTACATCTATCTGTTTTTCTCGAGGCTGTGCCCTGACGTAGTCCAGATCGCATTCCGGATCGGGATTATCAAGATTGATAGTGGGCGGTATCAGGTTGTTCCTTAATGTTAATACAGTGGCAATCAGTTCGACTGCTCCAGCAGCTCCTAACATGTGTCCAGTAGCAGATTTAGTCGAAGTAATAGCTAATTTATTATACTCTGAACCCAAAACCTGTTTGAGTGCTTTGGTTTCCACTAGATCATTATAATGGGTTCCTGTACCATGGGCATTCATATAATCAAGCTCTCCCGGTTGAACATCAGCCTCTTGCAAGGCTGCTCTTAATGCTCTAGCCGCCCCATTTCCTTCGGGGTCAGGCTGGACAATATGGTAGGCATCGGAGCTGCTGCCATAACCGATTAATTCCGCATAAATCTTGGCATCTCTCTTTAAGGCATGCTCAAGTTCTTCCAAAATAACAATACCTGAGCCCTCGCCCATAACAAAGCCATCCCGATCAATGTCGAAGGGCCGGCAAGCTTGCTGGGGCTGATCGTTGCGGGTAGATAAAGCTTTCATGGCGCAGAATCCTGCAATACTCAGAGGGGTTATGGGAGCTTCGGTCCCTCCGCTTATCATGATGTCTGTATCTCCATGCTGAATAATGCGATAAGCATCACCAATAGAATTAGTTGCGGTCGCACACGCTGTAACTGAGCAGCTGCTGGGTCCCCGGGCTCCAAACATAATTGACACCTGCCCGGCCGCCATGTTGGGAATTAACATGGGAATAAAAAATGGGTTTATTCCACCAACGCCTCGTTTCTGTAAAACTAAGTATTGTTTTTCAAATATGTCCAACCCGCCAATTCCAGTCCCTATGACTACCCCCGCTCTATCGGGGTCAAACTTGTTCAACTCCAGGCCGGCATCATCTAAGGCCAATCGAGAAGCGGCGCAGGCATATTGGATAAATGGATCCATGCGTCGGGCTTCGGTTCTAGGCATGTAATCCTGCGCATTAAAATCCTTTACCTGGGCGGCTATTTTAGTAGGATAATCGCTGGCGTCAAAGCGGTCGATAATACCAATACCACTTTGTCCTGCCAGCAAATTCGCAAAAAATCCCTTTATATCGTGGGCAATGGGACTAATGGTCCCCATGCCTGTGATTACGACTCTGCGTGGTATCAAATTTTCACCCCATTTTAAGACTATTCTCCCAGGTGTTTTTCTATGTAATCAACTACATCTTTGACTGTTTTCAGGTTTTCGGCAATTTCTTCTGGTATCTCGAATTCATATTCTTCCTCTAGTAACATTATCATTTCGACAACGTCTAGGGAATCGGCTTCCAAATCCTCTTCAAAGCGCGATTCAAGCTTGATTTCGTCACCCGAAATATCTTTTACTTCCACTATAATCTTTTTAACCGTCTCAAATACTGACATTATTAACCCTCCTAAAATTATTTTAATTGGATACTAAATGGACATACCGCCATCGACCCGAATAACCTGCCCATTTATATAGGCAGCTGCAGGTGAAGCTAGAAAACCTACCAGTGAAGCAACATCCTCAGGAGTGCCCAATCTACCGACGGGAATCTGCGCAACCATTTTGGCACCGACCTCGGGGGGGAGATTTCGAGTCATATCACTTGCTATATAACCGGGAGCCACCGCATTGGCAGTAATCCCGCGAGGTCCATATTCCTTGGCTACTGAATAGGTAAAACCCAGCAGACCCGCTTTGGAAGCAGCGTAATGTGCCTGCCCGGCATTGCCGCCCATTCCTACCACGGAAGATATATTAATAATTCTTCCCTGTCTCTTTTTCATCATATACTTAAGAGCTGCTTTCGTACAATAGAAAGCTGACGACAAATTAGTGTTTATAACATTATGCCACTGAGCATCGCTCATACGAATGAGCAGTTGATCTTTATTAATCCCGGCATTATTGACCAGAACATCGATACGGCCCAGACTTTCTACAGTTTTTTCAACCAGTTGGGCTGCACCTTCGGAAGTGGATACATCAGCGCCCAAAATAACACCTGCTCCGCCGAAAGATTCAATTACCTGCAATACTTCCTCAGCCTGTTCTTTATTATGGGCTTCATCACTCTTATTATAATAGTTTATGGCTACCCGAAAGCCATTTTGCGCCAACTTTATAGCTATGGCTCTGCCGATACCGCGTGAACTGCCGGTAACCAGAGCTGCATAATCCATATTACTCATATTCCTTCACCTTCTCCATAAGTTTTGGCAGGGTTTTATTATCCTCAATTCTGCCCAGGATTCGAGAACGGTCAATTTTCTTAATTAATCCGGAGAGGCTGGAACCCGGCCCTATCTCTATAAAATAATCGACCTTGTTCAACATGTAGCGCACACTTTGTTCCCAGAGTACCGGCGAATGCAATTGTTTTACCAGCAATTCAGGAAAATCCCCGGCCCTGTTTTCCCGCGCATTAACGTTGGAAATGACATCTACAATAGGTTCACTAAACTGCACCCTGGCAACCTCCACCGCAAACTTGCGGGCACATTCTTCCAATAGGGGACTGTGGCTAGGCACACTAATGGGAAGCATCATAGTCCTGGCACCTGCTTTTTTGAGCAAGCTGGACGCCTCTTCCACTGAACCTCTTTCCCCCGATATCACCAGTTGGCCCGGACAATTATAGTTGGCTACCATCACGGTTCCCTCTACCTGGTCACATATGCGTTCCACCAGGTCAGTCTCTGAACCTATGACTGCCGCCATCGCTCCTTTGCCAATTGGTACTGCTTCCTGCATAAGTCTTGCTCTTGTCATGACCAATGGCAATGATTGTTCTAATGTCATAGCTCCGGCTGCGGTCAAAGCAGTGTACTCTCCCAAACTCAAGCCCGCCATAAGCTGGGCTGATAAACCATTTTTTCTCGCTGCCGCCAGGCAGGCCAAACTGGTGACCATAATAGCCGGTTGCGAATATATGGTTTGATCCAATTGAGCCTGGGGACCTTCAAAACAAAGTGTACTCAATTTATATCCGCATATTTGATCAGCTAAATCAAACACCCGGGCTGCTTCCTCATATGAGTCGGCCATTTCTTTTCCCATGCCTATATATTGAGAACCCTGCCCGGGGAACACAAAAGCCATCCTTAACATTTGAATCCTCCCATTTTGTCCAGTATAGCAACTGTTTCCGTCATGATTTCCTTTATTATTACCGCTGCTGGCTGCACCTTTTTCACTATGCCAGAAATCTGGCCTGCCAGAATGCTGCCATTTTCCATATCACCATCCACCGCAGCCATAGGGTAGCGGCCTGAACCCAGTTGCATAAGCACTTCTTTGTCAGCCCCGTCTTTTTCGGCTTTCAGGTATGCACGGGTAAAGGTATTCTGTATGGCTCTAACAGGATGACCGGTTGACACACCGCATACAACTGTAGACCGATCCCTGACCTTTATAACTTTATCCTGATAGGCGGGGTGCACATTGGCTTCCTGGGCGCAAATAAAACGCGTGCCCAATTGAGCACCCTGAGCACCCAAAGCCAAAGCTGCAGCAACGCCACGGCCGTCTGCGATTCCTCCCGCCGCAATAATGGGAATTTTCACTTCATCCGCAACCATCGGCACTATACACATAGTGGTCATTTCTCCTACATGCCCGCCTGATTCAACGCCTTCAATTACCAGAGCATCGGCACCTAAGCGTTCCAAACGACGTGCCAGAGCAACTGCAGCTACCACCGGAACTATCTTTATCCCAGCTTCCTTAAATTTAGCCATTAAAGGACCGGGATTTCCTCCCCCCGTAGCAACTACAGGAATTTTCTCTCTAATAATTAACTCCAAGTTTTCTGACAGGAAAGGTGAGGTAAGTACCAAATTGACAGCGAAATTACGGGAGGTTATTTCGCGCGCGATTCGGATCTCTTCCTGGAGCCAGGATGACGGGGCGTTACCGCTGCCTATGGTTCCCATTCCGCCTGCCTCAGAAACGGCGGCAGCCAATTTGCCTCCCGCAATCCACGCCATGCCCCCCTGAATTAGCGGATAATTAATTTCCAATAAATCGCATAAGCTTGTATGTATCAGCATCTAATCTCTCCCCCAACGCAGGATTGCCCCCCCATAAGTAAGACCAGCCCCAAACCCAACCATAAGTACATTGGCACCCTGTTGCAACGGTTGTTTTTCATTTACCTGGGCCAGGGCTACCGGTATGGAGGCAGCCGACATATTTCCATAATGATCCAGATTTACCACTACTTTTTCCATTGGTATCTTCATTCGCCTTACTGCGGCCCGGATAATGCGTATATTAGCCTGATGGGGTACAAATAAATCTATATCCTCAAAACTCAAACCTGCTTTGCCTAATAATTCCTCGCTGGCTTCGGCCATAATTTTGGCGGCAAACTTAAATATCTCGTTGCCATTCATTTTCAGGTAATGCAAGCGTTGTTCAATCGTTGCATCGGAGGCTGGCAGGGCTGAACCTCCAGCTGGCTGATAGAGAAGACCTGCTCCATTACCGTCAGCAGCAATGAGGGTACTGAGGAGTCCGTATTCTCCTGCAGATTTTCCCAGAACCATAGCCCCCGCACCGTCGCCGAATAGAATGCTGGTATTGCGGTCAGAATAGTCAAGTACCTTGGAAACAATTTCGGAGCCAATAATCAAGACACGCTGGTATTCAGGGGATAGCAAAAATTTTTCGGCTACTGTAAGAGCATATACAAAGCCTGTACAACCGGCTCCCAAATCAAATGCCGCCGCGTTTTTAGCTCCCAGCCCAGCTTGCACTATGCAAGCAGTAGCAGGAAATTGCATATCCCCAGTGACTGTAGCCACAATGATAAGGTCAAGTTCCAAAGGGTCAACATTGGCATCCTGTAAAGCTCTTCGAGCCGCCTCAATGGCCAAATCCGAACATTTACCCTCCGGTCCTATAATTCTACGTTCTTTTATACCGGTTCGTTCGATTATCCATGCATCACTGGTGTCCATCATTTTTTCCAAATCATGATTACTGAGAATTGTGTCCGGCACACAATAACCAATGCCAAGAGCTTTAGCTTTCATTGTCAACAATACCTTTCCAGTATTTTCTTATGATCAGTATAACAATTTACAAAACCTATCGGTAGAATACTTGGGATAAGTTTATACAGTGATACGCTATCTTGTCAATAAAGTATACATATTTTCTTATGATTTTGATACTTTTATGGTATAATGCATACGTTATAATGGTTTTGATTTGTATTAAACAATGGATGATAGCGCCAGGTAGCATAGTACCTATGCTTAACAGTCAATGATAGCATGTACATTTATGTTAATTGTCATGCGTGTTGAGGAAATATCTGCCATAATTATTCTAAAGACTAGATAAGGAGATGGGCATGGATACCAAATATTTAAAGGAACTTCATATTGGGGATTTAATTGCCCCAATTCCTATTATTCAAGGAGGAATGGGAGTAGGAATCTCGATGTCTGGATTGGCCTCGGCAGTAGCTCAAGAAGGTGGTATTGGAGTAATTGCCGCAGCAGGCATAGGCATGCTGGAGCCTGATGGCTTCTCCAACTATGTTGAAGCCAGTAAAAGGCGTTTAAGAATGGAGATTCGTAAAGCTCGCGCCGCCACGGATGGAATTCTGGGTGTAAATATCATGGTGGCACTTTCTAATTTTGCCGATATGGTCACGACTGCTATTGACGAAGGTATCGATATTATCTTCTCCGGTGCAGGACTTCCGCTGAGCCTTCCCCAATATCTGCCGGAAAAGCACAAGACGAAACTGGTGCCGATTGTATCGTCAGGAAGGGCAGCAGGGTTAATTGCAAAACGTTGGTTGGATAGATATGATTACCTACCCGACGCTTTTGTTGTTGAAGGTCCCAAGGCTGGTGGTCATCTCGGTTTCAAACCAGGACAACTCAGCGATCCTAAAGTGGCCCTGGAAAATTTGATTCCGGAGGTTATACACTCAATTAGGCCCCTTGCCGAAAAGAACCAGCAAGATATTCCGGTTATTGCAGCCGGCGGGGTATTTACCGGTCAGGATATTTATAAATATATCCAGTTGGGGGCGGCAGGTGTGCAGATGGCTACTCGATTTGTAACCACGCACGAATGTGATGCTGATATTAAGTTCAAACAGGCATTTATTGACGCTCGTCAGGAAGATCTAGTTATTATAAAAAGCCCGGTGGGGATGCCGGGAAGAGCACTCCGCAACGAATTTATTGATGATGTTGACGCCGGCAAGAGAAAGCCCTTCAAGTGTCCCTATCATTGTATAATAACCTGCGATTATCAAAATAGCCCCTACTGCATAGCAGTGGCTCTGATGAACGCTCAAAAGGGTAACAGCAAACACGGTTTGGAGTTTGCCGGCGAGAACGTTTTCCAATGCCAGGAAATCGTATCGGTTAAAGAATTAATGAATACTCTGGTGAAGGAGTATGAAGAGGCCGCCCAAAATGGGGATCATCGCAACAATATGCAGTAATTAGTTTTTGTATTTATAAGCCCCCCTCCTTTAATGGCAAAGGAGGGGGGCTTTTTACCTTAACAGATGGTCAGATCGTCTATACCCTGCCAATCGGCCAACCTCTTTTTCATAAAATCAGTCTGCTCTTCGGGCATATCATTTATCAATAACACATATTTCCCTTCCTCAAGCCACTGTTCAATTAATCTGGTCCCTTCCGATTGCAAACCCATATCATTACATACTTCACCCAGGCTGCCATCACAATTTTCACTGGCATCAGTTATAAAACCATAAACAGGGCCAATGCTGGCAACCATACCCAGCGGGGCTAATTGAACTACTCCTGCATCCAAATCTCCCCTATCAACATTTTGTCCATTGGTATCGATGATAATATTATCTAACCAATGCACTTCATTTTCGTTGCCTGAAAATAAAAGGGAAGCATGTTCCTCAAAACCACGGTTTCTTAAATCCGTAAGCACAGATTTCGCCATACGGAGATGGTCATAAGTACCTATCAAGTTAATGGCCAACTTATTCACCCCTCATAAATCAAAACTCATCTTCATTATAGGTTTATGTTGGTCAATAAATGATTTTCTATGCACCATTATTTAACCACCCCGGAATGAATGGAGAGGAATGCGGCCTTAACAATCTTCAACAACTATAGAATCAGCAATCCTCCGGTCCAGGGCGAGGGTGGTATTGCCAACTTTGATAATCAGGGGCCCCTTAAATGGATGCCTTGATAGCATTTCTATTTCCGCCCCGGGCATAATTCCCATTTCGTATAGACGCCTGGCCATGGGATTGTCATTTAATATCTCCAAAACATGCACTTTATGGCCGGGTTTCATTGTGGTCATCAACATAACGTCTGCCTCCTTAGCCTGGTAAGATGATATTTAATAAGATGCCCACTGAAAAGGAAGTTGCTAAACCCAGCACAATTATTTTAGCCAGGCTCTTGAAGCCCACTTCTCGAACTGTCATCACCATCATAGGTAAACAAGGTAAAGACAGCGCAATCATACTAATCGCAATAGTAGCTTCTCTGGGGTTTAACGGCAGATTCATCAACACAATTGGGGCCAGGTAGCGTTGAAAAACCGTAATCAAAACCGCGACAAAAGCCTCGGCCGGTATGCCAAACACAAGTCTGGTAAACCCCTCCAGGCCCCGAAATAATTCAAGTACCCCGGACTCCATCAGTGTTCTTATACCGATGCTCATTAGCAGCAACAGTGGTAATACTTCAGTAAAAAAACCGGAAAATCTTATCTTAATCTTATTCCATATATTAGTCCCCAAAGGAATTCTCAACGGAGGAAGTTCATATATAAATTCACTTTCCCCCGGCATAATTCTACTGAGGGTGTATGCGAGTACTAACAATACCGTCAGCATAGTAATTACTATTACGGCCAGGGAGGCCTGAAAGGCCGAGATAACCGAAGCCAAAATCCCCAGTGTCGCCGAACAGGGGATTACAATACTGAGCAAGGTTATAATAATAAATCGCTGGGCTTCAGTAGGCAGTATTCTAGTAGCTACTATGGCCGGGGTTCTACACCCGAACCCCAATGACAAAGGTATAATCGCCTGACCGGATACCCCAAAGATACTTCCCGCCCTCTCCAGAGCCACTGAATATCTGGGCAGCAAGCCGGTGTCTTCCAGAAGAGCCATCAGTAATCCTACCATAAGCATCGCCGGCATAATAATTGTAAAAGGTATTATTAAGCCTTCCGGAACCGCCTTAGCGAGCACTGTACTCACAATACCGGATGGCAAAACAGCCATAATAAATTCTTCAATTATTCTATTGATAGGCTCCAATATACTATTTATGGGACCTTCACTTATCTTGATGAAATTCAGCAAGAGCTTAAAGCCCAGATAAGCTATGAAAAGCAGTATTATGGTGCCCAAAATGGGTCGATCCACCACACCTTGAATCTTTTCGAGCCAGGCCTTTTGACGGGCACCCATTTGACCACTGACCATGCGCGCCACCTGCCGGGCCTTCTCTGCCCTGCGCAAGTCTTCCGGACTTACGCAGTCACCAATGGCCAGGCCACAATTATGACAATTACCTGAACATTTGCATTCCTGGCCCAAAATTATAATCTGCGCTTTTTCTTCGGTCCTGTCACCATACCCATCCGGCCGGCCATAGTGTACTGATCTGCGACCTTTATTATCAACTTGCTTCTCCAGATATTGCATTAACTCTGCCAGCCCTTCTCCAGTGGCAGCAGAGAAAGCTAAAACCGGTGAACTAAGATTCGCCGCAAGTTGTTTGCAATCAATCTTGATTCCCATGGACCGAGCTCGATCTATTTGGTTTAGCAGTATTAACATCGGTTGGCCCATTTCTGACAATTCATAACTGAGAATGAGATTTCTTTCCAGGTTAGTAGCGTCTACAATGTTGAGAATAAGATCAATTTCTTTTTCATTAAACAAACCCTGAGCCAGATTAGCTTCCTCACCATTTGAATTAAGTGAATATATTCCCGGGGTGTCATAGATATTAATTACCTGCCCCCCTATTTTCAGGGTTGAGCTGGTTATTTCCACGGAAGTTCCCGAATAATTGGATACAAACCAATTGCTGCCCGTTATCCGATTCAATACAGCACTTTTACCAACATTCGGATTACCTATTACCGCAATATTCAATAGAATCACCTGCTTCGTCAGATATTGATAATCATTATCAATCTATTATTTAAAAAATTACTTATGGTGTCTGCATTCGGAACAATAGGCATATACTTTTAATTGATGATTCACAATCTCAAATCCATCTCTCTCAAGGTGTTCTTCCAGACTATCAAGCAGGCCTTCCTCTACTTCAAATATTTTACCGCAGCCAACACATAATACATGATGGTGTTGGTGTTCAGATAAATCCGCCAGCTCGTAACGATACTTTCCCTCGTCAAAAATGGTTTTATATAAAATTTCTATTGCCGCCAAACGTTCCAACGTCCGGTAGACAGTTGCAATCCCGATATTCGGCACCTTTTGTCGCGCTCCATATAAAACTTCTTCAGCGGTAAGATGTCCCCCCCGGTTTTCCCGCATGACTTCCAAAACCGCTCTTCTCTGCTGGGTCAGCTTATAATCGGCTTTTTCAAGTCTATCTTTAATTACTTGATCAAACATCAGCCATCACCCCAATAATGATAATCATTATCATATATATATTATATGGTTAGCAGCACGGTTTGGCAACTGTAATAAAAAAGGTGCCCACGATAAGATCAAATCAACATTTGACCACATCACAGACGCCTTCACCCTAATAAAATATTGCTAAGTATCTTATATAAGATAGCTGGATGTTAGGACCTAAAATACCACCCGCCGCTGCCAGTCCTTATTTTTGTCGTAAGTCCTTAATATCAGCATTGTTCTTCACGTCTTCCAAGTAAGTTTCAAACGCCTTGTTCTTCTGATCCATTTCCATTTGGAGTTTTAACTGATCCTTTACCTCTGCAAAGGACAGTTGCATCGCATCTTTCTTATCCCCTGCCTTAATGATGTGATAACCAAAATCACTCTTAATTGGTTGGGAACTCAACTGTCCGGGTTGGAGAGCCAGAGCAGCCTGTTTGAACTCGGGTACGAAATTCGTGCTCTCATTTACAAGGCCTAAATCACCACCCCGGTCTTTACTACCGGGATCACTAGAATACTGTTTGGCCAAAGCAGTAAAATCATCGCCTTGCTTGAGCTTCATGATTATTTCTGAAGCTAGTTGTTCACTATCTACTAAAATGTGAAATATCTGTATTCCTCCCGGGTCTTTGAACATGATCTTGTTTTCATTATAATAATTCTGGGCATCGGTATCGCTTACTTTAATGTCACCGATGGTCTTTTCCTGCAACTTTTCATAAAGTTTACTCGTTTCAATTTGTAACCGCAAATCCTCTTCGCCCATTTGGAGTGTATCTAAAAATTTTTTATAACCATCGACCTCGCTATTATTTTTTGATTCTTTAAATGGGCTCAGAATACTGTCGATTTCCTCACTGCTCACAGTAATACCTTGTTTTTTGGCTTCCTGATGAATAATCTTCTGCATAATCAAATCATCATAGGTACCACTTTTTATCCGATCAATTAGCTCTTTGTCTTTGGTTTCGTCTAGCACAACCCCCTGCTGCTGTTCGAAGTTGGCTTTAATTAGATTATAGTGCACACCAAACTCACGCTGGTTTATACCCTCCCCATTTACTGTAGCAATATTGGGACTGGCCTGCTTTTGAGAACTACACCCGGCGGCTAAAAGCAGTAAAATAAACGCCATAGCTAAAATTATTCGCTTGTTCATTTTTTCCTCCCCATTTTAATGCAAGTAATGTATCAGATTTTAGCACAATTATCTTATTTACGAAATAGAGAGCAGGGACCCCCCTGCTCTAAAATGCGACTATTTGTTCTTGAATTTGAATCTTACTTCAGCTTCCTGTATTTGAGGATATCATTGGTAAATTCAATTCGATATTTATGGTCTGATTATTAATAATTCGCACATTTATATGGCTGTTCTGTAACTTTAAGCGGTTTATGGTCTTATTTTGCATACTGGATCTGAAGATGTCTCGTTCGTTTTGACTAATTGATTCGATGTTCAAGTTTAAACTCATTGAGCCTGCAGCGGTTTCGAAATTCAAAATGTAAACACTTTCCTCTATCCAGTTTAATGATTCTATTAAGCTGATTATAGCATTGATCTGTTCTTCGGCAATATTAAGAACTGAATTTTTCCCAGCGTCTGATACCATAATTATCTTAAATGAATCAATTTTGCTGCCAATAAATGCCCATATTTTATTAGAAATGTCATCGAGGCATCTTGATGGTATTGGTTCGCTCGTGAAAGTGCATTTTTCAACAATATCTTGGATCTGTCCTAATTCGGTGGATATTATGTCTATGTAATCTCTTTTTATAATAGTATTATCTTGAATAAGCTGGCAAAATCCTCTTGCACTCGTCAGAGGATTACGGATCTCAACAAGGGATCCAATCGCCAAATGTCCTACTACAGCTAATCTTTCCGCTTTCAAGATAGTCTGCTCTAGTTGGAATTTGACTGTCTCATCCTGGACAACAACCATTACTTGGGGGAAGGAGGATTTAACCAGTTCAGTTTTGATGCTCCACATAAACAAACCATTTGAGTCGTAAAATTCAACAATCTTCTCGATCGATAAATTATTGGCCCAAGTATCCTTGGCCAGATCATGAAGGATTCCTAGTAAACAACTATCAGTTTTTTCGATGAATTCTTCGCCCCAACCGTTAACTGAGATAATCTCATTTGCTTCATTAAAAATAATTATACCTAGTGGTATCTTATCTAGAATTGGACTGGTTGGCAATTTAGAATCTCCCTTCAGTGAATTAAGCCAGATGTTCCTCCAAAGTGGCATAAGATGCTTTCAGTCTGTATATAGACTTATCCTTCGGTCCACTTTTCTCAACAATTCCAACTTCTAATAATTCTTCCATAGCCGCATTTATCAACCTATGATCAATGAACAATCGCCTGGAAAATCCTTTTAGTGTATCCCGGGTATGTGGGTTAGCCAAAAAAAATGATAGTATCTGTATTTTTATTATGGCCAGGCCTAAATTTTGATTATCATAACATCCAGAGGGCATCGAATTAACTCCTTTATCAAGGTTTTTTTAGAGATATTTAGGTAAAAGTATAAATTCGCAATAATCATCTCCGAATGCTTCGCATTTCATTTCCTCACATACCATATCCTCATCCCAAGCTTTCGTAAAATAGGCAGCTAATCTACCCCTGCCGGACGCACATGATGTTTTAGGTGAAGTAGATAGTTCATTATTCACGAATATCTCGGCCATATATGAACCATAGGCCTTAATAGCTGCCCGCTTATTGAGATTATCAAATTCAGCTATTTCGTAGCGTATATTACCCAGGCGTTGTACTACATTAAGTAAATGCTCGACTGTTTCCCGAGGATTATTAAAATATGACTTGACCTTTTCGTATTCCACCAGGCTTGAATAATAGGTTGATTCATATAGTACCCGATCTAAAAGGTGAGGGGCATAATCATAAATAGTCTTAACTAGAATTCCAAAGGCATGGGTCGATAAAACGATGGCTCTTTCGCCGGCTACACAAAGATTATCACCATGTCGACATAGGATTTGCTTTATCCTCTCTCCAGGATAAATAGTACCCGAGCATGGTTTAGCATCCACAAAATCTTCGATTTCCAACTGATACTGACGACCACCTTGATTTGTGACAATCCATCTAAAACCAAGCATGCGGGGACACGTCAAGGGAAGTCCCTCCTCTTTGGCGGTAGAGCAGTATTCATAATAGGTGCAATTTTGTTTGTCGACCTGGATGTCTACTGACTCTCCCCTGTTGCTTAATTGATAATTGTTTTTATCCAATAATCCTTCTTTATCCATAGTTTCTATCCAAGCATTACATAGATCCAGCGCATTATTTGATGCCGGCTTAAATTTATCCTTAATATTCATGTTGAAAGCTCTCTCAATATAATAGTCCCAGGCTATCTCTACATAGTTCTTTCCTCCCATAGGTACATCATCGGCTAAACGACTTAGTCCCAACAAAAGATTGTTTAAGCTGCTTCTATCCATTTTGTCTCCTCCTTAACTGGCTAGATTCTGCATTATTATTAAACCGATATTGGGGTCGATAGTATAAAACAATTGGGAAGAATCGAATTTACCACTCTTCATTTTCCCCATATGCAGTGCTCGAATTGGCCTTTCCGTGGATCCAGCATAATACATGTTGATAATTACGTCATATAGATGTGCGGACAGCTTAAACATCGATTCTTCCATAACTTCATCAACCATGAGATCCATAGCGATAATTCCAGCCCTTTTCAAAAGTTTAAGACGATAGCGGTGGAATTCCATTATTTCCTGATTGTCGCGTCCTAAAAACAACGTGGATAGACTGTCAACTACGATACGAGTTGAACTGCCATTAACCATATGGTCAATTACCTCTTTTTCTAAAGCAAGATATTTCTCCAGCCCATCTTCACTGGAAAAATAATTCTTGCCGGTTGGCTCGAGACTGTATGCATCAACAAAAACTAGCCGACCTCTCTCTTCATATGGTAGTGGGTGTACACCGTACTGTTTCAAACTTTCCCGCATCTCCCCGGGGGACTGATCGCAGCAAATATATATGCAATTATCTCTGCAAGCCAAAGTCTCCTTTACAAATTGAGAAGCTAACACCGATTTACCTACGCCGCTTGTGCCTTTTATCATTATCTGGGAACCATAACTTAGTCCCGTTCCGATCATACAGTCTATGCCGTGTATACCGAAAAACCCCATCTTTTCATTTCTCATGATTAACTTCCTCCTATTCTTTGAAAAACAGCCATTCCTGCATTGCTTATCTCAACCAGATGAACACCGGAGATATATTTTTGCCCTTTCATTTTTTTTACCTCTAGTGACCTGTATTGCTTCCCCTTGCGGGTGGTAGATGATAGATAGATTTCCCCTTGTACTAGCGACTGAATGGTGGTCTTCAATGGCGATATGGCTCCAACCTGATCTTCATTCAGTATCAGGATAGTAGTGCATCCCATCATATTGAGACTGTTATGAAGATTCCGGAACTGTTTCTTAAGAGCCAGTAAATTATCACTAAACTCCGCAAATGTGTTCACAAAATCAACCACGACTCTTTGCATGGAATTTTCTTCCACCACGCTAATAATATTTCTTATTACCTCTTCCATACAGGAACAGGTGAATACCCTATCAATAAAGAAAATATCTTGATTATTATTAATGTCTTCAATATCAACATTAAATGACTTTATATATTGATTAACCCAATGAGCACCCTCTTCTGTAATCACCAGCAAGCCTTTCTCTCCCTGTTTGATGCCCTCTAACAGATAATGAAATCCTATTACCGATTTTCCAGTACCCGAAGCACCTTCGACTATTGAGGTGGTGTTTTCCAAGAATCCTCCTCCCAGGATATTATCCAAGCCCTCAATCCCACTGGGTATTTTTCTGAAATCAAATTCTGGTTTTGCAGGTGACGGGTCTTTAAGTTTGGGTACACCAATTATTTCTAATCCTTTACTAGCAAATTTCAAAGGATATTTACCTGAGATGAAATCCTGGCCACGAGACTTAAGCACTTCAATGTATCGCCTTCTGGAACATAGAGATTCATCAAAATATAATCTCAGTACAGTATCTACAATATACTCTTCAAAAGTCGCCTTTTGAGAACCATAATCATCGACCTCTTTAATCAGGACGGAGGTCAAGCCCATTCTTTTCAGGCCGCTGCACAGGCTGTATACCTCACTGCGAACCTCATTATTATTCAACTCCATAGTGAACTGGGTTACGCTATCCAGTACTAATCTCTGCGCCGATATTTCCTTAACTATGTTTTCCAGGAACCCAATAGCCTTATCCAATACTAATTCTGGGGAAGTGCATATTACTCTGAGTAGATTCATGTCTTCAAGTCTTCGTAAATCCCATCCATAATTGAAAGCGTCTCTATATAACTGCTCAGGGAACTCTTCAAAAGTAATGACAATTCCAGGCTCATTCCTTTCCACAATACCCTTATATATAAATTCGAGGCCTAGTGTGGTCTTGCCAGAGCCAGGAACTCCTTCGACCAGAATAGCACTATTTTTAACCAAACCGCCCAAAAGTAGATCATCAAAGCCAATTATGCCAGACTTTATCAACATCCAGTACACTCCTTTAAAAAGTCATATTTGCCACAAATAAGGGTTTTGCAACGCTTCAACCCTACTTAATGTCGTAATTATTAAGGTTCCTGACTGGCAATTCTAACCGAAAACACATTTTTTTTATAATGCGGACAAGTAATGACAATTCCACATCTAATGACTCGTTTCCTCCATATACCTCCTAGATTATTAATACAAAATCTTGCCGTATTTTACATTTTTCATGTTTCTCGACACCTTATGCCTCGATAATCATCAATTTAGCAGCAAATAATCATAATTGAGATTATGGCTTCTATCATTTTTTGGTAGAAAAAAGAGCTCCCCCATAGAGAAGCTCTCCTAATAATTTGCTGATTAACAACCTTGCCTTCAGACCGTGAACCCGCTTTCTATTCCCTTCTGGATAATCTGCTGGATATCAGTAAACATCTGAATAAACATACCCTCGGCTTGGAATAATTCGGCGATGGACTTATCCCGATTTAATTTAGCATAGTCCAGCGTAATCTGCTGTACTTTACCATCGTCAAGCGGTTGCCCCAGAATTTCAGCCTGATTCACTTCCATTTGCAAGCTGCGAAATTGGCGGACCTTTTCTTTCGCTTCAGGATTTTGGGCCAAATTTTTCTGCGCAGTCACATATCGCTGGTAGGTTTCATTTTGTATTAGTGCCCTGACCAACTCGTGGGCTTTGTTATAAGGATTATTATCTGTCATTTATTGTCTCACCACCTTTTTAACTTTCTAGATTCCGGTAATGATTCCGCTAAATACTGCCCCAAGAAATACCGCGTAAAATACTCCGCAGAGCAATAACATTGAGGCAGTGACATGTTTCTTACTGATTAGATGGAAATACAACACCGCCGATGCTGCTAAAGCAATTAGGGCAGATAGAAAAGCCCCCGAACTTAATTGCCAATCGGTTAAAAATATACCTAGTGCAGGTATTAAAGAACTCTGAAAAACCATGGCACCCGTAATATTACCCAGAGCCAGAGTATCTTTCTCCCTTGATATCCATATAACACTATTAAACTTTTCAGGCAATTCCGTAGCAATAGGGGTAATAATAAGGGCCAGCACAAAAGCAGGTACACCGTAATTTAATGCTACAACTTTTATAGAATGAACAAATAGATCGGCCCCCATAATTATACAAAGGAGAGCTATTAAAACCTGCCCTCCAACCCTCAGAAGCGGCGGTGTCTTATGTCCCCGGGCAAAATAACAGGGAGGTATATCCGTTTCCGATTCCAAATCTCTTTCCTGGCTTAACATTGTATGTACATACCAGACATAGGCCAGAATCATTAAAACGGCTATCAACAGCTGCCAGTTTCTCATTTGAGGAGGAATTGTACCAGCCAGAATCGCAGCGGTAAAAACGATCATAAAAAACCCCAGGTCCCGACTCATACTGGAGTAGTCGCCATGTACTTTGGTTCCGGCCCGGCGTCTTCTTTTAAAAGCATAAACAGCCACACCAGTAACAAACATAGCCAACGTTGAAAGCATCAGGGGAGCGCCTAAAATGGCCCCGATGCCAATATCCTTACCTACCGCTCCACTGCCAAATACTATGGCAATAATGGGTATGATGGTTTCTGGCAAGGCAGTTCCGACCGCTGCCAAAACGCTGCCCACCGCGCCTTCCGATAAGTTGAACAGTTTGCCCACCCACTCAACGCCATTTACAAATAATTCAGCGCCAATCAGTATAATTCCCAAACTAATTATTAGTAAAGCAATATCACTCATAACAACCACAATACTCCCTATTTCTAATATTCTATAGCCGTAATTATTTTTTCACGTCGTTCGAACCTTACCATATACCTGTATCCTGCCTGCCAGGCCGAATGATAAGCTTCCTCCAAACCCTCCCCAATTTGTCCAGGGTGGTGGGCATCGGAACCGAAAGTTATAGGAATACTATAGTCAAACATCCTACTTACTATCTCCGCTGCTGGATAAAGCTCCGACACTGGCTTTCTTAAACCCGCACTGTTAATTTCAACTGCCAGCCCATATTTTTTAATGGCCCTTAAAACTGGTTCGAAATAATAAAGTGATGGTTTTTGCCGCGGTCGGTACCCCCATATCTTAATTAAATCAATATGACCCACCACATCAAAGCAACCCGATTGAACCATTTGCATTAGAATACCTGTATATTGGCCGTAAATCTTATCAATATCCTGGTGGTCAAAACCTGCCTTGAAATCAGGATGATCAAATCCCCAGCCATTTATGTAATGTACCGAACCTATTACATAATCATATTCCCGTTGTGCAATGATATCCTTAATAATTTCCTCTTTACCAGGAGTATAATCCGTTTCAATCCCCAGCTTGAGGTTAATATCATGGCGTCGGGTAGTCTGCATCTTTTTAAATAAATCAAAAGCGATTTGATTAGTATATTCATCATGTTCACTAAAACCAATCTCTCTGATACCCTTCTGATAGGCTGTATCAATATATTGATTAACCCACTGAAGATTATAATTGTATTCACCATGGGCCAGCACGTGCACATGATAATCTACCAGCATAGATTTCTTCCTCCCTTTGCTTACCGTAAAGATTAAAACACTTTTGAATCAATAAATCAAGGCGTTATGGATTGCTGTTTAACTCATTAAGTTGAGTAATTCGTAAACAGAACAGCTGTTGATACAGAAAAAACCCATATCAATTAACGTAAAGGCTACGTCTCTTAATCCGGGTTTTTGCATGCATTTGATAATGGCTTATGATTCTTCCAGGTTAATTGTTAGCTTTATCTTTTTCTGATCTTTCGAAAAATATCATCCGGTACCGCCCTAAAAATTGAGGTTTTCTATAAAAAGAGCTTGAAAATCCTCCTGTTCGGTTAATTCAACATACTGGACTTTCGATTTTATCAAAGATGCTTCTTGAAACTTGCCATTCGATAACAAAGCTATAATTGACCCCGCCGCAGCCGCATTACCTATGTTCCTAATTTTTTCCTTGCTTACGGCAGGTATTAGTCCAATATTGATAATACTGTCTGGATCTACATAACTGCCAAAAGCTCCGGCTAGAAATATATGATCAAGTCTTGAGGCATTGATATCCGCCATCCGCAACATTATATCTATTGCCGTTCGGATAGCTGACCGGGCTAGCTGCACCTGCCTTATGTCTTCCTGGTTAAATACAAGCGGAGAGGCACATACAAGCTCATCCCCATCTAGTATAATCTCCGCACCTCTATCTCCGGTTCGCATATTGAACAGCTGAGACGCCTGAACGGTAAAGGTACCGTTTGCATCTATAAGGCTATTTTCAAGCAACACTGATACCAGGTCAATAATACCTGAACCACAGATTCCTCTGGGCATTTCTCCCCCAATCACCCTAAAGCCCAATTTCCCATGGTTCCAAAATATTTTATCTATAGCACCCTGCCCTGCTCTCATGCCGCAGCTCACTGCCCCACCTTCGAAAGCCGGACCAGCAGCGGCTGACGCTGTCCACATCCTGCCGTGATGCCCCAGTACAATCTCCCCATTGGTACCAATGTCAATCAACAGAAAGGTCTGATCGTGGATCGGTGCCAGGGTCAATAGACAGGCCGTAGTATCGGCACCTACAAATCCCCCCAACTGCGGGAGTATGCTCATCGTACTCAGTGGGTTTACCTTTAAACCTAGTTCAGATACGGGCATATGAATTTCTTCTGAAAAGCTTCCTACATAGGGAGCTGCTCCAAACCCTGCGGTGCCAAGTCCTAATAATAAATGCAACATTACCGGATTTCCTACGGCTGTAATCTTATAAATACTTAATGGACTGGCCCCTGTGTCTGATGCCATTTCTTCTATCATACTGTTCAGATTGTTAATCAGAATACGCTGCAGAGATGATGCACCCTCTTCATGTTCCATAGCATAATTTACCCGAGAAATAATATCTTCTCCGTATGTCCTCTGCATATTATTATGAGACGCCATCGCAACCGTCTTGCCGTTTTCCAAATCCACCAGGGCTGCGAAAAGGCTCGTGCTGCCGATATCCAATGCCAACCCCAATAGCGTTTCGCGCTGGCGCCCTACCTTTATCACCCTGGTCCCGCCCAGTATAATCGCATGCAATTCCAGCGCAGGCCGTCCCTGACGGTCAAGCCCGGCCAGATAATTAATATTATCGGCGCTTAGTTCTAAACTATATCCGCTCAGTGTGCTTTTAATACGATCATAAATGGGAATGTGGCATTCAGTTTCACGTCCCGGAATAAAAAATTCCTTATTACTAACCCCACTATCGTTTATTATCCCCGGGCGGTATCTAAGCAAGCTGGTTTTAGCTTTATCCTCTCTTTGCCAGTAATCGATAAATAGGGTAAAATCATCCTCCACAGTTGCTAAGCAGGCCAGCCTCTGTCCACTGCTGACCTCTTCAGGTATAAGGCGCTCCCTTTCCGTCAGGGTTAGTTCACTGACACCACCGGTCATTCGAAATTTACATTTGGAACAGTTTCCCTGCCCGCCACACGATCCTCGCATATCCCAGCCTATTGTCTCCAGAGCTTCCCATACTGTCTTACCCTTAAGGGTCCATAAGCTATATTCATTTCCATCGGGCTCTATTATCGTCATCTTGACGTGATCTGGCATATTTTCACCTGCTGTCCTCAAGTCCTTAATTATATTCTTTTTAATTGTAACAAAAAAAAGACGGCCTAAGCCGTCTTTTTACTTTAGTTTTATTCAGTCTTGGTTTCTGCCATTAATACAAATGAGAATAAAATCACCCATACCAACGAAGCTAGCAAAGCCGTAGTTGCGCCGCTCCAATCACCGCTCACAAGAATGTCCTTATTTCCTATACTATATAGTACATTGAAAAATATAACCCCAACACCGGTAAGAATGTATACCCACTTTTTCACTTGTCCAGATAGTTGAAATTTTTTGGCCCAAGCGCAGAACTTGAAGAATATGTAGATTGCAACTAATACCATTAATATTAGTACAGCAGGATTATTAAATAACCCGGTTCCTCCATGCCCTTCCGCTGCCGCTGAAGCAAACATTGCCAACACTTTTTCACCCCCCTTATTAAATAAATTATCTGCTATTAATTCTATTACTAAGGACAGAGTAAAACAACCACATTTTATGCCTTAATAATTTTACATCTATCCATGTTCCCACTTCTTTATTAAGGTATTCTCCAATGCCAAACAATATCCTGCTAATGTTTATACTTTTTTTGAGAAATTAGAAATTATTTCAGTTATTGAGGAATAAATCATCTGGTTGTGAGTTGTTTATTCGTGTATAATAGAGGCGCAAGTAAATCAGATAGTCGCGGGTATTTATACCTGAGGAAAGTCGGAGCTCCGTAGGGCAAGGTGCTGGATAACGTCCAGTGGGGGTGACCCCAAGGATAGTACCACAGAAACAAACCGCCAGGAGCGAGGATCACAGGTCTTCGCACCCTGGTAAGGATGGAACGGTGAGGTAAGAGCTCACCAGCAGGCAGGTGACTGTCTGGCTAGGCAAACCCCACCTGGAGCAAGACCAAATAGAGGAGCTTTGAGGTTGCCCGCCCCGCTCCCGGGTTAGGTCGCTTGAGGTGCCAGGCAACTGGCATCCTAGATAGATGATTATCGAATACAGAACTCCGCTTATAGATTTACTTGCATTAAATTAACGGGGACACGATTTTGTAAAGAAAAGTCCCCGCCTTTGTTATGGAACCGCCATCCAAGGCGGTTTTCTGTTTTCTGTTTTCTGCTTAACTATGTATGATTGTAAGCTTATGAATAATATCGTCTCCGGAATTTACATCCTCATAAATGGCCATAATAATCTTAAAAGTATTACAGAGGTGTCAGAAATGAATGAAGGTCTGGTAGTGGTAGTCCGCAGCATTATAGCCTTTTTTACCCTATTAATAATAGCTCGCGTCCTTGGCAAGCAGCAAATCAGCCAACTTACCTTTTTTGATTATGTATTAGGCATTACTATTGGTTCTATTGCCGCTACTCTGTCTGTGGATTTGAGCAGTCGGGCCTGGCCTCATTGGGTGGGATTAATGGTGTGGTTCGTTATTGTTTGGGGTTTACAATGGGTCACCCTAAAAAGCCGGCCGGCCGCTAAGTATATAGTTGGGGAACCTACGGTAGTAATTATGAATGGACAGATTCTGGAAGCTGCTATGCGAAATATACGCTACACTCTGTCCGACGTCCTGGAGCAACTTAGAGATAAGGGAGTATTTGATTTGAACCAGGTTGGCTTTGCGGTAGTAGAAACGAACGGAAAGGTATCGGTTTTATTAAAACCTGAATATATCCCAGCTACCCCGAGGGATTTGAAACTGAGTACCCAGAGTTCAGGACTGGGCACCGAATTAATCTACAATGGTATTGTAATCGATGCAAACCTCAAGCAGGCCAATGTCGATAAGGAATGGCTGGAAAAGCAATTGAAAAATAAGGGTATTAAGCACATATCGGAAGTATTTCTGGCTACAATAGGTAGTTCAGGGGGCCTTTTCATTGATACCTATAAAGATAGCATAAAATAACGTAAAGCCCAGCCTTAATAACTGGGCTGGATCAGGAGGCTTAGCAATGCGAAAATGGGTTTCATATCTTATCCCGATAGTTTCACTAATTTTGTTTATCGTGGTCATGCAGGGGGGGTGTTATTATTTGACTTCTCTATCTGATAGGGATATTATTCCTGCGTATGTTGAGCAGGTAGATATGGATTTACGAGCTGAACGCTGGGATGATGCTCGAGAAAATTTAAACCGTTTAGACTTAGCCTGGAAAAAAACTATCCCCAAGATACAATATCATGCTGAGATGGATGCAATAGACGGTATAAAAATGAACATCTCCCGCCTGAATGGCTCGATAGACGCCCAGGATTTAGGACTATCTTTAGCAGAACTCAATGAACTGTTGGAGCATTGGGAAAACCTCACCAATTAGAATTTCCAAAGTAATGGTTTTTAAAAAATACCTACCATAAAAAAGGAGGTATACCAAATTGTATACCTCCTTGTTCATAGCTAAATAAATCTATTTCTTTTTCTTAGTAGTCTTCTTCGCACCCTTTGCCGGAGCAGCCACTTTCTTCGGAAGTGCTACAGCTTCTTTCAAGGATTTGCCGGGCTTAAATGCAGGAACTTTAGTAGCTGGGACGGTAATTTCCTGTCCGGTCGCCGGGCTGATAACTTTTCTCTCCTTGCGATCACGTACTTCAAAGCTACCAAACCCTATTATCTGTACCTTTTCTCCTTTGGCCAATGCCTGTTGAATAGTGCCTACCATTGCTTCCAAGGCTTTTGCAGCATCCTTTTGCGTGAATTCTGCTTTCTCAGCAAGAGACTTTACTAGTTCCGATTTGTTCACGACGTAATCCTCCCTTAATATTATTTAGCCTATTCTTACATTCCCCATTAAATCGGCAAATCCTGCTAAATAAACTAAAATGTTTATATTTTTTTGATTTTTTGAGGTAATTTTTTAGTTTTTTTACTCCATAATGCAAAATTTAGTTTTTTGTCTATTTTAATTCTGCCAATCTAATCATACTTTTATACATGATTATTACAAATAGCCCCCATTTCTAGGTACTTTAGGTTACCAAATTAAAATATCAATTTTATTGGATAGAGAAGGCGGCTCAATCCCGGCAGCATCCAACCTATAAAGTAATAATATATTCCCGGTTTAACATGGACATAATCGTTACCTCTAATCCTTTTTTATGAACCTCCCCTGCCAACAGTTCATTTAAATAACTGCTCATAATTTGTTCGGTTCCCTGGTGTCCTGCATCAATCACGGCTATCCCTGATTCTACTGCATCCTTAGCTTCGTGATATTTTAAATCACCTGTTAAAATGGCATCGCATCCCTGGCGACGAGCTTTTTCTATAAAACTTGCCCCTGCACCGCTTACTACTGCAATTTTGGCCACCGGCTTGTTTAGGTCTCCGGCAACACGTACAAATTGCAGTCCCAGGGCTTTTTTTATATCTGCACAAAAATCCCGCAAGTCCATTTCAGCAGCCAGTTTGCCCATGCGCCCCATACTGAAGACTGGTCCCTTTCTGGCCAATAAATATAAATCATAAGCTACTTCCTCATAGGGATGAGCTTGCCGCATTTTATGCAGAACCACTTCCAGTTTGGATTTCGGAACCACCGTCTCCAGTCGGGATTCTTCAACCTCCTCCAGAATTCCTTCCTGACCTATAAAAGGCTGGCTTCCTTCCAGGGGGCGGAAACTGCCCGTGCCCCGAACTTTGAAGCTGCAATCCCGGTACATGCCAATATGTCCTGCTCCAGCAAGCAAAATAGCCTGTCGTACTGCATTTTCGTGCGAGATAGGTACATAAATCACCAATTTGTAGAGTGCCTCACTATACCCATTATCCAAAGGCTTAATGTCCTGCAATCCTATGCGTTCTGCTAATACCTGATTGAGGCCCCGCTCACCCGCATCTAAATTGGTATGAGCTGCATAAACGGTAATTCCAGCTTCAATAATCTCTTTAACCATACTCCCCTGAAAGTCATTATAATCAATAGACTTGACGCCGGAAAAAAACAGAGGATGGTGGGTAATGATCAATTCCGCTTTTTGACTCACGGCGTGCTGAAGCACCGCCTTATCCAGATCAAGCGCTATCAGCACTTTGTTGACCGGATTTTTCATGGACCCAATTTGCAGTCCTACATTATCCCACTTTGCGGCTAGATGCAGCGGAAAGTAATTTTCTACTATTTTAACAATGTCTTTAATCCTGGCTGACACCGAGTATCTCCTCCAATCTTACGATTTTCTTCCTATAATCATGCGCTAATTCACTATTCTTTGGTAGGGGAGACCGCATGAGATCTACATATATGTGCTTGTATTTTTGCAAATACCTTTGAATAAAGCCCCGGTTTATTTCATTATCCTCTTTTAAAATCAAAGGACCTATGTCTATTTCTAAATCGGTCAGCACATACGGACAATTGCCCGGGCGGCTGACTATCACTAAATAAACCCGCCGATTTTCTCGCACCAGACGTTCATCCTCTATTACCCATCCCCGGTTAGCCAGCCACTGTCTCAACGCCCTTGCTTTGCTCATTGGTTGAAATATGAAACGTTGAAAACTAGCCGCTTTATCCCCATCATAGGCCAGGATCTCCACTATGGTATCTCCACCCAGGCCAGCTATTATTACATTATTAACTTCTCCGCTATCAAGAACCTGCAGGCCATTACCCTGGCGCAGGGATATCTTATCGGCAAGTGCACTCTCCTGTACCGCCCTGCACGCGCAAGCAAACGGTCCATCCGACAATTCGCCGATAATGACCCGGGAAGCGATTTTATGCTCGGCCAGATAAATAGCCAATCGGGCATGATCCGCACCGATGTCGGCCACCGATTCTCCGGGCTTAATCAGATCGGCTGCCAGCGCCAAACGTTTGCATAACATAGACATTAACATTATACCTCGGATTCATTATTATAAATAAGGAAAACCCGGATACCAACTAAGATATCCGGGACAAATTCCAAGCCTGACAACATCCTTTGTTTATAGGACCGGTAATCCTTTTAAACCGACCTGTATTTCTTCATCACTAGGGGTAATATCTTCCAGGCCCCCCGCCATAAAGTTGTCATAGGCATTTAGATCCAGTTGGCCATGTCCACTCAGATTAAATACAATCGATTTCGTAACTCCTTCTTCTTTGCCCTTTAAGGCTTCATCGATTGCCGTCCTTATGGCATGGGCAGATTCAGGGGCCGGGACTATACCCTCCGTCTGAGCGAACAGCATAGCAGCTTCAAAAACGCCCTTTTGCATTACTGATGTTGCTTCAAATAATCCATCATCATAAAGCTGGCTAACCAGGGGAGAGTCCCCGTGGTATCTCAAACCACCCGCATGGATTCCCGCCGGGGTAAAATCATGTCCCAGGGTATACATCTTCAGAAGGGGTGTAAATCCAGCTACATCACCGAAGTCATAGGCAAAGGTTCCTCTGGTAAGAGTCGGACAGGCGGCTGGTTCAACTGCTATCAGACGTATATTCCGGCCGGCTATTTTATCAGGGATAAACGGGAATGCAATGCCGGCAAAATTACTGCCGCCACCACAGCAGCCAATAACGATATCCGGATAATCATCCACCATTTCCATTTGCAGCTTAACTTCCTGCCCAATAATGGTCTGATGCAGACAAACATGGTTTAACACACTGCCCAGCGAATAGTGGGTATCTTCCCTTTGCACAGCATCCTCAACTGCTTCACTGATAGCTATTGCCAGGGTACCCGGGGTGTCAGGATTCTTCGCTAACTCGCCCCGTCCGCTTTCTGTAAGATTACTGGGACTGGGTACGCATTGAGCACCATAAACGTTCATTATCATCCTGCGGTAGGGCTTCTGATTATAGCTTACCTTTACCATATATACCATACATTCCAAATCAAACAACTTGCACGCCAATGACAATGCTGTCCCCCATTGACCGGCTCCTGTTTCGGTAGTAAGGCGTTTAATACCCTCAACCTTATTATAAAAGGCCTGCGGCAGTGCGGAATTCAATTTATGGCTGCCCACCGGGCTGACGCCCTCGTATTTGTAATAGATGCGGCAGGGAGTATCCAAAGCCTTTTCTAATCCATGTGCTCTAAACAAAGGAGAGGGTCTCCATTTTTTATATAATTCCCTTACCTCGGGGGGTATTTCGATGTACCTCTCAGTGGAAACCTCCTGGGCAATCAAACCCATGGCAAATAGAGGTGCCAGGTCAGCAGGTCCCAGGGGTTGCTTGGTTCCGGGGTGTAAGCCAGGTGATAAGGGCGTGGGCATGTCTGCCTGTACGTTATACCAGAATTTAGGGGTTTTCTCCTCCGGCAAAATGATTTTAGTAAGATCGTCTCTACTCATCTCTTCATTGCTCCTCTCGTCTGATAAATATGATATACAGCTTTGATTTTATCACAGGGATTAGCCCGCAACAAGGGTATTTTCATAATAATTTATACCACCTGCAAAGCAGTTTCATTCTTCCTATTTAAACTGGACTCCCACTTTTTACACCGATCGCCCCAGTAAGCCAGAATATCCTGGTTGCGTTTGATGCACACCACTTCACATAAGTTTGGACATCCCTTACACTCATGACTGCTGGTTTTAAAATCTCCCTCCAAGATGAAAGAACTCCCATTAAACCGGGTAGCATTATGGCTGGAATGCACCTTCTCCCGGGCTAAGATCGCGGCGCCAATTGCTCCCATGACATCATAATGCTCGGGAACTTTTATGGGCAGGTTCAGCATCTTTTCGAACGCCATTCTTAATCCGCTATTAGCAGCTACTCCCCCCTGGAAGACGACTGGGGCTTCAATCTTCTTGCCCTTGCCTACATTATTCAAATAGTTCCTGACCAGAGCCTCACAAAGTCCCATAATGATGTCTTCCATAGGGTAACCCATTTGCTGTTTGTGAATCATGTCTGATTCAGCAAAAACCCCGCAGCGGCCAGCAATTCTTACCGCTTGTTTCGATAGGGAAGCCATCTGCCCAAAATCCTGTATATTCAGGTTGAGTCGTGATGCTTGCTGATCAAGAAATGAGCCGGTACCCGCAGCACAAACTGTATTCATGGCAAAATCGTTGACTATCCCGTGGTCGAGAATAATAATTTTGGAGTCTTGACCACCTATTTCAATAATAGTCTTAACATCCGGGTAAAAATGAGCAGCTGCCACTGCATGAGCAGTAATTTCATTTTTTGTGACATCCGCTCCGGTCAATACCGATGATAGATACCTGCCGCTCCCGGTCGTTCCCACCCCTTTTATTACATTCTGCTTGAAGCTGCCTTCCATCAGAGCATTAAAACCCTCCCTTACAGCTTTCACAGGGTTTCCCTGGGTGCGCAGATAAATCTTACGGATCAAATTATAATGGCTGTCAACCAGAACCAGATTACTGCTTACTGAGCCAATGTCTACCCCCATATAACAGTCCACTTTTATGCCTCCTTGACATGCTTATTAGTCCCTATTTTTTGCCTGTGCACCATATCAATGAATGCCTCCAATCTCGTAGTGAGCCCGGCCGTTCCCGACAACTCATCAAACCATAGTGTCATTACAGGAACAGCTTCCCGGGCACTTATTGATGGCAAAATCGACTGAGCTACAATTTCCGGCATACAGGTTAATGGACCGATCTGAATGATTCCATCATATTGCATCTTCGCAAAGTGAACTGCATGCCCCACTGTCTCCAAACCATGGCCCCCCACCTGGTATTTCAAATAGGGTTTAGCATGATTAACTAATTTTTTGCGGACGGATTTTTTCACCATTCCTCCCAGAAGATGATCATTAATCCACTCGGTTAGATATGTAGACCTGCTTACTTCTGCATCCATTCGACCTATCAGACGACATATGTCATAATTGGCGGCTGGTTCCAACAAGGTATATATTTCTCCAACCAGACCTATCTTTAAGGGCTGGCCAGGTTTTAAATCCAGATGACTCATTTCCCGAATGGCTTTATGGGCAGCTTCCTGGGCTTCCTCCTTGCTGCCTGCTTGATCGATATTAACCACAGCCTTATCGTAAATCTTCTCAACCCGGTCTTTATCCCATGCCCTAGGTAGGTAGTAATCGAACTGTCTCTCTACCGATTCCACCGCGTTCAATTTGTTCCACCCGGATTTTATTGCCTTAACCGCTTCCCATAAGGATACGTTTTCCCCCAGCGCCTTGAGCTGTTGAGTGAGATCATACAGTCTGGAGTCAGGAGCTTCGAGCACAATCATTTTGAATTTATACCCTAAACCTTCTAAAATATCCCTCTCTACCTGGGCGTAATAGCCAAAACGACATGGGCCCCATCCGCCGGCCATGACAATGGTATCTGCTCCATTTTCCAATGCCTCAATGAAGTTGCCTAGATTAATCTTTAAAGGCATGCAAGCAAATTCAGGCGAATTTTTTATTCCCAATTCGAAGGTGCGTTTGGTGATGGGCGGAGGGGGTACTACATCCAGTTTAAGCCCCGCCAGCATTGCTTTCACGGCAATATGCATATCACCCATATGCGGAAATGTAATTTTCACTCACAACCGCCTTCCTTCTCTGGAGCATATCGCAAAATGCCTCCAATCTAGTTACCATTCCAGCTTCTCCGGTATGTTCATCTATGGTTATCATCATAAATGGTTTCGTTTTTAACTTACGGCTTATGATTTCTCCCACCATCGAATCCGGTCCGCAGCCAAAGCAAGCCAGATATATTATGCCATCTATTTCTGGCTGAGATTCCAGGAGGAGCGCACTTCCTACTGATTTCCGTCCCAGCGTCCAGAAAACACGTTTTGGTATCTCCGCTGCTTTGGCCTCAACTGAATCCTGGTCCAGATTCTCAACTACCTTGACCCGACAGCCCATTTGGCGAAGACGGTTGATTAGGTTCATGCTAATCATCTGGTCATATAATGAATAACCATGACCTAAAACCCCCAGGTTCAGATTATAGTTGGCGGGCAGAGCTATTTCTTCGCCTTCCCACATTCTTAACGCTTCAGCCATATTATACTCATCCTGACAAAGTGCGCGGCATTTATATAACTGGAATAGACCATGCTGATAGGCCTGTTTAATAAGATGTTTATTATGAGTAAAGATTTCCCCCACCCTGATAATATCTCTTTTTAAGAGCCGATCAGTTTTGCTGATATCAACTGTAATATCAATAATCGCTGGCAGTTCTGGGAGACTGGCCTTTATCATGTCCGGCAAACCCATGAATTTGGGACAAATATAAGAACGGGGCTCAACGCTTACCAAGCGCGGAATAAATATATAATCCAACGGTTCACAACAAAGTTCCCTAACATGCCCGAAATAGACCTTGATAGGGAAGCAAGCTTCATCCACCGCCGCTTCTACACCCTTTTCTACCGTTTGGCGGTTCGTCCAGGCCGAAGTAACTACTTCCGCGCCCAACTCCTGAAAAAAGGTCTTCCACAGTGGATAATAATAATAGTAAAAAAGTCCTCGCGGTATTCCCACTTTCATTATGTTCAACTCCCCCTAAAATCTAAAATAAAGTCGTGATTGGCAAGTTATTAAATACTAATCTTTCGGATTGAAAAATACTGCGGCCAGATATCCAAAGACGATGGCAGCGGTAATACCTCCTGCAGTCGCAGCAACGCCACCGGTAAAAGCACCCAGTAAACCTTTTTCTTGTACACCGGTTATAGCACCCTGCGCTAAAGTATGTCCGAATCCGCTCAGGGGTATGGTGGCCCCTGCACCCCCTATATTGACCAGAGGTTGGTATAAACCTACGGCGCTCAGGAAGGCACCAATGGTTATATAACCCACCAGGATATGACCCGGACTTAGACTCGGTTTGGTTAAATCTATAAATAGTTGTCCAATTACGCAAAGACAACCGCCGATTAGAAATGCCATTAGGAGCGACATACAACTTCTCCCCCTTTTGTTACTGCGATTTTTATCATCACCAACGTTTTTGTTCAAATATTTTCTATAGCTACTGCATGAGCTATTCCAGGAATACTCTCACCCTGAAAAGTACTGGTGGGGCTCATTAAGGCTCCCGTAGCTACAAATAACAAACGATTCATCTCTCCTTTTTTTATTTTACGCAGTAAAGGTCCCGCCAGCATACATCCAGAACAGCCGCAGCCACTACCTCCCGAGTCGACTCCCTGCAGGCCATCATAGAGCAGTACCCCACAATCGCTGTAATTAGGGCTGGGAACCAGTCCTTCTTTGATAAAAAGTTCGCTGGCGAGCGCCATTCCCACTGTACCCAGGTCACCGGTTACGATTAAATCATAATAATCGGTCAGACGCTCCGTATCCTGAAAATGCATTTTTATGGTATCAGCTGCGGCGGGTGCCATTGCTGCACCCATATTAGCTACATCGGTCTGCCCCATATCTATTACCTTACCTACCGTTACACAGCTCACCCGTGGACCTGCTCCGTCTTTCTGTACGACCAGGGCCCCGGAAGCAGTAGCTGTCCATTGTGAACTGGGAACTCTTTGCACCCCTTGTTCGGTGGGGGAACGGAATTGCCTCTCCGCTGTATAGTGATGACTGGAAGTGGCAGCAACAACTCGTTCATAGAATCCTCCGTCAACCATCATGGCTCCCACTAACAAAGACTCGGCCATGGTGGAGCAAGCTCCATATAATCCAAGATATGGAATGCCTATTTCCCGGGCCGCATAAGCGGAGGATATGATTTGGTTGAGCAGATCACCCGCTGCCAACAGTTCGGCGTCCTCAGGCTTCAATCCCTGTTTGCTCAGGGCCAGTTTAACCGTTTCTCTAAGCATTTTGCTTTCAGCCTTTTCCCAGCTGGCTTCGCCAACCAAGTAATCCGGCAGGATCTGATCAAATTCAGCTGCCCAGGGTCCCTCCCCTTCTTTGGGTCCTACCATGGAAGCCCAGGAAGTAATATAGGGGGGATCACTAAACATTAGTGTTTGTTGCCCTCTTTTCTTAATCGCTGCCATTTTATCCACATCCACCCCTACCAATTTATAACCCAGAGCTTTACTAAACCTATTAATACTGATGCCACAAACCCAAACACCAAAGTAGGCCCGGCAATACTGAATATTTTGGCGCCGACTCCGAAAATGTAACCTTCTCTTTTAAACTCCATAGCCGGTGCGACGATAGCATTGGCAAAACCGGTTATGGGTACAATTGAACCAGCGCCAGCTTTTTGCCCTAAATTGTCATATATCCCCAGACCGGTAAATAGAGCCCCTAGAAACACCATGATTATTGCATCTAGTGAACCAGCATCCTGTTTGTTAAATCCCATTGCCAGCAGGTAATTAAGAATCAGTTGGCCCACAACACATATTGAGCCACCTACTACGAAGGCCCACAGACAGTTTCTAATAACAGGTGGTTTGGGTTTCATCCGATTGACCAGATGATGATATTCTTCTTGCTGGGCCGTCTTAAGCATTTCTTCATTATTCATATTAATTTTGTAATCCCCCTCAATATCTTATTGTGGGCGTTACATAACAATTTTATACATTAAAGCGGGGTATATGGAGGCAATAAAAAACCAGCAGATCCGTGGACCTACTGGCACTACTGCTTTAATACAGAATATCAAATTATTCGGTATAGGCTATCTTAATGTTAGCTTTATAATCCACAATCCTGTTTCCCTTGACACTGGCAGTCCAATTATATACTTCGACCCCCGAAATGTTGCTATAAGTCTTTGATGCGTCAGCGACAGCCATACTAACAGCATCCTGCCAATCCTTATGGGATTCCCCTACAAATTCAGCAACTCTAATCTGCATGTTGTTTTCTCCTTTCAATTGCATTTAAACTTATTATTGCTATTGAAAGGCTCTTTTATTCAAGCACCTTTTTTAGTTTAATCAACGCTCCTTTTTCAATACGCGAAACCTGCACCTGAGACACTCCGATGTCGTGAGCTATTGATGATTGAGTTTCATCGCGGAAAAAGCGCCTCAGAATTATTTCTCGTTCTCTGCTGTCCAACTTACTCAAAGCCTCCCGTAAAGCCAGCTTCTCCAACATCAAAATATTGCCTTCATCATTAGCAAGCCTATCAATAAGCGAAATCTGCTCTTTTTCCTCTCCGAGATAAGTATCATATATGTATGCAGGAGACTGGCAGGCTTCCATGGCCATAACAATTTCTTCCTTATCAATTTCCAATAAACATGCTATTTCCGCAACGCTGGGTTCCTTGCCCAAGCTTGCTCGCAGTTTTTCCTGGGCCCAGCGTATTTTGCTATAGTTTTCTTTCAATCCTCTTTGTACTTTTACAATGCCGTCATCCCGCAAAAACTTTTTGATTTCCCCTATTATCATCGGAACCGCATAGGTGGAAAAACGAACCCGGAAGGAGAAATCAAATTTATCTATGGCTTTAATAAGGCCTATGGAACCGACCTGAAACAGATCCTCATAGTCGTAGTTGGTATTTTTGAATCGTTCCAGCACCATATAAACGAGTCCTAAATTGGCCTCATAAACCCTCGATCTGGCATCATTATCACCACTCTGGGCCTTGCGAAGAAGGTTGTCATTTTCCTGGTATTTATCGGGGGGCATAGATATACCCCCTTTAAGCCAGTGCTTCTTTGGTATTGGCCTGGAAACACCGTTTGAGCTTGACACTGGTACCTTGCCCGGGTTGGCTGATAACCTCAAGTTCATCCATAAATGATTTCATTAATGAAAAACCAAGCCCCATGCGAGTGGGATCACTTGAAAAACTGGGTTCCATGGCTTGTTTAATATCAGCAATACCTTTACCGTAATCCTCGACCATAATTTCCATCGTTTGATCATTTATTATGGCAGCCACAACTACCACTTTCTCATGGGGTCGATTTTCATATCCATGTATAATACAGTTGGATACCGCTTCTGATACCACCAATTTTATTTCCTCTATTTCCTCCAGAGTACACTCTATTTGGGTAGCAAAGGCTCCCACACAAGCTCTCGCGAAGGATACATTTTCCGGTAAACTTTGAAATTCAAAACGCACATAATTCTTCATATTCATGGCCTGTCCAGCTTAAAGCTGGCATTCACCTCCTTTTATATATTAATAATATCTTGCTCGTTATTATACATGGGAACCAGTCTGTTGATACCGGAAAACATCAATATCTTGTAAACTGATGGACGGGCACCCACAATGAACATTTTTCCGCCCCACCCCGCTATTTTTTTATATCTGCCGATTATTACGCCCAGACCGGAGCTGTCAATAAAGGTGACCTTTTCTAAGTTTATCACCAGGTTGCATATTTTCTTGGTTTCTAATTTCCGATCTATTTCTTGGCGCAACTTTTCAGCTACAACCATGTCCATTTCTCCCTGAACCCTGACAAACAGTGTATTTCGAATCTGCTTTAACTCCACTTCCACGCATTAGTCCCCTCCCTGTATGTCTTAACACCTTATGGATTCTGAAAGTAATCCATTTTTAGAATCCTAAAGTAGACTTCTACAAGCAGGGGACAATTCCTTCCACTAAATTCCATTTATAAAAGAAAGGTTTCGGCAAACACTTTCATTATCTCTTTAATAAAACCGCCTCGGGCAACATCTTGTGCCGAAACAATGTCGATTTTCTTCTGCAGGTTACCTTCTTTTAATATTTGTATCTCCCCTAACTTCTGCCCTTTCTTTACCGGGGCATTGATATATGATATAAGCTCTTTACTATGGCTCAGGTTATCCTTTTCCCCTTTTAAATATATTGACCCTGCATCCTCGGCAACAACAGCTTCTACAGTTTCTTCTTCTCCTTTGCCTACTTTTACTGCCCCGCATACACTATCCCGGGTAAAAAAGGACTTATAAGCGTATTTAGCAAAACCATAATTGTATAGTTCCATCGAATCCCGAAAATGCCCCCGGACCTCGGGCGATGCCATTACTACACAAATTAGCCGCAGACCATCCCTCTTAACCGTAGATGTTAAGCAGTATTTAGCTTCGTTAGTCCAACCAGTTTTGAACCCATCCGTTCCCTGATACCACCAGAGCAATTTGTTGGTGTTATACAGTTTGAATTTTCCCTGCCGAAGATTATATTCTTTTATAGAAGTATATTCCTGTACCCGGGGGTGAGCTAGAGCATAGCGTGCTATAACTGCCATATCATAAGCTGAGGTGAAATGTCCTTCGGCCGGTAAACCGTAAGAATTAACGAAATGAGTGTTTTCCAATCCTAGATCCTTAACTTTATCATTCATTTTATCCACAAAATTCTGGTGGGTTCCTTCTAAATGCTCAGCAATTGCTACACAGGCATCGTTGGCTGAACCTGCCGCAATAGCAATCATCATCTCTTCATAACTCATGATCTCGCCTGGTTCCAGATAGATCTGAGATCCCCCCATCTTCCAGGCATTCTCACTGGTAACAACTTTGTCTTGAAGATCAACCTTGCCCTGTTCAAGTGCTTCCACACCCAATATCAGGGTCATTAATTTGGTCATACTGGCTGGAGCTAAGCGCTTATTTTCATTATAACCAGCTAAAATATTCCCTGAATCACCATCCATCAATACATAAGACTCGGCCTTGACGTTCTCCATTTTAGTTTGAGCTGCCGCCATCCCAACCCAGGAAAACATTAATAAAATCAGAACCAACCCGACCGCTTTAGGTCTAACTCCCATCCCGCATGTACCTCCCTTTATTGTAACTATTTATAAATTATATTGAGGTACAGCTGTTATTATGTCATTGGCTGCCTTTTATCCATTATTAAGCAGTGAATTTGCCGATTATCTGCTTTACTTGACAGTCGCGATGATCAGTGGTGTGCCAGTCGGTAGTTCTTCTGCCAGACGATAACTGGCCAGGAGCCGTTTATAAGCATTTTGCATCCGCTCTTGGTCATTGGCATGTAAAGTCGCTAAAACGTCACCTTTTTGTACATAATCGCCTTTTTTCTTGAGTACCTTAACACCTACAGCAGGGTCGATGATATCCCCCATTCTTTCGCGCCCTGCACCCAGCAGCATAGCTGTTCTGCCAACCTCCAGCGCATCTATGGCCGCTACGTAACCATCCTCAATCGATATAACCTCGGTTTGCAGGGCTGCTTGCGGAAGTCCATAAAAAGGTTTCTCGTAATCAAGCCTCCCTCCCTGAGCACTCACTAATTCACAAAACTTTTCAAAACCTGCACCCGATGATAAGGTATGGCAGACTTGTTGCATAGCTTGCTCACAAGAAGAAAATTTTCCTGCCACCAGCAATAGATGAGCGGTTAAAGTAACACACAATTCTTCCAGATCAGCTGGACCATGCCCTCGGAGGAGGTCAATGGCCTCTTTTACTTCCAGGGCATTGCCCACAGTTTCACCCAGAGGCTGGCTCATATCAGTAAGCAGTGCCACTACCTCCCGGCCTGCTCCATGGCCTATTTCCACCATGGTTCGTGCCAATTGCAGAGCTTGCTCCTCATTTCTCATAAATGCTCCACTGCCTACTTTCACATCCAGAACTATCCCCTCTGCTCCCGACGCAATTTTTTTACTCATGATACTGGAAGCAATTAGAGGGATGCTATCTACGGTTGCAGTTACATCCCGAATTGCATAAAGTCTTTTATCAGCTGGAACCAGATTCCCGGTTTGAGATACAACTGCGGCTTTTATCGCATTGACCTGTTCCACAAACTGGTGGTAGGTCCTCTCGACCTGAAAGCCCGGGATCGACTCAAATTTATCAATAGTCCCCCCGGTATGCCCCAGACCCCGGCCGGACATCTTGGCTACTGGTACACCTGCTGCTGCGGCCAGAGGTATCACCACCAGGGTGGTCTTGTCCCCCACGCCGCCCGTACTATGTTTGTCAACTTTTTTGCCTGCAATCCCTGCCAAATCCATAACTTCACCTGAATAAGCCATGGCCAGTGTTAGAGCATTGGTTTCCTGCCCGGTCATGCCCTGGAAGTAAACCGCCATCGCCCAGGCTGCAATCTGATAATCCGGTATGCTTCCGTCGCTTATTCCCTTGACCAGAAAACTTATTTCCGCTGTATTCATTGCCTCACCATTGCGTTTTTTTAAAATGATATCTTGTATATTCATGCTTTAACCCCTTATAAGCGAATAGAAGCTCTCGCCGGCAGTAACATCGGTCTGGACTCCCAAAAATTCGGCAATAGTGTGACCCAAATCGGCAAAAGAAGAGCGTACACCCAAATCAATACCAGCCTTGGCTTTTGCCCCCCAAACTAGAATCGGCACCTGTTCACGAGTATGATCTGTGCCGATGGTGGTAGGGTCACAGCCATGATCAGCGGTAATAAACAGCATGTCCTCGGGCAGCATCGCCTCCATTAGCTCAGGCAGCCACCGGTCAAATTCCTCCAGAGCCTGCCCATATCCCTGCGCATCATTACGATGCCCGTACAACTGGTCAAAATCGATGAGATTGACGAACAACAGACCCGTAAATTCATTTTTAAGCATATCCAGAATTTTTATCATACTGTCCCGGTTATTCACGGTGGGATGGGTTTCAGTAATCCCGCGGCCCGCAAATATATCATTTATTTTACCTACCCCCACTACCTTTTGGTTAGCAGCGATGATACTATCCAGAATGTTTCTGCCTGGTTCCAAAGAAAAGTCATGCCGATGGGGGGTACGCACAAAATTACCGGGTTCACCGATGAAAGGCCGCGCTATAACTCTGCCCACCCCATGTTCACCCGTTAACAATTCCCGAGCTATACGGCACATCTGGTACAGTTCTTCCAACGGTATTATCTCTTCGTGGGCAGCGATCTGGAATACACTATCCGCTGATGTATATATAATGGGGCAGCCGGTATCCATGTGTTCCTGACCAAGCCGCGCTATAATTTCGGTACCGGAGGCCACCACATTACCCAGTGTCTTACGCCCGATCAGTTTTTCAAATGCATTGACCAAATGAGCGGGGAAACCATCAGGGTAGGTTGGGAAAGGTTCTTCCAGGATTATGCCCATCATTTCCCAGTGGCCGGTAGTGGTATCTTTGCCTTTGGATTTTTCCACCATTTTGCCATATGCTCCACTGGCTTGGGACACAGGTTTAATTCCGGGCAGTTCATCCAGGTTGCCAAGTCCTATAGCCTGCATATTCGGCATTTTAAGCCCGCCGCAGGCAGCGGCGGTATTTTTAAGGGTATTGCATCCTTCGTCCCCGTACAGGCAACTATCCTCAGCAGCACCTATCCCCACACTATCTAGCACGATTAATATAGCCCTTTTACCCATTAATTGTTTCCTCCCCTATTACAAATCGTTGTTTACAATTACTAACATAAATATCGAAATACAGAGGACGTCCCCTATAAATAATTAACTCTGGACTAATTAGGCTCGGGGGTGGCATTGGTGATACACTTCGCGTAAGCGGCTTTTGGTTAGGTGGGTGTATATCTGGGTTGTGGAAATATCGGAATGACCGAGCATCTCCTGTACCGCACGCAAATCCGCTCCATTTTCCAGCAGGTGGGTAGCAAAGGAGTGGCGCAGTGTATGCGGCGTTAAATCCTTCTCAATCCCAGCTTTAACACCATGTTGAGCCAGAATTTTGAAGAATCCCTGTCGGCTCAGTTTTCTGCCATGGGCATTAAGAAACATAGTCCTTTCTATGTGTCCCTTCAATAGAATATTGCGGGATCTGGCCAAGTATCTTTGCACCCAGAGTATGGAGGTCTGGTTGACCGGAATGATGCGTTCCTTCTGCCCTTTCCCCAAACAGCGCAGAAATCCAGCCATTACATTGATGTCCTCGAGTTGCAGTATTAATAGTTCTGATACCCTTATCCCTGTACCATACATTAATTCCATCATAGCCCGGTCCCGTAATCCTAACGGGAGCAGGACATCCGGCTGTTCCATTAGTTTGTCCACTTCTTCAATAGTTAAAACCTGGGGCAGTTTGCGCTTAATTTTGGGAGTTTCCATATCAGTGGTGGGATTCAGGGTAATATACTCTTCTGCCACCAGGAATTTAAACAATCCCTTTATGCTGGAAAAGCCCCGGGCCACACTGGAATTGGCTACCTTTTGGTCCATCTCCCAGGACAGATAATTAATAATATGCTTTTTGTTTACATCCTCCCATTTGTCCACCTGACTGTTTTTATGCAGGTATTCTGTAAACTTTTGGAGGTCCCGCTTATAGGCCGCTTGGGTATTAGCTGACAGACCTTTCTCATATTGGATATAATCCATAAAGGCCACAATACTTTTTTCCACAGCCCTACTCCTGTTTTTCTTCTTCCAATTAGACACTAACGTCCTTTATTCCTGCCTGGGACTCTCGAAATAATAATTCCATCGGGTCTGATTGTTTCGTGAACCATTATTAGGTTCTTAATCTTTATTCCTTTTCTTCATGGTAAAAGTTTTGCAGCTTGATCACAAACTGATCAATTTTTTGGTTAAACTCGGTGCTCTGGGGGGCTTTCTCTACCCTCATCGGGTTGCCGGTGGGATTTTCATCTTTCATCCAACCGCTAAACACCGGTACTTTTTCATAAAAGATACCCGATATTAATGGGATAGCAGCTGCAAATAGGGCTATTAATACCATTAAAGTCGCCAGGCGGATGAGTTTTTGCTTCCATTTTCCTACCACAATAATCATTTTCATTTGACCTCCCCCTTAAATAAATAAACCCAGGAACCACGGTGATAGATAAGCCTCTATGAGGGCTCCCATCAATACTATGCCCAGAGAAATTAGCATGAGCAGGGTATAGCTCATAACCTCCCTCCCCAGGGGAATCATACCTGCAGGCCTAGCCCTGGCAATGTAAATTGAGAAATTGATCCCCACGACTGACCATATGATAAGCAGTGGTATGTAAACCAGGTTCTGCGGCAAAATGGAAAGAATACTTATTAAGATTCCTGACATAGCTCTTTCCTTGACCAGAAAACTTATTGTAAACCCCAGGGAAAAACCCTTTAAAAACACTACCCCGAGTATCAGGGGCATCCCAATTATGGTTAAACCCAGGAACCACACGGCTATGATGCTCTTGGCCTGATTAATAAATGAATTAAATAGAATAACCTGCTTATCCAGGTCTGCGTTCGCTCCCCCTTTCAAATAATCATCAATTACAGCTAACAAATGGCTCTTCACACCGCTGGCCAGTCCCAGTGCTTTGTAATCGCCTACAAATATCCCCCCCACGAAAATAAGGACGATCAGCAAATATTGCCATCGATTTTCACTTACATGCTGTTTCAGCTTGTGTTTAAGTTTCATCTGATTTCCTTTCCTGGCAAATATTTTGCTGTAGGGACTTCTCTTTCCAATAATATTTAGTCAATGTTCACTTTATGCAAAAAAGAAATGGATCGATTAATACTCCCTACAATTTGTCCACCAAAAGCAATACCAGATATAATTTATCCGCAGCGACGGTTGAGGTAAGGCACGGCTTCGGGAATACTGATGGGGGAGAACAATGCGAAACGATGCGGCTTTATGATAGGAAAGTATGGCTGACTAGAAGGTTGAAGATGGGATAGGAATCGAAAAAGTGGATTAGCCTAATTTCAGATTCTGTTAGAACTAATCCACTTGCATTTTAGGAATCCAATATTCATACTATTTTAGACTACATTCTCCTTACGGAGCGTTTGGTAAATCACAGGAACGACCTGTTTTTTACGGGATAGAACCCCCTGCAGGAAAATCCCGCCGTTTATATGTTCATGTTGGAAAGCCTGCTCAACCAGAGCCCGTTTTTTACCAGCAATGATGATTTCGGTCCCGTCCTCAAAAATGTTAGTTACCATAAGACACATCAAAGCATAGCCCTTACGATCACACATGCTTTCCATAGTTTTGACCAGGTTGTCCCGACGTTTAGCAAAAGCGGCTAAATCAACCGTTTCCACCTGACTAATGGCAAAAGTCGACTCACCGCTAACATATTCTTTCAGGTCTTCACTTATAACCTCTTCATCAGACTGTTTATCAACCCGGTTGGTTTCGGAATATATTTTTTTACCCCAGGCCAGGGCCTCGAAACCAGATATGCGCTCCAGCTCCAGGGCTATTTCTTTGTCTTTGTTTGTAGTCGTAGGGGATTTGTAAATCATGGTATCTGACATTATCCCTGCTAAAAGTAAGGCAGCTACACTGGTGGTCATGTAGACCTTATTCTGCAAAAACTTCTCCGCAACCAGTGTGGATGTTGACCCCACCGGTTCATTATGAAAATAAATAGGCCACAGGGTCTGTAAATCTCCCACCCGATGATGGTCTATTATTTCTAGTATGTCGGCTTCCTCAATACCATCCACAGCTTGTTTTTTCTCATTATGATCTACCAATATGACCTGCTTGCGTTTCATTTGCAGAAGATTATAACGGGAAATCATACCGAGATAACGGTTCCCCTCGTCCACCACCGGGTAATTACGGAATCGGCTGGCCAGCATGTTTCTTCTGGCTTCATCCACCTTTTCGTATGGTTCAAACAGAATCAGATCCCTGGTCTTCATAATATTACCGGACTTCTGTTCCAATAATTCCCTCAATATTTCAGGGCTCCGCTCGATTTCACGCCCGCTTCCCAGAGCATCCATAAAAAGCAAAGCGATATCACCAATGGTAATCAAACCCAGGAATCTTTGTTTTTCATCCAGAACCGCTAATGTCTTTATTTTATTTGTACGCATGATGTTGCCTAGTTCTACCAGCGTAGTGTCCGCACCAGTATACATAGGCAGTTCCTCATCCAGCAAATCTTCTACTCTAGTGCCCACATCATTAATTACCTGAGGATGCTCTAACTCCAGGTAATCCAGCAGCCATTTAAGTTCTTGGTTCAATTCGCTGGCCGCTGCGGCCAGGAAAAGGCCTTTTTCAGTACTCTGTTTGTAGACCTTGTAAGCAATCGCAGCTGCTATACTATCAATATCAGGGTTTTTATGCCCAATAATATAAACCGGTTTCAAATTAATTACCCCCAACTGTTATATAAAAAACTGTCACCGCCAACTCTCCCCGGCTCGACAGTTATCAATGACAACCAGAATCCTGGCTGACCTTACCATATTTACCGCCACCTCCCGGGCTGATGCTCAAGCGCCCTAAACGCATATCATTTATAACCGCGGCAGTTTTCTCTCCTGTTATCCGGCTTATATCCTCAATAGGAACGGTTTCCATTACTTCTATTTCGTTTGCAAAAGCTTGCCGTAATTTATTATACGTCACGGGACCGATCCCGGGTAGATCTTTTATTGGTATTCGATAAAAGTAAGGCGGCCTGCCTTCGGGATGATGACAGTTATCGTAATCCCGAATCGCAACGATTCGATCATAGACGCCCATCACTATTTTGGGATTCCCACAAAAACTACAGGAGGTAACCGGAGGATCTTCCTCACTAATCTTATCGCAAAGCGGACAAAAACTCCGGTGATATTTGCCCAGACGAGGATGCAATCCATAATTAGCTACAACCCGGCGGCCATCTTTATTTTCCAAACAGAGTCGCAGTTCGTGAAAGTCTTTGTTTGTCATCTCTAATCGATTGAATTCCCTGCCTATATTGGGTGATGAATGAGCATCTGAATTTGATACATAGGTAAAGTGCCGGGTTTCTGTTAAGGTATCCGCCATGTCTGTATCAGAACTCAAACCCAGTTCCAATACCTTGATGTGATTAATATCTGCACCAATTTGTCGGGCCAGCTTATCAGTCCACATTCCATAAACCCCTTTATGGGGTGTAAAGGCGTGGGCCAGGCAGAAGATGCCCTGCAGGTCCTCAGTAATTTTTACAATATCCATAATGCTGGCATTCACCCGCTGGGTGGATAACTGCATATTATGTACTCTGGTTTTCAGAAATTGCTGCCAGCTTTTTATCGCTGCTAAACCAGGTAGATAGCTTATTAAATGGACTCCTTCCCTGCTCTCCACTTCACAGCCCGCAATCAACAATACGCCATTGCGGGCCAAAAAACCACCTTTGTTTAACTCTGCTAAATCTCCAGCATGCAGCATTTCTTCCAGTTCAGCCGATACCAGCATACTGCCTGCATCTACTATACCAACTATATCCAAGCCCTTTAAGGGTGCATCCTGATAGATTATAGATCTTAGCTGTAAGCTGCGTGATGCTGTAATTTTCACTGCCCTCCCCCGGGCACTTCCAATATGAATATGAAGATCGGCATAGAGATTTCTATTGTTTACACATAGCATATTGAATTCCTATAATACTCTTGCCATCAACAATTTGCCCATCAAAGATCTTATTATAGGCATCCTGCAACGGCAAATGAATCGTTTCTACAAACTCATCAATGTCTAACGCTTTTTCTCCTCCAGTTAACCCGGAAGCTAGATATAGATGAAGATATTCATCAGTGAAACCAGGGGCACTATAGTAGGATAGTATCTTTTCCCAGTGGTCTGCCGTAAAGCCGGTCTCCTCTTTTAATTCGCGCTGGGCGCAAACCAGTGGTTCTTCATTCTCCTCCATAGTCCCAGCAGGTATCTCTAACAGTAATCCTTCTACTGGTTTCCGATACTGTCGAACCATGATTATATTATTATCATTATCCAACGCAATGATTGCTACGGCACCCGAATGTTCAACCACTTCGCGGGTACTCTGCCTTCCATCAGGCAGAGTTACTGTATCGACTCGTACCTTGATAATTCTACCCGCAAATATTCTCTGGCTCTCCAGGGTCTTTTCTGTAAAATCCATGTCTTTCCATTCCTCCTGCATATATTTACCATTAGCTGCATACACTTGGTTTGAGGTGATATGAGATGGAGTTATTAGTACATCAAAAAGGATTCTGCTTTTCCGGCCAATGGCAAGATCTGGTGAATATCCTGTCCGCATATCCGCCGGAAACCACTCTACAAGATTTTGTTAAAATACGTTTAAGCTAATGAGTATATAAGGCCTTATATTGCGATATTATGTCGTCTGGGGACATTTCATCATCATGGGAACTATAATTATTATACCCATTCTGGTCTAAATTGCATTCTGGTTCCCCCCTATGATCGGGCGGCTTCTTCAATAATACTCAAAACCAAACGAGCATCGTTTACTAAATCCTCAATGCGTATGAACTCATCTGTGGTATGCACTGCGTTCATGCCTATACCCAGATTGGCACAACGAATGTTATGGCCATTGATGATGCTGGCATCGCTGCCTCCGCCTGTGCTTAACAGCTCACTTTTTATCCCTATTTTATCTGCCGCCCTTACAGCCAGCCTGACTACTTCTTCATCTGGTTGCAGGGCAGTTTCCGGATAAAGCAAGACCGTCTCAACCTCTGGATTACCGCCGTTTTTTAGGACTTCGGTCTTAAAGATATCAAGCAGGGCTATAGTCAATTCATCCAATTTGGTGCGTTTCAGACTCCGTGCCTCTCCTTTGACCCGACAACTCTCGGGGACTATATTGCGCGCCAGTCCCCCTTTAATAATACCAAAATTACAGGTGGTTTCATCATCAATTCTACCGCAGGGCATTTTCGCTAAAGCCCGGGCCATAATCTGTATCGCATTAATTCCATCCTCTGGATTAATACCCGCATGAGCCGACTTGCCCTGTACCCGGTATTCGATTTCATTCTGACAGGGCGATTGTATAACGATAGTTCCCGGAGCTCCTCCGCTGTCCAGCACATAACCATATTCAGCAGCTAATTTAGAAAAATCAAAGTTCTTGATACCCAGCAGACCCTGTTCTTCACTTACCGTAAAAAGCAATTCCAGGGGAGGATGATCGAGTCCATTTTCCAGAATTACCTGCAAAGCCTCGAAAATTGCTGCCACGCCGGCCTTATCATCGGAACCCAGAATAGTGTCTCCGGCACTTCTTATTACTTCATTCTGGTCGCGGATGACTTCAATATTGGTACCCGGTATAACAGTATCCATGTGGGCCGCAAATAGAAGTGCAGGTCTGGCAACGGTACCCGGTATTTTTACCAAAAGGTTACCAGAACCACCTTTTAATATTTTTCCCGCATCATCTTCCTGAGCCGCTAAGCCTAGAAGAGCAAATTCCGACTGAAGCAAATCACGGAAAGCTTCCTCCTGTCCAGAGAGTGAATCCACTTTAATCATCTTTATGAAATTGGTTATCAATCTTTCTTGGTTTACCACAGTTACCACTCCTTTTTTGTGTATGTAGACCCTGCATCCTAAAAAATCTTAACTACCCCTGCCCGTTCCATCTATGCACCATTTAAAAAGCATTTTCGCAATGGCGTCAATCAGGGAGAAATTTTCCGTGTCCATAGGTAGTATAAAGCATCAATATTATCATATCACATTGGGCAAGAAGCATCGGTTACGGCCAATGATCACCGCCCATCGGGATTAAAGGCAGGGAGTTTTAATTAGGATAGGTTAGCTGAGCAAAATTATGCCTCTTGTTCATGTTTTTTGCTCGCAAACAAGAGGCATAATTCTAATTTTCTATTCGGGCAGGTGACTTTTCGTTAACCGGATACAATCAAATCAATTAAAGCTCCGCGGTCAAATGTAAGTTCCCAAAAGATCCCACCATCGCTCTGGGGAATAAATGTACCCCAATAAATCAGTTTACCAGACCAATCGGCAGAATAGTTTAGACTTCTTTCAGGACTTCTGGGGACTCCATATACATGCAGAGCATCTCGTATTGAACTACCCAGTTGAATACCGCCAGGGGTAATTCCATCCTGCCTAAGTTTTAACACCGTGGATCCGCCAGGATCAGATATTTCATCGAAATTAAGTACGTTAATCCCCAGTAACTCTGCATCACTTATTAAACTGTAAGGGGTGATGAATATATTTTCGGAATTATTCCAGAGATCACTATACTCAACATGATAGCCGAGAACCCCCGATACGAATTGCAGGGGAATCATCGTTCTCTCTGACTTTATCCGAGGTGCCATATCTATCTCAAAAGCCTTCGAGTTGATTAGTACGATTCGACTACCAATTTCCATCTGCACCAGCTTTCCGTTTCCCTGCAAGGATATGCAGGAAGAATTAGGATCCCATGCGATTTGAAAACCGAGTTCTTCGGCAATATCCCGCAGAGGAACCAGGGTTGTTCCATCTTCTATAAATGGGGCCACACTCATATCCAAGTAATGTGGAAATTTATCCCCAGGCCCTTCTATCACCACACTCCCTGCGGCCATAGCTGCGTTAACCATCCCTGCCAGCATGAACAGACACACCAGGATAATTCTAACCAACATTCTCATTCGGTGCCCTCCAATCCTCCTTTTAGTACCCAGCCTAAACCAACGTCGATTCAAATTCCAAACATAAAAATTGGGCTTAAGGATATGCCCATAAGCCTTTATTTTATGCGTTTAGGCAAATACTGCTTTAAACAAATCTATGACCTGGAATGCACTGATATGACAGGAGAAAGGAGATTTAATATAAGGGAAAAACGCGTTCGGTTACACCGTAAAGAAGTTGTTAGTAAGGGGATGACATTTGATCCTTCTTATTAGGGAATAGGAAAAGATATCAGAAAGATCCCTGGACTATTCCCCCATCCTGTTAAAATAGTTCATCCCGAATTCCGATCCCCTTCCTTTCATTTTGAAGAATAACAAAACCGCCGGGGCGTTCGTATTTGACCGACTGGATCTCTGCCATGACAGACAGAGCAATTTCGGCGGCTTTATAGCCGCCAATATCAAGACCAATAGGTACATGCACCCGGCCCATCAGCTCCTCGGAAATCCCCATGGCATCCAACTGGCTGAAGTAAGCAGTCACTTTATGTCTGTTCCCCAGCGCCCCTATGTACCGGGCGGGCGATTTCACTATCGCCTGCAACGCCGGTAAGTCAAATTCATGATTGTAACTTGCCAGGACAATGCTAGTGGTTTCACTAATATCACAGGCCTTCAATATATCAACAATATCTCCCAGCAACAGTTCACTAGCTTCCGGAAATCTATCCAGCGTAAGCGTTTCGGCTCTGTTATCAATGACTGTTATGCGGTAGTCGCCCAGCAGGGCGGCAAACCGGTAAACGTTCCAGGCAACGTTGCCGGAGCCTACTATAATCAACCTCTCAGTATCATTTCCCAAATCCGCTTCCAATTTCTTCACCTTCCTGTATTTGCAAAATTTCTTGTGAGAGTTGAGAAGAATATGGCTATGTTTCAGCTTCTTACTTATTCTATAATACCATATTGAAGCGACCCCATTGGCAACCAACGGGAGTATAGCAGCTTGTTTATCATCTAACCCTTCCCACCGCAGCCCATTTATCTCCATTTAAATGGATTGTATCCAACCCCATGGTCAAAAGTATCGATACCTTCACTTCGCTTAAGGCGGTTGACAATAGAGTAGGTGAACGGGGTTGCCATTATTTCATAGGCCACTTTCCAGCCATACTGGACCAGAATCATACCAATAAATATATCCGGAGAATAGAGACCGCTAAAGGCAATCGACATAAAAACCAGTGTATCAACCGCCTGCCCCACCAGGGTAGAACCAATAGTTCGGGTCCACAACCATTTCCCTGCCGTCAGGACTTTCATGCGTGAGAGTATGATGGAATTCGAGAATTCGCCGACAAAATAGGCAACCAGAGAAGCCAGAACTATACGGGGGGCAAACCCCAGCACTGTACGATAGGCGCTTTCATGTTCCCAAAAAGACGGACTTGGCAATGAAACCACCAGTATAAATATCAGCGCCATGAGCAGATTGGCGCCAAATCCTAACCAGATGGTGAGGCGCGCCCTCCGGAAGCCGTATACCTCGGTGAGAACATCCCCAAAAATATAGGTTATTGGAAACAGGAACAGGTCAGCCGTAAGGGTCATACCGCCTAGTTCAACCAGGCGCCCCGCAACTATGTTGGTAATCAAAAGACAGGTAACAAAAAGACAGGTGATGATGAGAAAAGGTACAGATAGACCGAACTCAGACTTTGACTTCATTATAAAAATTCCTCCTTGTTTTGTTTAGGCGGGTGGAACTGCGACCGCCATTATAATTTTTTCCTTGTGATTATATCATATACATCAAATTAAAACGAATTTGTTCAAGTTAAAAATTTTTTATTCTATGACTCTAACACCATTACTTGATAAACCAGAGTGCCATGAGGTATTAATGCACCCCCTTACTTGGGATAATATTTGTTGCGGTTATACATCCTTAACATAGGATACTTTGCCGTTATCAATTCTCGCCATAAGTACATCCTCAATGGTCTGGTATACTACCTTCCCATTCTTATTTATTATCATCATTTTGGAAGACGTTGTACTTGACTTATCAAATATAGCAACCAGGTAGCCATCCTGAACCTCCAGGCTCTTTACGATACCGCCCGGGTTTATGGATTCGCTTTCCCCCAGCATGTAGAGCTGATTATTTGCCATGGACACATAATAAACCTGACCATTTAGGACCGCATAATCGCTTACTCTGACATCTGTCAGCTGCGCGGCGGTTCCACCTTCAAGAGGTACTCTATATAAAGCCCCGTCCAAGCTCCACCGTTGTCCGTTTTCATCGATTTCCAGGTAGTAGTCCTTAAAATATATGGCATGAGTGTCGATAGTAAATGTAGAGGCCGGATTATCGCACACTCGAGTGGTTTGATTAGTCTTGGTGTTCACCCTGTAAATCCCGGTGGTATTTCCGGAGTTTTCTTGCTGATAATAGGCCAGCACATAAATATCATCGCCCATCATATAGAGGTCATGACTCCTTCCTCCACAAGAACTATTATCAGTATAGGTCCAGGTCCAGCCGTAGAGATAGTCGGATTCACCTACACGTCTAAAATCCTCATCGGCCTCCTTAATCAACAAGTTGTGGTTTATGGGCGGCACTCCGTGATTAATCAAGACTGACACAGCACCGAACTCTTTTGAATAAGCATAGGCAAAGCCATAACTCAAATCCTCATTTGTCCCATCATCCTGCAGCCCAATATAATGGTCTGAACCCATTGTAGCCCCGCCGGTATGATAGCTCAAAATAGCTTTTCCATTTTCTGTTTTCAATCCTGCCAGAACATAATTGGTTCCATTAAATTGATTAAGCGGAAGCTGATAAACTACCGTTGCATGGGAGGGATTTGCAACCGGGGCTTGGTATATCTTCCCCCCTTCACCTTCATAGTAATAATAATTATTGGTCACGGTAAACGCACCCTTGGAGCCACTTTCCCGCGTCACTATAGGCAGGGTTATCTGTCCCGCTATGGCGTTGTTACCACCTTTTGTTCCTATCACGAGCCCATCGGTATTATTAAAAGTATAATCCCATCCAAATTCGTCGGCTGCGAATCTCCAAGTAATCGGGAAATAGGTGATATTTCTGAATACCAGCAACGGATAAACTTCCTGCGAGTTGTCAATCGACTTACCGTTAACCTTTATCTTGAAGTTGGCCACCGTAGCCGTGTAAGATATGCCATTCTTCGTGCTGGATGGGTATTTATAATAGTCCCAGTTTACTCCTGAACGGGCAATTTCCAACCCCCTGTTACTGCTCCATAAACTTTCCAATCCCAGAAATCGGCAGTCATAGTAAGTCATCGGGAAATAGGTTATATCTTTATATACTATCAAAGGGTATTGGTTGTAGCTGTTGTCAATGTCAACCTCATTCAAGGTTACTTTAAAGGTTGGCAAGGTGACTTTGACCCTTGGAGAGGCCCAAGCTGTGTCCACTGGTAATAGCAAATAAATTAAAACTAGCATGGCCACCATTAATGCACTAAATTTTCTTCTCATCAAATCTCCCCCTCTGATTAGCTTTGATGCAAACTTTTTTCATGTCATCCTGAGCGTTAGCAAAGAATCTTTCTCCCTGTCATTCGCTAGCCTGGGTAAGATTCCTCACTTCGTTCGGAAATGACATAGAGGGATTTTCGTTCCCAATAACACAACCTTATTTTCTAACTAATCATTTATAATTGCCCAGATTTTCTTTAAATATTGTAACCAGCTCATCTGTTTCATCAATAAAGTATGGCCGCGCAATGTTACCCTGGGAATCCAAATCACGGCCGTCCCACCAGATGGCTACTTTGATATTCGGGTAGTTGTCAATGCAACTAAACATATTTGCCACCCACTGTTCTTTGCTTAAACTCACGCTGCTGGAGGCGAACTCGGTAATCATCAGAGGCTTGTCATACAAGGCCACTGCTCTTTGATATAACGGATCATAGATTTCTTGAAAGCTGCGCCAGGTTTCCCCGTTATAATAGGTGCCGGTATTATACCCGGTTAAGCCCACCACATCCACATATTTGTCACCGGGATAATACATAAGCTCATTATTCCACTTGAAATCAGGGAAAGACTTCTCATTGGGATTCCAGACCCAAATCACGTTGTCAGCTCCGGCTTCTTCGAAAATGCTATAAACGTATTGATAAAGTTCTTTGAAAATATCAGTATCCCGGGAGGTATGATAAGCTGAATATGTGCACCAGTCTCCATTCATCTCGTTAAATGGTCGAAATAAGACTGGATGTCCAAATTCAACCACATCTTGAGCATAAGCCCGCAAAAACTCATCATGTTTGCCAGCCAAAATCTCATAGACCATATTGTTTTTTCCCTCACCTGCATCACTAGTCTGCAGCGTCAGTTCTACAATTTTGCCGTGGGCGTAAGCATTGCGCAAAGCCTGGCCCACATAATATGGGTCGTATCCTTCACGCACTTGTGAGTACAGTAATATAATGGGAAACTCATAATCGAGCTTCTGTTCCAATTCCTGTAAATTCTCCATATGCAACGGGGCTGAAGGCTCAAATACTCCCCATTTCAGGCGGCTGTCTGCAGAAAAATACTTTTCGAAGGCTGCTGTTGTTTCCGAATTCCATTTCTTGGATTGGACATGTTTGAATTGCGCACTACCGGCTTGTTTCATAGATGTAAAGGTGTGAAATTCTTCGATAATATCCATGTATCCCCCACATTCATCCAGCGGTACGTCAGACTTAAAGAAAAAGGTATATACTGCATTTTCCTCCATTATGTCCACACAAGCATAATAATTTTTGTCGTTTTTTAAATTCTCCAGTTTCTCTCTGGACCACTGGACAACATTAAGACTCCTACCGTTCCTGTTCAGCTGCTGCCTGGACACGTGCCGGTGGTCACTCCGGTTGGCTAAGAAGCGGTTGGAATAGTTTACATATGTATAGCCTGATAATCCATTATCAAATATCTCTTTGTATATCTCAATTTTTCTATGCTCATCTTCCAGCACCGACCTTATCCCCGGAAGACTCATGTCAACTACTTTCATTTCCTTGGGTATGGAGATGCTGTATCCATCTACTTGATTCACAAACCGGTTGGCACTATCATTGAGTTCCTCCACGAAATATATTCCGGAATTAGCTGCCGCCACATTAAAACCCATGTAATCAGGAAAGTTCAGGTGTGTCGTTGGTGCTGAACCTGGCCCATTGTCAGTTCTTAATATGCTTATTGGGTCTACCCCTGTAAGTATCAATCCACATACCATTATTATTATAATGGCCCGTTCAATATTTTTTGACATACAGAAACTACCTTTCTTATCTGCCCGCAGATGTATTTGTTTCCTCTTGCTGATCTAATTCATTTAAGTCTACAATGACGACTTGCGCTCCACTTCCGTTACTTGTCGGCGCTCCCGCATTTTCCCTTGCATAGTAGTCACCGCTGTCCCGGTTATTTTCCTGACTATTTCCCGTGGTTGATACTTCTGGCCCTGTTTTTATAGAAGCTTGGGGGACGGTTCTATTAATGTCTTTTTCTTTTAGGGCGGTTTCATCAATAGTGTAATCTAGAGTGTCATTGGGGTTGACCGAATCTATAAGATTGTCTCCTAACCTGGATAATGTCGGCTGGCCGGGAATCATTGACTCCGCATTACTTATGGCAACTGCAGTTCCTGATATAATCACCAGGACTGCTATTATAGTCAGGGCTGCAATTCCTCGTCTTTTTTTACTGACATCAAATATGCCTTTTATTCTGGATTCAAGAGTGTGTTTACTGCTTCTGATGCTGGTCGAAAATATTGGTCCGTCATGGTCGTTATTCTGCATAGCCAGGTTGAGAATTATGCTGCTATAGCATTTCTTGGCATCAATGTCAGTGCCCCTCAGAACACAGTTGTCGCATGATACTTCCATGTCTCTATTGGCTTCTCTAACCATTAAATGCACAACCGGATTAAACCAGTGCATTGCAGTAGTCAGCATTAACACCAGCTTGTACCCAATATCATGCCTCTGGAGGTGAACTAATTCGTGAATCAATATCATTCTCATTTCAGTACTGGCATATAGCTCTGAAGGCAATAATAGTACTGGCCGCACCAGCCCTATTATCATGGGGCTGGACACCTTTTTATTGATTCTAACCGATATTTTTCTATCAATATTGAGTTCCCTTTGTAACTCCGTTAAAAGCCTTTCGATTCCGCTGTCCAACGGCTTCCTGCTCCACCTTAGGACGTTCCTGCGGAATCCAACGTAACCGGAAATCATGTAACCAAGGTAAGATATAGCCCCGATAAAGTAAATTACTCCTAAAATATGTACCAGCCTGATGTCTGCCGCTGGTAAAACACCTGTATTTATTTGATGTAACGCCCCATTGACCGTAGCTGAAGGTGTAAATCCGTCTGTAACAGCAGTCGGGATTTGGATTGATACCCGTGCCATATTCATAAAGGAGACTGGCAACAATAATCTGATGGAAATTGCCATCCACATTATGTACCGCCATTGGGCAGAGTAGTTTTTGTTAAGCACTTGGCCTAAGCATAGTAACACCAGAATGATGGGCGTAACGCTTATGCTAAGAGCCAAAATGTTATAGAACAAAGTCGTCATTTTGAAACCTCTTCCACGTATTTCCTTAACTCTTCTAAATCTTCTTTATTAATAGCATCTCCATCGTACAGAGCGGCCACCAGGCTCTTCAGAGAACTTTTATGCATTCGCTCCAGGAAGGACTTGCTTTCTTTTTTTAAATAATCATTTTCATCTATTAAAGAATTATAATAATTAAATCGTCCTTGTTTTGATATCTCTAAGAAGCCTCTGTCTACTAAACGAGACAGGAAATTTAAAACTGTGGTATTAGCCCAGCTTTTCTCTCCAGCCAACTTATCCATAATATATGCAGAGGATACAGGCTGGTCTGCTTCCCATATTATCATCATTATTTCCAGCTCACTGTCCGGTAATCTTTTTATTGTTTCCATTTCAAACCTCCACTTAAACCGGTACCAGAGGGATTAAACCCGGTGTACATTTCTAGCATTGCCTTTATTCTACATTTGTAGAATATGTGTGTCAATGACTTTCCAGGCCGTCGCACAAAAAAAATACCCCCTATATATTGGCGTTTGATAACCAATAAATAAAAGGTATTAGTTGGCTCATTATTAAAACCCTAGTTAATATAAACTACCCTTTTCATGAATTTCATTGTTCTTAATCACTGATTACTTAATA